>Ga0308163_10000033_pt1 | contig 442053 bp, 382 predicted proteins | sample PhyTR1_FD_201037 | JGI IMG/M metagenome (GOLD analysis project Ga0308163, IMG submission 201037) | Phyllosphere microbial communities from UC Gill Tract Community Farm, Albany, California, United States - DLSLT.R1 | ecosystem: Host-associated > Plants > Phyllosphere > Unclassified | place...
AAGCCACGCTTGCACGCGGCATCGAAAACGACCAGTCGCGCGAACAGGCCCGCTGGCTGCTGATTGCGGGCGTCGATTGGGCGCGCCTGATCCTGCGTGCCGACGCCCGCCGCCATGCGACCACGCGTGGTGACCAGTTGTGGGCCACGCCGATTGCGGACATGGAAGTCAGCCGGGCCGGCAGCGCGCAGCAGGCCTGGTTTTCCGGCTTTGTCGAAGACGAACAGGGCAAGCTCAATCTGGCCAGCCTGGCCATTGGCGGGCAGGTGCGCGAAAGCAGCGTGCTGGCCTTGCAGCGCCTGACCGCCAGCCTGTCCTTGCCGGCGGAACTTGCGGTGCGCATGGCGCAGCGTGTGGCCGAGTCGCAGTACCGCATGGACGGGGCGAAGGTCATCGGCATGCCGGGTCGGCCGGGCATTGCTGCGCTGGACGACCTGCGCAGCGTCGACGGCATCGACGCCCGCGCCATCCAGGCGCTGCATCCCTTCGTGTCGGTGCTGCCCGCCGGCAATACCGCCGTCAACGTCAACACCGCATCCCCCGAGGTGCTGAATGCCATGGTGCCCGGCCTGGGCATCGGCACGGCGCGCCAACTGGTCGCGGCGCGTGAACGCGGACAGTGGTTCCGCGATCGCGCCGACTTCATCAACCGATTGCCCGCGCCCTTGCCCGAGGCCGGCGACGCAAACCTGGACGTGGGCAGTGAATGGTTTCTGGTCACCGGCACGGTGCGCATTGCGCGCGCCGATGCACGTGTGCAGGCGCTGCTGCGCCGCCAGGACCAGCAAAGCCCGCGCTTGATCTGGCTACGAGAACTCTGATGCGACATCTGCTGCGCGTGGCGCTGCCCCCTTTGCGTGAACTGGGACCGCACACCGTCCTTCCTTTTGTATTGCTGGACCGCCATCGTGCGGTGCTGCGCAGCGGTGCGCTGGCCGTGGATGCCATCGCGCCGGCCATGCCGGGCGCGCGCATCGAAGCGATTCTGGATGCTGGCGACAGCGTGCAGGGAGTGGTCACGGTGCCGCCTTTGCGCGGTCCGCGATTGGATGCGGCAGTGCGCGGCGCAGTCGAACCCATGGTGTTGGGCGACCCCGATGCGCTTGCTGTGGGCCACGGCCCGCGCGATGAGCAAGGCCAGGTATCGGTGGCCTGGACCGATCGGGCGCAATTGCTGCGCGTGTGGCAAGTATTCGCCGATGCCCGGCTGGACGTGGTGAGCTGGTTGCCGCTGGCCAGCCTGGATGCGAACGCCGCCGTCGTTTTGCCCTTGCGCGATGCCACGGATCTCCGCTGGCAGGCTGCCTCGCCGGGCTGGTCGCTGGCCGACGCCGCCTTGCGGCCGCGCAGTGGCGGCCATGCGCCCTGGCGCCGTGCGCTGGTCTGGAGTGGCGTGGCCGCTGCCGTCTGGGTGCTGGGCTTGAACGTATACGCTGCGCAGCGCAGCAGCGAGGCCGATCGCCTGCGCCTCGACATGCGCAAACAACTGGCCACAGCCTTCCCCGACATCCCGGTGATCGTCGACCCGGTGCGCCAGGCCACGCAGCGTCGCGATGCCTTGCGTGCGGCCCAGGGCGCGTTGATCGAGACCGACTTTCTGCCACTCAGCCTGGCGGCAACCCAGGCCTTCGACTTCGCGGCCGATCAGGTGCTGCGCCTTCGCTACACCATCGGCGAATTGCGCATCACGCCTGCTGCGGGAATGACGGTGCCACCGGCGGCAAAACTGGCCCGCCAAGCAGCGGCCTTCGGCTTGCTGGCGTCTGCCGCCGACGATGGCTGGGTAGTGCGCCGAGGTGTGGCAGGTACGGAAGCAGGGGGACTGCAGCTTCGACCCGGTGCGGCACAAGCCGGGCAAGCGGGACGCGCGCGATGAGTCAGACCACCAGTCCTATCCGCCTGTTGGCCGCACGTTGGCAGACGCGCACGCAAACCACCCATCTTGCCCTGACACGCCGCTGGCAGGCACTGTCGATGCGCGAGCGCAAGGGCATGGTCCTGGTTGGCATCGTGCTCGGCGCCGTGCTGACCTGGTCGGTGCTGATCGACCCCGCGCTGGGCAAGCTTGCACGCGCCCAGGCCGACATTCCCCGCCTGCAGTCGCAGCGCGCAGAACTCGATGCGCTGGTGCGCGAAGCACAAGCCCTGGGGGGGCGCGCACAGTCGGCGCTGCCCGCCGCCGCGCAGCAGGAAGGCTTGGTTGCCAGCCTGGCTGCGGCAGGCCTGGCCAGCGCCGTGATCCCGACCCAGGACGACGAAGGCCGCTGGCAGCTGGCCGTCAGCGACGTGCCTGCTGCGGTGCTGATGCAGTGGTTGGCCGACATCGTCGAACCGATCCGCTTGCGCCCGACCGCGCTGGACCTGGCGCGCGTGACCGACGCGGGTGGCCGGCCAGTGCCGGGCCGGGTGCAAGGCACCGTGCAATTGGCCGATATCGCCGACCCGGAGACCGCGCGATGAGCACACGTCGCCGTATCGCCGGGCTGGTCGGCCTGGCCTGCGTGGCCATTGCCGCGGCCCTGGTGGCGATGCCCGCACGCTGGCTGCTGCGCATCCTGCCGGACCAGGGCCTGGTCGCCCTGGTCGATGCCGACGGCAGCATCTGGCAAGGCCATGCACAACTGGCGCTTGGCCCGCCGGGCAATCGGCGCAGCCTGCCGACGCGCGCCGCCTGGTCCTGGCGCTGGGTCAATGGCCCGGCGGTGTCGATCGTGCATCCGTGGCTGGAAACGCCCTTGGTGATGCGCCTGTCGGGTACTGACCTGGTCCTGCCCGCCAACATGCTGCGCCTGCCGGCCGACACCTTGAGCGCCCTGGGCGCGCCCTTCAACACCTTGCAGCCGACGGGCGAACTGATGCTGCGCTGGCCGGCGCAGCGCCTGGGCGGCGCCGCACCGCAAGGCGAACTGCTGACCGTGCGATGGGACGACGCGGCAGCCGCCTTGTCGCGCCTGCGACCGCTTGGCAGCTACCGCGCCCGCCTGACCGGCGACGGCCGTGGCATGGACCTGGGCATCGACACCTTGAGCGGTGTCTTCCAGCTGCAAGGCACGGGCCGCTGGGAACGCGGCACCTTGCAATTCAGCGGCGCGGCGCAGCCCGCCGCCACCGCCACCTCTTCACAACGAGAAGCCCTGCAAGCCCTGCTGTCGGCCATTGGTCGACGCGAAGGCGACCGCGCGCTTCTCGACATCCGATCACTACGATAAAAACGGCGCCTCTCATGACCGTGAACGTTCTCCGTCTTCCCTTCCGCGCCCCGCGCACCATCGCGCACGTGGTCGCCGCCTTGATGCTCGGCATCAGCCAGCACGCAATCGCCGCCGATTCGGTCCCGGGTGCCGCACCCGCGCAGCTGGGCACACCCGCCGGCAACGAGCGCGTGGTGCTCAACTTCGTCGATGCCGAACTGCCGCTGGTGGTGCGCGCGCTGGCGCAATTCACCGGCCGCAATTTCCTGGTCGATCCGCGCGTCAAAGGCCAGGTGACCCTGGTGTCGGACGCGCCGGTATCGCCCAACACCGCCTACAACATGCTGGTGGGCGCGCTGCGCATGCAGGGCTTCTCGGCGGTCGACGTGGGGGGCGTGACGCGCATCGTGCCGGAGGCCGATGCCAAGCTGCAGGGCGGGACGGTAGGCGGCTCGGGCGGCGGTGGCGAACTGGCCACCCGCACTTTCCGCCTGAACTATGAGAACGCCACCAACCTGGTGCAGGTGTTGCGGCCGATGATCTCGCCCAACAACCCGATCAATGCCTATCCGGGCAACAACACGCTGGTCGTCACCGACTACGCCGACAACCTGGAACGCATTGCGCGCGTGATCGCCAACATCGATACGCCTTCGGCCATCAATACCGACGTGGTGCAGATCCGCTACGGCGTGGCGTCCGACGTGGCGATGCTGGCTTCCCAACTGCTGGACGGCGGCCAACAAGCCGATGCCGGCCAGCGCATTGCCGTGGTGGCAGACCCGCGCAGCAACAGCGTGCTGCTGCGCTCCAGCAGCCCGGCGCGCACACGCCTGGCGCGTGACCTGGTCGTCAAGCTCGACAACCCCGAAGCGCGGCCGGGCAACCTGCACGTGGTCTATCTGCGCAACGCGCAGGCCACCAAGCTGGCCGAGGTTTTGCGCGGGGCGCTGACCGGGCAGATGGAATCGCAAGGGGATGCCGCGTCGGGCAGCAGCCTGTCGGGCGGTGGCATCAGCGGCAGCGGTGGGCTGGGCGCCAACAACGGCGGCTATGGTGGCAACAGCGGCAGTGGCTACGGCAGCGGTTCGGGTAGCGGCAATACCGGCGGCGCGATGGTCAGCGCGGGCATGGGCGGCGGATCGGGCAGCCAGGGCATGGGCCGCAACAGCAGCACTGGCAGCAACAGCAGCACCAACGCCAGCAGCAAACCCGTGGGTTTCTCGGCAGGCGGCGCAACCGTCCAAGCCGACCCCACCACCAACACGCTGATCATCTCTGCACCCGACCCGCTCTACCGCAGCCTGCGCGAAATCATCGACCAGCTCGATCATCGCCGTGCCCAGGTACTGGTCGAAAGCCTGATCGTTGAGGTGTCGACCGACCTGTCGGCCGAGGCCGGTATTCAGTGGGCAGGCGGCGGGCGTTCGGTCATCGGCGGCACCAACCTGGGCGGATCGGGGCTGAACGCGGCGGGCGCCACCACGCTGGACGTGCTGGGCAGCGGCCTGTCGCTGGGCGTGCTGCGCGGCACCGTCAATATTGGCGGCATCGAAGTCGCCAATCTGAACCTGCTGGCACGTGCGCTGCAGTCGCGCGGCGGCGCCAACATCCTGTCCACGCCCAACCTGCTGACGCTGGACAATGAACAGGCCAGCATCGTGGTCGGCAAGACCGTGCCCTTCGTCACCGGCCAATACATCACGTCTGGCGGCGGCACCAGCAACAACCCCTTCCAGACCGTGCAGCGCGAAGACGTGGGCCTGACCTTGCGCGTGCGTCCGCAGATATCGGAAGGCGGCACCGTCAAGCTCGAGATCTATCAGGAAGTCAGCAGCATCGACGAGCGCCTGTCCAACAGCGCGGGCATCGTCACCAACAAACGCGCGATCGAAACCAATGTGCTGGTCGACGACGGCCAGATCATCGTGCTGGGCGGCCTGATCGAAGACACCGTCAGCGAAACGCGCGAAGGCGTGCCGGTGCTGTCCGACATCCCGGTGCTGGGCGGCCTGTTCCGCTACGACAAGCGCCAGCGCGGCAAGACCAACCTGATGGTGTTCCTGCGCCCCTACGTCGTGCGCGATGCGCAAGGCGGCAATCGTGTGACGCTGGACCGCTACGACTACATGCGCCGTCTGCAAAGCCAGCTGCAACCCGGTGAACACGGCATTTTGCCGACCATGGGCGCGCCGCTGCTGCCGCCGGCGCAGGTGCAGTCCGTCCCCGGCACGCCGGTGTCCTACGACTTGCGCCCGCAAGCTCAGGTCGACCTGACACGCGCCCAGCCGCCTGAGACGGAAACCTCGGAAAACCCGCGCCAGCTGCCCGGGCTGGTGGTGGAACGCATGCAGGCTGCCGGCCGCAGCGGCGGGGTGAGCATCGCCAGCGACCCGGCGGCGCTGTACGCGCTGGAAGACGTGGACGTGACCGTGCTGCAGGTGGCCAGCACCGAGAGCCAGCGCGCGGCCGATGTCGAGGTTGGACGCCTGGCGCATGCCGGCCTGGTGGGGCTGGTGGACTTGGCGCCAGGTGGTGGCGAGTGGCGCGTGCGCATCCAGGTGGCACGCAATGCGAAGTCGCTGGATGACTCGATCGCCAAGCTGCGCGCCATGGGCTACACGCCGCAACTGGTGGCGCGGCCATGAATGCGGTGGTGAATGGCGCAGCGGGGCCCGACACCACCCGAACCCTGCCCATGCGGCCCTTGCCCTACGGCTGGGCGCGTGACCAGCGAGCCTTGCTGGTGCAGCGCGCCGACGGTCCGCAACTGACGATCAGCGAGCGCACGCCGGCCTGGGCCCTGGCCGAACTGCGCCGCACCTATGGTGACCTTGCGCATCGTCAAGTGGGTGATGCGGAACTGGAAACCTTGCTGGCGGCTGCCTACGCCGAGACTGACGATGCCGCATCGGTGGTTGGCGCAGCGGAAAATGAGATCGATCTCGACCGCCTGATGCAGGACATCCCCGAGATCGCCGACCTGCTGGACGTGCAGGACGATGCCCCGGTGATCCGCATGATCAACGCCTTGTTCACGCAGGCGGCGCGCGACGGTGCCAGCGATATACATATAGAGGCCTTCGAGCATCACTCGGTGGTGCGTTACCGGGTGGATGGCACGCTGCGCGACGTGGTCAGCCCGCGCAAGGGCCTGCACGCCGCGCTGATCTCGCGCATCAAGATCATGGCGCAACTGGACATCGCGGAAAAACGGCTGCCGCAGGACGGGCGCATTGCGCTGCGCGTGGGCGGTCGACCCATCGACGTGCGCGTGTCGACCTTGCCAACCGGCCACGGCGAACGCGCGGTGTTGCGCCTGCTGGACAAGCAGGCCGGCAGGCTGGAACTGGAAAAGCTCGGCATGGCGACCGAGCGCCGTGCGCAACTGGACCGCCTGATCCGCCAGCCGCACGGCATCGTGCTGGTCACCGGGCCCACCGGCAGCGGCAAGACCACCACCTTGTATGCGGCACTGGGCCGGCTGGATGCGTCGACCCGCAACATCCTGACCGTGGAAGACCCGATCGAATACGACTTGCCCGGCATCGGCCAGACCCAGGTCAATGCACGCATCGACATGAGTTTTGCTGCAGCGCTGCGCGCGATTCTGCGACAAGACCCCGACGTGATCATGGTCGGTGAAATCCGCGACCTGGAAACCGCGCAGATCGCCATCCAGGCCTCGCTCACCGGTCACCTGGTACTGGCCACGCTGCACACCAACGATTCGGTGTCAGCCGTGACCCGGCTGACTGACATGGGCGTCGAGCCCTTCCTGCTGGCCTCGTCGATGCTGGGCGTGCTGGCCCAGCGCCTGGTGCGCCGCCTGTGCGAACACTGCCGTGAGCCGGTGCCCGGCGAAGACGGCACCGTCCAGTGGCGCGCGGTCGGGTGTCCTGCCTGCGGCAACACGGGCTACCGGGGCCGCACCGGCATCCATGAACTGTTCGTGATCGACGACAGCATTCGCCGCCTGATCCATGCGCGCGCCGATGAAGAAACCCTGCGCGCGGCTGCGGCAGACGCCGGCATGGACACCATGCGCGAAGACGGCCAGCGCTGGGTGCGCAGCGGCGCCACCACCCAGGAAGAAATCGTCCGGGTCACGCGCGATGCCTGAACGACGGGCAGGGCGGTGCTTGCCCGGGTTGCCCCGGTTGCTGGTCACGTCACTGGCCACCCAGCAAGCCCGCGCTGCCTACTTCACTTCCTGTTCTGCATTCCTCACCTCCCGGACCTGATTTCATGCCTTCCTTCCGCTTTGAAGCCAGCGATGCCACCGGTCGTCTGGAACGCGGCCTGCTGGATGCCGAATCCGCCCGCTCGGCCCGCGCCGCCCTGCGCGCGCGAGGCCTCGCGCCGCTGGACGTCCAGCCGGTCGACAAGGCTCGCGCCGCCGGCAGCCGTTTCGGTCGCAAGTTGTCGGACGCCGACCTGGGCTGGATGACACGGCAATTGGCCAGCCTGTTGCTGGCGCGCCTGCCGCTCGAAGCTGCGCTCAGCGCCACGCTTGAACAAGCCGGCAACGCCCACCTGGCCACCACGCTGGCGGCAGTGCGGGCCGACGTGCGCGCCGGTCACCGGCTGGCGGACGCCTTGGCAGCCCGGCCGCGCGACTTCCCCGAGATATATCGCGCCCTGATCGCCGCTGGCGAAGCCTCGGGCGACCTGTCGCAGGTGATGGAAAAACTGGCCGACTGGGTGGAAGAACGCAATGCCTTGCGCAGCAAGGTGCTCACTGCCTTCATCTACCCCGCCGTGGTAGGCGCAGTGTCGGTGCTGATCGTGATCTTCCTGCTGGCCTACGTGGTGCCGCAGGTGGTCAGCGCGTTCTCGCAAGCCCGGCAGGAACTGCCGGCGCTGACTCGCTTCGTGCTGGCTTTGTCGGCCTACGTGCGCGAATACGGCGTGCTGACTGCGATCGGCCTGGGCTTGGTGTGGGCGGGCATCCTGGCCATGCTGCGCACCCCGGCCACGCGCCTGGCCTGGCATCGGCGCCAGCTGCGTCTGCCGCTGATCGGTCGTTTCGTGCTGGGACTGAATGCTGCGCGCTTTGCCTCGACCCTGGCCATTCTGACGGGCAGCGGCGTGCCCTTGCTGCGCGGACTGGACGCCGCGCGCGCCACGCTGGGCAACGACTACCTGCGGCATTGCGTGGCGGACGCCACCTCCCGGGTGCGCGAAGGTGCGCCCCTGGCGGCCGCCTTGCAGCGCCAGAAGGTTTTTCCCCCGCTGCTGGTGCACCTGACGGCCAGTGGCGAACGCACGGGCGAACTGAGTCCGATGCTGACGCGCGCATCCGTCACCCTGTCGCGCGAGCTCGAGCGCCGGGCGCTTGCCATGACGGCGCTGCTGGAGCCGCTGACCATCCTGGTGATGGGCGGATTCGTGCTTGTCATCGTCCTCGCCGTCTTGATGCCCATCATCGAACTGAACCAACTGGTCAAGTAATCCGTTTGGATGAGCTGTGTTCTTACTTCGCAAATTGCGGGGAATTCCCTTAAGTTCTGTTGCAAAATGTCGTTAAATACAAGTTAAGTAATGTTTTCGGAGCGGGCGAGTGCGGTGTATACCCACGCAGCTCCGGGACTTGCAGAAAAATCCACGGAGGGGACATGAGACACATTTTCTCGTTGGGCCGGCGTTCGCTGTCCCGACAAGTATTGGTAGTGGCGCTATCTGTTGCCATGTTGATTACCGGCGTAACGGTGGCTGCCGTTGCCTGGTTCACCACCAAGGCCGCGGTTACCAACGTGGGCAATCAGATGGCCGAGTCGCTGCAAAGCGTCTACAAGAGCCTGGAATTCGCCTACAACGCCGCCAATACCCGTGCTGAACAGCAAATGTTCACCTACCTGCGCACCCTGGGCGAATTGCCCTCGCTGCGTACCAACACCGTCGAAACCGGCAAGGCAGGCATGGTGCCCGCGCTCAGCGCAGGCGGCGTGGTGCTCAATGCCAATACCCAGCTCCTGACCAATGTTCGCGACGTGACCGGCGCCGAAGCCGAAGTGCTGGTGCGTCACAACGGCGCCTGGGTGCGCGCCGCCACGCTGCGCATGGACGCGCAAGGCATGTCCATGCTGGGCGACACGCTGGACCCGAAGTCGCCGCTGACCAAGCTGCTCGACGCCGGTGACCAGGCGACCGCCATCCTCAATGAAGGCGGTGGCTGGAGCGCCGTGCGTGTGTGGCCGATCAAGGACAGCACCGATGCGGTCGTGGCCGGTCTGGCGCTCTACGTCGACCAGACCATCGAAGTCTCGGACATGCTGGAATACCTGCGCACCGCCACGGTGTTGAAGGTCGGCAAGCTGCACGTGATCGGCCCGGGCCTGGAAGGTCGCCCGATGCTGCTGGTGGATTCCACCGACGAGCGCAAGATGGTCGACGAGATCTTCAAGGGCCCTGATCTGGCCGCCGTGCAGACCATGATCAACACCGAAAGCGGTTTCGCCGAACAACGTTTCGAGCGCGACAGCGACGTGCAACTGCGCGCCTGGCGCAAGTCCCCGCAGTGGGGCTGGACGGTCATCATCGACGGCGAAAAGGACAAGTTCCTGGCCCAGGAATATCAGAACGTGCTGATCCTGGTTGCCTTGCTGGTCGGCGGCGGTATCCTGACCGCGCTGCTGATCTCGTGGCGTACCGCTGTCACGCTGGGTCCGGTCAAGCAGGTCGTCCAGGGCATTTCCCGCCTGGGTGAAGGCAACCTGACCGAAGATGTGCCGCGTGGCCCCAAGGGCTCGCGCAGCGAAATCCACATCATGGCCGAGCAGATCAATCTGACCCGCGAACGCATTGCCCAGCTTGCGCTGCAAATGAACGCCACCGGCAATCAGGTCGCCAGCGCCAGCACGCAAACCCTGGCCTCGCTGCACCAGATCGGCCAGGGCACGGTCGTGCAGTCCGAAGCCGCCAGCGGCGTGGCCGCCGCCGTCGAGGAATTGTCGGTGTCGATCTCGCAGATTGCCGACAACACCGTCGAGGCCAATGGCTTCTCGAAGGAATCCAGCGATGCGGCAGCCGAAGGTTCTGCCGTGGTCACCGCAACGGTCGACGACATCGAACGTGTTGCCACGCGTGTGGCCGAGACGGCTGAGGCCGTCGGTCGCCTGGAAGCCTCGTCGCGTCAGATCTCTGCCGTGGTCAAGACCATTCAGGAAATCGCCGACCAGACCAACCTGCTGGCACTCAACGCCGCCATCGAGGCAGCGCGTGCAGGTGAAGAAGGGCGTGGCTTCTCGGTCGTGGCCGACGAAGTGCGCAACCTGGCCGAGCGCACCAAGCAATCGACCGCGCAGATTGCCGGCGTGATTGCCGAGTCGCAGCGCCAGACCAAGCTGGCTGCCGAAGCCATGCGCGTGGTCAACACCGACATGCAGCGTTCCGCCCAGGGCGCACGCGATGCCGGCCTGGTGCTGGGCCGCATCCGCGAAGCCACCGCGCGTACGGCGTCCGTCATTGCCGACATCTCGAACGCCGCCGGTGAACAGAAGTCTGCATCGGAACAGATCGCCTTGCGTGTCGAGCAGATCGCCCAGTACACCGAGCAATCGGCGACCGCGGTCCAGCAATCGGTGACGGTGGCCGAGTCCTTGCAGGATCAGGCGCGTGCCCTTGACGCCGCCATCCGCACGCTGCGCACCTGAAGACCGCGCGGCGACGCCATGTCGCTGTGTGCAGGGCAGGCACAGGCCAAGCGGCCATTGCCTGCCCCAAGCAAGATAAACTGGCCCCCCTTGCCTGATTCCGGCAAGGGGTGACCCGCGCCAGTTGCGCCGGCCTTGCAGGCTAGGTATTGCCATCCCATGAATTACACCGCTACCGAACTGATCGCGACCTGCCTGTTTGCGCTGGCGATCATCCACACGTTCTCAGTCCCTGTATTTGCCCGCCTGGCCCATCGTGGCGGGCCGCATGCCGGTGCCTGGCATCTGCTGTCCGAAGTCGAGGCCGTCTTCGGCGTCTGGGCCTTTGTGCTGCTGGCCGCCATGGTCTTGCTGTCGGGCACTGCGGCCACGGTCGCCTACATGGACAGCCGCAACTTCACCGAGCCGCTGTTCGTCTTCGTCATCATGGTGATCGCCGCCAGCCGGCCGGTACTGGTGCTGGTCGACAGCATTGTCGCCACCCTGGCGCGGGCCTTGCCTGGCTCACCGGCGGTGACCAGCTATTTCCTGACGCTCGGGCTCGTGCCCTTGCTGGGCTCGCTCATCACCGAGCCGGCCGCCATGACCCTGGCTGCCGTCATGCTGCGCGACGCGAGCTTTCGCAACGTGCCGCACCAGCGCTTCAAATACGCCACGATTGGCGTGTTGTTCGTCAACATCTCCATCGGTGGGGTGCTGACCGCCTACGCGGCGCCGCCGGTGCTGATGGTGGCAAGTACCTTCGGTTGGGATTCCGGCTTCATGCTGGCCAACTACGGCTGGCGCGCGGCCTGCGCGGTGCTGGTCAATGCGTCGCTGTTGACCTGGCTGTATCGCGGCGCATTGCGCGATGCGCCGCTGGCGCCCCCGGCCACGCGTCGCCCGGTGCCGCACATCGTGACCGCCGTGCACATTGCATTCCTGATCGGCGTGGTGCTCACGGCGCATCATCCGGCCATTTTCCTGGGCCTGTTCCTGCTGTTCCTGGGATACACCGAGGCCTACAAAAACCACCAGGATCGGCTGATGATCAAGGAAGGCCTGATGGTCGGCTTCTTCCTGGCCGGCCTGATCGTGCTGGGCGGTTTGCAGAAGTGGTGGCTGCAGGACTTGCTGGGCAGCCTGCCGCCGATGGCGCTGTACTGGGGGGCCACCGCGCTGACGGCCGTCACCGACAATGCCGCCTTGACCTACCTGGGATCGCTGGTCGAAGGTTCCAGCGACGCCTGGCGTTACATGCTGGTGGCCGGCGCCGTCACGGGCGGCGGCTTGACCGTGATTGCCAACGCGCCGAACCCGGCCGGATTCGCGATTCTGCGCAAGCGTTTCCCGGATTCCGTGATCGCGCCCTTGCCCTTGCTGCTGGGCGCATTGCCGCCGACGGCAGTGGCCGCTGTGTTTTTCCTGCTGCCCGTTTGAGGGCGATCCTGCTGTTACACCGAAAAGTGGCTAAAATTCAAGGTTTTCCCGGGTTTTGACACATGCGTGTCCGGCTCGGCTGCCATCTTGGGTGCCACCCTGACGCATATTGATGGACCCGTCGACCCCTCGTCGATCTTCTTCGTCACACCGCCATCAGCACATCGGGACCTCGTCCCAGGAGTTTTGCAGTGCCCATCTACGCGTACAAATGCAGCGAATGCGGCTTCCAGAAAGACGCGTTGCAGAAAATGTCCGACCCGAAGCTCACGCACTGTCCGTCGTGCGGCAAGGAAACGCTGGTCAAGCAGGTGACTGCTGCCGGTTTCCAACTCAAGGGATCCGGCTGGTATGTGACCGATTTCCGGGGTGGCGGCAAGACTTCCGAACCTGCAACCGGCCCCAGCACGGGCGCTGACGCCGCACCCGCAGCAGCCCCGGCTGCGGCACCGGCCGCTGCGGCGCCTGCTCCGGCTGCCGCGCCTGCGCCCGCACCGGCCGCACCCGCCAAGCCAAGCGCCTCGTAAACGCGCGGCCGCCGGCCCAACTGGATACCCTGTGTTCAAACGTTATTTCGTCACCGGCCTGCTGATCTGGATTCCCCTGGTCATCACGCTGTGGGTCTTGAACCTGATCGTGACCACCCTGGAAGGGGTGGTGCCGACGGTGCTCACCTCCGAATACCTGTTCGGCCGCCATATTCCCGGCTTCGGCTTTGTGCTGGTGGTCGTCGTGGTGTTGCTGACCGGCCTGACGACGGCCAACCTGCTGGGCCGCAAGCTGGTCCAGGGCTGGGAAGCCGTGCTGGGTCGTATTCCGCTGGTGCGCTCGATCTACAACTCGGTCAAGCAGGTCAGCGATACGGTGCTGGCGCCCAACGGCCAAGCGTTTCGCCAGGCCGTGCTGGTGCAATATCCCCGCCAGGGCAGCTGGACCATCGCTTTCCTGACCGGCGTGCCGGGCGGTGAAGTGGCGCTCAAGCTGCCGGGCGAGCACGTCAGTGTGTACGTGCCGACCACACCGAACCCCACCTCGGGATTTTTCCTGATGATTCCGCGCGCCGACGTCGTCGAACTCGACATGAGTGTCGATGCGGCGCTGAAGTACATCGTGTCGATGGGCGTGGTTGCGCCTGCCGGCGGCACCCCCCCACCCCGGAGCACCTGAGCGCGCTTGCGCCCTCCGGCTTCGCCCTTTTTCTATCGGAGCATTCATGCGTACGTGCTACACCGGCCTGGTTTCCAGCGAACACCTTGGGCAAATCGTCACTCTGTTCGGCTGGGTGCATCGCCGTCGCGACCATGGCGGCGTGATTTTCATCGACCTGCGTGATCGCGAGGGCCTGGCCCAGGTGGTCGTCGACCCGGATCGCGCCGAGACCTTCAAGACCGCCGAAGGCCTGCGCAACGAGTTCTGCATCAGCATCAAGGGCCTGGTCCGCGCGCGTCCCGCCGGCACCACCAACGCCGGCCTGAAGTCGGGCGAGATCGAAATCCTGGCCCACGAAATCGAGATCCTGAACCCGTCGGTCACGCCGCCGTTCCAGCTCGATGACGACAACCTGTCGGAAACCACGCGCCTGACGCACCGGGTGCTGGATCTGCGTCGTCCGCAGATGCAGAACAACCTGAAGCTGCGCTATCGCGTGTCGATCGAAGTGCGCAAGTACCTCGACTCGCTGGGTTTCATCGACATCGAAACACCGATGCTGACCAAGAGCACGCCCGAAGGCGCGCGCGACTATCTGGTCCCCTCGCGTGTGAACGCCGGTGAGTTCTTCGCGCTGCCGCAATCGCCGCAGCTGTTCAAGCAGATGCTCATGGTGTCGGGCTTCGACCGCTACTACCAGATCGTGAAGTGCTTCCGCGACGAAGATCTGCGTGCTGACCGCCAGCCCGAATTCACGCAGATCGACTGCGAGACCTCGTTCCTGAACGAACAGCAGATCCGCGACATTTTCGAAGCGATGATCCGCCACGTCTTCAAGACCGTGCAGAACGTCGACCTGGCCGAGCAGTTCCCGGTGATGCCGTGGAGCGAAGCCATGCACCGCTTCGGTTCGGACAAGCCTGACCTGCGCGTGAAGCTCGAATTCACGGACCTGACCGACGTGGTCAAGGACGTGGACTTCAAGGTCTTCGCCGCTGCGGCCAACTCGGAAGGCGGCCGTGTGGTTGCCTTGCGTGTACCGGGTGGCGCTGCCATGCCGCGCAGCGAGATCGACGCCTACACCCAGTTCGTCGGCATCTACGGCGCCAAGGGCCTGGCCTACATCAAGGTCAACGAAGTCGCCAAGGGTGCTGAAGGCCTGCAGTCGCCGATCGTCAAGAACATCCACGCTGCCGCACTTGCTGAGATCCTGACCCGCTCGGGCGCACAGGATGGCGACATCCTGTTCTTCGGCGCGGACAAGGCCAAGGTCGTCAACGACGCCATCGGCGCGCTGCGCATCAAGATCGGCCACAGCGAATTCGGCAAGAAGAACGGCTTGATGGAAGCCGGCTGGAAGCCGCTGTGGGTGGTCGACTTCCCGATGTTCGAATACGACGAAGAAGCCCAGCGCTACACCGCTGCGCACCATCCCTTCACCAGCCCGAAGGACGGCCATGAGGACTTCCTCACGACCAACCCGGGTCAGGCGATCGCCAAGGCCTACGACATGGTCTTGAACGGCTGGGAAATCGGCGGCGGCTCGGTCCGTATCCACCGCGAAGAAGTGCAGAGCAAGGTCTTCCGCGCACTGAAGATCGAAGCCGAAGAAGCGCAGGAGAAGTTCGGCTTCCTGCTGGACGCCCTGCAATACGGCGCGCCTCCGCACGGTGGTATCGCCTTCGGCCTGGACCGCATCGTCACGATGATGACCGGCGCCGAATCGATCCGCGACGTGATCGCCTTCCCGAAGACCCAGCGCGCCCAGTGCTTGCTCACGCAAGCCCCGTCGCCGGTCGACGAGAAGCAACTGCGCGAGCTGCACATTCGCCTGCGCAACGTGGAAGCCAAGCCGGCAGCGTAATGGCCGCCTGAGCTTGTCTTGATCGCGGCGGCGTTTTTTGCCGCGACCGCGACATAACCCCAAGTCAGTTTTTCAGACTTGGGGTTATTTTTTGTCCGCGCGCAACGCTGACCCGGCGGGAATCAGGAGATGGAACGCATAGGGCTTGGCTGCTAATTCTGTCAGGTGGCCCACGCAGCATGACAAGCAGATTGCAGGACGGCGCAGGAGACGTTCGTAACCGCCGGTGACATGGAGGATTGCCGGAACGCAATTTGCTCAGGTCGATGTCGAAAAATTGCCAAGACGGCATCTGTACATCTTCCTGGACTCATCCTCAGCATGGCAACCGCTACTTCCGCTCACCACACTGCGATCGCAAATCTGTACGTGGCGCTGTTCAATCGTGCGCCGGACGCAACTGGTTTTGCCTATTGGAACGAAGCCTTGGCCGATGGCGCGTCGATCTCATCGATCACGGCTTCCGTCCTGAGCAGCTCCGAGTCGGTGACCATCTACACCCCGACGCAAACCACGGCCGAATTCGTGTCCACGTTCTATCAGAAGGTCTTGAACCGCGCGCCGGACGCAGACGGACTGGCCTTCTGGATGGCTCAGCTGAACGCTGCTGGCGGTGTTGAATCAACCACTGCCAAGGCGCAGCTGGTGATGCGCATGGTGGACATCGTCGGCACGCCGCTGCCGGTCAAACCCGCCGAGCTGAGCGATGCGCAATATGCGGAAACGGTCCGGGACCGCGAGATCTTCCGCGAAAAAACCATGATCGGCATCGACTTCGCGATGAACCTGAAAAGCGATGACCTGGATCTGGCCAAGCAGGCCTTCGCGCACTTGAATACGCCCGCCACGCCGGTCGCGCCGGTGCTGCCATCGGTTCCGTCCGTGCCCAGCACCCCCATCGTCCCGTCGGTGCCCTCGGTACCGGTGACCACGCCCAAGCCCGCCCCTGTCGACCCCTTCGATACCTTCACGCTCTCCACCGGTGGCGACACCTTCACGGGCGGGGCCGGCAATGACCTGTTCCTGGCACCGGTCTTCGGCGGCAGCAATTCGATCAACACGCACGACAAGCTCGATGGCGGTGCTGGCATCGACACGCTGAAGCTCGGCCTGGATTTCGTCTGGCGTGAAATCCCGACGCTGAGCAATCTCGAAATCGTCAGCGTGACGACGCACGACGCCGGCACGATGCTGGACCTGCGCAAGTCCACGGGCGTGACCCAGGTCGGATTCACCGGCAGCGACAAGGTATCGGACGGCATCGTGTTTTATGTGGGCGACGCGGCCCTGTCGGTTGCCAAGCAAACGGCGAACGCCGCGTTCTCGGGCAGCACAGCCACGAACCTGTCACTGACCCTGACCGACGTCGGCGCCGCCCATGCCCTCACCACGGTTGACCTGGCCGGTGCAGACCCGGTAGCAACCACGGCCGCGGCTGCGCACGCCACCACCCACACGATCACGGCAAACAACGCCTACGTCGCGCTGGCCGAGACCACGGCCAGTGCTGCGGTGTTGAATGTGAATGTCGCCGCCACCGGCTCCAATGCGCTGACCCTGTCGGCCGCCGATGCCGCCACGGTGCAGACCCTGACGGTGACGGGCAGCGGCACGGTCGATTTTTCCGGCCGTGCGCTGTCGGCATTGAAGACCTTCAAAGGCGGCGATGGCGGTGTCACGCTGGCCATCACCGAACTGGCTGCCGACGCCCGCATCGAGCTGGGCGCAGGCGACAACGTGGTGAGCCTGGAACGCGGATCGTTGTCGGGTGCGGTCGTCATCGGCGGCGCGGGCAATGATGTCATCCACACCGGCACCATCACGCAATCCACCGCACGCGTAGCGGGCACGCTGGACACGCTGACTGGCGGCGCCGGTCGCGACACCTTCACGTTCGGCAGTGTCGATTCCACACCCAGCGGCACCAGCACTGGCGCTCGCCCCGTTTACGCCGGGGCGACGACGGTCATCACCGACTTCCAGACCGGTGTCGATCAGATCCAGGTGCTTGGGGCTGGCGCAGCATCGGCCACGAACTTCGTGAAGGCCACCGGAGTGGCATCCAGCTTTACATTGATGCTCGCGTCTGCCAACGCAGCGCTTAATGGCACCGTGCAGTACTACGTGGGACAGGTTGGTGCAGACGCTTTCCTGATGACCGACGTCGATGGCGCAGGCTTCACCAACATCATCCAGCTGAACCATGTCGGCCTGGCCGGCATCAACATGCAGGACATCACCTTGTTCAACTGAGCCGGTACGGGGCGTCGCGTGGGATTTCTGGCATTTGTTACCGTTGCGTCAGAGATAACCCGCGGTCATCCCCGACCCGCCAGCTAGAATCCAACGATCACGTCCCACAAAGCACCCATGTCTGTCATCCGCGTCGTCAGCTACAACATCCACAAGGGCAAATCCGCCCTGGGATCGCGTGAGTCGCTCAACGACCTCAGGCTGGGCCTGCATGGCCTGCGCGCCGATCTCGCGTTCCTGCAGGAAGTTCAGGGCCGCAATGCCCGCAAGGGCACGCTCGACGCCCAGCACGAGATGCTTGGTGCTGCGCTGCACATGGAAACCGCCTACGGCTGCAATGCCGTGCACGAGCACACCGACCACGGCAATGCGCTGCTGTCGCGTTTTCCGATCCTGTCCTCGCACAACGAAGACATCTCGGACCACAAGATGGAGCAGCGCGGCCTGCTGCACACGGTGGTGAAGATCCGCGAACACGAGGTGCACTGTTTCGTCGCGCACCTGGGTTTGTTCAAGGGCAGCCGCATGCGCCAGATCGAAGCCATGGTCGCGCGCATCGGCAGCGAAGTGCCGTCTGACGCGCCGGTGATCGTGGCGGGTGACTTCAACGACTGGAACAACATCCTGTCGCCGCTGTTGATGCACCGGCTGAACCTGCACGAGGTCTTTGCCTCGGCACCGCGTTCGCATGGAGGCTTTTCCACGCTGCGCGACTCGGTGGGTGTGCTCAGCCGCGCCTTCCGCAACAAAGACCTGACCATGCTCAACCAGCTGCGCACCGGCGTGCAATACGGCGCCCCGCAGCTTGGCATGGGCAACACGGTAGCGTCCCCGCGCCCGCCGCGAACCTTCCCGGCGCTGTTCCCGTGGCTGAGGCTCGATCGCATCTACCAACGCGGGTTCTCGGTACGCCAGGCGCGCGTGCTGCAAGGCCGCCCCTGGACGCGGCTGTCCGACCACGCCCCGCTGATCGCCGAGCTGGAACTTCCGTGAGTCGTATTGCGGTACGGACCAAGTGGTTGCCCGGCAACGACGTGCAACTGCTGCGCGGCGGCGGCGAATTCTTCCCCGCCTTGTGCGAGGCCATCGGCCGCGCCAAGCATTCGGTGCACATCGAGACCTACATCTATTCGCACGACGCCTCGGGCGAATGCGTGGTGCAGGCCTTGCAGGCGGCAGCACGCCGTGGGGTAGCCGTGCGCGTGGCGCTCGACGGCTTCGGCAGTGCGTCCACCGCCGATGAACTGGTGCGCCTGATGGCCGAGGCCGGCGGTCAATGCAATGTCTATCGCCCCGAGCGCGGCGGTCGCTATCGATTCGCGCTGTCGCGCCAGCGCCTGCGCCGCCTGCATCGCAAGACAGCCGTGATCGACGAGACCCTGGCCTTCGTCGGCGGCATCAACATCCTGGACGACAACACCGACCCGAACCACGGCCATCTGGAGCATCCGCGTTTCGATTTCGCGGTGCGTGTCACGGGGCCGGTGGTGTCCGAAGTCGTGCATGCCCAGCGGCGCCTCTGGGCCAAGCTGGAATGGGCACGCACTCGCACCCGTCCGGCCAGCTGGGCCAAGGCCTTCGGGCCGATGAAACGCTCGGGGGTGTCCAAGGCCACTGGTGACATGCGCGCTGCGCTGATCACCCGCGACAACCTGCGCAACCGGCAGAGCATCGAGCAGGCCTATCTCGACGCGATGGCCAAGGCGCAGCACGACATCATCATTGCCAACGCGTATTTCTTCCCTGGCCACACCTTCCGCAAGGCCTTGCGCCAGGCGGCGGCGCGGGGCGTGCGGGTGCGCCTGCTGCTGCAAGGCATGGTCGAATACCGCCTGCAGCACATGGCGTCGCGCTCCTTGTACGACTCCTTGCTGAAGGCCGGCATCGAGATCTACGAATACATGCCCAGCATCCTGCACGCAAAAGTCGCGGTGATCGACGGTCACGCCACCGTGGGCTCGTCCAACCTCGACCCCTTCAGCCTGCTGCTGGCGCGCGAGGCCAATGTGGTGGTGGCCGACAAGGAATTCGCGGCCCAGTTGCGCAGCGAACTGGAGCTGGCGATCAAGACCGGCGGCAAGCAGATGCTGGCCGAAGAATTCGGACGCCTGGGCTGGATCAGCCGCCTGGGGCACCGGATTGCGTACACGCTGCTGCGCATTGCGGTGGCGCTGAGCGGGCGGGGCGACAACTACTGAGCGGGGCGGGGCAGCAGACCTCTGCCCACACCTGTCACTCAGCTGAAAGCTAAACGTCATCGTGGGGACACGGTGGCCTGCGACCATGGCGGCCCACCCCCATCGGACGCGCTTCCTGATGACCATCCGCACGATCTTTGCCGCGACCTCGATCGCCTGCCTGCTTGCCGCTTGCGGCGGCGACGACTCCGCACCCGCGCCTGTTACCCCGCCGCCCGTGACACCGGTGACGCCGCCTGCCGCCCAGCCGCTCGCGCTCACCATCCTGCACATCAACGATCATCATTCGAACCTGGACGCGTCGTCGGCCACGCTGGCGCTGGCCGGCGCCGACGGCACGCGCAAGAGTGTCACCGTGCCGATGGGCGGCTTTGCCCGGGTGAAGGCGGCCATCGACGCACTGGCCAAGGACTCGCCCAACGTGCTGAAACTGCACGCAGGCGACGCCCAGACCGGCACGCTGTATTTCAACCGCGCAGGCGCCACCGGCGAGCCCGATGCGGCCATGATGAACACCGTCTGCTTCGATGCCTTCACGCTGGGCAACCACGAGTTCGACAAGGGCGACACACAGCTCAAGAGCTTCATCGACCTGCTGCACGCCGGCAGCTGCAAGACGCCCGCACTGAGCGCCAACGTAAGCTTCGGTCCCAATTCCGCCTTGGCCACCTCTCGTGCACCGGATTACGTGAAGCCCTCGGTGGTGATCGAGCGCAGCGGCCAGAAGATCGGCATCGTCGGCCTGACGATCGCGGCCAAGACCCAGGCGTCGTCGAGCCCCGACGTGGGCACGACGTTTGAAGACGAACTGACGGCGGGCCAGCGCGAGGTCAATCGCCTGCGCGCCAGCGGCGTCAACAAGATCATCTTGATGAGCCACATTGGCTACAACTACGACGTCGAGCTTGCTCCCAAGTTCGAAGGCGTGGACGTGATCGTGGGCGGCGACTCGCACACCTTGCTCGGCCCCACCAACATGGCGGCCTACAAGCTCAGCGCCACCGCGGGCGGCGCCTACCCCACGCGCCTGACCGGCAAGGACGGCAAGACGGTCTGCGTGGTGCAGGCCTGGGAATACAGCCGCGTGGTGGGCGAACTGAAGGTGAACTTCGACGCCAACGGCGACGTCACCAGTTGCACCGGCACGCCGCACGTGCTGATCGGCGACGACCTGAAGCTGGGCACGGCCGCCGTCACTGCCGCCGACCGCACGGCCATGCTGGCCGACATTGCCGCCAGCGGTTTCCTGCGTCTCACCGTACCCGATGCCGCAGCCAGCGCCGTGCTGGCGCCGTTCAAGGAAAAGGTCGACGCCTTCAACAAGACGGTGGTCGCGGTAGCCCCCGATGAACTGTGCTCGCGCCGCGTGCCGGGCGGCAGCGCCACATCGACCGCCAAGTGGAACGACTTCGGCCGTTCCAGTGCCGCGTGCAATGCGTTGGGCGATGTCACCCGTCGTGGTGGCGACATCCAGCAGATCGTGGCCCAGGCCTTCCTCGAAGTCGCCAACAAGAACTACGGCGGCGCCGACCTGACGCTGCAAAGCGGCGGTGGGGTGCGCGTGCCGCTGCAAGGCGACATCACCGCCGGCAAGGCGATTGAAGTGGTGCCCTTCGGCAACATGCTGTGGCGCATGAACGTGACGGCGCCCGAAATCAAATCGATGCTGGAAGACGGCATGGAAGCCACCTACGGCGCAGGCGCCACCGGCCCCTACCCGTATACCGGCGGTGCGCGCTTCGATGTGGATGCCAGCCAGCCCAAGGGCAATCGCATCAGCAACCTGGAGCTGTTCAACAGCAGCACCAACACCTGGCGCCTGCTCAACTTGTCCGACACCACCACCATGTACAAGCTCTTTGTGCTGAGCTTCAACGCCACGGGCGGTGATGGCTACACGACCTTGTCCAGCCTGCCGGTGGGGCGTCGCCTGGACATCGGCGTGCTTGATGCCGATGTGTTCCTGGACTACATCGCGGCACAGGCCAAGAACGCAGCCGGCTTGCCGGTGCTGAAGAAACTGGACGCGTCCAAGTTCAGCACCAAGTCTGTGAAGGACCCTGCGTGATGCCGTGATCTCAATGACAGGCTGAACCAACAGGGGCGCTCAGGCGCCCCTGTTGCGTTGGCGGCACGCCGCCACCGGACACTCATTCGTCCTTCTTGCGCCGGCTGAATGCCACCACCATCACCAACACGAACGACGCTGCGGTCAGCAAGGTGCTGATGGCCGCAATCGTCGGATCGATCTCGTCGCGCAAGGACGTGAACATGCGCTTGGTCAGCGTCTGGTTCTGGCCGCCCGAGATGAACAGCGACACGATGGTTTCATCCAGCGCCGAGATGAACACGAACACCGCGCCCGACACGATGCTGGGCTTGATCTGCGGCAGTGTCACCGCCATCACGCTGCGAAAGCGATTCATGCCCAGGCTGCGCGCCGCCATTTCCTGGTTGATGTCGAAGCTCGCCAGCCCGGCCGTCACCGAGATCACCATGTAGGGCAGGCCCAGCATCACGTTGGCCAGCACCAGGCCGGTCATGGTGGCGATCAGGCCGGTCTGGGCGTAGACAAAGAACACGCCGATCGCGACGATGATCACCGGGATCATCAGCGGCAAGAGCAGCATTGCGCGAATCCAGCGCACCACACGCAAGCTTGAATTGCTGATGGCGTAAGCCGCCGCAATGCCGATGGGCGTGGCGATCGCGGTCGCCAGCACCGCCACCGTCAGGCTGGTCTTGGCGGCATCCAGCCAGGCCGGATTGTTGAAGAACGCGGTGTACCAGCGCAGCGAATAGCCGGGCGGCGGGAAACTCAGGAAGCGCGCCTCGGAAAACGACATGGGCACGATGATGAAGATCGGCAGCGCCAGGAACAGCAGCACCAGCACCACCAAAGCAAGCAGCAGGGGTTGGCGCTTCATCTTGGGGCCACGATGCGTTCGATGGGCAGCACGCGTCCGATCAGCGCGAACACCGCAAACACGCAGATCAGCAAGACCACGCTGACCGCGCTCGCCGCCCCCCATTGGTTGTAGAGCTCGACGTTGCGGCTGACCAGCATCGACACCATCATGGTCTTGCCGCCGCCCAGCAGTTCCGGCGTGATGTAGAAGCCCAGACACAGCACGAAGACCAGCGTCGTGCCGGCCAGCACACCAGGCAGGGACAGCGGGAAGAACACCCGCCAGAACACATGCGAAGGCGAGCCGCCCAGGCTGGCGCCCGCCATCAGCAGATCGCGCGGAATCTTCTGCATGGTGGCGTACATCGGCAGGATCATGAAGGGCAGCAGAATGTGCGTGGTGCCGATCAAGGTGCCCAGTTCGTTGTGGATCAAGGACAGCGGCTGGTCGATCCAGCCCATGCCCAGCAAGGTCTTGTTGATGACGCCGCTTCGCTGCAACAAAATCAGCCACGCATAGGCCCGCACCAGCACGCTGGTCCACAGAGGAATCAGCACCAGCGTCAGGATCAGCAGCCGCCAGCGCGGTGGCGCAGCCGCCGCCACGAAGGCCACCGGGTAGCCCAGCAGCAAGGCCAGCAAGGTGGTGATCAGGCTGATCCGGAAGGTCAGCCAAAAGGTGCCCAGGTAGGCCGGGTCGCTGAAGATGCGCTGGTAGTGGGCCAGCGTGAATCCCTTGTCGTAGAACGACTGCCACAGCAGCCAGGCCATGGGCAGTACCAGCAGCAGGAACACGATGGCCGCCGACGGCAAGGCCAGCGCCAGCATGATGCGATGGTCGCGGCGCGCGTGCTGCCGGGCCAGGGTGGCCGTCGAGTCGGACAGGGATGTCATGCTGGGCTCCGCCTGCATCACTTCTGCATGAAGCCCAGCCAGCGCTTCTCGGCCGCTTCACCGGCGGGCGAGGTCCACCAGTCGTAGGCCATCAGTGCCTGCTTGGACGCATTGACCGGGGCGCTGGGCAGCGTGGCCGCGACTGCTTCCGGGATCTTGCCGGTCTTGAAGGCTTCCGGGTTGCCCGGGCCGTAGTCGATCTTCGACGGGATGGCGGCCTGCAGTTCCGGCGAGATGGCGGCGTTGATGAAGCGGTGTGCGTTGTCCAGGTTGGGCGCGTTCTTCAGTGCGCACAGGTGGGTGCTTTGCAGCACGCCTTGCTCGTAGGTGAAGCCCACCTTGGCGCCTTCCTTCATGATCGCACTGACCCGACCATTCCAGGCCATGATCATGTCGACCTCGCCATCGTTCAGCAACTGCGCCGACTGCCCGCCGGAGGTCCACCACACCGTGATGTTCGGCTTGATCTCTTCCAGCTTCTTGAAGGCGCGATCGACGTCCAGCGGGTACAGCTTGTCGGGCGCGACGCCATCGGCCATCAGAGCCGCTTCCAGCGTGGCCAGCGGGTGATTGCGCAGCGCACGGCGGCCCGGGAATTTCTTCACGTCCCAGAAGTCGGCCCAGCTCTTGGGCTGTGCAGCGGCATAGGTCTTGGTGTTGAAGGCCAGCACGCTGGAATAGAACTCGTAGGCCACCGAGTAGGGCGTCTTGTACGCGTCAGGCATGGCGGCGGCATTCGGGATCTTGCTGAAGTCCAGCTTCTCGATCAGCCCGGCCTGGCCACCGCGCAGGCAGTTGGCGGTGGGCGTATCCACCACGTCCCAGATTGGCTTGCCGGTTTCGCCCTGCGTCTTGATCATCGGCCAGGCGTCCGGCACGCTGTCCTGGTTGATGCGGATGTCGAGCATCTTCGCGGCCGGGTTCAGGATGACGGCGGTCTGCGCTTCCTGCCAGGCGCCGCCTTGCGACACGAAGGTGATCTGGCCGGCAGCCAGCGCCGAACTGCCTAGGAGCGCACCCGCGATGAGGGCAGGGACGGTAAGCGTGCGGTGCAAGGTGGACATCGTCGTACTCCTGAGGGGAGAGGGACTTCAGACGGGGGACTTCAAGGGCCGTCAGCGGCCGATGGCATCCAGGAACTGGTACCAGCCCGCCACCATCCGCACGGCGGGTTCGCGCACCGGATAGAAGGGCAGCTTCTTCAAATGTGGGGCCCAGAGCAGGCCCAGCTCGGGTGTCTCGCCTTGCACGATGCGCGCCAGGTAACGGCCCATCAGCGTGGCCATCGCCACGCCCGCGCCGTTGTAGCCCACGGCGTAACTCACGCGCGGGTCCAGCCTGCCCACGTGCGGCACGCTGTCGAGTGTCATGCCGACCAGACCCGACCAGCGGTGCGTGACCTGCACGCTGGCCAGTTCGGGAAAGATCGCGATCATCTTGCGCCGCAGTGCATCGGTTGCCGCTGCGGAATCGGCCTTGCCGAAGGCACCGCGCCCACCGAACAGAATCCGGTCGCCGGCAGGCCGGAACCAGCGCATCATCCGGCGCGTCTCGGTATAGCTGCGCCTGGTGGCAAGCAGCTTGGCGAATGCCGAGCCGATCAGCGGCTCGGTGGCGATCATGGCGCTGCGAAACGGCACCAGCGTGCGCTGCACCGTGGCGGTGGCCGGGCTCAGGTCGGAATAGGCATTGGTGGCGATCACCACCTGGCCTGCGCTGACCGTGCCAGTGGGCGTTTCCAGCAGCACCCGTTCGCCGTCGCGGCGCATTGCGCGCACCGGGCTTTGCTCGAAGACCTGCACGCCTGCGCGGCTGACCGATTCAGCCAGGCCGCGCACGAAATTCAAGGGGTGAATCAAGCCGCCATGCGGATTCAGCAGGCCGCCGACAAAGTCGCGCGACCCGGTTTCTTCTGCCACTTCTGCCGCGCTCTGCAGGCGCAGGCCGGTGTCGTGCATATTGGCCGCCAGCCACTGCTGCTCGTTGCGCAGCTTATCCATGGACACGGCGTTGTGCGCGCATTTCAGGTTGCCGCTCATCATGAAACCGGCATCTGGAATGTCGCAGGCCTGGACCAGCTCACCGATCAGTTCGACCGACTCATTGGCGATCTCGGCCATGCGTCGCGCCATCGTCAGATCGTAGACACTGGCAATCTCGGCCGACGAAATGCGGAACTTGGCAGACACCACCCCGCCATTGCGGCCGCTGGCGCCCCAGCCGATGCGGCTGGCTTCCAGCACCACCGGCGCAAGCCCCGCCTGCGCCAGGTGATGTGCGGTCGACAGGCCCGTGTAGCCCCCGCCGATGATCGCGACATCGCACTGCGTCATCCCGGACTGCGCTGCAAAGCGCGGCGCGCGGGCGGCCGTGTCCATCCACAGCGACGAGATTTCAGGCAGGGGCGCGAGCATGGCGGGGTGGTATCCGAAAGGGCGCGAGACTTAGAACGCAGCGTCGGCGGCGTCAGCCAGCTGCGCCAGCGTCGCGTAGTGGTAGTCCGGCGTCGTCACTTCCTTGGGGTCAGGCGTCGCGCCGAAGCCCTTCTGGCCTTGCCGGCGTTCGATCCAGCACACCTGATAACCCTGTTCGCGCGCCACGCCGATGTCGTGATACTGGCTTTGCGCCACGTGCAGGATTTCGTGCTGCTGGAAGCCGAAGGCCGACTGGCGTCCCTTGTTGAACGCAAAGAAGCGCGGATCGGGCTTGGCCACGCCGGTTTCGTCGCAGGTCACGCTGTCGTGGAAGGGATTGCCCAGCGTGGCCGAATACGCGCTGAAGGCGGTGCGGTCGGCGTTGGTCATGGCCACCAGGCGGAAGCGCCGGCGCAGGCGCTGCAAGGCCTCGACCGAATCGGCGAAGGCGGGCCAGCGCATCACGGACAGCTGGAAGGCATCGGCAGTGGATGAATCGTCCGGCAGGCCAAGTTCCTTGGCGAGCGACAGGTAGACGTCTTTCATCGCAAAGCTGGAGCGACCGTAGTGCGCATCGCGGCCGCGGATGTAGGGGCCGAAGATTTCGTCGTCGCTGAGGGCGGCAGCCTTGGCGCCACCAAGCTGGCGAACGGCGGCGAGCACGCCGCTTTCGAAGTCGATCAGGGTACCGACGACGTCGAAAGTGAGGACCTTGTACTGATTGAGCGGGGCGGGCATGTGAATGTCTCTTGTGTCTGGGGTAGGAAAGGGACGGTGCGCGGGCCTGGCGATCAGGACGGCGCGCGAGGAACGACGATGGTGTCTTGCGGGTGCAGGCATAGCGGCATGGTGTCGCCGATGGCGGCAATGCGCTGGCGGCCCGCATGATGAGAAGGCTGGCGCAGGTTGAGCACCACGCCGGGGCTGACTTCGACAAAGACGCGCAGGCTTTCGCCCTGGAACAAGACCTCGGTCACGCGACCGTACAGGTGGTTCACTTCAGCTTGACCTTCGTCGATCAAGAGCTTTTCTGCCTGGACGGCCAGGAACAGATCCTTGGCCCCGGGCAGTGCGTGCGCAGACGCCAACACGGTGTCGCCAAGCTGTACGGTGTTCGCACCGTGACGGCTTACCGGTACCAGCGTGGCCTCGCCGATGAAGCTGGCGACGAAGGTGTCGCGCGGGTGGTTGTGCAGGCGTTCGGGGGTGTCGATCTGCACCAGCTTGCCGCGGTTCAGGATAGCCACGCGGTCGCTCATGGTCAGCGCCTCGCGCTGGTCGTGAGTCACGTAGATCACGGTCGCGCCCAGCTTGCGATGCATCTGGCGCAGTTCCAGCTGCATGGTTTCGCGCAGTTGTTTGTCCAGCGCCGACAGCGGTTCGTCCATCAGGATCAGGCGCGGCTCGAACACGATGGCACGCGCCAGCGCCACCCGTTGCCGCTGCCCGCCAGACAGCTGCGAAATGCGCCGGTCTTCATACCCATCCAAGGCCACGGTGGCCAGCGCGCCACGCACCTTCGCGGCCCAGCCTGCCTTGGGCTCGCGCCGGGCACGCAGCGGAAAGGCGACGTTTTCGCCCACCGTCATGTGCGGGAACAAGGCATAGTTCTGAAATACGATGCCGATGTCGCGGGTGTGGGGCGGGGCGAAGGTGATGTCCTGGTCGCCCAGGAATACCGAGCCGCCGGTGGGCTGTACGAAGCCGCCCAGAATGCCCAGCAAGGTAGTCTTGCCCGAGCCCGAGGGGCCCAGGATGGACACGAATTCGCCCGGGGCGACGTCAAGGCTGACGCCGTCGAGCGCGCAAAACGTCTCGTATTGTTTGCTGGCGTTCCTGATGGACACGCCTTCAACACGTCTGTTGCTCATGCCCCTTCCCTGATGGCCGTTGACGGGCCAGTGTCTCTTCCGATTCGCGGGAAATGCGATCCCTGTTTTTCATCACAGGTGAAATTTGTTTGAGCAAGTTTTAATCACAGTATTATCTTTGTCAACGTAAAGTCGACATCTGGCCATCTTTTCCTTCGCCCATGCCCAATCCCAAATCAACCGCCCGCGCGGTGCCGTCCCAGGCCGAACTCAAGCAGAAGCCGATGCCCAAGTCTGGGTCCAAGACCGCTGCGCAGGCGTCAAAACCGGTGGCCTTGTCGGTGGCTGCGCCTGTCGAGCTCAAGGATGCCGACGATGACGGCATCGACCTGCGCATCGGCACCAGCGCGCGGGCGTTGCGCAAGAAAGCCGGGCTGGGCCTGAAGGAGCTGGCCGAACGTACGGGGCTGTCGACCGGCATGATCAGCCAGATCGAACGGGGTCTGTCGACGCCGTCACTACGTTCGCTGCGGCTGCTGAGCGTGGCGCTCGACGTGCCGATCTCGCACTTCTTCGAAGAACCCAAGGAAGAACGCCCGCCGTCCTTTGTGGTGCGCGCAAGTGAGCGGCGCCTGCTGCGCCTGTCGCCCTCGGGCGTGGTCAAGCATCTGATTTCGCCTGACGGCCCGGCGGTGATCGAGATGTACGAGCTGGAACTGGCGCCCGGCGGCAGTTCGGGCGACCACTTCCACCGGCACCAGGGCGAGAAGGCCGGTTATGTGCTCGAAGGCCAGCTGCAGCTGATGCTGGGTGACGAGGTCTATGTGCTGGAACGCGGCGATGCCTTCCGCTTCCCGTCGGTGCTGCCGCACAGGTTCTTGAATCCCGCGACGGTGCTGGCACGGGTGATCTGGATAAACGCGTCGCCGACCGTGTGACGCACCGCCGGCGCGCTGGTCGGTAAGGGCGCCACCCACTTAACAACGCACGTAACAACGCACATAAAAACGCACCCAAGTACGCCCATCGGCACGCCATCGGCACGCAAGTAACGGGTGACTACCCGACTTCGCTTTTTTCCGGCTTCGGGCTACGCTGTCCAGATTAGTACGACCGTTCTTTTTTGGTCGCACTGGTTCGTTCTGCCCGATGGACCGTCGAAGGAAGTCGCATGTCGCCCGCCTTGAAATTCCTTGAGCCGACTGTTTCGCCCCCCGCCGCCGCAGCGTCGCCTTCGCCTGTGCGCGCGGTCGATGCGCCCCGCACCAAGGGTGAACTCACCCGCGCGGCGATTCTTGACGCGGCGCTTGCGTGGTCGGCGACCGAAGGCATCGAGGGCCTGACGATCGGCTTGCTGGCCGAGCGCATGCACATGAGCAAAAGCGGCGTCTTTGCCCACTTCGGCTCACGCGAAGACCTGCAGATTGCCGTGGTCCAGGCCTATCACGAGCGATTCGCGGCAGAGGTGTTCATGCCAGCCATGCAAGCGCCGCGCGGCTTGCCGCGCCTGGAAGCGCTGTTTGCCAACTGGGTACACCGCGTCACGCTGGAAATCTCCCAGGGCTGCATCTACATCGGCGGCGCAGTCGAATACGACGACCGGCCCGGGCCGGTGCGTGCCGTGCTCATCGAAACCGTTGGCAGCTGGCGCGGCGCCTTGCTGCGCGCAAGCCAGCAGGCTGTCGAATGCGGGCATCTGTCGCCCAAGACCGACCCGGCGCAACTGGTATTCGAAGTCTGCGGGCTGGTGCTGTCTTTGCACCACGACGCGCGTTTCCTGAAACTTGACGGCTGTACCGAACGCGCCCATGCGGGCTTTGCGCGGCTGGTCGACAGCTACCGCATCGTGCGGGCAAAGCCGGGGCAGGCGCAGTAGAAAAAGTGCCTGTGCCACGCCCGTCCTCAATAGACATTCCGTCCCCTCATCGTTCTCTCCTGGAGGAAAACCGTGCCCCTTTACCAAGCACCCCTGCGCGATCAGATGTTCGTGATGCACGAACTGCTCAAGGTCGGCGACGTGTACGCGGATATCCCCAAGTACGCCGGCCTGGATGCCGACACCTTGAACCAGGTGGTCGAGGCGGCCGGCAAGTTCTGCGGTGAGGTCTTGTTCCCGCTCAATCGCAGCGGTGATGAAGAAGGCTGCCATTTCGATGCGGAGACCAACACGGTGCGCACGCCCAAGGGCTTCCGTACAGCCTGGGAAGAATATTGCGCGGGCGGCTGGCCAGCACTCGGCGCCGATCCGGCTTTCGGCGGGCAGGGCTTGCCACTGCTGGTGCAGAACGCGCTCTACGAAATGCTGTATTCCGCCAACCAGGCCTGGGCCATGTATCCGGGCCTGACCACCGGCGCCTATGAATGCCTGCTTGCGCACGGCACGCCCAAACAGCAGCAGGACTATCTGCCCAAGCTGGTGTCGGGCGAGTGGATGGGCACCATGTGTCTGACGGAAGCGCATTGCGGCACCGACCTGGGCCTGATCCGCACACGTGCCGAGCCGCAGGAAGACGGGTCCTACCGCATCACCGGCAACAAGATCTTCATCTCGTCCGGCGAGCACGACATGACCACCAACATCGTGCACCTGGTGTTGGCCAAGCTGCCCGGCGCACCGGCCGGCACCAAGGGGATTTCGCTGTTCCTGGTGCCCAAGTTCCTGCTCGATGGCGACGCGCAGACCGGCGAGCGCAATCGCGTGCTGTGCACCGGCATCGAACACAAGATGGGCATCCACGCCAACAGCACCTGCCAGATCTCGCTGGACGGCGCGACGGGTTACCTGGTGTCGGAGCCGAACAAGGGCCTTAACGCCATGTTCGTGATGATGAACGGCGCGCGCCTCGGTGTCGGCATGCAGGGCCTGGGCTTGAATGAAGTGGCCTATCAGAACGCGGCTGCCTACGCGCGTGACCGCCTGCAAGGTCGTTCCTTGAAGGGTGCCGTGGCACCTGAAAAACCCGCCGACCCGATCATCGTCCACCCGGACGTACGCCGCATGTTGCTGACCGCGCGCGCCTATGCCGAGGGCGGCCGCATGATGGGTTACTGGGTGGCGCTGGAACTGGACAAGTCCCTGAACCATCCCGACCCGGTGGTGCGCAAGGAAGCCAGCGAGATGGTGGCGCTGATGACGCCCATCGTAAAAGCCTTCATGACCGACAACGGCTTCCAGAGCGCGTCGCTGGCCATGCAGGTGTATGGCGGGCACGGCTACATCCGCGAGTCCGGCGTGGAGCAGTACGTGCGCGACGCGCGCATCAACATGATCTACGAAGGCACCAACACCATTCAGGCGCTGGACTTGCTGGGCCGCAAGGTGCTGCGCGACAACGGCGCCGTGCTGCGCCGCTTCGGCGAACAGGTGGCGGCGTTCGTCGACGAACACGATACCGACCCGGCGATGAAGGAATTCATTTCGCCCCTGGTCGACCTGGGCGACAAGGTGACCAAGCTGTCGATGGAAGTCGGCATGAAAGCCTTTGCCAACCCCGACGAAGTGGGTGCCGCAGCCGTCGATTACCTGCGCGTGCTGGGCCATCTGGTGTATGCGTATTTCTGGGCGCGCGCCGCGCGCGTGGCGCTGGATCACGCGGCCGACAACGATCCCTTCTACCAGGCCAAGCTGCACACGGCGCGCTTTTATTTCGCCCGCCTGCTGCCGGAGACTGCCTTCCACATCAGCGCGGCGCGCAGCGGCGTCGATGTGCTGACGGCGATGGACGCAGCGCTGTTCTAAGCCGGGCTTCAACGCGTTTGCTATCCCTTTTCGATGCGGTTTCGACCGCGCCACCGATTACTGCAAGGAAGCTAGATGTCGACATTCATCGTGAGAAAAGTCGCCGTAATGGGTGCGGGTGTGATGGGCGCGCAGATTGCCGCGCACTGCGTCAATGCCCGCGTGCCCGTGGTCTTGTTCGACCTGCCGGCGAAAGAAGGCCCGCGCAGCGGCATCGCGGCCAAGGCCATCGAGAATCTGAAAAGACTCAGCCCGGCGCCGCTGGCCGCGCCGGACCTGGCCGACTTCATCACGCCGGCCAATTACGACGATGACCTTGGCCTGCTTGCCGGGTGCGACCTGGTGATCGAAGCGATCGCCGAGCGCATGGACTGGAAGCACGGCCTGTATGCCAAGGTCGCGCCGGCGATTGCGCCGCACGCAATCTTTGCGTCGAACACCTCGGGTCTGTCGATCACCGAGCTGTCCAAGGGCTTTGACGAGAAGCTGCGCGAGCGCTTCTGCGGCGTGCACTTCTTCAACCCGCCGCGCTACATGCACCTGGTGGAATTGATCCCCACGGTGGCCACGCGCCGCGACATCCTCGACCCGCTGGAAAGCTTCCTGACCAGCGTGCTGGGCAAGGGCGTGGTGCGGGCGCGCGACACACCCAACTTCATCGGCAACCGGGTAGGGGTGTTCAGCATCTTGGCGACGATTGCCGAAGCCGAAAAGTTCGGGCTGAGCGTGGACGTGGTGGATGACCTCACGGGCGCCAAGCTGGGCCGCGCCAAGTCGGGCACCTTCCGCACCGCCGACGTGGTTGGCCTGGACACGCTGGCGCACGTGATCGGCACCATGCGCGACAAGCTGCCGGATGACCCCTTCAAGGCCTGGTTCGAGACACCGGCCACGCTGGCCAAGCTGGTGGCCGACGGCAAGCTGGGTCAAAAGACCGGTGCGGGCTATTACCGCAAGCAAGGCCGCGACATCCTGCGCCTGGACCCGGCCAGCGGTGACTACGTGGCAGGCGGCGGCAAGGCCGACGACGATGTCGCCGCCATCCTGAAGAAGAAAGACCCGGCCAAGCGCCTGCGCCTGCTGCGTGAATCCACCAACCCGCAGGCTGCCTTCCTGTGGGCGATCCTGCGCGACACCTTCCACTACATCGCCGTGCACCTGGCCGACATCGCCGACACCGCACGCGATGTGGACTTCGCGATGCGCTGGGGCTTCGGCCAATCGGTCGGCCCGTTCGAACTGTGGCAGGTCGCGGGCTGGCGTGAGGTCGCGGGCTGGATCCAGGAAGACATCGCTGCAGGCCTGGCCTTGTCGACCGAACCGCTGCCGGCCTGGGTGCTGCAGGGCCCGGTCGCCGACCGCGGTGGCGTGCACGCGTCGATGGGCTCGTGGAACCCGACCGCCGCCAAGTTCGAGGCGCGCTCCACCCTGCCGGTATACGGACGCCAGGTGTTCCGCGCGCCGCTGCTGGGCGAAGAGGCTGCCTCGCCCATGACCGCCGGCAGGACGGTGTTCGAAGACGAATCGCTGCGGCTCTGGGCGCTCGACAAGAAGAACATGCACGACGTGCTGATCGCTACCATCAAGACCAAGATGCATGCGATCGGCCCAGCGGTCACCACCGGTCTGCTGCACGCCGTCGATCTGGCCGAGCGTGATTACCAGGGTCTGGTGATCTGGAGTCCCGACGAACCCTTCTCGGCAGGCGCCGATTTGCAAGCCATGTTGCCGCTCTTCATGTCGGGCGGCGCAGCCGCCATCGAACCCGAAGAAAAGCGCTTGCAGGAACTGATGCTGCGGCTGCGCTATGCGATGGTGCCTACCATCGCGGCGATATCCGGCATGGCACTGGGCGGTGGCTGCGAACTGGCGCTGTACACGTCGCGCCGGGTGGCCCATCTGGAAAGCTACATGGGCTTGGTGGAAGTGGGTGTGGGCCTGGTGCCGGGGGCAGGCGGTCTGACCTACGGTGCCCGACGTGCGTCTGAAGAACAGGCATCCGCGCCCGACGCGCCGCTGCTGCATTTCCTGAAGAAGTACGTGCTGCAGGCGGCCACTGCGCAGGTCTCGCGCTCGGCGATCGAGGCGCGCCGCATGGGCTATCTGCTGGATGTCGACACCGTGGTGATGAATTCGCACGAGTTGCTCTTCTCAGCCGTGCGCGAGGCCCGCGCGTTGCGCGACGCCGGTTACCGCCCGCCGCTGGCCGCGCGCTTCCCGGTGGTCGGCCGCGACGGCCTGGCAACCATCGAAGCGCAGCTGGTCAACATGCGCGACGGCGGCTTCATCTCGCCGCACGACTACCACCTGGGCCGCAGCATCGCCGAGATCATGTCCGGTGGCGATGTCGATGCCGGCACGCTGGTCGACGAAGCCTGGATGCTGGCCCTGGAGCGGCGCGCCTTCACCGGCTTGCTTACGCACCCCAAGACCCAGGAACGCATCATGGGCATGGTGCAGACCGGCAAGCCCGTGCGCAACTGAACGAATCTGGAGACTTTGCGATGACCCGAGTTCTGCAAGACGCCTACATCCTGGCTGCTGCGCGCACGCCGATCGGCCGTGCGCCGCGCGGCGCGTTCCGCCATGTCCGTCCCGACGACCTGCTGGTCCGGGCCATTCACGCCGCCTTGGCGCAAGTGCCGGGGCTGGACCCTGCGCGCATCGAAGACGCCATCATCGGCTGCGCAATTCCCGAAGGACCGCAAGGCCTGAACGTGGCCCGCATCGGCGTGCTGCTGGCCGGCCTGCCCAAGAGCGTGGGCGGGGCGACCATCAATCGTTTCTGCGCCTCGGGCCTGGCGGCGATCACCATGGCCGCCGACCGTATCCGCGTGGGCGAGGCCGACGTGATCATCGCCGGCGGCACCGAGTCGATGAGCCAGGTACCGATGATGGGCAACGCGCCCTCGATCAACCCCGCCGTGTTCCAGGGCGACGAGAACATCGGCATTGCCTACGGCATGGGCCTGACCGCCGAACGGGTCGCCACCCAATGGAAGGTGTCGCGCGAAGACCAGGACGCCTTTGCGCTGCAGTCGCACCAGCGCGCGCTGGCGGCACAGCAGGCCGGCGAGTTCTCGGACGAGATCGTGCCGGTGCAGGTGGTGGAGCGCAGCGCCGACCTGCAAAGCGGCGAGCTGCGCACCCGCGAGCGCAACATCTCGCTGGACGAAGGCCCGCGCATCGACACCAGTCTGGAAGCACTGGCGCGCTTGCGCCCGGTGTTCGCGGCTGGCGGCAGTGTGACGGCCGGCAATAGTTCGCAAACATCCGACGGCGCCGGGGCGCTCGTTTTAGTATCCGAGCGGATACTCAAGGAATACAATCTGACCCCGCTGGCGCGCTTTGTATCGTCGGCTGTGCGGGGCGTGCCGCCCGAGATCATGGGCATCGGACCGAAGGAAGCCATTCCGGCGGCGCTGAAGCTGGCGGGCATCGCGCAGCAGGACATCGACTGGATCGAATTGAACGAAGCCTTTGCCGCCCAAAGCCTGGCGGTGATCCGCGACCTCGGTCTGGACCCTGCGCGCGTCAACCCGCTCGGCGGCGCCATCGCGCTCGGCCATCCTCTGGGCGCGACAGGCGCAATTCGCGCCGCCACCATCGTGCATGGATTGCATCGACGCAATCTGCGCTACGGCATGTTGACCATGTGCGTGGGAACCGGAATGGGCGCCGCAGGTATCTTCGAACGTGTCTGACTCCGCAGCATCGACCGGGTCGTCTTCAAGCAGCCCATCCTCCGACGAGCCACACCCCTCGGCCACTCCCCCCGCCAGCCACCGTGAATTGCTGCTGGCGATGGCGGGAGTGGCCGTCACCATCATCCTGGTGGCCTTCGATTCCACCATCGTCGGCACCACGCTGCCTCGGGTCGCACAAGAACTCGGCGGCATGAGCCTGTATGCGTGGGTGGGCTCGGGCTATCTGCTGGCCTCGGCCATCACCATCCCCATCTTCGGCCGGCTTGGCGACCTGTACGGACGCAAGCCCTTCATTCTGGCCTCGGTCGCGATCCTGGCCATCGGCTCGGTGCTCTGTGGCCTGTCGCAGACCATGCAGCACCTGATCGCTGCCCGCACCTTGCAAGGCCTGGGTGGCGGCATGATGATCGCCACGGCCTTCGCAGCCCCCGCCGACCTGTTTCCCGACCCCTTGCGACGCGTGCGCTGGCAGGCCTTGTTGTCGACCTCCTTCGCGATGGCCAGCGGCGTCGGCCCGGTGCTGGGTGGCTTGGTCACGGAGGCCTTTGGCTGGCGCGCCGCGTTTGCGGTCACGCCGATCACCGCGGTGTTCGGCCTGTTCCTGTTGTTCCGCTATTTTCCCAATATCCGGCCGCCGCGCACGCCGGGCGTGAAGGTCGACTGGGTGGGCGGCCTGCTGCTGATCCTGGCGGTGGGCGCGCCGATGCTGACGATCGAAGTCGGGTTCGCGCAGCCTGCCCATCCGATTGCTGCCTTGTGCCTGGCGGCGCTCGCGGTGGTGTCTCTGATCGCGCTGGTGTTCTATGAACGCCGACATCCCCAGCCCATGTTCCCGATGCGGGTGCTGGTCCCGATCGAATCGCGCCTGCTGAACGGCATCGCGGTGATGGTCGGCGCCGTGATGTTCGTGCTGATCTACTACGCGCCGCTCTTGCTGCAGACCGAACTGGGCGTGTCGCCCAGCCGCGCCGGTGCGCTGATGATCCCGCTGGTCGCCGGCATTCCGGTGGGCAGCCTGATCAACGGGCAGCTGTATCCGCGCATGACCCAGCCGCAGCGCTTGCTGACGCTGGGTGCGGCCATGCTGGGCCTGGGCTGTCTGGCGGTGATCACCTTCGACAAGGAAACGCCCAGCGCCTTGATCGCCACCGTGTTCCTGATGTGCGGCGCCGGCCTGGGCTTCCTGCTGCCCAACCTGACGCTCTTCATGCAGATGATCTGCGAGCGGCGCGACGTCGGCATGGCGTCGGCCCTGGTGCAGATGACGCGCGCCTTCGGCAGTGCGCTGGGGGTGGCGCTGGCAGGCGTGGTGATCGCGCGCAGTTCGGTGCTGGTGGGCATGCACACTGCGATGGTCTGCAATGCCGTGTTGTGCGGGCTGATGGTGCTGCTGGCGCGCCGTGTCCGGATGCGCAATACGCACTGATTGCTTGGCATGATCGCCGTCCGGTGCCTGGCTGTCGGACGGCGTTCTCACTGCGCTCCTGCCTGCGCGGTGAAGACCATCCCTTGACCCCTGACCGACGCGCGATTGTGGCGGTCACGGCTTCTCTTGCATAATCCCGGCAGTTCCTGCCATCCGACTCAGCGGGTGGCGCAGCAAGACGTCTTGCGCCGACCGGTGCGAAGCGTGCTGCTTAATCCATCACCGACCGCCCGCGCGCGGACCGCACATGACAGATTTCGACGTGATTGGTTTGGGCGAAGCCCTGATCGAGTTCAACCAGACCGAACCCGGAAAGCCGCAGTATCTGCAAGGCTTCGGGGGCGATACCTCGAACGCCGTGATCGCAGCCGCCCGCCAGGGCGCGCGCACGGCCTACCTGACCCGCATCGGGCAGGTCGACACCTTCGGTGAACAGCTGCTGGACCTGTGGCGCACCGAAGGCGTGGACACGCGCGGTGTGGTCACCGATCCGCCGGCCAACAACGGCATCTACTTCGTGCAGCACGGCGAGAAAGGCCACGTGTTCAGCTACGCGCGTCGCGATTCCGCGGCCGCCCGCATGCAGCCGCTGGATCTCGAGCACGGCATGATCGAGCGCTCGCGTTTCCTGCATGTGTCCGGCATCAGCCTGGCCATCAGCACCTCGGCCTGCGACACCGTGTTCGCGGCCATGGCGCGCGCCCGCGCCGCCAACGTGCAGGTGTGCTTCGATGCCAATCTGCGCCTGAAGCTGTGGCCGATGGAACGTGCACGCGCCACCGTGCGAGCCGCCATCGCCCTGGCGGATATTTTCCTGCCCGGCCTGGATGACGTCGAAGCCATGACCGGCCTGACCGATCCCGATGCGATCTTCGACTGGTCGCGCCAGTCGGGCGCGCGCGGCATCATCGTGCTGAAGATGGGCAAGGAAGGCGCGCTGGTCGACGACGGCCACACCCGCACCCTGGTCAAGCCGCATACCGTACACGCCGTTGACGCCACCGGGGCAGGTGACTGCTTTGCCGGCAGCCTGCTGGCACGCCTGGCGGCGGGCGACAGCATCCTGGATGCGGTCGACTACGCCAATGCCGCAGCGGCATTGTCCACGCAGGGTTACGGCGCCGTGCAACCGTTGCCGCGTCCGGAACAAGTGCGCGCCATGCTGGCCGCGCGGGCGGGTTGAGCCGATGACGAGCCCCTCCTTGCGCTTTGGTCTGGCGGCGAACCGCCTGCATCACGACAATCCCAACGCCACGCTGTTCCAGTGGCTGCGCGCCTGCGGCTCGTCGATCCGGCAGCTGGGTGTGCAGCTGCACACGGTGGGACGCACGCATGACGCGATCATTCGCGAAAACATGCTGGAAGGGTATGCGGGCCTGGTGCGCTACCCCTACGGGCGCGAAGGCGGGCTGATGAAGCTGGTGGCGCGTGTCGCAGGCGGCACGGAAACCAGCGCACCGCTCGATGGCGCGATCTACCTGATCGACCCGGTCGACCCGTCGTCGACCTTCCCCGAAGCCCTGGCCTTGAAGCGCCAGTGCATCACGCATCACAAGCCTTTCGTGTCCACGCTGGCGGGCGCCATCGACTGGATCGAAGTCGAACGCATGCATGCTGGTCTGCCGCCGGAACCGGTGGCCGACGGCATGTTCCGCCTGGAAAGCCAGACCGTGGCGATGATCGCCCACGATTCGCTCAAGCCGGAAATGCTGGCCTTCGCCGACAAGTATTTCGATCTGCTGTCGCGCTTCGCGCGTCGCGTGGGTACTGGCACCACCGGCAGCAAGCTGAACGAACTGGCTTGGTCACGGGGCTGGCCGACCGACCGCCGCTGGGTCGATCCCTACCTGAGCGGCCCGATGGGTGGTGATGCGCAGATTGCGGAACTGGTGCTGGATCGGTCCTGCCAACGTGTGATCTTCTTTGAAGATCCCCATGTGGCGCGCCAGCACGAGGCTGACATCCAATTGCTGGAGCGGGCCGTGCGTGTGGTGACCGAATTTGCAACCTGCGCCACCTCGCCAAGCATGGCGCGGCGCTGGGCCGATGCCGCCGTGCTGCGCGCAGACAAGCCGGTTTAAGCAGAAGACAGCGGGCCGGGAAAACGACCAAAAAGACCGGCCAGCAAGACAAGAAGGCCAGTCGCTCGACAAGAGTGACTGGCCTTCTGTTTGATTGGTCTTTTTTTGGCCTTCTGTTCAGTGCACTTGCGGCTATCGCGTTGTTCCACGCGCTTGCATTGCCATGCCAAGACGCTCGATGGCGTCGACTCAGGCGTAGACGTCGATGATCTCGCCCGGCGCGCCCTGACGAGCGGTGCTGCCCGCCGCCTTCACCGCCTCGGTCCTCGCCGACAGGGCTTCTTTCTGCGAGGCGGTCTTTTCGGCCGCCGCGCTGGAACCGGTCTGCTGGTCCTTGATCCGCTTTTGTTCCAGGCTCTGCGCCTGATCGGTCAAGGTGACGATCTGCTGCTGGTAGGTGGCGGTGCGCTCGGCTTTGACGTCCTTCGCCATGTCGGCGCCTTCCACCTTCTCGAGCATTTCACGCGCGCGTTCCAGGCGACGATTCATGACGGCGATCTGATTGTCGATCGAGCTGGTGCCGCTTGCCCCGGGGCTGGCCGTAGTGCCGATATTCGAAATGCTTGCCATGATTTTTTCCTTGAACGCGCTGGTCTGGCCAGCGCTTGGCGCCGCGCTTACAGCGGCGGCAACTGGCGGCGCTGACGAAACTCGTCGGTCGCGACGTACACCACGGTGGCTTCAGTCACTTTCACTACATCCGCATTCATGCGGTTGCGCTGTGCATAGACCTCGACCGACACCGTGATCGAGGTATTGCCGGTAGCCACCACGTCGGCATAGAAGCTCAGCAGGTCGCCGACGAATACCGGCTGCTTGAACACAAAGGAATTTACCGCAATCGTCGCCACCCGGCCGTTTGCCCGCTGGATGGCGGGCAGAGCGCCGGCGATGTCGACCTGCGCCATGATCCAGCCGCCGAACACATCGCCATAGACATTTGCGTCGGCCGGCATGGGCATGACACGCAGCACGGGCATGCGGCCTTCGGGCAGCGTCAGACGGTCGGTGGTGGCGGCGGGAGTCGGGTTGGACATGGGATGACGAAAGTGGAAGGGGAACAAAAGCCGGGAGAAAGATCCGGCAGGAAATTCGGCAAAGGACTCGGCGGACGGTTCGACGGAAGATCTCGACAAAAGATCTCAACAAAAGATCGTCAAAGGTCAGCACGAAGATCGTTCAATAAAAACGATCATCAAAACCGTTCATCGGAAATCCGGGAATCGCGCCGCATCTGGCGGCTGGACTCAGGATATGGCCGTGCCTTGCATGTCTTGCATTATGCCGGGCGGCGCGGCGTGGCGCTGTGTTTTTTCCATCGTGGGGGTGGCCGCCAGTGACCACTACAATGCGCCGCTTGTCACATTGTTTAGCCAAGGACCCCGGATCATGGACGCCAAGTGGCTCGAGGACTTCGTCGCGCTGGCCGAGACGCGTTCTTTCTCGCGCGCGGCGGAATTGCGCCACATCACCCAGCCGGCGTTTTCGCGCCGCATCCAGGCGCTCGAAGCCTGGCTGGGCACCGATCTGATCGACCGCGCGGTTTATCCCACGCGGCTGACCTCGGCCGGCGAAACCTTCCGCCCGCAGGCCATCGACATGCTGGCCCGGCTGGACGAAACCCGCGCCATGCTGCGCGGCCAGCGGCCCGACGCGCGCGACGTGGTCGACCTGGCAATGCCGCACACCTTGTCCCTGACCTTCTTCCCCGCCTGGCTGAACGAGGTCGAGGGCGGCCTGGGGCAGATATCCACGCGGCTGATGGCGGTCAACGTGCACGATGCCGTGCTGCAGCTGGTGCAGGGCGGCTGCGACCTGACTTTGGTCTATCACCACCCGCGCCATCCGGTGAAACTCGACAGTCGCTACTACGACATGCTGCGCCTGGGCACCGAATCGATGTATCCGTACTGCCGGCCCGATGCCCAGGGCGCGCCGGAATTCGGCCTGCCCGGCGACCCGGCGCGCGCCACGCCGTTTCTGGCCTACACGCCCAACGCCTATCTGGGGCGCATCACCAACCTGATCCTGCAGTCGGCGCAGTTGCGGCCGGCGCTGGTGCAGCGCTTCGAAGCCGACATGGCCGAAGGCCTGAAAGCCATGGCGCTGGCCGGGCACGGCGTGGCGTTTCTGCCGGAAAGCGCCGTGCGTCGTGAGCTCGATGCGGGCCAGCTGGTCTGTGCCGGCAGTTCGTATACGGAAACCATGGATATCCGGGTATATCGCGCCAGGCCCGCTGCCGATGCCCCGGCCAAACCGGTGGTCGATGCGCTCTGGCAATATCTGGAAGACGAAAGCGCGAATAAAGCGCCCGAAACTGCTAATAAATAGCAGGCAGGGGGCTTGTAAGCCCTGTGTCAGCAAGTTATATCTAAATAGGTGCGTGGCGTGCCCGTTAATTCGCGGTGGCCACGTCTTGATGGGGGGCAATGGGGCCTTGAACGATAAACAGGATAGGTGCCCACAAGGCCTCGATTTTCCTGTCTTTCGCTAGAGTCCCTTTGCTACACTTCCCGTACCCCCGATAGGGATAGCTAGGAGACATTTGTGAAAAAGAACGTCGTCGTCATGGTTGCAGCCGCGGTTGCATTGGTATCCGCCTCGGGTGCTGTGTCCGCCCAAGAACTCACCGGACGCCTCAAGAAGATCAAGGACACTGGCGTCATCACGCTCGGCGTTCGTGACGCATCCATTCCCTTCTCCTATCTGGACGACAACCAGAAAGCCATCGGTTATTCGATCGACATCTGTCACGGCATCGCCGATGCCGTGAAGGCCGAACTCAAGCTGTCCAAGCTTGAAGTCAAGCACACTGCGGTCACCTCGGCCACGCGTATCCCGCTGATCGCCAACGGTACCGTCGATCTGGAATGCGGTTCGACCACCAACAATACCGAGCGCCAGCAACAAGTCTCGTTCGCCCCGACGACCTTCGTCACGGCAACGCGCTTCGTCGCCAAGAAGGCCGGCAATTTCTCCGACCTGGCTGACTTCAAGGGCAAGACGGTTGTGTCGACCGCCGGCACCACCAACCTCAAGTGGCTGACCGAAGTCAATGCCAAGGAAAACCTTGGCATGAGCATCATCCCCGCCAAGGATCACGCAGAAGCCTTCCTGATGGTTGACAGCGGCCGCGCCTCTGCCTTCTTCATGGATGACATCCTGCTTTATGGCCTGGTTGCCAACTCCAAGGCGCCGGCTGACTGGATGGTTGGTGCCAAGGCCTATACGGTCGAGCCCTACGCCATCATGGAACCCAAGGGCGACGCCGACTTCAAGAAGGTCGCCGACGCTGCTGTGGTCGCCATGATCAAGTCCGGCCAGGTCGAAAAGCTCTACACCAAGTGGTTCCAGACTACGATCCCGCCGCGCAACATCAACCTGAATGTGCCGGTTGGCGATCCGCTGAAGAAGGCCTTCGCCAACCCGACCGATTCGGGCGAAGGCAAGGACTACCAGTAAGCTGCAGTCAGGCAAGGGCCGTTTGCCGCTAGGCACGGCCGCTAGCCTCTCATCAGAGGACCTCCGGGTCCTCTGATTTTTTATTCAGGCCTACGGAGCAGGCGATGAATTACAACTGGAATTGGGGCATTTTCTGGCAGCCTTCGCCAGACGGCTCAGGGACCTATTTCGACACCTTGATTTCCGGCCTCGGATGGACGCTCAGTACGGCGCTGTCGGCCTGGGTCATCGCCTTGGTGCTCGGCTCGATCATCGGTGTCATACGCACCACGGATTCACGCTTGGCAGTCGGCCTGGGCAACGCCTACGTCGAACTGTTCCGCAATGTGCCGCTGCTGGTGCAGATGTTCCTGTGGTACTTCGTGGTGCCGGAACTGCTGCCCGCATCGATCGGCACCTCGATCAAACAAGTCCCGCCGCCGTGGGGCTCGTTCATTCCCGCTGTCCTGTGCCTGGGCTTCTTCACGTCCGCACGGGTGGCCGAACAGGTAAAGGCCGGTATTCAGGCATTGCCGCGCGGTCAGCGCATGGCAGGTACGGCGCTGGGCCTCGAGCCCGCGCAGGTGTATCGCTACGTGCTGCTGCCCATGGCGTTTCGCATCATCCTGCCGCCGATGACCTCCGAGTTCATGAACATCATCAAGAACTCGTCGATCGCACTGACCATCGGGCTGATGGAACTGACCGGACGCGCGCGTTCGATGCAGGAATTCAGCTTCCAGGTCTTCGAGGCGTTCACCGCCGCCACCATCCTGTACATCGTGTTGAACGTGATACTGGTGTTCGGCATGCGCTGGCTGGAAAAACGTGCGGCGGTTCCGGGCTTCGTCGGCCCGAGCGTCAGCGGCGGACACTGAGGAGCAGGGCATGTTCAGTAATATCGACTTCGACCTGATCTGGCGCTCCGCGCCATATCTGTTCCGCGAAGGCATGACCTTCACCCTGACGCTGACCGCGATGGCGGCGGTCGGCGGCGTGATCTTCGGCACCTTGCTGGCGATGATGCGCCTGTCCAGCTACAAGTGGCTGGGCCGCATCGCCGCAGGCTACGTCAACCTGATGCGCTCGGTCCCGCTGCTGCTGGTGATCTTCTGGTTCTACTTCCTGGTGCCCTACATCGGCGCATGGATCATCGGTTCGCCCACGCCCATCCAGGTGGGTGCGTTCTGGTCGTCCGTGATCACCTTCACGCTGTTCGAAGCCGCGTACTTCAGCGAAATCATGCGTGCCGGTATCCAGTCGATCTCGCGTGGCCAGACCTTTGCCGGTTATGCGCTGGGCCTGAACTACTGGCAGATGATGAGCAACGTGATCCTGCCGCAGGCGTTTCGCAACATGATCCCGATCCTGCTCACGCAGACCATCGTGCTGTTCCAGGACACCTCGCTGGTCTACGTGCTGTCGATCACCGACTTCGTCGGCGCAGCGTCCAAGATTGCCCAGCGTGACGGGCGACTGGTCGAAATGTACGTATTCGTGGCGCTCGTCTACTTCATCATCTGCTTCGTTGCATCGCGTCTCGTGCGCTATCTGCAGCAACGCGTGGCGATCATCCGCTGACGGCCTTGTCGGCTTTCATTCATCACTTATTCACGGAGTCTCGAACATGATCGAGATCAAGAACGTCAGCAAGTGGTATGGCTCCTTCCGGGTCCTGACCGATTGCACGACCCAGGTGTCCAAGGGCGAAGTGGTCGTGGTGTGCGGCCCCTCGGGTTCGGGCAAGTCCACGCTGATCAAGACGGTCAACGCGCTGGAACCGATCCAGAAGGGCGACATCATCGTCGACGGCATTTCGCTGACCGACCCCAAGACCAACCTGCCCAAGGTGCGTTCGCGCGTGGGCATGGTCTTCCAGCACTTCGAGCTGTTCCCCCACCTGACGGTCACGCAAAACCTGACGCTGGCGCAGATCAAGGTGCTGAATCGTCCGAAGGAAGAAGCGGTCGCCCGCAGCATGAAACTGCTCGATCGCGTCGGCCTGTCGGCGCACAAGGACAAATTCCCCGGTCAGTTGTCCGGCGGCCAGCAACAGCGCGTGGCGATCGCCCGCGCGCTGTCGATGGACCCGATCGCGATGCTGTTCGACGAACCCACGTCTGCGCTTGACCCGGAAATGGTCAACGAAGTGCTGGACGTGATGGTCGACCTGGCCAAGGAAGGCATGACGATGATGGTCGTGACCCATGAAATGGGCTTTGCGCGCAAGGTGGCGCATCGCGTGGTCTTCATGGATGCGGGCGCCATCGTGGAAGATTGCCCGAAGGAAGAGTTCTTCGGCGATCCGACTGCACGCTCGGAACGCGCGCAGTACTTCCTGTCCAAGATCCTGCAGCACTGATCGACGCCTGAGGGGCAGCCGCGCCGTGAGCTTCGCCATATGACTTTCGCCATTGATGCATCGCGCACGCAGCAATTGCTGCGCGATGCCTTCGACGCCGCTGTCGCGGCTGCCGACCCTACCCGAATCGTGGCGGCGCATTTGCCTGCGCCGCCTGCCGGCCGCACGGTGGTGCTGGGCGCGGGCAAGGCGGCGGCCAGCATGGCGCATGCGGTGGAACAGCATTGGCCAGCCGATGCCGACTTGTCGGGATTGGTGGTCACGCGTTATGCGCATGGCCTGCCGCTGTCGCGCATTCGCTGTGTCGAGGCCGGGCACCCGGTCCCCGACGCAGCCGGCGAATCCGCCGCCCGCGACATGCTGGAACTTGCCACCCAGTTGGGTGACGAGGACTTGCTGATCGTGCTGGTGTCGGGCGGCGGGTCCAGCCTGCTGTCCTTGCCGGTGGCGGCGGTACCGATCGAAGATCTTCGCTCGGTCACCAAACAATTGCTGGCCAGCGGCGCGCCCATCGAAGCGATGAACGTGGTGCGCAAGCACTTGTCGCAGGTGCAGGGCGGCCGCCTGGCGGCGGCGACCCGCGCACGGGTGCTGGCCTTGATCGTGTCGGACGTGGCGGGGGACGATCCGTCTGCCATCGCATCCGGCCCGACGGTGCCGGATCCCAGTACCTATGCCGATGCCCAGCAGATTCTGCGTCGCTATGACGTGACGCCGCCTGCATCCATCGCCGATTGGCTGGCGGCAGGTGCGGACGGGGTGCACAGCGAGACGCCCAAGCCGGGCGATGCGGTGTTCGACCGGGTCGAGAACAAGGTCATCGCCACCGCCCAGCAAAGCCTGCAAGCCGGTGCCGATGTGTTCCGTCGAGCCGGCATCACACCGGTGGTGCTGGGTGACACGGTGACGGGCGAAGCCCGTGAAGTTGCCAAGGTCTACGCAGCCCTGGTGCGCCAGATCCGTCTGCTGAACGAACCGTTCACGGCGCCCGTGGCCTTGATTTCGGGCGGCGAGTGCACGGTGACGGTTCGCGGCAAGGGCCGTGGCGGTCGGTGTACGGAATTTCTGTTGTCGCTGGCGGCTGAACTTGGCTCGGCATCCGGCATTGCCGCGATTGCGGGCGACACTGACGGCATCGACGGCTCGGAAGACAATGCCGGCGCATGGTGGACCAGCGAACAGCTGCAGTCTGCGGCTGCCCGCAACGTGCTGCCGGTGCCCTTCCTGGACATCAACGACGCCTGGGGATATTTCGAGGCGCTCGACACCTTGATCGTGACTGGTCCGACTCGGACCAACGTGAACGATTTCCGGGTGATTCTGGTGTTGCCTAGCTGAGTCAGAAAAGCAGTCCGCGAGTCTTCGCCGTAGTGGTGAACGCGTGAGCAGTTTCCGGCGCCAGACATCGCATCCACGGACCTCACTGGCGCTGCACCGTATATCGCATCAGTCCCACCACGACTGTCCATCGACATAGAGTGTCACGACGCGTCGCGTTTTTCTGTCGATCACGCACTCGCCGGTGACGTCGACCATCACCTCGAACGCATTTTGCAGATGCAGACGCTTGTCCAGATGCCACCTGAGGTAGTAGTGGCCAGGGCTCTGGCGCGCGCCCACTGCCGGCACCCGCGCCACGTCGGGGTGGGTGGTCTTCTGCATGATGGCTTCGGTGCAGTCGCGCAGGGCGTCCTGGGCGCCATACGGTTGCTGTCCACGCCACCAGAACCAGGCCGTGCCGGCCACTGCGATCGCCACGATAATCGCCACGCCGTACGCTGCCCGGCGAACCGTGTTGCTTTGTCCAAGCCGTGCTGCTGTCATGTCGCCCTCTGCGTGTGCCAGGACAATAAGGCCAGCGGCCATCGCGCGCCATCCAAAGCTGCAGCAGTGCAGGCGTGGTGCTGGCCAACTTGACCCGACTCCACACACGTTCTAGTCTTTTTGGCTGCGCAGCAATTCCGGTTGCTGTGCTTTCTGCATGCCCGATGCAATCAGGCACGCCGCACACCACGCACGATCCACGACCCAATTGCACGCTTCGTCCCCATCACGCATCCCCAGGTCATCCATGTCTTCCGATCGCATCGTCCACGCCGCCTGTCCGCACGACTGCCCTGATACGTGTGCCATCGAAGTCACCGTGCGCGACGGCATTGCGATCAAGATCGCCGGGGCGGCGGCCCATCCGCCTACCGGCGGCGTGCTGTGCGCCAAGGTCAACAAATACGCAGAACGGGTGTATCACCCCGATCGCGTGCTGTACCCCATGCGTCGCGTGGGCGCCAAGGGCGAGGGCCGCTTCGAGCGCGCCACCTGGGACGAGGCGCTCACCGACATCGCCGCGCGCCTCTCCGACATCGCGGCTCGCGATCCCAATCGCATCGTGCCCTACAGCTACGCCGGCACCATGGGTCTGGTGCAGGGCGAGTCGATTGCCGCGCGCTTCTTCAACCGCATCGGCGCCTCCCGCCTGGACCGCACCATCTGCGCCAGCGCAGGCGCCGAAGCCCTGCGCCTGACCTTCGGCGCCGGTGTCGGCATGGACATGGAGCAGTTCGCCCATTCCAAGCTGATCCTGCTGTGGGGCACCAACGCCATCGCGTCCAACCTGCATCTGTGGACCCGCATCCAGCAGGCCAAGCGCGACGGCGCCACGCTGGTCGCGATCGACCCGTATGCGTCGGACACCGCGCAGAAGTGCCACAAGCACCTGGCCATCCAGCCGGGCACCGACGCCGCGCTGGCGCTGGCCATCATCCACGTGCTGGTGCGCGACGACCTGCTCGATCATGACTACATTGCGCAGCACACCCTCGGTTTCGACGCCCTGGCCGAGCGCGCGCAGAAATACACGCCGGCCTATGCGGCGGAACTGACCGGGCTGGATGCCGCCGACATCGAATGGCTGGCCACCCTGTACGGCGAAACCGCCGTGCGTCAGCAGCAGCCGGTGGCCATTCGCGCCAACTACGGCATGCAGCGCGCGCGCGGTGGGGCCAATGCCGTGCGGGCAGTCGCCTGTTTGCCCGCGCTGGTCGGCGCCTGGCGTCAGCCCGCAGGGGGCTTCCTGCTGTCGACCAGCGGCTGGTTCCCGGTCGACCGCGTGGCGCTGGAGCGCCCCGAACTGCTGGCCGGCCGCACACCGCGCACGGTGAACATGTCGGTCATCGGCGATGCCTTGCTGAACCTGAACGACTACGCCGAGGCCCCGCCGGTGGAAGCTGTGATCGTCTACAACAGCAATCCGGTGGCGGTTGCGCCGGAGTCCGCCAAGGTGGCGCAGGGCTTTGCGCGCGAGAACATCTTCACCGTCGTGCTGGAGCACTTCCAGACCGACACGGCCGACTATGCCGACTGGCTGTTGCCGGCCACCACCCAGCTTGAGCACGTCGATGTGGTCAAGCCCTATGGCCACGCCTACATCATGAGCAACGAGGCGGCGATTGCGCCGATGGGCGAGTGCAAGCCCAACACGCAATTCTTCCGTGAGCTGTCGCTGCGCATGGGGCTTGATGACGCCTGCCTGCAGGACAGCGACGAGACCATCGCGCAGCAGGCCTTCAACGTGCGCCACCCGCATGCCCAGGGCTACGTCTTCGACGAGGTGCGCAAGCAGGGCTGGATGCGCCTGAATATTGCGCCCGGCGATGTGGCGCCGTTCGCCAAGGGCGGTTTCCCGACGGCCTCGGGGCGCTGCGAGTTTGCATCGACCGAACTGGCTGCACGCGGGCAGGACGCGGTGCCAGATTACCTGCCGCCTTACGAGTCGGGCCTGGATTCGCCGCTTGCCGCGCGTTTCCCGCTGTCGATGATCTCGCCGCCGGCGCGCAACTTCCTGAACTCCACCTTCGTCAACGTGACCAGCTTGCGCAATATCGAAGGCGTGCCGGCGCTGTGGCTGCACCCCGATGACGCAAGCCAACGCGGCATCGAAGATGGCAGCCAGGTGCGGGTCTTCAACGATCGCGGCTCGCAACAGCTGCAGGCGCGGGTGACTGCACGTGCCCGCCGTGGTGTGGTGGTGGCCCCGTCGATCTGGTGGAAAAAGCTGTCGCCCGATGGCCGCAACGCCAACGAGTTGACCTCGCAGGCGCTCACCGACTTGGGGCGCGCGCCGACCTTCTACGACACGCGGGTGGAAGTCGAAGCCGCGTAGATGTCAGCCATTTACGGTTGACCCGATGATGGTCGGCCCGGTCACGGTCGACTCGATCAAGGTTGACCGAATCACGATCAAGCCGTTCACGGTTGATCCAATCAGCATCGATCAGCTTCCGGCAGGCCAACACCGGTTGACCTGCCCAGCGGGCCGGTCAAAAACGTCCTGATACACAGCGCGTGGATCGCAGCTTCTGCGCGCATCTTCCCGCTTTGCGCGGCGATCTTCCCGGCTCTGGTGCCGGCATGCGCGCAGCACCCGATCGCACCCCTTGGCATCGGGGTCTCCCCCCTCGGCGTGGGCCGATGCGCTCGGCTATCATCGATCGACTTTGGCGGCCCGCGGTTCTGCGCGCAGCTGCCACGCGCATCGTTCCGATGCCGGCGAACACAAGGAGATCCCGATGGACCGACCCTGGCTCTCGCACTACCCGAAGGGCGTGCCGCACGACATCGACATGAGCCAGTACGGCTCCCTGGTGGAGCTGATCGACGACGCCTTCCGCCGGCATGCTGCACGCGACGCCTACTACTCGATGGGCAAGACGCTGCGCTACGACGAGGTCGACGGCTTGTCCAAGGCCTTTGCCGGCTGGCTGCAGTCGCTGGGCCTGTCGCCCGGCGCACGCGTGGCGCTGATGATGCCCAACATCCTGCAATACCCGGTCTGCATCGCGGGCGTGCTGCGGGCAGGCTATGTGGTGGTCAACGCCAACCCGATGTACACCGCACGCGAACTCGAACACCAGCTGAAGGATTCCGGCGCCGAGGCCATCGTGGTGCTGGAGAACTTCGCGACCACGGTGGCGCAGGTGGTCTCGCACACCGCCATCAAACATGTGGTGGTGGCCAGCATGGGCGACCTGCTGGGCATGGTGAAGGGCACCATCGTGAACTTCATGGTGCGCCGCGTGAAGAAGATGGTGCCGGCCTACGACTTGCCGAACGCCACGTCCTTCCGCTCGGCGCTGTCGGCCGGCAGGCGTCATGGCTTCAAGCCGGTCAAGGTCGGCATGGACGACGTGGCCTTCCTGCAATACACCGGCGGCACCACCGGCGTGGCCAAGGGCGCCACGCTGCTGCACCGCAATCTGCTTGCCAACGTACTGCAGTCGCAGGCTTGGCTGCAGCCGGGTATCGATCGCGGCGAAAAGCCGCTGCCGGAACAGATTGTGATCGTCGGCGCCTTGCCGCTGTATCACGTGTTTGCGCTGACAGTCTGCTGCCTGCTGGGGATGCGCAGCGGCGCCTTGCTGGTGATGATCCCCAATCCGCGCGACATGGGCGACATGATCAAGATCCTGGCCGAATTCCAGCAGAAGATCGTGATCCTGCCGGCGGTCAACACCTTGTTCAACGCACTGCTGCGCAATGCCGAGTTCGCCAAGCTGAAGTTCCCGGCGCTGCGCATCTCGATGGGCGGCGGCATGGCCGTGCAGCGCGCGGTGGCGCAGAAATGGCTGGCGCTGACTGGCTGCCCGATCTGCGAGGGTTATGGCCTGAGCGAGACCTCGCCGTCGGCAATCTCCAACCCCACCGACACCGACGAGTATTCCGGCACCATCGGCATGCCCTTGCCGTCCACCGAGGTCTTGCTGCTCGACGATGACGGCGTGCCGGTGCCCCAAGGGCAACCGGGGGAAATCTCGATTCGCGGCCCGCAGTTGATGGCCGGCTACTGGAACATGCCCGGCGAGACCGAACACGCGATCAATGCCGACGGATTCTTCAAGTCCGGTGACATCGGCGTGATGGACGAGCGCGGTTACATCCGCATCGTCGACCGCAAGAAGGACATGATCCTGGTGTCGGGCTTCAACGTGTATCCGAACGAAGTCGAAGACGTCGTGATGGAACACCCTGGCGTGCGCGAAGCGGCGGCGGTCGGCATTCCCGATGAAAGCTGCGGCGAGTCGGTGAAGCTCTTCATCGTGCGCGACGACCCGGCGCTGACCGAAAAAGACGTGCTGCATTTCTGCCGCGACCGCCTGACCGGTTACAAGCGACCCAGACATGTGGAATTCCGCGACGAGCTGCCGAAGACGAATGTTGGAAAGATATTGCGCAGAGCGTTGCGTGACGAGCATACGAAGCAGCCGTCCGCATGAGCCTTCTGCGACAATAGCCGGGTCCGGGCCTTCCGGATTGTGCTAATCCGGAGAGCCCCGTGCTGTCGTTCGTTCCCCCCCGTTTTTCTTCGCTGTCGCGATTCATTCGTACGCCCCTGGCCTTGGCGCTTTCACTGGGTCTGGCCGCAGCCGCCCAGGCTGGCGTCTCGTTCCGCTTTGACCGCCCCCAGGCTTTGCCTGGCGAAAAGGTGTTTGTCGAAGCCACCTTCTTCAATGACGGCAATTCGGTTGCCAACTGGCAGACCCCGCGCGAGCTGGTGCTGCAGTGGCGCAATGCGCAGGGCGTGCTGATTCGCACCCTGGCCAAGGTCGACCGCAAGGACTCGGCGCCGCTGGAAATTCCGGTGGGCAACTTCGTGCGCACCCGCTGGATTGCGGAAGTGCCGTCGCAAGCCGAAGGCGTGCAGACCGTGACCGTCGAAGGCGAACCCGTGTTGCTGGCGCTGGACACGCGTCCGGGCAGCATCGCGGCTGCCGTGGCCCCGGCGCCTGCGCCGCTGGTCGACGCCCGCACCGGCACCGTCTTGCCGGCATCGGCCGTGCCGCCGCGCGGCGAATCGCCGATCACGCCGCTGAACAACGATTCCGACTTCGAAACCGCCACGCTGCAACGTTTCCGCAGCGCCTTGTCGTCCTACGAGCCGGTGTACTTCAGCCTGGGCACGGCGAGCGACACCACCGCGCGTTTCCAGATCAGCCTGAAATACCGTCTGTTCCAGCCGAACGACGACAAGAACACGCGCTTCGTCGACAACCTGTACTTCGGCTACACCCAGACCTCGCTGTGGGACCTGGGTGCGGATTCCGCTCCCTTCCGCGACTCTTCCTACAAGCCTGCCTTCTTCTGGCTGTCGGACCGCGTCTGGGAATCGGAAAGCCGTCGTTGGTCCCTGGGCACGGAAGCCGGCTTCCAGCATGAATCGAACGGCAAGGACGGCAACGATTCGCGCTCGCTGAACAACTTCTACGCGCAGCCCACGCTGCGTTATCGCCTGGATCAGGGCAGCACCCTGAGCTTCGGCCCGAAGCTGCGCACGTACATGTCGCTCGAGAACAATCCGGACATCCGTGAGTACCGCGGCAACGTCGACTGGCAGGTCAAGTGGACCCAGGACGACGGCATGATGCTGTCGGCACTGGCGCGCAAGGGCGACAGCAAGGGCTCGGTGCAAGTCGACTTCGCCTACCCGCTGCGCACCGACTGGCTGTCCAACCTGAATGGCTACCTGCATCTGCAGCTGTTCCGCGGTTACGGCGAAACCCTGCTCGAGTACAACAAACGCGCCGAAACGCAGCTCCGGATCGGCTTGATGATCGTCCGGTAAGCGTTTGGCGAGGGTGGCAAGGCTGACGTCTTGCTGCCATCTTCAGCGGATAGACTTCCACCATGACTGATTCATCCCTTCCTCATTCGGCCATGCTCGATCTTGGCCACGCGCTCGAGGCTGCCGTCCAGGCCGCCCACGCCGGCGCCGCGGTCCTGCAGGCCTATGCCCGCAACCGTGCCGACCTGGTGATCGACTTCAAGTCCCGCAACGACCTGGTGTCCCAGGCCGACCGCGAGGCGGAAGCCGCGATCATCGAGGTGCTGCGTGAACTGACCCCGCAATTCGGCATCGTGGCCGAAGAAAGCGGCGGCGCGACCAGCGGTGCAGCCACCTGGTACATCGACCCGCTCGATGGCACCACCAACTTCCTGCACGCCCACCCGCACTACGCAGTGTCCATCGCGTTGGTCGCCCACACCGGCACGGTGGTGGCGGTCGACGAAACCCTGGCGCAGGACGCGCCGGTGGTGGCGGTGGTCTACGACCCCAGCAAGGAAGAGCTGTTCACCGCTGTCTATGGCGGTGGCGCCTGGTTGAACGGGCACCGCATCTCGTGCTCGCGCACCGCGGATCTGGCTGACGCCTTGTTCGCCACCGGCTTCCCGGTGGTCGACTTCTCGATCATGGATCCGTTCATGGGCGCACTGCGCGACGCCGTCACCGGTTCGCGCGGCGTGCGCCGCAATGGCGCGGCCTCGCTCGACCTGGCCTGGGTGGCCTGCGGCCGTTTCGACGGCTACTGGGAATTCCGCCTGAAGCCCTGGGATGTCGCCGCCGGCACCTTGCTGGTCCGCGAAGCGGGCGGGCATGTGGCCGATATGTTCGGCCGCGATGCCTGGCCGGTCCACGGCGACGTGGTGGCATCCAGCGCGGCAATGGCGCCCGCCTTCCTGGCGCTGCTGGCGCCGCATGTGGCGCAGGCAAAGCCTGCTGGGCAAGTCTGAGCACTTGGCTTGAGGGCCTGGCTTGAGCACTTGGCTTGATTGGCCGACTTGGCGATCTGACCTGAAGACCAGGCCCTGAACCGGGCCTGGTGCTTTTTTTACCGACGACAGGATTTACTTTGGCACGCACGCTTGCACTGTTCGACCTCGATCACACCCTGATTCCGTTCGACAGCGGATCGACCTGGTTCCGTTACCTGAGCAGCATCGGCGTCTTGCGCGAGGAAGACTATGTGGCGCGCAACCAGGAGTTCGCCGCCCAGTACAAGGCCGGGCAGCTGGATGTGCAGGCCTTCCACCAGTTCTGCCTGGCACCGCTGGCGCTGCATCCCCGTGCGCAGCTCGACGCCTGGCGCGAGAGCTTCAAGCAGGCAATTTTGCCGCGCATTCCCGCCGGTTCGCGTGCGCTGGTCGATGCACACCGCAATGCCGGTGACCTGTGCTGCATCGTGACCGCCACCAACAGCTATGTGGCCGGCGTGTATGCGGACATTTTCCAGGTCCCCAACCTGATCGGCACCGAGCCGGCCATGGTCGACGGCCGCGCTGATGGCGACTTCACCGGCGACATCCAGGGCACGCCCAGCTACGGGCCGGGCAAGGTGCCGCGCGTGAAGGAATGGCTGGCCGCCCAGGGCCTGTCCCTGGCGGACTTCGACCACAGCATCTGCTACAGCGATTCCTTCAACGACATTCCGCTGCTGGAGATGGTCGACGAAGCGGTCGCCGTAGGGCCGGACGCCACGCTGCGGAACGTGGCCGAATCCCGGGGCTGGCGCATCATCGCGCGTCCCGGCGTGGACGGGCAGGGAAGCGACAGCGCGGAGTGGTGACAGCAAGACCCGGCCGAGACACGTAACTGTGTAAATTTAACAACGTCACACGTTTGCTCCCCAGGAAAGGCTGCGCCGACCCGGTAAAACCGCGCTGCTTGTCGTTCTCGTGATCTGCATTTGGGCGTAGCCTTGCATCTTGTTTCAACCACAAGGCCGGGACATGGCACTGCGCAGCGACGAGATGGATTTCCACGGCAAAGAGCGGCGCTGGCTTCCGTGGTTTGGCAAGCAAGGCAAACTGGCCATGCGCTGGTCGTGCCTCGTCAATCGCGGGCAGGCCGAGCGCGTCGAGAAGACCTTCACCGGCCTGGTGCAGACCCGCGCGCAAGTCCTGACAGGCTGGGCCACGCAATACTGGCGACAGCTGGACAGCCTGGCCAAGCGGGTGGAAGACACCTGGGCCGAGCCCGATGCCGACCTGCTGGCGCGCGTGCATCGCCATCTTCCCGACGTATCCGAAGTCTTCATCGTGGCCGCTGACGGCGTGGTGCGCGCGTCCACGCACGCGCCTCGCGTCGGCCAGCCGCATCGCCAACCCGCGGCCATCGCCGCCGGCCTGGCGACGCAATTCCTGCATGGGCCGTACATCGACCCCCTGACCCAGACGCTGGGCGCCACCAGTTCGCGCTTCCACGACGCCGTCACGCTGGTCTTCTACCAACCGCTGCGCGTGCAGGGCAAGGCCGTGGGCTGCCTCGCGCTGCGCATCCCCAACGACGTGATGAGTGACCTGATCCAGCGCGAAGCCGGACACGTCTACCGCGACTCGGGCGACAACTACCTGTTCATGGTGCAGTCGGTCTTCGACCCCAGCATCGCCACCGGCACGGCCTTGTCGCGCTCGCGCTTCGAAGACGACGCCTTTACCGCCGGCGACAACCTGAAGCAGGGCCTGCAAACGCCCTTCGGCAAGGTGCAGGTGCGCGAACACACCGAATTCGAACTGCGCTTTACCAATCCCGCTTCTGGCGAGCTGCACCCCGGCGTACGCGAAACCATCCGCCATGGCGGCAATCTGTTCGTGTCCTATCCCGGCTACCCGGACTACCGGTTCATCCCCGTGATCGGCGGCGGCACGACGCTGCGCATGCCGGGCTCGCCCGACACCTGGGGCCTGATGTGCGAGGGTGACCTGGAAGAGGTCTACCGCCGCCGCAGCCTGGGCTACTCGCTGCTCAGCCATCTGCTGGTGGGCAGCGTGGCGGTAGGCGGCATGAACGTGCTGGCGCATCGCTATCTGCAAGGCAGCGAGTGGATGTTCGGCGGGGTGGTTGCTGCGTCGACGGCCGTGATGGCCCTGGCCGTCTGGGCCTTCAGCCTGCGCCCCAAAGCCAAGCGTTTGCAGTCGCTGGCCGACTTCTTCCTGGACACGGCCGAATGCGGCGCGCCGCTCAGCAATCGTCTGGCCTCGGACAGCTTCCGCCACGACGAAACCGGCGCCCTGGCCGGCTGGGTGAACAGCTTCGTCGACAAGATGGACACCACGATGAAAGACATCGTGGCCGCGGGCAGTGCGCTGGAGAACACCTCCACCGCGCTGACACGCACCTCGGTGGCGGCCGCGCAATGCGCCTTGCAAGGCCGCCTGGCCGCGACGTCCGCGTCGGATGCCATGCGCGAAGTCAGCCACAGCATCGGCGAAGTGACCGAGCACATCCTGGGCAGCGAAGCCGCCTCCAAACAAGCGCTAGGCAATGCCGCCGACGGCGCCGTGGTGGTGAAGCAGGCTGCCGACGACATCGGTCAACTGGCCAGCCAGGTGCAGCGTACCGCCGAGACCATCGCCACGCTCAGCCAGCAGGCCGATGCCGTGCATCACGTGACCGAAGCCATTCGTGGTATTGCCGAGCAGACCAACTTGCTGGCCCTGAACGCCGCGATCGAAGCCGCACGCGCCGGCGAAAGCGGGCGGGGTTTTGCGGTAGTGGCCGACGAAGTACGCAACCTGGCCACGCGCACCGCGCAGTCCACCCGCGAAATCGCCGCGACCCTGGCCATCATTCGCCAGCACGCGGTCGAAGCGGGCAGCGCCATGCAGGCCTGCCAGGAAACGGCACGCGGCAGCGTGGCCAGATCGGTGACGGCCAACGAGGCGCTGGCGCGCATTCACACTGATGTGGCTGCGATCCAGGATCAGCTGGCCCAGATCAGCCGCGCGATGCAGTTGCAGCGCACGCAAGTGCAGCAGGCGAATTCCCAGGCCGAGACCATCGACGCAGTGGCCGGTGACAGCTCACGCGCCGCGGGCGACACGCTGAGCGCGGCGCAGATGCTGGAGCAACTGGTGCTGGATCTGCAAAAGACGGCCAGCAACCTGGGGCGTCAGGCGCTGGAAGGGAATGGTTCGGTGATGACGGCGCCAACGGTGCGGGCGTCTCGGCTCGCGGCTGCGACGGCCTGAAGCAGGGGCCGCTGGAGCCTGCGGCGGCGTGTCGTCCTGGGAGTCGTCCCAGGTGTCATGCCTGGGGGCAAGTCGGCGACTGGATGTCTCTCGGGGAGGTCGGGAACCGGTTGGCGCAGCTTCGTTTGGAAGCGGCGCCAGCCGCTGCGCTTACACCGTTCTTCTTCCCGCCTTTACTGCCCGGACGCGGGAGCGGTCTCCTCCTCCTGCAGTCGGATGTAGTCAGGTGCCAGCGAAAGATGCGGCACCGAAATCTCCCGACGTGAGTCGGTGTCTTGCGGCAGCATGAACGGCGGGGTGGCGCGGTTCAGCGCCCGCCACAGATTGCTGCCAGACGGGGCCGGCCCGGAATCCGCAAACGTGTCGCCATTGCCAGCATTTTCATTGCCGGTTCCGTTGCCACCGCTGTTGCCTTCCACCGTGCCGACGCCACCGGTGCCGACTCCCGTGCTGCCGCTGCCGCTGTTACCTCCGCCGATATTGCCCCCACCCGCGTCACCGCCCCCGGGATTGGCGCTACCCGGATTGCCAGTACCGGGAATTCCACTGCCCGGATTGCCCACACCTGGATTACCGCTGCCGGGATTGCCGCCGGAGATGCTCGCCACGGAAAGTGTGCCGTTGCGGTAGTCGATGACGTAGTTGCCGCTGTTCAGGCCTTGCGGAGTGAGCAAATAGTTGCCCACCTCGACAGCGCCTTGCGAGGTGCCGCCATAGCTGAGCACACCGGTGAGCACGGCGGTGGTTTCTCCGTTCACAAAGCCGCTGTAGGCCACGCCATTGCCGCCGCGCCATGCCTGACCGTCATAGGTCTTGCTCGCGTTGTTCGCGCTCACGGTGAGCGCCGCCTTGTCGACCGTGCCCACCGCCCCGCTGATCTGCGTGGGCAGCAGGTAGTTGCCCAGATTGGTGGTGCCAGTGGCCTGGTAATCGCCCAGGGCCAGGTCCACCGTCACCGTCTTGCCGCTGCCGGCGTTGGCGTTGTCGTAGCGCCCGACGGTTTTCGTCACGATGGCGCCGTCGCTGCCTACCCAGCCAGACAGCTGGAAGTTGCCCGAACCAAGCGTGGCGACGTTGGTACCGTCGTACGTCTTGCGCACCGTACCAGCCAGGATGCCCGTGATTGTGCTGGGGGTATTGCCCGGGACGCCAGGACCGCCGGGCACCAGCACCACGGGGGTGATGGTCAGGCTCGCCGGCGCGTAGCTGATGTCATAACCCTGCGGACCGGAGTACAGGCCCCCAAGCTGCAAGCTGCTGTCAGCGGTGGCATAGGTGCCGGCGTTGGCGCTGTTGCTGGCGTAGCTCAGCGTGCCGAGCAGCGCGCCGGCGACATTCTTGGTGTACGTGGCGGTGCCGCTTGCGATGGTCCCGTCGTAGGTCTTGGAAGCCGCGCTCAGGTCGGTCGTGACGGTGGCGGCTTGCAGGAAGTTGCGCAGCAGGGGCGTGGTGTTGCCCGCGTAGATGCGCCAGATTGCCGTGCTGCCGCCCGCGGTCGCCAGGTTGGCGGCCCAGCTGGCAAACGTGGCGGGGGTCATCAGTTCGACAAGGGTTTTGGCGGTGCCGTTAGTATTTCCGGACCAGGCAGCCGACGTAGCGCCGCCGTCATTGATGCTGCCGCCGGCATTGGTGGTGGCGTAGAAGGCGTTGGTGGGCGATGCGGTCAATGCAAATCTGGATCCCACCAGCCCGCCAAGCTCGTTGGTACCCGAAACGGCACCTGTGGCATAGACGTGGTCGATGGTCCCGGAGAGGTGATTACCCACCAGTCCGCCAATCGAGGTACCCCCCGACACTGCGCCTGTCGCATAGGAATGTGTGATCGCGCCGCTGCTCAAACCCGCCAAACCACCGCCTTGCATGCCTGATGCCGTTACGTTCGTGCTTGTGTAGGATTGGGAGATGTCGCTCAGGTTGGAACCCACCAGCCCGCCGACCACGAATGCTCCTCTCACATCGCCCGATGCGTAAGCGCGGCTGATGGTGCTGCCGCCTTGGCTGCCGCCAACCAGCGCTCCTACGTAACTTTGACCAACGACACTTGCGCCCAGCAGACCGATATTGCGGATTGCGCTGCCCGTGTCCACGACTCCAAAGAGGCCAATGTTGACTTGTCCGGGGCGGTTGATGGTCAGCCCGCTGATGGTGTGGTTCTGCCCATCGAATATGCCTTTGAATGGCGTGCTGCTATCACCCAGCGGCTTCCATCCCAGACCACCGTTGGCCGCGGCACTGGCGAACACGCCATAGCCGTCGGAACTGCCGTCCAGGTTGTTGCCCAGGCTGAAGTTATAGGTGCCGGCCAGCACCTGATCGATATTGGCCAGTTGCTGCCAATCAGTAATGCCGTAAGGCTGGAGTGTGGTGCCCATGCCGCCCTGGAACAGCGTCGTGCGCTGCATGTCAATAGCGCGCGTCACGCCGGTCAGTGCGGGAAGCAGGCCGCTTTCGTAGCCTGGTACGGTGTTGCCGCGGGCGAGCGTCCAGATGGCGGTGTTCCAGCCATTGAAGGTGGCGGGGCTCATCAATTCCGCATACGTTTTACTGGTACCGATATTATTGCCGGTCCAGATGCCCGCAGTGAGCCCACCGTTGTTGATGGTGCTGCCGCCCGACGTGGTGGTGGCGTAGAAGCTGGTCGTGAGCGTGCCGATGTTTTCGCCTACCAGTCCGCCGATCAGTGACGTATACGTGCCCGTCACGGAGCCCGTGGCATACGCTTCCGAGATGGAGCCGGCGTTGCTCAGGCCCACCAGACCACCCACACGGGCCCAGCCGTTGACTACCCCCATGGCATAGACTTGGTTGATGATCCCGTTATTGATGCCCGCCAGCCCGCCGACGCTTTCGCCAGTTCCTGTCACGGACCCGGTGGCATATGACTGTGAGATGTTGCTCGACGAGTCGTTGACCCCCACCAATCCACCGACGTAGCGTGAGCCAGCTATATCCCCTGTGGCATAGGCATGGTCGATAGCGCCACCGGTTTCGTTCGTGCCCACCAGTCCGCCGACTTGGCCGTCGTTCGTGTCGACGGCCTGTACAGCCCCCGTGGCGTAGACGTGGGAAAGCGTGCCGGAATTCACACCCACCAGCCCGCCGACGTTGTACTGACCCGTTATGCTTCCGCCCACTATCCCAACATTGCGGATGTTGCTTCCGCTGTTCGTGATTCCAAACAAGCCGACGTTGCTTTGTAAGGGACGGTTGATGGTCAGCCCGTTGATGACATGCCCCAGCCCGGTGAACGTTCCACCAAAGTTCGCGATGGGCGCAAACCCTGCGCCGCCGGACAGGGGCGACGCGTCGATATCCTGGGCCAGCGCGAAACTGCCGCTGCTGCCGCTAGGAATACCCTGCAACGCATTCACGTCGCGCAGAAGGGTGTAGGCCTGCTCTGCGCCTGTTGCGCCGATGGCGAGCGTGGCGCTGGTGCCAGACAGCGTGATGTTGGCTCCGTCGTTCAGGCTGTACTTGCCTGCGCCGTGCGACAGTACCAGCCCTGCGCTGGCGCCGGTAGCGGTGATGTTCTTGTTGATGGCAATGTTTCCGGCCGCCTGCACGGTGAGCGTAGTGTCGGCGTTCCATGCCACAGGCGCGTTGACGGTGATGTCGCCTGCCTGAGTGCCGCCTCCGCCAGTGGAAACGGTGACGTTGGCGCCAGCCAGCGCGGCGGTGAGCGTGGCGACACCGAGGGTGGAATCGTCAACGGCCGCGACGACCGTGCCACCACTGCCACTGACGATGGTCAGGTTGTACGGGTCGAGCAGCAGATCACCAAATCGGCCTCTCGACGCCGACAGATCGGCCGTGCCGCTGAATTCCAGCACCGCCTTGCCCGAGACCTCAGCCTTGCCGCCCTTGCCGCCCATGCTGCCGCCTTTGGCGCTGATATGGCCGGCATAACGGGTCTTGTCGTCGGACCAGACGACCACCGTGCCGCCATCGCCGTGCTGCTTGGCATCGGCTTCCAATCGGCTGCTGGCGTCGACGCTGGTGCTCTTGGCACGAGCCAACGCACCAGCGCCTTGCCATCCCCCGCCCACATTGATCTCGCCACCGCCCGTGGCCCCGCTGGCATCGAGCGTCGCGCCGGCCAGTACGATTTGCTGGCCGGTGACCTCGATGCTGCCGGCCTGGCCTTGCGCGGCGCTGGCGTCCAGCCGACCACTCACCTGCGCGCTGCCTTGGTCTCCATCAGCCAGCAACATGATGCGGCCTTCCCGCGTGGCTAATGTTCGCGCCTGCACGGTGCCGGTGTTGGCCACCACGCTGCCGGACAGCGCATCGGCCGCCTTGCCCGTCATCACGACCTGGCCGCCGTCGGCCACGATCATCTGGCGGTTCTCCACCAGGGTGCGCAGCGTGGCGGGCTCGACCTCTACCTGCAGCAGGCCGCCTGCACCGGCGTTGAGGGTGATCCGGTCGCCTGCCGCGAGCGCGACGTTGCCAAGCTTGGCCGTCAGCACGCCGTCATTGCGGACCGTGGGAGCCAGCAGCGCAATCAAGCCGCCTCGTTCGCCGTCGCCGACTGCCGTGATCTGTCCCTCGTTGACGATGCCGCCGTTAGCGCCATCGCGGTTGAAGATGGCCTTGCCGTCCAGGAAGTCTTTGTCCGTGATGCTGAGGGTGGACGCCACCAAGCCACCCACGTCGACCCGACTGCCCGCACCGAACACCACGCCGTTGGGGTTGACCAGCCACACCTGGCCGTTGGCTGCGAGCTGACCTTGGATCTGGCTCGCATCACCCGCCACCACGCGGTTCAGCGCCACGGCGCCGCTGCCGGGCTGCTGGAACTGCACGCGCGCATCCTGGCCGATGTTGAAGCTGTTCCAGTTCAGGATCGCTTTGTCGCTGCCCTGGGTGATGGTCATCTGGCTGCCTTGCTGCCCGATGCTCGCCTGGCCCGCGACGACCTGACCGCCGCTGGGCAAGGCATTGGGCGCCAATGTGGGCGGAGCTTGCGCAAAACTGGGCAGGCCGAGCAGGGCGGTGCTCAGCACAACGGCGGCGGGCAGCAAGGCTTTGCCGCTCGCGCTCTTGCCGCGACTACGCACGGTTTCAGCGGTGGGCACGTAGCGTTGCTGCGAGGGGCTCCAGACCAGACGGTAGGTGTGATTCATGACGGTATTCCTTTGAAGCTGATCACAACAAGCGGGTCAGGCTGATCCAGCCACGCACGCTGCTGCGGCCGGTGATGTCCTGGCCTGGTTGGCTGCCGATGGGGGTGGCGATGCTGGCCGACAGGTACCAATCGGGATGCCGCCAGTTCACGCCGAAGCCGGCGCCCGACAGCGAGTAGCTGTTCGCTTGTCCACTGCGAGCGTTCCAGCCGGTCCAGGCATCCTGGTGCTGGCGAATGCGGCCCGTGTCATAGAACGCAATGGCCTGCCAGCCATTGCCCAGCTCGCGCTGCAGTTCCAGCTTCAACAACACGCCGGCGTCGCCGCTGGCTTCGTTGACGGCGTAGGCGCGCACTTGCGTGGGGCCGCCGAGGGTGAAGCGCTCGGAGCTGCCCAGGTTGCCGCTGGCAAACTGTCCTGACAATGCGATCTGTGCCTGCCAGCCGCCGCCCAGGTTCTGCAGCCGGTTCAGACTCCACGCGAGCTTCTGGTAGTCGCCAGCACTGCGAGCGGTGGCGGCGTCTGCCGCGCGGTCGTCGTTGACGTCACGGATGCCAAGTCGGCCGTGTACCAACTGTGCGCCGCCCCAGCTGATGCCGCCACCGCCCAAGCCATCACGTACATCTCCGTTCAATCCAAGCGTCGCAGCATTGATGCGGTGGCGGCGCAGCGACTGGCCCAGCGCATCGTCGTCGTAGCGGCGATGTTCGTAGCCGGCGGTCAGTTGCAGATTGCGGGTGGTCTGTCGGATCAGCGGGTAGCTCAGGCTCAGGCCACCCGTATGGGCCTTGCCTTCGGCCTGCAAATTTCGGTAGCTGCCGCCCAGCGAATAGTCCAGCGTCGACAGTTGTGTCGCCAGGCGCAGGCCGCTGTCGCCCAGCGGCAGGCTGTAGCGCGCCAAGCCGCTGCGGATGTCCTGGGCTGCCAGCAGGCGCAGGGCCAGCTGGTCTCCGATACCGCTGATATTGTTCAGCGCCATGCCACCCACGGCCTGGACGCGGCCGGTGGAGGCGACACCGTAGTTGTTCAGGCCGATGTCGCCGGTGACGAAGGCGGTGTCCTGCACGGACAGCGCCAGATGCGTCTCGCCTTGCTGCTCACCCGCTTGTAGCAGGCCGCTGGCGTAAACGCCGGGCAGGTCGTTGGCAATCAACAGGCCGCGCTCCAGCTCGGCGGAGGACAGCGGGGCGCCGGCCTGCAGCGATCGAGTGACCATCGCCTGCACCTTGGCGGCGTCTGCGCGCTGGCCCTGTGCCGCGATCGTGCTGCCGCCATATCGGCCTTCCAGCACATGGATGCGGACATTGCCCTCGGTCACGTCCTGCTGCGGCAGGAATACGCGGGCGTACCAGCCTTTGGCGCGGTAGTTCTCGGCAATCCGCTGGGCGGTGTATTCCAGTTCCGCCAGGGTCAGCGACTGACCCTGGCGGTCTGCCACCAGGGCATCGAGTTCGGCGGTGGGCAGCAGGCTGGCCCCCTCGATGATGATGCTTCGCACCGTGATGCGCGCTGCCTTGTCATCGTTTGTCATGGGCCGTGCGGCAGGTGCTCTCTGCGGCCGGGGCACACCGCGCGGGGCTTGCAGGCTGCGCTCGGTTTCACGCAGCAGCGAGCCTGCATCCGGCACCGTGGATTGCGCCAAGGCGGGCAGGCAGGGCAAGCCCAGCAGCACAGCAAACAATATGCGAAGGGTGTGGGTGGGTGTGGTCGGGTACATGGCCGGGACGCGTGTAATGGGTGACCGGCGCCAGCGTAGTGGTCGGGTAAGCATTTGTATGTCCCCAGATCTGGGGACGTGACCTGGCGCCCGGTTGCTGGCAGGATGGGCGGCTATGTCCACGGTTACCGATAGATACGCACAAGCGCAAGCCCTGCCATCCAAGCCTGTTTTTGTGGCGATGGTGGAGGACGACTGCGCCTGCCGCCTGGCCGTGGTGCAGGCCGTACAGAGTTCGACAGGGCTGCAAATGCTGTGGGCCGCAGCCAGCCGACAGGAAGCGCTGTCCCTGCTGCAGGACGGGTCGAAGGAGTGGGAGAAAGAACGGGTGCCGGGAGCGCGAGCAGGTATGCAATCCAGTGCACAGGCAGATGCCCCGCCTCCCGATGTGCTGCTGGTGGACCTGGGACTGCCGGATGGCTCCGGACTGGATGTGATTGCGGCAGCCCGCGTCTGCTGGCCGGACTGCGCCGTGATGGTCAGCACCATCTTTGGCGACGAGACGCACGTGCTGCGCGCCATCGAAGCAGGGGCCATGGGCTACCTGCTGAAGGACTTGAGCGCCGAGGAATTGGTGGCCGAGATCCGCAGCCTGCATGCAGGCGGCAGTCCCATCAACCCGATGGTGGCGCGCAAGCTGTTGATGCGCCAGGCTGCCCAGACGGTGAAGCCGCAGGAACCTGCGCTTGACGCCGTCGTGCCGCCGTCGGCCCGCGAGGCCGAAGTACTGCGGCTGGTGGCCCGCGGTTATACCGTCGACGAAGTGGCGGGCGCGCTCGGCGTGTCTCCGCACACGGTGCAGACCTTCGTGCGACGCATCTACACCAAGCTGCAGGTGAACTCGCGTGCCGGGGCGGTGCGCGAAGGCGCCCGTCAGGGGTGGCTGCGTGAGGAGTAAGGTCGGCCCGCAAGGCGTCGCGGACAGCATGGTGGCGCTGCGATGGTGGTCTTGCAGTGCTTGGCTGCGTAGCCAAGCACTGTGGCTGGGGCAATCGCTGCTGCTCGTCTTCCTGAGCATGGGCGCCGCGCCGGCTCAGCCTCGACAGGATGCTCAGGCCCAAGCCGCCGTACACATCACGCAGGCGGAAGTCTGGGCGTCTGCCAGCACTGCCTGGCTCCAGCCGCCGTCACTGGACGCTCTGGACACAGGAGATCGCCATTTGCTGGACGCCGACACCCGCTGGTCGCCGGTGAACTTGCCGCATACCCGGCAACGCGATCTGGGGCGCGGGCGTGTCGCCGATGCCGATCAGACCGTCGTCGTCTGGTATCGCGTCAAGCTGCCAGCGGCTGCGCTGGCCGCCCAGGGCACCTACCTGTACGTGCCGCGCTGGCAGACCACGGGGACCTTGTCGGTGTACGTCGACGGCGCGCTTGCTTGGCAGTCGCGCGGCGATCAGGCCTGGAGCAACTTCAATTACCCGCTGTGGGTCGACCTGAGCGGCATGTTGCAACCAGGTGCGGACGCCTGGCTGCATGTGCGCATGGCCAGCAAGGCGGGCGTGGGCGGCGCCCTGTCGACCCTGTGGGTGGGGCCAGCCACGGAACTGCTGTCCAGGTGGCGCTGGCGCACCTTCCTGCAGACCACGCTGGTCGGCTATTGGCGTGGCTCGTATCTGATGCTCGGCCTGTTCGCGCTGGGCATGGCGGCGTGGCTGCGCTTCGGCCGTCATCAGGGCATGCAGGCGCAGCGCACCGAGGCCCAGGCCTTTGCCTGGTTCTTCTGCATTGCCGTGGGCCAGTCGCTGGCGGGATTGACCTTCCTGGTCGGGGATCAAGGGCTGGACATCGACTTCGTCTGGTTCACCTGGATCACGCTGGCGGCGATGCTGATATCCCCGGTGTGTACGGTCAATTTCCTCGGCCTGATGCAGCACCGGCCACGCCCACGGCTGAGCCGCTGGATGCTGGTGTATACCGTGGCGGCCATCGTGATCGCGCTGCCGACCTGGTGGGCAGGGCACGGGGCGGTCTTGCCCTTGCTGCGGATGTCACTGGTACCGCTCGCGCTGGTGCAGCTGTATGTCGTCATTGCGAATGCGCGTGCGCTGCGCAGCAAGTCCAGCATGCTGCTGGCTTTCTGGGGCGTGTCGGCATGGCCCCTGAGCATGCACGACGTGGCCTTGCAACTGCATTGGCTGGACATCGAAGGCCTGTACCTGCTGCCGTATCTGAACCTGGGTCTGCTCGGCCTGTTCCTGTACATGATGTTCCAGCGACACATCCACGCGCTGGAATCGGCGTCACGCGCGCGCCTGGTCCTGACCGAGCGCCTGGCGGCCCAAGAGTCCGAACTGCGCGAAACCCACGAACGCCTGCGTGCCGCCGAACGTGACCAGACGCTGCTGCAGGAACGCCAGCGCCTGATGCGCGAAATGCACGACGGCGTCGGATCGTCGCTGATGACGGCCTTGCGCCTGGTGGAGCGCGGGCAGACGCCGGTGGACGTGGTGCAGTTGTTGAAGGAATGCATCGACGATCTGAAGATCTCCATCGATTCGCTGGACAGCACCGATGCCGACTTGCTTGCCTTGCTGGGCGCGCTGCGGTTCCGGCTGGGGCCCAGGCTGTCGGGGGCAGGCATTGCCTTGCAGTGGCAGATGAACGAACTGCCGCCCCTGCCTTGGCTCGATGCGCAAAGTGCGCTGCATGTGCTGCGCATCGTGCAAGAGGTGCTGACCAATATCATCAAGCACAGCGGTGCAACCGCGATCACGGTGATGACGGGCGAAGCGCTGTCACCACTGGGCGATGGCGCGCCCGGGGTGCGGGTCTGCGTGCGTGACAATGGCCAGCCATTCCTGGCGCCGTCCGATGCGGCCGTGCAGCCCGGCCGCCGCGGCTTGGCCAATGTGCGCAGCCGCGCGCAGGCGCTGGACGCGCACTGCGCGTGGTTGCCGGATAGTGGCGGCGGGACCGTGTTCGCGTTCTGGTTGCCGCTCGCGCGGTCGACGGAAGCGGTATCGGGGTGACACGGCTATCGCCGCATCAGGGCGACGGGCACGGGATGCCTTGGTGCAAGTGAACGAAAGTGACTCAGGCCCACATCTGCGTCATCCCAGCAACAAGGCATCGTCCGCCAGCACTTCCCCACGCGTCTCTTCGAACCTGCGCAGCAAGTCCGGCACATCCATGCTTGCGCGCTCAGATCCCGACACGTCCAGCACCACCTTGCCCTGGTGCAGCATCACCGTCCTGTCGCCGTAGTCCAGCGCCTGCCGCATGCTGTGGGTCACCATCATGGTCGTCAGCTTGCCTTCCGCCACGATACGCGCGGTCAGTTCCAGCACGAAGGCGGCCGTGCGCGGGTCCAGTGCCGCCGTGTGCTCGTCCAGCAGCAGAATCCGCGAAGGCTGCAGGGACGCCATCAACAGGCTGATTGCCTGCCGTTGTCCACCGGACAAAAGCCCGATGCGATCCGTCAGCCGTTTTTCCAGCCCCAGGCCAAGCATGGCCAGGCGCTCGCGGAACTGTTCCCGCATCTGGCCGCGCAAGGCCATGCGCAGACCGCGGCGTTGCCCGCGCGCCAGCGCAAGCGCCATGTTTTCTTCAATGGTCAGCGACTCGCAGGTGCCTGCCATCGGGTCCTGAAACACGCGTGCCACCTGCCCGGCGCGGGCCCATGCGGGCTGGCGGGTAACGTCCACGCCGTCGATCGAAATCTGGCCGCGATCGACCGCTTGGTCGCCGGACACGGCATTCAGCAGCGTTGATTTGCCCGCGCCGTTGGACCCGATCACCGACACGAATTGCCCGCTGGGAATATCCAGGTCGAGCCCGCGCAATGCGCGGGTTTCGATTGGTGTGCCTTCGTTGAAGGTGATGTGAAGTTGAGTGGCTTTCAGCATCACGCGCCTCCTTGGCTGGCCGCGATTCGCATGCAGGTGTTTTTCATCGCTGATCTTCCCGACGTGCGAAGCGACGCTTCAGTTGTCCCTTCATTCTTGGCAACACCAGCGCAGCAGCGACCAGCAAGGCGGTCACCAGGTTCAGGTCCTGTGCCTGCAAGCCGATGAAGTCGCTGTTGAGCGCAATCGCAATGAACAGGCGGTACAGCAAGGCGCCGACGATCACCGCCAGCGTGGTCCATACCAGTCTGCGCGCAGGCAGCACGCTTTCGCCGACGATCACCGCAGCCAGGCCGATCACGATGGTGCCGATGCCCATCGAGATATCTGCACCGCCCTGGGTCTGCGCGAACAAGGCGCCGGCCAGGCCGACCAGCGCGTTGGAGATCGCCATGCCGATGAGCGTGGCGCGGCCGGTGGCAATGCCTTGAGCACGCGCCATGCGCGGGTTGGCGCCGGTTGCACGAATCGCCAGGCCGGTCTCGGTCGAGAAGAACCAGTCCAGCGCCAGCTTCACCACCGCGACCACGCCCAGCAACAACAAGGGCCGCTCGACGTAGTCGGGCAGCATGCCGGGCAGCAGCACGGTGAAGATGGTGGGCTCGGAAATTAGCGGTACGTTGGGCCGGCCCATGATGCGCAGGTTGATCGAGTACAGCGCGATCATCATCAGAATGCTGGCCAGCAAGTCCATGATCTTCAGGCTGACGTTGAGCCAGCCGGTGATCAGGCCGGCCAGCGCACCTGCCGCAATCGCGGCAGCGGTCGCCACGAAGGGATCGACGCCCAGGCCGATCAAAGTGGCGGCTACTGCGCCACCCAGCGGGAAGCTGCCGTCGACCGTCAGGTCGGGAAAGCGCAGCATCCGGAACGAGATCAGGACGCCAAGCGCCACCAGCGCGAACACCAGCCCGATCTCGACGGCACCCAGCAATGCAAATGCAGACATGGGCGGCTTACTTGACGACGGTCTTGGCGCTGCTTACCAGCGCGGCCGGCAGGGTGATGCCTTGTTTGGCGGCGGCGTCGGGGTTCACCGCCACTTCCAGCTTTTCGCCGCGTTGCGGGGCGATGGCGCCGACCTTTTCGCCGTTCAGGATGCGCACCACGATCTTGCCGGTCTGGCGACCCAGGTCGTAGTAGTCGATGCCGTAGGCCGCCACCGCACCGCGCTTGACGCTGCCGGTATCTGCCGCGACCAGCGGGATCTTGCTGTCGGTGCCCACCTTGACCAGGGCCTCGTAGGCCGACACCACGTTGTTGTCGGTGCTGGTGTAGATCACGTCGGCCTTGCCGACCAGGCTGCGCGCGGCGGCGCTGACGTCCACGGTGCGCGGCGCGGCGGCTTCGACCAGCGTCAGGCCGGCCGGCGGCAACAGCTTCTTCAATTGATCGACCACCACCCGCGAGTTGGCTTCGCCCGGGTTGTAGACCACGCCCACGCGCTTGGCTTGCGGCACTACCTGCTTGATGAGTTCGATCTGCTTGTCCAGCGCCAGCTCGTCCGACACGCCCGTCACGTTGGTGCCCGAGGGCTCCCAGCTTTTCACCAGCTGTGCCGCTACCGGATCGGTCACGGCCGCGAACACCACCGGCACCGTCTTGGTGGCGGCCACCAGGGCCTGGGCCGAGGGCGTGGCGATCGCCACGATGGCATCGGGCTTGTCGCCAATGAACTTGCGGGCGATCTGCGCCGCCGTGCCGGGGTTGCCCTGGGCGCTTTGGTATTCCCACTTCAGGTTCTTGCCGGCTTCGAAACCGGCGGCCTTCAATTCATCGCGCACGCCATCGCGCACGGCGTCCAGCGAGGGATGCTCGACGATGGCGGTGATGGCGACGAACTTGTCGGCGGCCAATGCCGGCGTGGCAGCCAGGCCGGACAGTCCGCTCAGCGCCAGGGCGAGCAGGACACGGCGGCGGGCTTGGGCGGTGGGGGTGAACATGTGGCGGTCCCTGAAGAAAGGCGCACCCGCACGGCGTGGCGGGGCATGGCGGGAATAGTCTAGCCCAGGCACGGTTCAGCGAAACGCTTGCCTCGGGGCAATCCCGGGTCAATCGCCTGGCAGCGCGGCCGATGCCTCGGCACACGCAGGCATCCAGCACACCGACAGCGCCAGGTCGATTGCGTATCATGCGCGGGTGTTCCAGCCCCTTGTCCTTTCCGTCCCGGCCTTCGACGCCGCAGGCACGGCCTTCAGTCCTCGCCACGGTACGGTCTATCGCGCCGCGCAGGCAGGCGCCCGGTCGTCGCGCGAGATCTTTGTTGCGGGCAATGATTTGCCTGCCCGCTGGCGCGGGCGCGAGCAGTTCACCGTCTTCGAGACCAGCTTCGGGCTGGGCCTGAATTTCCTGGCGACCTGGGCTGCGTGGCGCGACGATCCGGCACGCTCAGCGCGGCTGCACCATATTTCCGTCGACCCACATCCTTTCGATCGCGCCGGGCTGGCCCGGATGTTGGCGAACTGCGTGCCGCCAGCCTGGCAAGCCCTGGCGGACGAATTGCTGGCCCAGTGGCCGCCAATGACGCCGGGCATGCATCGGCTGGATCTCGACCAGGGTCGGGTCAGCCTGACGCTGGCGCTGGGCTCGCCACGGGAACTTGTGCCGCAGCTGAGCTTTCACGCCGATGCGTTCTATCTGGATGGATTCGCGCCCGACGTCAATCCCGAGCCCTGGGCCGACGAGCTGCTGCGGGCCGCAGCACGCCGGGCTGCACCAGGGGCCACACTGGCCAGTTGGTGCGACGCCGATGCGGTGCGCCGCACCCTGGTGACGGCCGGCTTCGAGATCGAACGCCATGCCGGCAGTGACGGCAGGCCGTCGATGATCGTCGGTCGCTATGCCCCGCGCTATGTGCCGCGCAACGTGGCGCCGCCTCCGCCGGTATTTGCTGAGCGCCGCGCGACCGTGATCGGCGCCGGCATTGCCGGGGCAGGGGTGGCCCATGCGCTGGCCTGGCGCGGCTGGCAGGTGGATGTGATCGATGCCGGCCGTGATGACCGCCATGCCGGCCACGTTGCCGCAGCGCTAACCCCTTTGATTGCGCGCGACGACAGTCCGCGTGCCCGCTTGGCGCGCGCCGGCACCTTGCGGGCGCACGCGCGATGGCTTGCCCACGCCCCGGCGGCTGCGGCCGTGATGGCCTGCGGCACGGTGCAGCAGATGCGCAGTGACAGCCAGGTGGCCGAGGCCTATGCCACGGTGGCCGCCTTGGACTTCCCGCCCGAATGGCTGCAGGCTGTGGACCGAGACACGGCCAGCGAACTGGCCGGTCGCCGGCTGGCGCGCGGCGGATTCTGGTTCCCGCGCGGCATGCGGGTGCAGCCCGGTTTGCTGTGCCGGGGGCTGCTCGACATGCCTGGCGTAACGCGCAGGCAGGCGTCGGTGGATCGCCTGGTGCGCATACCGGCCGATGTGCCGGGCGGCGAGTTGTGGCTGGCGCTGGACGCTGCCGGACAGACGATTGCGCGATCCGAAGTCGTGGTGTTTGCGGCCAGTGTGGATGTGCCGGGCCTGCTTGCGCGCAGCGGCCTGTCCACGGCCAGCCTGGACGGCATGCGTGCCGTATCCGGACAGATCGCGCGGGTGCCGGCGGCAGGCATCGACCCCCGCTGCGTGGTCGCAGGCGAAGGCTATTTATTGCCCTCGATTGACGGAAAGTGCGTGGTCGGCAGCACTTATGTCTACGACGCCGACGCGCCGCGCATCACCGACTCCGGGCGCGACACGGTGCTGGCCAAGCTTGCGGGCCTGCTGCCTGACCTCGATCCGGCAAGTCTGCCGCACGCCGAGCTCGATGATTGGGCCGGCTGGCGAGCCGTGCTGCCGCAGCGCCTGCCCGTCATCGGCGCCTTGCCGGGCGCGCCTGGCGTGTGGCTGGCCACTGCCTATGCCTCGCGCGGACTTAGCTGGTCCGCCCTGGCCGGCGAGCTCATCGCCACCCACTTGGCCGGCGAGCCTGTCCCGCTGGAGCGAAGCTTGCTGGCGACCATCGCGCCGACGGTGTAGTTCTGAAGGCGGTGACGATGTAAGCGTTCTTCCGCCCAAAAATCGCGGAAAGCGCCGTTCATGCCCGTCAAACCACGATATTTTTTCCGAAAATCCGCATTAATTCGCCAGAAGTACGCGATCTAAGGGGTTTCCGATGGGATAAGCGGTTTCTTTGATTCCACGAATCCGTCAAAATAGCGGTTTTGACGGTAAATGTGGATGGCCCCTGGCCATTTGCGGCGGTGGCCCACCTGCTAGCGGTCTGTTAGCGATGTCCACTTGCGCCGTGTTCGCCCATCGCCTGCAATTCCGATTGCGGGCAACAAGTCGTCCTGCGGCCTGTCAGGACCCGGAACAATCGACCTATGCAGGTAGATATGTCGATGCGTCCGGGTTCGAAAGCTTGCAGAGGTCTTTGTAGGGCGAACTGGATTTCACGTCAATATGCTGGATGCGATCGAGGGAACCTGTGCCATTTCAATTCGACTCTTCCCGCTACACGCGTTTTGTGTCGTTGACCGAGCGCGCCACCAACGGGCCGAGCATTCAATTCACAACCGACCAAGACTGGTCGGTTCTGGTCGAAGCGCACGCTCCGGGTGTTTTTCGTCTGCGTATCGACACCACAGCCGAAGGCGAGACCACCTCGCGCGCGGCGCGGCCGTCGTCACAACGCTATGAGCTGCTGGCCCGCGACGAGGCCATCGGTGAAGCTGTATTCGAAACTGTAGATGGCGGCTTCCGCCTGACGCAGGGCGAAGACGTGCTCAACATCCTGACCAATCCGCTGCGGGTCTCGCTGTCGCGCAAGGGCTCGCCCGTGCTGAACAGCCTCGACGATCCGGAGATTTCGGCGTTCGGCGTCGGTGCCCTGGTAGGCGACGACACCCAGGACCGCGAATGGACCGTCGGCTTTGCGCTGCAGGAAGACGAGTCGGTCTACGGCCTGGGCGAAAACGTCTATGACCTGGACCGCCGCGGTGAAGTGCTGGCCTCGGATGACGCAGCAGCCCGCGTGCTGCCGCTTGCCTGGAGCACGCGCGGCTGGGGCGTCTACGTCAACACCGCTGGCGCCACCGTGCACAGCGTTGGTGTCGATGCTGCTTCGGGTTATCTCGCCGGCTGGCGCGACATCAATCTCGACGTGTTCATGTTCCTGGGCGAGCCCTCGGAAATCCTGAACCAGTATTCGCAGCTGACCGGCCGTGCCGGCCAGCCGCCGCTGTGGGCCATGGGCGCGTGGGTGCGTCAGGCGCGTGGTGCGGTGCCCGAACTGGCCGTCGACCTGGCCGCGCAGCTTCGCGAACGCGGCATTGCCTTCGACACCATCACCCTCGATACCCCGGGCGCCTGGGACGTGCGCAGCCGCCTGGCGCTGGAATGGGACAGCAAGCGCTTCCCCGATCCGCGCCAGTTGCTGGGCAACTTCAAGCGCCACGACGCACGTGTCGTGCTGCCGGGCTTCCCCGGCGTGCTGCAAAGCTCCACCATGTTCGAGGAGCTCGAGGACAAGGGCTGGTTGCTGACCGATGCCACGGGCGGCGCGCATGCGTTCCCGGGCATTCCGGCAACCGGTGGCGAAGCCTTCGGCCTGCTCGACCTGACCCACAAGGACGTCTGGACCTTCTGGCGCGACAAGCTGCGTCAATTCCAGGACGATGGCGTGGACGCGGTGGCCTGCGACGCCCATATCGACATGCCGGACGACATCGTTGGCCGCTATGGCGACAGCGCCAGCCGCCTGCGTACCGCCTACCCGCTGCTGGTCAAGCGCTGTCTGTTCGAAGCGGCATCGTGGAACAAGACCCCCGCCGAAGGCGTGGTGCTCAGCCGCGACCTGCTGCCGGGCGCTCAGCGTCTGCCCTGGCAGGCTGCGACGCCGGTCGCCAACACCTGGGACGGCCTGATCGAATCGATCCGTGCTGCACTCACGGTGGGCTCCAGCGGCGTGCCGGTGCACATGCATGACGTGGGCAACCCCGACATGCCGACCGATGCGCTGAGCTCCGAGCTTTATCTGCGCTGGCTGGGCGCGGCCGTGTTCAGCGGCAACCTGCGCCTGCAGGGTTCGCCGGGCCTGCTGCCCTGGGACTTCGACGACGAAACCCAGGCGCATGTGCGCACCTGGCTGCAGTTCCGCTATCGCCTGATTCCGTACGTGCTGGGCGTGATCGAAGATTCCGCCCGTACCGGCTTGCCGGTGCAGCGCTCGATGCCGCTCGCCTTCCCGGATGATCCGGTGGCGCACGGCTACGGCCTGCAATACCTCCTCGGCCCGGCGCTGCTGATCGTGCCGATCGTGCAGCCCGGCACGACCGTCACCGTGTACTTGCCCAAGGGCGATGCATGGTGGGACATGAGCACCGGCTGGCGCTACGAAGGCGGCACCACCTGGACCATCGAAGTCGGCATGGACCGTCTGCCGGTGTTTGGCCGCGAAGGTCACATGCTGTGCCTGGGACCTGCCGCGCAACACACGGGCGAGTTCAATTCCGCACGGATTCTGGATGAGGTGTGGCTCTTCGGCATGCCCATCCACAACCCGAGCGTGATGCGCAACAAGATCCGCGTGATGCAGATGCAGGGCTCCAGCTACGTGAAGGGTCTGGAAGGCTTGAAGATCCTGCCCTCGGAAGGGCTGGAAGTGAAACGGCGCGGTGCCGAGGTGCGAATCTCGCGCGCACGCTGATCGAGGCGGCCCACCCGGGAAAGCACGTTTTTCCTGCTGGGCCGAGTCGAGAAAGAGGCCTGTCCGCCCGCTGCGGTCAGGCCTCTTTTGCTGTGGTGCTCAGGGCTTCGTCGGCGGGCGCTGGCTCGGTCGCGGTGTTGGCGGCCGCCGGATAGCGCGGCGCCTGCGCACCGGGGTAACCGCTGCGCGCCTGCTCGTTCACCATGTCCAGGAAGTTGTCCCCGGCGGTCGGCACGCCCAGCAGGAAGCCTTGCAGCGAATTGCAGCCCAGGTCGGTCAGGAAATCCTGCTGTTCGGTGGTTTCCACGCCTTCGGCGACGATGTTCAGGTTCAAGGTCTGGCCCAGCGCGACGATGGCGGACACGATGGCTGCATCTTCGTTGTCCTGCGCCAGCTGCATCACGAAACCGCGATCGATCTTCAACTCGGTAGCCGGCAAGCGCTTCAAATACAGCAGGCTGGAGTACCCCGTGCCGAAATCGTCGATGGAAATCGACACGCCCAGGGCTACCAGGCGGTTGAGCACATCCAGGCTGGTTTCCACGTCACGCATGGCGGTGGCCTCGGTGATTTCCAGCACCAGGTTCTTGGCGGGAACGCGATGACGCGCAAGCGTCGTCATCACCAGATTGACCAGTCCGATGTGCGAAAACTGCACCGGCGACAGGTTCACGGCCATGGTCCAGTCCGGGTGGCCGGCGTCCATCCAGCTGCGCAGTTGCCCACAGGCTTCATCCAGCACCCATTCGCCGATCGTCACCATCAACCCGGCTTTTTCGGCCAGCGGAATGATCAGGTCGGGCGCCAGCAGGCCGCGCGTGGGATGCTGCCAGCGCAGCAAGGCCTCGGCCCCCAGCGCCGGTCCCGCAGGCGCCTGGAATTTCGGCTGGTAATGCAGCACGAACTCGCGGCGCTCGATGCCGCTGCGCAGGTCGTGCAGCAACTGCAGCTGTTCCTGGGCATTGGCGTTCATCGACGGCTCGAAGAAGCTGTACGCGTTGCTGCCGCCGCTTTTCGCGTGATACATCGCCGCATCGGCGTTGGTCAGCAAGGCGTGCGGCGTGCGGCCGTCTTCCGGGTACATGGCCACGCCCACGCTGGTCGTCACGCACAAGCGGTGGCCGGCAATCTGCACCGGTTGGTCGACCGCCCGGATCAGCTTGTCGGCAACGGCGGCCGCGTCGGTCAGGTCGTCGAGTTCGATCACGATCACGAATTCGTCGCCGCCGATGCGGGCCACCGTGTCGCGGCTGCGCAGCGAGCTGCGAATGCGCTGGGCGATCTCGATCAGCAATTGATCGCCGCTGTGGTGACCATAGGCATCGTTGACGGCCTTGAAGCCGTCGAGGTCCATGAACATCACTGCAAAGGTCAGGTGCTTGCGTTCGGCCTTTTCCAGCGCCTGTTCCAGTCGATCCTGCAGCAGGATGCGGTTGGGCAGCTTGGTCAGGGTGTCGTGCAGGGCCAGCTTGATCAGTTCCTCGTTGGCGATCGCCAGCGACGAGGACAGCATGGACGTGCGCGCGGCCAGGCGGGCATCCAGGATGGCGACCAGCAGCGCAATGCCCAGCACCGCCAGCGTGATCACCGCCACCAGGATGGCCAGCCAGCCGGCATCGATGCCCCGGTCGCTGGTGATCGCCATGCACACGCTGTTGGCCGGGAAGCGCGCGGCGGCCATGCCGGCGTAATGCATGCCGACAATGCCGATGCCCATCACCACGGCAGCCAGGATACGCAGCAGGCCCACGTACGGGGTGTCCGAGCGCAGCCGGAAGCTGATGGTCAGCGCCGCGCCCGAGGCGCCGACGGCAATCACCAGCGACAGCGCAAACCAGCCTGGGTCGTAGTCGATGCCGGGCGCCATGCGCATGGCGGCCATGCCCAGATAATGCATGGCGGCCACGCCACCACCCATCAACAGCGCACCCCCGATCAGGCGGCTCCAGGGCAGGGCGGCACGGGTCACCAGGAACAGGGCAAGGGCAGAGGCTGCCACCGCAATCGTCAAGGAGGCGGCGGTCATCGGCAGGTCGTAACCCACCGCGATCGGCAGCTCGAAGGCCAGCATGCCGATGAAGTGCATGGACCAGATGCCCAGGCCCATCGCGAAAGCACCGCCGGCCAGCCAGCTATGGGCGGATCGGCCACTTGCTGCACGCACGCGTTCCGCCATGTCGAGGGCGGTATAGGCCGCCAGCATCGCCACAATCAGCGAAACGACGACGAGCGGCGCAGAGTAGGTGCCTTGCAGCATTGAGAGTCGCGCGGGAACGCGTCGGCAGGGGAACGTAACTAAGTATGACGCAAGCAGGGCTGCGCGATCTGACCAGATACGTCGCGTGGTGTGCGGTAGATGCAACTGCGTCGCGCTGGAGCGACGCTGGCCTGCGTTTACCCGGAGACGGGCGGGCGGGGATAGCCCTCGCCCAGGCCTTTCTTGGGCGTTGCTGCCGCCAGGCGTGCTGATCGAGCGGCTGGGTCTGACTGGCCGCTCGATACGCTTTGCGCTGCATGTCGCGACTTGGCTTGCAGGCAGCGGCTTGCGCTGCTTGCTTGCTGGGCTTCTGTGCGTCGCCTGTTGTGTCGCTTACTTGAGTCGCTTACCTGAGTCCCTTACTTGAGTCCCTTACTTGAGTCCCTTACTTGCGCAGTTCCGGGATCATGTCGGCTTCGGGCAATTGGGTCAGGGTGTAGTTCAGGCTGGACGTAACCGGGCGACCGGCCAGGTCAAGCAGGCGCAACTGGCTGCTGGACATGAACTCGTACAGGCCGCCTTCGTTGGCGTCGCCGATCAGGCGCAGTTGACGGCCACGCTCGCCGCTGCGTTCCCAGGTGCCCTTGGCGGTGAAAGTGAGGTCTTTGCCGCTGGGGGTACCGAAGTAGACGCGGCGCAGGCGCCAGGTCTGGTCAGGCAGCAGGGTCAGGGTCACGCGTTGTCCGGCGCAATCGGCGCAGGGCAAGACGCCGCGGAAGCTTTGGGCTTCGGCAATGCCGGGGGCCGCGGGGTAAGCGTTGCCGGCCCGGGCTTCGGGCGGCGGCGGGGTATCGCGCGATGCGTCGGAAGACAGGTTCTGCTTGCCTTCGGGCAGCGGAATCGTGCAGGCGCTCAGCAGCGCAGCGCCGACGAGGGCGAGGACCGGCAGCGCGCGGCGCAGCGGGGTGGACAAGGATGAAAGTTGGGGCAGGGCAGGCATGAATAGCTCCGTCGCCAGAGTGATGGCGATCAAGTCAGCAGTCTAACTGAGGGGGCGCTCACTCATGGGGTTTGTATACGTATATTCACGTTCTGCCGCCGATGTCCGGCACCTGCTGCCCTGGACGCCATCGGCGCGGTAATCTCGCGCGATGACATTGCCCGACACGACCGCGTTATTCGCCGCCCACCCCTGGCTGTTTCCCTCGTTCGCTGCGCTGATCGGTCTGCTGATCGGCAGCTTTCTGAACGTGGTGATCGTGCGCCTGCCGCAGATGATGACGCGCGACTGGGCCGCCCAGTGCCAGGCCTGGCAGGAAGCGGAAGCGGCCGAGTTGGCGGCAGCGGCGGTCGGTGCTCAAGCGCAGGAATCGGGCGCCGGTCACGCAGCGGCGGGGACGGATGCGCGTGACGACATGCTGCCCAAGACTGCACTCAACACTGATGGCGCTGCCGACATCGCCCCCGATCTGCCCCCGCAGCCCACCGAGCGCTTCGATCTTGCCTGGCCACCCTCCCATTGCCCGCAATGCGATCACCGCCTGCGCTGGCACGAAAACCTGCCCGTGATCGGCTGGCTGCGTCTGCGCGGCCGCTGCGCCCACTGCGCCAGCCCCATCCCCTGGCATTACCCGGCCGTGGAGGTGCTGACCGCCTTGCTGTTCGCACTGTGTGCCTGGCAGTTCGGCCCGGATGTACCGGCAGTCGCGGCCATGGGCCTGTGCGCGGCCTTGGTCGCGTTGGCCTTCATCGATGCGCAGACTTCGCTTTTGCCCGACGACATCACCTTGCCCCTGTTGTGGGCCGGCCTGTTGCTCAATATCGGCGGCATGTTCGCCACATTGACGGACGCCGTGCTGGGTGCCGCGCTGGGATATGGGCTGTTGTGGCTGGTTTTCCAGGCATTCAGGCTGGCAACCGGCAAGGAGGGCATGGGTTTTGGCGATTTCAAGCTGCTGGCGGCGCTGGGCGCTTGGCTGGGCTGGCGGGCGTTGCCGGAAATCCTGCTGTTTTCCTCGCTGGCCGGCGTGCTGGTCGGCGGGGTGTTGCTGCTGACTGGCCGCGCGCAGCGCAGCGACCCGCTTCCATTTGGTCCGTACCTGGCCGCAGCGGGTCTGCTGTGTTTGCTGGTCCGGCAGAATGGCGCCGGTTTGCTGGGTTTCTAGTCCGGCAAGCAAACATGACTTGGCTCAAGCGGTCGTGAAAGCATGCACTTACTGCACAATATCGGTTTCGCGCATTTAATTCCGTCCTGACATGCTCAAAATCGGTTTGACCGGCGGTATCGGCTCGGGCAAGACCCGCGTGGCCGATCTGCTCCAGGCGCGTGGCGCGGCCATCATCGATGCCGATGCGATCGCGCATGCGCTGACCGCCCCGGGCGGCGCAGGCATCGCGCCGTTGCGCGCCGCCTTCGGCGACGAGATGATCGACGCCCAGGGGGCACTCGATCGTGCGCGCATGCGTGAACTGGTGTTCCGCGACCGGGCCGCCAAGTCGCGGCTGGAAGCCATCCTGCACCCGATGATCCGTACGCACATCGACGCCGCTGCTGCCGAGTCCATCGGCCTGTATCAGGTGTTCGTGGTTCCCCTGCTGGTCGAGTCCGGCCAGTGGGCAGGGCGGGTCGACCGGGTTTGTGTGGTCGATTGCGACGAAGAAACCCAGATTCGCCGCGTGCAGACGCGCAGCGGGCTGACCCGCGACGCCGTCGAGCGAATCATGCTGGTTCAGGCGATGCGCGACGAACGACTGGGTGCGGCCGACGATGTCATCGTCAATGACGGCGCGACGACAGCAGACGAACTCGAAGCCCGGGTCGAGACGCTGCACGCCCGCTGGCGCGAATTGTCATCCGTGGCGTGACGCGCTACTGTGTTCTCCGAACCCGCCGCGCCTTTCTCATCCTCGGTAGCGTAGTGAGGCAACACGAACGTAATCCGATCGCGGTCTGCAACCCGGCAGCCGCGTGGGTACATCATGCATTCGACCCGGACGGGCCAACGTGATTCTTTACGACTACCCATTCAACGAGCGAATTCGCACGCTGCTTCGCCTTGAAGACCTGTTCGAAAAGCTGTTTTTCTTCATTGGGCGCGGTGATGCCAGGGAGCATCACGTCGCCTTGACGCTGCTCTTCGACATCCTGGACGTGACGGCGCGTGCCGACGTGCGCAGCGACCTCGCCCAGGATCTGGAGAAGCAACGCCAGTCATTGGTGGGGCTGCGCGAGCACCCGGGCGTCGATCAGGACTTGCTGGCCACCATGCTCGGGCACATCGAACAGGCGATTGCCGCCTTGACGACGGCCACCGGCAAGCCCGGGCAGAGCCTGCGCGACCACGACTGGCTCAACAGCATTCGCAGCCGCCTGGCCATCCCCGGCGGCGTCTGTGAATTCGACCTGCCTTCGTATCATGCGTGGCGTCACAAGCCGGCGGAACTTCGGGAAAAGGATTTCATCGAATGGACATCGTCGCTGCTTCCGCTGCGTCATGGCCTGGCGATTGCGCTGAAATTGCTGCGTGAATCCGGCCAACGCGTCGATGCATTGGCGCAACAAGGTAACTTTCGTCGTCCGCTGGATGGCAAGTCCTACTTGTTGATGCGGGTGTATATCGACCCGCAGTCGGGTGTGTTTCCCGAGATCAGCGCCAACAAGTACATGGCGTCCATCCGCTTCTTCAGCCAGGACGGCGCGATGCGCCCGCAGCCGGTCTCGCACGACGTGCCCTTCCAGTTCGCCCTGTGCGCAAATCCCTGAACACCGCAGCCATCGGCCTGTTTCTTCGTGCCGCGCTGCCAACCGAGGAACCGTTTTCGCAATGCCCACCGTGAAATGCCCGACCTGTTCGCGTCCCGTCGAATGGGGCCCGGATAGCCCGTATCGTCCGTTCTGCTCCGAGCGCTGCAAGAAGATCGACCTGGGCGCATGGGCCGCAGAGAAATTCTCGATTCCTGGCGCGCCGCTGGAAAACGACGGCCTGAGCGGGGACGCCCCCGACAAGCTCGACAACTACAAGCTGCAGTAAGGCCGGCAGACCGGCCTGGGTGCAGGCCAAAAAAAAACGGGGCACAGTCGATGACTGCGCCCCGTTTTCACGTCTGCATGCTCAGCAGCCGTTCATTCGTCCCACACGCCCCGGATCGCGGCGATGCCATGCGCACCGTGTGCGATGGCCAGGGCCAGCGTGTCCGGACCTTGGCCGCCCAGCGCAAAGACCGGCAGGCCGGCCTGTGCGTTCAGCGCGGCAAACTGCTTCCAGCCCATTGGCGCACGATCTGTGTGCGAGGGCGTGGGCAGCACATTGCCCAGCGCCACGAAGTCCGCATCCAGTCGGCGGGCATTGGCCAGGTCGTGTGCTGCGTGCACCGACACCCCCACCCAGCTGCCCGGCGCGATGTCCGGCCGGGCGCTGCTTGCATCGCTGGCACGCAGGTGCACGCCGTCTGCCTCGTTCCACCAGGCTGAGGGGTGCACGCTGTTGACCAGTACGCGGCCACCGGCGGCGTGGGTGCGCTCGACCACGTCGCGCAGCACCGTCAGCAAGGATGTCGATGCCGGGCCGTCCGGCCAGCCCGGCTCGCGGAACTGCACCAGGCGCAGGCCGCGCGCCAGCGCCGAGTCCAGCTTGCTCATGAAGGCCGACAGATTGTCCGGATTGCCGATGCCGGTGATGCCGTAGATGTCCGGTACCTGCAGCCAGCGCATCGGCGGCAAGGTGGCGGGCAGCAGGGGGCCGACCGGCGGCGACAAGGTCAGGCCCAGGCCTTCCTCGACCGACATCGCCGTGGCGGCCACGTGTGCCTCGGGCGAGGCATCAGGCGCCAGCGCAGCGATGCGCGCCTCGCGTGCATTCACGGCGTCACTGATGGCCGAGGTTTCCGCTCGCCACGCCTGCACCCACTGCACGTCCTGCGATTCCAGGCCGCGCGGTTCGCCGTGCCAGCCAGTCACCCGGCAGAAGTGCAGGCGCACGGTCGCATGCGGGTAGGTGTGCTCGTGCGTCACCCAGGTGGTGGCGGCGGTCACGTCGATGCCAAGCTCTTCCTTCAGTTCGCGTGCCAGGGCCTGCAGCACGGTTTCACCGGGTTCGAGCTTGCCGCCGGGCAATTCCCACCAGCCAGCGTAGGCCTTGCCTTCGGGGCGCTGACCGAGCAGCACGCTGCCGTCGGCACGCAGCAGCACGCCGGCTGCCACTTCCATCACCTTCCGGGGTTCGAGGCCTGCTTGTAGGTTCATGTTCAATAGTCCGCGACGGGAGCGACGGGCACATGCCCAGCCGGTAGTGCTTCGCCCGCCGCGGCCTGGCGCGCTGCCCAGTCCTTGGCGAACTGCCAGGCAACCCGACCCGAGCGCGAGCCGCGTTCGATGGTCCACTGCAACGCGGCGTGGCGTGCCTCGCCAATCGACGAATCCGGCACACCCAAGTCGCGCAACCAGTGCTCGACGATGTCGAGGTAGTCGTCTTGCTTGAAGGGGTAGAACGACAGCCACAGGCCGAAACGTTCCGACAGCGAGATCTTTTCTTCGACCGTCTCGCCAGGATGGATTTCACCATCGGTCTGGTGTTTGGTCGACAGGTTTTCGCTCATGTATTCCGGCATCAGATGACGCCGGTTCGAGGTCGCGTAGATCAGCACGTTGTCGGTGGACGCGGCAATCGAGCCGTCCAGCACCGACTTCAGCGCCTTGTAGCCGGCCTCGCCTTCCTCGAAGGACAAGTCGTCGCAGAACACCACGAAGCGTTCCGGGCGGGCGGCGACGCGGTCGACGATTTCCTGCAGGTCGGCCAGGTCACCCTTGTCGACTTCGATCAGGCGCAGACCTGCGGGCGCGTGGGCGGCCAGCATGGCTTTCACCAGCGAGCTCTTGCCGGTGCCACGCGCACCCGTCATCAAGACGTTGTTGGCCGGACGACCCGCCAGGAATTGGCGGGTGTTGCGGTCGATGATCTCTTTCTGCCGATCGATGTGCTGCAGGTCTTCGAGTTCGATGCGTGCAATGTGCTGCACCGGCTCGAGCCAGCTCTGGTTCCCGCGACGACGCCAGCGGAACGCATGCGCCGTCCAGTCGATCGGCGGCGGGGCAGGCGGCAGCCAGGCTTCCAGCTGGGCCAGCACACGTTCGGCGCGGCCGACCAGACGGATCAGGTCGGCGGCGGGCAGGGTCGGTTCGGGGGTGCTCACATCATCTCCTGGCAGGGTGTTTTGTCGGCCTGTCTGGCAGCCGATTTTTCTGGGTTTGGAAGCGGCCCGGGAGGCTGGCTTTCAAAAGCCAGCCTCCCGGACAGTGTTCAAGACCGGTTTTTACGAGCGGTAATCCGCATTGATGCTGACGTACTCGTGCGAGAAATCGCAGGTGTAGACCGTGTCCGTCACCTTGCCGCGGCCCAGGTCGATGCGCACCAGGATTTCCGGCTGCTTCATCACGCGCTGGCCGTCTGCTTCCTGGTAGTCGGGGTTGCGGCCGCCGTTCTTGGCCACCCACACGTCGTCCAGCCACATGTTCACGCTGCCCACGTCGAGGTCGGCGATGCCGGCGTAGCCGATGGCCGCCAGGATGCGACCCAGGTTCGGATCCGAGGCGAAGAACGCGGTCTTGACCAGGGGCGAGTGACCGATGGCGTAGGCCACCTTCAGCGCTTCCTCGGTGTTGCCCGCGCCTTCGACCTTGACGGTGATGAACTTGGTCGCGCCTTCGGCATCGCGCACGATGAGTTGCGCGAGCTCAGCAGCTACTTCAACCAGCACCTTGCGCAGCGCGGCGAAATCGGCGTGCGCACGGTCGTTGACCTGCAGGCCGCTCTTGCCGGTGGCCGCGATGATGAAGGAATCGTTGGTCGAGGTATCGCCGTCGATGGTGATGCGGTTGAACGAATTGTCGGCCACTTCACGGGCCAGTTCCTTCAGCAGCGCGGGCGCGATGCCGGCGTCGGTACCCAGGAAGCCCAGCATGGTCGCCATGTTCGGGCGGATCATGCCTGCGCCCTTGCTGATGCCGGTGAAGGTGACGTCTTTGCCGCCCAGCTTCACCTTGCGCGACACCACTTTCGGCAGCGTGTCGGTGGTCATGATGCCGTGCGCGGCCTCGAACCACTGGTTCAGACCCAGCGCAGCCACGGCCTTGGGCAGGCCGGCCACGATGCGGTCGACCGGCAGCGGTTCCAGAATCACGCCGGTGGAAAACGGCAGCACTTGGGACGGCTTGATGTCCAGCAGCTTGGCCACGGCCTCGCAGGTGGCGTTTGCCGCAGCCAGGCCGGGCTCGCCGGTGCCGGCATTGGCATTGCCGGTGTTGATGACCAGCGCGCGGATGCTGTTGCCGGCTGCGGCCAGGTGCGCTTCGCAGATCTGCACCGGTGCGGCGCGGAAGCGGTTCAGCGTGAACACGCCGGCGACGGACGTGCCTTCGGCCAGACGGAATACCGTCAGGTCGCGGCGGTTGGCTTTGCGGACACCGGCTTCAGTCACGCCGATTTCAATGCCCGGAACACCAAAGATGTCTTCCTGAGCGGGGATGTGCAGATTGACGGCCATGTCGATCCTGAAAAAGGGGCGGGCGGTGTGCGCGCGCCGCAGGGGGAATATTCTGCCTCAGGCCCCGACCCGCGGCAGCAGCGCGGCGGTGGATCGGGGCCAGGGGATGGTCAGCAATTAGGGAGCAACGATTGGGGCATCGACGTCGGGCCAGCAGCTCGATTCAGCATGTGCGCCTATCGAGATGCGGCACCCGAAGCCTGGCGCCCCGCGATTACCGAAGTGCGGCAAAAGCCTGGTCGGTCACGGCGCGGGTCGCAGCGATCACCTCGTCGTCGTGGGTGATCGACACGAAGCCAGCTTCGTAGGCGGAAGGCGCGAAGTACACACCGCCGGCCAGCGAGCCGTGGAAGAAGGCGTTGAAGCGTTCGCGGTCGCCAGTGGTGACCTGGGCGAAGCTGGTCGGGATGCTGTCGCTGAAATACATGCCGAACATGCCGCCCACGGAATCCGCCACGAAGGGAATGCCGGCTGCGGCAGCGCCTGCTTCCAGCGCCTCGACCAGCTTTTCGGTCTGGGCGGTCAGGCGCGGGTAGAAGTGGGGTTCGTCGATCAGCTTCAGCGTCTCGATGCCGGCCGCCACGGCCACCGGGTTGCCCGACAGCGTGCCGGCCTGGTAGACCGCGCCCAGCGGGGCGATGCAGGCCATGATGTCCTTGCGGCCGCCAAAGGCGCCCACCGGCATGCCGCCGCCGATCACCTTGCCCAGCGTGGTCAGGTCGGGCGTGATGTCGTACAGGCCTTGCACGCCTTGCGGGCCCACGCGGAAACCGGTCATCACTTCGTCGAAGATCAGCACGGCGCCGTGACGCGTGCACAGTTCGCGCAGGCCTTCCAGGAAGCCGGGCAGCGGCTTGATCAAGTTCATGTTGCCGGCGATCGGCTCGACGATGATGCAGGCGATCTGGTCGGGGAAGGCAACGAACGCGGCTTCCACCGAGTTCAGGTCGTTGTAGTCCAGCACCAGGGTGTGGGCGGCGAATTCGGCCGGCACGCCGGCCGAGGTCGGGTTGCCCAGCGCCAGCATCCCCGAGCCTGCCTTGACCAGCAGACTGTCGGAATGGCCGTGGTAGCAGCCTTCGAACTTGATCAGCTTGTCGCGGCCGGTGAAGCCACGCGCCAGGCGGATCGCGCTCATGGTGGCTTCGGTGCCCGAGCTGACCAGGCGAACCTGTTCCATCGAGGGCAGGCGTTCGATCAGCAGTTCGGCGATTTCGATCTCGCCTTCACTGGGCGCGCCGAAGGACAGGCCGTTGACGGCGGCTTCCTGCACCGCCCGGATGACCTGCGGATGGGCGTGGCCCAGAATCGCCGGGCCCCAGGAGCCGACGTAGTCGATGTACTGCTTGTCGTCGGCGTCCCAGACATGGGGGCCGAGGGCGCGCGTCAGGAATCGCGGCGTGCCGCCGACCGAGCGGAAGGCGCGCACCGGCGAGTTCACGCCGCCGGGAATGCTGCGGGAGGCGCGGTCGAACAATTCTGCGTTACGGCTCATGGGGGATAGGTCCGGTCAAAGAATAGGGGGAACGCCCGGGGAGGGCGCAGCAGCGTTGGCATCGGCAAGTCCGGCAGGCCTGGCGCCAAACGCCTGATGCAGGCGGCGCGCGGTGGCCTCGATGTCCGGGCTGTCGAACAAGGCGCTGATGACGGCCAGCGCGTCGGCGCCGGCTGCGGTCACCTGCGCGGCGTTGTCCGGCGTGATGCCGCCGATGGCCACGATCGGCACATGTGCGGCGCCGGGCAGGGCGCGCGCCTGCGCGAACAAGGACAGCGGTGCATGCACCGCCGCCGGCTTGGTGGGCGAGCCGAACACCGCGCCAAAGGCAATGTGATCGGCCCCGGCCGCCAGCGCCGCCTGGGCACGCGGCAGCTCGTTATAACAAGTGGCGCCGATGCGCAGATGCGGTCCGGCGGCCCGCGCCGCGGCAATGTCGCCATCGTCACGGCCCAGGTGCACACCGTCGGCGCCCACGTCCAGCGCCAGGCGCCAGTCGTCATTGATGATGAACAGCACACCCAGCTTCAGGGTTTCGTCGCGCAAGGCCAGCGCTTGCGCACGCCGTTGTTCGGGCGTGACCAGCTTGCGGCGCAGTTGCAGCACCCGCATGCCGCCACGGGCAGCCGCGCGCACGCCGTCAAGCAGGCGATCGGTGTCGTCCCACTCGGGTGTCAGGCCGTAGACGCCCGCCAGCGGGTGAGGGAGGTCGCTGCCGCGCGTGCCAGTTGTCGTGCTGTCTGTGTTCATTCGTCGGTTTCCGCATCCAGGCTGGCGGCCGCCGCTTCAGCGGCTTCGGCTGCCGCCTTGCGCGCCCAGAAGAACCGGTCGGGCAACATGCGGCCCATGCCGGGGCGAAAGGCGGACGACAAGGCCTGCCAGGTGTAGTCCTGGGCCTCGGCCACCGCGTCCTGGATCTCCAGGCCATGCGACAGCAAGGCAGCTACTGCGGCCGACAGCGTGCTGCCTGCGCCTCGGTAATTGCCGGGCAGGCGCGGCCACGGGTAGGCCACGGTCGGCTCGTCGGCGCCATACAGGTGGTTGACGACCTGTTCGCCCGGTTCGTGCAGACCAGTGGTCAGCACGCGCTCGGCGCCCAGCGCCAGCAGCATCTGCACCGCATCTTCGGCGTCGCTTTCCGCGCCTTCGGTGTCCGACACCAGCACGCCGTCGTGCAGCCACTGGGAGAGGCGCTGGCGGTCGACCACCACCAGCTTGGCCTGCGGCACCAGCAACTCGATGGTGGCGGCCAACACGTCTTCGGCGCTGTCTTCGGTTTCGGCGTCGGGGGTTTCGGGGGGATCTGCGCCCAGATGCAGCACCAGCGGCAGCGTGCTGTAGTCGGCCGAAATCTCGGCGACCACGCTGACGGCTTCAGTGGTGAACAGGCCGCCGACCTTCATGGCGCGCACGGGCATGTCTTCGAGCAGGCAGCGCGCCTGATCGTCGATCCAGTCAGGATTGACCGGGCGCGAGTCCTCCATGCCGGCAGAGTCTTGCACGGTAAGTCCGGTCAGCACGCTGAGGACGTGACAGCCCATGCTGGCGCCGGTAAGCAGGTCGGACTGGATGCCGCCACCGCCGGTAGGGTCCGAGGGCGACAGGCAGATCAACAAGGGAGGGGGAGGAGTCTGAGCGGCCAAACTGTGTGCAACAGCCAGAAAAGGGATTGCGCGCGCGCTGGAAGACGGGCGCGCGGTCCACAGTGATTCGGTAAGATTGGGGATTCTAATTGATGCTCAACAAAGAACCCCCATGCGTACCTGGATGTGTCTCATCTGCGGCTGGATCTACGACGAAGAAACCGGCTGGCCTGAAGACGGCATCGCCCCCGGCACCCGCTGGGAAGACGTGCCGCCCAACTGGGTCTGTCCGGAATGCAATGCGCGCAAGGAAGATTTCGAGATGGTCGAAGTCTGAACGCTTGATCCGCAAGCGTCTGCCCGACCTGGTCGGAAGTCCACCTTGTGGTGAATGTCGTGCCGACGTGAATGTGTCCAATGCCTGTGCCGCCATGCGGCGGGCACGTGCACGGCCGGCTGGCTTCGCCCTCGCATTACAATAAAGCCATGAGCGACGCCTCCCCCATCGACCTTTCGAACCAGTTCCTGATCGCCATGCCCGGCATGGTCGATCCGAATTTTGCTGGCGCCGTCATCTATGTGTGCGAGCACAATGCCGACGGGGCGCTTGGCCTGGTCATCAACCGGCCGACCGATCTCAGCATGGCGACGCTGTTCGAGCGCATCGACATGTCTCTGGAATCGTCCCCGATCAAGGATTCGCCGGTGTACTTCGGCGGGCCGGTGCATACCGACCGCGGCTTTGTGCTGCATGCGCCGATCGGCACCTACGGGTCCAGCCTGGCGGTGGGTTCCGGCCTGGCGCTGACCACCTCGCGCGATGTGCTGCAGGCGGTCGCCAAGGGCGAAGGGCCGGCGCAGATCCTGGTCACGCTGGGCTATTCCGGCTGGGAAGCCGGGCAGCTTGAGTCCGAGATTGCCCAGAACGCCTGGTTGAGCGTGCTGGCCGACCCGTCGGTGATCTTCGACGTGCCTGCCAGCGACCGCTTCACCGCGGCGCTGCGCCTGCTCGGCATCGATCCCATCATGCTGGCGGGTGAAGCCGGGCATGCCTGAGGCGCGCATGCTCGAAGAAACCTTGCTGGCCTTCGACGTGGGCGTCAAACGCATCGGCGTGGCCATGGGCAATACGCTGATGCGCGATGCCCGGCCGCTGGAAATCATTCCCGCCGGTACGCGCGACGAGCGATTCGCCCGCATTGCCGCCTTGCTGAAGGAATGGCAGCCGCAGCGCATCGTGGTCGGCCTGTCGCTGGCGGCCGATGGCGGCGAGCAGCCCATGACCGTCCAGTGCCGCCGCTTTGCCAACCAGATCTACGGCCGCTTCGGCCTGCCGGTGGTGCTGGTGGACGAGCGTTATTCGTCGATGATCGCGCAGTCCCAGCGCAAGCTGAAGCGAGGCGAGGGCGACGACGCCCTCGCCGCCGCGGTGATCCTGCAGCGCTATTTCGACGATCCGCTCGCCATTCAGCTGCCCAGCGCCATGCCGGTGGCGAAGTCGCAGGCAGTGCAGGCCGAGGTGCAGCTCGACGAGCCGGCTGCTGATGACCAGGCCGACGACGTTCAGTCCTCTGACGCACCGCTCTCTGACGCACCGACCCCCCTTCCCCCCGAGACGAGTTCCCGATGACCCTCTCCGCCAGTCCTTCGCCGGCGCCAGACGCCGAAGCCCTGTATGCCGTGTTGCGCGACGCCGTGCGCGGCTGGGTCGATGCCTTGCCGGCTGGCAGCGTCCATCTGGTCGGCCTGCACTCCGGCGGCGCCTGGCTGGCCGAACGACTGCACGCAGACCTGGGCCTGGCCTCGCCCCTGGGCACGCTCGACATCAGTTTCTATCGCGACGACTACGACCGCATCGGCCTGCACACCCAGGTCAAGCCGTCCGACATCTCGTTCCCGGTGGACGACAAGCACATCATCGTGATCGACGACGTGCTGTACACCGGGCGCACCATTCGTGCGGCCATGAACGAATTGTTCGACTACGGCCGCCCGGCCTCGATCCGGCTGGCGGTATTGGTGGAACGCGCCGGCCGCGAACTGCCGGTGGAAGCCGGCATCGTTGCCGCCCACCTGGACGTAGCCCCCGGCACCAGCGTCGTGCTGGCGCAGCAGGACGGCCGTTTTGTACTTGGCTTCGAAGCCATCCCGGAGGCACGCGATGCGTAATCCGCAACTGAACAAGCACGGCGAACTGACGCACCTGTTGACCATCGAAGGCCTGCCGCGCGACATCGTCACGCACATCCTCGATACCGCCGAATCCTTCGTGCCGCTGGCCGAGCGCGATGTGAAGAAGCTGCCGCTCTTGCGCGGCAAAAGCGTGTTCAACCTGTTCTTCGAGAACTCCACGCGCACCCGCACCACCTTCGAGATCGCGGCCAAGCGCCTGTCGGCCGATGTGTACAACCTGAACATCAATGCCTCGTCGACCAGCAAGGGCGAGTCGCTGCTGGACACCATCAACAACCTGTCGGCCATGCAGGCCGACATGTTTGTGGTGCGCCATGCGTCCAGCGGCGCGCCCCACCTGATCGCCCAGCACGTTGCGCCCCATTTGCATGTGATCAATGCCGGCGACGGGCGCCATGCGCACCCCACGCAAGGCCTGCTCGACATGTACACGATCCGTCACTACAAGAAGGACTTCCACAACCTTCGCGTGGCCATCGTCGGCGACATCCTGCATTCGCGCGTGGCGCGCTCGGACATCCATGCGCTGTCGACCCTGGGCGTGCCGGAAATCCGCGCCATCGGCCCGCTGACCTTGCTGCCTGCAGGCATGGAACAGATGGGCGTGAAGGTCTACACCGACATGGAAGAAGGCTTGCGCGGCGTGGACGTGATCATCATGCTGCGCCTGCAGAACGAGCGCATGCGCGGTGCGCTGCTGCCCTCGGCGCAGGAGTACTTCAAGCACTACGGCCTGACCCAGGAAAAGCTCGCGCTGGCTGCACCCGACGCCATCGTGATGCACCCGGGCCCGATGAACCGCGGGGTGGAAATCGAATCGGCCGTGGCCGACGGCAAACAAGCGGTGATCCTGAATCAGGTCACCTTCGGCATCGCGGTCCGCATGGCCGTCATGAGCATCGTTGGAGGGGCGTGAGGCCATGAAACTGCATATTCAAGGCGGACGCCTGATCGATCCGGCCAACGGCGTGGACGGCTTGCACGACGTGTACATCGCCGCTGGACGCGTGATCGGCATCGGCGATGCGCCGTCCGACTTTGTCGCCGATCGCACCATCGACGCTACCGGCTTGGCCGTGCTGCCCGGCCTGGTCGACCTGTCGGCGCGCCTGCGCGAACCTGGGTTCGAGTACCGCGCCACGCTGGAGTCCGAGATGCGCGCGGCGCTCGCCGGTGGCGTGACCAGCCTGGTGCTGCCGCCCGACACCGATCCCACGCTGGACGAACCCGGCCTGATCGAGATGCTGAAGCATCGCGCGCGCCTGCTGAACCAGGCGCACCTGTATCCGCTGGGCGCGATGACGGTGGGCCTGAAGGGCGAAGTCATCACCGAGATGGCCGAGCTGACCGAGGCCGGCTGCGTGGCTTTCTCGCAGGCCGATGTGCCGATCACCGACCACAACGTGCTGCTGCGCGCCATGCAGTACGCCAAGACCTTTGACTACGCCCTGTGGCTGCGTCCGCAAGACCCGTGGCTGACCCGCGATGGCGTGGCCGCCGCCGGTCCGATGGCCTCGCGCCTGGGCTTGTCGGGCATCCCGGTGATGGCCGAAACCATTGCCTTGCACACCATTTTCGAGCTGCAGCGCGCCACCGGCGCCCGCCTGCACCTGTGCCGTATTTCCAGCGCCGCCGGCCTGGCGCTGATTCGCCAGGCGCGCGCCGAGGGCCTGCCCGTCACCTGCGACGTCAGCGCCCACCACGTGCACCTGACCGATGTGGACATCGGCTACTTCGATTCGCATTGCCGCCTGATCCCGCCACTGCGCGGCCAGCGCGACCGCGATGCGATTCGCGCCGGTCTGGCCGACGGCACCATCGACGCGATCTGCTCGGACCACACACCGGTCGACGACGACAACAAGCTGCTGCCGTTTGCCGAGGCCGAACCTGGCGCTACCGGCCTGGAACTGCTGCTGTCGCTGGCGGTGAAGTGGGCGCAGGACGGCAAGCATCCCTTGAGCGACGCCATTGCGCGCGTCACCATCGACCCGGCACGCGTGCTGGGCAGCAAGGTGCTGCCGTCCTGCGGGCAACTGGGCAAGGGCGCGCTTGCCGATCTGTGCGTGGTCGATCTCGACACCCACTGGATGGTCAATGAATCGACCTTGCTGAGCCAGGGCAAGCACACGCCCTTCCTGGGCATGGAACTGCCGGCACGGGTGCGTGTGACCGTGGTGGCAGGGCAAGTCGTCTACGAATTGCCGGCCTGATGGTGGTGTGCTCTTGATGCAAGCTTTGCGTTTTGGTTTTCACCTGCTGGCCGTCGTGTGCTGGATCCTGCTTGCCTTCGTCTTGCTGCTGGTGCTGTACACCTGGGCAGGCGAGGGCAGGCGTGCGCGCTTGATCAGCTGGTGGTCGCGCGGGCTGCTGCGCCTGTCGGGCGTCCGCATGAACGTGATCGGTACGCCGCTGACCGGCCATGGTGGTTTGTGGATTGCCAACCATGTGTCCTGGGTCGACATTTTCCTGCTGAACAGCGTGCAGGCGACTGCCTTCATCGCCAAGCAGGAGATCCGCAACTGGCCGGTGCTGGGTTTGCTGGTGGCGTCGGTGGGCACCTTGTTCATCGAGCGCGGCAATCGCCGCGCCGTGCCGCGCATCAGCGAACTGATGCGTGAACGCTTCGAGCGCGGCCAGCGCATCGGCCTGTTCCCCGAAGGCACCACGTCCGATGGGCTGGACGTGCTGCACTTTCACGGCGGCTTGTTCGAAGCCGCCATGCGCAGCGGCGCAGCCATCCAGCCGGTGGCGCTGTGCTATCGCCATCACGGCAAGCGCAGCGACTTCGCTGCGTATGTGGGCGACCAGTCCCTGCTGCAGAACGTCTGGAAGGTGTGGGGCGGTGGCGGCGTGTCGGTGGACGTGGTGTTCCTGCCCGAGCTGGCAAACACCGACGACCCGGATGTGCAACGCCAGGTGGTGGCACGCCAGGCGTTTGATGTGATCCGGCACGAAGTTGTGAAGCCGGATTGAGGTGATGTGAGGGTAGCTGCTCGGCGTTGCCGAGGCAGCTTCATCCAGCCAGCTTCATCGGGCGAGTTTCACCGCCCCAGCCTCATCCGGCCACCCTCAGCGAATCAGTTTGCCACCGCCGCCGAAGCTGCCGTAACCCAGGCCGCGCACCATCAGCAGGTCGCGGATATTGGTGTCGATCGGCATCGCATAGTCATGCGCAGCCACCACCACGTTGCCGTTCGGCACCACGATTTTCAGGCTCACATACAGCATGTTCCGCGAGGTGGCGTAGGTGCCAACCACCACGGCCTGCGCACGGTGCGCCTGCGTCAGTTCGCGCACTTCGCGCGACAGCAGCATCGCGCCCTCGGCCTGGATGAACAGGCTTTCGCGCAGCTTCAGTTCTTCCACCGCGTAACCGTGCGCGGTGATGCGGCTGGAAATCTGTTCCGAGAACAGGCGGCCCAGACGCGACGATTCGTTCAGCGAATCCAGGCTGACCAGCGTCGCCACCAGCAACGGCTCGTTCGAGGCCAGTTGAACACCGGCCAGCAATATGTCGACCGCCTGGTAATTGGCCTCGATCAGGTCGGTACGCACGGCCGCCTGTTGCGGCGTGGGGGCGCAACCCGCCAAGGCCAGGACCGATGCGCTCAGCGCTGCGCCACAGAAAGTTCGTCGATTCATTACCACTGCACCGTCTGCCAGATTTTCACGACCGTGGGCGGCGGGGGCGGCGCACGGTAGTACAGCGATTGTTCGGCGGGCGAAATGCGATAGGCGTTCGAGGTGCGCGACAGGAACAGGTCGTTGTTCTGCAGCGCGGTGTTGATCAACACCTCGTTTTGCTGCGAGATCACCAGGGCGTCAAAGCGCAGTTCCAGGCCACCTGCGATCAATGCCGGGGCAACCGGCACGCCGTTGTCCACCAGGCGAGTGCGCAGCAGTTCGCGGAAGCTGTTGTCGAAGGGCGTGTCGCGCGAACCTGATACATAGACCGGCATGGGCGGGCCTTCCTGGCGGCGGACGGCCTCAGCGCTGCGTGCAGCCACGTCGGTGGCAAGACGATCCCACTGCTGCACGGCACGCAGACGCCCCTGCTCGGTCATTCGTGCATTATTGACCCGCTGATCGCCAGCCGGTGCGATCTCATTGGGCAGCTTGTCCCAATTGTGCAATGCAAGTGCGCGTTGTTGTTCGGTGACCGGCGAATCGTCTGCACGCAGCTCGCCACGCGGGGCGCATCCGGCAAGCCAGAGGGCGACAAAGGCCAGCGAAGCCAGCCGAAGGATAGTCATGGAAAGTCTCGCAGGAGGTTATCCGACGAGCATAGACGCCCGGCCCAAGTGCCGTCTTGGGAACAGAAGCAGCTTTATCGGGTAATTGTCGCGGCAATGCCGCAATTCAGCCGGGTTTTTGCGATTGCGGGCATTGAACCTGCACTTTTTCGCGGGTTTCCAGGCAGATGGCGGTCAATTGGCCACCCCAGACGCAGCCGGAATCCAGCGCCAGCAGATTGGGCCGTTCCAGCACGCCAAGCGTTGACCAGTGCCCAAAAACCACAGTCACGTCGGTGCTGGCGCGATTCGGCACGTCAAACCAGGGATACAAACCGCGCGGCGGCGCGCCGGCCTTGTCCTTGGTCTTGAAATCGATGTCGCCCTTGGCGCTGCAGAATCGCATCCGCGTCAGCGCGTTCACGATCACGCGCAGTCGGTCGCTGCCTTGCAGGCTGTCCTTCCAGCGGCGCGGCTCGTTGCCGTACATCTGGCTCAGGAAGGCCTGCCACAGCGGACCGCGCAACACCGTGCTGATCTCGTCTGCCAGCGCCAGCGCTTGCTCCGCGGTCCAGCTTGGCAGTACGCCGGCATGGACCAGCAGATGGCCGTTCGCAAAATGGGCCAGCGGCTGCATGCGCAGCCAGTCGATCAGTTCGATGGCGTCGGGGGCATCCAGGATTTCCTGGATGGTGTCCGACTTGCCCGACGGGCGGACGCCGGCAGCTACCGCCAGCAGGTGCAGATCGTGATTGCCCAGCACGGTCAGCGCGCGCTCGCCCATGGCCTTGACACGCCGAAGCGTGGCCAATGAACAGGGACCGCGGTTGACCAGGTCACCGGCGAACCAGAAGTGCGCGTCGGCATCAGAAGCAATCGCCGGTTGCGCCAGCAAGGCCTCCAGCGACTCGCAGCATCCCTGAAGATCTCCTACGGCCCAGGTGCTCATGTCGGCGCCTGACGGGTCGGCGGCGTCGGGGGACCCTTTCGGCCCGTCAGCCTGGCCATGCGCAAGGCGATGGCATTGCGGTTTTCCATCAGCAGCAGGGCGGTCATCGCCATTGCCAATGCAAACGCATTGGGCACGATCGCCGTCACCCAGGCCGGCCATTTATTCAACATGCCGATGTTGAGCGACAGCTGGTTCAGCATGAAAAAGCCCACGCCCAGCAAGATGCCCGCAAACACCTTGGCGCCGACGCCGCCTTTGCGGGTCTGCACAAAGCCCAGCGGTGCGGCAATCGCAATCATCACCAGCAAGGTGAAGGGATAGATCAGCTTGCGCCAGACCGCCACGATCTGCCGGTCGGCAGTCAGGTGGTTGTCGCTCAGGTACTGGATGTATTCGAAAAGATTGAAGAACGACATGCGTTCCGGTGTCAGCACGCGCGCCAGCAACAGCTCTGGGGTCAGGGTGGTGCTGATTTCACGCGAGGCTTCCGTATGCACCTGGACGGGTTTGGTGTCCGGCGTGATCGGGTCGTTCGGGTCGCCCAGCGGGTGGATGGTGTTGACCATCACCTGTTGCAATTCCATCTTGCCCGACTCGAAGGTGGCGGTTTGCGCCAGCATCAGCGTTTTCAGTTCCTGCGCCTGATCGAAGTCGTACACCGTCACCACGGCCGCGTTGTGCGAGCCGCGCAAGGCACCGACGTTGATCACACGCAGTCCGCCGGACGCGTTGGTTTCGCGGAACCAGTAGCCGCTGCGCAAGATGTTCGAGCGCCCGGCGTCGCCGCGCAGCGCGAGTTTTGCCTCGCTGAGCTTGAGCTCGGCAAGCGGCGTCAGGAACTCTGCCAGCAGCAGCGCGCCCACCAATACGGGAATCGAGGACAGCCACAGCATGCGCAAGAGCTTCATGCCGCTTACGCCCGACACGCGCAGGATCACCAGTTCGTGTCGCTGTGCCAGCCCGGCCAAGCCAAGAATTGCCCCGATCAACAGGCCGATCGGCAGCAGGTCGTAAAGCCGGGTGGGCAGCGCGAGAAACTCCAGCCAGAACAGGTGGTAGAGCTTGAACGAGCCGCGCCCGACTTGATCGAGCTGGTCGACAACGGAAAAGAACGTGAACAGGCCGATCAGGGCGAGCACGACAACGGCAGCCGACCGATAGATTTCACGGGCGAGGTAACGACGGGCAGTCTTCAAGGCAGCAGGCTAGACAAAAAGGCGCAAGAGAGTCGCGCAACGAGCGTTGCGCGAAAGAGGAGCATTGCGTCTCTTTTATCAGAAACCGTGGTACTTGCGGCCCAAAGCCATGGTTGCCGCGAAGAAACCTGCCTTGTTGCCGCAATCGAAGCGGTCGCCTTCGTAGCGATGCGAAAACACCTTGCGCTCTGCGAGCAGCGCTTCGATGCCATCGGTCAGCTGGATTTCGCCGCCGGCGCCGGTGCCCAGGTGACGCAGCTTGTCGAAGATTTCGCCTTCCAGCACGTAGCGGCCCACCACGGCGAGCGTGGACGGGGCGGCTTCGGGCGCGGGCTTCTCGACGATGTGGGTCACGCGGTCGGTGCGATCGTCAACATTGGTGGTGGCGACGATGCCGTAGCGATTGGTCTCCGAACGCGGCACTTGCTGCACGCCCAGCACGCTGCCGCCCTGGGCACGTGCGACCTCGATCAGCTGGCGCGTCACCGACACGTCGGCGTCGATCAGGTCATCGGCCAGCAGCACGGCGAAGGGCTCGCGGCCCACGACCGGCTCGGCGCACAGCACGGCGTGGCCCAGGCCCAGTGGTGCCGATTGGCGAATGTAGATGCAATTGACGTTGGACGGGATGATGCCGCGCAGCACGCCCAGCAGTTCGTGCTTGGACTTGCGTTCCAGTTCGGCTTCCAGTTCCGGAGCCGAGTCGAAGTGATCTTCGATCGCGCGCTTGTGACGGCCGGTGATGAACACCAGGTTGGTGATCCCGGCGGCAACTGCTTCTTCAACCGCATACTGGATCAGTGGTTTGTCGACCACGGGCAGCATTTCCTTGGGCATCGCCTTGGTGGCGGGCAAGAAGCGGGTGCCGAGGCCGGCTACCGGGAACACAGCGGTGCGAACAGGATTCATGAGGGGAAGGTCTCGTTTTTTGGATTCAGGAAAGCGCCTAACGTCTGCGTAGCTTGAGCAACCAACGTGGCACGCGCAATGTTGCGATGCGTCGGTACAACCATACATAAGACACGCAAAATACGCAGAACAGTCCGATAAGTATCGGTGTCTGGTCGTAACAGATGGCTGCGGGTCCGATCGCCAGCAAGGACAGCGCCCAAAGATACGGTGAGGTAAGGGCATTGCGCAATGCGGGTGCGTCATTTGCCCGCTGGCCGGAGGCTCGTCCGACCACGCGCTTGAAGATCAATTGATGCAAATGCGCGGCATCGGGCAAGCCGGACGCCGTGCCGCGGATAATCTTGCGCCGATAAATCGAGAAAGCAACCTCGACCAGGGGATAGGCCAGCAGCAGCACCGGGAACCACGCCGACACCACCGGATTGCGCTGGACCAGCGAAATCGCCAGTGCGCCCACCATGAAGCCCAGGAAGTACGCACCGCCGTCACCCAGGAAGATGCGGCCGTGGGGGTAGTTCCAATAGAGAAAGCCGACGATCGAGCCCGCCAGCATCAGGCTGGCCGACAGCACCAGCGAGTCGCCCACCTGGTAGGCGACCCAGGCCAGGGCGCCGAAGATCAAGGTCGTGACCACGCCTGCCAGGCCATTGAAGCCATCGATCAGGTTGACCGCATTGGTGATCGTCAGCAGCGCGAAGAGCGTCAGGCCCAGGGCCAGCGGCCGCCAGGCGATCAATATCGAGTCGAGCACCACGATGTCGGTGCGCGGAATGGACAGCGACAGCAGCCAGAAGGCCAGGAAGCACGACACCGCCATGCAGGCCATGCGCCAGCGCGGGCGCACGCGTTTGGTGACGTCTTCGATCACGCCACCGGCAAACGCCGGCAGCGAGCAGGTGATCAACCACAGGATCGCCGCGCCGTTCCAGGAGTCACGCAGCCAGATCAATGCTGCGCCAACCAGCGCCGCCAGGAAGATCGCGACCCCGCCGACACGCGGCACGGGGATGTCGTGCATCTTCTGCACGCCATCGAGATCATGGTCGAGCAGATAGGCTTGGCCGGCCCCCTGCGCCCAGCGAACGATCAGCAGGGAGATGCACAGGGAAACCAGCAGGGAAATGCCAAAGGAATACACGCTTCGTCGTTGCAGGTTCAGGTTGGTCGGCGCGCTTGCGGGTCGCAAGCATAGTCGGATTCGGCTTGCCTGTGGTTGCCCGACGTTGGCGGCGGTTGCAGCAGGTATGGCTTGTTGGTCTCGGGCAGTGCTCAGGCCATGACTGCGTTCAGCCGATGATCTCGCGAATACGGGCGCGGTCGTCATCGACCAGCAGCAGACGCCAGCCCGCTGCCATGGCCGTCAGGCCCAGCATCACGCTTGCGCCCAGCAGCATGCCGGGCCGGGCGACCAGCCACGTGCTCAGGCACGCGCCCAGCGCAAGCGTGGTCGCGATCAACGCCCAGCCCGCACCGCGGATCTGCGAGCCGCGTCGCTGCGACCAGCGCGGGCGATAGGCAAGCGAGCCCAGCAGCAGATAGTCGAGCGCCGAGCGAAGTGTCCAGGCCATGGCCGCGCCGGCCACGCCGAACCAGTGCGTCAACAAGGCAACGGCGCCGACGAAGGGCAAGAGCTGCAACAGGTGTACTGAGGCCGTCACTCGCGCATGCCCGCGGCTCTGGATCAAGCCGGACGGGGCGTGGGCCAGCGCGTTGAACAGCGCGGCTACCAGCAAGACCTGCGCGCAGACCGTGCCCAGCGAGGCGAAGCGTTCGCCCAGCCACCATGTCAGTGCCGCAGGCATCAGCGCAAGCGCGCCGCCGATGACCGGCAGCATCACCAAGGCCACGAAGCGCTCGCTGGCGGCGGCCAGGCGCGGGCCGGCCGCGTGATCGTTGCCGTCGGCACTGGCCGACATGCGGGGGAAGAGCGCCAGGGACACGGCCGCTGGCAAAATTTGCAAACGTCCGATGGCTTCCTGGGGGATGGCGTAGAAGCTCAGGCTGGACATGCCGGCCACGGCGGTCACCACCAGTCGGTCGAGCGTCGCCATCAGCGGGCCGATCAGGCCGGAAACACTTTGCCAGCCGCCTTCGCGCATCATGTGGCCGAGTTCGACCTGCCGGGTGCTTGGTGGCAGCAGGCGCCGCATCGGCATCCAGTGCAGCGCCCAGAGCGCAATGCGGCTGATCGCGATCAGCGCGAACACCGGGTCGAGCCGTGTCGAGAACGAGGCCGCCAGCGCGGGCGCCGCGTAGGCAAAGGCGCTGCCGGTCATGCGCAAGGTATTGGCAAGCGCAAAACGCTGCAGTCCTTCGGCGCCGCTGCGCAAGATGTTCGACCCCACCGCCGCCGGAATCGCCACCAGCAGCCAGGGCAGACCTGCGCGCGCCTCTTGCGCCACAGCCGGGGTCAGGCGGTTGGGGTTGGACAACCATATATAGACGGCGGTGCCGGCTATCACCACGAATATGGACGTGGCGGTCAGCGCAATCCGGTGCGCCCGCCACAGCAATGCACCGGCGGTTTCGGTGTCGCCGCGGCGATCCAGCACGGCCACCTGGCGCGTGACCACGCGCGACAGGCCCAGGTCCAGCAAGCCCATGTAGCCGAACACCACCCAGGTCAGCGCGATGAAGCCCATGCGCTCGTCACCCAGCTGATGCAATAGCCAGGGAATGGTGACCAAGGCAAAAACAATAGGCAAAGATTGACCGGCCAGGGACCAGCCGACCGCGCGCACACCCGCCGACATGCGCTGTCTCACGGCGGTGTTTTCCGGCTGGCGGCGGTCGAACGAAGGGGCAGGGCGGTCAAAGGCGGTATCCAGGACAGGTGCCGCGGATTTTACGCTGCAACCATTAACGCAAGCTTATTGGCGTGCCACACCGAGATATAAAGCCGTTTTGCTTAAATATTGATACACGTATTCGGTACATTTCCTGCTGATCGGCGCGTCGCTGTCCGATAATCCAGTAACTGTTACCCCTCAGGTGAGTCCCTTGTCTACCACGTACACCGCACCCGATACGAAGAGCCCTTCTTTCTCGTCCGCCTTCAAGGCCTATGACATCCGTGGCGTGGTCGACACCGTGCTGACCCCCGGATTCGCCTATTCCCTGGGCGGCGCCTTCGCTGCACAGGCACGCGAGCGTGGCATGACCGAGGTCGTGGTCGGCCGCGACGGTCGCCTGTCGGGCCCGTCCCTGACCGAGGCGCTGATCCAGGGCCTGACCGAAGGCGGCATCAACGTGGTCGACATCGGCATGGTGCCGACGCCGCTGGTGTACTTCGCCGCGGTCACGCTCGACACCGGTGCCGGCATTGCGATCACCGGCAGCCACAACCCGCCGCAGTACAACGGCTTCAAGATGGTCATCGGCGGCGACGCCCTTTATGGCGATGCCATCCAGTCGCTGCGCGCCCGCATCGAAGCCGGCCTGCCGGTCGCGGCCATGCAGAAGGGCACCGTGCGTCAGGTCGACATCGTGCCTGACTACATTGCCCGCATCGTCGGCGACGTGAAACTGTCGCGCCCCATCAAGGTCATCATCGACGCCGGCAACGGCATCGCCGGCGCCGTTGCACCTGCGCTGATGAAGGCAATGGGCGCCCCGGCCGTGGAACTGTTCTGCGATGTCGACGGCACCTTCCCCAACCATCACCCCGATCCGGCCGACCCGCACAATCTGGAAGACGTCATCCGCGCGCTGCGCGAGACCGATGCCGAGATCGGCCTGGCCTTCGACGGTGATGGCGACCGCCTGGGCGTGGTCACCAAGTCCGGCAAGATCATCTGGCCCGATCGCCAACTGATCCTGTACGCAAAGGACGTGCTGTCGCGCGTACCCGGCGCGCAGATCATCTATGACGTGAAGTGCAGCCGCTACGTGGCCGAAGAAGTCCGCAAGGCCGGTGGCGAACCGCTGATGTGGCGTACCGGCCATTCGCTGGTCAAGGCCAAGCTGAAGGAAACCGGCGCGCCGCTGGCTGGCGAGATGAGCGGCCACATCTTCTTCAAGGAACGCTGGTATGGCTTCGACGACGGCCTGTACGCCGCCGCCCGCCTGCTGGAAATCCTGTCGCGCTCGGCCGATCCGTCGGCTGTGCTGGACGCGCTGCCGCAAGCCGTCTCGACCCCGGAACTGAAGCTGGAAACCGCTGACGGCGAGCAGTTCGACCTGGTGGCCGACCTGCAGGAAAAGGGTGAATTCCCCGGCGCAACCGAAGTCATCACCATCGACGGCGTGCGTGCCGAGTATCCCGATGGCTTTGGCCTGGCGCGTCCGTCCAACACCACCCCGGTGGTCGTCCTGCGCTTCGAGGCCGACAACGATGCGGCTCTGGCTCGTATCCAGGACGTGTTCCGTGCGCAGATCCTGCGCGTGGCGCCCGACGCCAAGCTGCCGTTCTGATGACCGGCCGGCGCCGTACGCGCCGGCCTTCGCCGGCTACCCCTGAACACCGTGTTGACCTTGCTCCAATCACTGGCCATTCCATGCCCGCTGCCTTTTCGACCGAAATTCGTCCCCTGACCGAAGTGCCCGAATGGGAAGAGTTTGCCAAGCAGGTACCGCTTGCCGACCGCCGCGCCTCGTCGCTGCGGGTCATCAAGGCGGCCAGCCTGAGCGTGGACTTGAGCGGGCAAGTGCAATCACCCGCCCTTGAAGCGGCTGCCGAGGCCTTGCTGAAGGCACGCCATTTCGAGCAGGCGCGCAGGACCTTGTTCGAAGGTGGCATCGCCAACCCGACCGAGCATCGTGCTGCCTGGCACACGGCCTTGCGCAGCGGCGAGCCGCCGGCAGAAGTGGCACGCGAGCGTCAACGCGTCATCGAGTTTGCCCGCAAAGTGCAGTCCGAGGGACGATTCACCTCGGTGGTGCACATCGGTATCGGCGGCAGCGACTGGGGCCCGCGCCTGTGCGTGCGTGCCTTCGGCAATACCGGTACGCGCATCCGCATCCGCTTCGCGTCGAACATCGACGGCCATGCGGTGCAGGGCGCGGTGGCTGGTCTGGATCCGCACAAGACACTGATCATCGTATCGTCCAAGACTTTCACCACCACGGAAACCCTGCGCAACGCCGAGCGTGCATTCGACTGGCTGCGCAAGGGCGGGGTCGAAAACCCCAAGGATCACTTGGTGGCAGTCACGGCCAGCCCCAAGGCGGCCGCTGCCTATGGCGCCAAGCCCGAGCACACCTTCCAGTTCTGGGACTACGTCGGCGGCCGCTATTCGCTGTGGTCGGCCATCGGCCTGCCGTTGGCGCTGGCCATTGGCGTCGATGCCTATGAAGGCCTGCTGTTCGGTGCCGAAGCGATGGACAAGCACTTCGCCACCGCACCGCTGGCCAACAACGCACCGGTTCAGCTGGCGCTGGCCGGCGTGGCCAATCGCAGCGTGCTGAACTACGGTTCGCTCAATATTGCCGCCTACGACGCGCGATTGGTATTTCTGTCCTCGTACTTGCAGCAGCTCGACATGGAGTCGCTGGGCAAAAGCGTGGACCTGGCCGGCAATCCGTCCAGCGTGCCCACCGGCGCGGTGGTCTGGGGCATGGCGGGCACCGATGCGCAGCACACCTTCTTCCAGTGGCTGCATCAGGGGACGGACGGCGCGCCGGTCGACTTCATCGTCTGTCGCGAAGCCGATCACCCGCACCCGGAACACCACCGTCTGCTGCTGGCCAATTGCCTGGCGCAGCGCGAAGCCCTGCTGCAGGGCAAGGATTTCGACGCTGCACTGGCTGAAACCAAGCGCATGACCAAGGATCCGGAAGAAGCCGAATGGCTGGCCAAGCACCGCGTGCACCCGGGCGGTCGTCCTTCCACCCTGATTGTCTTGCCGCGCCTGACGCCCTATACCCTGGGCGCTTTGCTGGCCATGTACGAGCACAAGGTGTTCGTGCAGGGCGTCATCTGGGGCATCAACCCCTTCGACCAGTGGGGCGTGGAATACGGCAAGGTCCTGGCTGCCGGCATCGGGCGCGAGCTCGATGGCGAATCGCCCGGCACCACGCACGACGTGTCGACCACCCATTGGATCAATGTGCTCAGGACCTGAGCCTTGATCTTGCGCCAGGGCTGTCAAGGCGCTGGTCGAGTCAATATCGTCGGCTGCAAGCCACTTTTGCCTTGGTGCTTACCCTCCGTGACATCGAACCGATGCGCGGAGGCGGGCCCTGCGGTAACATTTACCGATTCATGACACGCGCACCTTTGGGTGCGCGTCGTTTTTTATCTTCCCCAGGGATCTTCCAGTGCCCATCAAGCTTCAACCCGTGATTCTCTCCGGCGGTTCGGGAACGCGCCTCTGGCCGCAGTCTCGCGAGCATCATCCCAAGCAATTGTTGCCGTTGATGGGCGAGGAAACCATGCTCCAGGCCACGGCCCGGCGTGTGGAAGGTTTCACCGGCGCGCAAAGCCTGCCGCCGCTGGTGGTCAGCAACAACGAATATCGCTTCATCATTGCCGAGCAGCTTCGTCAGCTGGGCCAGAACCACGCCCATGTGCTGATCGAGCCGGTCGGCCGCAACACCGCACCGGCGCTGACCCTGGCCGCGCTGCATACCGCCGAAGAAGATCCGATTCTGCTGGTGATGCCGGCCGACCACGTGATCAGCGACCTGGCCGCATTCCACAGCGCGATCGAAGCCGGCCTAGCCTCGGCCGAGCAAGGTCTGATCGTCACCTTCGGCATCGTGCCTGCCGGCCCGGAAACGGGCTACGGCTACCTGCGCGTGGGCAAGGACGGCGCGCTGCGCGACCTGGAAGAATTCGTCGAGAAGCCTGACGCAGTCACCGCCCAGTCTTATGTCGACAGCGGCAACTACCTGTGGAACAGCGGCCTGTTCATGCTGCGCGCCAGCACCTGGCTCAAGGCGCTGCGTCAACTGCAGCCGGCCATGTATGCGGCCGTCGAGCAGGCATTCGTCGGCGCCGACGTGCAAGGCCCGTTCACGGTCGTGCAGGCAGAAGCCTTTGCAGCTTCGCCGTCCGACTCCATCGACTACGCCGTGATGGAAAAACTGGCCGAGACCGACATCAAGACCAAGGTTGTGCCCTTGTCTTGCGGCTGGTCCGATGTCGGCGCCTGGGATGCCTTCTGGGAAGCCTCGCCGAAAGACGCGCAAGGCAACGTCACCCGCGGTGACGTCATCCTGGAAAGCGCCTCTGATTGCGTGGTGTTCAGCTCCGATCGCCTGGTTGCCTGCGTCGGCGTGGACAACGTGGTCGTGATCGAGACGCCTGATGCCGTGCTGGTGCTGGACAAGCGCCAGGCCCAGCTGGTCAAGCCGATCGTCGATCGCCTGAAGAAGGCCGAACGTCCCGAGGCACGCGCGCATCGCCGCGTGTACCGTCCCTGGGGCATGTACGACTCGATCGACATGGGTGAGCGTTTCCAGGTCAAGCGCATTGTGGTCGAGCCGGGCGGCACCCTCAGCCTGCAGATGCATCACCACCGTGCCGAGCACTGGGTTGTGGTGCGTGGCACCGCAGAAGTGGAACGCGGCGATGACACCTTCCTGCTGACCGAGAACCAGTCCACCTACATTCCCCACGGCGTTCGTCACCGCCTGCGCAACCCCGGCAAGATCCCGCTCGAGATGATCGAGATCCAGTCGGGCAGCTATCTGGGCGAAGACGATATCGTGCGTTTCAGCGATACGTACGGGCGAAATTAAGGCCGCTTGCGAGCACCAGGAAAAACCCGGCGTGCGCAACACGCCGGGTTTTTTTTCGTGCCCCGGAAACCCGCGCCAGGCTTGAAGGACGACCCCTGCCGGTCTATGTCAAGGCCTCAAACTTGTATCAACCAGTTGATATTCGGTGGGCCGAGAACACCAGATGTAGTATTATTTGGCCTTGGAAGTCGCCGCCAAACCGGGCCAAAAAGTCCCAGAAAACGTAGGCGGCGCAAGGCCCTTGAGGTCTCGGGGCTTCAGCAAGTTATCGCGTTACCCAGCATTTTTCGACCGGATTAAATCGCTTCTACATCACGTCCTTCCGTCATCAGAGGGCCGGGTGCAGTTCGAGCTCGCACGTCCATTTTCAGACGCCGCAGCGGTTCCGCGTACCACTATTCCGTGACTCAAAAGGAATGAACATCATGAGCGTTATCGTTTACAGCAAGCCCGCTTGCGTTCAATGCGTTGCTACTTACCGCGCGCTCGACAAGCAGGGCATCGCCTACGACGTAGTCGATCTGACGCTGGACGACGTCGCGCTCTCGACGGTTCGTGACCTGGGTTACCAGTCGGTGCCGGTCGTCATCGCCGGTGAAGACCACTGGTCCGGCTTCCGCCCGGACAAGATCAACGCACTGGCCCAGCTGGCTGCGTAAGCAACACGGTATTTGTCGGACCGAGGCCCGCCCAGGGCCTCACCAAAGCCTTCGAGGTCGCACCCAGTGCCTCAGACAGGCTTGTACGGACACCCTATGAGCCTGCTCGTCTATTTCTCCACCAAGTCGGAGAATACCCACCGTTTTATCGGCAAGGTCGGTTTGCCCGCGCGACGCATTCCCATCGCGACGGACGCCGACATGCTGCAGGTCGACGAGCCTTATGTGCTGGTTGTGCCTACCTATGGTGGCGGGACCTTGCAGGGCGCCGTACCCAAGCCTGTCATTCGCTTCCTGAATGACGAGCGGAATCGATCTTTCATCCGCGGCGTGATCGCCGCGGGCAACACTAATTTTGGCCAGGCGTACTGCGCTGCTGGCCGGATCATCGCGCAGAAGTGCCATGTCCCCGTTCTCTACAACTTCGAGTTGCTGGGAACGCCCGAGGACGTGGAACGTGTGCGTGACGGAGTAGAGACATTTTGGACACAAGCAGCAATCTCCTGAGCCCGGTCCGTCCTTCCGCAGGACACACCGAGGTCGACTACCACGCGCTGAACGCGATGCTCAACCTGTTCGACGAACACGGCAACATCCAGTTCGACAAGGACAAGCTCGCCGCGCGTCAGTACTTCCTGCAGCACGTGAACCAGAACACGGTGTTCTTCCACAACCTGGAAGAAAAGCTGCGTTATCTGGTCGAGAAGGGCTATTACGAAGCAGAAGTGCTGGCGCAGTACTCGCCGGAGTTCATCAAGGGATTGTTCGAGCAGGCCTACAAGCACAAGTTCCGCTTCCAGACCTTCCTCGGTGCGTTCAAGTACTACACCAGCTACACGCTGAAGACCTTCGACGGCAAGCGCTACCTCGAGCGTTATGAAGACCGCGTCTGCATGGTCGCGATGTCGCTCGCCCGTGGCGACACCAAGCTTGCCAGCAACCTGGTCGACGAAGTCATCAGCGGCCGCTTCCAGCCGGCCACGCCGACCTTCCTGAACGGTGGCAAGCAGCAACGCGGCGAACTCGTGTCGTGCTTCCTGCTGCGCATCGAAGACAACATGGAGTCGATCGGCCGCTCGATCAACTCCGCCCTGCAGCTGTCCAAGCGCGGCGGTGGCGTGGCCTTCCTGCTGAGCAACATTCGCGAAGCCGGCGCCCCGATCAAGCAGATCGAAAACCAGTCGTCGGGCATCATCCCGATCATGAAGCTGCTGGAAGACGCGTTTTCCTACGCCAACCAGCTGGGCTCGCGCCAAGGCGCGGGTGCCGTCTACCTGAACGCCCACCACCCGGACATCCTGCGTTTCCTCGACACCAAGCGTGAAAACGCCGATGAGAAGATCCGCATCAAGACGCTGTCGCTGGGCGTGGTCATTCCGGACATCACCTTCGATCTGGCCAAGAACAACGAGGACATGTATTTGTTCTCGCCGTATGACGTGGAACGCGTCTATGGCGTGCCGTTTGCCGACATCAGCGTGACCGAGAAGTACCGCGAGATGGTCGACGATGCGCGCATCCGCAAGACCAAGATCAATGCCCGCGAGTTCTTCCAGACGCTGGCCGAGATCCAGTTCGAGTCCGGCTACCCGTACATCATGTTCGAAGACACGGTGAACCGCGCCAACCCGATCAAGGGTCGGATCAACATGAGCAATCTGTGCTCGGAGATCCTGCAGGTCAACACGCCGACGATCTACGAAGACGACTTGTCGTACAAGGAAATCGGCAAGGACATCTCGTGCAACCTGGGCTCGCTGAACATCGCGCTGGCCATGGATTCGCCCGACTTCGCCAAGACTGTCGAGATCGCCATCCGTGGCCTGACCGCCGTGTCCGACGCCAGCCACATCCGCTCGGTGCCCTCGATCGACCAGGGCAATGCACAGTCGCACGCCATCGGCCTGGGCCAGATGAACCTGCACGGCTACCTGGCGCGTGAACGGATCTACTACGGCTCGGAAGAAGGTCTGGACTTCACCAACATCTACTTCTACACCGTGGCCTTCCACGCCATTCAGGCATCGAACCGCATCGCCATCGAGCGCGGCCAGAGCTTCAAGGGTTTCGAAGATTCGACCTATGCGTCGGGCGCGTACTTCGACAAGTACACCAGCCGCGCATGGTTGCCGAAGACCGCCAAGGTGCAAGGCCTGTTCGAGCAAGCCGGCATTCACGTCCCGACCCAGGAAGACTGGGCCGCGCTGCGCGAATCCGTGATGGCGCATGGCCTGTACAACCAGAACCTGCAAGCCGTCCCGCCGACCGGTTCGATTTCCTACATCAACAACTCGACCTCGAGCATCCACCCGATTGTCTCGAAGGTTGAAATCCGCAAGGAAGGCAAGATCGGTCGCGTGTATTATCCCGCTCCGTTCATGACCAACGACAACCTGGAGTACTACCAGGATGCGTATGAAATCGGCCCCGAGAAGATCATCGACACCTACGCCGAAGCCACGCAACACGTGGACCAGGGCCTGTCGCTGACGCTGTTCTTCCGCGACACCGCGACGACCCGTGACATCAACAAGTCGCAGATCTACGCATGGCGCAAGGGCATCAAGACGATCTACTACATCCGCCTGCGCCAGGTCGCCCTGGAAGGCACGGAAGTCGAAGGCTGCGTGTCCTGCACCCTGTAAGCCAGACGACCGAACAAAAAAGCACAGCAGAAAAGCGAACCATCGACATGAACAGCCCGCAACGTCTCGTTATCGTCCCCACGACCAAGCCCATCCAGCGCGTCAGCGCGATCAACTGGAACAAGATCGAGGACGACAAGGACCTCGAGGTGTGGAACCGTCTGACCGGCAACTTCTGGTTGCCCGAAAAGGTGCCGCTCTCGAACGACATCCCGGCCTGGGCGACGCTGAACAAGCACGAGCAGCAACTGACGATCCGTGTGTTCACGGGTCTGACGCTGCTCGACACGATCCAGAACACGGTCGGCGCCCCGGTGCTGATCCAGGACGCGATCACGCCGCACGAAGAAGCGGTGCTGACCAACATCTCGTTCATGGAAGCCGTGCACGCGCGTTCGTACAGCTCGATCTTCTCGACGCTGTGCATGACCAGCGACGTGGACGATGCCTATCGCTGGAGCGAAGAGAACGAGTACCTGCAGAACAAGGCCCGCATCATCCTGGAGTTTTATCGCCACGATGAGCCACTCTTGCGCAAGGTCGCCAGCGTGTTCCTGGAGTCCTTCCTGTTCTACTCGGGCTTCTACCTGCCGATGTACTGGTCCAGCCGCGCCAAGCTGACCAACACCGCCGACCTGATCCGCCTGATCATTCGCGACGAAGCCGTGCACGGCTACTACATCGGCTACAAGTTCCAGAAGGGCCTGGAGAAGGTCAGCGAAGCCAAGCGCCAGGAAATCAAGGATGCGGCCTTCGAGCTGATGCACGACCTGTACGACAACGAGGTGAAGTACACCGAAGAGTTGTACGACGGCGTGGGCTGGACCGAAGACGTGAAGAAGTTCCTGCACTACAACGCCAACAAGGCGCTGATGAACCTGGGCTACGAAGCCTTGTTCCCCAGCAGCATGGCCAACGTCAACCCGGCGATTCTGGCGGCACTGTCGCCCAGCGCGGAAGAGAACCACGACTTCTTCTCGGGGTCGGGTTCGTCGTATGTGATCGGCAAGGCGGTTAATACGGAAGACGACGACTGGGCGTTCTGATCGGTCGCAAGCAAGCTGGATGATGCGCTGGCCGCATCATCGAGAAATCCCGCAATGTCCTTTGGGCTTGCGGGATTTTTTTGGCCTGGAGTATATTTAACGATACATTAAAGCTCGAAAGTATGGTTAAAGATACTTATGGACCATGTACATACCCTTGTCGCTTTAGGTGAATCCTTGAGAACCATGCGCCTTGCGCGCGGATTGACGCAACAGCAGCTCGCTGCGCGCGCGGGCACGACGCGGCTCAAGGTGATCCAGGTCGAAGCCGGTAGACCGACGGTGTCTGCGGAGTCGTATGCGCGCATTGCGGCCGGGCTCGATGCCACCTTGGCGGTGACGCCTGCGACACGTCCCACCCTTGAGGAAATCCGGGAGCTCCTGACATGAGCGTGCAAGCCATACGCGTTCAGCTGGCGGCCGGTGTCGCTGGGGTACTGGCGCACGAGGCAGGGGAATACCAGTTTTCCTATACGCCTGGCACGCACCCTGAACTGGCTATCGCGCTCGGCATGCCGGTTCGGCTCAAGCCATACGCGCATCGCAGCCTGCACCCCATATTCCAGATGAATTTGCCCGAGGGGTTCTTGCTCGAACGCCTGCGTAACCTGCTGGCCAAGACCAGCGGGACTGATCCCATGCTGTTGTTGACGGTGTTCGGTGGTGCACATGCCATCGGCAGGCTTCAGTGCGAGCCCTTGAGCAGTGGTCAGCTTGATCGCACCGTCTTGCCAGGAGTGGAAGCAGGCGAGTCTCTGGCGGATATCCTGGCATACCGCGGCGCAGGGAGCTTGTTCGACATCTTGCTGGATCGCTATTTGTTGCGTTCAGGCTTGAGCGGCGTCCAACCCAAGGTGTTGGTACCTGAACGTGCTGATGCTCCGGGTGGCGCGGCGGGAGCTGTCCTTGACGACCCGCCTCATAAAGCCGCCGCGCGGACGGCCGATCTGATCGTGAAATCTGGCTTGGCGGCCTATCCAGGCTTGGCGGTCAATGAGTTCATCTGCATGTCCATCGTGCAACGCGCAGGCATTGCGTGCCCTGAGTTTTTCCTGTCGGACGATCACGCCTTGTTTGTGATGCGTCGCTTCGATCGCACCGGACAGGGTGCAGCCTTGGGCTTCGAGGATATGGCGGTGTTGGCCGGCAAGGATGCCGATCAGAAGTACGAGGGCAGCTATGAAATCGTCGCGCGCCTGCTGCGTCTGTATTGCTCGGCCGACCACCTTCAGGAAGCACTCAGGCAGTTGTTCGACATGCTTGCCTTGTCTTGCATGTTGGGCAATGGTGATGCACATCTGAAGAACTTCGGTGTCTTGTATGCGGACGTGGCGAACGGCCCCGTGTGGATGGCGCCCGCCTATGACATCGTCAACACCACGGCCTATTTGCCTGAGGACAATCTGGCCTTGTCCCTGTCAGGCAATCGCGATCTGTTCGCGTCTCGGCAGGGTCTGCTGGATTTTGCACGGCATTGTGATCTGAGCGTCGAGCAAGCCCGCGTTCGTATTCGCAGCTTGATCGATACCTGCGATACGGTTCTGCAGGAACTTGCCGACCTGGTGGATGAAGTGCCGGACCTGTCGCGTGTATTGGAGGATCGGTTGCAGCAGTTCCGGAGCAGTTTCACCTGAGCAGCGGAATGACAAATGACTGTCCCGAAGTGAGTTAATAAAACAGCTACGCCGCTTTACGACATCTTGTCGGCCCATCCAGTCATTGGAACAGGAAAAGGGGCAATTCGCTCCCCAGAAAATCAAGCTCTCGATGGCGGTGCGCAGCAAGGGCAATCATTACCTCCTTCAGGAGATTCAACGGCGGCACTGGATCGCGCAAGGAAAGCAGGTGGCCTCGACGAATCGATTGTGTCCGGGATCATCGATGAATTGCTCGATGCGACTGAAGATGTGCTCGACGCAGCGGCTGGTGCCTTGCCCGTGGACTACCCGATGGATGTAGCCGAATCGATCTTTCAGGGGGTGCGCGCCCAGGTGAAGCGTTTGAACGCGTAGGCGGCGGAAATTGACAACCTGGAATATGGTCGGTCAGGTAGCTGGTGAATCCTTGCATGAAGAATCATTGAAGCATCACATTGCTGATGCCATTACCTCATTCATATGAACTAACTAGACGAAAAAGAGCGATGTTTCATGGCTGATGCCGGATTTTCGCTATTTTTCATGGAACCCTGATCCACCAGGCGTTACTGACGCGCTACTTCGACCACTTGAGTGATTTGCCATGGCCACCCCCACCTCTGCTCAGCTCGCGATTGCGACGCTCTATACCGCTGCGTTCAATCGGGCGCCAGACGCTGCGGGGTTTGATTTCTGGCTGCAGGCTTACCAACAGGGTGCGTCGGTCTCCAGGCTTGCTACTACGTTTTTGGGTACGCCTGAGGGCCAAGCCACTTATCCGGTGGGACTGAGCTCAGAAGGCTTTGTGGCCGCGTTTTACAGCTCGGTGTTCGGCCGCTCGGCCGACGACAGCGGGCTGCGCTTCTGGACCAGTGCGCTCGATTCTCTGGGTGGGGCGGGCAACGCATCGGCCAAGGCCGCATTGATGGTCAATATCATCAGTGTCGCCAGCACGCCTGTCACCGCCAAACCGGATGGCTTGAGCGACGCGGCCTACGCGCAAACCGTTGCCGATCGTGCGCGCTTCATCAACAAGACAGAGTTCGGCGTGTATTTCGCGGCCGAGCTGCGCAGCAACGACCTGTCGCTGGCCAAACAGATGTTGGCCTTGGTCACCGCAGACCCGGCATCTGTGAGCGTGGCGCGCTCGCTGGCTGCACAGGGCGGCATTGCGGCGACGCCACCGGTCGTCGTACCGGCATTGACCAGCGCCGATGATGTCGCGGCGATCACCAGCAAGCTCGCTGCCTACGGCGGCACGGCAGCGACGGCGGACACGAGCAGCATGACGGCGGCTCAATTGAAGGCGCTGGCCGCTGGCGCGAGCAAGGTCAATGCGAACGGGCTGACGGGTTCCTTGAGCTTGAGCACGGCAGTGACCGCCTCGGAGGCAAGCACCTTGTTGGCCAAATACGCGGGCACGACGGCGAGCGCGGACGCCACGGGCATGGACGCGGCCTACCTGGCGTTGCTGGCAGGCGCGACAAGCAAGTTTGCGGTTGGCAGCATCACAACGCCGACGCTGACGCTTGCAAACGTCTTGCTTGACGATGTGGCGACCGAGTCCTTGCTCGCCAAGGCAACTGGCGCGCAGCTGGTCGCGACTGGCGCAACGGCTGTTGAACTCCTCAGCATCGTCAATCACGTCGGCAACGTTGCCACGGGCGGTATCACCGGCACGTTTGCGCTGCTGGGCAGCCTGGATGCCACGCAGCTGACGTCCTTGTTGGGCAAGCTGAGTGCCGCCGCGCGGGTGACCGCCGACGTGTCGTCCATGCAGGCAAGTCAGTTGGTGGTACTGGCAGCAAAGCCATCTTCGCTGGATGCAGGCGCGTTGACGGGTTCCCTGCAGTTGAGCGCGCCTTTGACGGCCACCGCAGTCGGGGTGCTGCTCGATCGTTATGCCGGGACGGACGCGCGTCTGGTTGCGAGTGCCACGGTTGGCAGCGACGTGCTGAATGCAGTCGCCGCGATGTCCAGCAAGGTATCCAGCATTTCTGGTGATCTGACGATCTTGTCCGATGTGAACCCGGCCGATGGATTGTCACTGCTGGGCAAGTATGTCGGCAGCACTGCGTCGATCAACGCCAGTGTGTTCGACAGCACGCAGCTTCAATCCTTGTACGGCAGCCTGAGCAAGCTCACCACCATCACCGCGCCGAAGCTGGTCCTGGCCGACGCCTGGTTGACGCCCACTGCGGTGGCCGACTTGTTGGCCAAGTCGACTGACGCGGGCGTCACGATCACCGGTGTCAGTGGCGGGCAGTTCACGAACCTCATGGCCCAGCTTCCCAAGATCGCCGACAACGGCATCGTCGGCACCTTGGCGATCACCAATAGCACTGCTGCGGCCAGCGGTCTGCAAACCCTGCTGCAAAAAACCGCGGTGGGCGCAACGGTGAATGTGGATGCTGCGTCCATGGGTCTGGACCAGATCGTCGCGCTGTTTGCGCAGGCAGCCAAGATCGATGGCGTGACCAACCTGTCCGTGCCGAGTGCTGCGTGGACGCAGTTGCCGGCAGACCTCGGCGTGCTGCTCGGCAAGAGCACTGGCACCCAGATCGACCTCAGCGGCGCCAGTGCGGCCCAGCTCAAGCTCCTTGCGCCATCTTCAAGCCAGTACGCCGCTGGCGGCCTGGTGGGCACCTTTGCGCTTGATTCTAGCTTCAGCGCTGCTCAGCTTGGCGCCTTGCTCGGCGATCGGGTCAATGGCACCGCGGACGTCACCGTGAATGCCGCGGGTATGGATGTGGACCAGGTCGTCGCGCTGTTTGCCAATGCGGCCAATGTCGATCACCTGAGCAATCTGTCGGCGCCCAGCGGCACGATGGCGCAGATCGGTATGGACTTCGGCCTGTTGTTCACCAAGGGCATTGGCAGCGCCGTGGACCTCACGGGTGCCACCGCGCAACAGCTCGGTGTCATCGGCCAGTTCGTGAACCAGATCAAGGCGGACGGCCTGACGGGCAGCTTCACCATCACCAAGGACGTGAACGAGGCCTATTACGCTTCGCTGCTGGGCGACCGTGTCGCCGACGCGGCCAACGTGACCGTCCAGGCGGCTGGCATGCGCGACGCTCAGTTGCTGGCCTTGGCCACTGGTATTGGCAAAGTCGATACGATTCTCGGCCTGTCCTTGACCACTGCCAATACGGCGAGCTTGTCCGATAGCCAGGCGGCAAGCTTGTTGTCCAAGGCGACCGGTGCGGATGTCACCGGCATTACCGATCTGCAATTCACCGGCATGCTGGGCTTGGTCGCGGATGGCACATTGAAAGGTGCTTTGTCGCTAGGACTATCGGAACTGCAGGCTGCCACGGTGAGCACGCTCAATACCAAGCTGTCTACCGAGGCGACGCTGAAAATCACTGGCACGGGCGGTGCGGACATCATCGATTTGACCGGGCTGAGCAAGATGGCCGATGTCAACGGTGGGGCTGGCGCCGACAGCATCACGCTTGGCAGTGGCGGCGGCACGGTCTTCATCGGCGGTCAGGCAGAAAGCCGTTCAGCGGACTTTAGTCTTTCTCAAGCGACATCCGACAAGCTCGACCGAATCACCATGAACGGCGGCGATGTGATCGTCAAGCTGTCTCAGGCACCCGGGGCTTTTGGCGGCAGCGGGATGACCTTCAGTTCGCAGTCTGTTACCCCACTGAAACAATGGGCCGCGCCAATGCCGGTTGGCGCGTTCAGCGATTTTTCCTTGGTCCTTGGCGGCGATTTCGGATCACCATCGACCAGTGCCGCTGTCTCGTGGGGGGTGCTGACGCTGATTAGCTACCCCTTCAATAATACCCTCGAGGGTAAGTACCTGATAATTTTCGATGACACTCCGGGCTTCGATATCAACGACACCATCATCGAACTGCTTGGAACATCCTCGACGTTCACTGTCACCATCTGACCCGTTCACCGCACCCCTGGCTGCGATTGATACGGCCGGCGGGACCGGTGACATGAGCATTTATCCGATGCGGTAATCGCGGCTGAGTGCTTCGAACGCCGCCTGTTTCGGATCGACGCCCAGTTCCTCCTGCACAATGGCGGCAACGGCTGGCGCGACGGCGATGGCTTGTCGCGCATCCAGGAACAGCAGGCGCGAACGCCGTGCCAGCACGTCTTCCACCGTGCGTGCATATTCGAAACGCGCAGCGAAGCGCACCATGGCTTCAGTGAGGCCCGGGCAGAGTTCGCGGTCGGCGCCCGGCAGACTTTGCACCAGGGCGGCTTCATTGCCATACAGATGCAGGCCTGGCTGCGCGCTCAAGGGCACGCGGGGCGTGTCGAATGACGGGCTGCCGACCAGCGGCAGATCCGAGGTCCGGCACGGCGATTCGCTCTTGATCAAACCCGCTTCCACACAGCGTTCCAGCACGTCTTCGGCCATGGCTCGATACGTGGTCCACTTGCCGCCGGACACCGTGACCAGGCCGCTGGCGCTCAGTTCGATGGTGTGCTCGCGGCTGATCTTCTTGGTGGCGCCGGCGGCGTCGGCGCTGGGCTTGATCAGTGGGCGCAGGCCAGCCCAGACGCTCAGCACGTCGGCACGCGTGGGGGCGTCGACCAGATAACGCGCTGCTTCGCGCAGGATGAAGTCCACGTCGGCATCGGCAGCCTTGGGTTCTTCGGGCAAGTCCTGTCGCGGCGCGTCGGTGGTGCCCAGCAAGACCTTGCCCAGCCATGGCACGGCAAACAGCACACGACCATCGCTGGACGGCACCAGCAGCGCGTGTTCACCCGGCCAGAATTTGCGGTCCACGACGACGTGCACGCCCTGGCTGGGCGCGACCATGGGGGTGGCGGCGTGCTGCGTGGCCTGGCCATCTTTCTCACGCAGGGCATCGACCCACACGCCGGTGGCGTTGACCACACAGGCGGCATCGATGTCGTAAGTCGTCCCCGTTTCCCGGTCCGTGCAGCGCAGGCCTGACACGCGATCGTTTTCGTAGCGCAATTCAGTGGCGGCGCAGTAGTTGACCAGTAGTGCGCCGTGCCGCGCAGCGGTGCGCGCCAAGGCAAGCGCCAGGCGCGCATCGTCGAACTGGCCGTCCCAGTATTCGATGCCGCCGCGCAGTCCCACCGCGTTCACGCCAGGGGACAGCGCACGCACGGCGGCTGCGCCCATCATCGTGCTGGCCTTCAAGCGTTCACGTCCGGCCAGCAGGTCATAGGCCTTCAGGCCGATGCCGTAGAAGGGCAGCTTCCACACCTGATACGCAGGCAACAGGAAGGGCAGGGGCTGGGCCAGGTGCGAGGCGTTGCGCAGCAAGGCGCTGCGCTCGTGCAGGGCTTCGCGCACCAGCGAGATGTTGCCCTGCGCCAGGTAACGCACGCCGCCGTGCACCAGTTTGGTGGCGCGCGACGAGGTGCCTTTTGCGAAGTCATGCGATTCCACCAACACCACCGACAAGCCGCGTGACGCTGCATCCAGGGCCACCCCAAGGCCGGTTGCGCCGCCGCCGATCACGGCGACATCGAAACGTCGGGGCTGGGCTAATTGCGTAAACAGGGCAGTGCGGTCGGTGTTCAGTGGGTCCATGCTAGTCGATCAATACGCCGTTATCGTGGAAGGGATAGGGTCCATCGTAACGGCCGCTGGCCATCAGGTGCGTAACAAGGCGCTTGGCGCGCCAGGCGTGCACCTTGAAACCAGGCGGTTCCAGCATCCAGGCGGATTGCGCATCCACATCCAGGTCGAGCGCCACCTGGTGGGCGATGCCGGGGCAGGTCGAGGCCACGGTGCCGCCGAAGCGCACGTCGATGTTGCGGTGCAGGTGGCCGGAGATCAGGCGTTCGACGTTGGGGTGGCGGGCAATGATGGCTTCGAGTTCTGCCTCGCCTTCGACCAGCCCGATCTTGTCCATGTGGCCGATCAGGGTCTCGAAGGGCGGGTGGTGCAGGGCCACGATCACGGGCTCGTCACGATGGCGTTCCAGGGTGTCGGCCAGCCAGGCCAGCCGCTCGGCGCACAGCCGGCCTTCCGGTTTGCCGTGCACCACGGTGTCGAGCGCGATCAGGCGCAGCGCGCCGATCTTCACCGAGTACTGGATGAAGCCATCGGTGCCCAGGTAGGTATGCGACGGGAAGCTGCGGCGCATCTGGTCGCGGTCGTCGTGGTTGCCGGGCATCAGGTAGACCGGCATGGTCAGCGGTTCCAGCATGCGTGCCAGGTATTCGTATTCCTCGGCGCGGCCGAAGTCGGTCAGGTCGCCGGTGAAGACCACGGCGTCGGGTTGCTGGCGCAGTGCCAGCACCGATTGCACCGCCTGCTGCAAATACGGCGCGGTGTCGATGCGGCCGTAGGCCAGGCGGCCCGGTTCGCGGATATGAAGGTCGGTCAGCTGGGCAAGAAAAGTCGTCATCACAAGGTTTCCGAAGCGGGGATCAGGCGGTCAGGAGATATCCACAGACCGACGCGGTGGCCAACGGCCAAGGGTGAGTCGCGGTCGGCATCGGCCAGCAGGCTGGCGTGTTCGTCGGTACGCAGGCGCAGTTGCACGCGCTCACCCAGGAACACGCGCTGTTCCACAGTGGCCGTGCCCCAGCCCGGACGTGGGTCGCCCAACTGTATGTCTTCGGGGCGCGCCAGCAAGGTGGCATGTCCGCGCCACGATGGCGAACAATCGATGCGTGCGCCGCCCAACTGCAGGCGGTCGTCGACCATATCTTGCGGCGTGCGCGTCAGGCGGTTCACGCGGCCCAGGAACTCGGCCACGAAGGGATGGCTGGGTGCGCGGTACAGGTCTTCGCCGCGGCCTACCTGCACCACGCGACCGGCATGCATGACGGCCAGTCGATCGGCGATCACCATGGCTTCGTGCTGGTCGTGGGTGACGTGCACCGCGGTGATGTGCAGGCGGCGCAGCAGGTCGGCCAGTTCGTCGCGCAGCGATTCCTTCAGCTTGGCGTCCAGCGCGGTCAGCGGTTCGTCCAGCAGCAACACACGCGGGCGCACGGCCACCGCACGGGCCAGGGCCACGCGTTGCCGTTGTCCACCGGACAGTTCCGCGGGGCGCTTGTCTTCCAGGCCGTTCAGGCGCATCAGGTCGACCAGTTCGCCCACCGACGCGCGTCGCTTGGCGTCATCGACACCGCGCACTTTCAGGCCGTAGCCGATGTTGGCCGCGACCGTCATCTGCGGGAAAAGTGCGTAGTGCTGGAACACCATGCCCACGCCGCGTTGCTCGATGGGCTGGCGCGTGACGTCCAGGTCGCCGAAGCGGATGCTGCTGCCTGCGTCGGCGCTTTCCAGGCCGGCGATCAGGCGCAGCAAGGTGGTCTTGCCGCAGCCCGACGGGCCCAGCAAGGCCATCACTTCGCCGGGCTCGACCGACAGCGAGGTGGTCTGCAGGCCGCGGGTACCGTCGGCGTAGGTCTTGGCGCAGTCGACGATGTCGATGCGGATTCGCTCAAGTTCCATGGCGCTTCTGTATGTGTTGGGCCAGGCACTGCAAACTCCACAGTACCGGCAGGATGACGGCGATGAATATCAAGGTGTAGGCCGAGCCGATCTCTATACGCATCGATGCGTAGCTGTCGGCCAGGCCCACCGGCAAGGTGCGCGTAAGCGGCGTGTGCAGCATCCAGGTCAGGTTGAACTCACCGACCGAGAGCGTGAACACCATCAGGCTGCCGGCCACGATGGCCGGGAAGGCGGCGGGCACGAGCACGCCCAGGAAACGCTGGCGAAAGCTTGCGCCCAGGGATCGCGAGGCTTCTTCCAGCGCCTGGATGTCGCGGCGACGAAATGCCGGCGATACCGTGCGCACCATGAAGGGCAATGTGAAGACCAGGTGCCCCACCAGGATGAACAGGAAGCTCTGACGGAAGTCGCGATAGCCGCCGTAGGTCAGGATCAGCGCAAGCGCCGTGGCCAGGCCGGGGACGGCTACCGGCAAGGTCAGCAGTTCCTCGAAGGCGCTTGCCCAACGCGAGCGTGTACGCGCCAATGCATAGGCGCAAGGCACGCCGATCAGCAGGTTGCCGAGCACGCAGGCAACCGCCAGTGCCAGCGACCAGCCGACCGTGCCGCCGTACACATTCCAGACCTCGCCCAGCCAGCGCAAGGTCAGGCCGCTGCGAATGCCCGTGCTGTAGTTGTTGACCAGGCCAGCCATCAAGGAAAGCACCATCGGCGCCAGCATGAACAGCGACACCAGCACGGTGACGATCAGCAGCAGGGGGGACGACAAGGGCGTATGGCGCGTGCTCATCGCAGCACCTCCTTGCCACCGGCCACGCGGGCGATGAACAGCACGGCCCAGGTGACGATGCCAAGCGAGATCGACAGGGCGGCGGCCAGTGCGAAGTTCGCGTAGTTGGTAAATTCGTTGTAGATGGTGATGGGCAATACCTCGACCTTGCTGGCCAGCGTAAACGCCGTGCCGAAGGCGCCCATGGCGGTCGCAAACAGAATGGCGCCGCAGCCCAGCGTGGTGGGGGCAAGTTCCGGCAGCCACACGTCGCGCAGCACGCCGAAGCGCGATGCACCCAGCGAACGCGCGGCTTCTTCCAGTTGCGGGTCCATGGCTTCTGCCGCGGCCGTGTAGGTGGCAATCGCCCGCGGCAGCGAGAAGTACACATAGGCCAGGAACAGGCCCAGCAGGCCGTAGGCGAAGGTCACGCGGCCCGCACCCGCCCAGGACGTCAGGTCGGCCACCAGGCCTTGCCTGCCGCCCAGCAGGATCACGAAGAAACCCACGATCACGCCGGGGAAGGACAGGGGCAGCGTCAGCAGCGACAGCAGCACACGCCGCCCCGGAAAGTGCCGGCGCGCCAGGCAGATGCCCACCGCGCCGCCCAGCAGCAAAGTCGCCAGCGTGACGACCAGCGACAGCACCAGCGTGTTGGCCATGCTGGTCAGGTAGCGGCTGTCGGTCAGCACCGCGAAGTAGGTCTGCCAGCCTTGGGTGGCGGGCAGGACCAGCAGGTGCGTGACCGGTATCAGCCAGAACGCGGCGAAGAACGCGACTGCGGGCGCGGCGCACGCCAGCAGCAGGCCCCGCGACGTGGAAGATCCAGCATGGCTCATGGTGGGCTTACTGCGCTTCTTTCAGGTAACGCTGCGAGAAATCCTTCTGCACGGCGGCCATCTTGTCGTAGTCCACGGTGGTGGCGCGGGCGTAGTCGCTGGCGGGCAGGAAGCGCGCTTGCACCTCGGCCGGCATGGCGCTGGCGCGCACCGGGCGCAAGTACGCATTGGCCCAGATGGCCTGGCCTTCGTCGGACAGCACGAAGTCCAGCACCTTGCGACCGTTGTCCGGGTTCGGGCCCTTGGCGACCAGGCTCATGGTGTAGGGGACAACCACCGTGCCTTCGCTGGGGATCACAAAGCGCACGTTGGCCTTGTCCTTGTAGCGGGCGCGGTAGGCATTGAAGTCGTAGTCCAGCAGGATCGCAATCTCACCCGACAGCACGCGGGCGTAAGCGGTCTGCTTGGGGACGATGGGTTCGTTCTTGGCCAGCGCCTTGAAGTACTCGATGCCGGGGCCGAAGTTGTCCAGTGTGCCGCCACGCGCCTGGTTCACGGCCACCGCGCCGACGTAGCCGACGAAGGCCGATGACGGGTCCAGGAAGCCGATCAGGCCCTTGTACTCGGGCTTGAGCAGATCGGCCCAGGACGTGGGTACCGGCTTGCCGTTCAGCGCATCCACATTGACCATGAAACCCATGGTGCCGGAGTGGATGGTGAACCAGCGGCCCTGCGGGTCCTTCATGCCGTCCGGGATGTATTTCCACGCCGCGGGCTGGTAGCCGGTCACCAGACCATCCTTGGCGGCCTGGATGGCGAAGGTCACGCCCAGGTAGGTCACGTCTGCCACGGGGCTGGCGCGCTCCGCGGACATCTGCGCCAAGGCCTGGCCCGAATTCTTGTTGTCCGGCGGCACGGTCACGCCGGTCTTGGCCTTGATGGCCGCGATCTGAGCGCTCCAGTCGGCCCATTCCGGCGGGCAGTTGTAGCAGATGGCGTTCTGGGCCGAGGCCAGGTTGGCGCAGAGCAGGCCGGCGGCAAACAGGCCGGCGCTCGCGATGTGTTTGAGCGAGAAGGTCATGGGAGCTTTCCTGACTTGCATGGGGAGGGAATGGCCGTCACGGGATGGCCGTGACGACGTGGGGAAAAGGTAGGGCACGGTCATGCCGGCGACCCTGCATCTGCCGCGCCGCAGGATTCGCCTGCGCGCCAGCTGTGGGACAGAATCTGGCTGGATTCGCTGCCGGGCAGCGTGCCGCCGATCAAGGCCTGCACGATGAGTTCGACACTGGTCGCACCGATGCGCGCATTGGGCTGCACGACGGTGCTCAGCATCGGCGTCAGGTCCAGGCCCAGCGCAATGCCGTCGAAGCCGGTGACCGAAATATCTTCAGGCACACGCAGGCCGGCCTGGCGCACCGCACGAATGGCGCGGATGGCCAGCAGATCGTTGGAGCAAAGCAGGGCAGTCGGGCGTGTGTCGCCCTGGATCAGGTCAGCCAGTGCAGCCGCTGCATCGTCGATGAACGGCACTTCCAGCAAACGCGGTGCAAGGCCTGCGGCCTGCATGCCTTGCAGGAAACCGCGGTAGCGTTGCTGGGCGCGGTCAGACGCCGACAACTGGCCGCAGACCATTGCAATCTGCTGGTGTCCCAGGCCTGCCAGACGCGTCACCAGCTGGGTGACGGCAAGCTCGCTGTCGACCGATACACAAGGGTGGTCGGCATGCCGGTTATAGGCCAGCACATACGGCGCGCCGACCTTGCGAAGTCGTTGCAGCGCAATCGACGTGGCAGGGTTGGACACGACCAGGATCATGCCGTCGACGTTCTCGGACAGCAGCAGGTCGACGGCACGTTCTTCCTGGCCGATCTGGTAGTCGGTCGTGACCGGCAGAATTGCATAGCCCAGTTCGGCCGCCGCGTGGGCAATGCCATCCAGGCATTCGGCAAACACTGGGTTCAGCAAAGTGGGCAGGACCACGCCCAGCACCCGGCTGCGCTGCGTGCGCAAGGTGCGCGCGCTGGCGTTCGGCCGATAGCCGAGTTCGCGCGCCACCGATTCCACGCGTTCGCGGGTCTCGGCGGACACCTTGTCCGGCAGATTGAAGGCTCGCGAGACGGTGGCAACCGATACGCCTGCCTGTCGCGCGACTTCCTGAATGCTCATTGGGTGGTCCTATGTAAACGATTACATTGGACCGCCGCAGGATGACGCGGTGATGACAGCGGCGCCCAGGCCGCCTTTGGGTTTACGCCACCATCATCTCCGAACGCTTCGGCAAGGCCACGGCCTGTTCGTGCTGGATGGCGCCGGTGTTCAACCAACGCCAGGTGTCCTTGCACATGTCGTCGATGGTGCGTGTGGCCTGCCAACCCAGCACACGCTTTGCCAGACTGGCGTCTGCCCAATACGCGGGCAGGTCACCGGCGCGGCGGCCGACGATCCGGTAGGGAATGGTGCGGCCGCTGGCACGCTCGAAGGCCTGCAGCATCTGCAGCACCGACACACCGCATCCAGTGCCCAGGTTGAAGACGCACAGGCCGGGGTGCTCGTCCAGGTGGGCAAGTGCCGCAACGTGTCCATCCACCAGGTCCATCACGTGCACGTAGTCGCGTACGCCGGTGCCATCGATGGTCGGATAGTCACCGCCGAACACCTCCAGATGCGGCAGCTGGCCGCAGGCCACGCGCGCCACATAGGGCATCAGGTTGTTGGGGATGCCGACCGGGTCTTCGCCGATCAGGCCACTGCTGTGCGCGCCCACCGGATTGAAGTAACGCAGGCAGGCGATGTGCCAGCTCGGGTCCGAGCGGCATACGTCATGCACGATTTTCTCGACCGCCAGTTTGGTCTCGCCGTAGGGGTTGGTCGGCGCCCGGGGCGATGTCTCCAGGTAGGGCACGGACGCGTCCGGCCCGTAGACGGTTGCCGAAGACGAAAACACCATCTTGCGGATGCCGGCTGCCGCCATCTCCTCGAGCAGACACAGCGTACCCACCACATTGTTGTGGTAGTAGGCCAGGGGGGAACGGACCGATTCGCCCACTGCCTTGTCAGCGGCGAAGTGCGCAACCGCCGTGATGGGATAACGCCGAAACACGGCGGCCACGGCAGCAGCGTCGCCGACGTCTGCGTCAATGACCGGGATCGGACGACTGCAAAGCTTGGCCAGGCGGTCGACGACGCTGCGGCGGCTGTTGCGGAAGTTGTCCAGCACCACAAAATCGATGCCGGCCTGCGCCAGCGCCACGCACATGTGGGAACCAATGAATCCGGCGCCGCCGGTGACGAGGACGAGGTCTTTCATGAGATCTGCGTCGGCGCGACCGACGGTGTATTGAGGGTCCCGTCAAATCGCAATCGATGTGCCGACCCGTGCGCCTTGCACGCCTGCCAGTGCGGCGCAATAAATCGGGGGTATGTGCTTGAGCGAGCCTTATCCTTGCGCAGCTTGATCTACTCGTGCGTACTGCCACGTCAAGCCTGGAATGCTTCAGTCAAGCAACTGCCGCACGACGCGTGCGACGTCGTTTTCCCACGCCGGCAACCTCACCCCGAAGCGGTCCTGCAGCTTGTCGCAGCACAGCCGCGAATTCGCGGGCCGCGCAGCGGGCAACGGGTACTCGGCCGTGGTGATGGGCTGGATATCGCGCACCGCCAAGGCATCCGTACCCAGCGTGGTGCGCGCCTGCTCGACCACAGCGGTGGCCAGTCCATGCCATGAGGCCGCGCCGCTTGCCGTCAGGTGATAGGTGCCGCAGGCCTCGGCTGCATCCACCGTGCCATCTGCCAGGCGCGCCAGACACTGAACCGTGATGTCTGCAATCGTCGCGGCACCGGTCGGTGCGCCGATCTGGTCTGCCACCACCCGCAGCGTGTCGCGCTCGCGCGCAAGCCGAAGCATGGTGCGCACAAAGTTGTTGCCATGCGCGGCATACACCCAGCTGGTGCGCAGGATCAGGTGACGTGCGCCGGACGCGCGCACCGCCTCTTCGCCATCACGTTTGCTGCGTCCGTAGACGCCTTGCGGGTCGGTGGCGTCATCTTCAAGGTAAGGGCTTTGCTTGCGGCCATTGAAGACATAGTCGGTGCTGTAGTGGACGAGCAGCGCGTCGATGTCGAAGGCGGCTTGTGCCAGGATGCCTGGGCTGTCGGCGTTGACAGCTTGCGCGAGCGCAGCTTCGGATTCGGCACGGTCCACTGCGGTGTAGGCGGCAGCGTTGACGATGATGTCGGGCCGGTGCATGCGCACGATGTCACGCAGTGATGCCGGCTGGGAAAAGTCGGCTTGCTCGCGGCCGAGCGCAGTGACGTCGCCAAGCTTTTTCAAGACGTTGGCCAGTTCGGTGCCGACCTGGCCATGGCGGCCGAGCAGAAGAATGCGGTGCATGGGCGCGGCTGTTCAAGAATGAATGTCGAGTGTACCGAGCCGGCGCTATCTATACTTCCGTACCGCAGCCAGTGCGCAGCCCGCGGGATGAATCACGGGTTTCGTCTGCGTGTTGGCGCTGCAATCAATCCATGGGAGACGCGCGTTTGCCTGCGCAAAGAAACCGGCACGGGGCGCCTGGCGCCAGGTGGCTGTGCGCCGGCGTGATCGCGGCGCGGCAGGCGCTCGTGCTGGTTTTTTTGCTGGCCTTGTCGTTGACGCCTGCACTGTCCCAGGCCCAGTCCCCCATCTGGCGTGTCGGTGTCGTCACGCAGGCGCCTTATGCCACACTCGACGGCAGGGGCGGCCTTGCCGGCTACGACATCGACTTGATGACGCGTCTGGCGCGGCGGGCGGGTGCGCTGCTGGAATGGCACATCTTCCCCGACAACGTCGCGCAGGAAGCCGCTCGCGAGGCCGGGCAGATCGAAGTCGCCGTGGGCGCCTTGCAGACGCCCGCCGGTCTGCGGCACTGGCGTTATACCGACCCCTATCTGCGCGTGCCCATGGTGCTGATCGGTGCGCGTGACCTGGACCCGGTGTCGCTCGCCCGCATCCCCGCCGACACCCGCTTGCTGGTCGGGCCGGCCAATGAGCTGCCGGCCCAGTTGCAGCAGAACCTGCCGGCTCTGCGCATCGAAGTCGTTGCCGATTCGCAGGCAGCCTTGCGCGAGATGGCGGAGGGGCATGCCAACTATGCGCTGGTCGACCAGGTGCAGTTCGACCGGTTGGCGCGCCAGCGTCTGTTCGCCGGGCTGGTGCAGATCGAAACCGCTGGGTACCCCTTGCTGCGCCGTATTGCTGTGCTCAGCGAACAGCCCGAGCTGCTGCGGCAACTGGACGGGTTGTTGGGCGCCTTGTCCGATGCCGACGTCATGCAATTGCGCCAGCGCTGGCTGGCGGCGCCGCCAGCGGCCGAGCTGTCGCCTGCCTTGTGGCGCATCCTGGCCATCCTGGGGGGTCTGCTTGGTCTGGCCCTGGCTCTCGGGCTGATCTGGCAAGTGCGGCAGCGCCCGGCCATCGAACGGCGCATCACCGATCTGCGGCGCGAGCTGGCCCTGCGCGAGCAGGAAAAGGAAGCCCTGCGCCTGACGCAGTTCTCGGTCGACCAAAGCGTCACCGGCATTCTGTGGGTGAACTGGGACAGCCGCATTCGCTACGTGAACGCGGCGGCGGCGCAGATGCTGGGCATCCCGCCGCCCGCGCTGCTTGAGCGTCCGCTGGAAAACTTCGACCCCACGCTGCACATGGACCGTTGGCTGTCATTGTGGAAGCTGGTGCGTGACGAGCAGCCGCCGGCGGGCGCGGAAACCGTCTGGCGACGCGGCGACGGTAGCTGGCTGCCGGTGGCGGTCAACCTGAGCTTTCTGCGTTTTGGTGCGGCCGAATATCTGGTGGTGTTCGTGCTCGACCTGACCGAGAAACGGCGTGCCGATGCAGCGCTTGCGGAACGCGAGGCGCAGCTGCGCGGCATCGCGGCCAACGTGCCCGGCATGGTGTTTCGCATGGAGTACGGCGACAGCCACGATGGCGCGGTGCTGACCTTCGTCAGCGACGGCAGTCTGGCGCTGGTGGGGCACGCGCCGGCGGTGCTGACCGAGCGCGAACGTGGCCTGCGCAGCCTGATTCACCCGGACGATCTGCACGACTACGTGGCCCGTCGCGATGCCGCCATGCAGCACCGCATCGACTGGCAATGGCAGGGCCGCATGTGCACCGCAAGCGGCGACGAACGCTGGGTCGACCTGAAGGCGGCCATGCGGCGCATGGAAGACGGCCGCATGGTGTGGGACGGTGTGGTCTGGGATATCCATGACAACAAGCGCGCCGAGCTTGCGCTGGCACAGTCGCAAGCGCAGTTGCGCGAATTGTCGGCCCACCTGGAAACGGTGCGCGAGGAAGAAAAGGCCCGCATCGCCCGCGAGGTGCACGACGAACTGGGCCAGGTGCTGACCGTGCTGAAGCTCGAGCTTTCCATGCTGGGGCTGATCACACCCGACCCGACACCTGCGCAGCGTGAACGCCTGGACAGCATCCAGCGGTTGATCGCGCAGCTGTTCCAGTTGGTGCGCGATGTGGCCACTGCCTTGCGCCCGCCGATCCTGGATGCGGGCATCGTGTCGGCCATCGAGTGGCAGGCGCGGCGGTTCGAGGCGCGCAGCGGTATCCCCTGCCTGGTGCTCGCGCCCGACACGCCGCTGGTCCTGAGCGACGCGCAGGCCATCGGTCTGTTCCGCATTCTTCAGGAAGCGCTGACCAACGTCATGCGGCACGCGCAGGCGCATTCGCTGGAGATCCGCCTGACGGTCGAAGACGGTATGCTCGCGCTCACCGTGGCCGATGACGGCGTGGGCTTCCAGCCGGCAGCCGGCCACCGATCGTTCGGCGTGGTGGGCATGCGCGAACGTGTGCTGATGCTGGGCGGCAGCCTGACGCTGGATGGCGAACCCGGCAACGGCACCACGCTGCAGGCGCGCATTCCGTTGCGCTGACAGTCAATCAAAGAGGGAAATGATGATCCGCGTGCTGGTTGCCGAAGATCACAAGATCGTGCGTGAGGGCATCAAGCAATTGATCGGCATGGCGCCCGACCTGCTGGTGGTGGGCGAAGCCGTCAATGGCGAACAACTGCTGGACAGCTTGCGCAGCACGCCCTGCGACGTGATCTTGCTGGACATCTCGATGCCGGGCATGAATGGCCTGGAGTCGATCGCACGCATCCGCGCCCGCGAAGGCGCACCGGCCATCCTGATGCTGTCCATGCACGACGAACCGCAGATGGCGGCGCGTGCACTGAAGGCTGGCGCGTCTGGCTACGCCACCAAGGACAGCGAACCCGCGCTGCTGCTGACCGCCATCCGCAAGGTAGCGGCGGGCGGGCGTTACATCGATCCCGACCTGGCCGACCGCATGGTCTTCGACGTCGGCCTGGCCAACGACAAGCCGCGCCACACGCAATTGTCCGAGCGCGAGTTCTCGGTGTTCGAACGCCTGGTGAAAGGCGAGGGTGTCAACGAAATCGCGCTGCACCTGTCGGTCAGCAGCAAGACCATCAGCACCCACAAGGCGCGCCTGATGCAGAAGCTCGGCGTGCATTCGGTGGCCGATCTGGTGAAGTACGCGCTGGAACACAAGCTCGGCTGAACGTCGCCGCCCGCCGTCCTTGTCAGGCAATCCCTACAGAAAGCTGTCCGGTCCGGTAAGGCAAATCTGTCAGCCGCGCCGATAGGCCGCGGCCCGCTGTTTTTCTACGCTTGATGCCTGGCTTCGATGCGTGGGGAACGGTGATGACGGCGACGAACAACGACGTGCTGGTGAGCTTTCGTGGCGTCCAGAAGACCTACGACGGCGCAAGCCTGATCGTCAAGGATCTGAACCTGGACATTCGCCGCGGCGAGTTCCTGACGCTGCTGGGCCCCTCGGGCTCGGGCAAGACCACCAGCCTGATGATGCTGGCCGGCTTTGAGACCCCCACTGCCGGCGAAATCACGCTGGGCGGCAAGCGTCTGAACAACGTGCCGCCGCACAAGCGCGACATCGGCATGGTGTTCCAGAACTACGCGCTGTTCCCGCACATGACGGTGGCCGAAAACGTGGCCTTCCCGCTGATCGTGCGCGGCATGAACAAGGTCGATGTCGCCGACAAGGTGCGCCATGCCCTGTCGATGGTGCAGCTCGATAGCTTCGGCGGCCGTTATCCCACGCAGATCTCCGGCGGCCAGCAGCAGCGCGTGGCGCTGGCGCGCGCGCTGGTGTTCGAGCCCCAGCTGGTGCTGATGGACGAGCCGCTGGGCGCGCTCGACAAGCAGCTGCGCGAACACATGCAGATGGAGATCAAGCACATCCACCAGCGCCTGGGCGTGACCGTGGTCTACGTGACCCACGACCAGGGCGAGGCGCTGACCATGAGCGATCGCGTGGCCGTGTTCCACAACGGCGAGATCCAGCAGATTGCCGATCCGCGCAGCCTGTACGAACACCCGTGCAACACCTTCGTGGCGCAGTTCATCGGCGAGAACAACCGCCTGCACGGCCGCTTGGTGGAACGTGAGGGTGAGTTGTGCACGGTGGAACTGGCGCGCGGCGAAAAGGTGCGTGCGCTGGCCGTCAATGTGGGTCTGCCCGGCCAGCCCGTGACCTTGTCGATTCGCCCGGAACGGGTGCTGCTGAACGGCGCCAGCCAGCAGATGGAAAACCGCTTTTCTGGCCGCATTGCCGAATTCATCTACCTGGGCGACCACGTGCGCATTCGCCTGGATGTCTGCGGCGAATCGAATTTCTTCATCAAGCAACCCATCTCCCAGCTGGAACCCGGTCTGGCGGTGGGCGATGTGATTCCGCTGGGCTTCCCGATCGAGCACGTTCGTGCGCTCGACGCGTCGCCCGGCATGGCCGCGACGGCGTCCAAGCCAGCCGCCGAGCTGGCCGCCGCCTGAACTGGCATCTGCGCTGCCGATCTGTCCCCGACGACGCTACCTACACACCTGGAGTGAGACCACCATGTCGTTCCGCATCACACTCACCGCGCTTGCTGCGGCCCTGGTTTGCGCGCCTGCGCTGGCCAAAGACCTGACCGCCGTGTCCTTTGGCGGCGCCAACAAGGACGCGCAGGTCAAAGCCTATTACCAGCCCTACGAACAAAAGAGCGGCAACAAGATCATTGCCGGCGAATACAACGGCGAACTGGCCAAGGTCAAGGCCATGGTCGACACCGGCAGCGTGTCCTGGGATCTGGTCGAGGTCGAGTCGCCTGAACTGGCGCGCGGTTGCGACGAAGGCCTGTTCGAAGAGCTGGACTTCAGCAAGCTGGGCAAGGCGGAAGACTTCGTAAAGGGCGCCGTTACTCCTTGCGGCGCGGGCTTCTTCGTGTGGTCGACCGTGCTGGCCTACAACGCCGACAAGCTCAAGACTGCCCCCAAAGGCTGGGTCGACTTCTGGGACACCAAGACCTTCCCGGGCAAGCGCGGCCTGCGCAAGGGCGCCAAATACACGCTGGAATTTGCGCTGATGGCCGACGGCGTGCCGACCCAGGACGTCTACAAGGTGCTGGCGACCAAGGAAGGCCAGGACCGCGCGTTCAAGAAGCTCGATGAACTGAAGCCCAACATCCAGTGGTGGGAGGCCGGCGCCCAGCCGCCGCAATACCTGGCGTCCGGCGACGTGGTGATGAGCTCTGCCTACAACGGCCGCATTGCCGCCGTACAGAAGGAAAGCAATCTGCAGGTGGTCTGGAACGGCGGCATTTATGACTTCGACGCCTGGGCCATCCCGAAGGGTGCGAAGAACAAGGAAGAGGCCATGAAGTTCCTGGCCTTCATGCTGGAACCGCAGCAGCAGAAAGCCTATTCGGAACAGATCGCCTACGGTCCGGCCAACAAGCAGGCCATCCCGCTGCTGAGCGTGAAGACCGCCACCAACATGCCGACCGCCGAGAAAAACATCCGCGGCCAGGTGGCGATGGGTGTGCAGTTCTGGACCGACTACGGCGAGTCGCTGGAACAGCGTTTCAACGCCTGGGCGGCCAAGTAAGTCCCGACCTGCAGCGCCCGGGTGTTCCGGCTGCGCTGCGGGTCACTCTGCGGCCGCCTGCGTGCGGCTGCTTGTTCCCTGATCTTCCCTGATTTCCCGATTCCGGAGCCCGCCATGGTCGCCTCTGCCAACACGCTGGACGGCAACGCCGTCCCCGTCCTCGACCGCGGACTGAAACAGCAGCTTGCCCGCGCCGGCCGTCGCAGCCGCATGACCGCGCTTGGCCTGGTGCTGCCGCTGCTGGCCTTCCTGGTGCTTACCTTCGTGGTGCCGATCGCGATGCTGCTGTGGCGCAGCGTCGACAACCCGGAAGTGGTGCGGGCCTTGCCCGGCACCGTGACCGCGATCGCACAGTGGGACGGCAAGGCGCTGCCGCCGGAGCCGGTGTATCGCGCGCTGACCGATGACTTGACCGCGCTGCGTGGCAACACGTCCGGCGGCGGCGAGCTCGCCAGGCGCCTGAACCTGGAGCTGCCGGGCTACCGCAGCCTGCTGGCCAAGACCACTCGCGCGATGCCGCTGCAGGCCGCTGGCACCTATCAGCAAGCCCTGGAAGGCATCGATGCCCGCTGGGGTGATCCCGCTTACTGGCAGGTCATCCGCCGCAACAGCAGCGCGATCACGCCTTACTACCTGCTGGCCGCACTGGATCACCGCATCGACGATTTAGGTGAAATCGCGCCGACGACGCCCGACCAGGCCATCTATCTGGACGTTTTTGGCCGCACCCTGTGGATGGGCGCGGTCATCACGCTGATCTGCCTGGTGCTGGCCTACCCGCTGGCTTACCTGCTGGCCATTTTGCCGGCGCGCAAAAGCAACCTGCTGATGATCCTGGTGCTGCTGCCGTTCTGGACATCGATCCTGGTGCGCGTGGCCGCGTGGATCGTGCTGCTGCAGTCCGGTGGCCTGATCAACAGTGCACTGATCAAGCTGGGTCTGATCGACCAGCCGCTGCAACTGGTGTTCAACCGGGCCGGGGTCTACATCGCCATGGTGCACATCATGCTGCCCTTCATGATCCTGCCCATCTACAGCGTGATGAAAGGCATATCGCCCAGCTACGTGCGCGCCGCGATTTCGCTGGGCTGTCATCCCTTTGCCAGCTTCTGGCGCGTGTACTTCCCGCAGACCGTGGCGGGCGTGGGCGCAGGCTGCCTGCTGGTGTTCATCATGTCGATCGGCTACTACATCACCCCCGCGCTGCTGGGCGGGCCGGGCGACCAGATGGTGAGCTACTTCGTGGCCTTCTACACCAACGTGACCATCAACTGGGGCATGGCCACCGCACTGGGCGGCCTGCTGCTGGTCGCCACGCTGATCCTGTACACGCTGTATGGCTGGCTGGCCGGCGCTGCGCGCCTGCGCCTGGCATAAGGAGAAAATCCATGAGCTACCGCTCGCCTGTCCAGGTTGCCTGGCACTACGGCCACCGCATGCTGTGCGGCCTGGTGCTGCTGTTCCTGATCCTGCCGGTGCTGGTCATCGTGCCGTTGTCCTTCAACGACGGCACCTTCCTGATCTACCCGCTGAACGGCTTTTCCCTGCGCTGGTACAACGAGTTCTTCAGCTCTGCAGAATGGATGCGATCGCTGAAGAACAGCCTGATCGTGGCACCCGTCGCCACCTTGCTGGCGATGGTGCTGGGCACCTTGGCCGCGATCGGTCTGACGCGCGGCAACTTCCGCGGCAAGAAGCTGATCATGAGCCTGGTGATCTCGCCGATGGTGGTGCCGGTGGTGATCGTCGGCGTGGCCAGCTACCTGTTCTTCGCGCCGCTGGGCCTGGGCAACAGCTACCTGTCGCTGATCGCCGTGCATGCGGTGCTGGGCGTGCCGTTTGTGATCATCACCGTGTCGGCCACCTTGCAGAACTTCAACTACAGCCTGGTGCTGGCAGCAGCAAATCTGGGTGCATCGCCGGTGACTACGTTCTTCCGCGTGACGCTGCCCTTGATCGCGCCGGGGGTCATAAGCGGCGCGCTGTTCGCGTTCGCGACGTCTTTCGATGAAGTGGTGGTGACCTTGTTCCTGGCTGGGCCGGAACAGGCGACCTTGCCGCGTCAGATGTTCAGCGGCATTCGCGAGAACCTGAGCCCGACGATTGCCGCAGCAGCAAGCTTGCTGATCGGGTTTTCGGTGCTGTTGCTGCTGGCGCTGGAGTGGTTGCGGGGCAGGGGGGAGAAGTTGCGGACTGCGCCTGCAGCTTGATGGGGTAGAGCGTCAGTCAAAGACCTGCGCTTGATCCAAGGGCACGCCTTCACGGTCCTTGCCGGACAGCAAGGGCGTACCCTCGAACTGCCAATCGATAGCCAACTGCGGATCATCCCAGGCAATGCAGCGCTCGTGCTCGGGCGAGTACAGCGCGGTGGTCTTGTACAGAAATTCGGCGGTCTCGCTCAGCGTGACGAACCCATGCGCAAACCCCACAGGAATCCACAGCTGGCGTTTGTTCTCGGCCGACAGGCGTTCGCCCACCCACTGACCGAAAGTCGGTGAGCCGCGTCGCACGTCGACGGCGACATCGAAGACTTCACCTTGGATCACGCGCACCAGCTTGCCCTGCGCCTTGGGCGGCAACTGGTAGTGCAGGCCGCGCAGCACACCGCGCTGGGACTTCGAGTGATTGTCCTGAACGAACTGCGCATCGACGCCGGTGGCCGCGCGAAATTTGTCGGCGTTGAAGCTCTCGAAAAAGAACCCGCGGTCGTCGCCGAACACCTTGGGTGTCAGCAGCACCACATCGGAGATGGCCAGGCGCTGCGCGTCCATCAGAACACCTGTTGCGTCAGCAAGCTGTGCAGGTAGTGGCCATAGCCGTTCTTCATCAAGGGTTCGGCCAGCTGCTGCAACTGTTCGGCATCGATCCATCCCTGGCGGAAGCTGATCTCTTCCAGACAGGCGATCTTCAAGCCCTGCCGCCGCTCGATGGTGGCGATGAACTGGCCCGCTTCCAGCAGCGAGTCGTGCGTGCCGGTATCGAACCAGGCGTAGCCGCGTCCCATGATTTCCACCGACAGCAGATTGCGCTCGAGATACATGCGATTGATGTCGGTGATCTCCAGCTCGCCGCGTGGCGAGGGGCTCAGCGACTTCGCAAAGTCCACCACCTGCGGGTCATAGAAATACAGGCCGGTCACCGCGTAATTGGACTTCGGTTTCAGCGGCTTTTCTTCCAGCGACAACACGCGGCCATGACGGTCGAACTCGGCCACGCCGTAGCGTTCCGGGTCGTGAACGTGGTGCGCAAAGATACGTGCGCCTTCTGCCCGGCACGATGCATCGCCCAGTCGATCGTGGAAGTCATGCCCGTAGAAAATGTTGTCACCCAGTACCAGCGCACTGCATGAATCGCCGATGAATGTCTCACCGATCAGAAAGGCCTGCGCCAGGCCGCCGGGCGCTGCCTGCACCGCATACTCGATGTGCATGCCCCATTTCGATCCGTCGCCCAGCAACTGCTCGAAGCGTGGCGTGTCCAGCGGCGTGGAGATGACCAGCACCTCGCGGATACCGGCCAGCATCAAGGTGGCCAGCGGGTAATAGACCATCGGCTTGTCATAGACCGGCAGCAGCTGCTTGGACATGACCAGCGTGGCCGGATGCAGGCGACTGCCTGCTCCCCCGGCGAGGATGATGCCTTTGCGAGAAGTCTGCGTGCGCTGCATGGGGTGCTTTATAGAAAGGGGGCGGAAGGCGTCACTGCCCGGTGTATTGCGTGTCGACCCAGTGCCGGTAGTCGCCACTGGTCACGTTCGCCACCCAGTCCTGATTGTCCAGATACCAGCGCACCGTCTTGCGGATGCCGGTCTCGAAGGTTTCCTGCGGCCGCCAGCCCAGTTCGCGCTCGATCTTGCCAGCATCGATGGCATAACGGCGATCGTGGCCGGGGCGGTCTTTCACAAAGCTGATCTGCTCGGCATAAGACTTGCCATCTGTGCGCGGCTTTTCTTCATCGAGTATCGCGCACAGCGTGTGCACGACGTCCAAATTGGTCTTTTCGTTCCAGCCGCCCACGTTGTAGACCTCGCCGGGGACGCCGGCGGCCAGCACGCATTCGATGGCGGCGCAGTGGTCTTCCACGTACAGCCAGTCGCGGATCTGTTTGCCGTCGCCGTAGATGGGCAGGGGCTTGCCTGCCAGGGCGTGGTGGATGCAGAGCGGGATGAGCTTTTCCGGGAACTGGTAGGGGCCGTAGTTGTTGGAACAGTTGGTGGTCAGCACCGGCAGTCCGTAGGTGTGGTGGTAGGCACGCACCAAGTGGTCGCTGGCCGCTTTGGTGGCGGCGTAGGGGCTGTTGGGCTGGTAGGGGTGGGCTTCGGTGAACGCAGCGGCGTCTTCCGCCAGCGACCCGTACACCTCGTCGGTGGACACATGCAGGAAGCGGAAGGCCGCACGCGCGTCAGGAGAAAGCTTGGCCACGTAGTGTCGGCTTGCTTCCAGCAGCTGGAAGGTGCCGACCACATTGGTCTGGATGAAGTCGTCCGGCCCGATGATGGAACGGTCCACATGCGACTCGGCGGCGAAGTTGATGACGGCGGCCGGCTGCTCTTGATCGAGAATCCGCGCAATCAGCGTCTGATTGCGGATGTCGCCGTGCACGAAGCGATGCGCCGCGGGCGCGCTCGCATCTTGCGCCAGCCGGTCCAGGCGATCGAGGTTGCGCAGATTGCCGGCGTAGGTCAGCGCGTCCAGGTTGATCACCTGCCCGGCATTGCGCCCAAGCCAGTGCTGGATGAAGTTGGTGCCGATGAACCCGGCGCCGCCGGTAATGAAGACCACAGTGCCTGCTGATGCCATGCTGCCTAGACCCGATGTTCGATAGTCATGCCCGGCGCTCAGGAGCAGGCGGTCCTGATGAGCGCCGGTCTTGCAGCCTGCTTTACCGCTCTGCCACGCGCAGCCAGCGGTTGATGCCTTCCAGGTCGAGTTCGCCCAGGTTGCCTGCGGCCGCCTTCAGACGCACGGTTGCCAAGGCGTAACCATAACGTGCACGGGCCAGCGAGGCACGCGCATCGAAGATCTGCTGTGCGGCATTGAGCAAGTCGACGGTGGTACGCGTACCGGCATCGATACTGCGACGCGTGCCCTTGTACGACTCTTCGGCCGAGGTCACGGCCTGCTCGTAGGCCCGGATCTGATCCACGCCTTGCTGGATCGATTCGAATTCCTGCACCACTTGCAGCTGGATCTTGCGCTGTGCGCCTTCAAGCTGCTGCTGCGCCCGGTCCAGGCGGCTGGCGGCCTGGCGCACGCTGGCGCTCACACCACCGCCCGCGTAAATCGGAATGCTGACCTGCACACCCACCGAGGTCGAGGTGTTGCGCTCGCCGATGTTGTTGGTGGTGTCGCTTTCTGCGTACTGGCGCTGCGCGATCAGGTCCAGCGTCGGCAGATGGCCGCTGCGTTGCTTGGCGATTTCCTGACGGGCGATTTCGATATTGAAGCGCGCACCGATCACGTCCTGGCTGGTTTCCTGGGCTTGTTCGATCCAGGCTTCCTGGCGCGCCGGATACGGGCCGTCCAGCAGCATCTGCTCGGGCTGGATGGGTGCCAGCGTACCGATGGGCTGGTTCACCAGCGATTCCAGCTTGCGGCGGGCCGCGCGCACGGAATTCTGGGTTTCCAGGTATTCAGCGTTCGACAGGTCAAGCCGCGAACGGGTCTCGAACACGTCGGTCAGCGTGTAGACGCCACCCGAGTAGCCGCGTTCGGCCTGAGTGGCGGTCATCGACAGCGCGCTGCGCTTGGCCTCGGCCAAGCGCAGGCGTTCCTGCTGGAACAGCAGGTCGAAATAGTCTTCCGCGACCCGGCGCGCCAGGTCGTTGCGGTCCTTGCCCAGCTGGGCGTCGGCCACGCCGACCTGCGCCCGTGATTGCTGGTACTGCGCATAGGCTTGCGGGCGATACACCGGCTGGCGCAGCTGCAGCACATAGCTCTTGCTGTCGTAGTCCTGCTTGTTGCCGGGACGATTGGACAAATCGCCCAGGAAGCCTTGCTGATTGCTGGTCTTGTAATACGTGCCCGAGAAGGACAGCTGCGGCAGCAGGGCCGAGCGTGCCCGGTTGGGCTCTTCCTGCATGGCCTGGTTCTCGGACTGCGCAGCCAGCCAGTCGGGATCGTTTTCCAGGGCCTTGCGGTAGATGCTGATCAAGTCCATGCGCGGACCGGTTGCGGTGTCACCCGCAATATCCGCATCGGCACGATTCAGAATCTGCGACAGATCCGGCATCAGCCCGTCGGCGCGCACGTTCTTGCTGCCGGCCGGCAGGCTCATGTCCACCGGGGCCTTGGGCGCCGTGCCGTTTTCCTGGGCACGCAGGGCTTCGCGGTTGGCACCGTAGCTGTATTGGCTGCGGGCGGGCAGCGGGGCCTGCTGGAAGCTCGGCGGCGGTGCGGTCTGCGCAAATACGCTGGTCGCCGAGGCGCACAACAGCAGCGAGAGAACGGTCCGGCTGAAGCGTGTGCCCGATAGCTTGTTTGCGTGCATGTTCAATGCTCCGTCATCGACGCAGACAGTCGCTTGCGCAACGGGTCGGTCAGGTAACGAAACGCGCTGCGTTCGCCCACGCGGATCATGACGTCGGCAGGCATGCCCGGCACCAGAACGCGATGGCCAAGTTCTTTCAGGCCTTCCGGGGTCACGGCCACGCGCGCCAGGTAATAGGCAGCGTGCGTGTTGGCGTCGACCAGACGGTCACCCGACACCGACAGCACGGTGCCGTCGACGTTCAAGTGCTGGAAGTCGGTGAAGCCATGGAAGCGAATGTCGGCAGGCATGCCGGCCGCGATGCGGTCGACCATCTGCAGCGGCACCTGGGCTTCGAGAATCAGCTGTTCGTCGCGCGGCACGATGTCCATCAGGTGTGCACCGGGATTCAGCACGGCACCGGAAGTCTGCACTTGCAGTTGCACCACCTGGCCGGTAACCGGTGCGCGCACACGGGTACGCTCGAGGTCCACTTCGGCAGAGCGAATGCGCTCGCTGCTGGTCGAGAGTTGGGCGGCGGTCTGCGCCATCTGGGTGTCGACATCACGGGCGAATTCACGCAGGCGTTGTTCGCGACGTGCCGACAGTTCCATCTGGGCACTGGCCAGGCGGGAAATATTGGCCTGGATGTCCAGCGACTGGCTGTTCAGTTCGGCCGCGGTGCGTTCTTCTTCGAACAGGCGATTGCGCGGCAGGTAACCTTCCTGGGCCAGGCTGCGGCTGTCTTTCAATTGGCGCGTGACCAGGTCGAGCTGGGCGGTACGACCACCGAGCTGGGCGCGCAGGCCGCGGGTCTGTGCCTCGATGCCCGCGCGGTTCTGGTCCAGCACCGACAGTTCGCTTTCCAGCGACGCACGACGGGTCTGGAACAACTGGGTCTGCAAGGCCATGAATTCGGCCGCGGCCTTGGCGTTGCCGTAGGGATTCTTTTGCGCGTCGAGCAGAGCCGGGTCAAAGCGGATTTCGCGTGCACCGGTCTTTTCGGCCATCAGACGGGCCTCAGTCGCTTTCAGCGAATACCACTCGTATTGCAGCGCGTCGTAGTTGGCCCGGGTCTGGGTGTCGACCATTTCGACCAGCACGTCGCCTTCCTTGACCTCTTGTGCTTCACGCACCAGGACCTTGGAGACCACGCCACCACCAGGGTGCTGCACGGTCTTGCGCTGCGACAGGATCGATACCGCACCCGGGGCCGGTACGGCCTCGTCGAGTTTGGCGAATACCGACCAGGCCACCAGCCCACCAAGGCCAAGCAGCAGGAACAGCAAGCCATTGCGCATGATGCGCGAGGGATCGCCGGACAACTCGATGCGGTCGGCCGCCTTGCTCACGTCGGCCAATTTCTGTTCATCGCTCTTGCGGGTGAACCAGCTCATTCTTCGATCCAGACAGTTGGGGTGCCCGCGGCCTGCGGCCGGGGCGGATAAATCGATGACCGTGCGGCACGGCCGGGGCAAGCCAGGCGTATGCGATCAGGCTCAGGCGATACGTGCTGCGGCAGCAGCGGGCGCCGTCGGGGCATTTTGCTGTTGAATGGCGCGCAGCACTTCGTCACGTGGCCCCTGGCCTTGCACCACGCCTTCGCGCATGACCACCAAGTGATCGACGGCCTGCAGGATGCTCATGCGGTGCGTCACGATCACGACAGTCTTGCCGCGTGACTTCAGTGTGCGCACCGCCTGCACCAGTGCCGCTTCGCCTTGGTCGTCCAGATTGGAATTGGGCTCGTCCAACACAACCAGCGAGGGCGTGTCGTACAGCGCGCGTGCCAGCGCAATACGTTGCCGCTGTCCGCCGGACAGCACACCACCGCCAATACCGATCGGGGTGTCATAGCCTTGCGGGAAGCGCAGCACCATGTGGTGTACGCCTGCCATCTGGGCAGCGGCGATGATCTTTTCAGGGTCAAGCGAACCGAAGCGCGCGATGTTCTCGGCAACGGTGCCGTCAAACAGCTCGATGTCCTGCGGCAGGTAGCCCATGAAGGGACCGAGCTCGTCCTTGTTCCAGTTGTGGATATCGGCGCCGTCAAGTCGCACCTTGCCGGCCAGCGGCGGCCACACGCCGACCAAGGCGCGTGCCAGCGTCGACTTGCCGCATCCACTAGGGCCGATCACACCCACGATGGTGCCGGCTTCGAATGCCAAATTGACGCCACGAAGAATGGGGACTTGCTGACCGGGTGCTGCAGCCATCAGGTTTTCCGCTACCAGATTGCCCTTGGGCGTAGGCAGCGACATATTGCGTGAGCGATGGGGGAAGGCGTCGAGTACTTTGTTCAGTCGTTCGTACGACGAGCGTGCCGACACCAAGCTTTTCCAGGTGCCGATTGCAAGCTGGATCGGAGCGAGGGCGCGACCCATCAAGATCGAGCCCGCGATCATGGTTCCCGGTGTGATCTTGCCGTCGATGACCAACAGGGCACCGAAACCAAGGATCAGCGACTGCTGGAACATGCTGACAAACTTGCTGATCGACGAGATCGTGCCTGCCCGGTTGCTTGCCAAGGCTTGAAGTCCCAGCATGCGCTTGTGGCGCTTGTACCAACGATCCTGGACGCTGGGCAGCATACCCATCGCTTCGATGACCTCGGCGTTGCGCAAGGTGTTGGTGGCGTACTGATTGGCACCAATGGCCGCGGTATTGGCTTCCTTGAGCGTGTCCGCCGTCATCTTTTCTGTAAGCCAGGTAAGGAAGACCGAAATCACGGCCCCTACCAAAGCAACCAGACCAAGCACCGGGTGCAACAGAAACAGTACTACCAGGAAGATCGGCGCCCAAGGGGCATCGAAGAAGGCAAACAGACCATTGCCCGTCAGAAACTGGCGAATCTGCACCACGTCCTGAAGGGTCTGTCCGGCGTTGGCGCCGCTATAACGCAGTCCGTTGCGGAAGGTGGCCGTAAAGACGCGGTCCTTCAGATCGTTGTCCAGCTTCAGGCCCGCTTGTACCAGGAGGCGCGATCGAACCCATTCAATACCGGCCATCATGGCCAGCAGGACTGCCAGGATGATCGTCAGCATCCACAGGGTGGATTCGCTGCGGCTCGCCAACACTCGGTCATAGACCTGGAGCATGTACAGCGAAGGCACGAGGTAGAGCAGATTGATGAAGAAGCTGAAGATGCCAGCGCCGATGAAGTAGCGCTTCAGCGACCAGATGGCTGTGTGGAGTTCGGTGCGGGGTGAATTCGGTGTCGCCATGAGGTCGCCGGTGATGGACGTCGTAAATCAACGACGAATGGTACACCAGCCGGTCGTCCTGCACGTGGTTTTTTGCCTACGTCTAACAGGGCCTGTCAAGAATTAAAAAATTCAAAAAGAGACGGCCGTCACACTGTCGGACAGATTTATCGGCTTAACGCCAATTTATAGGCCCGCAAGGTCTCTTCCGCACAGGCTGCCCACGTGAATTTGGCCGCTTGAGCCAGGCCAGCGGCAATGGCTGCGTCACGCGCACCCGCGTCTTCGATGAAGCGTCGCAGGTGCTCGGTCATGCCTTCCACGTCATCCGGCGACAGCTTGACGCCGGCGTCGCCCACCACTTCCGGCAAGGAACTGCGGTCGGACACGATCACCGGCACGCCTGAGGCCATGGCTTCCAGCGGCGGCAGGCCGAAGCCCTCATATAGAGAGGGGTAGGCAAATGCGCGCGCGCCGGCGTACAGCAAAGGCAGCACATCCTGCGGTACATAACCGACCAGGCGGATTTCACCCTTGTCGCGCAGCGCGGCAAAAGCCTCGCCCATCGGCGACTCACCCCAGCCCGGCATGCCCGCGATCACCAGCGGATAACGGCGACGCAATTCGGCCGGCAGGCGCGAAAACGCGGTCAGGGTGGTCTGCAGATTCTTGCGCGGTTCGATGGTGCCTACTGTCAGCACGTACTTGCCAGGCTCCAGATCGTACTCGCGCAGCGCTGCCTCGCACTCTGCTGCGGTGCGGGGAGCAAAGTCGGGCGATACGCCCAACAAGGTGGTGGTGACTTTGGCGGGCGAGATGCCGAAGTGCGAGATCACTTCGCCGCGCACGAACTCGGAGTCGACCACGATGTGATCGGCACGCGCCACCGATCCCGGCAGCAGTTGTTCCATGCGGCGCACCCGTTCGGCCGGATGGGTGTGGGCGTAATGCACGATCGACAGATCGTGAACCGTCACGACCGTGGGGCCACGAAACCGCCAAGCCAGGAAGGCCGGCTCATGATAAAGCTCGACCCGTTCAGCGCGGGCGCCGCTCGAGAAGCGATATTGCATCAGCGCACGTGCGCACGGGATGGCGCCCGGAATTCGACGAATGGCAGCACGCGCTGTACTGACACCAGGCAGGCTTGCGCTGCGTACGGATTCTGTCCAACCCGGACCGTAGAACAGGGTTGGTGGCTCGACCAGGCGTTTGCCCAGTTCGATTGCCAAGTGACGAGTGTATTGACCAATGCCAGTGGCAGGCGACAGCAGTGGAATGCCGTTTATGCCCACGCGCAAGGCGATGCGCTCGCTTGTGCCGTCTGCAGACGGCACAGCTTGGCTGCTGTTCGGAGCTGCGGCTTCCATGGATTTGTCCAACGGCGCGTTCATGCTTGGCTCGCTGCTTCCCGGTACATCCAGGCAAGCGTGTCGGACAGTGGGAATGGTGGCAGTTCGCCAATGGCGTCGCGCAGCCGGGCGGACGATCCCCCAAGCTTGGCAATGTCATTGGGCCGCACGAAGGCAGGGTTGACCTGCACATCGATCTGATAGCCCGCCAACTTTTCCAGCATGGCCACGATTTCGCGCAGCGATACCAGGTTTTCACTGCAGATGTTGTACGTGCCGCCGCGTGCGTCGCTTTCCAGCAGCAGGCGGTAGGCATGCGCCACCATGCGCACGTCCGAGAAGTCGCGCGCCACGTCCAGGTTGCCCAGTTCGATGGTGGGTTTCTTTGCGGCAAAGTGCGACACGATCTTCGGCACCAGGAAGTCGGCGCGCTGGCCGACACCGGTGTAATTGAAGGGGCGCGTGACCACGATCGGCAGGCGGTCGAACCACATGCGCAGCATGTGTTCCATGGCCAGCTTGCTGATCGCGTAGTGATTCACCGGCGCCGGCGGCTGGTCTTCCTCGATGTGGGCCACCGGCACCGAGCCGTAGATATTGGCGCTGCTGGCGATCAGGATCTTGCGCGGCACGTGCTTGGCCGCCACGCAGCCTTGAAGCAGGTGTTCCGTGCCCAGTACGTTGACCCGGTAGAAGTCCACCGGCTCGGCATGGCCGACAAAGCTGATGGCGGCCAGGTGCACGATGTAGTCGGGGCGCAGCGCGGCAATGGCTTGCGCGACCGCATCACGGTCGCACAGGTCGAAGGAAACTTCGCCGTCTGCAGGCGTGCCGGTGACGGCGCCGCAGACGCGGTAACCCGCAGCTTCGAGTTCGCGTCTGACCCAGACGCCGGTGAAGCCGTGGGCGCCGGTCAGCAGCACCACGGGCGCATCGGCGGGCAAGGTGCCCGCGGTCTGGGCATCTGTCAGGGCGGGGGTCGGGGCAGGGGCTACCGGCTGAATCACTGTGCCGACCTCAGAAGGACGCGCCGCGCTCGTTGCGGCCCAGATCGGCCTTGACCATCATCGCGCACAGTTCTTCCAGCGTGGTCGTCGGCTTCCAGCCCAGTGCAGCCGTGGCCTTGTCCGGGCTGCCGATCAGCAGTTCGACTTCGGCCGGGCGGTAGAACTGCGGGTTGATGCGCAGCAAGACCTTGCCCGAACGGGTGCACGTGCCGATTTCGTTTTCGTCCTTGCCCGACCAGGCCAGCTCGATGTCAACGGCCTTGAAGGCCAGTTCGACGAAGCTGCGCACCGTCTCGGTCCGGTTGGTGGCCAGCACGTAGGTGTCGGGCTGGTCGGCTTGCAGCATGCGCCACATGCCTTCGACGTATTCCTTGGCAAAGCCCCAATCGCGCTTGGCGTCCAGGTTGCCCAGTTCCAGCACCTCGGCCTTGCCCAACTTGATCTTGGCAACGGTGTCGGTGATCTTGCGCGTCACGAATTCGCGGCCGCGCAGCGGGGATTCGTGGTTGAACAAGATGCCACTGGCGCCGAAGATGCCATAGGACTCGCGATAGTTGATGGTCATCCAGTGGGCATACAGCTTGGCCACACCGTAGGGGCTGCGCGGGTAGAAGGGGGTGTCCTCGGTCTGCGGAATGGCCTGCACCTTGCCGAACATTTCCGAGGTCGACGCCTGGTAGAAGCGGATCTTGGTGTTGACGATGCGGATGGCTTCCAGCAGGTTCAGCACGCCGACGGCGGTGATTTCCGTGGTGGTGTGCGGCTGTGAGAAGGACACGCCGACGAAGCTTTGCGCTGCCAGGTTGTAGACCTCGGTGGCGCCGGTGTCTTGCAGCAGGCGGATACTGGCGCTCAGGTCGGTCAGGTCGTATTCGACCAGTTTCAGGTTCGGATGCGCCTGGATGCCCAGTTCTTCGATGCGCCAGAAGTTGACCGAGCTGGTGCGGCGATACGTGCCGTAGACGGTATAGCCCTTATCGAGCAGCAATTGCGCCAGGTAGGCACCGTCTTGCCCAGTGATGCCAGTGATGATCGCGGATTTGGTGTTCGACATGAGCGGAATCGGCTCCAGGAAGGACTGGGATTGGTAAAAAAATCAAAACGCGGCGTGCCGTCATGTGGGTGTGGCAGGCCGCGAGCAGCCGATCATTATAGACGGGCTTAACCGCGCAGCCATTCAGGTTCGTGGCGCGGACGCCTCACAATCAGGCAGCTTCAACGCAAGGAAATCGTCTCAAGTTGAAAATCGCGAGGAAATCAGGGCGCGCAGCCATCGATTTCCCGGATCCTGATGAAAGCGACGATGCCAGAAGCTGTTGGTATGAAGAAGGGGTAGCCGGATCGGCGGTGCAATGAACCCCAACCCCAATGCGGGCGCCATGCGCTCGGCCAGCAGCCGGGGCACGGTAGCCACCAGGTCGCTGTCGGCCACGATCAAGGGTGCGCTCAGCAAACTGGGCACATGCATCAGCGCATCGCCACGGATGCCGGCGCGTTCCAGCGCCTGGCGAATTTGTTGATACGGACTGATCGCTTCGGTCACCAGCAGGTGACGGGCGGCACGAAACGTTTCCAGGTCCACCGGGCCGTCGTCGAAAAAATGACCACGTCGAAAGATGGTCACGCAGTCCTGCTGGAACAGGCGCTGTTGAAAATGGCTGCTGGAGATGTCGTCATAGGCGCCAACCGCCAGATCGATGCGACCCGCCTCCAGGCCGTTCGACAACTCTGCCCCCGCTGCCCGGACCACGGCGATGCGCACCTGGGGCGCCTTGTCGGCGCAATGCTTGACCAGGGCCGGCATGAAGTGGATTTCTGCCACGTCGGTCATCGCGATGGTGAAGGCGCGCGTGCTGGCGGCGGGGTCGAAATGTTCGCGGGGCGACAGGCCGGTCTGCAGCAAGGCAAGGGCGGCGGCCACCGGTTCGGCAAGTTGTTCAGCCAGGGGCGTGGGCTGCATGCCCGCGGTGGTGCGCACGAACAGCGCATCGTCGAAGGTCTGCCGCAGCCGCGCCAAGGCGTTGCTGACGGCCGGCTGGGACATGCCCAGCGCCTGCGCCGCAGACGAAATGCGGCGGGCGCGCAGGATCTCGTGGAAGACCACCAGCAGGTTCAGGTCGAGCTCGCGCAGGGATTTCATGGACAGTCGCCTGCCATGGCGATCTTGGGCGTCGTTGCGGTCACATTCATAGTGTGAATATAGATTATTCGACTATTGATGGTGCAAGGGTCATGGCGGTCGTCCCATAATGCGCCGACGACCGAGAGCGCCCGGACAACCGGCGCCAGCATGGTCCGCAATGTCAGGAGACAGGCATGAGCAACGCACCCACGTCCGGACCGCAGTCCGACCCATCTTCCGGTTATCAGACCGGCTTCGCCAACGAGTTCGCCACCGAAGCCTTGCCCGGCGCCTTGCCGGTCGGCCAGAACTCCCCGCAACTGTGTCCGTACGGGCTGTACGCCGAGCAGGTATCGGGCACTGCCTTCACCGCCCCGCGTCACACCAACCGGCGCAGCTGGCTCTACCGCATCCGGCCCGCCGCCGCGCACACGCCCTTCGTGCAGATCGACAACAAACGTTTCCACAGCGACTTTTCGCAGGTGCCGACACCGCCGAACCAGCTGCGCTGGGACCCGTTGCCCGAGCCGCCAACTGATATGGTGGTGGACTTCATCGACGGGCTGGTCACCATGGCCGGCAACGGCAGCCCGGAAGCCCAGAGCGGCACCGGCATCCACCTGTATGTAGCGAACCGCTCGATGGAACGCTTCTTCTACAACGCCGACGGCGAATTGCTGATCGTGCCGCAACAGGGGCGGCTGCGCGTGTGGACCGAGCTGGGCGTGATCGAGGCCGAGCCGCTGGAAATCGTGCTGATCCCGCGTGGCATCCGCTTCAAGGTGGAATTGCCCGACGGCACAGCGCGTGGTTATGTCTGCGAGAACTTCGGCGCGCCGTTCCGCTTGCCCGACCTGGGACCGCTGGGCTCCAACGGCCTGGCCAACCCGCGCGACTTCCAGACGCCGAACGCCTGGTACGAGGACGTCGAGGGCGATTTCAAGCTGGTCACGAAGTTCCTGGGCAATCTGTGGCAGGCCGATCTGGATCACTCGCCGCTGGATGTGGTGGCCTGGCACGGCAACTACGCGCCCTGCAAATACGATCTGCGCCACTTCAACACCATCGGGTCGATCAGCTTCGATCACCCGGACCCGTCGATCTTCCTGGTGCTGCAGTCGGTGTCCGACACCCCGGGCGTGGACACCATCGACTTCGTGATCTTCCCGCCGCGTTGGCTGGTCGCCGAAAACACCTTCCGTCCGCCCTGGTTCCACCGCAATGTGGCCAGCGAATTCATGGGGCTGATCCATGGCCAGTACGATGCCAAGGCCGAAGGCTTCCAGCCCGGTGGCGCCAGCCTGCACAATTGCATGAGCGGCCACGGTCCGGACGCCGGCACCTTCGAGAAAGCCAGCCAGGCCGACACCACGAAGCCGCACAAGGTCGACGCCACCATGGCCTTCATGTTCGAGACCCGCCATGTGATCCGGCCCACGCGCTTCGCGCTGGAATCGTCGCAATTGCAGGCCAACTACTTTCGCTGCTGGCTGGACATCAAAAAGCACTTCACCCCGGAGCAGAAATGAGCATCGCCCTCAACGAGACCCTCAATGAGACCCATGACGCAGGCCTGAAAAGCTGGGTCGCCTCCGCCAATGTCGACGGCACCGACTTCCCCATTCAGAACCTGCCCTACGGCGTGTTCCGTCGCCGCCACAGCGACGAGTCCTTCCGCGTTGGCGTGGCCATCGGCGACCAGATTCTTGACCTGACGGTGGTGCGCGGAAGCGGCGCGTTTGCCGATGCCGAACCGCTGGCGCGCCAGGCACTGGATGCGGCAGCATCTTCCACGGTGAACGCCTTGATGGCGCTGGGCCAGCCGGCCTGGACCGCACTGCGACTGGCCTTGTCGCGCGTGTTGCGGCTGAATGCGCCTCAGGCCGAGCGACTCAACAGCGCACTGGTGCCGCAGACCGAAGCGGAACACGCCGTGCCCGCGCGGATCGGCGACTACACCGACTTCTACACCTCGATCCACCACGCCACCACCATCGGCAAGCAGTTCCGGCCCGACAATCCGCTGCTGCCCAACTACAAGTGGGTGCCGATCGGCTACCACGGGCGTGCGTCGTCCATCGTGATTTCCGGCCAGGGCTTCCGCCGCCCGGTGGGGCAGGTCAAGGCGCCGACTGCCGAGGTGCCGGTGCTGGGTCCGGCACAACGCCTGGACTACGAGCTGGAAGTGGCGGTGTATATCGGCACGGCCAATGGGCTGGGTGATCCGGTTTCCATCTCGGACGCCGAGTCGCACGTCTTCGGCCTGGGCTTGTTCAATGACTGGTCGGCGCGCGATATCCAGGCCTGGGAATATCAGCCGCTGGGGCCCTTCCTGTCCAAGAGTTTTGCATCCACGCTGTCGCCGTGGATCGTCACGCTGGAAGCCCTGGCGCCCTATCGCCAGGCATGGACGCGGGCGAGCGACGACCCGCAGCCCCTGGCCTACCTGGACTCGCCCGAGCTGCGCGAACACGGCGCCTTCGACGTGGACCTGGAAGTCTTCCTGTCGACCCGCACCATGCGCGATGCGGGCTTGCCGCCGCAGCGCCTGTCGCAATCCAACATGAGCGACGCCTACTGGAGCGTGTCGCAAATGGTGGCGCACCACACGGTCAATGGCTGCAACCTGCAGCCGGGCGACTTGCTGGGCAGCGGCACCTTGTCGGGCCCCACGCCGGAATCCGCAGGGTCGATGCTGGAGCTGAGCAGCGGCGGCAAGCAGCCACTGACGCTCGACTCCGGCGAGACGCGCAGCTTCCTGCAGGATGGCGATGAGGTGATTTTCCGTGGCCAGGCGCAGCGCGATGGGTTTGTGCGCATCGGCTTCGGCGATGCACGTGGCGAGGTCTTGCCCGCACGGGTGCTGTGATGAGTGCCTCGCAGAACGTTGCTGCCGAATCGGGAATCGTGCTGTTCGACTATTTCCGCAGTTCGGCAGCGTATCGGGTGCGCATCGGCTTGGCGCTGAAGGGCCTGGATTTCCACAGCCACTCAGTGCACCTGGTGCGTGATGGCGGACAGCAGTTGCTGCCCGCGTATCGGGCGCACAACCCGCTGGGCCTGGTGCCGACCTTCGAGCAGGACGGCGTGCGCATTACCCAGTCGCTGGCGATTCTGGAATACCTGGAAGAGCGTCACCCGACGCCTGCGCTGCTGCCAGCCGATCCGCAAGCGCGGGCGCAGGCGCGCCAGATCGCGCTGACGATTGCGTGCGATATCCATCCGCTGAACAACCTGCGCACCTTGAAGTACCTCACGCAGGAACTCGGCATGAGCCCGGATGCACGCCAGGCCTGGATCACGCATTGGATATCCGAGGGCTTTGCGGCGCTGGAAACCCAGCTGGCGGATGTCAAGACGCCTTACTGCGTGGGCGATGTGCCCAGCCTGGCTGATTGCTGCCTGATCCCGCAGATGTTCAATGCGCGGCGGTTCAATATCGACGTGAGCCAATACCCGCGCCTGGTGGCGATAGATGCTGCCTGCAATGCGCTGCCTGCGTTCCAGGCGGCACATCCGTCGCGTCAGCCCGACGCGGAATAACGCTGCTTGCGGGCCAGTGTGCGGTGGGGCGTGTGCCCGCCGCGCATTGGCTGCGTAGGCGGCGCATACCGGCCCTCATTGGCTGCACATCAGCCGCACTTGACCACCTGCGCCGCTTCCCCTTGCGCCGCCGTTCAGCGTACCCGGCGCAGGTCTTCGCGACCGTGCGTTAGCATGCGGGTCGATTTCGACTTTTCTGCTGCCCGCCCATGCGCGTTCTGTTTTTCGGCAAGTTTCCGATCGCCCGCCACGGCGGCATCGAGCGTCACGTCCAGACCTTGAGCGAGGGGCTGGCAGCACGTGGCGTCGCGGTCACCAATCTGGTCTATGGCGAGCAGACGCGGCACGAGAGCCAGGTGCGCGGCGTCACCATCATCGAAGCGCCGCTGGCCACCATGCTGGGCAGCCAGCCGATTTCCTGGGACATGGTGCGCGAGGCACGTCGGGTGATCGCCCAGGGCGTGGATCTGATCCACCTGCATTTCCCCGACCCCTTTGCGCACGGCGTGGCCAGCCTGGTCGCGGGCCGCATTCCGGTCATCATCAGCTGGCATTCCGACATCGTGCGCCAGCGCACCGTAGGGGCGGTCTACCGGCAGATCGCACGGCTGGCCTTGCGCCGTCCCGCTGCCGTGCTGGTCGCCACCGCGCGCCACGCGGATTCCCGCCAACTGGACATGATTGCGCCGCGCGAGCGGGTGCACGTGGTGCCTTACGGCATCGACGCCGCGAAGTGTGAATCTACGCCAGCGATCCTGGCGCGTGCCGCGGAACTGCGTGCGGCCTACGGTCCGCAACCATTGGTCTTCGCGCTGGGTCGCCAGGTTGGCTACAAAGGCTTCGACGTGCTGATCGATGCGGTCGCCAAGTCAGGCGCGCAGTTGGTCCTGGGCGGCACCGGGCCGCTGGAAGCCGACTTGCGGCAACGTGCGGCAAGCAGCCCGGCGGCCAGCCGCCTGCATGTGATCGGCGAAATTCCGGAAGCCGACCTGGTGGCCTGGCATTACGCCAGCGACATGTATTGCCTGTCCTCGGTGGAACCGGCGGAAGCCTTTGGCCTGGTGCAGGCCGAAGCCATGGCCTGCGGACGCCCGGTGATCAACACCGCGCTGGGCAACGGCGTGAACGAGGTCAGCCCGGATGGCTTGAGTGGCCTGACGGTGCCGGTGCGCGATGTAGATGCCATGGCCAAGGCCATCGACACCCTGGCCGCCGACCCGGCGCTGCGCCAGCGCCTGGGGGCAGCTGGCCGCGAGCGGGTGATGACGCGATATTCGATTCCGGCGATGGTCGATGGCACCCTGGCGGTGTATGGCCAGGTGCTGCAGCAGGCGCGCTAGATCGGACTGATTGACTGACGTCCTGACTGACGGTCTGATTTTGCCGCTCAGTGTTTCAGGCTCGACGCTGATACAGCGTGACTCGGCCAAGCAGCCGAATCACCCACCGCACACGTCGACCTACCACCACACCGACACGTGATCCACCACCCGCTGCGTTGCCCCCGCATGCGCTGCAGTGAATCGCTCGGCTGCCGTCCGCATCTCGGCCTGCCTGTCTGAATCGGCAAGCACCGCCAGCGCCGCCCTGATCGCCTCGGCCGCATCGGCCACGCGCAGTGCCGCCCCGGCTTCGACGGCATCGTCGGACGCCTGCGCAAAATTGAAGGTATGTGGGCCCACGATCACCGGCACGCCGCAGGCGGCCGCTTCGATCAGGTTCTGCCCGCCCAGCGGCGCAAAACTGCCCGCCACGATGGCCACGTCGGCCGCGGCGTAGAAGCGCGGCATTTCACCCAGGGTATCGCCCAGCACCACTTGCACGTCGGCGGGCACGGTGTCGCCCGGCTGCATCGCCGAGCGCCGCAACACCTTCATGCCGGCAGCCGCCAGCATTGCCGCCACGTTGTCGAAACGCTGCGGGTGGCGCGGAATCAGCAAGGCCACCGGCCCGTCTGCCGTCAGTTGCCGTTTCAAGGCCGCGATGAACCCCTCATCCTCGCCCTCGCGGGTGCTGGCAATCGCCAACACCTGTCGGTCCAGCTGCTGACGCCACGCGCGTCCTTCGGCAATCTGGTCGACCGGCAGCGCAATATCGAACTTCAGGTTGCCCACCACCTGCGGATCGCGCGCGCCCACGTCGCGCAACCGCTGCGCATCTTGTGCGGTCTGGGCCAGCACCGCATCGAGTGCGCCGAAGGCATTGCGGGCCAGGCTGCCCAGCCGCGCGGCACGCCGTGCCGACCGGGCCGACAGCCGTGCACTGACCAGCGCAATGCGGACCTTGTGCTTTGCTGCTTCGGCCACCACGTTGGGCCAGACCTCGGTTTCGATGAGCAGGCCGCAGCGTGGCGCGAAATAGGTATAGAAGCGGCGAATCGCGCCCGGCAAGTCATACGGCAGCCAGGTCTGGTGAAGCTGACCACTGTCGATCTCGGTCTTGAACAGGCGTCCGCCCTCGGCGCGACCGGTGGCTGTGGTGTGGGTCAGCAGCACGGGCAAACCACGGTCCAGCACGGCGCGGATCAAGGGTTGGGCCGCGCGCGTTTCGCCCAGGCTGACGGCGTGTATCCATACCGGGCGCACCAGCAGCGCGGGCTCCTTGCCATACAGCGCAAAACGCTCGTTCGGATAGGCGCCGTAGCTGGGCTCCTGGCGGGCGCGTCGACGCATGCGCAACCACAGCAAGGGGGCGCTCAGGCGCAAGAGCAGGGAATACAGAAACAGGCTCATCGTGGCAGCAAGGCCTGTTCAACCGCGTGCTGCACGGTGGCCAGCGGCGGTGGGTTGCCCGGCCCGCCCAGGCTGGCGGTGTAGCCCGCGCCATTGACGGGCGCAAGCGTGGGTTCGTAGTCGCAGTAGATGCCGATGGTGGGGCGGCCGAGCGCGCCCGCCAGGTGGGTCAATCCGCTGTCCAGGCCGATCACCATGCGCGACCCGGCCAGCACCTGCGCGGCCTCGCGCAAACCCATGCGCGGCAAGGCTTCGGCGCCCGGGATGCCGTCTGCCAGGCGCTTGGCGCGCGCAATTTCTTCATCGCTGCCCGCGAACAGGCGCGCGGCAATGCCGTGGTCCGCCAATTGGCGCAGCACCGCCTGCCAGCGGTCTTCCGGCCATAATTTGGTCGCGCGGCTGGCAGAAGGCATGATCGCGGCGTAGCCGGTGGGCAGGGCAATGGGCATATCGCGCGCGAGGGCTGCGGCATCCAGACCGAAGTCGGCCGGCCGGTCCAGCGTGTAGCCCAGCGCGTAGGCGGCCAGGGTGCGATTGCGCAGCACGGCCGGCTGGTGCCAGGCGATGCGGTGACGGCGGGTATAGAACAACGCGGCGGCAGCTTCCCGGCCCGATCCCGGCCCGTAGCCATGCACCGGCCCGCGTGCGCGCAGTGACAGCAGCGCCGATTTGATCAGGCCTTGCAGGTCGATGACCATGTGATATCGATGCGAGCGCAGCTTGGCCTCGAAGGCCCGACGCTCGGTGCGCACCTGCGGTGACCACCACGCCTTGCGCCAGCGCCGCAGCGCCACCGGAATCACCTCACTGACGTGGGTGCTCAGGGCGGGCAGGGCGGTGAAGCTCTCTTCGGCGACCCAATCGATGGCCATGCCGGGAAAGTGGCGCGCAATATCGGGCAGCACCGGCAGGGCATGGACGATATCGCCCATCGAGGAAGTCTTGACGATCAGGATGCGGGAGGCGGACATCGGCAGCGGCAATCACCGCAAGGAGCGTGAAAGCCGGGATTCTACCTGTTGGCATTGGCGCAGGTGGACACGCTGCCTGGCCAGGTGGTTTGTCCCGCTTGCTCGGTCGAGCCGGCCAGGGCGGGCGTCGGGGTCGGGGAACACCTGATCGGCGGCACCCCGACCCTGACAATCAGGGCATCAACAGCCGGTTGATCCCTTCGACGTCAGCCTCGCTCAGCACGCCGATCGCCGATTTCAGCTGCAAGCTGTTCTGCAGCGCGTTGTAGCGCGCCCGTGCCAGGTCGCGCTGGGTCGAGAACAATTGCTGCTGGGCGTTCAACACATCGATGTTGATGCGCACGCCCACTTCGTAGCCGGTCTTGTTGGCGTCGAGCGCGCTGCGGCTCGATACTTCGGCCGCCTTCAAGGCCTGGATCTGCGCCAGGCCCGAGGTCACGCCCAGGTAAGCCTGGCGGGTCAGCTGCGACACATTGCGGCGCGCGGTTTCCAGGTCGAACAAGGCTTTTTCGCGCAAGGCCACGCTTTCGGTGATGCGCGACGAGGTCGCATAACCCGAGAACACCGGCACCAGCAATTGCACGCCGATGGTTCGGGTAGTGGTGCCGCGCGGCAGCAGCACACCGCTTTGCGAGGTCGCATCACCCTGGATGTTTCGCCCCAGGGACGCCGTCAGGGCCACGGTCGGCAGGTGACCTGCCTTGGCGATCTCGATCGAGCGCGAGGCCACTTCGGTATTGAGCTGCGACTGGACCACGCTCAGGTTCTGCGTGACGGCCTGGTTGATCCAGTCGTCGACCCGCGCCGGTTGCGGTGCGGGCACTTCCACATCGCTGCGCAGTGTGGCCAGCTGGCCGGGAGACGTGCCGATCACCTGGCGCAGGGCCGAGCGGGCCAGATCCAGCGTGCTTTCGGCCTGCAGCTCGGTCGCCACCACCAGGTCGTAACGCGCCTGGGCTTCGTAGGTGTCGGTAATGGTTGCCGTGCCGATCTCGAAATTGCGCTGCGCCGAGGCCAGTTGTTCCGCAATCGCAGACTTCTGCGCGCCGATGAAGGTCAGGTCATCCTGCGCGGCCAGCACGTCGAAGTAGGCCTGCGATACCCGCAGCGCCAGGTCCTGGCGCGCCTGCACCAGCTGCGCGTCGCTGATCGCCACCAGCAGCTTGGACTGCTCGTAGCCCTGCCAGATCGACCAGTCAAACAGCGGCTGGGACAGCTGCAAGCCGATGTCGGTACTGTTGGTACTGACATTGAACGGGCCGGAATCACTTTCGCTGTGGTTGCGGCCCAGGCTTGCGCCCACATTGGGCAGCAGGCCGGCGCGGGCCTGCGGCAAGCGCTCCTGGCCGGCCACATTGGCGTAGCGGGCTGCTGCAAACGTCGAATCGTTGGCCAGCGCCTCGCGATAGCTCTGGATCAGGTCCAGCGCCGACGCGGGCTGGCAAAAGGCAAGGGGCGCGACGATCGCGATGAGTTGCAGGACCCGCGGCGACAGTCGCATGCCTATGCCCTGGTCAGAACCGGAACTTCGATACGGTCGCGCCACGCAAAGGCTTCACCACGGTTTCGAACAGCGAAATCGAGTCGAAACTGGCGGCGGTCGTGCGGGTGATCAGCCAGGCGGTCATCACCGGCGCCTGGCCGACGATCACCAGCAAGCGGCCGCCCACGCGCAATTGGTACTTCAGGCCGTCCGGCACTTCCGGCACCGAGCCGCTGACCAGAATCGCTTCGTATTCGGTCGTGCCCCAGCCGCTGCGTCCGTCGCCGGTTTCGACGCGGACGTTGGTGATGCCCTGGCGCTGCAGGTTTTCCTGCGCAAACGCCGCCAGGCGCGAATCGATTTCAACCGTGGTGACCTGGTTGGCCTGGCTGGCCATCAAGGCCGCTTGGTAACCGGAACCAGCGCCGATTTCCAGCACCGAGTCGGTCGACTTCAGGGCCAGTTCCTGCAGCAGGCGGGCTTCGAGCTTGGGCGACAACATGGATTCGCCGGTGTCGACACCGCCTACGCGCAGCGGAATTTCCATGTCGACGAAGGTCATGGCGCGCAGCGTCGGCGGCACGAAGTTTTCGCGACGGACCTTGAACAGCAGGTCGAGGACACGCGTATCGAGGACATCCCAGGGGCGGATCTGCTGTTCCACCATGTTGAATCGGGCTTGCTCAAGGGTCTCGTCTCGGACAATGTCGAGATCGTTCTGGATCGTGGCGTTCATGGCTCGCTGCAGCTGGGATGGACAACCGCAGCATTTTAGGCGTTCGCGCCAGCTTGCGCTATGACGGTGTGGCGGCAAGGCTGCGCGTCAATGTGCTGATCAGCGCTTGCAGCTGACGTTCGGCTGACGCCGGACGCTCGTCAACCCCTGCAAATGTGTGTTCCCAGAGGGCCATCATCATCACCGGGCTGCAAATCACATGTACCGTCGCCGGTACGTCCGGACAGGAAAATTCGCCACGATCGATGCCCCGTTGCAACGCTCTGCCGAAAATCGCCTGTCCCGGCGTGATCACTTCGTCCAGATAGAAGCGCGCAATGCCGGGAAAATTGCCGGCTTCCGAGGTCACGAGCTTCATGATTCCGGAACTGCGCGTGTTGCCGATGCGTTCCCACCAGCCCTCGATCAGGAAGGCGAGCAAGGCGGCGCTGCTGTCGGTCCACTGGTCGACGATCTGCTTGGCCTCGACGATCATCGGCACGATGCTGTCGCGCACCACCGCCTTGAACAGGTCTTCCTTGTTGGCGAAATACAGGTACAGCGTGCTTTTCGCCACGCCCGCGGCGCGTGCCACATCTTCCAGTCGGGTTCCGGCATAACCGCGCGCCACGAACGCGTCGAGTGCGGCGTCCAGCACCTCGCGGCTGCGAAAGGCCTTGCGGCGACGCCAGCGCGGTGAGTCCGGGCTGGTGTCGTCAGGGGGAGTGTCGCCGCCAGAGGCTTCCGTCGACATCGCTCGCCGCCTACCACCAGCCGTGGAAGTGGTGCACCGGTCCGTGGCCGCTGCCCACGTCCAGCCGGTCGGCGTGGCGCAAGGCTTCGGTCAGGTAGGCCTTGGCGCGCTTGGCGGCGGTCGGCGTGTCGATCCCCTGGGCCAGCAAGGCCGCCAAGGCGGCGCTCAGCGTGCAGCCGGTGCCATGGGTATTGCGCGTTTCCACGCGTGGCGCCGACAGCTCGATCATCTGGTCGCCATCGTGCAGCAGGTCGATCGCCACGTCGCCGTGCAGGTGGCCGCCCTTGAGCAACACCCAGCGCTGGCCGCTGTGACCCAGCTTTTCGCGCAGCTTTTCAGCGGCACGACGCATTTCACGCAGGTTGTCCGGTGCGGATTGCCCCAGCAAGGCCGCTGCTTCCGGCAGGTTGGGCGTCAGCACCGTCACCAGCGGGAACAGGCCTTCGCGCAGCGCGCCGACCGCATCTCGTTCCAGCAGCGCGTGGCCGCCCTTGGCGATCATCACCGGGTCCAGCACTACCCGCGTGGGCGCCCAGTGCTGCAGGCGCTCGGAAATCATTTCGATGACCGGGCGCTGGCCCACCATGCCGATCTTCACCGCATCGATGCGCACGTCGGCAAACAAGGTATCGATCTGCTCGCCGACAAAGGCAGGAGCGATCGGCAGGATGCCGCTCACGCCCTGGGTGCTTTGCGCGGTGAGTGCGGCAACTACGCCGCAGGCATAGGCGCCCATGGCGCTCATCGCCTTGACGTCGGCCAGCACGCCGGCGCCGCCCGAGGGGTCGATGCCAGCAATGCTCAGCGCATTGGCAATCGTGCCTTTGCGCGGGTCTTTGTCTGCATCCTTGCCAGACGGGTTGGCACCTGCGCCGCGCGGGTCGGCAGAAACCGGGGGGAAGACCATGGTTACGCTGCCTTCCCGATCAAGCCTTCGGTGGGCGAGCTGGGTGCGGCGCTGTAGAGCTTCTTCGGCACGCGGCCGGCCAGGAAGGCGTCGCGACCGGCTTCGACCGCTTTCTTCATGGCACCTGCCATGCGCACCGGGTCTTGCGCGCCTGCAATCGCGGTATTCATCAGCACGCCGTCGCAACCCAGTTCCATGGCGATGGCGGCGTCCGACGCGGTACCTACGCCGGCGTCGACCAGCACCGGCACCTTCGACTGATCGATGATCAGGCGCAGGTTCCAGGGGTTCAGAATGCCCATGCCCGAGCCGATGAGGGACGCCAGCGGCATGATCGCCACGCAGCCGATGTCTTCCAGCATGCGGCTCTGGATCGGATCGTCGGTGCAATACACCATCACCTTGAAGCCGTCCTTCACCAGGGTTTCGGCAGCCTTCAGGGTTTCGGGCATGTTGGGGAAGAGCGTGTGCGGATCGCCCAGCACTTCCAGCTTCACCAGGTCGTGGCCGTCGAGCAGCTCGCGGGCCAGGCGCAGCGTGCGCACGGCGTCGTCGGCGCTGTAGCAGCCAGCGGTGTTCGGCAACAGCGTGAAGCGATCGGCCGGCAGGTAGTCCAGCAGATTCGGTTCGCCCGGGTTCTGGCCCAGGTTGGTGCGGCGAATGGCCACCGTGACGATCTGCGCGCCGCTGGCGTCCAGCGCCTCGCGGGTCTGCGCGAAATCGCGGTACTTGCCGGTGCCCACCAGCAGGCGGGACCGATAGTCCACGCCGGCGATGTTCAGGGTGTCTTGGGTCAATGCGTCTTGCATGGAAATCTCCGTTGCGAGCGCGCCATCACCAGATGGCGCGCCGTCGAACCTGTCGTTCAAGCGATATTAAGCCCGGTCGCTGGACTCAAATTCAATCCGGGCACTATCCCCGCATCACGTCCGGTGATACAGCTCCGCGCCCTTTTTCACGAACTCGATCGCCTTCTCTTTCATGCCGTGCGACAGCGCCGCCTGTTCGTCGACGCCTTGCTGCGCAGCGTAATCGCGCACGTCCTGCGTGATCTTCATGCTGCAGAAATGCGGACCGCACATCGAGCAGAAGTGCGCGGCCTTCATCGAGTCCTTGGGCAGGGTCTCGTCGTGGAACTCGCGTGCGGTGTCCGGGTCCAGACCGATGTTGAACTGGTCGTCCCAGCGGAACTCGAAACGCGCTTTCGACAGCGCATTGTCGCGCACTTGGGCGCCCGGGTGTCCCTTGGCCAGATCGGCCGCGTGTGCGGCGATCTTGTAGGTGATGATGCCGTCCTTCACATCCTTCTTGTTCGGCAGGCCCAGGTGCTCCTTCGGCGTCACGTAGCACAGCATGGCCGTGCCGTACCAGCCGATCATCGCCGCGCCGATGCCGGACGTGATGTGGTCGTAGCCGGGTGCAATGTCGGTGGTCAGCGGGCCCAGGGTGTAGAAGGGCGCTTCCTTGCAGTGTTCCAGCTGCAAGTCCATGTTCTCCTTGATCAGGTGCATGGGCACGTGACCCGGGCCTTCCACCATCACCTGCACGTCGTGCTGCCAGGCCACCTGGGTAAGTTCACCCAGGGTCTTCAGTTCTGCAAACTGCGCTTCGTCGTTGGCGTCGTAGATCGAGCCCGGACGCAGCCCGTCGCCCAGCGAGAAGGACACGTCGTAGGCCTTCATGATCTCGCAGATGTCTTCGAAGTGCTCGTAGATGAAGCTTTCGCGGTGGTGCGACAGACACCACTTGGCCATGATCGACCCGCCGCGCGACACGATGCCCGTCATGCGCTTGGCCGTCATCGGGATGAAAGGCAGGCGCACGCCCGCGTGGATGGTGAAGTAGTCCACGCCTTGTTCGGCTTGCTCGATCAGCGTGTCGCGGAAGATTTCCCAGGTCAGGTCTTCCGCCTTGCCGTTGACCTTTTCCAGCGCCTGATACAGCGGCACGGTGCCGATCGGCACCGGCGAATTGCGCAGAATCCACTCGCGGGTTTCGTGGATGTGCTTGCCGGTCGACAAGTCCATCACATTGTCCGCACCCCAGCGGATCGCCCAGGTCATTTTCTCGACTTCTTCACCAATCGAAGACGTCACCGCCGAGTTGCCGATGTTGGCGTTGATCTTCACCAGGAAATTGCGCCCGATCGCCATCGGTTCGCTTTCCGGGTGGTTGATGTTGTTCGGGATGATCGCGCGGCCACGGGCGATTTCCTCGCGCACGAATTCCGGCGTGATCGCGCCGGGCAAGGATGCACCGAAGGACTCGCCGCGATGCTGGCGCATCAGCAGCTCGGCCATCTTCTGGCCGGTGGCGCCGCTGTCGCGCAGGGACTGCACATATTCTTCACGACGCAGATTCTCGCGGATGGCGACGAACTCCATTTCCGGCGTGATGATGCCCTGGCGGGCGTAGTGCATCTGCGTCACGTTCTTGCCTGCGCGGGCGCGGCGCGGCGTGCGCTGCAGGTTGAAGCGCAGTTCCGCCAGCTTCGGGTCGTCCAGGCGTTCGCGGCCGAAGGCGCTGCTCGGGCCGTCCAGGAATTCGGTGTCACCACGTTCATCCAGCCAGGCTGCGCGCAGCGGCGCCAGGCCCGAGCGGATGTCGATCTGGGCGGTCGGATCGGTGTAGGGACCGCTGGTGTCGTACACCGTGATGGGCGGGTTCTTCTCGCCGCCGAACATGGTCGGCGTGTCGTCCTGCGAAATCTCGCGGAAGGGCACACGAATGTCGGGACGGGAGCCGGTCTGGTAGACCTTGCGGGACTGCGGCAAAGGCTTGACGGCGGCTTCATCGACCAGTGCAGTTGATGCGAGAAACTTGGGATTGGCGTTCATGGAAGCTCCAGGACAGAAAAGTTGTCGGAGCCGAACTGGGAAGGGACTTCCCGGCCAGGAGAAGGGAGAAAACAATGATGGACGACGCACGGCCGCAGGCCGGCCGTGAGCCGGGTGCGACCGGACCTCACCCATCTTGGGCGGCCGGGAAACGCTCCCTGCATCGGCATTATCCGTACAGGTTCGAAGGGACTTTCTCACCCCGCGCAAGCCTTGAAGATTCAGGCTTTTGCAAAGGACCCCTGCGTTTTGCGCGCCCAGTATATCGGGTGCACGGACAATGCCGAAGCGTATGTTTGCTGACCAAGCGGTCAGTGCGCCACAGGTGGTGCCGCAAGCCCGGTCGCGATGCCCGTTGGCAATCGCGACCTTATCCACGCCACAAAAGTCTGGATCTTCATCTGCCCCGCCCGATCGCGTGGCATGCACAGGTGATGCCCGGGCGCATCCACGCCTGCATCCCCGAACGGCAATACCAGACTGCCGCGCTGCAGATGTTCATGCGCCAGCAGCGTGCTGTCCAGGCACATGCCCAGGCCATCGGCCACCGCATTGAACATCATGAAGGACCGGTCAAAGCGCAGGCCGCGATCCACGTTGGCGGGGCGATCCAGGTAACGCGTTGCCCAGTCGCGCCACGACACCGCCGTCTGCTGGTTGTGGATCAGCAGATAGTCTTCCAGCGTGTCGACAGCCAAAGGCAGCGTCTTGCCGCCAAGCAGCGCCGGGCTGCACATGGGTACGTAGCGCTCCACCGGTGTCAGTGGCTCTACCAACATTTCAGGGTCGGCGACAGGCACGCCGTAAACAATCGCCAGGTCCAGACCGCCATGCTGAAAGTCAGGGGTCTCGTGCACCGCCGACAAACGCAGGTCGATATGCGGATGCGCCTTCAGAAACTCGGGCAGGCCCGGCATCAACCAGATCGCGGCGAAGCTGGGCGCGCATTGCACACTGATGGTGTGCACGTCGCCCTTGCTTGTGCCCGCCATGATCTCGCTCAGTTCCAGATCCAGATCGGTGAACGCCCGGCGCACGACCTCAAACAGGCGGCTGCCCGCCTGGGTCGGCACGATGCTGCGCTTGCGTCGTTCGAACAGCAGTGTGCCCAGGCTGGTCTCCAGCGACTGGATGGCGTGGCTGACGGCCGACGCGGTCACGCACAATTCCTGCGCAGCAGCGGCGAAGCTGCCATGCAAGTACGCGGCCTCGAAGGCGTGCAGGTGCCTGATCGAGGTTTTGCGCAGTGCAGCATAGCGGTGAATCGATTTCATCGATGATTGAATTTATGTACGTATGCAGCGCGTGGCGTGGTCGCTAGGATGATGTCTGTACGGTACCCGGCGCCGAGACGCCCGGACCGCAGAACATAAAAAGGATAGCGGAGATCATGTCCACACCCACTACTGCGCCGGATCTGCCGACGCGCGCATTCAATATCCGTCGCCATGCCCTGCGCATGGGCGCGGTTCAAGGCCAGGGCTACATCGGCCAGGCGCTCGGCGTGGCCGATGTGCTGGCCGTGTCCTATTTCCACGCCATGAATTATCGGCCGGCCGACCCGCACTGGGAGCCGCGCGACCGCTTTCTGCTGTCGATCGGCCACTACGCGATTGCGCTGTATGCGGCGCTGATCGAAGCCGGTGTGATCCCGGAAGACGAGCTCGATACCTATGGCAGCGACGACAGCCGCTTGCCCATGTCGGGCATGGCCGCCTACACGCCCGGCATGGAAATCACTGGCGGTTCGCTGGGGCAAGGTCTGGGCATTGCCGTGGGCATGTGCCTGGGTCTGAAACGCAAGGCTTCATCATCCTTCGTCTACAACCTGCTGTCCGATGGCGAACTGAATGAAGGCTCGACCTGGGAGGCGGTGATGTCTGCCAGCAGCTGGAAATTGAACAACCTGATCGCGATTGTCGACGTGAACAATCAACAGGCCGATGGTCCGTCGACGCAGGTGATGAATTTCGAACCGCTGGCCGACAAGTGGACGGCCTTCGGTTGGTTTACGCAGCGGGTCGATGGCAACGATCTGGATGCGCTGGTGGCCGCCTTCGATGCGGCGCGCAAGCATCCCGCGCCGCAGCCGCGCGTGATCCTTTGCGACACCTTGATGGGCAAGGGCGTGCCCTTCCTGGAACAGCGCGACAAGACCCACTTCATTCGTGTCGACGAAGCCGAATGGCAGCACGCGCTCGAATTGCTGAGCGCAGGGAGGCAAGCATGAGCACCGCAACCAACAAGACCATGGCCACGCATCCGGCAGACGCCAAGCCGGGCAGCAACAGTACTGCGGAAGCACCGTCGACAACCGCCAACGAACCCGCCAAGAAACGCCTGACGACGTCCGCGATGATCGCGTCGATTGCCAGCGAAGGACAGGCCACACGCGCCGCACCCTTCGGCCACGCGCTGGTGGCCTTGGCGGAACAACGGCCGGAGATCGTCGGCCTGTCTGCCGACTTGTCGAAGTACACCGACCTGCACATCTTCGCCAACGCCTTCCCGGACCGCTTCTATCAGATGGGCATGGCGGAACAATTGCTGATGGGTGCTGCAGCAGGTCTGGCGCGTGAAGGCTTCGTACCCTTCGCGACCACCTACGCCGTGTTCGCCTCGCGCCGTGCCTACGACTTCATCTGCATGGGCATCGCAGAAGAAAACCTCAACGTGAAGATCGTCTGCGCCTTGCCCGGTCTGACCACCGGCTACGGCCCCAGTCATCAGGCAACCGATGACCTGGCGATCTTCCGCGCGATGCCGAACCTGACCGTGGTCGACCCCTGCGATGCGCTCGACATCGAACAAGCGGTGCCCGCGATTGCCGACCATCAAGGCCCCGTCTACATGCGCCTGCTGCGCGGCAATGTGCCGCTGGTGCTGCACGAGCACGAGAACTATCGCTTCCAGCTGGGCAAGGCCGCATTGCTGCGCGACGGTCGCGATGTGCTGTTGATCTCGTCGGGCCTGATGACCATGCGTGCGTTGGAGGCCGCAGAGGCCTTGCACAAGGATGCGGTGGATGTGGCAGTGCTTCACGTCCCCACTATCAAGCCGCTGGATACCGAGACCATCCTGCGCGAAGCCCGGCGCAGTGGACGCTTGGTGGTGGTTGCGGAAAACCATTCCATCGTTGGCGGCCTGGGCGAAGCGGTGGCTGGCGTGTTGATGCGGGAGGGCGTGCACGTGCCGTTCCGCCAGATCGCCTTGCCCGATGCGTTCCTGGACGCTGGCGCCTTGCCGACGCTGCATGACCGCTACGGAATTTCGACAAGCAGCATGACAAGCTCGATCAAGGGCTGGCTGTCCGGCAAGGGAGTCTGACATGGGAGTACCGAACGAAGACCTGCCCACCGTCGGCCTGATCGGCCTGGGCGCCATGGGCATCGAGGTCGCCTTGAACCTGTTGCGCAAAGGCTTCCCGGTGGTCGGCTACGACGTGCGCGATACCGCCTACGCCCGCTTCGAGGCCGAAGGCGGGGAGCGCGCCGCATCGCCTGCCGAGGCCGGCAGCCGGGCCTCCGTCGTCATCCTGTTCGTGGTCAATGCCGCGCAGGCCGAAAGCGTGTTGGCGGGCGAGCAAGGCGTGTTCGCCGCCATGGGCGGGCAGGGCGTGGTGGCCTTGTGCTGCACCGCGCTGCCCGAGGACGCCAAGCGCCTGGGCGCGATGGCTGCCGAGCGCGGCGTGGTGCTCCTGGACAGTCCGGTCTCGGGCGGCACGGCGGGCGCGGCAGCAGGCACGCTGACCATCATGGCTGCCGGTCCCAAGGACGCGTTCGAAAAGACCCGGCCGGTGTTCGAGGCCTTCGGCGCCAACCTCTATCACCTGGGAACCGAATGGGGCCTGGGCTCGACCATGAAGATGGTCAACCAACTGCTGGTCGGCGTACACATCGCGGCCGCCTGCGAGGCCGTGGCCTTCGGCGCACGCGCCGGCATCGATCCCGACCTGCTCTACGAGATCATCAGCCGCAGCGCCGGCAGTTCCTGGGCCTTCAAAGACCGCGTGCCGCGCATCCTGGCGGCCGACTACGCGCCGCCCAGCTCTGCCGTCAACATCTTCGTGAAAGACCTGGGCATCGTGCTGGACACCGCACGCGGCATGACTTTCCCGCTGCCTTTGGCGGGGAGCGCCTACCAGCAGTTCGTCGCGGCCAGCGCGGCCGGCTGGGGCAATGAGGATGATTCGTCAGTGGTGCGCCTGTACCAGCGCATTGCCGATATTCCGCTGCCGCAGAAACGGTAGCGAATCGGTGAGCGTTCAGCGCGCCTTCACCATGGCGCGCGCCTCTTCCTGCATGCACGCCGCAAACAGCGCGGCGAATTCCCGGTTCAGCAGACTGCGCGGCTGGTTCTGCGGATGCAGCGCATAGGTCGGGAAGGGAATCGCCGGCAGGAAGCGCCGCACCGCAATATCGCTGTAGCGGTAGCTGTGCGCCACGATCGGGTTCACCACGCTGACGCCCATGCCCAGGCCCACCATCTTGCAGATGGCCGCCGCATAGTGTGACTCGCACGCAAGAATGCGGCCGTCCTCGCGGTCCTTGGTGAACGGGGCATCGATACGCTGGCGCGTGCCGTCGCCATACCCGTGCGACAGGAAGGGTTCGCCATCCAGATCGTCAGGTTTCAAGGCGCCTCGCCCCTTGGCCAGGCGATGCGTGGACGGCACGATGCACACCCCCGTCATCTCGCCCAGCAACTCCACATCGATGCCCTGGCTGTCATGCACGTAGGACGCAATGCCGATGTCGCTGTAGCCCGTGGCGGTCCACTGTCCGACCGACACCGAGTCGCTGACGTGCAGCGACACCACCACGTCTGGGAACAGTTCTGAAAAGCGCTGGATCGCCGAGGGTGCAAGCGTCAGCGCCATCGACGGTACCGAGCCGATGCGCAGGCGTCCGACCCCGCGCTTGAGAATCGACGCAGCCGAGTTTTCCAGGCTGCGCAGCCCGATGAAAGACCGCTCGACATCGCGGAAGAAGGCGCGTCCTTCCGGGGTGGGCACCAGGCGGCCGGCAGCCCGTTCGAACAGGCGCATGCCGATCTGTCTTTCCAGCTGTCCGATGACACGACTGATGTTGGGCTGCGAGGTGTGCAGCTCGCGCGCAGCCTGGGTCATCGACCTCGACAACATGACCGCCCGGAAGGTTTCGACCTGCTTGAAATTGATCATGCGAGGGGTATATCAAAAACTGATAGTTGTTCATCGTATCGGAATTTGCCAGATGTTCCAGGTCCCCGTAAGTTGTACCCATGGCACTCAGCACCTGCACAGACAGGGCGGTGTTCTGGCTGTCAGCGCGCTTCATGTGCGTGGCGGCGACCCTTCAGATAACGGAGACAAATCCATGCGTGCTCGTCGTGCCTTTGTTCGTCCTGCCTTGACCGGCCGCCTGCTGGCCACCACCATCGCATTTGCTGCAACACTTGCCGCATCCCTTCCCGCCGCCGCTGTCGTCACGCTGCCCGCCTTGCCCGAGGCCATGAAGGCCAAGGGCGTGCTCAATGCCGGTGTGCGCTGCGATCAACCGCCCTATGGTTACCAGGACGAAAAGGGTGGCTACGCCGGGGTGGAGACCGACATGGCGCGTCAGATCGCCAAGTGGGCCTTCGGTGACGAAACCAAGATTGCCTTCACCTGCGTGACGGCCGAAAACCGCATTCCACAACTGACCGCTGGTCGGGTCGATCTGCTGATCGCCACACTGGGCGCCACGCCCGAGCGTGCCCGCGTGATCGACTTCACCAAGGCCTATCGCTGGGGGGCAAGCGGTGTGCTGGTGAAGGCCGACAGCCCCTACAAGAAAGTGGCAGACCTCGACGGCCAGACGGTGGTCGCGCCCAAGGGATCGGTCCAGGCCAAATGGTTCGAAGACAACATGCCCAAGGTCACCACGCTGCGCCTGAATGGCACGGCCGACTCGCTGCAGGCCTTCAAGCAAGGCCGCGCTGTGGCCTACGCCCATGACGGCGCCACGCTGGTCGTGATTGCCGAACAGGGCAAGTCGATGCGCGTGCTCGACGACGTGTTCCTGGTGTCGGACGCCGCCATTGGTGTGCGCAAGAACGAAGAGGCCTGGCGCGATTACCTGACGGCATCGGTCAACAAGATGCATGACGAAAAACTGTTCCGCGGCTGGCTGGCGAAATGGGTGCCGGAAGGTATTCGTCCCTACTACATCAATGCGTTCGAAAACCCGCGTCCTGACGGCAAGTAAGTCCCTCATGTGACGGCATGCCCGCGCGGCATGTGCTCGCCCGGCGCGTCTGCTGCACACGCCGGGCGGGTTTGACGCACCCGTCGCCACGCGCTGACGGGCGCCCCTTGTCTCGAATGGCGCGACGCGCACGCGGGGGTCAATGAGCTTCGATCCGAATTACTTGCTGGCCCAATGGCCAGCGCTGCTGAACGGCCTGGGCATGACCGTCCTGGTCTCCGTCATCGCCTTGATTGCGTCCGTCGTGATCGGTGTGGTCGGCGCCGCCTGTCGGGTGCTGCGCGTCCCGGTGCTGTCGCAACTGGTGGTGGCCTATGTGGAACTCATCCGCAACACGCCGATCCTGGTGCAGCTGTTCTTCATCTTCTACGGCCTGCCGTCCATCGGCGTGCAGTTCTCCTTGTTCTGGTCGGGTGTGGTGTGCCTGTCGGTCTGGGCTGGCGCCTACCAGGTCGAGAACATTCGCGGCGGCTTGTCCACGGTCGAGCATGGCCTGCGCGAAGCCGCCATTTCGCTGCGCCTGAGCACGGGTCAATACCTTCGCCTGGTGGCCTTGCCGATCGCGTTTCGCAGCAGCCTGCCGGCGCTGGTGAACACCTCGGTGTCGATGCTGAAGAACTCGTCCTATCTGCAGGCCATCGGCCTGGCGGAACTCACCTACGTGGCCGTTGACCGCATCGCGACCGACTTCCGTGCGCTGGAAATGTTCGCCGCCATTGGCGTGATCTACGTGTCGCTGGTCGTGCTGCTGAGCCTGGCCGCGCAGCGTCTTGAACATCGCCTGCATCGCCCCTTCAGGACCTGACCATGGACCTCATTCTCAAGAACTGGGTGTACATCGCCAGCGGGCTGGGCATGACGCTGAAGATCGCACTTGTCACGCTGCTGTGCTCCACGCTGATCTCGGCGGTACTGGGCGTGCTGGCCACCGTGCGCAACCGCGCGGTGCGCGGCCTGATCTACCTGTACACCGAGCTGTTCCGCGCGATCCCGCTGATCGTCAACGTGTTCTTCATCTACTTCGCGCTGCCTTTGTTCGGGCTGCAACTGCCACCGTTCATCGCCGTGGCCTTGGGCCTGACCCTGTGGGGCAGCGCCAACGGCATCGAGATCGTGCGTGGCGGCATTCTGTCGGTGGCCGAGCACCAGTGGCGCAGCGCCTGGGCGCTGGGCCTGCGGCCCTGGGAAATCTATTGGTTCGTGGTCGTGCCGCAGGCCATGCGCGCCATCGTGCCCGCCTACACGGGCCTGGTCACGCTGCTGATCCAGGCAACCTCCCTGGGGGCGCTGGTGGGTGTCAGCGAATTCCTGAAGACCGCGCAGATCGTGATCGAACGCACCACCATCATGCAAGGCACCAACCCGGCCTTCGTGATCTACGGCGTGGTGCTGCTTGTGTACTTCGCCATCTGCTCGGTCTTCACCTGGCTGAGCCGTTACCTGGAACGCCGGCTGAACCCTGGCACCCGCCCCGTCATCACCACTTCCACAGAGTCCATCGCATCATGATTGCTTCGTCCGTCAGCGAATCGCAGGTCAGCCGGCGCCTCACCGAAACCACGGCCGAGGAAGTCTGCGAGATCATCTACCGACCCCGCCTGGCGCGGGATTTCGCCAAGGGCTTCCCGTATCTGACCGACATCAATGCGGCCCACGTATTGATGCTGCACAAACAAGGTCTGGTGCAGACCGCAGCCGCCAGTGCAATCGCGCGTGCGCTGCTGGAGATGGAAGCCGCCGGCCCGGATGCGATCGAACTCGACCCGCAGCGCGAAGACGCCTACTTCAACTACGAAGCCCACTTGATCGAGAAGGTCGGCAAGGACGTCGGCGGCCGCCTGCACACCGCGCGCAGCCGCAACGACATTCTGGCCACCATCGACCGCCTGAAAGCGCGTGACCACGTGCACGCGCTGATCGACCAGCTGGTGGCCGTGCGCCGGACCATTCTTGCCCAGGCGACGCGCTATCGCGAGGTGGTGATGCCCGGCTACACCCACCTGCAGCCCGCCCAGCCGGTCACCTACGGCTTCTGGCTGTCGGCCGCTGCCGAGGCACTGGGTCGCGACACCGAACGTCTGGAAGCCAGCTACACCCGCATGAATCGCTGCCCACTGGGCGCAGGCGCACTGGCCGGCACGCCGTTTGCCATCGATCGCATGGAAACCGCACGCCTGCTGGGCTTTCCCTCGGTCGCTGAAAACACGCTGGACGCGGTGGCCTCGCGCGACTTCCTGTTCGAGATCATGGCTGCTCTGACCATGCTGGCAACCACCTGGAGTCGCCTGGCGCAGGACTACTTCGTGTGGGTTACCGACGAGTTCCGCCTGATCGATTTTCCGGACAGCGTGGCGGGTACGTCGAGCATCATGCCGCAGAAGAAAAACCCGGTGGTGCTGGAGTATCTGAAGGGCCGCGCCGGCCACCTGATCGGCATGTTCACCACGGCGATGAGCGTGCAGCGCGCCAGTCAGTTCTCCCACACCGGCGACGCCAACCGCGAAAGCGTGGCCAACTTCGCCGACATGTGCGAAGAAAGCGTGAAAGCCTTGAAGGTGCTGGACCTGGTGGTGCGCACGGCGCGCCCGCGCGAAGACGTGATGCTGCGCCGTGCGCGCGAGAACTTCTGCGCGGCCACCGATCTGGCCGACACCATCGTGCGGGTGTCCGACGTGTCCTTCCGCCAGGCCCACCACATCGTCGGCGCCGTGGTGCGCGAGGCCATGGAACGCGGCCTGTCGTCGGACCAGATCGATGTCGACATGGTTGATCGCGCATCCGTGCACGAGATCGGCCGACCGCTTGGCCTGTCGGCCAGCATGGTTGGCGAATGCCTGGACCCGGCCGCAAGCGTGCACGCCCGCAGCATCGGCGGCCCGGCGCCGGAATCGGTGGCCAGCATGGTGGCTGCAGCCACGGTGCGTCTGGTGCAGCAGGACACGCTCAATGCCCAGCGCCGCGAGGCATCCCGCCAGGCGCGCCTGACCTTGCACCAAGAGGCCGAGGCGCTTGCGCAGGCCACGCCATGAGCACGCCGCCGCTGATCCGGGTGCGTGGGCTGCGCAAGCAGTTCGGCGCCACCCCGGTGCTCAAGGGCATCGACCTGGATGTGCATGCAGGCGAGGTGCTGGTGGTCGTCGGTCCCAGCGGCTCGGGCAAAAGCACCTTGATCCGCACCATGAATGGTCTGGTCGAACCCAGCGGCGGCGAGATCGCCATCGAGGGCGTGGTCACGCCCGCGAACGACCGCAAGGCCTGGCAGCGCCTGCGCGAAGATATCGGCATGGTGTTCCAGGACTACGCACTGTTTCCGCACCTGAGCGTGCGCCGCAACATGACGCTGGCGCCCATGCGCCGGGGTCGCCTGAACGCAGCGGACGCGCAAGCCGAAGTGCTTCGCCTGCTGGAACTCGTGAACCTCGCGCACAAGATCGACGCCTATCCGCGCGAACTGTCTGGTGGCCAGCAGCAGCGGGTGGCGATCGTGCGGGCGCTCGCCATGAAACCCAAGGCCTTGCTGTTTGACGAACCCACCTCGGCGCTCGACCCGGAAACCGTGTCCGATGTGCTGGCCGTGATGCGCGACCTGGCCGATCGTGGCATGACCATGGTGGTGGTCACGCACGAGATGGGCTTCGCCCGCGAAGTGGCCGACCGGGTGGTGTTCATGGACGAAGGCGTGATCATGGAAGACGCGCCGCCCGCGCAGATGTTCTCGAACCCGCAACATGCGCGCACGCGCGAATTTCTTGGCAAGGTGCTGCGATGAAACGACCCGATCATGCTGCGTCCCTGCAGGGCGCAGACCCCGCCGTCAGCATTGCTGGCGTGAACAAGTGGTATGGCGACTTCCAGGCGCTGCGCGATGTGTCGCTGGACATCGCCACCGGTGAGCGCGTGGTGGTCTGCGGGCCTTCCGGCTCGGGGAAGTCCACGCTGATCCGCTGCGTGAACGGCCTCGAGCCCTTCCAGCGTGGCGGCATCTCGGTACACGGCGCAGCCATGAGCGCCGATCCACGCGCCGCTGATGAAGTGCGCAAGCACGTGGGCATGGTGTTCCAGCACTTCAACCTGTTCCCGCACCTGACCGCGCTGGAAAACTGCACGTTGGCGCCGATGTGGGCCTTGAAGCTGTCGCGCACCGATGCCGAGCGCCGCGCGCGCGAGTTGCTGACCCGCGTGCGCATCGGTCACAAAGCCGACAATTACCCGGCGCAGTTGTCCGGCGGACAGCAGCAACGCGTGGCCATCGCGCGGGCACTGTGCATGCAGCCCGACGTGATGCTGTTCGACGAACCGACCTCGGCGCTCGACCCCGAAATGGTCAACGAAGTGCTCGACACCATGATCTCGCTGGCCAACGACGGCATGACCATGGTGGTGGTCACCCACGAGATGGGGTTTGCCCGCGAGGTTGCCGACCGGGTGGTGTTCATGGATGCCGGCTGCATCGTCGAGCAGGCGCCGCCAGAGAAATTCTTCACCCAGCCCGAGAGCCCGCGCCTGCGCGATTTCCTGGCGCGTGTGGTGCACTGATCCGGGCGCGGCGAGCAATATTCCCGTCGCCCATCCCGCACTGCACAAGGTACGATCGGCGATCGACAGCCTGCTGGCAGACATCGTTCCATGATCGATCTACGCAATATCGAGACTTTCTTCTGGGTGGCCACGCTGGGCGGTTTCCGCGCCGCTGCCGAGAAGCTCAGTGCAACGCAGCCTGCCATCTCGCAACGCATTGCCTTGCTGGAAGGTGACCTGGGCATCAAGCTGTTCGAACGCGACACCCGCGGCATCAAGCTCACGGCCAAGGGGGAAGAGCTGCTGTCCCATGCCGAGCGCATGCTGCAGATGCGCCACGACATGCTGCAGGCCGCCCGCGCCGACAGCGTGATGAGCGGCACTCTGCGGCTGGGGGTGTCCGAGACCCTGATCCACACCTGGTTCTCTCGCCTGATGGAGCATCTCTCGGATGCCTATCCCGCCTTGCTGATCGAGATCCAGGTCGACACCACGTCCGGCCTGCGTGCCCAGGTGCTGTCGCGCCAGATCGACCTGGCCTTCCTGCTCGAACCCCTGGACGAACCCAAGCTGGAAAAGCTCGACCTGTGCCAGTACCCGCTGGCGTGGATTGCCAGCCCGCAGCTCGACCTGGGCCCCGAGCCCATCAGCCTGGAACAGGTGGCGAAGATGCCGGTGGTGACCTATGCGTCCACCACCAGCCCCTACCGCGCCGTGCACCGCTTGCTGAGCGGCGCCAGCGCCCATCCGCCGCGCATGTATGGCAGCTCGGCCGTGAGCGTGATCGTGCGCATGGCCTGCGATGGCCGCGGCACGGCGGTGGTGGCCCCGGTCACGCTGTCGCGCGAACTGGCCGAAGGCCAGCTGCGTCTGCTGAACGTCCTGGCGCCGCCCTTGCCGCCCTTGCATTACACGGCGTGCTGGGTACCGGGGCCCGACAGCCACATCGCCCACACCGTTGCGCAGGCTGCGCAACGCATTGCTGCAGAAGAGAAAGTGCAGCCCGTTGCGGGCTGATCGTTTTTTCTTATCACTGTCTATCGCAACATGTGATTGGACGTGATTTCCATGGCACGGCGTAATGCGTCATCGATCCACGCAGCCGGAGCCCGTTCGTGTCAGTACATTCAGCATTGCCTTTCATCGCCTTGTCGGACGCGCACCAGGCTCGCCTCGACGCACGTTCCGGCCGCATCACCGGGCCGACCGCCAATCTGGCCCCGGGCCATGTCCAGGCCAACCTGGCCATCTTGCCCAATGCACTGGCCTCGGATTTTCTGCGCTTTTGCCAGCGCAACCCGAAGTCCTGCCCCTTGCTGGCGGTGTCCGAACCGGGTGATCCGTCCTTGCCCGAGCTGGGCATCGACATCGATATCCGCAGCGATATTCCGCGCTATCGGGTGTGGCAGAACGGCGTGCTGGTCGACGAACCCACGGATGTGCGCAGCGTCTGGCGCGATGATCTGGTGTCCTTCCTGATCGGATGTTCCTTCTCGTTCGAAGAGGCCATGCTGGACAACGGGCTGCCGGTGCGCCATATCGAACAAGGCTGCAACGTGCCGATGTACCGCACCAATATTCCCACCAATCCGGCAGGGGTGTTCTCGGGTCCGATGGTGGTGTCGATGCGGCCGATGAAAGCGGCCGAAGCCATTCGCGCCATTCAGGTCACCTCGCGATTCCCCTCGGTGCATGGCGCGCCCGTTCACTTCGGCAATCCTGCGCAGATCGGCATTGCCGACATCAATCGCCCCGAATACGGCGACTCGGTCGACATCGGTGAAGACGAAATTCCCGTGTTCTGGGCCTGTGGCGTCACGCCGCAATCGGTGGTCGCAGCCGTGCGCCCCGAGTTCTGCATTACGCACGCCCCCGGCCACATGCTGGTGACCGATCTGGTCAACAGCCGCCTGGCTGCCTTCTAAGACAAGACGCTGTACAGCGCTGCGTCAGCAACAGCGCTGCACACTGAATTCTGGATGAAAGGTTTCACTGCTTTCGCGGTGCGACCGGGCATGCCTTTGCCCATTTTTTCCGAGTCCGTGGCGCGGCCATGGATTGCACGTCGCTGTTCCCGTCCGCATCGCAATGATGTTCCGAGTACCGAGGAGACATAAAAAAATGATTAAACAATTGATTGGTGTGACCGCCGCCTGCGTGGCGCTGACGTTCGGACCGGCTGCCCTTGCGCAGCAGAAGACGGTTCGCATTGGTGCGATCTATCCGCTGAGCGGCCCGCTTGCATCGACCGGCGCCGAGATCAAGGCCGCGATCGAGCTCGCCGTCGATCTGATCAACAATCCGCACCCGGAATTGGGCGACGTGCCGCTGGCCAAGGGCGCGGGCCTGCCCGGCCTGGGCGGCGCGAAGCTGGAAGTGGTGTTCGGCGACTCCCAGGGCAAGCCGGAAGTGGGCCTGTCGGACGCACAACGCCTGATCGATCAGGAAAAGGTCGTGGCACTGACCGGCGCGTATCAATCGGCCGTCACCAAGACCGCCAGCCGCATTGCGGAACAGCGCGGCATTCCCTTCCTCAACGGCGAGTCGAGCAGCCCGGACCTGACCGAGCGCAACTACAAGTGGTTCTATCGCACCTCGCCGAATGACGACACCTTCGTCGACAACATGATGGAGTTCCTGGACGGCGTGAAGGCCGTGCCCACGCAGAAGATCGCCGTGGTCTACGAGAACACCGACTTCGGTGTGAACACCTTCAAGGCGGTCGAGAAGTTCGCGGCCAAGTACAACCGCAAAATCGTCGGCAAGATCGCCTACGCGGCAGGCTCGCCGTCGCTGACGACCGAAGTGCAGACCCTGGCTGCCATCAAACCTGACGTGGCGATCTTCGCCAGCTACACCGCAGACGCCATGCTGTTCGTGCGCACCATGCGCGAGAGCAAGTACGCCCCGCCGGTGCTGCTGGCCAACGATGCCGGGTTCATCGATTCCCGCTTCGTGCAGGAAGTCGGGCCGCAAGTGCAGGGCGTGCTCTCGCGCGATGTGTGGGGCAATGACCTGGCTGCTGCCAAGCCGCTGATCAAGGTCATCAACGACCTGTACAAAGCGAAGACCGGCAAGGACATGAACGGCAACAACGGCCGCTCGATGCAAGGCGTGCTGGTGCTGGCCGATGCCATCAACCGCGCCGGGTCCACCGACCCGGAAGCCATCCGCAAGGCGCTTGCCGCCACTTCGCTGGGTGAGTCGCAAGTCGTCATGCCTTGGGCCGGTGTGAAGTTCGACGAGCATGGCCAGAACACGCTGGGCTCGGGCCTGATCCTGGAACTGAAGGGCAACCAATACCAGACCGTCTGGCCGCTGAAATACAAGCTTGATCAAAGCTTGCCGACGCTGCCGTTCACCTGGAAATAAGCCCCTCAGCGCATGACGGGCAGGCAGCCTTGCGTGCCTGGTCCGTCATGCCAGCACCTCACAGGAGCTACGCATGCTCGAAGCGCTGTCAGCAGGCCTGTTCAATGGCCTGATATACGCCGCGGTCGCCCTCGGCCTGGCATTGATATGGGGCATCACCGACGTCATCAATTTCGCTCATGGCGAATTCCTGATGATCGGCATGTACGCCGCATATTGGATGTTCACCCTGGGTCACGTCGACCCTACCTTGTCCGCCCCCCTGGTTGCGTGCCTGCTTGGGTTCGTGGGTTTCATGACCTACACGCTGATCATCAAACGGCTGCAGAAAGGCCCGGCGATGGCGGTGATTCTTGCCACCTTCGGTCTGGGTCTGGTGTTGCGCCAGCTGGCCTTCATCTTCTTCTCGCCCGACTACCGCAATTTGCCCGACACCTGGGTGTCCGGCAGCATCACGGTCGGCCACATCTCGATGGGACGCCCGCAGGTGATCGCCGCGCTGGCCTCGCTGGTGGTGATCGGCATTCTGTTTCTGCTGGTCTACCGCACCCGTTGGGGCCATGCGCTGCAGGCGGTGGCGGAAGACCGTGAAGTGGCTGCCCTGGTCGGGATTCCCCCGGACCGCGTCAACGCCCAGGTGTGGATCGTCGGCAGCGCAGCCGTCGGTTTTGCCGGCGCCTTGCTCACCACCTTCTTCTACGTGTTCCCGTCGGTGGGCACCGTGTTCGGGCTGCTGGCCTTCGTGGCGGTGTGCATGGGCGGATTCGGCTCCTTGCCGGGTGCGCTGGTGGCAGGCATCACGCTCGGCGTGATCGAAGCCATGACGGGTTACTTCGTCGCCCCGGCGCTCAAGACGGTGAGCATCTTCATCGTCTTCATCCTGGTGCTGTGGTATCGGCCCCGTGGTCTGTTCGGAAGATGGTGACCGGCATGACAACAAAGATAGGGACGACTCAGATGACTTCATCGCTCGATCGCCCGGCCGTGCCACCGGCGGGCGGCAACCGGTCGACGCTCTCGCGACTGCCGCTGCTGGCGGCGGCGATCATCGCCGCGCTGCTTGCCCTGGTGCCGCTTTTCGTGACCGATTCGTTCACCATCCAGGTGCTGTTGCTGGTGATCATGTTCGGCGCACTGGGCGCCGCATGGAACCTGGTCGGCGGCTTTCTGGGCCGGGTGTCCTTCGGGCATTCGGTGTTCGTCGGCGTCGGTGGCTACACCACCATCTTGCTGCTGCAACACCTGAAGCTCACGCCGATCATCGGCATTCCGCTCGGCGGGCTGCTGTCGGCGGCAATTGCCTGGGTGGTGGGTGGTCCGACGCTGCGCCTGGCTGGCCATTACTTCGCGATGGCCACCATTGCGCTGCTGCAGATCGGCTTGCTGCTGATGATCAACTGGCAGTGGGCGGGCGGCGCCGTCGGCCTCGAAGCCCCGATTGCCGAGGCCCCGTGGATGCTGCTGTTCCGCACCAAGGTGCCGTATTACTGGATTGCCATCGGCCTGGCTTTCCTGACCTTCCTCGCCACCTGGTTCCTGGTGCATTCCAAGGTCGGTTTCTACTGGCGTGCGATCAACGGCGACGAAGCGGCTGCGCGCAGTCTGGGCGTGCCGGCTGACCGCTACAAGATGCTGGCCTTTGTGCTGTCGGGTGGCATCACCGGCGTGTGGGGCGGTTTCTTCGCGATGTATGTCGGCTTCATCGAGCCGGAATCGATGTTCAACCTGAGCCTGTCGGTGCAGGTGGTGCTGGTTGCCATCCTGGGCGGCGTGGGCACGCTGATCGGCCCCTGGCTGGGTGCGGCATTGCTGATCCCCTTGTCGGAAGGCACGCGGGTGTTGTGGGGCAGTACCGGGCTTGGCCTGGACCTGCTGATCTTCGGCCTGGCCATCTTGATGGTGACCATGTTCCTGCCGGGTGGTTTGGTGACTCTGAGGAGGCGACGTGGCGCTGCTCGACGTTAAACAATTGACCAAGCGCTTCGGCGGACTGGTCGCAAACAAAGACATCTCCCTGTCGGTCGCAGCCGGTGAAATCGTGGCCGTGATCGGCCCCAACGGCGCCGGCAAGAGCACCTTGTTCAATGGCCTGGTCGGCGCGCATCAACCGACGTCCGGCACGGTGGAATTCGATGGCAATCCGCTGTCGGGCAAGACGCCCGAACAGGTGGCTGCGCTGGGCCTGGTGCGCTCTTATCAGATTCCGCGCAACTTCGGCGACATGACCGTACTGGAGAACGCGATGGTGGGCGCCTTGCTGCGCCACCCACGTCTGCAGGATGCCCGTCAGGCGGCGGACGCCGTGCTGAAGCTGGTGGGATTGCAGGACCGTGCCGACGTGCGGGCCCGCGATCTGAATGTCGCGGGGCAAAAGCGGGTGGAACTGGCGCGTGCGCTGGCCACCCAGCCGAAGATGATGCTGCTCGATGAAGTCGCCGGTGGTCTGAACCCCACCGAGGCGATCGCACTGTCCGACATCCTGCGCGATATCCATGCGTCAGGTGTGACCTTGATCATCGTCGAGCACGTGCTGGAAGTCGTGATGCGGCTGGCGCATCGGGTGCTGGTGCTGAACTTCGGCCAGACCATTGCCGAAGGACCACCGCAGGAAATCGTGCGCCATCCGGCCGTCATCGAAGCCTATCTGGGGAGGAAACACCGTGTCTGAGTTCATGCTTGAAGTCAGCGACCTGCATGTGTCCTACGACGGCGTGCAGGCCGTGGGCGGTGTGTCGCTCAAAGTACGCCCGGGCGAGATCACCGCCTTGCTCGGCGCCAATGGCGCGGGCAAGTCCAGCACCTTGAAATCCATCGTCGGGGCGGTCAAGCCGCAGTCCGGTCGCGTGGTGTTCGAGGGCAAGGACATCACCGGCACGCCGCCCGACAAACTGGTGTCCATGGGCATTGCGATGATCCCGGAAGGCGCGCGGGTGTTTGCCCGCCAGCCGGTCGCGCAGAACCTGCGGCTTGGCGCCTACACGGTGCGCGACGAGGCGGTCATCAAGCAGCGCATGGACAGCGTCTACGCCTTGTTCCCGCGCCTGCTGGAACGGCGCGAGCAACTGGCCGGCACCATGTCCGGCGGTGAACGCCAGATGCTGGCCATCGGCCGTGCGCTGATGAGCGGGCCACGCCTGCTGCTGATCGACGAACCCAGCCTGGGCCTGTCACCGCTGCTGGTCGAACAGGTCTTCGACGCACTGCAGATGCTGAACCGCCAGCATGGCCTGTCGGTGCTGCTGGTCGAACAGAACATGAACCAGGCGCTGGAAGTCGCAGCGGGTGCCTACGTGATGCAAACCGGCCGGATCGCCCTGCAGGGCACGGCCGAAGAACTCATGGCGTCGGACGAAGTCCGGCGCGTCTACCTGGGGATGTAATCCATGGATGGCAAGCATATCGCCGCAGCCAAGGCTGGCGGCGCGGATACCCACGACCTGGTCACGGAGTCGGCCACTGCGCTGACCACTGATCCACTGGCCGAATCGGCTCACGCATCAACAAAGAGAATCGACATGAAGTGGCAATTCTGGGTCGACCGTGGCGGCACCTTCACCGACATCGTCGGTCGCCGCCCCGACGGCACGACCACCACCATCAAGATGCTGTCGGAAAACCCCGAGCAGTATCGCGACGCAGCCGTCGCCGGCATCCGCAAGCTGCTGGGTCTGGCCCCGGGCGAAGCGGTATCGGCCGAGGTGGTCGACTGCGTGAAGATGGGTACGACCGTGGCCACCAATGCCTTGCTCGAACGCAAGGGCGAACGCACGCTGCTGGTCACCACGCGCGGCTTCCGCGATGGCTTGCGCATTGCGTATCAGAACCGCCCCAGACTGTTCGATCGCAATGTCGTCTTGCCGGAAATGCTCTACGACTCGGTAATCGAAGCCGATGAACGCGTGGCCGCTGACGGCAGCATCGTGACGGTCTTGGAAGAAAACACCTTGCGCGAGCGCATGCAGGCCGCCTACGACCGCGGCATTCGCAGCATGGCGATTGTCTTCATGCATGCCTGGCGCGCGCCGCAGCATGAACAGCGTGCCGCCGAGATCGCTTCTGACATCGGCTTCACGCAGGTGTCGGTGTCGCATGAAGTCAGCCCGTTGATCAAGTTCGTGTCGCGTGGCGACACCTCGGTGGTCGATGCCTATCTGTCGCCCATCCTGAAGCGTTATGTGGATCAGGTGGCGGGCGAGATGCCCGGCATTCGCCTGATGTTCATGCAGTCCAGCGGCGGCCTGACCGATGCGCGGCGCTTCCGCGGCAAGGACGCGATCCTGTCGGGCCCGGCAGGCGGCATCGTCGGCATGGTGCGCACCAGTGAGCTGGCAGGCTTCGATCGCATCATCGGTTTCGACATGGGCGGCACGTCCACTGACGTCTCGCACTACGCGGGCGAATTCGAGCGCGAGTTCGAAACCCAGGTGGCCGGCGTGCGCATGCGTGCGCCGATGATGAGCATCCATACGGTGGCAGCCGGCGGCGGGTCCATCCTGCATTTCGACGGGGCGCGCCTGCGCGTCGGTCCCGATTCGGCCGGCGCCAATCCGGGCCCGGCCTGCTATCGCCGCGGCGGCCGCCTGGCCGTGACCGACTGCAATGTGCTGCTGGGCAAGATTCAGCCCGCCTTCTTCCCGAAGGTCTTCGGCCCCGATGCCGACCAGCCGCTGGACGCCGAAGCAGTGCGCCAGACCTTTGCCGAGATGTCGGCCGAGGTGCTGGCCGCGACCGGCCGCACCATGACGCCTGAGCAACTGGCTGAAGGTTTCCTGGAAATCGCCGTGGGCAACATGGCCGAAGCGATCAAACGCATCTCGGTGCAACGCGGCCATGACGTGACCGAATACGCCTTGACTGTGTTCGGCGGTGCGGGCGGCCAGCATGCCTGCCTGGTGGCCGATGCACTGGGCATGAACACGGTGTTTGCGCATCCGCTGGGCGGCGTGTTGTCGGCCTATGGCATGGGTCTGGCCGACCAGACCGACATCCGCCAGAAGACGGTGGAAAAGGAATTGGACGAGGCCTTGATGCCCGAGCTGGCCTCGGCACTTGACGAGCTGGCCGACCAGGCGGCGGGGGAGCTGCTGCGCCAGCACGTGGCGGGCGAGGCCATCAGCGTGCAGCGCCGCGTGCATGTGAAGTACCGCGGCACCGACACCTCGCTCGAGATCGCCTTCAACGACCTGGCGCGCGTGCGCGCCGATTTCGAAGCTGCTTACCGTCAGCGTTATTCCTTCCTGATGGCCAATCGTGCGCTGGTGGTTGAAACCATCTCGGTCGAGGCCCGGGGCGGCGGCGAAGCCGTGGTCGAGCAGGCACCCGCATACGAGCGCACCGGGTCGCTTGCGCCGCGCGAAACCGTGCGCATGGTCAGCGACGGCAACTGGGCCGACACGCCTTTGTTCGTCCGTGAAGACCTGGTTGCCGGCGACCGGATTTCGGGGCCGGCGATCATCTCGGAGAAAAACCAGACGCTGGTCGTCGAAGCCGGCTGGCAGGCGGAACTGACGGCCCTCGATCACCTGGTGCTGCGACGCATCGTGGCGCGCCCGGCGCGTCGCGCGCTGGGCACCCAGGCCGACCCGGTGATGCTGGAAGTCTTCAACAATCTGTTCATGTCGATCGCCGAGCAGATGGGCTTCCGGCTGCAGAACACGGCCTACTCGGTGAACATCAAAGAGCGTTTGGATTTCTCGTGCGCCATCTTCGATGCCGAGGCGAATCTGATCGCCAACGCCCCCCACGTGCCGGTGCACCTGGGGTCGATGGGCGCGTCCGTGCAGACCGTGGCACAGGCCAACGCCGGTCGCATGGCGCCAGGTGACGCCTACGTGATCAACGATCCGTATCACGGCGGCACGCACCTGCCGGACATCACGATCATCACCCCGGTGTTCGATGCCGCAGGCAAGGAAATCCTGTTCTACGTAGCCTCGCGCGGCCATCACGCGGATGTGGGCGGCACCACGCCGGGCTCGATGCCGCCCGACTCGAAGACGGTGGAAGACGAGGGCGTGTTGTTCACCAACTTCCAGCTGGTCAAAGGAGGCGTGTTCCGTGAGGACGACGCGCGCGCCATCTTCGGATCCGGCAAATGGCCGGCTCGCAATCCGGACCAGAACATTGCCGACATGCACGCACAGATCGCCGCCAACGAGAAGGGCGTGCAGGAACTGCTGCGCATGTGCGAGCACTTCGGCCTGGATGTGGTGCGCGCCTACATGGGCCACGTGCAGGACAATGCCGAAGAGGCCGTGCGGCGTGTGATCTCGGTGCTGAAGGACGGGCATTACCGCTACCCGCTGGACAACGGTGCGGTCATCGAAGTCTCGGTCAAGGTGGACCGCGAGGCACGCAGTGCGGTGGTGGACTTCACCGGCACGTCAGCGCAGCTGACCAACAACTTCAACGCCCCCAGCGCGATCGCAACGGCGGCTGTGCTGTACGTGTTCCGCACCCTGGTGGACGATGAAATCCCCTTGAACGCGGGTTGCCTGAAACCGCTGGAACTGATCATTCCCGAAGGCTCGATGCTGCGCCCGAACCCGCCGGCCTCGGTGGTGGCGGGCAATGTCGAGACGTCGATGTGCATCGTCAATGCGCTGTATGGCGCGCTGGGCGTGCTGGCGGCCAGCCAGGGCACGATGAACAACTTCACCTTCGGCAACGCCCGCTACCAGTACTACGAGACCATCTCGGGCGGCACCGGGGCAGGGCCGGTGCGGGTGGACGATGTCGGCCCCGATTCGCCCGGCTTCGCGGGGACCTCGGTGGTACAGGCGCACATGACGAATTCGCGCCTGACCGATCCCGAGATCCTGGAGCTGCGCTTCCCGGTGCGGCTGGAGTCCTACGAGATTCGTGCGGGCTCGGGCGGTGCAGGCAAGTACGTGGGCGGTGAAGGGGCGATCCGTCGCGTGCGCTTCCTGGAAGACATGACGGCGGTGATCCTGTCCAACAACCGACGTTATGCGCCCTTCGGTTTGCTGGGTGGTGGGCCGGGCGACATGGGACGCAATTACGTAGAGCGCGCCGATGGCAGCATCGAGCCGCTGGGCCCGCAGGACAGCGCGCAGCTCAGGCCTGGCGACATGTTCGTGATCGAAACACCTGGGGGCGGGGGCTTTGGCAAGCCGGGGCTGGTGGACTGAGATCAGGACGCTTGAATAGGTGTACGGATTCACCAAGCCGATCCGTGCCACGCTGATTCTCGCAGACAAGAAAAAACCGGAGCATCGCAAGGTGCTCCGGTTTTTTTACGTCAGTGAGACGCGCCTGTTGTCTGCCTGGTCGCGTTTACTTGATTGGTTCTTTCAATCACGCAGTCGCGTCACCAGGCTGGACGTATCCCAACGGTTGCCGCCCTTTTGCTGCACGTCCGCATAGAACTGATCGACCAGCGCCGTCACCGGCACACGTGCGCCATTGCGGCGTGCTTCTTCCAGCACCAAGCCCAGGTCCTTGCGCATCCAGTCGACGGCAAAGCCGAAGTCGAACTTGCCGTCGACCATGGTGCCGCCGCGGTTTTCCATCTGCCAGCTTTGCGCCGCGCCCTTGCTGATCACATCCAGCACCAGCTTCACGTCGAGGTCTGCATGTTCGGCGAAAGCCACGGCTTCCGACAGGCCTTGCACGATGCCGGCGATGCAGATCTGGTTGACCATCTTGGCCAGTTGGCCGGCACCGGATTCGCCAATGCGCGTGAAGGCGCGCGAGAACGCCAGGCCGATCGGCCGCACGCGGTCGAAGTCGGCTTGGTCGCCACCGCACATGACGGTCAGCGCGCCGTTGACGGCGCCGGCCTGGCCGCCGGACACCGGGGCGTCGACAAAGCGGGCACCCTTCGCGTCTGCGGCGGCATACAGCTCGCGCGCCACCGAGGCCGAGGCCGTGGTGTGGTCGACAAACACGCTGCCGGCGCTCATACCTGCGAGCGCGCCATCATCGCCCAGCACCACGCTGCGCAGATCGTCGTCGTTGCCCAGGCAGGCGAAGACGATGTCGGCGGCCGCAGCGGCTTCGCGCGGCGTGTTCGCAGCCTGTCCGCCGAACTCGGCCACCCAGGCGTCAGCCTTGGCGCGGGTGCGGTTGTACACCGTCACCTGATGGCCGGCGCGCGCCAGATGGCCCGCCATGGGATAGCCCATCACACCAAGGCCCAGGAAGGCCACGCGTTGCGAAGGAATGGATTCGTAGGTCTTGTCGGCGATGGAACTCATGGGAAACGGGATCTCCGGGAAGCACACAGGAAGCTCACTGGCCAGCGGCCAGAGGGGTGTTCGGGAATTGCACCACAATTGCCACGGTGATGCCTGGCTGATGCACGAGCCCGGCTGACCTGATGTACGCCGGTCCCATCGACGTGTCTGACACAGCTTCCTAAGCTTTGCACGCCGGTAGCAAGTTTTGCCCCCAAGTTGTGTTATGAGTGGGCATTTACTTCCCTTAAAGGTCCTGTAAGGGTTGCCAGTGGTACCGGCCAGTAGGCCATGAAAGACTTATTACTGCCGTGCTTGTTGGTGCTCTGGTGTTGATCGAATCGAGCGCGGAGCTTTCTCCAGGAGATTATCGTCTTACCCGCCCGCCAGCCTTCGCTCGTCACCTCTTCTCCTCGCCCGCTTACCCAGCGCGAGCGCCAAGTCATGTCCTTGTTGCTGGACGGTCTGCCCAACAAGCTCATCGCCCACACGCTTGGCATTTCCATTCGCACGGTCGAGGTCCATCGTGCTCGCGTGCTGTCCAAGATGGGCGTGCGCAATGCAGTCGAGCTTGCCGGGGCAATCTACAGCCAGCAGATGGCGTCCGTGATGACCGAGGCGCGCAATCGCCCGATCGGATCAACCCTCCACGAACCCGATCGTCCCGCGCTCGATTAAGCAGGCGGCAGTTCCACAAGGCATCGGCCCGGCCGTATCATCGACGGTTCTTATCGAAGCAGGAACAGTCCGCCATGTCCGGTCCGTCCGACGACGCGCGCACCGCGCGCCAGCGTGTGCTGGCCGATGCCAGTCCCGTTACTCGCCTGATCCATCCCACGCCTGCACCCGCAGGCTTCGCCAGTCTGTCCACCCCGATTCATCATGCTTCCACCGTCTTGTTCAAGTCGGTGGTCGATCATGAAACCCGCGATGGCTTCGACGAGACCCGCTACAACTACGGGCTGTCCCACACGCCGACGACCCTGGCCTTGTCGCGCGCCGTCGCCGATTGGGAAGGCGGCTACAACGCGCTGCTGACGCCCTCGGGCCTGGCGGCGGTGTCGCTGGCGATGCTCTCGTGCCTATCGGCGGGCGACCATGTGTTGATCCCCACCAACGCCTATATCCCCGCCAAGATCCTGGCCAAGGGTCTGCTCAGCCGCCTGGGCATCACCCATACGCTGTACGACCCGTTGATCGGTGCCGGCATTGCATCGCTGATGACGCCGAAGACCCGCTTGGTCTGGGTCGAAACGCCGGGGTCGATCACCATGGAGGTGGCCGACCTGCCGGCGATCGCCAAGGCTGCGCATGCCCATGGTGCACAGGTCGCGGTCGACAACACCTGGTCTTCCGGCAGCCTGCTGCGCGTGTTCGACAAGGGCGCCGATTTCTCGGTGCAGGCCTTGACCAAGTACCACGGCGGTCACGGCGATCTGCTGATGGGCGCGGTGGTGACGGCCGACCACGCCGGCTGGCATCGGGTGCGCGATACCTCGCACGAAATCGGTTTTGGTGTCGGCGCCGACGACGCCTTCCTGGTGTTGCGCGGCATGCAGACCATGGCCTTGCGTCTGCGCCATGTGGGTGAGGTGGCCTTGTCCATCGCCACCTGGCTGGCAGGCCGGCCAGAGATCCAGCGCGTGCTGCACCCGTCGCTGCCAAGCTGCCCGGGCCATGACACCTGGAAGCGCGACTTCACCGGCAGCAGCGGCTTGTTCAGCGTGGTCTTCGATCCGCGCCATGACGACGCGGCGATTGCGCGCTTTGTCGACGCCCTGCAGTTGTTCGGCATTGGCGCAAGCTGGGGCGGCACGGCCAGCCTGGCACTGGTGTATCGCGCCATGCGTGGCAAGGTGACCGGCATCAACGGCGAGCCCGGCGGTCACATCGTGCGTCTGAATATCGGCCTGGAGGCAGAAGCCGACCTGCGGGCCGATCTGCTGCGCGGCATGTCCGCGCTGAACGATGCATGAACGCTAGTGACATAACCATATTGCCTCGTGTACTGTTTTGACCAACCCGACGTTTTCGCGTCGCCGGAAAATAAAGTCGATATGGCCATGTGCTCAAGCGGGTCTGGGCATGGATGCTCGTGCATGCATGCTGTGAATGCTTGAGATGGATGGCCCGAGTCGATTAACTGACCCGCATTAACCGCCGGTAAATAAATCGGCGGACCAAAATAGATCGATGAAAGATCAACTGCCCATTGGGGGGCGAGGAGCTACGATGTTTGCCAAGAAATTGTTGCCGTTGACCGTTGCCGCAGCGTTTACGCTGATTGCTGGCACCGCCGTTGCTCAGGAAGTGGTCGTCAAGCTCGGCCATGTCTCGCCGACATCCGGCCCGATTGCCCACTTGGGCAAGGACATGGAAAACTCGGCGCGCATGGCGATCGAGGACCTGAACAAAGCCGGGATCATGATCGGCGGCAAGAAGGCCAAGTTCGAACTGCTGGCCGAAGACGACGCATCCGATCCCAAGCAGGGCACGGCTGCTGCCCAGAAGCTGGTCGACGCCAATGTCGCCGGCGTGATCGGCCACTTGAATTCGGGCACCTCCATCCCCGCATCCAAGATCTATTACGACGCCGGCATCGTGCAGATCTCGCCCGCATCGACCAACCCCGCCTACACCAAGCAAGGTTTCAACACGACCTTCCGCGTGGTGGCCAATGACGGCCAGTTGGGCGGCACACTGGGCAAGTACGCGGTCAACGACCTGAAGGGCAAGGAAGTGGCGGTGCTGGATGACCGTACCTCCTACGGCCAGGGCGTGGCGGAAGAGTTCGCCAAGTCGGTGGCTGCGTCCGGCGGCAAGGTGGTCAGCCGTCAATACACGACTGACCGTGCAACCGACTTCCAGGCCGTGCTGACCTCGGTCAAGTCCACCAACCCGCAAGTGGTGTTCTTCGGCGGCATGGACGCTGTTGCAGGCCCGATGCTGCGCCAGATGAAGCAGCTGGGCATCAACGCCAGCTTCATGGGCGGCGATGGCCTGTGCACCGCATCCCTGGCCCGCCTGGCAGGCGATGCCATCGGTGAAGGCAAGGTCGTCTGCGCAGAAGCCGGCGGCGTGGTCGGTGAAGAAAAGAAGGGCATGGAAGCCTTCCGCACCAAGTTCAAGACCCGCTTCAATGCCGACGTGCAGCTGTACGCACCGTACGTCTATGACTCGATCATGGTGATGGTCGAAGCCATGAAGAAGGCCGATTCCATCGATCCGGCCAAGTACGGTCCGGAACTGTTCAAGATCAACTACCCGGGCGTGACCGGCAACATTGCCTTCGACCAGTACGGCGACATCAAGAACGGCGCCCTGACCCTGTACACCTACAAGGGCGGCGAGCGTACCGAGCTGTCGACCATTCGTTGATAGCCGCTTGATCGAACCGCCAGCCGGCCTTGCGCCGACCGGCGGTTTCAAGCGCACGATGGCGTGCCGCAATCGCGTGGCACGCCATCTTTTTTTTGCTGAAAATACCCTGAATCCGGGCGCGTTCTACAATCGCGTCAGTCTCTTGCGAAAGGAATGACCCGATGTCCCAACTGCTAGCACTCAGCCCGCAAAACCTCGCCGGAAAGTTCTGGCGCCGTCCCAGCGGCTTCCTGTTTGCGGCTGACCGCCAGGTTATCCCGCTGGTCGGCGCGGAACTCGCGAAGGCCTCCGTGTCGATGCCTATCGGCTTTGTCCAAGCCGGCGATATCTACATGCTCGTGGCGTTCACCTCGCCCACGCCCAACAACAACCTGTACATCGGCCCGGACGGCAAATGGCTGGGCAACTACGTGCCGGCTGCGCTGCGCGCCTATCCCTTCCATCTCGTCAGCCCCGAAGTGGGCGCCGAGCCGATCCTGTGCATCGATGAAAGCGCTGGCCTGATTTCCGATACCGCAGAAGGCGGCGAAGCCTTCTTCGACGAAAACGGCAAGCCCAGCCAGGGCATCCTCGATACGCTGAGCTTCCTGGCCCAGACCGAGCAAAACCGCATCGCCACGCAACTGGCCGTCAATGCGGTGGTGGCTGCCGGCCTGATGGAGCCGTGGCCGATCACCGTGCAGTCGGGCGAAGAGCAAGTGCCGGTGAACGGCCTGTTCCGCATCAACGAAGCGCATCTGAACACCTTGTCGGATGAAGACTTCCTGAAGCTGCGTGCGGCGTCTGCCTTGCCCTTGATCTACGCACAACTGCTGTCCATCGGACAGCTGGCCTTGCTGGAACGCCTGGCCGGCATTCAGCGCGACCTGGCCTTGCAGCACCAGCAACTGACCCAGCCCCTGGGCAACCTGGGCGGCTTCACGCTGGGCGACGACGGCGACCTGAAGTTCCACTGAGCCGAGGGCGCGTCAAGCGCGTAGCAAAAGCTGAACAGCAAAAAGCCGGCGCAAGCCGGCTTTTTGTCGTGCGGACGAGTGACGGTCAGAAGGCGATCTTGTGGTCGCGCAGCTTTACCTTCGCTTCCAGGTAACGCCGGTTGTGCGGATTGAGGTAGACGCCCGTGGGGACGATATCCTCGATCTCGATACCGTAGCGCTGCAGCTGCGCCTGTTTGTCCGGGTTATTGGTCAACAGGCGGATCTTGTTGATGCCGAGCGCATCCAGCATCTTGGCCGCATCTTCGAAACTGCGGCTGTCTTCAGGCAGGTTCAGGTGCCGGTTGGCCTCGAAGGTGTCCAGGCCCTGCTTCTGCAGCGCGTAGGCCTGCAGCTTGGCGTACAGACCGATGCCACGACCTTCCTGGCGCAGGTACAGCAGCACGCCGCCCTCGCGGGCGATCAGCGCCAGCGCCTCACGCAGCTGCGGACCGCAGTCGCACAGCTGCGAGCCGAACACCTCGCCGGTGATGCACTCGGAGTGCACGCGCACCAGCGGCGTGATGCCGGCTGCGGGACTGGGGAACACCAGCGCGATGTGCTCCTTCAGCACGCCCTCGAACGACACGAAGTCGGGCGTGACCGGGACGTCCTGGAGCGGGATGTCGACGCGCTGTCTGACGGTAACCATCTTCATGCCTTCTGACTTGTTCAATCTGTCTTACGGTGCAAGCCTCAGGCTTGTTCTGAGGACTGGTTGGCTTCCCCGGCGGCGATTTCCGCGCGCACCTGGTCCATGTCGAGTTCCTTGACCTGGGTCAGCAACTGGTCGAGCTGACCGGCCGACAAGGCGCCTGCCTGCGAATACAGCAGGATCTGCTCGCGGAACACCATCAGCGTGGGGATCGAGCGGATCCGCAGCGAGGTGGCGAGTTCCTGCTGTTCTTCGGTGTTGACCTTGGCGAAGCTTACGTCCGGGTTCTTGGCCGAAGCAGCGTCGAAGGTCGGTGCGAAGCTGCGGCACGGACCACACCAGGGAGCCCAGAAATCGACGATCAGCGTGCCGTTTTCTTCGATGGCGCCCGAGAAGGTCTGGGCGTCGAGTTCACGTACGGTCATGTTCATTACTCCCATAGGAATCGGAGGGTCGCCGCCTGCCCGAATGGGCTGGCGGGATCGGACGGTTGTCAGGTCTTGTGGGTCGCCATGCACCGCGACCCGTCGTTTGTTACGCGGCGGATTTCAGGCGATGCGCGAACTGCTTGCGCAGCTTGGCGACCTTGGGCGCGATCACGAATGCGCAGTAACTTTGCTGCGGATGACGCCGGAAGTAGTCACTATGATAGTCCTCGGCCGGCCACACGGTCTCTGGCTCGCGTACTTCGGTGACGATGGGCGCGCCAAAAACCTGGTCCGCATTCAGTTCTTCAATCAGCGCCAGTGCCACGTCCCGCTGGGTTTCGTCCTGCCAGAAGATAGCCGAGCGGTACTGCGGACCCACGTCGTTGCCTTGCCGATCGCGCGTGGTCGGGTCGTGCGTCGCGAAGAATACCTGCAGAACTTCCCGATACGAAATCACCGTCGGGTCATAGGTCACGGTGGCTATTTCGACATGGCCGGTCGTGGCCGTGCAAATTTGCTCGTAGGTCGGGCGATCGACGTGTCCGCCGGTATAACCGGACTGCACCGCGGTCACGCCGTCGACTTCCTGGAATACGGCTTCCACACACCAGAAACAGCCGCCACCCAGCACTGCCTGCTCCAGTCTTTGCGTCATGCTCGCCCTCGCTGATTGCCGGCAACGACCAAAAAGGTCATCACTACCTTCAGGATATGGGGGCGGTAAAAGCGGATTCCAGAGCAAATTTGTCGGAAATTCATGCCTGGCGCGGAAAGCACTGTTGCTGCGTGCGGGGTCAATCGACCCCTGCGCGCAGCCGTGCGATCAGGCTGCGGTCAAGGCTTGAGCGTCAGAATCCAGCGGGCCAACTCGGCTGCTTCAGCCTCATTGACCTGCGGTTGGGCCGGCATCGGCACCGCGCCCCACTGGCCGCGGCCACCCTTGCGGATGGCGTTGGACAGAATGCTCACGGCGTCCGGGTTGTCGGCAAAGCGGGCAGCCACGTCCCGGTAGGCCGGGCCGACCTGCTTGCGATCGACCTGGTGGCAAGCCAGGCAGGTGCGGGCACGTGCCAGGGCTTCGCCGGTCAGGCTGACGCTGGCCGGGACGTCTGCCTTCGCCGGTACGTTGGTGTTTGCTGCGGGTGTGGAAGCGGCGCCGGCAGCTGCCGGCGCGCCAGGGCTTGCCGGGGGATCAGACGCCTTGTCCTGGCACCCCGCCAGTCCCATCAGTACCACGAGGGCGACCGCGCAGGGCAGCCGCCTCGGAAATGCCTTTCTCATGCGTCAGTCTTCGAACAGGTCAGTGACGGCGCCCTTGCTGGCCGAGCTGGCCAGTTTGGCGAACTTGGCCAGCACGCCGCGCGTGTAGCGCGGTGCCGGGGCCACCCAGCGCGTGCGGCGGTCGGCGATCACGTCTTCCGGCACGTTCAGCTGCAGCAGTTGCTGGTGTGCGTCGATGGTGATCGAATCGCCTTCCTCGATCAGCGCGATCAAGCCGCCCACCTGGGCTTCCGGCGCCACGTGACCGACCACCATCCCCCAGGTGCCGCCCGAGAAGCGGCCGTCGGTGATCAGGCCCACGCTTTCGCCCAGGCCCTGGCCGACCAGCGCAGAGGTCGGTGCCAGCATTTCGCGCATGCCGGGACCGCCCTTCGGGCCTTCGTAGCGGATCACCACGATGTCGCCCGGCTTGATCTGCTGGGCCATGATGGCCGCCATGGTGTCGTCTTCCGAGTTGTACACACGGGCTGGACCGGTGATCACCGGGTTCTTCAGGCCGGTGATCTTGGCCACGCAGCCCTCGGGCGACAGGTTGCCCTTCAGGATCGCCAGGTGACCCTGCTTGTAGATCGCCTTGCTGATCGGATAGATCACGTCCTGGTCGGCGCGCGGTTCGTCCGGGATGTCGGCCAGGGTCTCGGCAATGGTCTTGCCGGTGATGGTGATGCAGTCGCCATGCAGCAGGCCGGCGTTGAGCAGCAGCTTCATGATCTGCGGGATGCCGCCGGCACGATGCAGGTCGGTTGCCACATATTTGCCCGAGGGCTTCAGGTCGCACAGCACCGGCACACGCAGGCGGATGCGCTCGAAGTCGTCGATGGTCCACGGCACTTCAGCTGCATGCGCGATGGCCAGGAAGTGCAGCACCGCATTGGTCGAACCGCCGGTGGCCATGATGACCGACACCGCGTTTTCGATGGACTTGCGCGTGATGATGTCGCGCGGCTTGATGCCCTTGCGCACGGCCTGCACCAGCACGCGCGCCGATTCGGCGGCGTCATCCGCCTTCTCCGCATCTTCGTTGGCCATGGTGCTGGAATAGGGCAGGCTCATGCCCAGCGCTTCGAAGGACGAGCTCATGGTGTTGGCGGTGTACATGCCGCCGCACGAGCCGGTGCCGGGGATCGAGCATTCCTCGATCTCCTTGAACTCCTTGGCGTCGATGCGCTTCATCGTGTATTCGCCGACCGCCTCGAACACCGACACGATGTTCATGTCCTTGCCCTTGTGGCGCCCCGGCTTGATGGTGCCGCCATATACGTAGATGGCCGGCACGTTCATGCGCGCGATGCCGATCATGCCGCCCGGCATGTTCTTGTCGCAGCCGCCGATGACCACCACGCCGTCCATCCACTGGCCTTGCACGGCGGTTTCCACGCAGTCGGCAATCACCTCGCGCGACACCAGCGAGTACTTCATGCCTTCGGTGCCCATCGACATGCCGTCCGAAATCGTCGGCGTGCCGAAGACCTGCGGGTTGGCTTGGGACTCGCGGATCGCGGCAATGGCGCGATCGGCCAGCACCTGCAGGCCGGCATTACAGGGCGTGATGGTGGAGTGGCCGTTGGCCACGCCGATCATCGGATTGTCGAAATCCTTTTCGGTATAGCCCAGGGCGTAGTACATGGCCCGGTTCGGTGCACGTGCGACGCCGTGGGTGATGTTTTTCGAGCGATCGTTGTTCGGCATGCTGCTTCCCTGACGATGTGGGCGCACGCGGCAAAAACGCCGGTGCGCGTGAATTTTGAAAATCCCGCCAGAGTCTCACGTACCCCGCTGGCCACGTCAAATCGTGATATTTCGTTATATGGAATTTGCGTGCAGCGATCCGTAATCGGCACTTCGGTATCATGCCCCGGTCCCCAGAATCCTACCAACAGGCTTGACCCATGCTCGTGCATCCCCAGTTCGACCCCATCGCGCTCCAGTTAGGGCCGATCGCCATCCGTTGGTACGGCCTGATGTACCTGATCGCCTTTGCGCTCGTGTGGTTGCTTGGCCGCTGGCGCATTGCCAAGGGCAACGCGATCCTGACCGTGCGCGACCTGGACGACTTGCTGTTCTACGGCATTCTGGGCGTGGTGCTGGGTGGGCGGTTGGGTTACGTGCTGTTCTACAAGCCCGGGTATTACCTGAGCCATCCTGTGGAGATTCTTTACGTCTGGCAAGGCGGCATGGCCTTCCATGGCGGTCTGATCGGCGTGTTGCTGGTGCTCTGGCTGTTTGCGCGCAGCCGTGGCTGGAAGTTCCTGGAAGTGGGAGATTTCCTGGCGCCGCTGATCCCGCTGGGCTTGGCGGCCGGGCGCATGGGCAACTTCATCAATGGTGAACTGTGGGGCCGTGCGACGACGCTGCCGTGGGGCATGGTGTTCCCGCAGGCTGGCGACACGATTGCGCGCCACCCCTCGCAGCTGTATCAGTTCGCGATGGAAGGCGTGCTGCTGTTCGTGATCCTGTGGATCTACTCGGCCAAGCCGCGTCCGGTCGGCAAGGTCAGCGGTTTGTTCCTGATCGGTTATGGCCTGTTCCGTTTCCTGGCCGAGTTCGCCCGCGAGCCTGACAACTTCCTGGGCTTCCTGCCGGGCGGCCTGACCATGGGCCAGTACCTGTCGCTGCCGATGATCCTGATCGGCATCGCGATGTTCATGATGGCGCGCGGCAAGCCGCTGGATGCGCAAGAGATCGCGGCCCGCCGGGCGCGCGTGGCGCAGGCCTGAAGCACAGCCAGAACGTAATCAGGCGCCCCGCGGGGCGCCTGATGCATCACACAGAACGGACGGCACGCCTTGCGGTGGGTCGTCCGTTTTTTCTTACTTCGTCGCCAGGTTGACCGTGCCGTTCACCGACACCGTCACGCGTGCCTGGCCGCCTTCGAGTGCGACCGGCGCCGATTTGCTCATCGACGACATGGACGAGGAGGAGCGCATCGAGACCGGCTGGGGGCGATACACCACGCCGCTGCCGCTGAGCGTCAGGCTGGCCACGGTGTAATCGGCAAATCCGAATGCCTTGACGGCATTGTTGGCGCGCTCGCGGAACGCCGCCGCAGCCTGGACCAGCAGCTTGGCCTCTTCGGCCTGACGCGCCTCTTCCGACAGCGAGTACGAGATACCCGTTACTGCCATGCGCGCGCCAAGCTGGCCTGCGAGGGTCGAGGTTGCATCGAAGTCACGCGATTCCAGCACGACCTCGACACGGCCGCGCCAGTTGGTGATCTTGCCCTTGTCGTCGGTGCTCGGATAGACCTGGTATCCGCCGTTGCGGGAGGTGATGCCGGTCTTGCCACGTGCGTCATCCAGCGTGGCTTTCAGGACCTTGTTCAGAGCTTCCGACACGGCGGCGGCGCTTGCTGCTTCCGTCTCATAGGCCAGGGTGACCTGCACCGTGTCCTGCGGGATTTCGCTGCTTGCTGCGGCGTCCAGCGTCAGCGTCGGCAGGCGCGGCTCGCGCGGCCCGTGTTGTCCGGGCGCCGGCGTGGGTGCGATGCGTTCCTGTGCCAGCACGGGCGTCGCCGACAGGGCAAGCAGGACGGCTGCGCCCAGCAGGCTCAGGCGGGAAGAAAGGGCAGGGCGGGCACTGCGGCTAGACGAAACGTTCATGAGTCATTCCTTGTGAAAACGGGCCGGGCGATTGGGGCGGGGGCATCTCGGGAAAACAGCCCGCACGGCCTTCAAGCTGGCAGTAGACCAAAGCGTGGCGCGATGTGCCGCGTCAGGGTGTTGCAGGCCTGACCGGGTGTAACGCCACGGCGGGTACTTGTCCCAGCCATGCCCCGACACTAGGCCAAAAGCATGTCCACATTATGGTTTTCTGACCCAAAGCTTAATAAAACAGTGAGATTTTGATACGATGGTGCGAATCGTTCTTGTTTGCATTAGAGCGATGCGCCGCCCGACGTGCCGTTTCCGTCGTTTCACTTTCTCCCGCTGCTGCCGCCGACCGCCGGTTGTATCGACCGCACACACGGGCCCCTGCAGGACGCCATGACCGCCACGAACCGTCTTTCCGACCGCGAACTCGATTGCGTGCCCAATCGGGTTTCCAATCGCGTGTCCAATCGCGCCCCCAACCATGTCAACTACGCGCGCCTTGCCGTGCTGTGCGCGATCGGCGCCTCTTTCTCCGCGCATGCCCAGGCGCCGGCCGCGCCCGCCACGGAAGTGCGCGCCCTGGAATCCGTCGAAGTGCTCGGCACTGCCGAGGAAGAGATCAAGCAGGCGCCCGGTTCGTCGATCATCACCGCGGAGGACATTCGCAAGCGTCCGCCGGCCAATGACCTGGCCGACATCATCCGCACCATGCCGGGCGTGAATCTGACCGGCAACAGTTCCACCGGTCAGCGCGGCAACAACCGCCAGATCGACCTGCGCGGCATGGGCCCGGAAAACACCTTGATCCTGATCGACGGCAAGCCGGTCAGCTCGCGCAATTCGGTGCGCTACGGCTGGCGCGGCGAGCGCGACACCCGCGGCGACACCAACTGGGTGCCGGCCGAAGAAGTCGAACGCATCGAAGTGATCCGTGGCCCGGCTGCCGCCCGTTACGGATCAGGGGCGGCAGGCGGCGTGGTGAACATCATCACGCGTCGACCCACCGACAAGCTGAGCGGGTCGGTCACGGCCTACGCCAACATGCACGAGCACTCGGAAGAGGGCGACACGCGTCGCCTGAACTTCAATCTCAGCGGCCCGCTGACGGATTCGCTGACCTTCCGCGTGTACGGCAACACCAGCAAGACCGACGCCGATGCGCCGGGCATCAATGCCGGGTCGCAGGTGGCGGATGCGTCCACGCTGGTGGCCGGGCGCGAGGGCGTGCGCAACCGCGACATCAACACGCTTCTGTCGTGGAAACCTGCCGCCAACCAGACGATTGACCTGGAAGCGGGCTTCAGCCGCCAGGGCAATATCTACGCAGGCGACTCGCAGAACGCCAACAGCAGTCCGCTTACGCAATTGCTGGCCGACCGTGGCGCCGAGACCAACCGCATGTATCGCCAGAACTACGCACTGACCCACAAAGGCGACTGGGACTTCGGCACTTCGCGCGTGGGCGTGCAGTACGAAAAGACCCACAACACGCGTCTGCGCGAGGGTCTGGGCGGGTCGACCGAGGGCCAGATCAACACGCTGGATTACGGCACCAGCGTGCTGGAAAGCTATCGCCTGTTTGGCGACGTGAACATCCCGCTGCGCGGCCGCTTCAACCAGGTGGTCACCGTCGGCGGCGAGTGGGGCAACGAGCGCCTGGACGATCCGGTCACCACGCAGCTGGGCACCAACCCGGGCGCCACCGTCATTCCCGGCACCGCGTCCAATCCGCTCAATCGCGATCCGATCTCGCGGGCCCGCACGGCAGCGCTGTTTGCCGAAGACAACATCGAGGTGATGACCGGCACCATCCTGACGCCGGGCCTGCGGCTGGATCACCACGATGAATTCGGCAGCAACTGGAGCCCCAGTCTGAATGCCTCGCATCAGCTGACTGACACCTTGAGCCTCAAGGGCGGCGTGGCGCGCGCCTACAAGGCGCCGAACCTGTACCAGTCGAACCCCAACTATCTGCTGTTCACCATGGGCAACGGCTGCCCGATCCAGATCGCCTCGGGCGGCTGCTACCTGGTCGGCAATGAAAACCTGGATGCGGAAACCAGCATCAACAAGGAAATCGGCCTGGCCTGGGAATCGAACGGCTACAGCGCCGGGGCCACCTACTTCCGCAACGATTACAAGAACAAGATCGTGGCCGGATCGCGGGCCATCAGCACCAGCGCGGGCCAGAACGTCTTGCAGTGGGTCAATTCGGGCAAGGCGCTGGTCGAAGGCCTGGAAGGCAACCTGCTGGTGCCGCTGTCGCCCAGCCTGAAGTGGAGCACCAACGCCACCTACATGATGGAGTCCAAGGACAAGACCACCGGCAACCCCCTGTCGCTGGTGCCGGAATACACCGTCAATTCCTCGCTCGATTGGCAGATCAATGGCCAGTGGTCGGCACAGCTGACCGCCACCTTCTACGGCGAGCAGAAACCGCCCAGGTTTGCCGACGCCCGCATGAACCTGGCCAGCGGCGTGTCTCAGGAAAAGGTCGACCCCTATGCCTTGTGGGGGGTCAGCACCGGCTATGAGTTCAATCGCAACCTGCGCATGCGTGTCGGCATCGCCAATCTGTTCGACAAGCGCCTGTTCCGCGAGGGCAATTCTGCAGGCGCAGGCGCGGCGACCTACAATGAACCAGGACGCATGATCTATGCGACGGTGACCTCGTCGTTCTGATCTGATCATCGTCGTTCGCTTGCAGCGCGGCGCGTCCCTCGATGGGGCGCGCCGCGTTGTCGTTTCCGGTTCTGAAAGAGAGATAAGCCATGTCTGTCCAGCCGCCCGCCGATGCGCCTCGCGATACGTCCCGCGACCCGTCTCGTGGCAATCAGTCCGGGACAAGCGTGCCGGCATCGTCGGTGCCGCCGGTGGCGCCTGGTGCCTTGAAGATGCCGAACATGTCGCACGTGAACCGCACGGCCGGGGCAGGCGGCGGGAATGTTGGCGGGGCGGTCGCGGCTGGTGTGTCGAACTTGCCGCATTCGCCGAATGCATCGACCTTTCCAACATCGGCCATTCCGCCGACTGCGTCCCCTGCGGCCAAGCCCTCGGCCATTCCTGAGGCGCCTGGCACTACGCCAGCCTCGCAGTATGTCGACGACGTGAGTTACCTCAATCTGTTCCACCGACACGCCACGCCGGCCTGGCTGCATTTTGTGGCTGGCGCCCTGGGCCATGCGGGGCCGGATCCGGCAGCCGCCTTGCGCTGGTGCGAGCTGGGATGCGGGCCGGGCTACGGCACGGTGCTGACGGCGGCGGCCTATCCGAAGGGCCGCTTTGTCGGCATCGATTTCAATGCCGCCCACATCGCGCAGGCACAGGCCTTGGCGACCGAAGCGGGCGTGAGCAACGTCCGTTTCCTTGAACGGGATCTGCAGTCCTTGGTCGATGGCGCAGCTGGCGGTGGGGTGCAGGCGCCTGCCTTGCCCGTGCAAGGCAATGCGGCATCGACTGCCAAGGCGCCAGGCGTCCGCGCGCGCAACGATGTCGACCTGAGCCGCGATCCCGACTTCGTCGAAGGGTTCGACTTCATCTCGGTAGTCGGCGTCTACGCCTGGGTGTCGCCCGAAGATCGCGATGCGGTGCTGCGCTTCGTCGCGCGCTTCCTGAAACCGGGCGGCATGTTGTATCTGACCTACTCGTGCCATCCAGGCATGTCCTGGTTCGTCGGCATGCAGCGGCTGCTGGCGGATTACGCGGCCACGGTGTCCGGGTCCTCAAGCGAGAAGGTGGTGGCGGCGCTGCGTTTCCTGAAGGAGTTGGCCAGCGCCGAAGGAAGCCTGCTGGCAGAGCACCCGGCGCAGCTGGCCGAGATCGCACGGGCGCTGGAAAGCGACCCGCGCTACCTCGCGCACGAGTTCATGGCGCCACACTGGGCGCCGCAGCACGTGGGCGACGTGCTGGGCGACCTGGCAAAAATCGGCTGCACCTGGCTGGGCAGTGCGCAGCCGGGCGACAACATCGACGAGTTTGCACTCGCACCGGCGTTGCGCCCGTTGCTGGAGTCCCTGCCGGCCGGCGCCTTGCGCGAAACCGCGCGAGCCCTGGCCACTCGGCAGTCCATGCGCCACGACATCTTCCTGCGTCACGCCAGGCCGGTGTCGGCCGACGCACACCGACGCCTGCTGATGGCCCAGAAGCTGACGGGTATGCCGGGGGCCACCTCTGCCCTGCTTTGGGCGCGCGAACCCCGCCTGGGCCCGGATACGGGCTGGGGCGCGGCGCTGGCGCCCGCACTGACCGCCTTGACCACCCAAGGCCCGCAATCCTTCCCGCAGTTGGCGCGTCATGCCGCGTACGCGGACCGGGTGGGGCTCTTGAACCCCGTGTTCCAGTTGCTGGTCGATGCCGGCGTCGCGCATCCAATGCTGGCGGGCACCATCGATTCCCGACGCGCGCAGGCTTTCAACCTGGCGATCAGCGGGGCGGTGTTGCGGGGAGAGCAGTACAGCTGGCTGGCTGCGCCGGCCATTGGCTCGGCGATAAGCGTCGAACCCTGGTTGATGGCCTTGGCGAACGCGCTGCTGACCTCACCCGCACTGCGCTGGGATGCCTTGCTGCAGGCAGTGGGCACGCGGCTGGATGCCTTGCGGGCACTACCCGGACAAGGACCCGCACTGGCGTTGGCCATGCCCGGCGCCAGCAGCTTGTCGGGTGCGTTGCGGGACGCGATGCGCGATGTGGTGCCAACTTGGCGCGCGCTGGGCGTGATTGCGGGGTGAAGGGCGGGGTCTGGGGACGAAAGCTGACCCGCAAAAAAGCCCACTCCCGAACGAAAGCCGACTCCCGAACGAAAGCCGGCCCACAAACGGAAACGGCCTCTTGCTGATCGCAAGAGGCCGTTGAATAAATCCCCGCCTGTGTCGTTTGGCCGGCATCCTGAACCTGAGTTCAAGTTGGCCCCAGTCAACTAGACATTGGGCTCATCTGACAGAGAGACGAGCACGCCTGCCGAGTAATTTTCCGAAGCCTATGCCAAGGCATTGGTGCAGGAAATATAAGGCCAAGGTCGAGCACCGCAGGGAAAGCTAATCTTATCAGAACAATTTCTCTTGAGGCTCCATGGCCTGGTCGAGAACTGAATTGATGTCATCGATTCTACGCTTGTACTCGCCGACTGCAAGTGAACCCAGCGGGCCATCCGGTGACCGAATGTTTAAGAGTTCGCCAGCCATCTGGATCGCGGCCATCACGGCGATGCGCTCGGTACCGAGCATCTTGCCGGAGGTCTTGATCTGCTGCATGCGTTCGTCTACGTAGCGCACGGCAGCTTCGAGTTTCGGCTTTTCCTCGGGCGGGACCATCAACGAATAGTCGCGTCCCAGGATGTGGGCGTCAATGCGTTCCATGGGCGCTCCGATCCAGCAGGTCGTCGGTTTCCGACTCGGTCTCTTCGGGTTCGATCGGCTGCATCGCAGGCAATCGATCGAGCATCAGGTTGACCTGGGTATAGGCTTCGGTCAATGCACCGCGCAGGCGCAGAATTTCCGCGTCGCGCGCAGCCACCTCGGCGCGCAGCGCCTGGTTGTCCGTGCGCACCGCCTGTACGTGAAGGGCGAGTTCGCTGATGCGACTCGCGAGATGATCGAGGTCTTCAAGCATGGGCGCCATCGTAATCGATCTGCTTTGCAGACGTGGGGACTTGTTACTACTCGTAGTGCTCGGCGGGACCGGTTTGAGCGAGCCCGCCGGCCCTCAGAGTTCCAGATTGTCGATCAGGCGCGTCGCGCCAAGTCGAGCCGCTGCCAGCGCGACCAGGGGCGTGCCGGTCTGCAGGTCCGCCGCGTCGGGGGCTTGCAGGTCGGCTTGGCGCCGCACCGCGATGTAGTCCACCTTCCAGCCACGGCCATCGAGCGCGGCAGTGGCGGCGTGTTCCAGCGCGGCCGGGTCGATCTCGCCGGACTTCAGCCGTGCCTGCAAGGCCTGCAGCTCGGCGTAGAGCTGCGGGGCTTGCGCCCGTTCGGCATCGCTCAGGTACATGTTGCGCGAGGACAGCGCCAGGCCGTCGTCGGCACGCACCGTCTCGTGCGCCACGATGTCGACCGGCAACTGGAATTGGCGGCACATGGCGCGCACGATCATCAACTGCTGGTAGTCCTTCTTGCCGAACACGGCCACTCGCGGCTGCACACAGGACAGCAGCTTCAGCACGACGGTCGACACGCCCGTGAAGAAGCCCGGGCGGAATTCACCTTCCAGCGCATTGCCCAGGCCGTCGGGTGTCTGCACCCGGTAGCTCTGCGGTTCCGGGTACATCTCTTTTTCGTCAGGCGCGAACAGCACATATACGTTGCGGTCACGCTCGAGTTTTTCGATGTCGCTGGCCAGCGTGCGCGGATAACGGTCGAAGTCATCGTTCGGCCCGAACTGCATGCGGTTGACGAAGATGCTGGCCACCACCGGATCACCGTGGTGGCGCGCAAGTTTCATCAAGGCCAGATGGCCCTCGTGCAGGTTGCCCATGGTGGGCACGAACGAGACGCGCAGCTGTCCGCGCAGTTGGTCGCGCAGCGCTTCGATGGTGTGGACAACCTTCATGCGGTATCCGTTAAAAAGTCAGCGTGGAGATCAGGTCGCCGTATAGGCCAGCCGGACGTAGATGGGGGCGTAAGGCTCGCCCTGGGTAATGTCGAGCAGCGACTCGCGCGCCAGTTCCAGCATCGCGATGAAGTGCACCACGATCACCGCAGGGCCTGCGCCGTCGCGCACGCGTTCCATGAACAGCTCGGTGAATTCCATGAAGCGCACGCCCTGCAATCGACGCAGTATCTGGCTCATGTGGTCACGCACCGACAGGGTCTCGCGGGTGATCTTGTGATGCGCGTTGAGCTTGGCGCGGCCGATGATCTCGGCCCAGGCGGCACGCAGCGTGGCGACATCGACCTCCGGCAGCGGGCGCTCGGTCGTCAGATCCGGATGCACCTGGGCACGCATGAAATCCCGACCGTACTGGGGCACGCGGTCGATCTCGCGGGCCGCCAGCTTGATGCGTTCGTATTCCAGCAGGCGCCGCACCAGTTCCGCGCGCGGATCTTCGACCTCTTCGTCCTCGTTGGCCTTTTTCACCGGCAGCAGCATGCGTGACTTGATCTCGATCAGCAGCGCGGCCATCAACAGATATTCGGCGGCAAGCTCGAGATTGTGTTCGCGGATCTGGTCGATGTAGGTCAGGTACTGGCGGGTGACCTGCGCCATCGGGATGTCGAGCACATTGAAGTTCTGCTTGCGGATCAGGTACAGCAACAGATCCAGCGGACCTTCAAAGGTCTCGAGGAAGATCTCAAGTGCATCGGGCGGGATGTACAGGTCGGTCGGGATGGCGAACAGCGGTTCGCCATACAGACGCGCGAGCGCCACGCCGTCCACCACATTGGGCGTGGAATCGACAGGCGGTCTTTCCAGCGCCGTCAGGTCTTGCGACGGCCGCCTGGTCCCGCGTGCGGCCACGCGCTCAGCTTTCGGTCTGGTAGACGTACGGACGTTGCTCGACGCGACCGTCGCGGAAACCGTCTTCGAGTTCGGAATTCAAGGTCTTGTCCCACAGGCGGCCGCGGCCTTCGCGCTGTTCGGCCTCGAGGGCCGGACGCTGTTCCTTCAGGTTCTTCAGGAACTGGGTGATTTCTGATTCGTAGTTATTGGCCATGGAACGCCTGCTTATCGTAATGGGGGGCTGCACACCGGGACGGATCCCGGGTGCGCGCAGTGTAACGCCAGTTTTCGGTCAGCCGACGCGCATGCCGGGCTGTGCGCCGGCAACGGGTTCCAATACGTAGATTCCGCCGTCGACCTTGCTGTCCGCGTGGCTGGCAGCCAACACCATGCCCTCGGAAATACCGAATTTCATCTTGCGCGGCGCGAGGTTGGCCACCATCACCGTCAGCTTGCCGATCAGATCTTCCGGCTTGTATGCGGACTGTATGCCCGAGAACACGTTGCGCAGACGACCTTCACCCACGTCCAGGCTCAGTTGCAGCAGCTTGGTCGAGCCTTCGACCGGCTTGCAGTCGACGATGCGGGCAATGCGCAGGTCGAGCTTGGCGAAATCGTCGATGTTGATGATCGGGGCGATGGCTTCGCCGCCAGGCAGCGCGGCCGGCGCTTCTTCGACGACTGGCTCGGCAGCGGCGGGCGCCTCGAACAAGGCATCGAGCAGCTTGGGGTCGACGCGTTGCATCAGGTGCTGGTAGGCCGCGATCCTGGTCGGCAGCACGCCTGCGTCGGTCCACACGAAGGTCCGGTCCAGCTGGAACAATTCCGTGGCCACGCGCTTGGTCAGCGCCGGCAGCACCGGCGACAACATCACGGACAAGGCCTTGAAGCTGGCAATCGCACGCGAGCAGACCGTTTGCAGCGCTTCGCGTTGTGCCGGTTCCGTCGACTTGGCCAGCACCCAGGGCTGTGCGGTGTCGAAGGCCTGATTGACCTGATCGGCATAGGCCATGATTTCGCGGATGGCGGCACCATAGGCACGACCGTCCAGCAATTCGGCTATGCGGTTGGTGGTGTCCTGCAGCAGCTTGGCAAAGCTGCCGTCCGTGTCCTGGCAGTCCAGCGCGCCGTCGAAGTGGCGCGAAATGAAGGTTGCGGCGCGGCTGGCGATGTTCACGTACTTGCCGATCAGGTCGCTGTTGACGCGGGCGACGAAATCTTCCGGGTTGAAGTCCACGTCTTCGACATTCGGGTTCAGCTTGGCGGCGATGTAATAACGCAGCCATTCCGGGTTCATGCCGATGTCCAGATAGCGCAGCGGCGAGATGCCGGTGCCGCGGCTCTTGGACATCTTTTCGCCGCTGACCGTGATGAAGCCGTGCACATTGATCGCGTCCGGCGTCTTGCGGCCGGCGAACTTCAGCATGGCGGGCCAGAACAAGGCGTGGAAATAGATGATGTCCTTGCCGATGAAGTGCACCTGCTCGGTGGCTGCATCGGGGGCGACCAGCGCGTCGAAGTCCAGGCCGATCTTGGCGCAGTAGGACTTGAGCGAGGCCAGGTACCCGACCGGCGCATCCAGCCACACGTAGAAGTACTTGCCCGGGGCGTCCGGAATCTCGATGCCGAAGTAGGGCGCATCGCGCGAGATGTCCCAGTCACCCAGTTGGCCGTCTTCACCCAGCCATTCGCGCGTCTTGGCGAAGACTTCCGACTGCAGGCGCGGTGCGCCGTTCGGGCGTTTGCCGGCCGTCCAGTCCTTCAGGAACTCGACGCAGCGCGGGTCGGACAGCTTGAAGAAGTAGTGTTCCGATTCTTTCAGCACTGGCGTGGCGCCGGTCAGGGTCGAGTACGGGTTCTTCAGGTCGGTGGGCGAGTAGACCGCACCACACACTTCGCAGGAGTCGCCGTACTGGTCCTTGGCGCCGCACTTCGGGCATTCGCCCTTGATGTAGCGGTCGGCCAGGAACATGCCCTTGACCGGGTCATAGAACTGTTCGATGACGCGGGTGTAGATCAGGCCGGCCGACCTCAGGCTGCGGTAGATGTCTTGCGACAGCGCCGTGTTCTCGTCGGAATCCGTCGAGTGCCAGTGGTCGAACTCGATGTTGAAGCCGTTCAGATACTGGGGGCGTTCGGCCGCGATGCGGGCGACCAGTTCCTTGGCGGTGATGTTTTCGCTTTCTGCCTTCAGCATGATCGGCGCACCATGCGCGTCGTCCGCCCCCACGAAGTGCACGGTGTGACCCTGCATTCGCATGGCACGCACCCAGATGTCGGCCTGGATGTACTCCATGATGTGGCCGATATGGAACGAGCCGTTGGCGTAGGGCAGTGCGGTGGTGACGAAGATCGTACGCGGCATGGTGGAAGGAATCGTTGCGAAGCAGAACCCACGATTCTAGTCTGCCGCGCGATTGCACGCGCGACGACTGCATTCGAGCCGCTTTCATGCCGGATTTGCCGAGGCGGTTCGCACAGTGACGAACCGGCCTGCAGCTGCATGGATCAGCGGATTTCGCGCACTTCCACGTCGATGATGTCGCCGCGACCAGAAGGCGCACGCGAGGTGCCGACCGGCTGGTCGGCTTGCGGGCCGGTGGCGCCGGCCGTGCCCGGCTGGCGCGGGAAGCCCCAGCGCGCAGCCGTGGGGCGGCGTGCCCACATGGCTTGACCCAGAAAGGGCTTGCCGGTGATCTTGGCGCGCAGATACAGGAAGCCGATCACCAGGGCCGTGCCGAGCATGACGATGATCGCCAGCGTGAAGCCGGCGATCGCCAGTGCGGCGAGAAGGGCGGTACGAAAGAGGGTCTGGATCATGTCAGTCATCACAAACAGAGTGGCGGGCGCCCCAAAGGTTCCCGGTGGCAACACGGGTGAAAACCTGGGACGATCGGAAAGACGGGGCGGATTGCCGGGTGGTTGGCGCCGACGCATTTGCGCGGCGAGGAGCATGGCAGGTTGGCCACGCCCAATTCCCTATATTGGGTCGTTCTTGCTTTGCAGCAATCCTCGGGCCCGGCATTATTTGCGGCTGCCGAGCCTGGGCCAAAGATCGGCATTCACACGATAGCCTGATCCGGCCGCCAGGGGGATAGGACGTTTTGTCTGGGTCATATGCGGCGTGAGCGCGCACATCGACCATAATGGCGCTCTGCCCACCCACCAAGGCATGACCCGATGAGCACGGAACCGAAGACCGAGGACGCCAACCGCCGTCCGATTGCTGCCCGCTCGCACCGCTGGGCCGGCCGCGCCGCCAGCAGGCTTGCCGCCGGCAATATTTCCCCCAACCAGATTTCCGTCGCCAGCGCCGTGGTCGCCATCATCGGCGCGGCGCTGCTCGTCTGGGTACACCAGGCCTGGGCGCTGATTGCCTGCGCGGCCTGCATCCAGGCGCGCCTGGTCTGCAACCTGCTCGACGGCATGGTGGCCATCGAGGGCGGGAAAAAATCCCCGGTGGGCGCGCTGTACAACGAGTTTCCCGACCGCATCGCGGATTCGGTGCTGATCGTCGCGCTTGGCTACGCAGGCGGCATGCCCTGGCTGGGTTGGCTGGGTGCGCTTGGCGCTGCGCTGACTGCCTACGTTCGCCTCTTCGGCGGCGCGATCGGCCTGCCGCAGGACTTCCGCGGCCCGTTTGCCAAGCAGCAGCGCATGGCTGTGATGACGGCGGGCTGCGTGATTGCGGCCGCCGAACTGCTGCTGAACGGCACCCAATGGGCCTTGTTGATTGCCGCCGCCATCATCGCTGCCGGTAGTTTGATTACCTGCGGCACGCGCACCTGGGCAATTGCCCGCCAACTCAAAGAGGTCTGAATCCCATGGGATTGTCTTATCTGCTGATGTGGGTGGTGCGCCTGCTGGTCGGCGCCGTGGCCCGCTACATCAATACCAAGCCCTATGAAGGGCAGTGCATCTACTTTGCCAACCACACCAGCCACGTCGACACGCTGGCCTTGTGGTCGGCGCTGCCCAGCGAGCTGCGGCGCAAGACCCGCCCGGTGGCGGCCGCCGATTACTGGAGCAAGACCCGCCTGCGCCGCCACATTGCGCTGGACGGCTTGAACGCCGTGCTGATCGATCGCACCCGTACCTCGCCGGATGCCGATCCGCTGGCGCCGCTGAAGTCTGCCCTGGCCGCCGGTGACAGCCTGATCATCTTCCCCGAAGGCACGCGGACCGCGCAGCCGCTGCCCAGCGAATTCAAGTCCGGCCTGTATCGGCTGGCCGAAGCCTTCCCCGGCGTGGCCTTGATTCCCGTCTACCTGGACAACCTGCATCGCAGCATGCCCAAGGGCAGCTTCGTGCCGGTGCCGCTGATCTGCACCGTGCGCTTCGGCCCGCCGCTGACGCATGTCGAAGGCGAATCTAAAGAAGACTTCCTGGTGCGTGCGCGCCAAGCCGTTGTGGACCTTGCATCATGAACGCAGTGCCGGGCCGCTCCCAAACAAGTTCGCTCCCGCTTGGCGGGAAGTCGCGCAGCGACAAGGGTGCCTAAATGAACGCCAATACGAAATTCATGTACTTGATGGCCGTGGTGATGGGCATCCTGGTGCTCGCCTCGATCATCGGCGCCATCCTGCACACCCGCGTCAAGAGCGACAGCGGGCGCGCCGTGGTGCTCAATCTGAACGCCCGGATTCGTGCCTGGTGGGGCATGATCGCGATCTTCGCGGTGGCTTTCTGGCTGGGCAACATCGCCACCCTGGTGCTGTTCGCCATCGTGTCCTTCTTTGCCCTGCGCGAGTTCGTCACGCTCACGCCCACACGCCCCGGCGATCACCGGGCACTGGCGGTCGCGTTCTTCGTGATGATCCCGCTGCAGTACTACACGATCGGCATTTCGTACTACTCGCTCTTCTCGCTGATGATCCCGGTCTACGGCTTCCTGTTGCTACCCTCGCTCAGCACACTCACGCAGGACACCGAGCACTTCCTGGAACGCAGCGCCAAGATCCAGTGGGCGGTAATGATCACGATCTACTGCATCAGCAGTGCCCCTGCGCTGTTGATGCTGAAGATCCCGGATTACGAGGGACAAAGCGCCTTGCTGTTGTTCTACCTGCTGCTGATCGTGCAACTGAGCGACGTGATGCAGTACGTGGTCGGCAAGCTGTTCGGCAAGACCAAGCTGGCACCGGTGATCAGCCCGTCCAAGACGGTCGAAGGCCTGATCGGCGGCGGCGCGATCGCCGTGGCAGTGGGTGCGTCGCTGTGGTGGATCACGCCGTTTTCGCCGCTGGTCGCAGCAGGCATGTCAGCGGCCATCGTCGTGGCGGGTGCCCTGGGCGGTCTGGTGCTGTCGGCGGTCAAGCGCAGCCTGGGCGCCAAGGACTGGGGCACCATGATCGAAGGCCACGGCGGCACGCTGGACCGCATGGACTCGGTCAGCTTCGCAGCACCCGTGTTCTTCCACCTGGTCCGGTATTTCTACACCTGATCAGCTTGCACGCCCGGCCGTCGGCAACACGGCCGGGTGGTGACAGGCGTCTCGCCAGGGCGACATCCGTCGCCCCTCAAGCCGGCGCAGGCACAGGAAAGGCGGGCTTTGTTAAGGCTTTTGACCAAGCTTCGTTAACATACGGGCCTTCCCCGGAATCCTGCTGGACTGCCTTTCCCCATGTTGCGCCTGTCTGAAGTCTCCCTGCCGCTAGATCATCCCGAGTCCGCACTGCGCGACGCCATCCTCGCGCGCCTGGGCATTCCCGCGGGCGATCTGCTCAAGTGGACCGTGTTCCGGCGCAGCTACGACGCCCGCAAGAAGTCCGCGATCGTCTTCGTCTACGCGCTCGACGTGGAACTGCGCAGTGAGGCCGCCGTGCTGAAGAAGATGCGCGGTGACCGCAACGTCGGCGTCACCCCCGACATGGAATACAAGTTCGTGGCGCAAGCGCCTGCGAACCTTCAGCATCGTCCGATCGTCATCGGCACCGGTCCATGTGGGATTTTTGCGGCGCTGATCCTGGCGCAGAGCGGGTTCAACCCGATCATCCTGGAGCGCGGCAAGGCCGTGCGTGAACGCACCAAGGACACCTTCGGCCTGTGGCGCAAGGGTGAACTGCACCCGGAATCGAATGTGCAGTTCGGCGAGGGCGGTGCCGGTACCTTCTCGGACGGCAAGCTCTACAGCCAGATCAAGGACCCGCACCACTACGGTCGCAAGGTGCTGAACGAATTCGTGAAGGCCGAAGCGCCGGAAGAAATCCTGTACGTCAGCAAGCCGCACATCGGCACCTTCCGCCTGGTGAAGATGGCCGAGCTGATGCGCGAGACCATCGAGTCGCTGGGCGGCGAATACCGCTTCGAGTGCCGGGTCGACGACATCGAGATCGACAACGGCCAGGTGCGCGGTGTGGTGCTGGCAAGCGGCGAACGCCTGCGCGCCGACCACGTGGTGCTGGCGGTTGGCCACAGCGCCCGCGACACCTTCGAGATGCTGCACAAGCGCGGCGTATTCGTCGAAGCCAAGCCTTTCTCGATTGGTTTCCGCGTCGAACACCCGCAGTCGCTGATCGACCAGTGCCGCTTCGGCCCGTTCGCCGGCCACCCGGCCTTGGGTGCCGCCGACTACAAGCTGGTGCACCATGCCAACAACGGCCGGTCGGTCTACAGCTTCTGCATGTGCCCGGGCGGCACGGTGGTGGCAGCCACCTCCGAAGTCGGCCGTGTGGTCACCAACGGCATGAGCCAGTACTCGCGCAATGAACGCAACGCCAACAGCGGCATCGTGGTCGGCGTGACCCCGGAAGACTTCCCGGGCTACCCCGAGAACCCGCTGGCCGGCATGGAATTCCAGCGCCTGCTGGAATCGCACGCCTTCGAACTGGGCGGCGGCACTTATGAGGCCCCCGGCCAACTGGTGGGCGACTTCATTAAGGGCCGTCCGTCCACCGCGCTGGGCAGCGTGCAGCCGTCCTACACGCCGGGCGTCAAGCTGGGCTCGCTCGACAGCGCCTTGCCCGAGTATGCGATCGAAGCCATTCGCGAAGCACTGCCGGCGTTTGACCGCCAGATTCGCGGCTTCTCGATGCACGACGCCGTGTTGACGGGCGTGGAGACGCGCAGCTCGTCGCCGATCCGCATCACCCGCAACAACGACGACCTGCAGAGCCGCAACACGCGCGGCCTGTACCCGGCCGGCGAAGGTGCGGGTTATGCCGGCGGCATCTTCTCGGCGGCCGTCGACGGCATCCGCATCGCGGAAGCCGTGGCGCTTGCGATCACGGGTGGCACGCGCCCCGCGTAATTGCATTCTTTGCTTGGCCTGGCTGGGCCGGGAACCGAATCACCTCGGTTTGCCGGCCCTTGCTATGTCTGGGTGTCCGGCCCGGCGTCTGGCGCCGTGGGCGTCGGCGTCGCATCGTGTCTGTTGCAGGTAGTCGTGGGCTTGCGCGTAGTCCACATTGGCGGCTCGGCGCAGCAGGCGCAGGCCTTCACCCAAGTCTTTTGCGATGCCCAGCCCCTCGAAGTAGGCGCGACCCAGCAGGAAGTTCGTGCCAGGATGGTCATGGACGCCAGACGCAGTCAGCAGGCTGACCGCCTTGCGGTGGTCCTCCACCAGATCGACGCCATACCAGTAGCCAACGGCCAGGTTGTAGGCGCCCTTGTGGTCGCCAGCGAGCGCCGCGCGGCGATACCAGTAGATGGCGCGCAAGGGGCTCTTGCGCACGCCCATACCCTTGGAATAGGCATAACCCAGGGACACCAGCGCGTTGCCGTCATGGCGGCGTGCGCCTGCCTTGAACCACTTCACGGCAGCAGCCGGGTCTGCGACCAGGCCACCTCGACCGTTATTGTGAAAGTGGCCAAGATTGTTCATGGCCACACCGCAGCCCGCTGCGGCCGCACGTTCAAAGTACCTGCGCGCCTGTTCCATATCTTGCGGCAGTCCGTCGCCGTGCTGATGCATGCTGCCCAGGTTGTTCAGCGCATCGCCGTCTTCCTGCTCGGCGGCCAGCCGGTACCACGTGATGGCGGTAGCCAGGTTCTTCCTGGCGCCATGCGTGCCCTGATCGAACATATCGCCCAGCACATACGCCGCCTTGGCATCACCGTCCTCGGCCCGCCGCGTCAACATCTGCTGCCCCAACGCGTACAGATGGTCCCAGGGCCGGGGCGACGGCGGTTTGCGCATGAAGCGCTCGAACAGGCGATCCGCCCAGGTGTTGATCCAACGTCGAACTTGCGTCATGCGCGTCCCCCGTCAGGAAGCCGTCGTGCGGCGAAACGTATATGTCGTTTCTCCTTGGCCATCGACAGTCGGCTCGCAACTGCCCTTGCCCCGCATCGCGCCAGCGCCGTCGTAGCACTGCTTGAGCGCATCCATGCGCCGATATTCCTGGTCCAGTTCGAGCTTGCCCTTGGCCCACTCCTTGACGATGCCCGGCCAGCTGTCGTCGGCAAAGGTGCAAACACTGGTGGCCGAGCGTGTCGTGCAACTCACGTCTTTCGGCTTCAATCGATCAGCCAGTCCCGACAACACGCGTGCCGAACGTTCATTGGTATCGGGCGCGACGATGTGGAAGAACTGAAAGCCGGACGTGGGCATGCCGGTGAACCCCACGGCCATCTCTTCGCCCAGCCCCGTATCTTCCTGCACGCCGCCGATCGACAGCACGCGCGCCCCCCGGTCCGGCGACTCCGCCTGGCCGGGGTGGGGCCTGAACCGGAAGGTGTACTTCCCGCGGCCCGCCGGATACAGAAACTGGACATCGCCAAACTGCTTGTCCAGCGTCACCGTCATGCGTTTCCCATCCGGCGCAATCGGCCGTAGATCACCGGGCGGCGCCAGCACCACATTCTCTGACGCCACCACTTCACGCCACCTTGCCTCCGGCACCGGAATCGGATTGACGTGGACCACCCCGCCATGCTCCCAGAGATCGCCAGACAGATAAATCGTCAGATCCGCCTGAACATTCTCGGCAGCACTCTCCGAGCAGCCGGCCAGCGCCAGCGGCAAACAAACAAAAAAAGGAAAAATCGCTCGTCTGAACATCATGGATCGCGCCTGTTCTGTCGTGCACCGCCGATCACCCACATCGACCGTACAGAAGTCCGCAGGAGGACTGCATCCGCAATCCCATGGCCGCCCGATCCTACCGAAAGAGACCGCCGCGCGGCGCTTACGCCTGTTACTGATCCATTCCAGGAATCCCAACCACCGCGAAGCGCCGGCGATGGCGCCAGCCGAGCGCATCGGGCCCGCCCAGATACCCAAATCCGGGCAGTCCTGGCGCAGCCAGGACCGGAGCCCGCCGCGCTCGGCTGGCGTCATCGCCGGCGCTGACTAAAGAACCAACATCCGAGGCAAGAGCGCAACATCCAAGGCAAGGACGCACCCTCACCCCATCAACACCTCATCCTCCGGCAACTTCGTCGCCATCAGCCGATCGACCCGATTCCCATCCATGTCGACCACCTCCAGCCGCCAGCCCTCCCAATCCACATACTCCCCCGTCTTCGGAATCCGCCCCAGCACCCACATCACCATCCCCGCCAGCGTGTGGTAATCCTCCCCAGACTCACCTGGAAGCTTCCGCAGCCCCAGACGATCCTGCAGATCCCCCACATCGATCATTCCGTCCAGCAGCCAAGACCCATCGGCCCGCTGCACCGCCGGCAAATCATCCATGCCCGCAACAGTCGTGTGAACCTCACCGACAATCGCCTCCAGCACATCGCGCAGCGTCACCAGCCCCTGCACATCGCCATATTCATCGACCACCAGCGCAATCTGCACCCGCGCATCGCGGAAGTTTTCCACCAGCTCGCTGCCCGTCAACGTCTCCGGCACATACAAAGCCGGGGTCAACAGCGGCTGCAGATCCAGACGCGTGCCCGTCATCGCCTGCGCCAGCAAATCCTTCGCGCGCACAAACCCGGCCACATTCGAAAAATCACCCCGCACCACCGGAAAACGAGAATGGTGCGACTCCTCGATGCGTGCCATCGTCTGCTCAAGCGGCTGATCCAGATCCAGCACCACCACATCGGCGCGCGGCACCATCAGGGAAGACAGCTTGCGTTCGTCCAGACGGAACACATTGCGCACCATCTGCTGCTCGGACTGGCCAAAAATGCCGGCCGTCGTGCCCTGAGCCATCAGCACCTGGATTTCCTCCTCGGTGATCACCGGGTCTTGCGATTCTCGAGCGCCGATCAGGCGCAGCAGGCCATCGGTGATCAGACCCAGCAGCTTGACCAGCGGGGTGGACACCCAGGACAGCAGGCGCATCGGGATGGCGACCATCCGCGCGATGCCTTCCGGGTTCATCAGACCCAGACGTTTCGGCACCAGTTCGCCGACCACGATGGAGGTCACGGTGATACCGATCACCACCACGGTCAGCGCAATGCCGTTGGCCCAGGTGGCGAGCGAGGCCACATGTTGGCGCAGCCATTCAGCCAGCGGGGCGGCCAGTGCGTCTTCGCCCACCACGCCGATCAGAATGCCGATCGAGGTGATGCCGATCTGGACGGTGGACAGGAAATGCGTGGGGTTCTGGGCCAGTTCGAGCGCGGCGCGCGCACGAAGGTCACCTTCGTCTGCCAGTTGTTGAAGCCGTGCCTTGCGGGCCGTCAGCACGGCAATTTCGCTCATCGCGAAAATGCCGTTGAAGACGATCAGCGCGACCAGGACGAGGGGAAGCGATAAATCCATGGTGTTGGATGTGCTCGGACAAAGTCCTGTACGAGCCTGTAAATGCGAGACTTGTGAGCATAACGGATACGGTTTGAGGCAACTTGGCCAAGTGGTATCCGCTATGCTTTAGCCCTTCGACCGCCCCAATGCGGTGCGGCCGGGAAGCGCCCGGTCGCCTACGCGGGGCTTTATTGCGGAATTTTGTATGAGCCTTTCAGTCGAGCGGGTCCGTGAGGTGCTGCGCACCGTGGTTGACCCGAACACCGACCAGGACCTCGTCAGCGGCGGCTGCGTGAAGGACATCCAGGTTGGCGGCGGTGACGTGGGTGTCGCCATCGAACTCGGTTATCCGGCCCAGTCGCAGCTTGCGCCGATCCAGGCGCTGGTCGAACAGGCGTTGACGGCAGCAGGCGCTGCGCGCAGCGTCGTCACCGTTCGCTGGAAGATCGTGGCGCACGCCGTGCAGCAAGGCGTGAAGCTGCTGCCGGGCGTGCGCAACATCATTGCGGTGGCCTCGGGCAAGGGCGGCGTAGGCAAAAGCACCACAGCCGTGAACCTGGCGCTGGCGCTTGCCGCCGAAGGTGCGCGCGTCGGCATGCTGGACGCCGATATCTACGGCCCCAGCCAGCCCACCATGCTGGGCATCACCGGTCGGCCCGAGAGCCTGGATGGCAAAACCCTGGAACCCATGGAAGGGCACGGCCTGCAGGCCGCGTCCATCGGTTTCCTGATCGACACCGACACGCCGATGGTGTGGCGCGGCCCGATGGTGACCCAGGCGCTGGAACAGCTGCTGCGCCAGACCAACTGGAAAGACCTGGATTACCTGATCGTCGACATGCCGCCGGGCACCGGCGACATTCAGCTGACGCTGGCCCAGAAAGTGCCGGTCACCGGCGCAGTCATCGTCACCACGCCGCAGGATATCGCCCTGCTGGACGCGCGCAAGGGCGTGAAAATGTTCGAGAAGGTTGGCATTCCGATTCTTGGCGTGGTCGAGAACATGGCGGTGCACATCTGTTCGAATTGCGGCCATGCCGAACACATCTTCGGCGAGGGCGGCGGCGAGCGTCTGGCCAAGGAATACGACATGCCTTACCTGGGCGGCCTGCCACTGGACCTGGGCATCCGCCTGGATGCGGATTCCGGCCGGCCCACCGTGGTGGCGGCTCCCGATGGCGACATCGCCGCCATCTACCGAACCATCGCCCGCCGCGTGGCGATTCGCATTGCTGCACGCGCTCGCGACATGACCAGCAAATTCCCGACGATCGTCGTACAGAACACGTGATTTCGAACCGCTTCACCCGACTGCGGCTGTCCATTCTGCGTGGCGTCTGTGACGTCGGGTCTCGTCCGCAGATGATCGCCTCCACCAGCACGCGCTGGCTGCAGCTGATGGGTGTCAGCGCCGCGCTGTGCTGGGCCGGCAATGCCTGGGCCGCCAAGCCCGAGATCGTGATCGATCCGGGCGGCATCGACGCGTCTGCGTTGCAGGCCGTCAACCAGGCGGTGCAGACGATTGCGGCGCTGGCCGAAGACCAGGACGGGGGTGAAGCGGCGCGCCTGCGCAGGCGCGCACGGGATGCGGCCATCACGGCGCTGTCGACCGAGGGCTACTTCCGCCCGGAAGTCACGCTGGAAGCGGGTACCGATATCGGTGGGGAGACCTGGGACATTTCGATTGTGCCGGGCGAACGGGCCATCATCGAAGACGTGTTGATCGAGTTCAATGGCGCGATCACCGGGCCTGCCTGGCAACAGCGCGTGAAGGAATTGCGCGAGGCCTGGAACATCGAGGTCGGCCAGCCCTTCCGCAACGAAGCCTGGGAAGATGCAAAACGCACCATGATCGACGGCGCCACGCGGCGCGATTTTCCGACGGCCTATTGGGCCGACAGCATTGCCGATGTGGATGCCGAGCGTGCACGGGTGCGCCTGCACCTGACGCTGGACAGCGGCCCGGCCGTGCACCTGGGCGAAGTCAATGTCATCGGCCTGAAGCGCGTGCCGGAAGGCCTGGTCGAGCGCTATGTGCGCTTTCCGCCCGGCCAGCACTTCGATCGTGGCCAGCTGACCGACTGGCAGCAGGAATTGCAGGGCACGGCGTTTTTCAACGGCGTGAAGATCGACATCGACACGCAGCAACTGGCCGGCGCCCGCGTGGGCCCGGAAGTGCCGCCCGGCGTCGATGCCGGCGGTGGGCCGCTGACAGACGTTACGGTGCCCATCAACGTCGAGGTGACCGAGTCGCGTCCGCGACGCATGAACATCATCCTGGGCATCGATGACGAGGCTGGCGTGCGCGCCGAGACCGTCTATCGCCAGAACGTGGTGCTGGGTTATCCGATTGCGGTGGAAACCGGTCTGCGCCTGGACAAGCTGCGCAAGCTGGGCTATTTCGACGTGCACTTCCCGCCGACCGCGGGCAAGGGCTATCGCGACAGCGTCGGGGTGCTGGCCGAAGATTCCGACATTCAGGACGTCAAGACCAAGCGCCTGGCACTCGGCGGCACGCGGTTGTACACACGCCGCGCCGGCAATCCGAATTCTCGCGCCGAGTATGAAACCCGTCTGGGCGCGCGCATTGCAGCCGAAGAAGTCGGCATCGTGGGCATTCCGTCATTCCGCACCAATACGGCGACCACCACGGTCGAATGGCTGCGTCGCGACGTGAACGACAAGTACGACCCGCGTGAGGGCACGCTGCTGGTGGTGGGTGCCGGCCTGGGTACCGAACTCGATGGCGGCAACCAGTTCGGCCGCCTGAACTTCCGCGCACAGCGCTGGTGGACGATCGCCAAGCGCGACGTGTTGACCATTCGCGGCGAAATCGGCCAGCTGTGGTCGAACGATCTGCTGCGCGTGCCGCAGGACTTCAGCTACCGCACCGGCGGCGCCCGCACCGTGCGCGGCTATCGCTACCTGGGTCTGGGCCGCGACGTGAACGGCGCCATTCTGGGCGACAAGTCCTTGCTGGTCGGCAGCGTGGAATACACGCGCTTCTTCGACGAACGATTCGGTGCGGCGGTGTTTGCCGATGCGGGCAACGTCGCCGACAGCTTCAAGGAAATGGATCTGGCCGCCAGCGTCGGCGTGGGCGCCCGCGTGCGTACACCCGCCGGCCCGCTGAACCTGGACGTGGCCTACGCCATTCGTGACGCCCGACTGCGCCTGCACTTCTCGTTGGGGATCGCCTTTTGACGCCCGACGTACAGCCGGTACCGCCGCCCGAGGCGCCTCGCAAACGCCGTCGCTGGATCTGGTGGCTGCTGGGTGTCTTGCTGGTGCTGTTGCTGACCATCGTCGGTGGACTGGCCTGGCTGCTGGCCACGACCAACGGTGCGCGGTTTGCGCTGAACACCGGCCTGGAGCAATCCGGCGGCACCGGCGTGGTCGACGGGGTGCAGGGCACCTTGCTCGACGGGCTGACCATCGAACACCTGCAGTTCGCCAATCCCACCATCGACCTGACGGGCGACAAGGTCCGGGTGACGGTGAACTGGACGGCCTTGCGCAATCGCCGTGTGCAGGTCATCGAATTGGCTGCGCAGCGCCTGGCAGTCAACACGATTTCCGGCGCGGATGACACGCCCTCGTCGGGTTTCCCGACGAGCATCGGCCTGCCGATCGAAGTCGACGTGGAACGGGTCCAGTTGGGCACGTTGGATATCTCGCAGAACGGCAAGCCTTTGCCGGTGTCGATTTCCGAACTGGACGCGAGCCTGGCCGCGCGCCTGGATGGCTACCGTCTGACGCTGAACCGCATCAAGCTGCTGGGCCCGGACGCCGATGCGACCCTGCGTGGCACGGCCAACATCGGTGCCGCTCAACCCTTCGACCTTCAGGCAGAACTCGACAGCCAGGTGCGTCAGGGCGAGCGTCGCTTCACGGTGCATGCAGGCGCCACGGGGTCGCTGGCTGACCTGCAAGTGAACCTGCGCGGCGAAGGGTCGGGCGTGGCGGTGGACGGCCTGGTGCGCGCCGGCTTGCTGGACGGCGGTTTCCCCTTGCGCGCGGCACGCTTGAATCTGCGTGGTGTCGATCCTGCGGCCTGGGTGCCAGGTGCGCCGCGCGCCGAGCTGGAAATCGGCAGTGACCTGAGCGTGGTGGCGACGGATGCCAATGATGCCAACGGGCAGCCGCATCTGCAGGGCCCCTTGTGGGTACACAACAGCGCACCGGGTGCTTACGACACCGGCGCCGTGCCGGTCGCAGATGTGCGCGCCATGCTGTCCTTGCCGCTGACCACGCTGGATGCCGCCCAACTGTCGGACATCGTGATCCAGCTGCCCGGCGCGGGCAGCGTGAAGGGCAATGTCGACTGGAAAAGACAGGGCACGCCCGAGGCGCCGATCGACCGCGTGGTGGGCAAGCTCACGCTGGCCGACGTCAACGCAGCGCTGCTGTACACGGCGGCAGTCCCGACCAAATTGTCCGGCCCGATCTCCTTTGATGCGAACCAGACGCGCCAGATCGTGGAAGCCGACCTGCGTGAGCAGGGCAGCAAGACGCCGCTGGCGTTGCGCCTGAGCGCCAAACTGGAAAACGAAGTCGTCGACATCTCGCAGGCGATCCTGAGCGCCGGTGAGGCCAAGGCAAGCGGCAGCGGTCGCCTGGAATTGGCGGGCACGCGCAAATTCGCCGCCAAGCTGGCGCTGCAGAATTTCGACCCGGCGCGCTGGGTGCCGGGCCTGTCGATCCCGCCCGCCAACCTGACGGCACAAGCCGATGTGGACGGCGCCTTGTCGCCGGCCATCCAGGGCAATGCGCGGGTCACCATCGATCCAGCCAGCCGCTGGAACCGGCGTCCGCTGTCCGGCAAGATTTCCACCCGCTTCACCGAAAAGACCTTGTCCAACCTGGTGGCGACGCTGGATATCGCCGACAACAAGGTGGCGGTCGAAGGCAGTGTCGGTGGCGACAAGGACCGGCTGGGCTTCGATCTGCAACTGCCCACGCTCGACGCCTTGTGGCCGGGTCTGAGCGGCAAGATGGCTGCCAAGGGCCAGGTGGTGGGCAATCTGGCAACGCCCGTCATCGACACGACGCTGGACGGCAGCCGCCTCAAGCTGCCGGGCGGCGTGGTGCTGGACCGCATCGAAGGCAAGGCAGCGCTGGGCAAGACTGGTCAACGCGTGGCGATTGCCCAGTCGCCGGTCAGTGTCGACGTGCGCATCGAAGGCCTGAGCGTGACGAGCGCCCCGCAAGCCACCGTCAGCAAGGCGTCCCTGGTGGTATCTGGCACGCTGGCCAAACACGAAGGATCGGTCGACGCCGACATCGTCCCTGCACCGCCGCAGACCGAACGCGCCACCATCCGCACCAGTTTCAATGGTGGCTGGGGCCCGGGCACCAAGGGCCAGCCCAATGCGGCGCTGACCGGTTGGCGTGGCACGGTGTCCACGTTGGATGTGAAGCGCAAGCCTGTCGCCGTGGCGCTCACGCGCCCGGTCAGCATCGTATTCCTGCCGGACGCGCGCAGTCCCGTCTGGCAGTGGGAAGTGGGCGCCACCGGCATCCGTCTGAGCCTGCCCGAGGCCGAGCCCTCGATCATCGAACATGCCGGTTCGCGTGGCGGGGCAGGGCGCTGGGAAACCAAGGGCAAGATCAATGGCCTGGCCTGGTCGCCGGAATTGATGACAGCCTGGTTTGGCGACGGTGGCGTGCGCAAGAAAGCAAACCCGGCAGTGCCCCAGGAAGACCGCCGGATTCTGGTCGATGGCGAGTGGGATCTGCGCTTTGCCGACGCGCTGGCCGGCACCGCCAGGTTGGGTCGCCGCAGCGGCGACGTATGGATTCCGGGCGACCCGCCGGTTCCGCTGGGCCTGAGCAACCTGCTGGCGGATTTCCGCGCCGAACCCACGCGCACCCCCGGCCACAGCCGTTTGACGGCGCAGCTGGACCTGGCGGGCGAACGCATCGGCACCATCAAGGGCCGCGGCGAAGCCGAGCTGATCGCCAGCAACGGCTCGCTGTCGCTTGACGAATCCAAACCCGCACAGGCCGACCTGTCGCTGGACGTGAAAGACCTGGGTTGGCTGAGCCTCTTCACGGGCGATACGCTGGAAGTCGGCGGTCGCGTCGCCGGCGATGTGAAGGTGCGCCGCGAAGCGGGCGTCTGGGGCGCGCGCGGCACGGTGCGCGGCGAAGGCTTGCGTGTGGTGCGCATCGACGATGGCGTGCGCCTGCTCGATGGCACCTTGCAGGCGCGCCTGGTGGACGACCGCATCGTCATCGATTCGTTGCGCTTCCCGTCCGTGACACGCGCCACGCCGCGCGACGACCGCATCCTCGCCTGGATGAACAGTCCCGAGGCCAAGGCTGGAGAAGTGGTCATCACCGGCGAGTGGATGCTGACCGGCGCCAATGGCAAGGCCAAGGTCGTCGCCAAGCAATTCCCGGCCGTCCAGCGTGCCGATCGCTTCATTGCGATCAGCGGCGAGATCAATGTCGAGGCCGCGCCGCGCCGCCTGCGCATTGTGGGCGAGACCACGGTCGATGCCGGCTGGGTGTTCCTGGGCACCTCATCGCCGGCCACGCTGGATTCCGACGTGGTGATCCGTCATCGCACGGGCGACGCACCCACGCGCGGCAACAGCACCGGCGTATCCATCGATGTGTCGGTCGACCTGGGCAATCGCTTTTACCTGCGCGGCATGGGTATCGACACCGCACTGGCCGGCAAACTGCGCATCCTGGGCGAAGGCAGCAACCTGCGCGCCAACGGCTCGGTGCGCACGGTGGGTGGCCAGTACGCGGCCTACGGTCAGTCGCTGAGCGTGCGGCGCGGCGTGATCACCTTCCAGGGCCCGCTGGACGACCCGCTGCTGGACATCATGGCGCTGCGTGTCGGCCCGCTGGTGCAGGCGGGCGTGCAAGTGGGCGGCTCGGCGCGTCATCCGCGTATCACGCTGGTGTCCGAACCGTCTGTCAGCGACGTCGAAAAGCTGTCGTGGCTGCTGCTGGGCCGCGGTCCGGACGACGCAGGCGGGGCCGATGCGGGGCTGCTGCTGAGCGCAGCCACGGCCTTGCTGGGCGACAAGGACGGTATCCCGCTGGCGCGTCAATTCGGTGTCGACGAGCTCGGCATCCGTTCCGGCAGCGTGGGCAGTTCGCGCGGCTTGCTGCCGGAACGCACGGTCGCGGGCGACAGTACGTCGTCCACCAGTGACCTGGCGACCGAGTTCTTCATCGTCGGCAAGCGGATTTCCGAAAACGTGTACGCCAGCTACGAGCAGGCCCTGGCTGGGCGCGAAGGTGTGGTTCGCCTGAGCTACCAGATTTCGCGCAGGCTGCAGCTGGTCGGTCGCGGCGGCACCATCAACGGTTTCGACCTGATGTACACGGTGTTGTTCGGCGACTGAGCAAGGCCGTCACTGCCCCGATGCGGGGCGTGACGGCAGGTTTGCCGTTGCGTCTACAATTCGGCGTTTTCTACTGTTGTGCCGGCTTGTCGGTGCACGTATTCGTTCCAAGGCCCGACCATGAGTATCAAGAGTGACAGCTGGATTCGCCGTACCGCCCTTGCGACCGGCATGATCGAGCCGTTCGAGCCTGGCCAGGTGCGCGAGGTCAATGGCCAGCGCATCGTCAGCTACGGCACCAGCAGCTACGGCTACGACGTACGCTGCGCCGACGAATTCAAGATCTTCACGAACATCAACTCGACCATCGTCGATCCCAAGGCCTTCGACGAGAAGTCCTTCGTCGATTTCAAGGGGCCGGTGTGCATCATCCCGCCGAATTCCTTCGCCCTGGCGCGCACGGTCGAGTACTTTCGCATTCCGCGCAGCACGCTAACCATCTGCCTGGGCAAGAGCACCTACGCGCGCTGCGGCATCATCGTGAACGTCACGCCGCTGGAACCCGAGTGGGAAGGCCACGTGACGCTGGAGTTCTCGAACACCACGCCGCTGCCCGCCAAGATCTATGCAGGCGAGGGCTGTGCCCAGTTCCTGTTCCTGGAAAGCGACGAGATCTGCGAGACCTCTTATAAAGACCGTGGCGGCAAGTACCAAGGCCAGCAAGGCGTGACGCTGCCGCGCACCTGATCGCCTGACACCGTCCGATGCATGCCCCGACGCCCGGTCTCGACCGGGCGTCGCGCATTCAGGGTTGCATGGGTGCAACGCCATCGGCGCACCCGGGTGCATCCCCCAGAGGTGCCGCTGCCGTTCGCATTCCTGACACCTTTTGATGACAAGCTTGGACCGTTCGTTACACCGCATGGGCGCTCGCGTCCGCGCCGCTCCTGGTCACGCAGTACACTCGCCGCTGCGTTCGCTTTTCCGCCCGAGGAATCCCCATGAAGTTTCGTTTTCCCGTCGTCATCATCGATGAAGACTTCCGCTCCGAGAACTCTTCCGGTCTGGGCGTGCGCGCGCTTGCCGCCGCGCTCGAATCCGAGGGAATGGAAGTTCTGGGGATCACCAGTTACGGCGACATGTCGTCGTTTGCGCAGCAGCAAAGCCGCGCCAGTGCCTTCATCCTGTCGATCGACGATGAAGAGTTCGGCTCGGGCATTCCGGAAGACGTCGCCAATGTGGTCGCCAAGCTGCGCACCTTCATCAGCGAACTGCGTTTCCGCAATTCCGAAATCCCGATCTACCTGTACGGCGAGACGCGCACCTCGCGCCACATCCCGAACGACATCCTGCGCGAGTTGCACGGCTTCATTCACATGTTCGAAGACACGCCGGAGTTCGTGGCGCGTCACATCATTCGTGAAGCCAAGAGCTATCTTGAGTCCCTGCCCCCGCCGTTCTTCCGCGAGCTGGTCAAGTACGCCCAGGATGGATCGTATTCGTGGCACTGCCCGGGTCACGGCGGCGGTGTCGCCTTCCTGAAGAGCCCGGTGGGCCAGATGTTCCACCAGTTCTTCGGTGAAAACATGTTGCGCGCCGACGTCTGCAACGCCGTCGACGAGCTCGGCCAGTTGCTGGACCACACCGGCCCGATCGCGGAATCCGAGCGCAATGCCGCGCGCATCTTCAATGCCGATCACTGCTACTTCGTGACCAACGGCACCTCCACCTCGAACAAGATCGTCTGGCACAGCACGGTTGCCTCGGGCGACATCGTGGTGGTCGACCGCAACTGCCACAAGTCGATCCTGCACGCGATCATCATGACCGGTGCGGTGCCGGTGTTCTTGCGTCCGACGCGCAATCACCTGGGCATCATCGGCCCGATCCCGCTGGACGAATTCCGCCCGGAAAACATCCAGAAGAAGATCGACGCCAATCCTTTCATCAAGGACAAGACCAAGAAGCCGCGCATCCTGACGCTGACGCAAAGCACCTACGACGGCGTGGTCTACAACGTCGAGACCATCAAGGGTCTGCTGGGCGACACGGTGGATACGCTGCATTTCGACGAAGCCTGGGTGCCGCACGCGGCCTTCCACCACTTCTACAAGAACATGCACGCCATCGGCGTGGATCGCCCGCGCAGCAAGGACGCGATGGTGTTCGCGACCCACTCCACGCACAAGCTGCTGGCCGGTATTTCGCAGGCCTCGCAGATCATCGTGCAGGAATCCGAGAACCGGAAACTGGATCGCCACATCTTCAACGAGGCGTACCTGATGCACACGTCGACCTCGCCGCAATACGCGATCATCGCGTCCTGCGACGTGGCGGCAGCCATGATGGAAGCCCCGGGCGGCCCGGCGCTGGTCGAGGAAAGCATCTTCGAGGCGCTGGACTTCCGCCGCGCCATGCGCAAGGTCGACGACGAGTTCGGTGACGACGACTGGTGGTTCAAGGTCTGGGGCCCCCAAGCCCTGGCGTCGGACGGCATCGGCGAGCGCGAAGACTGGATTCTTGCGCCCAACGACGACTGGCACGGTTTCGGTAACCTGGCCGCCGACTTCAACATGCTGGACCCGATCAAGGCCACGATCATCACCCCGGGCCTGGATGTGTCGGGCAAGTTCGGCACCACCGGCATTCCGGCCTCGATCGTGACCCGCTTCCTGGCCGAACACGGCGTGGTGGTGGAGAAGACCGGCCTGTATTCGTTCTTCATCCTGTTCACCATCGGCATCACCAAGGGCCGCTGGAACACGCTGTTGACCGCCTTGCAGCAGTTCAAGGACGACTACGATCGCAACCAGCCGATGTGGCGCATCCTGCCCGACTTCTGCCGCGATCATCCGCAATACGAAAAGGTTGGCCTGCGCGACCTGTGCCAGCGCATTCACGACATCTACAGCGAGAACGACGTCGCGCGCATGACGACCGAGGTGTACCTGAGCGACATGGAGCCGGCGATGAAGCCGTCGGACGCCTTTGCGATGATGGCGCACCGCGAGATCGAACGCGTCGAGATCGACAAGCTCGAAGGCCGTATTACTGCGGTGCTGCTGACGCCGTATCCGCCGGGCATTCCGCTGTTGATTCCGGGCGAGCGCTTCAATCGCCGGATCGTTCAGTACCTGGAATTCGCGCGCAAGTTCAACTCGCAGTTCCCGGGCTTCGAGACCGACATCCACGGCCTAGCCGAAGTGGAAGACGAACACGGCAAGACCGTCTACTACGTGGACTGCGTCAAGACCGTCTGATGTTCGATGTCGCCGTGATCGGCGCCGGCGCGGCCGGCATGATGTGTGCCTCGCTGGCGGGCCAGCGCGGCCGTCGGGTGGTCTTGATCGACCACGCCACCAAGCTTGCAGAGAAAATCCGCATTTCGGGTGGCGGGCGCTGCAACTTCACCAACAAGGATGCGGGCCCGGCCAACTTCGTGTCGGCCAACCCGCATTTCTGCCGCTCGGCGCTGTCGCGCTATACCCCTGCCGATTTTCTCGCCTTGATGGCGAAGTACCGGCTTGGTTGGCACGAGAAGCATCGCGGCCAGCTGTTCTGCGACGAAAGCAGCGACGCCATCATTCGCATGCTCAAAAGCGAGTGCGATGTCGGGCGCGTGGAATGGCGCATGCCCTGCAGCGTAGCCTCGGTTGCCCAGCACGACGATGGCTTCCAGCTGGAAACCTCATCGGGCACCATCCGCGCCCGCAGCCTGGTGATCGCCACCGGCGGCCTGTCGATTCCGGCGATCGGCGCCACCGACTTCGGCTTCAAGCTGGCCCGCCAATTCGGCCTGAAGATTGTCGAGCCGCGCCCTGCGTTGGTGCCGCTGACCTTCGATGCAGCATCCTGGACGCCATTTGCCCCGCTGGCCGGCGTGGCGCTGGAAGTCGATATCCGCACCGGCGAGGGCAAGGCTGGCATGCACTTCAAGGAAGATCTGCTGTTCACCCATCGCGGCCTGTCAGGCCCGGCGGTGCTGCAGATTTCGACCTACTGGAATCCGGGGCAGCCGATCCGTATCGATCTGCTGCCTGGTGTAGATATTGCCGAGTCTCTGCTGGCCAGCAAGCCTGGCAACCGCCAACAAGTGGGGTCGGTATTGGCCGGTTTGCTGCCGCGGCGCCTTGCAGAACAATGGTTGAGCGCGGATATCGCCGAGCTGGGTGCGGATTTTGCTGCGCAGCGGATCGCCGATGTTTCCGACAAGTCGCTCAGAAAGCTGGCAGACAGCTTGCAGAACTGGCGCGTCGTCCCGAGCGGTACGGAAGGGTATAAAAAGGCCGAAGTCACGCGTGGGGGTGTCGACACCAAAGCGCTGGACCAACAGACCATGGCGGCGCGCAGCGTGCCTGGCCTGCATTTCATCGGCGAAACCGTGGATGTGACCGGCTGGCTCGGCGGATACAACTTCCAATGGGCGTGGGCATCGGCATCGGCCTGCGCGCTCGCAGTTTGAGCGCTTCAATGAGGAATGAATGACATGCCCTTCGGCCAGTAGGCGGAAGGGGAGTTCGCCAGTCGGGGAAATCGTGTGGTTGCTGCCTATGACGTCGCAGTATCTGTAGGAACGGATGACGATCGTTATCGCGCCCTGTTGCGTGCGCTGGATGACGGCTTCTGTGTCATTGAAGTCATCCTCGACGATGCCCAACGCGGCGTCGACTATCGGTTTCTCGAAGTCAATCCGGCATTCGAAGATCAGACCGGCCTGAGCGACCCGATCGGCAAGTCCATGCGCGAACTGGCGCCGAATCACGAAACGCATTGGTTCGAGACCTACGGCCGCGTCGCGGTCACCGGCGAGACGCTGCGCTTCGAGCATCGTGCCGACGCCCTGGGACGCTGGTATGAGGTGTTCGCATTCCGGATTGGTGACGCGGACGCCCGCAATGTGGGTGTGCTGTTTCGTGATATTCGGCATCGCAAGGCACTGGAAGAAGATCTGCACGCCCGTGTGGCTGCGCGCACCGCGGAACTCGAGCAAGCGCATGAGCAATTGCGCCACGCTCAGAAAATGGAGGCCGTCGGCCAGCTGACCGGTGGCATTGCGCACGATTTCAACAACCTGCTGCAGGGCATTACCGGCTCGCTGGAGTTGATCCGGCGCCACATCCAGCATGGCCGGGTCGACAATCTCGACCGCCTGATCGAAGGCGCCATGGGTTCGGCGGAACGCGCGGCGTCGCTCACCCACAGGCTGTTGGCTTTTTCGCGCCGCCAGCCGCTGGATCCGCGTGCCGTCGACGCCAATCCCCTGATCGAATCGATGGAAGAACTGCTGCGCCGCAGCCTGGGCAGCCGCATACACCTGGAAGTGCAGGGCGCTGGCGACCTATGGCTGACCCTGTGCGACGCCAATCAGCTGGAAAGCGCCATCCTCAATCTGTGCGTCAACGCGCGCGACGCGATGCCTGAGGGCGGCAGCCTGTACATCACCACCTCCAACGCGGTACTGGACCCCGGCGAAGCGCGTCGCCTGGGCGATGTCGACCCCGGCCAGTACGTACGCATTGCGGTCAGCGACACGGGCATGGGCATGACGCCGGATACGGTGTCCAAGGCCTTCGAACCTTTTTTCACCACCAAGCCGATGGGCCAGGGCACCGGCCTGGGCTTGTCGATGATCTACGGCTTTGCACGCCAGTCCGGTGGGCAGGTCCACATCGACAGCACGCTGGGTCGCGGCACCACCATCAATCTGTATTTGCCGCGCCATATCGGCGAAGTGTCCAAGCGCTGCCGCGACTTCACGGACGCGGTGCCGCCCGTCGCCACCCGCAGCGAAATGGTGCTGGTGGTCGAGGACGACGAGGTCATTCGCGCCCTGGTGCTGGATACCCTTGCCGACCAGGGCTATCGCACCTGCCAGGCCGCGGACGGCCCGGCCGGCCTCGCCATCTTGCAGTCGCCTGAAGATATTGACCTGCTGGTGACCGATATCGGGCTGCCCGGCTTGAACGGCCGGCAGCTTGCCGATGCGGGCCGTCAACTGCGGCCCGGGCTGCGGGTGTTGTACATGACGGGTTATGCCCAGAACACCCTGTCCGACCTCGAGGCGCTTGCCCCCGGCATGGAGCTGATCACCAAGCCGTTTGCGATCGACGCTTTTTCCCACCGGGTCCGGGCCATGCTCGACGCCTGAGGGCGTCGCGGAAGACGCGCCCTCGGGTGTCGACGGCGCATCTTCCGGCGGCGTCAGGCAGGCAGCGCAGCTGGGGCCAGCGCAATGCCTTGCAGCAGCACCGGCGCAACCGATTCGGCGTGCTCGGTGCTTTCCGAGAAGCCCAGGAGCAGCGAGGCCCGCGAGCTGCCGTTGTCCAGCGCCGCACGCCAGAAGGCAAGCCCCTCGGCATCGGGCACGCGATCGAGCACTTGTGCATACAGCATGCCGACGAAGGTGCTGTTGTCCATTTGCGCGGTATTGCCTGCCCGGGCGACGAATTCCGTTGAAGTCAGGAATGCATTTGCCACGCTTTCCAGCGCGTTCGGATTGTTGTCCAGCGCCGCCACCCAGAAGCTGATGCCGTCACGATCGGGTGCACGCCCCAACAGTGCCTCGTACAGGCGATAGGCCTGTCCTGGCGCGGCATCCGTGTCGAAGGCCAGTGTGCGATCGTTGAACACCAGGCGTTCGACGCCGGACAAGGTATTGGTGCCGGTGGGGCCGATCACACGGGCCGGCAGTCCGTCGGCACCGAGCGTGATAGTGAAGGCCGAACTTGCGCCGCCGAACATCGCATGGTCGCGGCCGTCGCCGCCGGACAAGACATCGCTGCCGCCACCGCCGACCAGATGGTCGTCGCCCCTGCTGCCCAGCAAAATGTCATTGCCCGATGTGCCCTGGGCCACGCCGCCGGTTGACGGAACGGTGATCGGCACAGGCACAGGCGTGGGGGTAGGGGGGCTGGGAGGCGTCGTCGTGCTGGTCGCCAGATTCAGCCCGATCAATAGCGGGTCATGGTCGGACACCCGTGCAATCACCTTGGCATCGAAGATTGCCGGGTCGCGGCCGAAGTCCAGGTTGTAGTCCAGCGCATCGGCTTCGTCCGAGTTCAGATGCCACTGCGTCACGCCGGTGATCTGCTGGTTCAGGCTGGTGCTGGCCAGCACGTAGTCCAGGGTGCCCAGTTGCGCATCGAAGACGTACGAGTACGGCTTGCTCAGCCGGTCTTCCACATTGACGAAACCCGCGCTCGCCAGCATGGCCATGGGGTTTTCTTTCGCATATGAATTGAAGTCGCCGAGCAACACCTGATCGGTGTCGCTCGATCCGGTCGGATTGGTGGCCAGCCACTTGGTAAGCGCGCTGACGGCGAGTTCGCGTTGGTGGTTCCAGGCACTGGCGCCGTCGAGCTTGTCCGCGTTGGCGGAACCTCCCTCGGGCGTGGCAGATCCCTTGGATTTCAGGTGGTTGACGACGGCCGTGAATTTCTCGCCGGTGGCGATTTCCTCGAAGGTGGCGGCCAGCGGATTGCGGCTGGTGTTTTCGCCGTCGAACACGCGCCCGACTGCGCTCTGATCGAGGATCGCCTGGCCGCCATCGAGGGTGGCCAAGGTGGCGTCGTTCAAGGTGGCGACCCGGGTGCCTTCCGCGAGCTTCAGCTTGGCTGGACGGTAGATCAGGCCAACTGCGATCGCATCGCTGCCCACATTTTTCGTGCCGGGGTCGACCCACGCATAGTGGTCGGCAGGGTCAGCCAGCTTGGCATTCAATTGGTCGACCAGATAATCCAGCGCGTTGCCGGGCGCGTTGTCGACGAAGTTGTTTTCCAGTTCGACCAGACCCAGCACGTCGGCATCGAGCTTGAGCAAGGTATTGACCAGCTTGTCGGTCTGGCGATCGAATTCCGCCTGGTTGTTGGCGCCACGCGGCTCCAGGCCCACGTCGGTCTTTGCCCCGTTTTCGTTGAGCGTGGTGAAGTAGTTCAGCACGTTCAGGCCCGCCAGCTTCAGGCGCCCGCCGACGTCTTCGGGCGCGGTGTCGCGCGGGTTTGCTTTATTGACCGTCACCGTGCCGTCTTCCACCGAGCGCAGCCGCCAGACGCCGGAATACGCGTCGAGCACGCCCGTCAGGCCGTCGATGGTGTCGCCCATGCGCGGCGCGGTGGCGGTGTTGTAGCCGGCAAAGCCATCCAGGTCCGACGGGGGCTGGTTCTGCTTGCTCAGGCCATCGTCGTACACGATCTGGCCGGCCCCGAGCTTTTTCATGTGGGCGGCGAAACCCGCGGCGTCCGGTGCATGGTCGGCCGTGAACTGGAAAGGCCGTTCGCCTGCCGTCAGCGTCACCTGGCTGTAGCGGTCCAGGTCGAATTGCTCGGTGATGGTGAGCGTGTCCGATACCCGAACCAGCATGCTCTCGACGGCCTTCAGGTCTGCCTGGTACTTGCCGGCCGAGATCTCCACTGCGTTCTGCGCAGGCAGACTGATATCGACAGCCAGTGCGCTTGCCACATCTGCCACGGCGCCTGCCTGCACCATGGTGACCTGGCTGGCGGTGATCTGCGTCTTGCCGCCGAATTCGCCGACCACGCCGGTGACCTTGACGCGATCGCCGGCCTTCACATCCGTCAGCATCGCCCCCGTGCCTTCGTAGATGAAGATGCCTTCGGACGTGGCCGCATCACCGTCTTGATTGGCTTTTTCTTCCTGCATGAAGAAGCCGCCCAGATCGCGCTTGGCGTCGCCGTCACCGTTCTGGAAGTCGCCGAAGACAATGGCCTCGACGGTGACGACTTCGCCGTTTCTGGCATTGGTGGCGCCGCTGCCCTGGATGTCGTGGATGCGCAGCGCAGCCGGCGGCGGGGCGGTGTCGACCTGTACGGTGGTGGCTGCCGATACGTTGTTGGCGCTGTCCTTCAATGCGTCGGCATCCAGCACCACCTGGTAGGTCTGGTTGCCGGCCAGGGCATCGGCCGGGTCGATGCGCACGGTCTGGCCGTCAAGCGTCACGGTGGCTGCCACGACGTCCTGATTGCTGTCCAGCAGGCGGATCTTGGCGGCATCCAGGGTCACGGCTTCATTCACGCGCAGCACGATGTCGGCGGAAATCTGCAGGTCCTTGATGCTGTTGGTGATCAACGAGGGCGGCGTCGTGTCGGGGCCCGGCGCAGTGAAGGTCTGGTTGTTGTTCAACGTGTCGGGCGTGGCGGCGGCCGAGGGTGCCCAGGTGAAGTCACCGTATTGGTTGCCGGTACCGGTCAGCTGCAGCGACGATCCTTGCGCGGTGGTATTGGTCTCGGCAACGCCCACGTCGGTGCTGGTCATGCCAGCCGCCGGGCCGGCGTTGGCGGTGCCCAAAGGTGCGGCGGTCATGACCCCTTCGTAGCTCAGGAACTGCACTACCGTGCCGCCGGCATCGACCAGCGCGAAGCCGTCGAACGATCCGTTCTGCAGACTGTTGAGCACGTCGAATCCCAGCTTCAGGGTGCCGATGCCGTTGGACTGGTCGGGGAGGGTGCGGCCGGTCAGCAAAATGGTGTTGTAGGCGACGGCGCTGGCGCCATTGGACCCGCCGTTGTAGAGGACCAACGACCATCCCGTCAGGTCGGTACCTGCAGCGCCGGCGATTTCGATGAATTCGCCCGGGTCTCCGGTACCTGCGTTGTCGTAATGAAATTCGTTGATCCAGACCGTCACAGTGCGCACTCCGTTGGTGGCCGAGGACTCGGGCATTCAGATGTCCCCGGCGCATTGACGTAATAAGAGGCTCGGACTGTAGGTTCCTGACATGAAGCTGACGTGACCCGGGGATGAAGTATCCGTGACTCATCCGTGGGATTCGCGCATGGTGCAGATTGTCAGGGGTTGGCGTGTCGGCCCGGCTTGGCGCGATTTCGCAGCGAATTCCATCTGTCGTGGCCGGGCTTTTCTTGGTATCCTTCACGCGCTGTCGACGCATCACGCGGGAGAGAGCAAGGTTGCCGCGTTACCGCGCAGCCATGCCGCCGAAGGCGCAATTCGCCCAGAATCGCTCAGGCTCCAATACCGCATCGTGTGCCGTGTTCGCACGGGACAGCACTCTGGAGAGCGTTCCCACAGGCCAGGCCTGTCGCGGAGCCGCCGAAGGTGCACACCGGCTATCCGCCACGCGGATGACGGAAAACTCTCAGGCAAAAGGACAGAGGGGCGTGAGACAGTACGAATACTGCGTTGCAGTGTCGTGCTGTCATTCCCCCTTTACGTCCTTGCCCTGCTGGAGCTGCCGTGTCGCATGCCTTGAAACAAACCCCGCTGCACGCTGAACATGTCGCCCTTGGCGCCAAGATGGTCGATTTCGGCGGTTGGGACATGCCCATCGCCTATGGCTCGCAACTCGACGAGCATCACACGGTGCGCCGTGATGCCGGCATGTTCGATGTGTCGCACATGCTCAACGTCGATGTCATCGGACCGCGTGCCCAGGCCTACCTGCGCATCCTGATCGCCAACGACGTGGCCCGCCTGAGCCTGCCGGGCAAGGCGCTGTATTCCTGCATGCTGAACCCGCAAGGCGGGGTCATCGACGACCTGATCGTCTACTTCTTCACGCCCACCCACTATCGCGTGGTGGTCAATGCCGGCACCGCCGACAAGGACATCGCCTGGATGCAGCGCGTGGCCGCTGCCCAGAACTGGGACGTCACCATCACCCCGCGCCGCGACCTGGCGATGATTGCCGTGCAAGGCCCGAACGCCCGCGCCAAGGTGTGGGCGGCGCGTCCTGCCTGGGAAACCGTGACCGATTCGCTGAGCGTGTTCTCGGCGGTCGAGGCGGGCGACGCCCTGGTGGCGCGCACTGGCTACACCGGTGAAGACGGCTTCGAGATCGTGGTGCCGGCATCCGACGTTGCGCAACTGTGGCGCGACCTGATCGCTGCCGGCGTGAAGCCTTGCGGCCTGGGCGCGCGCGACACGCTGCGCCTGGAAGCCGGCATGAACCTCTACGGCCAGGACATGGACGAACTGGTCTTCCCGGCCGAGGCTGGCCTGACCTGGACTGTGTTCAGCAAGGATGCCGAGCGCCGCTTCATCGGCCGCGATGCGCTGGAAGTGTTCGGCGGCACGCGCCGCATGCACGGTCTGAAACTGCTCGAGCGCGGCGTGATGCGCGCCCACATGCGGGTGGAAACGCCGCATGGCGATGGCGAGTTGACCAGCGGCACCATGTCGCCCACGCTGGGCGTATCGATCGGCTTTGCCCGCCTGCCGGCGGGTGTTGCAGTCGGTGATGTCGTCCACGTCGATATTCGCGGAAAATTGGTGCCGGCCCAGGTGTGCAAGTTGCCCTTCGTGCGCAACGGCGTCGCGGTGGAACACGCGGCAGCCTGATCGCCGCGCCTGGCCGGATCTTTTCTGCTTTTTCCTTTTTCCCATGGCGCGGCGAGCGCTGCGCCGCCATCGGAGTACCTCATGAATCTGCCCACCGATCTGAAATATGCCGCCACCCACGAATGGGTTCGCGCTGAAGGTGACGTGTTTGTCGTTGGCATCACCGACCCCGCCCAGGACCAACTGGGTGACCTGGTATATGTCGGCGACGTGAAGGTCGGCGCCACGCTGAAGGCTGGCGAAACCGCAGGCGTGGTCGAGTCGGTCAAGGCCGCTTCTGACATCTACGCCCCGGTCGATGGCGAGATCGTCGCCTTCAACGAAGAGCTGGAAGGCAGCCCGGAAACGCTGAACGCCAGCCCCTACAGCGCCTGGATCTTCAAGATCAAGCCGGCCAACGCGGCCGACATCGGCAAGCTGCTGGACGCCTCGAGCTACCAGGCTTCGCTGGACGCCTGAGTGTGAGCGTGCGGCCGCGGGCGACAGCCCGCAGCCGCACGGTACGACCCCTATTCGTTTGTCCTGATCCGTCCCCTGGATCGTTTCCCGCAGGAATCTCTTCATGTTGCGCACGCTGGAAAGCCACGCCGAATTCATCACCCGCCACATCGGTCCCACGGCGGACGAACAGGCACGCATGCTGGCTACGGTCGGCGCAGACAGCCTGGACGCGCTGATCGACCAGGTCGTGCCGCCCGGCATCCGCGAACGTGCGCCGCTGGCCTTGCCCGGCCCGCGCAGCGAAGTCGACGTGCTGGCCGAACTGGCCGAAATCGGCGGGCGCAACACCGTGCTGCGCAGCTTCATCGGCCAGGGCTACTACGGCACCCACACGCCGCCGGTGATCCTGCGCAACATCCTGGAAAATCCTGCCTGGTACACGGCCTACACGCCGTACCAGCCTGAAATCTCGCAAGGCCGCCTGGAAGCGCTGTTGAACTTCCAGACCATGGTCACCGACCTGACCGCGCTCGACATCGCCAACGCCTCGCTGCTGGACGAAGGCACGGCTGCCGCCGAAGCCATGACCCTGGCGCGCCGCGGTGCGAAGTCGCGCAGCAACGTGTTCTTCGTGTCGAAGTTCTGCCATCCGCAGACCATCGAAGTGGTGCGCACGCGCGCTGAAGGCCTGGACATCGAACTGGTGATCGGTGACGAGGCCGAGGGCGTGCCGGAATGCTATGGCGCGCTGCTGCAGTATCCGCAGTCGCTGGGCCGCGTGGTGGACTACCGCGCACTGACCGCCACGCTGCACGAGCGCGGCGCGGTCGTCTCGGTTGCCACCGATCTGCTGGCGCTGACCGTCTTGTCGGCACCGGGACAGTGGGGCGCCGACATTGCCATCGGCTCGACCCAGCGCTTTGGCGTGCCCTTCGGTTTCGGCGGCCCGCACGCCGCCTTCATGGCCTGCCGCGATGCGTTCAAGCGCAACATGCCGGGCCGCCTGGTGGGCGTGTCGAAAGACGCGCTGGGCAATTCCGCCATGCGCCTGGCGCTGCAGACCCGCGAGCAACACATCCGCCGCGAGAAAGCCACGTCCAACATCTGCACCGCGCAGGTGCTGCTGGCCGTGATGGCCGGCATGTATGCCGTGTGGCACGGCCCGGATGGCCTCAAGCGCATTGCAGAGCGCACCCACCGCCTGGCGCGCGTGCTGCGCGACGGTCTGGCTGCGATCGGCGTGTCGGTGGTGTACGAACAATTCTTCGACACCTTGCTGGTCGAGTCCGGCACCGCCACCGATGCGATTCACGCCGCTGCGGAAGCCGCCGGCTACAACCTGCGCCGCGTGAACGACACACAACTGGCCGTGTCGTTTGACGAGACCGCCAGCCGCGACGACATCGTGGCCCTGGTCACCGCCTTTGCCGGCGCCGTGGGCCGCGCCGTGCCCGCGCTGGACATCGACGCGATGGACGAAGCCGCTACCGGTGGCCTGTCCGATGACATCCGCCGCGAAGGCCCGATCCTGACGCACCCGGTGTTCTCCAGCATCCACTCCGAGACCGACATGCTGCGCTACTTGCGTCGCCTGGCCGACAAGGACCTGGCGCTGGACCGCACCATGATCCCGCTGGGTTCGTGCACCATGAAACTGAACGCCACGACCGAGATGATCCCGATCACCTGGCCGTCGTTTGCTGCCATCCACCCGTTCGCCCCGGCCGTGCAGACCGCGGGCTATCGCACGCTGATCGGCAAGCTGTCGGTCGCGCTGTGCGAAATCACCGGCTACGACGCTGTCAGCCTGCAGCCCAATTCCGGTGCGCAAGGCGAATACGCCGGCCTGCTGGCGATCCGCGCCTATCACCGTGCCAACGGCCAAGCCCAGCGCGACATCTGCCTGATCCCCTCGTCGGCACACGGCACCAACCCGGCATCGGCCCAGCTGGTCGGCATGCAGGTCGTGGTCACTGCCTGCGATGCGCAGGGCAACGTCGACGTGGAAGACCTGCGTGCCAAGATCGCGCAAGTGGGCGACCGTCTGGCTGCCCTGATGATCACCTACCCGTCGACCCACGGCGTGTTTGAAGATGCCGTGGCCGAGATCTGCGGCATGGTGCATGACGCAGGCGGCCAGGTGTACATGGACGGCGCCAACCTGAACGCGCTGGTGGGCATTGCCCGCCCGGGCAAGTTCGGTTCCGACGTGTCCCACCTGAACCTGCACAAGACCTTCTGCATCCCCCACGGCGGTGGCGGACCGGGCGTGGGTCCCGTGGCCGTGCGCTCGCACCTGGCCGCCTATCTGCCGGGCGTGGTCGACAGCCAAGGCCGTCTGTCGGAAGACCAGCCGGTGGGTCCGGTGTCTGCCGCGCCCTTCGGCTCGGCCGGCATCCTGCCGATCTCGTACGCCTACGTGGCCATGATGGGCGCCGAAGGCCTGCGCCGCGCGACGGAAGTGGCGATCTTGAACGCCAACTACATCGCCAAGCGCCTGGCCCCGTACTACCCGGTGCTGTACAGCGGCCGCAACGACCGCGTGGCGCACGAGTGCATCCTGGACATCCGTCCGATCAAGGAAACTTCGGGCATCGGCGGCGAAGATGTCGCCAAGCGCCTGATGGACTACGGCTTCCATGCCCCCACCATGAGCTTCCCGGTGGCCGGCACGCTGATGGTCGAGCCGACCGAATCGGAAAGCCTGGACGAGCTGGACCGCTTCATCGACGCGATGATCGCCATCCGCGAAGAAATCGCCCAAGTGGAACGTGGCGAGCGCGATCGCGAAGACAACGTGCTGAAGAACGCCCCGCACACGGCAGCGATGCTGCTGGCGGCGGACTGGCAGCATGACTACCCGCGTGAGCAGGCTGCGTATCCGCTGGCATCGCTGCGCCAGAGCAAGTACTGGCCGCCGGTGGCGCGTGTCGACAACGCGTACGGCGATCGGAATTTGATCTGCAGCTGCCCGCCGTTGGAGAGCTACGCAGCGGTCTGAGGATCGCGGCGTAGAAGGAAAAACCGGTGCCTGGCACCGGTTTTTTTTCGTCTGTCGTGCTTGGGCCTGCTTAATTCGTATGGCCGAGGAATTCGCACCCGGCGGGTGATAAATTCCGGGTCTGCCAAATTCCTGTGCTTTGCGTGGCAAACACAGCGGCAGAACCAACTCAAACTGACAGGGATTGTGATGCGGCCGTTGACGATGTTTCGAATGATGCTTGCTGTGCTGTTCGTCCTCGGGCTGTCTGCCTGCTCGGGCGGCAAGCCGGAAGATACGCTGGAGAAGTTCTACCGGGCTGCCGAGAAGGGCGATGTCGAGACCGCAACCAAGCAGATCTACCTGTCGAACGTGAAAGATGCGCAGCTGACGCAGGCCAAAGGCAAGGTCCAGATGATCGTCGGCGAGGTCCAGGGCAAGCTCAAGGCCAATGGCGGTTTTGATTCGATTGAAGTCATCGAGTCGAAAATCGACCCGGAGGGCAAGTCGGCCAACCTGCGCGTCAAGTTGAAGTTCAAGAACGGCACCGACAAACAAGACAATGCGCGCCTGATGAAGGACAGCGACGGCTGGAAAATTGTCATCCGCTAAGCAGGCGGTGGCGGTGGCGATGCGCTGGCGGGGGTGGTCAGGCTGCCTGCTGCTTCTGCTGGCCATCGCGACATCGGCGCACGCTGTCGACATCCCCGCTGACGCCCGCGAAGGTGACCTGATTTTTCGCGAAGGCACGGAAGCGGTCAGCGCCGCCGTCATGGCCTTGGACGACAGCGGCTTCAGTCATGTCGGCATGTTGGTGAAGGCAGATGGGGCATGGGCGGTATTGCATGCGACCCCATCGGAACACGCGGGGCAGCCCGACGGTGTGGTGCTGGACTCTGTCCCCTTCTTCATCCACCCGGACCGTTCGCGTCGCCATGCTGTCTATCGGGTGGACGCGAGCAGTCAGGCGCGTGCGCGTGCCGTGGCAGTTGCGCGTGCACAGATGGGTCGGCCCTTTCTGATTGCAGACGCCAGCGGCACCTATTGCACCTTGCTGGTATGGGATGCGTGGCGCGAAGCCGGCGTGGATCTGAAGGTCAGGTTCCAGGCGCTTGCGATCCCGATGCTCCCCGGGACCTATCTGCTGCCTGGCGCATTGATGGCCTCGGACAAGCTCGGCTTGCTGCACTAGTTCGGCAGCCTTTCAGGCAGGGCGCGCTAGCATTGGCCTTGATTTGCCAAGTTGGCACTGCGCGTGGCGCAAGCGGCCATGTCTTCTTCAGGGAACCAGATGAAAACCTACGATGGCTTTGCTGCGCTGTTGGCCCATGCCGATTTGCTGCCCAATGTAGGCTGGATATTCGTCGATGCAGGCATCGACCGAGCATCGAAAGATGCGCTCTCGTCCGCAAGCTTTCATGTTGCCGAGACCGAGGCCGAATCCATTGATCTGGAGAAGTCAAAACGGACTTTTCTGGAATGCCCGACCTTCGTCGATATCAAGTCCGTGGCCGATGAGAGAGCGGTGAAACTCGATGCGGACGAATATCTGGATGCAGTGCTTTACTACCGGGAATATGACGACTTCCAGAATTGAGCGGATCGTTCTGAATATTCCTGTTTTAGTCCGACCACGCGGCAAACCGGGAAATGAAAAAGCCGGCGCAGAAATGCGCCGGCTTTTTCATTCATCATGATCTATGGCTCAGCCCGGCTTTTTCACCAGCAGCACCGGCACCGAACTCTTCGTCAACACCTTCGATGCCACCGACCCCATCACTGCATTCATCAGCGCGCCATTGCCATGGGTGCCGATCACGATCAGATCAGCGCCGATCTCGGCGGCATAGTCGACGATCGCATCTTCCGGCACACCGTTCAAACCTGCCGAACTGAAGCGGATATTGCCCGCGCGCAGAATGTCTTCCGTAGGGTGCAGCGCCTTGCGATTCTCATCGTCGTACCAGCTGTTCGCATCGCCCGAAGACAGCGAACCGGTGACATGCGGCGGCAGCCGCGTGGCGACGGAAACCAGCACCACGTCGGCCGCCGGGTTCAGGACTGGGTTGGCGACCAGATAATGGGCAGCTGCCTGGCTGTATTCGGACCCGTCCGTGGCAAGAATGATTTTGCTCATCGATGCTCCTTTCAAGAGGTGTGCGGCCTGCCCGTGCGCGGGTGCGCAAAAGCAGGCTGCCGGCCTGGATGGCCAGCGTCTAAGGGCAGGATAGCGGCCCCCAGTGCGCAGGTCTTGATCTGGAGCAAGTCGTAACTTATTCAGCTTGCGTTCAGCTTGGGCGACTGACGTTCAACAACACGCTGAACGCCAGACCCACGACTCAGGCGCCGACTTTGGCTCGCGCCAGCATCGCGTGCAGCAGCACATTGCAGCCCGCTTCCAGGTGCTCGGGCTTGGCGTCTTCGATCTCGTTGTGGCTGATGCCGTCCTTGCAGGGCACGAAGATCATCGCCGTGGGCGCCACGCGCGCCATGTAGACGGCGTCGTGGCCGGCGCCGCTGACGACATCCATGGCCGACAGGCCCAGGGCGCCTGCGCCGTCGCGCACTGCTTCCACCAGCGGCGGTGCGAAGGGCTGCGGCGGGAAGTACACCACCTGGGATACCTGGCTGCTGACGCCGAAACGGTTCAGGTCCGCGCAGGCCGAGCGCAGCTCTGCGTCCATGGCGGTCAGCGTGGCGTCGTCGCCGGCACGCAGGTCCACGGTCATGGTCACGCCACCGGGGATCACGTTGCGCGAATTCGGGTGCACGGTCAGGTAGCCCACGGTGCCGCGCGCGTGCGGGGCATGGGTTTCTGCGATGCGGTTCACGGTGGCGATCAGGTCGGCGGCGGCCAGCAGCGCATCGCGGCGCATCGGCATGGGCGTGGGGCCGGCGTGGGCTTCGACGCCGGTGAGTTCGACGTCGTACCAGCGTTGGCCGAGCGCGCCGGTGACCACGCCGATGACGGTGTCTTCGGCTTCCAGGATCGGGCCTTGTTCGATGTGGGCTTCGAAGTAGGCGTCCACCGGCTGGCCTGCCACTTCGTCGGTACCGGCGTAGCCGATCGCGTTCAGGGCCTCGCGCACGGTGATGCCTTCACGGTCGACGGCGTTCAGTGCCTGTTCCAGCGTGAATTCACCGATGAACACGCCCGAGCCCATCATCACGGGCACAAAGCGCGAGCCTTCTTCGTTGGTCCAGACCACGACTTCCAGCGGGGCTTCGGTGACGATGTTGGCGTCGTGCAGGGTGCGCAGCACTTCCAGGCCGGCCAGCACGCCGTAGTTGCCGTCGAACTTGCCGCCGGTGGGCTGGGTGTCCAGGTGGCTGCCGGTCTGCACCACGGGCAGATCGGGGTTGCGGCCGGCGCGGCGCGCGAAGATGTTGCCGATCGGGTCAATGCGCACCGTGCAGCCCAGTTCGCGCACCCAGCTGATGAACAGGTCGCGACCCTGGCGGTCCAGGTCGGTCAGGGTCAGGCGACAGACACCGCCCTTGGGCGTGCCGCCGATCTTTGCCAACTCCATCAGGGAGTCCCAGAGGCGCTTGCCGTCGACGCGCAACTCGCTTGCTGCGGACAGGGTTGCGGAAAAATCGGGATTCGCTGCCATGTGTCTCACTCCATGTTGATGGCCAAGCGCGGTTTCGACCGCGTCGATAGGCCTGACTGTTCGGGATTACACGTAAGCATGCCAGTCTGGAGAGTCAAAGGCGAACGCAACAGGGACGGCTGCTGGGAAATCGGCAAACTGTATTGGTCGTGGTGCGGCAAGCGTATTGCTTCAGACCGCGCCGGTGTCCTTCCGGGTGTAGGTCACGAAGCTGTACGACACCCCGTTGTCCTCGGGCTGGGCGAGCCTTTCGACTTCCTGCCACTCGCCTTCAGGCAAGGGCGAAAACCAGGTGTCGCCGTCGATGTCCGCATCGATTTCCGTCGCCACCAGCCGGTTCGCCCGGGGCAGGGCGGCATTGAAGATTTCTGCTCCCCCGATCACGAAGATCTGGTCGACGTCGCCTGCTGCTGCCAGGGCGGCATCCAGCGACTCGACCACGGTGGCGCCAGTCGCTTCGTAGGCCGCATTGCGGGTGATCACGATGTTCTGGCGGCCCGGCAGCGGACGACCGATGGATTCCCAGGTCTTGCGGCCCATCAGGATCGGGCGGCCCAGCGTGGTGCGCTTGAAGTGGGCGAGGTCGCCCGGCAGGTGCCAGGGCATTTTGTTGTCGCGGCCAATGACACGGTTGCGGGTGTAGGCGACGACGAGAGTGATGGCGGGCATGGCGTTTTTGCAAGAGGCACCACTGCGCGAGCAGCGCCGGATGCGCTGCTTGCAGTGATTCATAACGTGGAGAAGAGGGGTAACCCTGCTTCTACTGTCGAAAATAGCACACCGCACTTGCATTACGCTTGCAGCCATCATGGGTGAATACCGGTTGGTAGCCTCGTCTTTGCGCGTGCTGCCTGCTTCTGCCGACGCCTTCCCAGGCGTTGCTCAGCTGCCGACTTTCGTTTCACCGATTTTCGCTTTTCCGATTTTCATTTTCCCGTTCCTGGACGTACTGCCGGCGCAGCAATATCGATTGCTGCCTGGGGAGACGCCTTGCGCCATTCACCCATTTAAGCGGTTCCACCGACATGTTTTCAGCAGTCAATCGCGTCCTGGAAAACACCAGCGTTCGCAATAAGCTCGCCATTGGTTTTGGTGTCGTGCTGGCACTCACGTTCCTGATCGCCGCCAGTGGCTGGTCGGGCATCAATGGCTTGAATCACCGTATCGATCGTGTGAGCGACATCAGCAAGTTGAACGACTTGTCCCGTGATGTGCTGCTGGGTCGCCTGTCGTTCACGGTGCAGCCGGATGCGGAGAAGGCGGCCGTGATCTTCAAGCGTCTGGATGCGCTCGATCAACATCTTGCAGCGATCACGCCGGTGTTTCTGTCGGCGGTCAACAAGGCCGATCTGAACAAGGCAAACGAAGCGGCCAAGACTTATCGCACGCATCTCACGCCCTATGTGAATGCCATCAATGCGCGTGAAAACCTTCAGCTGACGTTCGTGCGCCACGCTGACGCCGCCAATGCCGAGCTGCAAGCCATGATGAGTCGCGTGGCCTCGCAAGATCGCAGTCAGGCTGAGCGCGATTCGGTGGCGAAGGCCGAGATCCTGATGGATCAGGCCCGGACCAAGGCAAATCAATACGCTTATTCCTTCAAGGGCGAACTTGTTGCGCCGGCCAAAGAAGCCATCGTGCAAGCCGTCAATCAGTTGAATGTGATCAATACCGCATTGCCGGACGAGTCTGCCAGTACGCAGACCATCCAGAAGGAGGCCACGGCATTCCAGAGCAGCTTTGCGCAGTTTGTCGACACCAACGACGTGGCCAGCAAGACACTGACCGAGATGATTGCCAGTATCCGCAGCGTGATCGCAACCAGCGATCTGCTGTCCAAGCGCCAGATCGATCAGGGCGACCAGGACGTGGACGCCGCATTCACCTTGCTCGGCGGCGCATCGCTGGCTGCGCTGCTGATCGGCGTGCTGGCTGCCTGGGTGATCACCCGTCAAATCGTCAGTCCGCTGAAGATGACCTTGGTGAACGCCGAGCGCGTGGCCGATGGCGACCTGACGCACGAGATGGTGGTAACTCGGCGCGACGAACTGGGCGCGCTTCAGCGCAGCATGCAACGCATGACCGTCAACCTGCGCGAACTGATCGGTGGTCTGCGTGACGGTGTACAGGAAATCGCGGGCGCGGCCGAAGAGTTGTCGGCGGTGACGGAACAAACCAGCGCTGGTGTGAACGGACAGCGCATGGAAACCGACCAGGTGGCCACCGCCATGAGCCAGATGACCGCTGCCGTGCAGGACGTGGCGCGCAACGCCGAACAAGCGTCGGGCGCAGCCGTCAATGCCAGCCGCGAGGCAGGCGAGGGCAATGACGTGGTCGGTCAGGCCGTCGCACAGATCGAACGTCTGGCCGGCGAGGTCGACAATTCGATGGCGGCCATGGCCGAGCTCAAGCGCGAAAGCGAGAAGATCGGCAGCGTGCTGGATGTGATCAAGGGCGTGGCGCAGCAGACCAATCTGCTGGCGCTCAATGCCGCGATCGAAGCCGCACGTGCTGGTGAAGCAGGTCGCGGCTTTGCAGTGGTGGCCGACGAAGTGCGCAGTCTGGCGCAACGTGCACAAACGTCCACGGAAGAAATCGAACAGCTTATTTCCGGTCTGCAAAGCGGCACCGTTCGGGTCGCAGACAGCCTGGAAAGCAGCCGTGCGCTGACCGTCAGCAGCGTTGAACTGGCGCAGCGTGCCGGGGCGGCGTTGGGCAGCATCACCAGTTCGGTCTCGGCCATCGAAGCGATGAATCACCATATAGCGGCAGCGGCCGAACAACAAAGCTCTGCCACGGAAGGCATCAATCGCAGCGTGATCAATGTGCGCCAGATTTCCGAGCAGACGGCTGCTGCCAGCGACGAAACGGCAGCATCCAGCATTCGGCTGGCGCAGCTTGGCGCCGAACTTCAGACGATGGTCGGCAAGTTCAAACTTTGATCCGGTTGGGCTGCGTCCAGAGCGTGTTCCTGCGCGCACCAGCTCCAGCGGGCGAGCGCCGCGCTGCCCTGTAAGCTACGACGGTACCCACCTCCGTCCGAGCCATCACAGGCCGCGGGCCAGCCACCAGGCCCGTCGCCATCCCTAACCATGATCGACTTCGACAACGCCCACATCGACGAATTTGCTGCCCTGCTGGCGGTGGCCCGCGAAGGCACCTTCGTGGCCGCCGGGCGCGCGCTGGAACGGCACGCCAGCATCGTCTCCAAGCGCATTGCCGCGCTGGAGCAGCGGCTGGGCGTTCGCCTGATTGAACGCACGACCCGACGCGTGCGGCTGACCGAGACAGGCAGCCAGCTGGTGGACAAACTGCGCGTGGCCAGCAGCTTGATCCAGGACGCCGAGCAAGCCGCCTCGCGGGACGCAAGCGAGCTGCGTGGCAATCTGCGCATTGCGTTGCCCACTGCCATGGGCCGGCAGTGGGTGGCGCCGCTGCTGCCGGCGTTCCTGAAGCGTTATCCGGCCTTGCAGGTAGAGGTGAATTACAGCGAGCGCTACATCGACCTGGTGGCAGAGGGTTATGACGCCGCCGTGCGTATCGGCGTGCTGCGCGACAGCCGGCTGGTGGCGCGCAAGCTCGCCGACCATCAGCGCATTCTGTGCGCGTCGCCCGAGTACCTGGCGCAGCACGGCATGCCAAGCTGCCCGGCAGATCTCACGCAGCACAACTGTCTGGCGTTCCAGGGCTTCGCGTCCTACCCGGCCTGGCATCTGTCCAATGGTGCGCAGACCGAGTCCGTGTTGGCACGCGGCTCGCTGCGATCCAACGACAACTCGGCCTTGCTGGAAGCTGCGCGTGCGGGCGTCGGCATTCTTGGCGCAGGCGAGTGGTTGATGGCCACGGATCTGGCAGCGGGCACCTTGCTGCGCGTGCTGCCTGACTGGGCTTTTGATGTCGATGGCGGCATCTACCTGGTGCGGCCCTCGGCGCAGTTCACGCCGGCCCGCACCACCGCCTTCATCGATTGGATTCGCGAGCAGTTCCGCAGCAACATGCCCTGGGGGCGGGCGGCACCGGGCGCGGATTGAAGGCGGTCCTGGTCAGGGCTTCAACAGCATGCTGCCTTGTGACTTGCCGCTTTCCATCGCTTCATGCGCGCGTGACGCATCGGCAAGCGAAAAGCTGTCCCAGACCTTGGGTGTAATGATGCCCTGGCGGACCGCATCGAAGACATCGAGCACGCGCGTCTGATACTCGGCGATGTCGGTGGCATGGGCGGCCAAACCAGGGCGCGTCACGAACAGCGAACCCTTGGCGTTCAGCGTGCCCATTTCCACCGGCGGCGGTGCGCCGGTCGAGGCACCCATCGATACCAGCATGCCGCGCGGGCGCAGGCAGTCCAGCGAGGTCGAGAACGTCAGCTTGCCCAGACCGTCATAGACCACGTCTGCCTTGCGGCCATCGGTCAGCCGGGACACTTCCGCTGGCAAGTCGCACTCGCCCCAGACCAGAGCGGCTTCGCAACCCGCGGCCAGTGCGCGTTCCACGCTGGCTTGCTTCGACACGACGCCGATCACCCTGGCACCAAGGTGCTTTGCCCACGGTGCCAGCAACTGGCCGACCGCCCCGGCGACGCCGTACAGCAGCACTACCGTCCCGGGCCCGACGGCGTAGGTGCTCTTGATGAGGTATTGGGCGGTGATGCCCTTGAAGACCACCGACGCGGCATCGTCCGCGCTGATGTCGTCCGGCAGCTTGACCAGGCGCGCAGCCGGATAGATGCGGTGGCTGGCATAACTGCCCAGCGGCCCGAGCGCATACGCCACCCGGTCGCCGATTGCCACGTTGCTCACGTCGGGCCCGATGGCAGCGACGCGTCCGGCGGCTTCCAGGCCGATGCCGTTCGGCAAGGGAATGGGCACCGCGCCATTGCGCTGCATGGCATCCAGGTAATTGACGCCGATCGCCTCTTGCTCAAGCCAGACGTCGCCAGGGCCGGGTGCGGCCTCAGTCACCTGGGTCAGTTCAAGCACGCGGGCGTCGCCCGTTCGGGTCAGTCGTATTGCTGCGGCCATGTTCGCTCCAGAAGTGGGCCGGACCCGTGCGGGTCCAGGCTGAAGCGGTCATTTTTTCAGGGCGCAGGCAGCGCAACAATCAGGCAGCGTGCAGATGATTGCTGCAGCGGGTGCAGCAATCTTTCATTGTTGCGACCGGCAGCAGCTCAAAGCGAGCGCCGCTCAAACCGCCATCGGCGCCGTCAGCGGTGCATGGTGTCGATAGCCTTCCAGCGTGAAGTCGCTCGGCTCGACCTTCTCCAGCCATTCGGGCTCGTATTTGCCGGTCTTGGCGTAGTCGGGAATGCGGTCCGACAGCACCAGCGTGGGCGCCTCGAAGGGTTCGCGCTTCAACTGTTCCTGAAGCATGTCCACGTGGTTTTCGTAGATGTGCACGTCGCCAATGAAATACGTGAACCAGCGCGGCGTGTAGCCGGTCAGCCGGCCCACCAGGTGCAGCAGCGCTGCGCCTTCGGTCAGGTTGAAGGGCGTGCCCAGGCCGATGTCATTGCTGCGGATATACAGGCACAGCGAAATCTCGCCCTTGTCCTTGTTCACCAGGAACTGATACAGCAGGTGGCAGGGCGGCAAGGCCATTTCCTCCAGCTGTGCCCAGTTCCAGCCGTGGAACAGAATGCGGCGGCTGCCGGGGTCTTTCATGATGGTGTCCAGGCACTGGCGCAACTGGTCCACCGCCTTGTACAGCAGCGCCTGCTGTCCTTCACCCTTGCCCTCGTCGAACACCGTGATCAGGCGGTAGCCATGGGCCAGCGCATTGTCGATCTGGCCTTGGTCGGCGGCCGAAACCACCTTGTAAGCCGGCCAGTTGCGCCACTGCACGCCGTAGACCGGGCCGAGGTCGTCATCACCCAAGCGGTAGGGGTTGGCCAGCCACTGCTGGTTCTCGTTGGCGTTCTGGTCCCAGACCTTGCACCCCAGGGCACGGAATTCGGCGGCGTTGCGGCTTGCGCGCAGGAAACCCACCATTTCGCCCACGGCCGATTTGAAGGCCAGCTTTTTCGTCGTGACGGCGGGAAAGCCTTTCTGCAAGTCGAAGCGCATCATGGCGCCCGGCAGGCTGAGCGTGCGGATGCCGGTGCGGTTGTCTTGCCAGCTTCCGTTGTCAAAGACGTTCTGAACGAGCTCGAGGTACTGTTTCACGGTGGTTTCCTTGGGGCGTGCCCGGGCGCCAAACATGCGTTGCGCGCGGGGCTTGCATGATAACCGGGCGTTGCAATGCGGCCCTTTACGTGGCGCAAACGGCAGTACGGCCGGTCAATTGGCTATGATTGACCCCATCAGCGCAATTGCCCCCTAAACGGATATGACCCACACGCGGGTTAGCCAAGCGGCAAGGCCTCGCATCATCCCACCCCATTCTTCAGGTTTCAGATGGCCCAATTCGTATTCTCCATGCACCGCGTCGGCAAGACGGTTCCGCCGAAGCGTCAGATCCTGCGCGACATCTCGCTGTCTTTCTTCCCCGGCGCCAAGATCGGCGTGCTGGGCCTGAACGGCTCCGGCAAGTCCACGCTGCTGAAAATCATGGCGGGCGTCGACAAGGACATCGAGGGCGAAGCCACGCCGATGCCCAATCTGAAGATCGGTTATCTGCCGCAGGAACCGCAACTCGACCCCGCACACACGGTGCGTGAAGCCGTCGAAGAAGGCCTGGGTGCCGTGTTTGGCGCAAAGAAGCGTCTGGAAGAGGTCTATGCGCTGTACGCCGAGCCGGACGCCGACTTCGATGCGCTGGCCACCGAGCAAGGTGAGCTGGAAGCCATCATCGCCGCCGGCAGCTCGGGCAACGATGTGGAACATCAGCTTGAAATCGCGGCTGACTCGCTGCGCCTGCCGCCCTGGGAGGCCATCATCGGCAACCTGTCCGGCGGTGAAAAGCGCCGCGTGGCGCTGTGCCAGCTGCTGCTGTCCAAGCCCGACATGCTGCTGCTCGATGAGCCGACCAATCACCTGGATGCTGAAAGCGTCGACTGGCTGGAGCAGTTCCTGCAGAAATTCCCCGGCACCGTGGTGGCTGTGACCCACGATCGGTACTTCCTGGACAACGCTGCCGAGTGGATTCTGGAACTGGATCGCGGCCACGGCATTCCGTGGAAGGGCAACTACAGCTCGTGGCTGGAACAGAAGGATGCGCGTCTGGGCCAGGAAGAGTCCTCGGAATCTGCCCGCCAGAAGACCATCAAGAAAGAACTGGAGTGGGTGCGCCAGAACCCCAAGGCCCGCCAGGCCAAGTCCAAGTCGCGTATCGCCCGCTTCGAAGAACTCAGCTCGCACGAATACCAGCGCCGCAACGAAACCTCGGAAATCTTCATCCCGGTGGCCGAGCGCCTGGGCAATGAGGTGATCGAGTTCACCAACGTCAGCAAGGCTTACGGCGACCGTCTGCTGATCGACGACCTGAGCTTCAAGATTCCGGCGGGCGCGATCGTCGGCATCATCGGCCCCAACGGTGCCGGTAAATCGACCCTGTTCAAGATGATCGCCGGCCAGGAAAAGCCTGACAGCGGCGAGGTCAAGCTGGGCTCGACGGTGAAGACCGCCTACGTCGAACAGACGCGCGATGCGCTGGAAGACGACAAGACGGTGTTCGATGCGATTTCCGACGGCGCCGACCTGCTGACGGTCGGTCGCTTCGAGATGCCGGCACGTGCTTACCTGGGCCGTTTCAACTTCAAGGGCGGCGACCAGAACAAGTTCGTCGGCAAGCTGTCGGGCGGTGAGCGCGGCCGTCTGCACCTGGCGAAGACTTTGCTTGCGGGCGGCAATGTGTTGATGCTGGACGAGCCGTCCAACGACATCGACGTGGAAACCCTGCGCGCGCTGGAAGACGCTTTGCTGGAATTTGCGGGCAGCGTGTTGGTCATCAGCCACGATCGCTGGTTCCTGGACCGCATTGCGACCCACATCCTGGCCTTCGAGGGCGATTCCAAGGTCACCTTCTTCGATGGCAACTATCAGGAGTACGAGGCAGACAAGCGCCGTCGCCTGGGCGAAGAAGGCGCCAAGCCGAAGCGCCTGCGCTACAAGCCCTTGAAGTAAGCGGCGACTATCGGCCAGCGCCCCTGATTACCGGGCCTGGCCTAATTTATTTCCGAGTTTGCGATCATGCGCCGCGCGCTGTGCGGCAACTGCTATGATCGCTCTCGTTTCCATTTGTTTCGGCGTCGTTGCCTGCGTCAAAAGCGTAGTGCCACAGTGGCGTTCCCTGTCGGAGACCCCGTGAAAGTCCTGCTTTGCACCAAGCGCGACCTGGTCGGCAACATGATGTTGAACCAGTTGTTGCCGATCCTCGCGCCGGTCCATCAGGTCGACGTGTTGCTGGCCAATCGTGTCCGCCCTGAGACCGACTCCGTTGCGGAACTCGGCTGGATGAAGGCGTTCGAGCAGGATCTGCCGAATCGCCTGTTGTTCCCTCTGCTCGATGCTGCGCCCCAAGCCGATACCAGGCTGTTGTCGTTTCGCGGATTGAGCGCGCGTTACAGCGTGCCCATCCAGGAACACGGCCACATCGCCAGCGCGGATCTGACGCGCGCGGTGCAAGAGGCCGCCCCTGATCTGATCGTGTCCTTCCAGTTCGGTTTCATCTTCAAGCCCGAGGCGCTCGACGTACCGCGTCTGGGTGCGCTCAATCTGCATTCCGGCGCGCTGCCGGAACGCGCCGGCGTCAATCCCACCTTCTGGTGCATGAAAGACGGCGACACGCATTCCGCCTGCTCGTTGCACTGGATCGACCGCGGCATCGACACCGGCCCGATCGTGACCGTGCGCCGCATGGAGCTCGACTACAGCAAGTCCTTCTTCGTCAATTGGCTTGCCAATTATGCGAATGGGGCAGAAATGATCGCCGAGACCGTGATGGCGCTGGGCGAGGGCCAGAGCCTGCCCGCGATTCCGCAGGACAAGGCCAATACGCGTTATGTACCAAAACCCACCTCCGCCGATTTCGAGGCTTTCCGCGCAAGCGGACGGCGTCTGATCGATGCGACCGACTATCTCGACCTCATCGGTCGTTACTTACCTAGCTGACACCATGGCTGCTGCCTTCGTCTGTTTGCCGATTCCGGGCTGTCCGGCGCCTGCCGGTTTCGGTGCCGACACGTTGGCGCGGTCATGAGGCGGGGCCCCTCGCTGTCCTGGCGCTTCATGGCCATGGTGGCCCTGCTGCTGGTGGTGGTGTTGGTCAGCAGCGGCGGTTTCTGGTTGTCGGCGCTCAGTCGCGACAGTGCCGCCATGCGGGAAAGCCGTTTCCAGTTCAGCCTGAACAGTGTGCGGGCGGCGCTGGAAGGCGGCCTGCACCTGGGTTTGCTGCTGCAAGGTTTGCCGGGTGGGCAGACATTGATCGATCGGCATCGCGCCGAAGATCGCGACATTTTGTCCATCGACGTGTTCGACGATGCCGGACGCATTCTGTTCAGCACCGACAGCGGCGGCGTGGCCGCCTTGGTGCCGGAAGCCTGGCGTGCCCCGTGCCTGGCGGCCCGTCAGGCGCCCTGGCAGGGCGAGGACGATATCGGCGCCTTGCAGTGCCTGTCCCTGGTCAATGGGTTTGAGAAGACAGTGGGCGGCGTGGTGATGCGTTATCGCACTGCCACCCGCACCGATCTGCTGTCGGTGCTGTTGCAGCGCTGGCATGCAGGCGCTGCGCTGTGGCTGGCATTGCTGGCGGTGGCGGGCGGCGCAGGCTGGCTGGCCTATCGGCGCGTCGAACGCAAGCTCGATGCGGCACGTGCTGCGTTGGCGGCGGAAGGCGCACCGGGCAAGAGCGCCAGCATTCAAGGCACCGTCGTTGACGGTGCCGTCCTTGGCGGCCTTGCAGCCGGCACGGGGGCGCTTGCTGCTGTCAGCAATGCGCCCGGTGACGACGTGCGGGCGGCACTCGCAGCGCGCGAACGCGAACTCGATGCCGCCGACCGCGAAGCCGATCGCCTCGACGACCTGGACCTGGGATGAGCGCGATGCGACTCGACTTGCGCGGCCTGTGGCTGCAGTGCACCGCCATCGTGCTGGTGATTCTGGCGGCAGCAGTGGTTGCCAATGGTGTGCTGACCACGCGCACCGCTGCGCCGCTGGTCACCGCCGAGCTCAACCAGACGGCGCTGACCATCGGCAATGCGGTGGGTCGGCCGCTGGAACTGGCGCTGTCCTACGGCATTCCGGTCGATCAACTGGTGGGCGTGAACCCCTGGTTGGCCGATATCGTCGCTGCCAACCCCATCATCGGGTCCCTGGCCTTGTACAACGCCACCGGCCAGCGCGTATCCGGCGTGGGGCCGACCATGGACATGCCGTCCGATCCGGCCAAGCTGCCTGCCGGCGCCCGCTTGATCCCCTTGCGGTCCACCGACGGCAAGGTGGTTGCCTCCTTGCTGGTGGTGTGCGACGCCATCCAGGACCTGAGCGGCGCCTGGCTGGCCAGCACCGCCGTGGCGATCGCGCTGGTGATGGCAGCGGCCTTGCTGATTCTGCGCAGCGTGCGTCGCCGTATCCGTGAACCCTTGCGCGACTATGACCGCGCGGCCATGGTGCTGCATGAGGGCGGGCTGCCCTGGCTGTCGATTCCGCTGGTGCGCGATCCCGCGACCGCCCTGGTGGCTGCCCTGGCCGAGCGTGTGCTGCGCGTGCGCATGCGCACCGAAGCCGTGGTGCAGAAAATTGCCGAAGTCCGTGCCGCCCACTTCGATCCCGCCGTGCTGCAAGGCCTGGACGAACTGGCGGGTGGCCTGACGGTTCGGTTGGGCGCCTCGGAAACCGCCAGCATGGTCGACCGTGCCGCCGCAGGCACGCGCCTGGCGCATCGCGTCATCATCGTGGCCTTGCTGGCGATCGGGCTGGTGGCCGGCGCCATGAGCCTGGACCAGCACCTGCAGCGCCAGTCCGCCAATCAGCAGCTGGCCGCTGGCGGCATGAGAACGCTGGAAGTTGCCTGGCAGTCGGTGCTGGAACGCGAACACGCCCGCATTGGTGAGGTCTTGAATGAAGTCACCGTCGATCCGTCGGTGCGTGCCGCGCTGTCCTTGGGCAACGCCGACGATTTGCGCACGGCGCTGGCGCCGCTGGCCACGCTCAATGAAGTCCAGCTGACCGTCTTCGAGAACGATGGCGATCTGATCGCCACCAGCGCACGTCTGGAAGATGTCAGCCTGGATGCGGCCACGCGCAGTCCGCTGGCTGCCAGCAACCGCATGGCAGGCGTGTGGCAGAACGCCGCGCGCAACTACCAGGTGGGCGTGGTGCAGCGCCTGTCCAGCGCCGTGGGCGACGTGCTGCTGGTGGCCTCGCGTCCGCTGTCGATCAGCCTGGAACAGCTGACCGAACGCCTTGGCGTGCGCGCCACCGCCGTCGATCTGCGTGGCCAGCCGCTTGCCGATACCGGCCCCGAATCGCAGGCCCTGGTGACCGAATGGCGGGTCAACGGTCGCAAGAGCCAGCGTGTGGATGCGCCGGCCGGTGTGATCGCGTCGCTGCCCTTCAACGGACCGGGCGGCCACGACCTGGGCACGCTGGTCACCCGCCTGCCCATGCCCCTGGGCAGCGACATCGCGCAGGCCGGCGTCGGTGTGCTGGTGCTGATTGCCGCTGCTGTGATGGCCTTGCTGGCTCTGGGCTACATCAATCGCCTGTTCGATCCGCTGCTGGGCGCCATCGGGCGGCTGGAACGGCTGGCGCGTGGCCACCAGGCGACCGTCGAACCCGAACAGAAACGCGAAAGCGCCGAGGTCGACAGCTTGAACCAGTCGGCGCGCCGGCTGGGCGAGAAGATCGACGCGCTGGAAACCCTCAAGCGCTCGCGCGAGCGCCAGGGCCGTCGCCAGGCACGCTTCATTCGCCATCAGATGATGCAGCTTGCCGAGCGCCTGGACGAAGACGCGCGCAAGGCCATCCTGGGCGACCTGGAACGCATCGAGCACGCCGGTCAGCCCGCCAAGACAGATACCCAGTCCGACGATCCCATGCTGGAACGCCTGGTCGACGAATTCGGGGTGCTGGCGCTGGGCTTCCAGAATCTGGTGGGCCGCGTGGGCGAGCAATATCAGGAACTGGATCGGCTGGTGCACGAATTGCGCGAGGCGCTGCGCGCCAAGACCCAGTTCATCGCGTTGCAGCAGGAACTCGAAATCGCCCGCAACATGCAGCTGTCGATCCTGCCGCGCAAGTTCGACGCGCATCCTGGCCTGGCAATCCACGCCACCATGATCCCGGCCAAGGAAGTGGGCGGCGACTTCTACGACTTCTTTGCGCTTGATGCCCACCGCGTGGCGCTGGTGATGGCCGACGTGTCGGGCAAGGGTGTGCCGGCCGCCTTCTTCATGGCGGTCTCGCGCACCTTGCTGCGGGCCATTGCACAGTTCAGCGACAGTCCGGGTCCGTGCATGGTGCGGCTGAACGACCTTCTGGCGGCCGACAACGAGGAGATGATGTTTGTCACCTTGTTCTATGCGATTCTGGACACGCGCGACGGATCGCTGGTGTATGCCAACGCCGGCCACAACCCGCCTTACGTGTTGCGGGCGAACGGGCAGGTCGAGACCGTGCCGCGCACCAACGGCATGGCGCTGGCGGTGATGGACGGCATCGAATATGCCGAGAACCGGCTGACGCTGTCGCGTGGCGACGGCCTGTTCATGTTCACCGACGGCGTGACCGAAGCGCTCGATCCGGACTTGCAGTTGTTTGGCGACGATCGCCTGGTCGAGGGCTTGCAGCACATTCAGTCCTTGCCGGTGCGCGCCATCCCCGCCGAAGTCGTGGCGATGATCAAACGTTTCGAGGCAGGTAGCGCGCAGGCCGACGACATCACCTGCCTGATGGTGCGCTACGGAGTGGATGAGTGAAGCCGGTTCGACGTTTGTATGTAGCGAGTGCCTTGCTGCTGGTGTTCGCTGCGGTCTTGCTGCTGTTTCTGAACCACGGCAAGTTCGCGTCGACCTTCGAGGCGCGTGAACGTGCGCGTCACGGCCTGCTGGTGTCCGACCTGAGCCAGACCCTGGAAGCGCATCTGGCGCTGGGTCTGGAACTGGAAGACACCCCCACCTTGCACAACCTGCTTGCCGCCAGCTTGTCGCAGTCTCCCGGCATGCTGTCGGTAGGCGTCTTGCGCAATGACGGGCAGGTGGTGCTGCTGGCCGGTGCCTCGTCTCCCGATCGCTGGCGCGACGCGCGGGCGGCGGTGCAGGGCAGGCTGGGTCACATCACCGTGAATGATCGTGCCGCGACGGTATTTCGTCTGCACAACGCCTTCGGCGCCGATGCCGGCTGGCTGGCCATCGACTACAGCCTGAACGACGCCGCCCAGCAGACCAGCGCGACATTTTCCGAATTGTGGCCGGTGGGTCTTATATCGGCCGCACTGGCCGTGCTGTTGCTGCTGGTGCTGTGCCCGCGCATCATGCGCCGCCATGCCACCGACCCGGCGCGCGGTGGTCGTCGCGTCGGCATTCTGGTGGCCTTGTTGCTGCTTGCCCTGCAATGCGTCATCGCATGGAGCGCGTATCACGCGTTTGCACGCGTCAGCGCCTTCGATGCGCCGCGCCTGGCAACCGCGCTTGCCAACACCATCAAGCCAGAACTCGAACGCGCGCTGTCCCTGGGCATTCCGTTGGCAGAACTGCGCGGCACCGAGGACTGGTTGCGCCCGGCGCTGGACAACGGACCTGAGTTTGCGCAGTTGTCGGTCGATACGCCGGACGGCCGCACACTGTATCAAGTCGACGCGACTGGTCGCACTGCCGATCTGATAGAGGCGTTCCCGCTCAGGGTGGGCGGCGATACGGTGGCCACGCTGAAGGTGGGCATCGATCCGCGCGCCCTGGTCGAACGCACGCGCCAGCTTGCGCTGGAATTCGCCACCTTGCTGATCATCGGCATGTTGATCAGCCTGGAAGTCCTGCATGGCTTGACGCCCAATGGCGGCAACGTCGATGTCGAGCGCGGCGTGCGCCTTCGCCTGCCGCTGTTCCTGTTCTTCCTGGCCTCGGAACTGCCGCGTGCCTTCCTGCCGGTGTGGGCGGCACAGTTGGCCTCACGCCCCTTGCCACGCGCCTGGGAAGGCACCTGGCTGGCGTCCTTGTTCGCACCGTTCGCGGCGCTGCCAGACGCGGTGCGCGCCACCTTGCCGATCTCGCTCTTCCTGCTGGCAGTGGCCTTGGTGTCGCCGCTGGCCGGTCGATATGCGTCTCGTCATGGCCCGCGCCGCCTGTTCTGGCTGGGCCTGGTGCCGGCTGCACTGGGGCAGATTCTTGCGCTGGTCTCGGATTCGCTGCTGAGCCTGTGCGTGGCGCGCCTGCTGGCTGGCGCCAGCTTCGGTTTCATCAGCATCGCGGCCTTCGACTACATCGGCCGCAGCGGCGGCGGACGCGCGCGCGGCATGGCGCTGTATCTGGCGGCCTATGTGGCGGCAGGCATCTGCGGTGCAGGTCTGGGTTCCTTGCTGGCCGATCGCGCGGGCATTCCGTGGGTGTTCGTCGCCGGGCTGGGCTTCTGCGGCCTGTCGGCGGTTGCGCTGACGCGTTTGCCGCACATTGCGCCCCTGGTGCAGGCCGCCAAGGCGCCGCTCCGGGCCGCACTGGGCCTGTTGTTGCGTCAGCCGCGCTTTCTGCGCCTGTTGCTGCTGGTGGCGCTGCCGATGCAGATCGTGCAGCAAGGCCTGCTGTTCTATTGGACGCCGCTGGCGCTCAGTGCCATGGGTGAGCGTGCCTCGTTCATCGGCGTGGCGATGATGGCGTACTTCCTGCTCGTGATCGCGCTCAACGTGCCGTCGGCGCGCTGGGCCGACAAGCACAACAAACACAGCTTGCTGGTGACGGTCGCGCTGGCACTGTTCGGCGTGGCCGGCCTGATCGGCGGCATGGCGGATTCGCCTGTGATCATCGTTGCGTGTGTGGCGCTGATCGGCGTCGCCTGGGCGGCGGGCTTTGCGGCACAAGGCGCGCTGGTGCTGCGCCTGGGCGAGCGTGATCTGGCCGGCGTACCGCCGGCGGTGGCGATCGGCGTGTATCGCATGGTCGAACGGGTAGGGGCAATGCTGGCGCCGTTGCTGGCAGCATTGCTGATCGGCTTGTGGGGATATGGCGGCACGGCGGCCACCATTGGATGGATATTGTTGGTGTGTGCCCTGGGCCAGATGCTCAGCGCGCGCAGGGAGACTGCATGATGATCAAACGATGCGCGTGGGTGTTGGCGCTGTGCCTGCTGTCGGCCGGTGCATGGGCGCAAAGCGCCAAACGGGTGATGATCATCACCAATCGCGGCTGCGAAGAGGTCTGCCTGGGCTTCCAGCGCTATGTGGAAACCCAGGGCGCTGCGCAATTCATCGTGCGCGACGCCAATGGCGACGTGCGCAAGGTGGCCGAGTTCGTGGCCGAAGCCCGCAAGATGCGGCCTGACCTGGTGGCCACCTGGGGCACCGGCATCACGCTGGCCACCATCGGCCCGATCGATGGCGTAGACCCGGCCCGCCACCTGACCGACATTCCGGTCGTCTACATGTATGTGGGCAATCCGGTGGCTTCGAAAATCGCTCGCGACACGCAGCTGTCGGGCCGATCCAATGTTGCAGGCGCCAATACCGCCGTGCCGCTAGATGCCCAGCTGAATGTGCTGAGCGCCTATCGCGACATCAAGACCATCGGCATGCTCTACAACACCGACGAGCCGGCCGCCGTGGCGCAGGCCGCCGAAGCCCGCGTGGCGATGCAGAAGCGTGGGTTCAAGGTGGTCGAGGAAGCCCTGCCCGATGCGCTGGCCAGTGGCGCCAATGCACCTACCATCATCGAGCCGGCGCTGAAGCGGCTGGCCGAAGCCAAGCCCGACTTCATCTACTACGTGGGCTCGACCTTCACGCTGCGCTACATCGATCCGATCAGCGAGGGCGCGGTGGCCTACGGCATCCCGATGTTCACCGCGCAAGAGCCCTCGTACCGGGCAGGTGACATCCTGATCGGCCTGATCAGTCCGTTGCCTGGCGTAGGCCAGATTGCCGGCTACCAGGCCGCGCAGATCCTGTTCCATGACAAGACGCCGGGCAGCCTGGTGTCGCCGACGCTGACACGGCATTCGGTGCTGATCAACATGAAGGCGGCGCGCGCGCTGAAGCTGTATCCGCCGATGAAGCTGCTGCAGTTCGCGGAAGTCAGCGAGTAAGCAGTCAGGTCAGGAAACAAGACGGTCGGGAAGCAGGCAGGTCGGGGAGCAAGCTCCCTGACCTGCCTGCTGGCGCTTATCTCAGCGCCGGACTTTGCGCCGTTGCGGGCGCCAGGTCTATCGGGGCGCGTTCCACGTCGTCCTTGCGCGGCAGCATCACGTCGAAGACCGTTCCACGTGCCGAGCCCGAGGACACGCTCAGCGAGCCGCCGTGCACCCGCACCAGCTCGTTGGCGATGTACAGGCCCAGACCCAGCCCATTGCTGTTGGCTGATCGCGGCGCACCAGCCTGGAAGGGCTCGAACAGCTTCGCGATCTTCTCGGGCGGAATCACCCCGGCGTTCTGCACCGACAGGCGCAGGGTGTCGGGCTGGCTGCCGTCGATGTGCACGGTCACCGGTTGCGCTGCCTCGCCATGCTGCAAGGCATTGCCGATCAGGTTCGACAAGACCTGCGAGATGCGGTCGACATCCCAATAGCCCAGCGTATCGCCGTTGGTATCGATGTTCACCCGCTGCTCGCCCGAGGGCGGCGCAATTTCTTCGACGATGTCGCGGCAGACCCGCGCCATGTCCAGCACCTCGCGCTGCAGGCCGACCTGCCCGGCGCGGACCCGTGCCAGGTCCAGCAACTGATTGACCATGCGCGTCATGCGGCGCGTGCTGTTGCGGATCCGGTTGGCGGCGCCGAGCACGCGTTCATCCCCGCCGATGCGCGACAGCACTTCGGCCGCCGTCATCACGGCGGCCAGGGGGGTGCGCAGGTCATGGCCCAGCACCGCGACAAACAACTCGTTGGTGCGCAGCAATTGCTGCTGCACCTCCAGCTGTGCGGCCAGTTGCAGTTTCTGCGCGTGCAATTGCACGAAGGTCTGCAGCTTGCTGCGCAGAATATGCGGGTCGAAGGGCTTGTACAGGAAGTCGACGGCACCGGCTTCATAGCCGCGGAAGGTGCGTTGCTGGCTGCGGTCGGTGGCGGTCAGGAAGATGATCGGCACGTGCCGGGTGCGCGGGCTGCCGCGCATGAATTCGGCCAGCTCGAAGCCGTCCATGCCGGGCATCTGCACATCGACCAAGGCCAGGGCCACATCGTTTTCAAGCAGCAGCTCGAGCGCTTCGGCCCCGGACGAGGCCTTCAGCAGGATCAGGTCGGGGCGCGCCACCAGCGCATCGAGTGCAATCAGGTTCTGCTCGATGTCATCGACAACAAGGATCTTTACCGCTGGCACCATCTCAAAGTCCCTTGTCTCGATGCGTGGTGGAGAAAGCCGATGTCTCACACAGGTTCTGCAGGCGCTTGGCCATCTGCGGCAGCGTCAGCACGTGCTCGACGGCGCCAAGCGCAATCGCTGATTGTGGCATGACGCTGGCCAGCGCCGTGTCGGGCGACTGGGCCCAGGTCGAGCCGCCGGCCTCACTGATGGCCTGCATGCCGCGCGCGCCGTCTTCGTTGGCGCCGGTCAGCAAAATCCCCAGCAATCTTGGACCGTAGCTCCAGGCGGCGGTTTCAAACAACACGTCTATCGACGGGCGAGAATAATGGACCGGCGCATCTTGCGACAGCGCCCAGGTCCGGTCACTCTCGACCATCAGATGATAATCCGGCGGGGCGAAGTATACGTGGCCGGGCGCTATCGTTTCCCTGGGCTCGGCTTCCGACACCGGCAGGGCGCATCTCCCCTGGAACAGCGTGTGCAGCAGGCTGTTCCGTTGGGGCGGTATGTGCACCACGATCATCACGGCCGCTTGCAGTCTGGCGGGCAGCGCAGGCAGCAGCACGCTCAGGGCGTCGATGCCGCCGGTGGATGCGCCGATCACGATCGCATCGAACGCGCAGGCTGGCTGTGCGGCCGATGGCGTGGAGGTCACGTCGTCGGTACCGCTGTGCGTGGTCCCGAGAGGATGGCGGGTAGTGCTGTCATCCATGTCAGCGTCTTTGGTAAATGCGCTCGTCGCGCTCGAAATCGTCGAAGTCCGCAGTCGCGGTGGAAAACCGCAGGCTTTCCTTGCTGCCCAAGCCAAGGAAACCGCGTCGCACCAGCGAGTCGCGGAACAGCGTGAAGGCGCGGTTTTGCAGCTCGTGGTTGAAATAGATCAGCACGTTGCGGCACGAGACCAGGTGGACCTCGGAAAACACGCTGTCGGTCGCCAGGCTATGGTCGGCGAAGACCACCTGCGGATGCAGGCTGCGCGCAAAGCTGGCTGAGCCATAGGCGGCATGATAATAGTCCGACAGCGAGCGCTTTCCACCCGCCGCGACGTAGTTGCGGCTGCCGGCCGCCAGCGCGGACGTCGGATAGATGCCGGCCTGCGCGGCGCGCAGCGCTTCCGGATTGATGTCGGTGGCGTAGAACAGCGTGCGTGCGCTCAGGCCTTCCTCTTCGAACAGGATGGCCAGCGACCACAATTCCTCGCCCGAGCTGCACCCTGCGACCCACACCTTGATCGATGGGTAGGTCTTCAGGATCGGCACAACCTTGTCACGGATGGCGCGGAAGTAGGAGGGGTCGCGGAACAGCTCGCTGACCTGCACGGTGAGAAAGCCCAGCATCTGCGCAAAGATGCCTTCCTCGTTCAGGATGCGGTCCTGCAACTGCGACACCGTGGCGCAATTGAAGTGCGCACGCGCCTGTTCGATGCGTCGCCGCATGGACACGCGCGAATAGTCACGAAAGTCGTGCTGATACTTGAGGTAGATGGCCTCCAGCAGCAGCGTGAGTTCGATGTCGGGGGTAGAGCGCGGCATGGATGAACCGATGGAAAGGCAGCGATGAAACGGGCTTAATGCGGCAGCCAGACTCGGCAAAGCGACAGCAGCTTGTCTACGTCAATGGGCTTGGAGATGTAGTCGTTGGCACCGGCCTCCAGGCAACGCTCGCGGTCGGCCGGCATGGCCTTGGCGGTAAGGGCGATGATCGGCAGCTTGGTCATCTTCAAGGTCTGGCGGATTTCCTGCATGGCGGTGATGCCATCCATCTCCGGCATCATGATGTCCATCAGCACCAGGTCCAGGTCGGAATGGCGGCGCAGCAACTCGACGGCTTCGCGGCCATTGCGGGCAATCTCCAGCTTGGCGCCCAGCGGCTCGATGACTTGCGACAGCGCGAAGATATTGCGGATGTCGTCTTCGGCCAGCAGGATGCGTCGGCCCTCGAAGGCCTGGTCGCGCTGACGCGCCTCGCGCAGCATGCGCTGCTGCTCGGCCGGCAGCTCTGCTTCCACGCTGTGCAGGAACAGCGTCACTTCGTCCAGCAGGCGTTCCGGCGAACGTGCACCCTTGATGATGATCGACTTGGAGTAGCGGCGCAGGCGCTGCTCTTCATCGGCGCTGAGATTGCGCCCGGTATAGACGATCACCGGCGGGAACGCGTAGTCGCTGTTGCCGGCCATCTTCTCCAGCAGGTCGTAGCCGGAACCATCGGGCAGCGCCAGATCCATGACCATGCAATCGAAACTGCGCGCCGACAAGGCGGTCAATGCATCGGCGACGGTGCCCACGCCTTCGATCTCGCCGCTGACGGGTTCCAGCAGCAGCTTGATGTTCTCGCGCAGCTGCAAGTCATCCTCGACCACCAGAATGCGGCGCACGTCCTGCTGCATGCGGTCTTGCAGCGCGTGGATCACCGACACCAGGTTTTCGCGGTCGGCGGGCTTGAAGGTGTAGCCCACGGCGCCCAGCAGCCGGGCGGTGCTGACGTGGTCGTTGACCGAAATCACGTGGATGGGAATGTGGCGGGTAAGCGGATCGCGCTTGAGCTGTTCCAGCACCAGCAGGCCGGAATTGTCCGGCAGGCCCATGTCGAGCAGCACGCCGCTGGGCTGCAGCTGGCGTGCCAGCGCAATCCCTTCCTGTGCGGTGGCTGCGCGAATGCAGTCGAAGTCCAGTTCGTGCGCCAGGTCATACAGAATCTGCGAGAACGCGGCGTCGTCTTCGATCGTCAGGATCAGGCGCTGGCCACGCGTGCGCTGCGCCCGGTCGTCGGGGAAGGAGATGGGGGCGGCGTCCGACGTATTTGCAGCAGGGGCCGGGGCGGGCGGCGTCGCGCGCAGTTCCCGAACCGGCGGATGCATGGGCGCCTGCATGGACGCCGGCAGCGGCGCATGCAGCGTCGAGTGCATCGACGAGTGCTCGGATGCAGCAGACGCCGACGGATTGCGCTCGACGCTCATGGGGGCAAGCTTCAGCGGCAATACCAGGGCGAAGGTGCTGCCTACGCCAAGCTCGCTGCTCAATTCGATCGAGCCGCCCAGCAGCTGGGCAAATTCGCGCGAAATCGACAGGCCCAGGCCGCTGCCGCCGTATTGGCGGCTGATGGTGCCGTCGGCCTGCTGGAAGGCTTCGAAGATGATGTCGCGCTGCGACGGCGCGATGCCGATGCCGGTGTCGCTGACCTCGAAGCGGACGAAGCCCTCGTGCGCCGGCGCGATGCGCAAAGCCACCTCGCCTTTCTCGGTGAACTTGAAGGCGTTCGACAGCAGATTGCGCAGGATCTGCATCAGGCGCTGGTTGTCCGTCGCAATCGAGGCCGGCGTACCAACCTGGCGTTGCAGGGTCAGGCGCAGTCCGCGTTCGTCTGCCAGCGGCTGGAACGAGCGGTCCAGCGACTGCAATACCGCATCCAGCGCCACCGGTTCGACCACGGTTTCGATATGGCCGGCCTCGACCTTGGCCAGATCCAGAATGTCGTTGATCAACACCAGCAAATCGGTGTTGGACGAATGAATCGTGTGCGCATAGCGCACCTGGTCGGGCGTCAGGTTGCCGTCGCGGTTGTCGGCCAGCAACTTGGCCAGAATCAGCGAACTGTTCAGCGGCGTGCGCAGCTCGTGCGACATGTTCGCCAGGAATTCGGACTTGTACTGGTTGGCGCGTTCCAGCGTCTGCGCGTTTTCGGCCAGCGTGCGCTGTGCCGCCACCAGGTGCTGCTTCTGGCGCTCCAGGCTTTGCGTGTGTTCTTCCAGCTGCACGTTGGTCTGCTCAAGCTCGGCCTGCTGGGTTTCCAGTTTGGCCTGCGAGGCCATCAAGGCGCGGCCGCGTTCTTCCAATTCTTCGTTTGAGACGCGCAGTTCTTCCTGCTGCACTTGCAGTTCTTCGCTCTGGCGCTGGCTTTCTTCCAACAGCACGTGCAGGCGGGTGCGGTAGCGCGCCGCCCGCAGCGCCATGCCGGCCTTCTGCGCCAGCGCGTTCATGACCGCCACCACGTCTTCCACCACCGGATCGCCGACGAAACCGAGTTCGATCACGCCCACCACACCGCCATCGCCCGTCAGGGGTGCAGCCACCACCGTCACCGGCAAGCTGCTGCCCAGCGCAGAACCGACCTTCAGATAACCCGAGTCGATGCCGGACGCGTGCAGCACGCGTTTTTCCAGAACGGCCTGGCCCGTCAGGCCTTCGCCTGCCTGCAGGGTGGCCGGCACGCGATCGGCGTCCGGCACCGCCCAAGTGGCCAGGCGTTGCAGCTCCTGGCCCTCAAGCGCGTAGATCACGCCAACCTTGGCGCCCACATAATCGGTGATGGCGCGCAGGATCTTGTCGGCGACCTCTTCCGGGGTCTGCTCGTTGGCGGCCTGTTGCGCGACCAGTACCTGTGCCTGCTGCACCCAGCTTTGGCGCTGCAAGGCGACCCGCGACCTCACATACAGGTGGGCAAGGGTGGCGATGGCCCACACCACTACGACGCCAGTCACGCGGTTCCACACGATGATCTGCAGCGCAATACCTTCGGGCTTTGCGAAGATGGCCCCCAGCAGCAGGCCAGTGCTGACCAAGGCCACCAGGAAGGGCAGATACCGTTGTGTGCCGAATAGTGTCAGCGCCACCGGCACAAAATAAAGCACCCAGGGCGCGTAGCCGGATGGCGTAATTGCATCGATCAGGAAAATCAGCGCATATGACGCGATGATGATCAGGGGTAGCAGGCGCGACGAGAATTTCGGCGAAGACATGAGGGGCGTCCGTGGGCGGGGTAAGGCGCAGTACCGAGGGCGCAGTACTGGTTTTCAGTCGCGCTGATGTCGATGTCGACATCCAAACTGAGTTCGAAAAGCCCCGTACCTTATCGCAAATTCCAGCGATTTCGCCACTGGCAAAGCAACTCGAGCATAAGCATGCAATTTCTTCTGCCGGGTACGAAAATTGCGGATACCGGTCGAGTTGACGAATGTTCGAGCGACACACCTTGAGACACGATGCCCTGAACGGTCACAGACAGCGTGGTCGGGTTTTGAGAAGGTGTCGGCACAGCGGTTGCAGGGCGCGGGCCCGGCGACTCATCCCATATCCAGGAGAATTCAAAATGACAAAAATCCAGATTTCGAAGCTGATCGGCGTGTCCTTGCTCGCAGCGGCTGCTGCGGGTTGCAGCACCTGGGACGGCATGTCTTCGCGTGAAAAGGGCGCCGTCGGCGGCGCAGCAGTAGGCGCTGCAGGTGGTGCTGCCCTGGGTGGCGGCGTGCTGGGCACGGTCGGCGGCGCAGCCGTCGGTGGCGTGGTTGGCGACCAGATCGGCAAGCGCCGCTAAGCAAGTATCGCGATGGCGGGATGCCCTGGCAGCCCGCCTCGTTGAAAAAGAGAAAGCCCCGCAAGCGGTTCCTGATGGAACCACTTGCGGGGCTTTTTCCATGCCTGCGGCGTTATTTACCGGACGGCATTTCGATCTTGACCTCGAGCACCTCGAAGTTGCCTTCGCGCTCCAGGTTCACACGGATATCGTCTGGATTGATATTCACGTATTTCGAAATCACCGCCATCAGTTCTTTCTGGAGTTGCGGCAAGTAATCGGCCGACGCACCACGGCCCGAACGCTCGTGCGCCAGAATGATCTGCAGGCGCTCCTTTGCAACGTTCGCAGTTGTATTCTTTTTTTGTCCAAGGAAGAGTGACAGCAGCGACATTGGTTTACTTTCCTCCGAACAGGCGTTTGAACAGACCGGGCTTCTCGTAGTCGATGAAGCGCAGCGGCTTTTCCTCGCCCAGGTATCGGGCAACCACATCCATATAGGCCTCGGACACGTCCGTGCCCTTCAGGTGGATGGCGGGCAGGCCCTGGTTCGAGGCCTGCAGCACGCTTTGGGACTCGGGCACCACGCCGATCAGCTTGATGCGCAGGATGTCTTCCACGTCGCGAATCGACAGCATTTCGCCGTCGAACACGCGCTTGGGGCTGTAGCGGGTGAGCAGCAGGAATTCCTTCACCGGCTCGGCCCCTTCAAGTGCGCGCTTGGACTTGGCCGACAAAATGCCAAGAATGCGGTCCGAGTCGCGTACCGACGAGACTTCCGGGTTGGTCACGACCAGCGCATCGTCGGCAAAGTAGGCGGCCATCAATGCACCGGTTTCGATACCGGCGGGCGAGTCGCAGACGATGTACTCGAAGCCCATGTCTGCCAGGCCCTTGAGCACGCGTTCCACGCCATCCTGGGTCAGGGCGTCCTTGTCGCGCGTTTGCGAGGCAGGCAGGATGTACAGATTGTCGAGCTGCTTGTCGCGGATCAGCGCCTGGTTCAGCGTGGCCTCGCCCTGAACGACATTGATCAGGTCATAGACGACCCGGCGTTCGCAGCCCATGATCAAGTCGAGATTGCGCAGGCCGACGTCGAAGTCGATCACGGCGGTCTTGTGACCGCGCAGTGCCAGACCCGACGAAAAGCTGGCGCTGGAGGTCGTCTTGCCGACTCCGCCCTTGCCTGAGGTCACGACGACGATACGTGCCATGGGATGAAGATCCTTTTCGGTTGGTTGTAGTGCAAGCCGGGCGCACGCAGGTTGCTGCGCCTCAGGCGGTCAGGTTTTCAATGGCTCGACCAGCAGCCGGTCGCCATCAAGCCGAACGACGGCAGCTTGGTTGGCGACATTCGGCGGCGGTGTCGCAATGCTGCGGTAGACACCCGCCACCGCGATCAGCTCGGCGTCGAAGAATGTCGTGAATATCTTTGCCCGGACATCGCCTCGGGCACCCGCCATGGCTTTGCCGCGCAGCGGGCCATAGACATGGATGTTGCCGTCGGCGATCACCTCGGCACCATGACTGACCACCCCGATCACGATCAGATCGGCATGGCGTGCATAGATCTTCTGCCCGGAACGCAGCGGCCGATCGATGATCATGGTCGGTCCGTACTGCGGCCCGGCTGGCGTGGGCGCAGGCACTGGTGCGGCTGCAGCAGACGCCTTGTCCACCGCAACACCCACCTCCGGAATCACTTCGGCGGCGGCAGGCGCTGCGGCTTCCGCCGCGTTGGCTGCAGCCGTTGCGGCGGCTTCGCTGCGTGCTGTCGCACTTGGCAAGGCAACGTGCACCAGGCCCAGCGCCAGCGCCGTGCGCAGATTTTCTTCCTGGGCGGTCACGCCGATCACCGGCAGGCGGTGGGAGGCCAGCCCGTCCAGCAAGGACTGCCAGTCCAGCGGTTCCGTGATGCGGCCGGCGTCGATCACCACCGGTTCGTCATCGAAGAAGCCGGCGGCATCCTTCATCCTGGCGTCGAGCGCCGTGCGCAAGGCGAGCGTGTCTGCCGAGTGAAGTACGACACGAATGGCGTACAGCGTCGCACTCTTGAAATCTAGGACAGGCACATCCATTGCTGTGGCACCGCAATTCGGAAAAAAAGATTCTAACCAGTTACGTGTCTTGAAAGGGTGAGCGCATGTGTCCAGCAGGATGCAGCGCGTCTCGACACGTCTGAAACTGGCGTCAGGTGGCGCGCAGCGGGCATTCCGGGCGCTACAATTTTGCCTCGCCGGCTGCGTGCAGTGCCGGGTGCAGGACAAAAGGCGGGTACATGCCGGACATTTCGCAGGGGTGGGCGGTCGCTGTCGGGTGGATCAGCTTGCTCCTGGTCGAGCCAGCGTTGGTGCTGCTGGGCGCGGGCAGCGCTTTTGGCAATCCCGCCGAGGTGGCCGAAGCCGTCCTGATCACCACGCTGCAACTCGTGATGATCTCGCTGGTGTTCCGGCCGCTGGAAAGCTTGCTTCCGGCCGAGCGCTGGGCCGATCGCCGCCTGACGACGATCGACAGGAACCACACCTTGCTGATGTTGCTGGGCCTGTTCCCGCTGTTCAGCTATCTGGTGCTGACGCCGATGGCCTACTTGCTGGGCGGCGAGACCGCCAGCGCGGCGGCCGCGGCCGACGGTCCATCATGGGGGTTGACACACTGGGTGCCGTGGTTCGAGCGGCAGCCCTACGCCGCGTTCGCGGTGTATTACGTGGTCTACGACCTTGCCTACTACTGGATGCACCGCGCGCAGCATGCCATTCCGTGGTGGTGGGCGCTGCACAGCATGCACCACAGCCAGCGGCAGATGAGTTGCTGGAGCAACGACCGGACCGCCTATCTGGATGGCGTGCTGCAGTCCTTCGTGTTGGCGTCAGTGGCGCTGGTGATGGGCGTGGAACCCGCGCAGTTCGCGTGGCTGGTGCTCTTGTCGGAACTGGTGCAGAACTTTTCCCACGCCAATGTGCGGCTGCGCATCGGGCAGCGGCTGGGCAAGTTCCTGGTCGGCCCGGGCTTTCACCGGCTGCACCATATGGTGCGCGACCCCGAGCGCCCCAGCTTTCACAACTGCAATTTCGGTCAGGTCCTGTCGATCTGGGATCGTCTGTTCGGCACCGCGCGCTATGGCGAGCCGGTTCATCCCACTGGCGTCAGCGACCCAGTGGTCGATGCCGACAACGGCAAGGGCCTGATCTCGCTGCAGTGGTATGTGTTGAAGCGCTTCTGGGCGGCGTTTCGCAGTCCGGCCGGCTGGCGGCCGGGCGATGTACATTTCGGCGGACCGGGTTTTGCGCCGATCGCCGACGACACCGAGGACGTGGCGGGGCCCAAGCCGGTGTTCACGCCGGCAATGGTGTCACCAGGCGGCGGTTCTGGCTCTGGCGCCGCAGCTCGCCCAAGAAGTCCTGCGCAGCCGAACTGAGCGATGCATGCTTGCGCCACATGAAGTGCGTGGTGGCGGTGTTCAGGCCCGGCAGTTGGTGGATGCGCAGGGCGCCGCGTTGCGCCAGCGGCTCGGCCATGCCGCGCGGCAGCAAGGACACGCCCATGCCGGCGGCCACGCAGCCAAGAATGGCCCCATAGGCGCCCAGGTCCAACCGTTTGGCGGGCGTGGCGTGGCCCAGGGACAGCCAGCGTTCCAGGCGTTCGCGGTACGGGCAGCCATGACGGAACTGCAGCAGCGTGCGCGAGGCAACGTCTGCCGGGGTGGTGATAGCGTCGGCTTGGGGGCCCGAAATCAGCACGATTTCTTCTTCGAAGACCGGCTCGCTGGTCAGGGCCGGGTCGGTAGCCGGACTGGCCACCACAATGGCTTCCAGACGGTGTTCCAGCAGTGACTTCACCAGCGGCACCGTCAAGGCAATGTCCAGGTCGAGTTCGACGTCTGGATAGGTGCGGTTGAAGGGCAGCAACACTTCGGCCAGGCGCAGCGAGGCGAAGCTTTCTACGGTGCCCAGGCGAAGCTGGCGCCGTTCCGGCGGCAATGCGCCGGCCACACGGCGCGCCTGTTCGCCCAGTTCCAGGATCTTGTCGGCATAGGGCAGCAGGGCCCGGCCGTGGTCGTTCAGGTCCAGCCGCCGGCCGATCCGGTCGAAGACCGGGTTGCCAAGCTCGGTTTCCAGTTGCTTGATGCGGGCCGTGACGTTGGACTGCACGCAGTTCAAGCGTTTTGACGCACGCTGCATGGTGCCTTCTTCAACCACAGCCTTGAACGTGCGCAAGAGAACGGGGTCCATGATTTTCCTGGTGCCTGCTTGATTGCCCGTCTGATGTTGCTTTCCAGCGACGTGCCGCGATGGTCGACATCAGTGCGGGTGTGGGCCAAGTTGGTGCAGTTTTCGCACGTTTCCCAGGGGAAATGCACGATAGTGTGCGATCAATCAATTTTACTGATCGAACATATCAAAAACAATCACTATCGATGGGGTTTTGTTGGGGATAACCTGAGTACTCACAAACAAACAAAACCTTTGGATTGCCATGAGCAGCCTTGCTACCTCGATCTCGACTTCGCGCCAGCCGCGGCGCGCAGCACCCGTCACCATCCTCGCGACCCTGCGTCGCTGGATCGACGTCAGCCGCGAACGCCACGCGCTGGCCAGTCTCGACGACGCGGCACTGGCCGACCTGGGTCTCCATCGCGACCAGGTTCGCCGCGAAGCCAACAAGTACTTCTGGCGCTAAAGCCAGTCGACCGCAAAGCCTGATCTGCGCTTGAGTTCGGCGTCACACGCCGAACCCGTTGAACAGGTCATTGCTGGTCCCAGGGCCGAATCCGGTATATCACCGGATTCGGCCCTTGTCGTTTCAGCATGCGCCGATGGCCATCGGCTCCGGCACAATACGGTCCGTCAACGATCCCACGGACAGAGCATGGAACGAGTCGATTGTGTCGTCATCGGAGCAGGCGTGGTTGGCCTGGCCATTGCGCGCAGGCTTGCCCAGGCCGGCCGTGAGGTGATGATTCTGGAGGCGGCGCGCGCCATCGGCACCGGCACCAGTTCGCGCAACAGCGAAGTGATTCACGCCGGTATCTATTACGTGCCGGGTTCGCTGAAAGCGCAGCTGTGTGTCGCGGGCCGCGACATGTTGTACGCGTTCTGCGACAGCCACGGCGTGGGGCACCGCCGCAGCGGCAAGCTGATTGTCGCCAGCGACCCGGACCAGATCGGCCAGCTTGAGTCGATCGCCGCCAATGCAGCCGCCAGCGGCGTGAACGACCTGCGTTGGCTGGATGCCGATGCCATGCACCAGCTCGAACCCGCCTTGCGTGGCCATGCGGCGCTGCTGTCGCCGTCGACCGGCATTGTCGACAGCCACGCCTTGATGCTGGCCTTGCTGGGCGATGCCGAGCGCGCGGGGGCCACTTTGGCCTTGGGCGCGCAAATCAGTGCCGCATCGGTGCAGGCCGATGGCATTGCCTTGCGCATCGACAGTGACGGCGAGGCGATTGCGCTGCTGGCGCGCACGGTCGTCAACAGTGCCGGCCTGGGTGCCTGCGACCTGGCGCGTCGTATCGATGGGCTCGATGCGAAATACGTACCGCCCAACTACTTTGCCAAGGGCAGTTATTTCACCTGCGCCGGACGCTCGCCGTTTTCGCGCCTGATCTATCCCTTGCCCGAAGCGGGTGGGCTGGGTGTGCACCTGACGCTGGATTTAGGTGGGCAGATGCGCTTCGGGCCCAACGTGAAATGGCTGGACCACATCGATTACGAAGTGGACGCCGACGACGCACCGGCGTTCGCCGCCGCGGTGCGCCGTTTCTGGCCCGAGTTGCCCGACGGGGCCTTGCAACCTGGTTATGCCGGCATCCGGCCGAAGATCAGTGGTCCGGGCGAGCCTGCCGCAGACTTTCGGATTGACGGACCTGCCGTCCACGGCGTGCGGGGGTTGGTGAACTTGTTCGGCATCGAGTCGCCGGGATTGACGGCGTCGCTGGCGATTGCCGAGGAAGTGCGGGGCTGTCTGGACGAGTGAGCTGGGTTGCAGCGCGAGCACTCAAGCGTTGCGGTCGCCATCTGCCGCATTGAGCGTCTCAGCCCTCGCTGTCTTCGTTCACTTCGTTCAGGATGCTCGCCAGATAGGCAATGCCGCCTTCCCGCGCCGCTGCTTGCAGCTGCGCGGCATCCAGGCCGTGGGCATACAGCTTGTGCATGCGCAACATCATCACCATCGGGATGATGGCGCTTTCTCGCACTTGCGGATCGGGGTGCTGCCACAACGACATCAGCAGCGGCTGGCCCGCCTTCAACGCGCGTTCGATTTCGCTGTCGCCGGCCTGGCCCGCCGCTGACAACAATGCGTGGCCGATGAAGCGCGCCGACACCGCGTCTTCTGGCTGATAGCGCGCTGCCAGCTGCGCCACGCGGCGACCTCGGGGCTTGAGTCGCAGCAGGTCGCCATCGTCGGCCAGGGGGCTTCGGCGCGTGACAGCTTCTTGCAGTGCTACCGGTACGTCGTCCTCAGGCAAGGGCGGGATGGGGTTGCGATATGGCCATGGCCTGATCCAGGGATCGGTGCCATGTGCGAAGCGATACAGCGCGACTGCCTCGTCGCGCGCTCCCGCCGCCAAGGTCTGTGCGGCCAGATCTGCCACGGTCGCCACGTCATGCGCGTCCAGCGTCAGGCAGTCGTGATGGCCCATGTACAGCATCCTGCCCTTGCCTTGGGTGGCAGTCAGCACCTTCTGCCAGGCCTGCAAGGCCGTAAATATAGGCGTCGCAAGTGACCCTGTCTGAGGTGAATCCAGGGCAGGGTGCGAGATGTGAATCGCGCCTGCTTCGCGCGCCACCGTGAAAGCCTCGTCCAGGCTGTCGTCGGGCAGGGGCGAGCCGTAATCGTCGAAATCGGCCAGGAAGCTCTCGCGCACCTTGCGCATGAATTTGCGCCAGAAGAGGGCCTCACGTCTGTCCTGACTGGTACCCGTTGTCTGCGCCGCACGCCAGGCCACCACCTTCGGCGCCAGGCACGCCGGCATGCCCATCGCCAGCAAGGTGGCGTCGTCGAACGCGGTGGCGGCGGAGGACACGACTTCGTCCTCATCTTCCGGCCAGTCCGCCGGGCATCCCGCCAATTGCCAGGTCACATCGATCATCTTGAAGACGGCTCGCCAGCGCGCCACCTCGTCACCGCGCAGGATGGCCAGGCGCGCCTGCAAGCCGAAGATCTCGCCCAGGAACAGCCGTCGTTCCTTTGGGTCGAACTGCCCGCCGCCCAGCGCAATAGTGGTGCCCGCGTGCAAGGCGGGCAGGTCGATATCCAGACGCGCCTGAGCACCGGAGGCAGCACGCTGCAGCAGTTCGTCGGCCAGTTGCAGATGACGCGCGACCGACTCGGCATCGGGCGCCTGTATCCCGCGCTTTGCCAGCTTTTCCTGCCGTGCCGGATTCGGGTCCATGCCAGCAGCCCACGCCAGGTGCGCACCACCTGCCTGGCGCAGGAGGCGGGTATGGAAATCGGTCCAGTCACCTACGTGATCGAAGGCGGCGCTCAACTTCACCGCGCGCAGGGGCGACATCCCGTTCGATGCCGTGGCCCAGTGCGCATCGCCAGCCTCGATGTCACCGTGGGCATACGCGCTTTCCGCCAGGCGCGCGTACTGCAGGTGCGCATTCGAACCCAGCTCGATCAGTTGCTGGCAGATTGGCTCGTACAGGCCATAGGCCCGGTTCTGCCAGCAGGCCTCGGCGCAGGTTTCCAGGGCCAGCCAAGCCACCTCGCGGACGGCGGGTTCGGTGTCGCGGCTCAAGGCGGCCAGCGCCGGGCCGACCGCTTTCATCATGGCGTCTTCCGCCGTGCTGCGCCACTCGGTGCGCAGCGCGTCTTCGATGAACTCCGCCACCTTCAGGCGTTGAACGGGATCGGGGTCTGCTGCCCCCGTGACGGCGCGCTTGAGTATGCCCGTCAGCGTAGTGCGGTCGGGCGCATCGTCCAGCACTTGCGGTTTGCGCGGCCGGCCTTCGGATTCCACACCGTCGTAAAGCGATGCGCTGAACAGTCGTCCCGGCCAGTGCGCTGCCAAGGCCAGCACCTCGTCGCCGACCTCGTGATCGTTCACGCTGCGGCCCACGTCATGCGGCCAGGTCCGGTTGATGCGGCCTGCAATCCGGTGCCCGAAGCGTCCGTCACATTCGTGCGCGTAGATCAAGGCCCAGGCACCAGTCACGAACCACAGGGGCGCGGTCGCATGGCCGACGGTCGTGTCGTCGCCCACCGTGCATCGCAGCGTGTCGCCCTCGATGCTCAGGGTGGCGCGGGCCGGCGTCAGCGGGTCGTCATACCAATGCCGCGCGGCAAAGGCATTCATCAGACTGATCAGGTCGGCGTGTGCGGCGTCAGGCATTGATTCGGCTTCTCGTGTTGAGGGCTGTTGCGCGCAGGTACGTGAACAGGCCGCAGACGGCACCGACGATCAGGCCAAGCGAGGCGCCCAGCACCAGGCCAGCCAGCGACGCGGATGCCATCAAAAACATCGCAACTACGCAGGTCAACACGCCTGCAAGCGCACCAGACAGCGCGCCCGCTACCAGCGCGCCGGCGCGCCGGTCCATCCCGCGCACCGACAGGCCGCGGGCCACACCGAAGATCAGCCCCGCGACCAGGCAAGGCAGGCCGAACAGCATGTACGCGTATGACAAGGCCATCAGCAGCCCATTGCTGTGCGCCATCGAAGGCCCGAGCTTCACCGCGTTCACCACAGTGCCGAGTGCTGCCAACACCAGCAGCAGCAAGGGGCCCAGCAGCGTGAACCACAGTAGCGGGGGAAGGGTGGCGCGCCAGTTCATGCAGCCTCCAGCAGATGGGTCGGCTCGCCGCCGATGGCGTCGGGCGAGGCTCGTCATGCTAGGGGGAATCAAGATTTACACATGTATGAAAACGCAAATGAAACCGGTGAAATGCGCCAGTCAAACCTGCGCGAGCGCAAGCTGTCACAAGGCTTTTGAACACTTCCCCACGCAGTTGCTACGGGAAAATCCCAGGCGTATAGTGCACGCCAAATTCATACTATGACCATATGACAAGATCAGAAGATCAATTAGCAGAACCCGCTGCGTCCTTGCGTCTGGCCCCCGAACGGCTGTCGGACCGGCTGGCGTCGATGCTCGCGCAGCAGATCGAGACGGGCGAGTTTTCGCCCGGTCAGCGCCTGCCTACCGAACCGGAATTGGTCGTCATTCACGGCGTGTCGCGCACGGTCGTGCGCGAGGCGGTCAGCCAGTTGAAGTCGCGCGGCTTGCTGGTTTCGCGTCAGGGCGCCGGGGTGTTCGTGGCGGCGACGCTGCCCTCGCGCGCGCTGGCCTTCGATCCGGCCGTGCTGCAGAACATGGACTCGGTCGTCCAGGTGGTGGAAGTGCGCCGCGCGCTGGAAGGCGAAATTGCGGCGCTGGCTGCGCTGCGGGCGCGCCGTCCTGACATCCGCGCGATGCGCACCGCCTTGGCTGCCATTGATGCGGCCGAAGCGGCGGGCGGCGATGGCGTAATGGAAGACCTGGCGTTTCACCGCAGCATTGCGCACGCCTGTGACAACCCGCAGTTCACCTTGCTGCTGGATTTCCTGGGCCAGTACCTGCGTGACGCCGTGCGGGTCACGCGTGCCAACGAAGAACGCAATGAAGGGTTTGCGCAGCAAGTGCGCGCGGAACACCACGCGATCCTGCAGGCGATCGAAGCTGGCGATCCCGTGCTTGCGCGGGCTGCCGCAACTGAGCACATGGTGCAGGCCGCGCGCCGCCTGGTCGAAGGGGGCGTCGTGCCCGCGCCGGCGGCCGCGCGTCACATGGCCACGCCGCGCGCCCGGGCCAAGGCAGCTCCGGTCAAGACGGCTGCCGTCAAACCCACTGCATCCAAGACAACATCAATCAAAGGAAAGACAGAATGAGCCAATCTTCGTCGGGCAAGGTCCTGGGCGTCGTGGGCCTGGGCTCCATGGGCATGGGTGCGGCGCTGTCGGCGGTGCGTGCCGGGGTCAGCACCTGGGGCATCGACCCGCGCGCGGAAGCCGGTGAGAAGTTCGCGGCAGGTGGCGGCAAGGTCGCCACCTCGATGGCGGAACTGGCCGCCAACTGCGACGTGGTGCTGGTGCTGGTGGTCAACGCCGCCCAGACCGAAGACGTGTTGTTCGGCAAGGATGGCCTGGCTGCATCGCTGCGCAGCGGCTCGGTGGTGGTGACGGCGGCAACGGTTGATCCGACCCTGCCGCCGCTGTGGGCCGAGCGCCTGCGGGAACGCGGTATTCACCTGATCGACGGCCCGGTGTCGGGCGGCGCGAAGAAGGCTGCGGAAGGCCAGATGACGGTGATGGCATCGGGCTCGCCCGAGGCATTTGCGGCGGCGGGCGACGTGCTGGAAGCCTACGCCGGCAAGATCTACCGCCTGGGCGACAAGCCAGGCGTGGGCTCGACCGTGAAGATGGTCAACCAGCACCTGGCCGGCATCCACATTGCCGCTGCCTGCGAAGGCATGGCGCTGGGCATTCGTGCAGGCGCCGACCCCGAGGCACTGTACGAAGTCATCTGCAATTCGGCCGGCATGAGCTGGATGTTCCAGAACCGCGTGCCGCACATCCTGCAAGGCGACTACACGCCGCTGTCGGCCGTGAACATCTTCGTGAAAGACCTGGGCATTGTGCTGGACGCGGCGCGCAAATATTCCTTCCCGCTGCCGCTGGCCGCTGCTGCGCATCAGCTGTACATCGGCACGGCCTCGGCCGGTTATGGCGGTGAAGACGATTCCGCCGTGGTGAAGTACTACGCCAAGCTGTCCGGCATCACGCTTCCTGTTGCGAAGGAGCAGGCATGAGCAGCATCGTGAAGCAAGCAAAGCTCGGCTGCATCGCCGACGATTTCACCGGCGCCACCGACCTGGCCAACAACCTGGTGCGCAGCGGCATGCGCGTGGTGCAGACCATCGGCGTACCTGCCGACGGTGCGGCCATCGACGCCGATGCGATCGTGGTGGCGCTGAAGTCGCGCACCATTCCTGCCCAGGAAGCCATCGAGCAATCCCTGGCCGCGCTGACCTGGCTGCGCGAGCAAGGTGTCGAGCAGATCTACTTCAAGTATTGCTCCACCTTCGACAGCACGGCGGCGGGCAACATCGGCCCGGTAGCCGAGGCCTTGATGGACGCGATGGTTACCGATTTCACCATCGCGACACCGGCCTTCCCGGACAACGGCCGCACGGTGTTCAAGGGCCATCTGTTCGTGGGCGATGTGCTGCTGCACGAGTCGGGCATGCAGAACCATCCGCTGACACCGATGACCGATCCCAACCTGGTTCGCGTGCTGCAGGCGCAATGCAAGGGCCGCGTGGGACTGATCGACTACCGCACGGTGTCGCAGGGCTCGGATGCCGTGCTGGCACGCATCGCTGCGCTGCGCAAAGAGGGCGTGCGCCTGGCCGTGGTCGATGCGATTTCCAACGAAGACCTGGTTCGCATGGGCCCCGCTTTGGCAAACCTGCCGCTGCTGACAGCCGGTTCCGGTGTGGCCATCGGCCTGCCGCAGAACTGGGGCCTGAAGGCCGATGATCGTGCGGCCGCCTTGCCCGAGGCCGAAGGCTTGCGCGCCATCGTGTCGGGCAGCTGCTCGCTGGCGACCAATCGTCAGGTGAAGCATTTCATCGACCAGGGCGGCAAGGCTTTCGCGCTGGACCCGGTGCGCTTGGCCAACGGCGAAGACGTGGTCGCAGACGTACTGGCCTGGGCCGAGCCTTTGATTACCGAGGCCCCGGTGCTGGTGTATTCCACCGCCGACGCAGACGCGGTGAAGTCCGTGCAAGCCAAGTTCGGCGTTGCCGAGGCCGGTGCGATGGTCGAACATGCGCTGGCCGCGATTGCCCGCGGCTTGGTCGAGCGCGGCGTCGGCCGCCTGGTGGTGGCCGGTGGCGAAACCTCTGGCGCCTGCGTGCAGGCATTGGACATCACGCGCCTGCAGATCGGGGCGCAGATCGACCCCGGTGTGCCGTGGTGCCATGCGCCCAGCCCGGTTGCCCGCAACGGCGCCCTGCACATCACCCTGAAGTCGGGCAACTTCGGTACCGATGATTTCTTCACCAAGTCCTTCGGAGCGCTTGCATGAGCGCGTCGGTGCCGTTCCTGGACGAAGCCGCTGCGCGGGAAGAAATCTGCCGGGTAGGGCAGTCGCTGTTCGCGCGTGGCTATGTGCATGCCACCGCCGGCAACATCAGCGTGCGGCTGGCCGATGGCAGCTTCCTGATCACGCCGACGGACGCGTGCATGGGCTATCTGGAACCCGCACGCGTCGCCCACGTGGCGGCCGACGGCACGCAGCGCAGCGGCGACCGCGCCAGCAAGACGCTGGCGCTGCACCGCCAGATCTACGGTGCCGATGCGAACGCGCGCTGCGTCATCCACACCCACAGCACCCACTTGGTCGCGCTGACGCTCAAGGGCGTCTGGCGCGACACCGACATCTTGCCGCCGATCACGCCGTACTTCGTGATGAAGGTCGGTCATGTGCCGCTGATTCCCTACCACCGCCCGGGTGACCCGGCAGCGGCGCAGTGCGTGGCGCAGGCCATCGTCCGCGCGCGCGATGCAGGCGCACCGATCCGTGCCGTGATGCTCGATCGCCTGGGCCCGAACGTGTGGCACGACTCACCGGCCGCTGCGATGGCCACGCTCGAAGAGCTGGAAGAAACCGCTCGCCTGTGGCTGATGACCCAGCCCGCGCCTTTGTCGGATGCGCAGATCGACGAGCTGCGCAGCAGCTTCGGCGCGACGTGGTGAGTGCCTGGCCATGCGCATTCGTGTTGAGCATTCGTCCTTGAGCCCCTGTTTGTAGTTGCCCTGATGTGCGCGCGCGGTTCCTGAGCGCGCCGTGCGCAGCCACGTCTGCACGTGCAGCCAAATCCTATTTCTTGCCTCTGGAGGTTCCATGCCTCGTTTTGCCGCCAATCTGACCATGATGTACACGGAACACGACTTCCTCGACCGCTTCGCGGCCGCGGCTGCCGATGGTTTCGATGCCGTGGAATATCTGTTTCCGTATGCCTACGACGCGCAGGAACTGGCCACGCGCCTGACTGATAACGGGCTGAAGCAAGTGCTGTTCAATGCGCCGCCCGGAGACTGGGATGCGGGTGAGCGTGGCATCGCCTGCCTGCCAGGCCGCCAGGACGAATTCCGTCGCGCCTTCACCGAACGCGCGCTGCCTTACGTGCAGGCGCTGAAGAGCCCGCGCGTGCACGTGATGGCGGGCTTGAAGCCCGCTGGCGTGGACGAGGCGGCGCTGCGCGAGGTCTACCTGGAGAACCTGGCGTGGGCTGCGCAACAGGCCGCGTCCATCGGTGTCGACATCCTGATCGAACCGATCAACACGCGTGACATGCCGAGCTTCTTCCTGAACCGCCAGGACCAGGCGCATGACGTAGTGACCGAGGTCGGCGCGTCGAACCTGAAGGTGCAGATGGACCTCTACCACTGCCAGATCGTCGAGGGTGACGTGGCCATGAAGCTGCGCCAATACCTGCCCACCGGCCGCGTCGGCCACCTGCAGATCGCCAGCGTGCCCGAGCGCCATGAGCCGTCCGAGGGCGAACTGAACTACCCCTACCTGTTTGCACTGATCGACGAGCTTGGCTTCGACGGTCATGTTGGCGGCGAGTACCGCCCGCGCGCCGGCACCTCTGCCGGCCTGGGCTGGTTCGCGCCCTATCGCGCTGCACGCTGAGACACCCAGGCATTACATCCCCGCCCCGCCAGGGGCCAACAATAGAAAGGCGCCACATCACGATGGCGCCGGAACGGAGAGTTACCGATGTCGACCCCCACACCGACGCTCGCCACGGGGCCTGACGCCCCCTTGGAAAAGGCCTACAGCAAGGTCTTCTGGCGCATCGTCCCCTTCATCATGCTCTGCTATGTGGTCGCCTACCTCGACCGCGTGAACGTCGGTTTTGCCAAGCTCCAGATGTCGCAGGACCTGGGTTTCTCGGAAACCGTGTTCGGCCTGGGCGCAGGCGTGTTCTTCCTGGGTTACTTCTTTTTTGAGGTGCCCAGCAACGCCTTCCTGCACCGCGTTGGCGCGCGGATCTGGATCGCCCGCATCATGATCACCTGGGGCCTGATCTCCGGCTGCTTCATGTTCATCGAGACGCCGACCCAGTTCTACATCGCGCGCTTCCTGCTGGGCGCGGCCGAAGCCGGCTTCTACCCCGGCATCATCCTGTACCTGACCTACTGGTATCCCGCGCACCGCCGTGGACGCATCGTGGCGCTGTTCATGTCGGCCATTCCGGTCGCCGGCATCTTCGGCAACCCGCTGTCGGGCTGGATCATGGACACCTTCGCCGGTGTCAAAGGCATGTCCGGCTGGCAGTGGATGTTCGTGATCGAGGCGATTCCCGCCGTGATCGTCGGCGTCATGGTGCTGTTCGTGCTGCGCAACGGCATTCGGGATGCGCACTGGCTCAACGAGTCAGAAAAGCAGCTGCTGGAAGCCGAAGTGGCGGCAGACCAGAAGCACACCCAATCGACCCAGTCCTTCGGCTCCCTGCTGAAAAGCGGCCGCGTGTGGTCCATGTGCGCGATCTACTTCTGCATCGTGATGGGCCAGTACGCGCTGACCTTCTGGATGCCGACCTTCATCAAGTCCTCGGGCATTACCGGCAACCTGAAGATCGGCCTGATCAGCGCGATTCCGTTCCTGGTCGCCGTGGTGGTGATGAACCTCATCGGCCGCAGCTCGGACAAGCATCGTGAACGTCGCTGGCACTTGATCGTCCCGGCCGTGGCCGCGGCCATCAGCTTCGCCATCGTGGCGTCCTTCGCCGGCAACACGGTGGTGTCGGTGATCGCGCTGTCGGTGGCTGCTGCCGGCGTGCTGACGTGCTCGCCGCTGTTCTGGTCGCTGCCGACTGCCTTCCTGTCGGGCGCGGCTGCGGCCGTGGGCATCGCGATGATCAACTCGGTGGGCAATCTCGCCGGCTTCGTCAGCCCCTATGTCATTGGTTATTTGAAAGACCTGACGCAGAGCACCGCGTCGGGCATGTACCTGCTTGCGGCAGTGTTGCTGATCGGCGCCGTGCTGATCTGGCTTACGCCCGCGAAGCTGGTCAATCGTTAAAGGACGCATTCCATGAAATTGCTGATTACCGGCGGCGCCGGTTTCCTGGGGGCGCGACTGGCGCGCACCCTGCTTGCCCGCAACACGCTGGCAGGTCAATCGATCACCACGCTGGTGCTGGTCGATCTGGTCGCACCGCCCGCAGATCTGGCCGCCGACCCGCGCGTGCAAGCACGTACCGGCGCCTTGCTGGAACAGGCTGCCGAACTGGGCAATGCAGGCTTCGACGGCGTGTTCCACCTGGCTTCGGCCGTGTCGGCCGAATGCGAGACGGATTTCGACCTGGGCCTGCGTTCCAACCTGGACACCACGCGCGCCTTGCTCGACGCCTTGCGTGCGCACATCACGGCGGGCGGCAAGCCGGCACGCCTGGTGTTCGCAAGCTCGGTGGCAGTGTTCGGTAGCGATGCCGCACTGCCGCTGCCCGAGGTGGTTCGCGACAACACGCTGCCCACGCCGCAGTCGTCTTACGGCATCCACAAGTTCATCTGCGAACAGCTGGTGGCCGACTACACCCGCAAGGGTTTCATCGACGGCCGCACGGCACGCCTGATGACGGTCTCGGTGCGCCCGGGCCGTCCCAATGGTGCTGCGTCCAGCTTCCTGTCGGGCATCATCCGTGAACCGCTGGCCGGTGTGGAATCGGTGTGCCCGGTGTCGGCGGACACGCGGGTGGCATTGTCGTCCCCGGCATCGACCATCGAGGGCCTGATCGCGGTCTTCGAAGCATCGCGTGAAGACTTCGGCGGCCGCACCGCAATGAACCTGCCGGCAATTACCGTCAGCGTGCAGGAAATGCTGGATGCGTTGGCGGCCGAAGGCGGCTCTGAGGCGCTGGCCCGCGTGCGCTTCGAGGCCAACCCGGCGATTGCCGCGATCGTCGGCGCATGGCCTGCGCAGATCGAAGCCGGCCGCAGCCTGAAACTGGGCTTGAAGGCCGACACGGACTTCCGCAGCATCGTGCGCCAGTACATCGCGGACAATCCGCAGGCGATCAAGGGCTGATGGCACGCAGGGCAGGGGATGTCTTCTCTGCCTTGCACGCTTCGCAGTCTGGAATGACAAACACCCCGACAGCCGGACTCGCGTCCGACTGTCGGGGTGTTTGTCTTTGGGCCCCAGTTGCCTGAAGCCCCTGCCCGGGGACGCTTATCCCCGGACAAGTCTTACTTGGTGGCCCAAGAATCCTTCAAGGTCGTCACCCGGTTGATCACCGGATGGTCGACCGTGGAATCCACGATGTCGGCCACGAAGTAGCCCAGGCGTTCCACCTGCCACTGCGCACCGGCCTCGGTCACTGTGCCCGGCTCCAGGTAACCCTGGACGATCTCGACCGAATTCGGGTTCAGCGCGGTCAGGAAGTCCTTGCCGCCGGCGTCCGGTTGCGGGTCCGAGAACAGCCGGTCGTACAGGCGGAACTCGGCAGCCAGCGCAGCGTCTGCCGCGATCCAGGTGATGTTGCCCTTGACCTTGACGCTATCGGCGCCCGGCGTGCCGCTCTTGGTGTCAGGCAGGTATTCGGCCTGAACCTCGGTGATCTCGCCGGCCTCGTTCTTCGTGAAGCCGGTGCACTTGACCACGTAGCCGTACTTCAGGCGCACCAGGCCGCCCGGCGTCAGGCGGAAGAAGCCCTTGGACGGGACTTCCATGAAATCGTCTTGCTCGATCCACAGTTCGCGGGCGAACGGGAACTCGCGTTTGCCTTGTTCCGGGTGATGCGGATGACGCGGCGCCGAGCAGACTTCCTGCTGGCCTTCCGGGTAATTGGTGATCACGAGCTTCAGCGGACGCAGCACGGCAACGGTACGCGGCACCTTCGGATCCAGGTCTTCGCGCAGCGCTTGTTCCAGCGTGCTGTAGTCGATCCACGAGTCCGACTTGGAAGCACCCAGGCGGTCGCAGAACAGGCGCAGCGCCTCGGGCGAATAACCACGGCGACGCAGGCCCACCAGGGTCGGCATGCGCGGATCGTCCCAGCCGCTGACATGGCCTTCGTTGACCAGTTGGGCAAGCTTGCGCTTGCTGGTGATCACGTAGCTCAGGTTCAGGCGGGCGAATTCGTACTGGTGCGGCAGCGGGTCAGCGAACAGACCGCTGTCGCGCAGGTGCGCCAGCAACCAGTCGTAGAACGGGCGCTGGTCTTCGAATTCCAGCGTGCAGATGCTGTGCGTGATGCCTTCCAGCGCGTCTTCGATCGGATGCGCGAAGGTGTACATCGGGTAGATGCACCAACGATCGCCGGTCCGGTGGTGGTGCGCATGGCGAATGCGGTAGAGCACCGGATCGCGCAGGTTGATGTTGGGCGAGGCCATGTCGATGCGCGCGCGCAAGGCCATGCTGCCGTCCGGGTGCTTGCCGTCGCGCATCTCGCGCAGGCGGGCCAGCGACTCGGCAGGCGAACGGTTGCGCCACGGCGAATCCTTGCCAGGTTCGGTCAGCGTGCCGCGCAGCGCACGCATTTCGTCCGGGCTTTGTTCGTCGACGTAGGCGTCGCCCGATTGCACCAGGCGTTCGGCAGCGTCGTACATCACGTCGAAGTAATCGCTCGCGTGATAAAGATGCTCGCCGCCCTTGGCCGACCAGTCGAAGCCCAGCCACTTCACCACGTCGAGAATGGCGTTGACGTAGGTCTGGTCTTCCTTCTCCGGGTTGGTGTCGTCAAAGCGCATGTGGCAGACGCCGTCGTAGTCGCGTGCCAGCCCGAAGTTCAGGCAGATCGACTTGGCGTGGCCAATGTGCAGATAACCATTGGGTTCGGGCGGGAAGCGCGTGCGGATCCGTGCCGGGTCCTGCGGCGCAGTGGCCAGCACGTCGGCGGTGGCAGGCTCGCCGGCCCAGCGTTTGCCGGCAAACCGGTCGGCGCCCAGGTCGGCGTCGATCTGATTGCGCAGGAAATTGGCAGCGGGCGCAGCGGGGGCACGATCCTTGCCGTGATGGGCAGCGGGAGCAGCAGGCGTCTTGGGGAGGTTGGCAGCGTCAGTCATCGTCACTCGAGTGGACAGCATGTCCAATCGGAGATTTTGCCACGTCTGGGGAATCCGCTCTCGCGGGGGCGTAAACGGGCAGCAATATCCCCTTCCTACAATAGTGCTTGCCTGGCATGACGATCGTGTGGATACTGCGGCGGCTTGTCTAGACTACTTGCCGTGTCAAGGGGCGGGAACCGGCGGTGCAGGGGCGTTTGTGCAAAGGAAGAGACGTTTGCGCAAAGCGCCGGCCAGTCCCGGATACACTGCCTGAAGCCCGGGCCTTCACAGGCCCGGGATGGGCGATTTTTGGTGATCGGCAGTCCTGCTTTTGCGGGCGTTCACAGAGGAAGTGTTTTCGATGTCAGGATGGGCTGTGAACGATGTCTGAGCCGGCAGTGCGCATCATTGCCGATCTGGGGCAGGCATTGGGCATGCCAGGCCTGGCTGCACACGACAACGTGTGCGAACTGGCCATCGACGGCCGCCACCGGATCCAGCTGATCGTGGTCGGCAGCCGTCGCCAGTTGCTGATGTCCTGCGCGGTGGGCCCGTCCCGGCTCGAAGGCCGGCATGCCGAACTGATGGCACAGGCCAACTTCATGCAGGCCGGCGGCGGCGTGGTGCTGTGCACCGCCCCCGATGGCCGTGCCCACGTGCAACTGGCCGTGCCGTTCGAGCACGCCGCCCCGCCCAGCCTGATCTCCGCGCTGGAAGCCCTGCTCTCGCAGATCGACATCTGGGATGAGCGACTCAATCGCGCCGAAACCCGCGGCCGCCCGCCCGGCCCGTCGGCCTTCTTCATGCAGCCGGTCTAGGCAAGCGGTTCAAGCAACCCTTCGTTCTTGCAACATTCAGGGAACCCGGCGCGCACTTGCGTTACCAACGTGCGTGGCCCGGATGTCCGGCCGCCGGCATCGATGCCGACCTGCCCTGACATGGACCCCCTGCGATGGATATTTCCAGCCTTATCGCCTTGTTCGGTGAACAAGCCGGCACCCCGCTGACCCTGACCGAAGGCGGCACGCTGGCGCTTGCCTTCGACGGCGACCTGACCCTGAACCTGGAACACGACGCGTCGCAGGATGCGCTGCACCTGTACGCGATCGTCGGCCAGGAACCGGCCGACCAGGCCACGCGCGCCGCCTTCTACCGCCAATTGCTGACCGCCAACGTGTTCGGCCACGACACCGGCGGTGCTGCGCTGGGCGTGGACGACCTCAGCGGCGAGGTCTTGCTGACGTGGCGCTTGCCGCTGGCGGGTGCCGAAGTCAGTGTGCTGCGCGACGCAGTGCAATCGATGGTGGCCACGGCCGCCTCCTGGCGCGAGCGCCTGGCTGCACCCGCGCAGACCTCGACTGCGTCGGCGCCACAGACCTTCATCAGCCCCATGGCGAGCTTCGACTTCCGCGCCTGATCTGCACTGACCCGCTACCGCCTGCGCGTGATCATTGTCCGTGCACGCTGTGTGTCGCCAACGCTTTTACGCTCATGGAGTGCAGGATGCCCATCAATATCGGAGCTGGCCAGATCGCCCGGGCCGTCAGTACCAATTTCCAGGACGCCCCGCTGGGTCGCGTCGGCAACCTCGCTTTTGCAGGCAAGGATGGCGCCACGCCTCGAGCACCGTCGCCCACTATCTTTCAGCGTATGGGTGCGAAGATCGATGCCGCCATCGCTTACGTCAAAGCCTCGCCGCCAGAACGTGCGAGCCAGCAGGTGGTGGCTTCCGCCCGCAAACTGAGCGCAGATACGGGGGCTTTGCTGGGAACACTCACGGCTGCACCCGGCGACCGCGGCGCGCAAAGCAAGGCAGCCAGTGCGCTGGCCAGCCTGCTGCAAGATGTCGCGCCCCTTGCTGTGGCCGGCCGATCCACCCCCGATAAACTGATTGCACCGGCGCTGACACGACACCTGGACCAGCTCGACACGATGGATCTGGTTGCATTGCGGGGTGGACCGCTGGCGGACCCGGCATCACGTCAGGCCGTGCTCGATCAGCTCGATCCAGGCCAGCGGCCAGCCGCTGAAAAGCTGCTGGACCAGATTGCGGGCGGGCTGGATAAACAGATCGGGCTGCGCGCCAGCGCGACGCCGATTGCGAACATTGCCGGCAATCTCGAAGCCGCCGCAGCGCCCGGCGGCGCGATCGACGCCCAGGGCATGGACGCTGCGCTCGAGCAATTGCGCGCGGGTGCCGGCATGCTCAAGGGGGAAGGGCAGACCCTGCGACATTTCTTCGCACCCGCCATGGCGCGCATGACGGACGCCGAACTGGGCAAGCTGGCCAGCGGACTGTCGCAAAGCACGCCGGCTGGCGGGCCGTCTGCCTTCGATGCACTGCGCGAAGGCACCGTCAATCGCGGACCGAACGGGGTGGTTGCCGGGGGACGCAAAGAGGCCTTGGACGCCTTGCAGGGCGCGGCGGCCGACGAGATCAGCAAGCGTCTGAACAGCGCGGTGGTGGTGGCGTCCACGTCACTGGAAGTCACGCTGCGCAACAGCGCTGTCCCGGTCCGGCCCGATGCGATCGCCAGGCTCGAGGCCGGGTTGGCGTCCCATGCCACGGCGCTCGGCGCGTCGCATCTTGCTGCACCCGGAGGCCGGGGACCGTCGACCGCACTGCTTGGCCAGGCGCTCACCCATCTGCCCGATCCCTTGCTCGACCGCTTGCTGACAGGCGTCGATGGTGCCTCGCTGCCGCGTGCAAAAGCCGCGATCGACACCCTGCCCGATCCGGCCCAGACCAAGTTGCGAGCGGCGGTGGCGCTGGCCCAGGGGCCGCAGCTCGAACGTGCCGAAGCGCGGGTCGACACGGCGCGCGACAAGCTCGCCACCGCGACGGCTGCGGGCGATCAACGGGCAATCGGCGACAGCACACTCGCATTTTCGCAGGCAGTCGGTAATTTGAAGACCTTCAACGAGGCCATGGCGCTTCCGGTCGACGCTGCTGTTCAGACAGCGCTGGATGCCGAGGTCGAGGTGGCTCACGACAATCATGTGGCACGACTGATGGTGCCGGTCGATGCCCAATCAGCAGAACTGGCGACGTCGGTGGCGGCCCGCGACCACGGCCAGATCGCCACGAAGCTGATGGCCTTGGGGGCAGATGGCGGTCCGGTCGGCAAGCTCAGGCTGTTCGAAGCGTCGATGGGGCGTCCGGTCAGCGCGCCAACGCATGCCGCCGTGACCGCAAGTGTCAGCAGCGCGCTGAACGTGCTGCGGTCACCGGCCAACCCGGTCGGACCGCTGACCGGCCCGACGCTTCAGGGCTTGAGCAACCACGAGTTTGGCTACGTCCGCAAGGCCCGCGCCGAGCTGGGCGCCTTTGGTCTGAGCTTCGACCGCCCTGCGGTCGATGCAGAACTTGCCACGCGCACGGCAGCCAGCAAAGCCAGTTCCCAGCAAGCCGCCACGACACTGCTGCGTGCGTTGGCCGATCCGCAGACTTCTGCGGCCGAGGTGGTCAGGCAGACCCGCGTGCTTGCCGCCCATACCGGTGTCACGCTCAGTACCCTGACGACGCTGGGCGAAGAGGTCGGTGCCGACGACATCGGGCGCGAGGCTGCCTCGGTCACGCGTGGCGCCGTGACGGCGTTCCGGGTTCAGCAAGGGGCGGCTGCCGACGCGCAGATTGGCGCCATCCTGGGTCGCTACGAGCAGCATGTCGGCCCCTTGAGCGACGCGCTGCCAGACCTGAGCGGCGGCGCTGCAAACCAAGTGACCAACGACGGAACCGATGCCGACAGCAACGCCGCCAAGCAGACCATCGGGGTGCTCACGGCGGCCACCTTCCTGTTGCCGGCCCTGCGACAAGACCTCGAGGCTTCGCTGCCTGTCATTCCCGAGGAACGTCACGCACGAGAGGTCAAGCTGTCGTCAGAGCTGCGCGCCGCTGTGGCAAGCGAATTCGGCCTGTCCGTCAATGCCGACGTCTCGGAGGTCGCCCCGGTGCTGTTACCCGAGCAACGCGCTGCGGTCGAGGCAGAGCTGGTCCGTACGCCGCCCGGCGAAGGTGAACAGACAGTGAACCTGCCGGTGGCGGGTGGCGTCGCTGCTTTCCAGGTCGACACCTTGTTTGCCAAGGATGCGGTGACCCGAACCGGCATTTCGTTTGCGGTATCGGGCCGTGCGCCAGATGGACAGCGCGTTCAATCCGATGCGCTGCGTCCCGGCATGCCGAGTGCAGAACGACCCGCCGCGCTTGGCGAGGGGCTGAGCGCCTTGCGCCAACTGGCAGGCGATGCGGCCGTACCGTTGACCCGCTACATGAACCAGCAATTGGGTGGCGGCATGATGGCGACGCTGGCCAGTATGGGGCCGGATGGTCCGGTTCGGCTGCCTTCCGGCGAAGCGGTCTCCCCCGGTGGCGGTGGCCGTCTGCATTTCGACATCGAGCGATTGCCCGACGGACGACTGTCGGCAACGGCGACAGTGGCGTTCACGGGGCTTGCCAGCGGAACGGTCATGTCGCGTGAGGGGGTGTCTTCGGCCAGCTTCAATCCGGAAAAATCCTCTTTCGAGGCGCAGTTCTCGGTCTATGTCTCCGACGATGGTACGCAGTTCACGATGCGCGAACCGCTGCACCTGCGTCACACACTGGTTGCCAGCGCCTGAGGCCCGTCGTCCGCCTGGCTGTTGGTGGCCAGGCGGCACCTTGTCCAGACGATGAAACGCCCCGACGGTTTGCACCGTTCGGGGCGTTTCATCGTCTGGCTTACGCCAATCAGCTTGCCTTCTGGATCACGCCTTTCAGCGAATCGGCGATCTGCTTGGTGATCGTGCTCTGGATTTCGACCATCATCGACCACTGCTGGATCTGCTGCTGCATCAGCAGCATGTCGCTTTGCGACACCGCGCCGTCAGCTTTCGAGCCGATCGTCGAGATCGTGGTCTGCAGCTTGGTTTCCTGCGTGCGGATACCTTCGTAGATCGAATTGTTGACGTTGTCGAAGTTGAGGCCGGCGGAGCCGGAGAGTCCGTTCAATGCCATGAGTCGGCTCCTAGCGTGAGAAAAGGGAAGCGGGTGATCGGGGGGGCGCTGCGTCGATGACGCGGGCGCTGAGGACTTCGTGCGCGGCGCGCGCTGCATCGGCAGCGGCTTGCGCGTCGAGAAAACCTTCTCGTGGCAGACCGCGCGCAATCGCTTGGCGCAGGTTTGCTTCGAGCAGTGCAATGCGGGAGAGCAGATCCTGGCGCAAGGCGGACCCGTCGGGCCCGGCAAGCTGCTGTTCAAGATCGGTCAGGGAAAGTGGCGCTGACATGATTTGACTATAGGGAGTGGCAATTGGTTCGACAACGCAAACCCGACCATTGGTAAGGATTCATCGGGGCATCACCACGGCGTGTGGTTGGTCGAACACAATCCGGCCTGCCTCGATGCTGGCCAGCCGGTAACGTTTGTAGGTGCCGCCCGGCACCAGCTTGCTGCCGTCGCCCAGCACCAGGAAGGGCTGCGGTCCGCCGATCACGCTTTGAATGCGGAACGGGACGGTCGTGGCCACGGGGGGCGGGGCGGCCGCGGCCGCGGCTGCTGCAACGGCCTGGGGCGGCATGGGCGGTAAGGCAACGATATTCATGAAGCGCGGGTTGAAGCGCTCGATCATTTCGCGCAGCCGGGCCTGTTGCACCGGCGTCAGGCCATCGGTGCTGGCTTCCAGCCGATCGGTCTGCCACATCAGTTTGACCTGGGTCATGCCGGCGTTTTCCAGCTGGGCATACAGGGCGTCGCTGACTTGCTGGGCCAGCACGATGCGCATGCCGTCGACGGTGATGTCGGGCAACTGGCTGCGCAGCATGGTCAGGGCGCGGTCGCGCTGGGCGGCGTCGCTGGCGACGCCGGTGACCGCCAGGCTGCCGTCGGCACCCATGTTCACGGCATATTTGTAGCTGTATGGGCGCAGCAGCGCCTGGGCGCTGTCGGCCACTTCTGCGCGGTTGTACACGCGCATGGCCGGCATCGGCCAGATCCGGGCCAGGGCGCCTGCGACGCGGTCCTGTTCTGCCCGGTCGCGTACCCAACCGCTGACCACCACCACGCCACCCGGGCCGCGGCTGACCTTGAGCCCCGGGCGCATGCCCAGGCCGTCCAATGCCTGTTCGATGACGGCCACGGATTTTTCAAGCTCGGCTGCGCGCGGATCGACGGTCGCGGCCTGGACTGCCGGCTGCCGGCCCGGCAGCAAGGCCACCAGCAGGGCGATGGCAATCGCCAGGACCATCAACGCCAGGGCCAGCGGCACCAGGAAACGTCCGCGACGACGCAGCGGCGGCGGCGGGGGAACAGCGGTGCCGGTGGCTGCAAGGACCGCCGGGTCTACGGGTTTGCCGGCCAGGTCTTGCGCGGTGGCGGGCGAGGGCGCCTGCATGTCGGCATTGGCGCCGGCATCGGCGTGCGCCGTGCCGGCAACCGTTGTCGCAACCGGCACCACGGCGGCCGGCACCAGCGGCCACGGATCTTCCGGGCGCGATACCGTGACCCACACGTCACCCAGCTGCACCGGCTGGCTCAGCGACAGGTCGGGGCCGGCGTCTGCATCGTTGGCGGCCAGGCTCCACTTCTCGCCGTGTACACGCAACTGGGCGCTGCGGGGCACCCCGGCGTCGCTCAGGACGATATCGCCCTCGGCGTCGCTGCCAACCTTGGCATCGGCTTCGATGGGGCAGCGGGCATCCGCGTGGACGCCCGACAGGACACGGAATTCGTGTCGTGCACTCATAGATCGATCCGCGCCAGCGGCTGCACGTTGATTTCCTGCGTCAGTTCCTGATACGACAGCACCGGCAGTTCATACAGATCCTGCTCGATCATCTTGCGCAGATAACGACGGATATCCATCGAGGTCAGCAGCACCGGCGCGCGGCTGGCGGCGCTCAGGTCGCCCACGCTGCGCTTGATGTTTTCGACCAGCCGCTTGCCGATCGCTGGGTCCAGCGCCAGGTAACTGCCGGCAGAGGTCTGGCGGATCGCGCCGCGAACGGTTTCTTCCACGTTCGGCGCCAGCAGGTAGGCCGGCAGCATGTTCTGGCCGCTGGAGTACTTGTAGCTGATGTGGCGCTTCAGCGAGATGCGCACGTATTCGGTCAGCAGCACCGAATCCTTTTCCTTCTGGCCCCACTCGATCAGTGCTTCCAGCACCGAGCGCAGATTGCGCACCGAGATGTCTTCCGACACCAGGCGCTGCATGATTTCGGCGATCTTCTGCACCGGCATCACACGCAGCGCTTCTTTCACCAGATCGGGGAAGCGGTCCTCCATCGCGGTCAGCAGGAAGCGCGCTTCCTGGATGCCGATGAATTCCGACGAATACTTCTTCAGCACGAAGGCCAAGTGCCAGGTCAGCACCTGGTTGGCATCCAGATAGGGAATGCCTGCGCCGGCCAGTGTCGGCGACATGGCCGCATCGACCCAGATCGTGGGGATGCTCGGCAGGAAGCGGGCGCCGGTCTCGTAGGGGATCTGCAGCGCCTGCAGGTTCTGTTCGGTATCGCGCACCAGCACGAAGCCCGGGCGCAGGCGCCCCTGCGACACCGGTACTTCCGACAGCAGAATGTTGTAGTTCTCGTCCGGCAACGAATCGTTGAAGCGCAGCTGGATGCCGGGGAAGGGCACGCCCAGATCGAAGTACAGCGCCCGGCGGATCTTCAGCAGTTCTTCGTTCAGGTCTTCGGCGTCGAAGGTCTTTTGCAGGCTGGCGGCCACGTCCATCATCAGCGGCAGGGTCGGCGCAAATTCCGCACTGCCGTCGGTCTTCGGTTTCGGAGGCGGCTTGCCATCGGCCTGCAGTGCGGGCATCTCGGTGATTTCGCCGGTCTTTTCATCCACCACGCGGCGCATGCCGCGCTGCAGCACAAAGCCGATGGTGCCGGTGACGGCGGCCAGCGAGAAGAACACCATGAACGGCATGCCCGGAATCAGGCCCATGCCGATCGCAATCGCAGCGGCGATCAGCAGTGCGCGCGGCTGCGCCAGAATCTGCGCGCCGATGTCTTTACCGACGTTGGACGGTCCGTCGCCAGTCTGCACGCGGGTCACGATCAAGCCCGCGCAAATCGCGATGAACAGGGCCGGAATCTGGGCGATCAGGCCGTCGCCGATGGTCAGGATCGAATACACCTGCACGGCGTTGCCGGCGGTCATGCCTTTCTGCATGGTGCCTATCAGAATGCCGCCCAGCAGATTGACGGCCACGATGATCAGGCCGGCGATGGCGTCGCCCTTCACGAATTTCATGGCGCCGTCCATGGCGCCGTACAACTGGCTTTCTTTTTCGACGATGTTACGGCGCCCGCGCGCCTGTTCCATGTCGATGGTGCCGGCGCGCATGTCGGCGTCGATCGACATCTGCTTGCCCGGCATGGCGTCCAGCGAGAAGCGCGCGGCCACTTCGGCCACCCGTTCCGCGCCCTTGGTGATCACCACGAACTGCACGATGGTCAGGATCAGGAACACCACCAGGCCGACGATCAGGTTGCCGCCCACCACGAAGTTGCCGAAGGTCTCCACGATGTGGCCGGCGTCGCCGTCCAGCAGAATCAGCCGGGTCGTGGCAATCGAGATGCCCAGGCGAAACAGGGTGGTGACCAGCAGCACCGACGGGAAGGACGAGAAGGCCAGCGGCGAGGGCAGGTACATCGCCACCATCAGCAGCACCGCCGACAGCGTCATGTTCACGCCGATCAGGATGTCGACCAGGATGGTCGGCAGCGGCAGAATCATCATGAAGATGATCCCGACGATCAGCACCGCCAACACAATGTCGTTGCGGCTCGTGACGATCGCAACGGCGCGACTCAGGGTTCGTTGCATGTAGGCGTCAGCGGGTCGTGGAAGTCTGGGCTGCACCGTCGGCGGTCGCCGCGGTGTCGGAATTCAGGTCTTGCGGGCGCAGCGCCACGTAGGCGCGCATGGCCGCGGTGGCTTCGTCGCGGCGATCCAGCGCCAGCAGGGTCTGGGCGCGGATCAGGTGAAACACGGCATCGACCGCGCCGGACATGGCCAGGCCATCAAGGGTGGCCAGTGCCGATTGCGGCTTGCCGGACCGCGTCTGGGCAAGCGCCAGCGTGGTGCGGGCGCGCACGTCGGCTTGGCCCATGGCGTCGAGCGCGGCCAGCAGCACGCTGCATTTCTCCGGCCGGTCGTTTTCCAGGTAGATATAGGCCAGCAGCGACATCAACTGGCGGGCGTCTTCGGACAGCGTGGTCACCAGCGGGTCATCCCTGATAAAGCGCGTTGCGATACATCGATACCAGGTCCCGCAGACCGGTTTCTTCCTTCAACTGCCGAACCGCGCGATTGAGCACCTTGGCGTCTTCGCTGCCGCCGGCCGCCGCCTCGCTCAAGGCGTTCAGGGCCTCGTTCAGGGTGGTGACGAAGGTGGTGGGGGTCAGCAGTTCGGGGTTGGTGGCCGGCGGGCGCAGCGCGTCTGCCAGGAAGCTCGACAGGTTCGGCTTGTCGAGCAACTGCGACAGCTGCGGCTTCACGCCATCGGCCGGCGGCGTCAATCCCAGCTGCCGGTCCGGAAGAGATTGTGGCGCGGTTTCCTTCAGGGCATACGAGATACTGTCGATGCCGCGGTCGAAATGCAGTGAGTTGTTGCCGATCGTAGACATGGCGCAATCCTGGTTCAGGCGTCTTGCAGCGCGGCAAGCCAGCGCGACAGGTAATCAACGGTCTGTTGAAGACGTATTACGGTGAAATCGCGTTTCGGGATGCGCACCAGGCTGATCAAACTGCGTTCGCCACGCTCGTCGCGGGCGGCAATCTGCACCGGCACCTCGCCGTGGCGCGAGAAATGCGCATGCTTGAAGGCCTGCTGCAAGGTGGCGGCGGCATCGTAGCCAAGCGGCTGCGCCACATACACCAGCACTTCTTCGTCGCCGCGTTCCACGGCCAACAGGCGGCCCGAACTGGTCTGCAGCGTGGCAGCGCCTTCCGCGTCGAAATTCAGTCCGGAAATGCCGATCTGCTCGCCGTAGGTGGCAAGCGTCTGTTCGATACTCATTGTTCTTCTTCCTGGTCGATCGCGATGTCGAGCGCTTCCTGCGACGCGCCAAGAATGGACTGGCGCGTGTCGGTGTCGGGGTAAATCTGGACCGGCAGGTCACGCAGCATGTGCTTGACGCCGGTCAGGAACGGGATGCGGGCGTCCAGGTCGCGCACGTTGTGCGTATCGGCGATGCCGGTGAAGCGGCTGGCCGACACCCAGCGCTCGCCGGTGACCGACACCAGGTCGCGCATCAGCTTGGTGCTGTCGATCGGGGCGCCGCCGCGTGCCACATGTGCTTCGGACAATTCCGCGCAGCCGTCCAGCACCGTGACCGCCACCTCTAATTGATAGAGGTCCTGAATCAGCGACTGCAGACGATTGCTGTCGGTCGACGGCTTGGTCGCCGCCAGGTCTGCGCCCAGCGCCTGGATCAATTGCTTGACGCCACGCGCCACGTCTTTCTCGCCGAAGCGCTCGATCGCCAGATTCAGGGTCTTGGACAGCGAGTTCTCGCCCAGCACCACGTCACGGTAGGTGCGCTGGAAATCCGCCACGCCAGCCGCGTCGCTGCCGAAGGCGCCAGCCGTACGCAGCGTGTTGAGCCCGGCGCGGATTTCCGGGCCACTTTCCATCTCCATGTCGGCAATGGCGTCGCGCAGTCCTTCCAGCACCTCGACCGACGCGCCTTCCTTCTCGCCTTTCTGCACCGCGTATTGCAGCGCCAGGTATTGCTGGGAAATGTCCTCGAAGGCCTGCCCGGCCTGCTCGCGCGGATTGCCCTTGCCTTCCAGCAAGTGCTTGGTCAGTTCACCGAGCTTGGCCTGGGCATCGGCGTCGTGGGTCTCGTCGAGGAGTTCCTCGATCTGGTCCATGTCCATGACCTGCACCGGCCGATCGGCTTTGACCGTGCGTTCCGCGTGGGTCTTGCTCTCGGTCTTCTCCGACATGTGCAGGCTGAGCTCTTCGGCGGAATCTGCCAGCGAGAACCCGCCTTGTACCTGGACGACGGTTTCGCCAAGCGCCATGCCCTTTTGCTGACCCATGGTCTGGCCCGCCCCGGTCTGCATCGAGGTCTGGGCGTAGGAGGCGATCGAGGGACCTGCGTCTATGCGATTCATGAGGGCGGGGAAGGTGGATCTGGTGGGGGGAATCCGGCTTGCCTGTGGTAGTAACGCCGGCCCGGCAAAGGTTCCAAAAAAACGTCGGAACGGGCTTTGGCTGTTACATGTCCCGGATGGAACCGGCCGGGCTGCTTTGACACATACCCGTCAGGAGTGGCGCATTGCCGCTCAAATCGGCAAAAACCCATCGATGTCGCCCTTTCGGGTCGGCAGGAGACAAACATGAGCATCAACCAGATCGGCGGCGCAGGCAGCGTCAACATGCAGAACATCCAGTCCATGGATATCGAAACCGCACTGATGATGGTGCAGAGCGAGCGCACCAAGCTGCTCGACGCCCAGCTGCAGACACAGATCCAGGAAGTGCAGAACCGCAACGATCAGGTCGCCAAGCTGAACAACGTGCTGAGCGGGCTGAACAGCTACGCCGCCAAGATCAGCGGCACCGATGCCGGCTCGGTGGCGGGCGGTTGGGATGCAAACGCGGTGAAGAATATCGAAGTGGCGCTCAACGATTCGATCCGCGATGCGAACATCTCTGACCTGGGCTTCACCGGCGCCGGTCAACGTTCCAAGCTCAACGCCGACGGAAGCAAGGTAGCCGTCACCACCACCGGGGCCAGCGGCAACCACCTGGTCGGCGCGGAAATCGTGACCGCCCCGAACATCATGAACGGCGGCACCACCAAAGGGCAGATCGACGCGGCCATCACCAAGGTCAAAGGCATGATCGACGCCGCCGGCAATTCGCAGCAGATGGACATGCTGCGTCTGCAAAGCATGTCGAACAAGCGCAACGAAGCCTTCGACGTGATGACCAATTTCGTGAAGAAGATGCAGGAAAGCCGTTCGTCGATCATCGGCAACATGCGCTGATCGGCGCGCCGCCACTGTTACATCCTGGGGATGGAACTGGCGGCGCTGCTTTGTCACTTACTCATCAGAATCGGCGATCTGCATCAGCAGCCTCGCAAAACCCATACACAGCACCCGTTTTGCGGGACTGCCAGGAGCAGGAAATGAGCCTCAGCGGAGTCGGCGGCACTACCAGTGTCAACATGCAGAACATCCAGTCCATGGATATCGAAACCGCACTGATGATGGTGCAAAGCGAACGCACCAAGTTGCTGGACACCCAACTGCAGACGCAGATCCAGGAAGTGCAGAACCGCAACGAGCAGGTCGCCAAGCTCAATACCGTGCTGAGCGCGCTGAACACCGCGATCGGCCAGATCAGCGGCACGGCAGCCACCGATGTCGCCAAGGATTGGCCGTCCGAGAAAGCCGGCAATGGCGAGGTGCCGCTGAACGACGCGATTGCCGCCGCCGGCATCACCGACCTTGGATTCACCGCCAATGTCGGTGTGCGCCACGTGATCGGCGCCGACGGCAAGCCGACGTCCGCCACCGAGATCGTGCGCAACAACCCGGCCATCATGAGCGGTCCGTCCACGCCCCGTGGCCAGCTGGAAGCCGCGCTGACCAAGGTCAAAGGCATGATCGACGCCGCCGGCAATTCGCAACAGATGGACATGCTGCGTCTGCAAAGCATGTCGAACAAGCGCAACGAAGCCTTCGACGTGATGACCAATTTCGTGAAGAAGATGCAGGAAAGCCGTTCGTCGATCATCGGCAACATGCGCTGATCCTGACGCCGCCACTGTTACATCCTTGGGATGGAACCGTCGGCGCTGCTTTGTCACTTACTCATCAGAATCGGCGATCTGCATCAGCAGCCTCGCAAAACCCATACACAGCACCCGTTTTGCGGGACTGCCAGGAGCACGAAATGAGCCTCAGCGGAGTCGGCGGCACCACCAGTGTCAACATGCAGAACATCCAGTCAATGGATATCGAAACCGCGCTGATGATGGTGCAGAGCGAGCGCACCAAGCTGCTCGACTCGCAACTGCAGACGCAGATCCAGGAAGTGCAGAACCGCAACACCCAGGTCGCCAATCTGAACAATGTGCTGTCGGGCTTGAACACCATGTCAGCCGGCGTCAAGGGTACCGACGCCACGTCCAAGGCAGAAAACGCCACCGACGCGCAGGTTACGGCCGCCAACAAGGCCATCACCGATGCCGGCATCACCGGCATGACGGTCAGCAAGGGTTCGACGAAGGGCGACATCGACACGGCCATCACCAAGGTGAAGGGCATGATCGACGCCGCCGGCAATTCGCAGCAGATGGACATGCTTCGCTTGCAAAGCATGTCGAACAAGCGCAACGAAGCCTTCGACGTGATGACCAACTTCGTGAAGAAGATGCAGGAAAGCCGTTCGTCGATCATCGGCAACATGCGCTGAACCGGCGCGCTGATCCTACCCACCCATTTTTGTCCCAGGAATAGTCATGTCGCAGAAAGACCCCCAAGCCATCCTCCGCGAATCCGAAGCGCTGATCGCCCGTGTGAAGCAACAGCTCGGCGAGACCGACGAGTTCTTCCGCAGCCAGGGCCTGGACCCGGAAAAGGCCCGCGCCGTGATCGCCGAGAACACCGGCGAGAAGGAAAGCGCCGAAGCGCAAGCCCAGTTCAAGGCCGACATGGAAGCGGTCGACCGTGAAGTGGCCGAAGAAGCCGCCCGCGCGAGCTTTGCCACGCCGGCCCGCGCCAGCACGGGCAAGAAACCGCGTTCGATGGTCTGAGCTTTTTCTTCGTATTGGTTTCGGGAGTCGAACCGTGAGTGAGCAGCAAACCCAGGATTTTTCCGCGCAAGACATGGCGGATTCCGCACAAAGCCTGCAAGGCTTGTTCAAGGCCGGCGGCACGCTCGGTTCGGCGATGGACATTACCGAAGACGAACGCGAGGCGATGTATCAGCTGGGCCATGGCTTCTACCAGCAAGGCCGTTACAGCGAGGCCTTCAAGGCTTTCTCGATGCTGGTCATCTGGGATCACCTGGAGCCGCGCTACCTGATCGCGCTGGGCGGTGCCGCCCAGATGCTCGGACGCCACGCCGATGCACTGCAGCACTTCATGACCGCCACCCTGGCGCTTCTGGATGACCCGGTTCCGCCTTACCACTGTGCCGAATGCCTGATTGCGCTGGGGCGTCTGCCCGAGGCGATCGAATCGCTGGAACTGGTGCTGACGCTGGCCGGTGACGATCATCCGGTGGTGAAAGCGCGTGCCGAGACGCTGCTGGCGTCGGTCAAGAACAAGCTGCAGTAAGCGCCCCCTAATCTTCGATGCGCGGCCAGGTGCCGTCATCGCCGTCGCAAAGAGTCCCACCATGTCGATCAGCAACATTCCCGGCCAGACCGCCGGCATTTACACCCCGCCCACTGCCCCGGCCGAGTCCACCGCAGGGATCACCGGCGCCGACAAGCCCAAGGGCGACGGCATCAACAAGTTCGATGCCAAGGGCTATGTCACCTCCGGTGCCGCCGAAGCGCGCACGCTGCTCCAGACGCCCGACAAGAGCAGCCCGCAGACGGTTGCCAGCACGGCGATGGCCATGGTCGGCATGGGTGAACAGGATGTCGGTGCCGACATGTACGCCGTGATGGCGCTGTTCCAGAAAATGGCGCAGGAAATGCGCAACTCGGCACGCGAAGTGCGCGGCTCGGAAATGCAGTCGCAGATCGGTTCGCTGAAAAGCGCCGCGCAGGAAATTCGCAATGCTGCCGACGAGAAGATGAAGGGTGCGATCGTGGCCGGCGCCATGCAGATCGTGGGGGGGGCCATGTCGATGGGCATGGGGATCGCAGGCGGTGCCGCCGCGCTCAAGGGCGGCACGAAAACCATCGAGAGCGGCAAAGTCACCGAGACGGCAGCGCAGGTGCGGGCCGTCAACCCGAATCGCGCAGATATGCTGACCGGAACCGCCAAGTCACTGGATGGTCAGGGGCAGCGCTATGCCGCCGCTGGTCAGATCATGAATTCGATTGGCGGGAGCTCGGCAAGCATCGCCGGCGGTATCGGCACGATCGTGCAGGCAAAGCACGACAAAGCGGCCGCCGAGCACGACGCGTCGAGGGCGCTGCTCGAGGCCGACGCCAAGGTGCACGAGTCGGGCGTTCAACATGCCAATGACCTGATGCAGCAAATGATGGATGTGATTCGCGACGTGAAAGACAAGCTCGGTTCCATCGAGCAGTCCCGTCTCGAGACCACCCGCGGCATCGCCCGCAACATCTAAGCGCCCGGCAACCAGGAACGACCATGAGCTCTATCAATCCGAATATTCCGTCGACGTTCGCCACGACGGGCGCTGTCGGGGCTGCCTCGACCGAGGCGCTGCAAGGCGCGCAACCCAGCGCCATCCAGACGAAACTGCTGGGCGAACTGGCGGACCTCGCCGCCTCGCTGGCCGGTACTAAAAAGACTGCTGGCGGCGACCCGGTCAGCGACGCCCGCGGTGCGCCGACCATCGGCGAACCTGCCAAGGTCTACTCGCAGGAAGACATGGTTTCGCTGCTGCGCAGCATTCGCTCCAAGTCGCAGGACGGTCAGCTTGAAGCGGCCAAGAACGGCATCGAAACCGCCAAGCTCGCGGCAGAAAAGAACACCGAAGGCCAGTTGAAGAAGATCGACGAGTGGGTCAAGAAGTGTGAAGAGGCCAACAGCAAGAGCACGCTGGGCAAGATCTTCAGCTGGATCGGCAAGATCGCGGCAGTCATTGCCTCGGTGGTGGCGGTTGCTGTGGCTGGTGCCGCCGCGATTGCGTCCGGCGGTGCGGCAACACCGCTGTTGGCCTTGGCCGTCATGGGCCTGATCGGGTCGACGATTTCGCTGGCCGACCAGATCTCGCAGGAGTGCGGCGGGCCACAGATCAGCATCGGCAACCTGATCACCACCATGACGTCCAAGTTCCTCGAAGCTTGTGGTGTCGACGCTGACACCGCCGGCAAGATCGGCAAGGTCATGGCGGGTGTGACTGCCATGATGGCGCCCGCCCTGTTGTTGGTCGAACCTGGCCTGGCGTCGACCATGGCCACCGGCATCTGCGAACTCGCCGGCGTCGATCCGGCCATCACGGGTTACGTGGCGATGGCGGTCGGCATTGCGGCCGCCGTCACCGTCGGCGTCGTGATGGCGGTGGCTTCCGCCGGTGCATCCTCGGGATCCGCCGTCGCCAACGCCACGGCACAGACCGGCAGCACGGCGGCAACGACCGGCGCAAAGGTGGCCACGACGGCTGCGCAAACCGGCAGCACCGTCACCACGACAGCCATGTCGACCGGCACCAAGGTCGCCAACGGCCTGGTCGGCGCTGGCGCGCAGATTGCCAGCGGCTCGACGCAAGTCGGTGCGGGCATCGTCACGATCCAGAAGGCCGGCATCGAAAAGGACGCCCAGAACGCCCTGGCCGACAAGAAAGCGCTTGCTGCCGACATGCTGAAGATCCAGCAGCAGATGGAAGACGGCCGCGAAGAGATCAAGAAGGTCATCCAGCAGATCGAGGAAGGCCTGATGAACGTCACCAAGATGATCAACGACTCTGCCGACAGCATGTCGCAGATCACCGCCAATATGGGCAAGCGGATGTCTGTATGACCGCAGCCACCGCTACCAAGGAGTCCTCGATGTCCAATGCCGCCGCCAATCTTCGCAGCGAGTTCGGCCAGAAGTTGTACGACGGTCTGGATAGCCTGCCGTCCAACAAGCGCCTGAGCGCCGAGCAACTCGAAGTCATCTATTCGCTGGCCTACGCGCACGTGGTGCAGCAGCAGTATGCGCAAGCGCTGCCGCTGTTCACCTTCCTGTGCCAGTACGGCCCGACTCGCAAGCACTACCTGAGCGGTCTGGCGCTGAGCCTGCGCATGCTGGCGCGCTACGACGAAGCCATCAACATGTATTCGCTGGTGCTGGTGCTGTTCCCGGACTCGCTGGAAGCCGCGCTGCACGTGGCCGAATGCCAGATCGGGCAGGGCGACACCGAGCAGGCGCGCATCTCGCTCGTCCAGCTGATCTCGGCAACCGAAGAAGGCTCGGAACTGCAGACGCGTGCCAAGTCCTTGATGGATCTGCTGTCGCGGGGAAGCGACTGACCCACATGGTCGATTCGCTGCCTTTTGCTGTCCCCCAGCCGCCTGTCGATCAGGCGGCTGGACTGCTTTCTGCCGACGACGCCCGCCTGCTGACCGAAGTCGGTTTTCTGGCGGCGGCGTCGGGTGACGTGGCCCACGCCGAGCGGATTTTCCATGCGCTGGCACGGCTGCGCCCGGGCCGCGCCTATCCGCAGGTGGGGCTGGCGGTGGCCTGGATGAATGCCGGGCGCGCCGCCGACGCGGTGGTCCTGCTCGAAAAAGCCCAGGCCTATGACCCGGAAGAACGCGCCACGCTCGATGCCTGGCGCGGGTTTGCCTTGCAGCTTGCCGGCCGAAGCAGCGAAAGTCGTCGCGTGCTGGATACGCTTGCCGCCCTGGAGGGCGATGCAGGCCGTCTTGCGCGGGGATTGCTGGGTCTGGCGCAAGAGGGCAAGTAGAATGAATCACGCTCGTAACAGAACATAACGGAGCCTGCATGGACATCGCAGCTGTCGCCATCGCACAACTTGCCCCCGGTCCGTTGGCACCCGCAACGGCCACCCCGCCGGTTGCGCCGTCGCTGGCCACCGAGCGCTTCAACGCCATCATGAATGCGCCCGATATGGGCACCGTCACTGGCGCCGCGGCGGCCACGCCGACCATTGCGCAGGCCCCGATCACGCCGCTGATCGATACCACTTCGCCCACGCTGGGCAACCAGATTCTGTCCGGCCTGCGCAGCAGCGCAGCCGATTTCTCGCAGAAGTGGCAGAACATCGCCGTCGGCCTGGACAAGACTGTCACGCAGCCGAACATCGCGGACATGCTGCGCCTGCAAAGCGAACTGATGCAGGTGTCGGTGCAATACGAACTGGTCGGCAAGGCCGTGTCGCGCACCACGCAGAACATCGACGCCATGGTGAAGATGTCGTGATCAATATGATGGGTGTTGTGGTGCGCGCTGTACTCAGGATGGGAGACGCGGTGGGCGACGCCCGCCGCCTGCTGCGCCTGGCGCTGTTTGGCAGTCTGGTGTTCCTGGCCGCCTGTGGCGCGCGGGTCGACCTGCTGGCCACCAGCACCGAAGGCGAGGCCAACGAAGTGCTGTCGGCGCTGCTCGACGCCGGCATGGATGCGCGCAAGACCACGACCAAGGCCGGCATTGCCGTCAACGTCGACTCGACCCAGGTGGCGCGCGCCCTGGATGTGCTGAAGGCGCGCGGCCTGCCGCGCGAGCGTTTCGACGGCATGGGCCAGATCTTCCGCAAGGAAGGCCTGGTGTCCTCGCCGCTGGAAGAACGGGCGCGTTATGTCTATGCCTTGTCGCAGGAACTGACCAACACCTTGTCGCAGATGGACGGCGTGCTGGCCGCCAGGGTGCACGTGGTGCTGCCGGAACGTGGTGGTGTGGGTGAAATCACCACGCCGTCGACCGCGGCCGTCTTCATCAAGCACCAGGCCGGTTACAGCCTGGATGCCTTGCAGCCGCAGATCCGCAAGCTGGTCACCCATGCCATTCCGGGTCTGACCGAAGATCGCGTATCGATTGCGCTGGTGTCGGCACAGCCGGCCTCGGCCGCATCGCGCGGCATGCTGCCGTCGCTGGATGCCACCGATGCCATGCCGCCGGCACTGGTCTGGGGCCTGATGGCCGCCGTGCTGGTGCTGCTGTTTGCCGTCATCGGCCTGGGCTGGCGTTATCGCAGCCTGCGCACACGGACGGCGGTCGTTGCATGAATGCGCCGGTCCAGGCGCTGATGATCTTCAATCAGCTGCCCAGCCGCAGCCTCCATCCCAGCCGCATCGCGGCCGCGGTGCAGGCTGCGTTGTTGCGTCTGCAGGACGCACCCGCTGCGCTCAACGCCTGGCATCGGCACTGGTCGCAAGACTTGTTGCGCGAACACGATCTGACCGACCGTCCGGTGGCGGCTGCCCCGCGCCCTGAACTGAGCCTGGCCTTGCTGTCCTCGCCCGAGCTGTGCCTGTTGGCGCAGCGCATCGGCACGGTGCTGTGTGCACCGCGCCTGCGGGCCACCATCGCCGGCCAGGAAATCCGCACGATCAACGAAAGCTTGTCGCCCGATCTGCTGCAGCTTGCCCGTGTCGACGCGGCCACGATTCATCCCGGTCTGCCTGACAGCCGTCGCTGGGACCTGGCCCGCACGCTGGAATCCATCGACGTGCTGGGGCGCGGCGTGCTGCTGGCTGCACTGCGCCCGGCGGGCCCGGCGCTCAGTCTGCGCGCCGAGCTCAAGCTGCCCGATTCTCCGGTGCTCGACGCCCCGCTTGCCGCCGCCGATGCGCTGGCGCTGGCCATGCGTCTGGCGCCCCGCGCGTTAGCTGGTTCCTGATCCCGACATGGCCTTTCTTCAGTACCGCAATCCCACCGATCCGCGCCGCCTGGCGGCACAGATCGACCCCACGGTGCGCATCCTGCGCGCCGACGCCTACGCCAACCTGGTCGACGCCGATGCGTTGATCGTGCAGGCGCGTGCCCAGGCCGACGCCATCGTTGCGGGCGCGCAGGCTGCCTTCGTCGCCGAGCAGGAACGCGGCTACGCCGACGGCCGCGAAAGCGCCTTGATGGACCAGGCCGAAAAGATGATCGAGACCGTGGGTCGCACGGTGGATTACTTCACCAACGTCGAAAACGAAATGATCGACCTGGTGATGATGGCGGTACGCAAAGTGGTCGACGGTTTCGATGATCGTGAAAAGACCTTGATCGTGGTGCGCAACGCGCTGGCCGTGGTGCGCAACCAGAAACAGATGACGCTGCGCCTGCATCCGGACGAAGTGGAAACCGTGCGTGCGCGGGTCAACGACCTGCTGGCCGCCTATCCCGGCGTGGGCTACCTGGACATTCTGGCCGACGGCCGCCTGGAGCCGGGTTCGTGCATCCTGGAATCCGAGATCGGCCTGGTCGAAGCCAGCCTGGAAGCGCAGATAGCTGCTGTGCGCAATGCCTTCGAACGCATGCTCGGCTCGCGGATCTGATGCCGTGACCAAGCACCCGCCCAGCATCAAGCAGTTCAGCTACATCACCGAGATGATGGAGCTGGCGCTGCAGGACTCGCCCACGCTGCGCATTCGCGGCCGGGTGGTGCAGGTGATCGGCACCATCATCAAGGCCGTCGTGCCCTCGGTGAAGGTGGGCGAGCTCTGCATCCTGCGCAACCCGGGCGAAAGTTTCGAGATGAAGGGCGAGGTGGTCGGCTTCGTGAAGGACGCCGCCCTGATCACGCCGATTGGCGACATGTTCGGCATCTCGTCGGCAACCGAAGTGATCCCGACCGGCCGCGCCCACATGGTGCCGGTCGGCAACGGCCTGCTGGGGCGCGTGCTCGACGGCCTGGGTCGCCCGCTGGACGAGGCCGAACTCGGTCCCATCGAATCGAACAAGTTCTACCCGGTGTTTGCCGACGCCCCCGACCCGCTCAAGCGCCGCATCATCAGCCAGCCGCTGGAATTGGGCGTGCGGGCGCTGGACGGTTTGCTTACCTGCGGCGAAGGCCAGCGCATGGGCATCTTCGCGGCAGCCGGCGGCGGCAAGTCCACGCTGATGGGCATGCTGGTGAAGGGCGCCGACGTGGACGTGACCGTGGTCGCGCTGATCGGCGAGCGCGGCCGCGAAGTGCGCGAATTCCTGGAACACGAACTGGGCCCCGAAGGGCGCCGCAAAAGCGTGATCGTCTGCGCCACCAGCGACAAGTCCTCGATGGAACGCTCGAAGGCCGCTTACGTTGCCACCGCGATCGCCGAGTACTTCCGCGACCAGGGCAAACGCGTGCTGTTCCTGATGGATTCGGTCACCCGTTTTGCCCGGGCGCAACGTGAAATCGGCCTGGCTGCCGGTGAGCCGCCGACGCGCCGCGGTTATCCGCCGTCGGTGTTCGCCACCTTGCCCAAGCTGATGGAACGCGCCGGCATGAACGAGCATGGCTCGATCACCGCGCTGTACACGGTGCTGGTCGAAGGCGATGACATGACCGAGCCGATCGCCGACGAAACACGCTCGATTCTCGACGGCCACATCGTGCTGTCGCGCAAGCTGGGCGCGGCCAACCACTATCCGGCCATCGACGTGCTGGCCTCGGCCAGCCGGGTACAGAACGCGGTCATCACGCCCGAGCACAAGGCGGCTTCCGGTCGCCTGCGCGAACTGATGGCCAAATACCAGGAAGTCGAACTGCTGGTGAAGATCGGTGAATACAAGCGCGGCGGTGACGCCACGACCGACGAAGCCATCGACAAGCACGAAGCAATCAAGACCTTCCTGCGCCAGCGTACCGACGAGCATTCGACGCTGCCCGAAGCCTTGAAACGCATGCAGGAGCTGGCAGGCACACGATGAGCATGTTCAAGGAACTGCTGGCGATCAAGCGCTTCCGCGAGGGGCAGGCGGAACTGCGCGTGGCGCGCGAGCGCACCTCGCACCAGCAGGCCGAACTGGCGCGCGCGGCCGCTCAGGAGACCCTTGAGCGTTTTCGCATCGAGGCCATCGCGCGCGAGCGCGGCATGTACGACGACCTCTGCAGCCGTGTGGTGAAACTGCGCGACATCGAAGACGTGATGCAAGGCGTGGCCACGCTGCGCGACACCGAACACCAGCGCGAGAACGACGTGGTACGGGCCGACGAACATGTCGACCACACCTTGGCTGCGCTCGCCACGGCGCGCGAATCGCATCGCCTGGCCACCCGCATGACCGAGAAGTTCGTTGAACTGGCGCAAATCCATCTGGATCAGCACCTGCGCGAACAGGAATACAAAGAAGACCAGGAAATGGAAGAGGCAGCTTCGGTGCGCCGCGACCGTGAAGACTGGGAAGAACACGCGGAGGTAGACCTCGAATGAGCATCGATCGTCGCATCGACCTGGACAACGGTTTCACCAGCCGGTTTGCCCCGCAGAACTTCGACCAGGCAGGCACGTCGCTGAAGTCCGACACGCCACCGTCCGATACCGACCGCAAGGCGTTCCAGGACGCCTTGGCGGCGGACCGCGACAGCGCGCCGCCGGCTGGCGCCAAGCCTGCTGCTGCCGAAACCTTGCCAAGCGCGCCGTTCGCGCTCTTTGGCGCTGCGCGTATCGCCACCGGGCCGGCCAGCCCCACAGCCGCACCCTCTGGCTTGGCCACGGCGCTGACGCAATCTGCCGAACAACTGATGGTCAACGACGACGGTGGCCGGCGTGAAGTCCGGGTCGAACTCAAGGACGACGTGTTCCCCGGCGTGTCGGTCGCCGTGTTCGAAAACGAAGGCTGCCTGGTGGCGGCCTTCACCTGCGCCGATGAATCTTCGCGCGAGCGGCTGTCCGGCTGCGCGCCGGCACTGGCCAAGGAGCTTGCGCAATCGCTGTCGCGCGCGACCCTCGTGCAGGTCCAGACCGATGATCCCGACGATCCGTGCCTGGTCGAAGCGCGTGCCGACGCGCCGTGATCGGCTGCGCTTGTTTCTTCGACTGCCCAGACACCCGTAGCGCCCGCCGCCCCGTCACTTTTTCTTTGCTTCGCCTATGACTTCGCCCCCGGCCCCGCTTGCGCTTCCTCGCTATACCGCCCATCAGGCACAGGCCGGCTCGCTGATCGCCCGCCACGGTGCCGCCATGCGCCTGGTCGTGCCGCTGTCCGAAGGCGCCGACGGCAGGCCCGCTGTCTGGCACATCGGCCTGACGCCGGACGTGACGCAGGCCGTGCTGGCCAATGCCAATCAGACTGCGGTATTCGAGTGGGCCGGCGCGCGTTTTGTGCTGGCGCTGCCCGCACGCGCTGCGCAAGCCTGGCTGGCCTCGCGCTTCGACGGCCTGGACCTGTCCGAGCTGCCGCCTGCATTCCAGGCCGCTGCGCTGGAAACCCTGCTGAACGATGCCACGGCCGCACTCGGTGCCATGTCGACGGCCGGCCCGGCGCGGATCGTCGAGGCTTTCCACGACCAGCAGCCCGCGCTGTCGGCGCACACCTGGACCTTGACCGCCCGCAGCGAAGCCACCGGCGAGATCCTGGTCGGCCTGCTGTCCACCGATGCCCTTGGCCTGATGCTGCTCGCTGGCGTGGTCAAGCGCGCCGAGCCCGTCGTCAACGAATTCGACCTCGATTCGCTGCCGGTGGCCGTGCGCGTGAAGATCGGCGAAACCAGCCTGTCCAGCGCCGACCTGCGTTCGCTGCATGCGCGCGACGTGTTGATGCTCGACCATTATTTCGTGACGCCCGACCAGGAACTCTGGCTGGCCACTGCTGGCGGCCAGGGCATCCGCGTGCGCCAGCAAGATTCCGCATACCTCGTAACCAAAGGCTGGACCGCGCTGATGACCCAGACCACCCCATCCACCCCGACCGACGAGTCGGTGCCGCTGGATCTCGACGCGATTCCCGTGCGTCTGGAATTCGACTTGGGCGACCGCCACATCTCGCTGGCCGACCTGCGCAAGCTGCAGCCGGGCGAGATCTTCGCGCTGGACCGCCCGCTGGCCGAGGGCGCCGTGCACATCCGCGCCAATGGCGCGCTGATCGGCACCGGTGAACTGGTGGAAATCGACGGCCGCATCGGCGTGACCATCCGCACGATCGGCAAGGTTCCGGCATGACCGATTTCGATCCCATCAGCCTGGCGTTCATGCTGGCGCTGTTGGCGCTGGTGCCGCTCGCCGCGGTGATGACGACCTCGTTCCTGAAGATTGCGGTGGTGCTCACGCTGGTGCGCAATGCGCTCGGCGTGCAGCAGGTGCCGCCGAACATGGCCTTGTACGGCCTGGCGCTGATCCTGTCGGCCTATGTGATGGGCCCGGTGGTGATGCAGATCAGCGACAACCTGCGCGCCACCACGGCCGTAACCGCGCCCGCGACCTCCGTCGCCCCGGGCGGCGCGGGCCCGACCGGCATGGCACGCGCGCCCGTCGTCCCGAATAACTCCGCCAGCGGCAATACCCGCCTGGACGGCATCATCGACGCCATCACCAATGGCGCCGAGCCGATCCGCGGCTTCATGATGAAGAACAGCCGCTTCGAGCAGCGCGAATTCTTCCTGCGCACGGCGCGCGGCCTGTGGGGCGAAGAGCGCTCGCGCAACCTGAAGGCCGACGACCTGATCGTGCTGATCCCGGCCTTCGTGCTGTCCGAGCTGACGGCTGCCTTCCAGATCGGCTTCCTGCTGTACCTGCCCTTCGTGGTGATCGACCTGATCGTCTCCAACATCCTGCTCGCGATGGGCATGATGATGGTGTCGCCGGTGACGATTTCCATGCCGCTCAAGCTGTTCCTGTTCGTGATGGTCGACGGCTGGACGCGTTTGATTCAGGGCCTTGTCCTGTCTTATTCCTGAGCGCGCCATGGGTTCCGTCGACATCGTTTCCTACATGACCCAGGCGCTGTACCTGGTGCTCTGGCTGTCTTTGCCGCCGATTGCGGTCGCGTCGATCGTCGGCGTGCTGTTTTCGCTGTTCCAGGCGCTCACGCAGATCCAGGAACAGACGCTGTCCTTCGCGATCAAGCTGATCGCGGTGTTTGCCACTATTTTGCTGACCGCCCGCTGGCTGTCCGGCGAGCTGTACAACTTCACGGTCTCGGTGTTCGACGTGCTTTACAAGATCCACTGACCGTGGCCGGAACCAAATGATCTCCGGCGTTACCTATGTCGAGCTGAAGCAGTTTCTCGGCACGCTGGCGCTCACGCAGCCGCGCATCCTTGCCATGTTCGTGATGCTGCCGATCTTCAACCGGCAGATCCTGCCCGGTATGTTGCGTTATGCGGTCGCCGCGTCGATGGGCCTGATCGTGGTGCCGTTTCTGCAGCCACAGTACGCGGTGATGAGCGTCAGCACGGTCGAACTGATCCTGATCATCAGCAAAGAGGTCTTCATCGGTGTGGTGCTTGGGTTTCTGGTGGCGATTCCGTTCTGGATCTTCGAGGCGGTCGGCTTTGTGATCGACAACCAGCGCGGGGCCAGCCTGGGCGCCACCATCAACCCGGCGACCGGCAATGATTCTTCCCCCATGGGCATCCTGTTCAACCAGGCGTTCATGGTGTTTTTCCTGGTGGGCGGCGGTTTCACGCTGATGTTGTCATTGATCTACGACAGCTACCGCCTCTGGGATCTGTTTTCCTGGGCACCGACCCTGCGTTCGGAGAGCGTGCCGGTGTTCCTGGAGCAATTGAGCCGCTTCATGCGTATGGTCCTGCTGCTCGGTGCGCCCGCGATCATTGCCATGTTCCTGTCCGAAATCGGACTGGCGCTGGTAAGCCGCTTTGCGCCCCAGCTGCAGGTGTTCTTCCTGGCCATGCCGATCAAGAGCGCGCTGGCCTTGCTGGTGCTGGTGCTCTACATGAGCACCTTGTTCGAATACGTGGGCGAGATGATCGGCGACATCCGCGGCATCGTGCCCTTGCTCGACGCGCAGTGGCGGTCGCCATGAGCGGCGAAAAAACCGAACAGCCAAGTCAGAAGAAACTGCGCGACGCCCGCCAGAAAGGGGACGTTGCGCACAGCAAGGACTTCACGCAGACGCTGCTGGTGCTGGCCTTGTTCGGCTACATGCTGGGCAACGCCAGCGGCATCGTCGAATCGCTGGGCAAGCTGATAATGGTGCCCGCGGACCTGGTCGGCATGGAATTCAACGCGGCTCTGAAAACCGCACTGGATGCGGTGCTGCGCGAAGCCATCGCGCTGGTGCTGCCCTTTGTATTGATCGTGCTGCTGGTCGGCATGGGATCGGAATTTCTTCAGGTGGGCATCGTGCTCGCGTTCGACAAGCTCAAGCCCTCGGGCAAGAAGCTGAACGTGATGGAAAACCTGAAGAACATCTTTTCCAAGAAGAGCCTGGTCGAGTTCCTGAAATCGATCCTGAAGATCGTCTTCCTGTCGGTGCTGGTCACGCTGGTGGTGCGCGACGCGCTGTCGGAATTGATGGTGGTGCCGCACTCGGGCCTGGCGGGCATGGGCGCGGCGATCGGCAGCATGATGCGCACGCTGGTGATCAACATCGCAGTGGCCTACGCCGTCTTGTCGCTGGCCGACTTCGCTTGGCAACGCATGCAATACAAGAAGGGCTTGATGATGAGCAAAGAAGATATCAAGCAGGAATTCAAGGAAATGGAAGGCGACCCGCACATCAAGCATCAGCGCAAGCATCTGCACCAGGAGATGGTCATGCACGGGGCGGTCGCCAAGACGCGCAAGGCTTCGGTAGTGGTGACCAATCCCACCCACCTGGCCATCGCCATTCTGTACGACGCAGACAAGACGCCGCTGCCGATGGTGCTGGCAAAAGGCGAGGGCACGCTGGCCGCCGAGATGGTGCGGGCCGCGCGCGAGGAAGGCATTCCGGTCATGCAGAACATTCCGCTTGCACATGCACTGATGTCGCAGGCACAGATCGATCACTACATTCCCAGCGAACTCATCGAACCCGTTGCCGAAGTCCTGCGCCTGGTGCGCAAACTGGCGGCCGAGGACCCGAACTCATGAATGCCAACACGCACCCCCTGATCCACGGATACGTGGCGCGGCACCGGCTGCCGCCGGAAACCCTGCGCGCCGACGGCCGCGCCACGCTGGTGGTCGATGACCGCTGGCGCGTGCATCTGCAGCGTGGCGATGCGGGCTGGCTGGCGATCTCCGCGCGCCTGTGCGCGCTGCCGCCCGCCGGCATCGCCCGCGACGACTTCCTGCTGCACGTGGGCAAGATGGCGGGGGGCATGGCCAGCAAATACCCATCGACCTGCGCCATCGATCCGAAGGAAGAAGGCATGTGGCTGCAGCAGTCGGTGCGCCCGGACAGCCACGACATCGAGGTCGACGAGGCCATCGCGGAATTTCTCAATGCACTGTCGTTCTGGACAAGTGCGGTACGGCGCAAATCTTGAATACCGACATCATGAAATCCAGGAAACACGCAGTGAAACGGATGATGCTGGCCGGGCTCCTGAGCCTGGGCTTGCTGGGCGCGGCGCATGCCGTGCCGTCCTGGCCCGATGCCCCCTACAGCTACTACGCTACCAACGCGCCGATCAGCAAGGTGCTGCAGGAAGTGGCGGGCAGCTTCAGCCTGTCCTTGCAAATGGGCAACTCGGTGTCCGGCGTGGTCAACGGCCGCTTCAATGCCGCCAACCCGACCGAGTTCATGAACCGACTGGGCGGCGTCTACGGCTTCAACTGGTTCGTGTATGCCGGCACGCTGTACGTCAGCGGCGCGTCCGAGACCGCCACGCGCTCGGTCAGCGCCATGGGCGGCTCGATCACCAGCATGCGTCAGGCGCTGGAACAACTGGGTGTGCTCGACCCGCGCTTCGGTTGGGGTGAATTGCCCGAACAAGGCGTGGCGCTGGTGTCCGGCCCGCCGGCCTATCTGGACCTGATCGACCGCACCATCGCAGCGATGCCCACCGGCGGTGGCGGCCAGCAGGTGGCGGTGTTCCGGCTGAAGCACGCGTCGGTCAACGACCGCAGCATTGCCTATCGCAATTCGCAGGTGATCACGCCTGGCCTGGCCACCGTGCTGCGCAATCTCATCACCGGCAGCGGCGGTGGCGGCAATGAAACGCTGTCGTCCATCGCCGCGCCGCTGCGCGAGCGTCCGCCGATCTTCACCGACCTGGTCGGCGGTGGCAATGCCGGTGCGGGCGGCGGCGGCGCGAACAGCGTCGCCAGCAGCTCGCCGGTAAGCGGTGGTGCGCCTGCCAGCAGCGACGCCGCGCCGCGTGCATCCGGCGCCGGCCGGGGTTCTGTGCGCATGCGCGAACCGACCATTCAGGCCGATGCCCGCCTGAACGCCATCATCGTGCAGGACATTCCCGACCGTATACCAATCTATCGCACCCTGATCGAGCAACTGGATCGCCCCAGCACCTTGATCGAGATCGAGGCGATGATCGTCGACGTGAACTCCGAGGTGGTCAGCGAACTCGGCGTGACCTGGGGTGCGCGCTCGGGTAGTTCTGTGTTGGGTTACGGCAATCTGGCGCTGGGAACCAGCGGCGGTGTGCTGCCGGTCGACAGCGCGGCAACCACGCTCACGCCCGGCACTATCGGCCTGTCCTTGAGCAACCGGCTGGCTGCACGCATCCGCGCGCTGCAGACCGATGGCCGCGCCAACATCCTGTCGCAGCCCTCGATTCTGACGGCCGACAACCTGGGCGCGCTGATCGATCTGTCGGACACCTTCTACATCCAGACGCTGGGGGAACGGGTGGCCACGGTCACGCCGGTCACGGTCGGCACATCGCTGCGTGTCACGCCGCGATTCATCGAGGGCAGGAACGCAGGCCAGGTGGAACTGACGGTCGACATCGAAGACGGCAGCATCCAGGAAGAGCGTCAGATCGACGGTTTGCCGACGGTGCGTCGCAGCACCATCAGCACGCTGGCCGTGGTCGGCAACGACCAGACCTTGCTGATCGGCGGCTACAACAGCTCGCAGGATTCGGAACAGATCGACAAGGTGCCATTGCTGGGTGACATCCCCGGCTTCGGTGTATTGTTCTCGTCGAAATCCAAGACCATTCAGCGGCGCGAACGTTTGTTCATGATCCGGCCGCGCGTCATCGCGATCAACGGCGAGCCGGTGGTCCCTGGCCTGGCATCCGAGGTAGCGCCTGCCACCGCGGGTGCACCAATTGCACCGACGGTCGGGCAGTATCTGGACCGCGAACAGTTGAACCGTTCCGAAGTCCGCGTGATGCCTGCGGCACCGGCCATCTTGCCCGCTGCACCGGTACTGCCCGGTACGCCGCCCCTGCAGCCGCTGGCGCCGGTGTCGGCGCCGATGCAAGCGCCCGACGCCACCTCGCGCGGCCAGGTGATCCGCATCGAACCGCGGTCGCCGCGCGGCGCTTCCTCGTCGTCTTCCTCATCGCGCAGCAGCAACTCGGCAGCACGTTGGGATGCGCCGATCTACGAAAGCCAGTAGCCGGAATTCATCCTTATGGATGATTGAAGCCTGCCGCCTGGCGGGCTTCAATCATGACAAGCGACCCACACAAGAAATAAAATAATTGGGAACTCTGGCCGGGCCTCCGTTACTCACTTAATACATGCTTTAAATCATCGGCCCATACTGCTCGCATGACTATCTCGCCAATCTCTTCTCCGTCCGGGTTCGTTCCCCTTGACGCCTTCACTCAGGCGGCAGCGGGCGGGCGCGAGGTGTACGCCGACATTGCAGGCGAGCGTCTGCAGGTGATGGCAACCGGCAGTCTGCCCAGTGGCCGAAGCATTGCCTGGATCGCCCCGAACGTGGACACCGCGTCGATGTTCGTCGATGCGCTGGCGCGCACCTTCGGCAGCGGTGTGGGCACCGCCGTGGCGCGCGAACTCGACTTGAGCAGCGCGCCCGGCAAGCCCTTGTCGTCGCGCACCATCACGCTGGCCGTGGACATGGCGCGTGAAGCCGGGCAAGCACTGGGCGGCGTCGACTTCGTCACGCAGCTGGCGTTCTCCGCCAAGGTATCTGGTGCCGAGTTCGAGCGCACGGCCAACGCCCTTGGCGTGCCCATAGGCTCACTGGATGGTAGCCAGCGCCAGTCGATAGACGATGCTATGCAGCGCCGTTTCGATGAGGCTGCAACATCTGGTCACTCACCTGTTCCCCCGTCTGTCGCCCAGTCTTGGTTGAGCGACATCTTGAATAACCGATCGGCCTGATATAGCGCCACTTCTTCGGTTTTCTCCACCGGCTGCGTAAAACGTTACAGATGATGCCAAGCAAGGCGTTATCTGCAAGAATATGCGGCCCAGTGACGGTAGACGATGGCAGATCCCGTGGACTTCAACGCCCCCTCCGAGCAAGGAGCGGCGCCGACTGCAGAGTCCGGCGCCTGCGCAGCTTGGAGCGCTGACGAAGAGTTCTTGCTGCGTGATCTGGTGCGTGAACATTCCACCCGCCTGCGCCGTTTCATCATCAAGCACATCGGCAACACCTCTGAAGCCGATGATCTGGCCCAGCAGGCGTTTGTCGAAGCCGCGCGCTCCTACCAGGCCTTTCGCGGCGAATCCCAGCTGTCCACCTGGCTCTACGGCATTGCACTGAATCTGGTGCGCAATCACCTGTCGCGGGCGCCCGAACGTCGTTTCGAATTCGTCGGCACGGAAGCGCTCGACGAGCATTCGGCCAATTCGCTGTCGCCCTGTGAGCAGATCGAGCAGCGGCAGACCATGCAGGCGCTGTCGGACTCGCTCAACGAACTGCCCGAGAACATGCGCGACATTCTGCTGATGGTGGGGGTCGACGACTTGTCTTATGAAGAAGCGGCCGCATTGTTGATGGTGCCCATCGGTACGATCCGCAGCCGCTTGTCGCGGGCGCGCAGCGCGCTGCGCGAGAAACTCAACCAGCGCGGGATTGCTCTCAACGACTGAGCCAGCGCGGGTTCGGGGGCCATTTGTTCCCCTGAAAAGCGTGGCGGTTGCGCGTACTTTCGCCGACCCGGACATTCCTGTCGCCCCCTCGCGTAAGGCCGCATCGACGCGGCATACAATTCCCCCATGCCTATCTCTTCCGAACTGACCGCGCAGGACGTGCTCCAGCGCGTTTTCGGCTATGACCATTTCCGGGGCCACCAGGCCGATGTCGTCGACACGATCGTCGACGGCGGCGACGCACTGGTGTTGATGCCCACCGGGGGCGGCAAGTCGCTGTGCTTCCAGATTCCAGCGCTGGTCCGTCCCGGCACTGGTGTCGTAGTGTCGCCGCTCATCGCCTTGATGCAGGACCAGGTCGACGCGCTGACCGAACTCGGCGTGCGCGCGGCCTATCTGAATTCCACCCAGGATGCGGCCACGGCCCGCGAGGTTGAGCAAGCCTTCTTGTCCGGTCAGCTGGACATGTTGTATGTCGCGCCGGAACGCCTGCTGACCGATCGCTGCCTGTCGCTGCTGTCGCGCGGCAAGATCGCCTTGTTCGCCATCGACGAGGCGCATTGCGTCTCCCAATGGGGTCATGACTTCCGGCCGGAATACCTCGGCCTGTCGCTGCTGGGCGAGCGCTGGCCCGACGTGCCGCGCATCGCGCTGACCGCCACCGCCACCGCAGCCACGCGCATCGAGATCATCGAGCGCCTGGGACTGCATGACGCACGCGTTTTCGTGTCCAGCTTCGATCGCCCGAACATCCGCTACCGCATCGTCGAGAAGAACGATCCGCGCCGTCAGCTGCTCGACTTCGTGAAAAACGAACACGCGGGCGATGCCGGCGTAATCTATTGCATGTCGCGCAAGAAGGTCGAGGAAACGGCGGAGTTTCTGTGCCAGCAAGGCATCGACGCGATGGCCTATCACGCTGGCATGGACGCGCAACGCCGCGCGGCCAACCAGGCGCGCTTCCTGCGCGAAGACGGCATCGTGATGGTTGCCACCATCGCGTTCGGCATGGGCATCGACAAACCCGACGTCCGCTTCGTCGCCCACCTGGACATGCCCAAGTCGGTCGAAGGCTACTACCAGGAAACCGGCCGCGCCGGCCGCGACGGCCTGCCCGCGCAAGCCTGGATGGCCTACGGCCTGCAAGACGTAGTGCAGCAGCGCCGCATGATCGACGAGTCCACCGGCGACGACGCCTACAAGCGCCGCAGCGCCGCCATGCTCGACGCCATGCTGGGCCTGTGCGAAACGGTGTCTTGCCGCCGTACCCGGCTGCTGAACTACTTCGGCCAGGTGTCGCCCGCCTGCGGCAACTGCGACACCTGCCTGGAGCCGCCGCAGGCCTGGGACGGCACCATTGCCGCGCAGAAGGCCTTGTCGGCCGTCTACCGCCTGATGAAAGAGCGTGGCCAGCGCTTCGGCACCGGCCACCTGATCGATCTGTTGCGGGGAAAAAAAACCGACAAGATAGGACAAAATCGTCACGATGAACTGAGCGTCTTCGGCATTGGCGCAGATCTATCCGACGACGAATGGCGCAGCGTATTGCGCCAGTTGATCGCCCAGGGTTTGCTGTCCGTGGACCACGAGTCCTATGGCACGCTGGGCCTGACCGAGGCCAGCCGGGCGGTGCTCAAAGGCGAGCACACCTTGATGCTGCGCCGCGAGGCCCCCAAGCCTGCACGGGGACGTGGATCGAGCACCAGCGGGAAGACCAAGGCACCTGCCATCGCGTTGCCGCCGGAGGCCGAACCGATCTTCACCGCCTTGCGCGGCTGGCGCGCAAGCGTAGCCAAGGAGCACGGCGTGCCGGCCTACGTGATCTTCCACGACGCCACCTTGCGCGAGATTGCGCTGGCGCACCCGGAAAGCCTGGAAGACCTGGAAGGCATCACTGGCGTGGGTGCGCGCAAGCTGGAAGCCTATGGCGAAGATATTTTGCGCTGCGTGGCTGAACTCTAAGCAACAGCGCAGGCACTCTTGCGCGCATGAAAAACGCCCGCGTCACTTCTGGCTCGAACCAGAGTGAAGCGGGCGTTTTTTTGTTTGCGGCAACGACGGCTCTCAGACCGTCTTTACCGCGCTATTCAGGCAGCGCGACGCTTGAAGAACAAGTCCCAGACCCCGTGTCCGAGGCGCATGCCGCGCGTCTCGAACTTGGTCTGCGGACGCCATTCCGGACGCGGCGCGTAACCGTCGGCCGTATTTTCCAGGCTGGGCTCATTGCTGAGCACATCCAGCATCTGCACGCCGTAGTCTTCCCAATCGGTCGCGCAGTGCAGGTAACCACCGGGGGCGATGCGCGACGCCAGCAAGGCCACGAAAGCCGGCTGGATCAGGCGACGCTTGTGATGGCGCTTCTTCTGCCACGGGTCCGGGAAGTACACGTGCACGCCGGCCAGGCTGTCGGGCGCAATCATGTCGCGCACTACTTCCACCGCGTCGTGCTGCACGATGCGCACGTTGTTCAGCGACGAGGCCTCGATGCGCTTGAGCATCGCGCCCACGCCAGCGTTGAAGACTTCCACGCCCAGGAAATTCTCGTCCGCGCGGGCAATCGCGATCTTCTCGGTCGTCTCGCCCATGCCGAAGCCGATTTCCAGCACCAGCGGGGCGGTGCGGCCAAAGACGGCTGCCGGATCAAGCTGGCGGTTCTCGTAGGGCAGGGCCCACTTGCTCATCAGCTTTTCCAGCGCTTCCTGCTGGCCCAGCGTGATGTGGCTGCGGCGATGCACAAAACTGCGAATGTGCGAGCCAGCCATTGGATGCGACGGATGGTTGGCGAGAGGGGCGTCGCCAGGCTGCGCGCTCTGGGAATCGGACACGTCCGGCGTATCCAGGGAATTAGGGGTAGTCATTGTCAGCCTCCCCCGACGGCCACCACGATCTCGATCTGATCGTCGTCGGCCAGCAGGGAATGTTCGTGTGCACTGCGCGGCACGATCTGCCCGTTGCGCTCGACGGCGACGCGTTTACCCGCGTAGCCCAGCGCAACCAGCAAATCTGCCACCGAGGTGGGGCCCTCGAACGTGCGTGATTCCCCATTCAGCATGATCTTCATGGGGGCGATTTTATAGCCTTTGGCAGGATGTGCCGTGACGGCTTGCAAACAATGCCGTCCGCACAAACAGAAACCGCCTGGCGGGTAAGCCGCCAGGCGGTTTTCATTATCGATCGACGTCGCCGGTTCAGACCAGGCGGGTCATCCAGCCGTGGGTGTCCGGCAGACGGCCGTACTGGATGTCGGTCAGTTCCTGGCGCAGCGACATGGTCACCTTGCCGGCCGGCTTGCTCAGGTCGCCGACTTCGAAGGTCTTGCTCTTCAAGGCGCCGATCGGCGTCACCACCGCAGCGGTACCGCAGGCGAAGGCCTCGGCCACGTCACCGGTCTCGAAGCCGCGACGCCACTCGTCCAGCGTGACCTTGCGCTCTTCGACCTTCATGCCGCGATCGCGTGCCAGTTGCAGGATGCTCAGGCGCGTCACGCCTTCCAGAATGCTGCCCGACAGTTCCGGCGTGACCAGCGTGCCGTCCTTCATCACCAGGAAGACGTTCATGCCGCCGAGTTCTTCCAGGTACTTGCCTTCCTGCGGGTCGCAGAACAGCACCTGCGCGCAACCGTTTTCCGTGGCTTCCATCTGCGGCAGCAGCGACGCAGCGTAATTGCCGCCGCACTTGGCGGCACCCGTGCCGCCCTTGGCTGCGCGCGCGTAATCGCTGGACACCCAGATCGACACCGGCGCCACGCCCTTGGCGAAGTACGGACCCGCCGGGCTGGCGATCACGTAATAGGCCGCTTTCTGCGCCGAGCGCACGCCCAGGAAGCTTTCATTGGCGATCATGAAGGGACGCAGGTACAGGCTGGTCTCGGGGGCAGAGGGCACCCAGTTGGCATCGACCTTGACCAACTGGCGCACCGATTCCACGAACAAGTCGATCGGCAACTGCGGCAGCGCCAGGCGCTTGGCCGAGCGTTGCAGGCGCGCGCCGTTGGCTTCCGGGCGGAAGGTCCAGATCGAGCCGTCGGCATGGCGATACGCCTTCATGCCTTCGAAAATTTCCTGTCCGTAATGCAGCACGGACGCTGCCGGGTCCAGCAGCAGGGGGCCGTAAGGCGTGACCTGCGCGTTGTGCCAACCGGCCTGCATGTCCCAGTCGATCGAGACCATGTGGTCGGTGAAGTGCTTGCCGAAGCCCGGATCGGCCAGAATCGCTTCGCGTTCGGCCAGGATTCGAGCCTTCGAAGACGGCGTCTGCCGGAAGGCGAGGGGAGTATCTACAGTCACGGAGCTCATGGATTCGATTCGAGGGGTCGGGTCTGGAAGGCTGGCCGATTGCAGCCTGGCGACAGAAGCCGCCGGTCTGACAGTTTATTCCATGCGGAGCGCGGTGCACGGACCCGATACCGAAGCGGCGCCAGAAGGTGCCGGATTGTCTGAAATTGCGGGGTGGGGCTGGGCGGCAATGGGCCACATGCTGGCAAAATCGGCATGCGCTACCCATCGATCGAAACACCGCCACGGCTTGCCATGGACACCAGGTTTCCGACCCTATGCAACAAACCATTGATCCGTCATTGCTCCCCCAGATGCGCGTGGCCGAGGAACGCTATCCGATCGTGTTGCAAGCGCTGAAGGAATACGAGCAACACGTTGACGCCGTCGGCGACGACGCACTCGACGCGTATCGCGTCTTGCAAACGCGCCTGGAGATGCTCACTGAAAAGGACTTGAGCACCTACAACTTGTGGGAGTGGTGGGAGGCAGAAGGTATCGAGGTCCTGGCCTTTCGCATCGCCTTGCCCGACCCGCCCAGCCTGGAACGCCGGCTGCAGGACAATGAACTAGCAGAGATTGTTCGCCGCTTGCACGTCTTCGTGCCTGCAGACGCCGCAGACGAGTTTGCGCAGCAGTTCTCGATGTACCTGGATGACTGGCACCATCGCTTGCTCAAGCTCAATGCAGCTTGCTACCAATACGCCTGGTTCACGCGGCAGAAAAACGCGCAGGGCCAGTGGTTCGAGCACAGCGAAGCAGCACGGGTGGAACGGCTGTCGGGCGCATGCAAGGATCCCTGATCCGTCGCCCCGCGATGCTGCTCGCCGGGACAATGCACCACCGGTAACTCGTCAGCCATGCAACGGCGGTGATAGCCTGACTAAAGGCGCGTTGAAACCTTCGATGAAGTCTATAAAGCGCTCAGGAGGAAAGATCGATATGTGGATATTCAAAAAGAAGAAAGCGTCGCAGGAAGACAAGTTCGCCGCGCTCGCGCCGCTTGTCCTGGCGTCGGACCAAGTCATGGGCCCGAACCGGCTAGCCGTTTGTTTCGCTTATCGGGTCGAGCCGAACAATCAATACGACTCTGGCTGGATTTTTCTCAGCGGTAGGGAGAGCCAGGGCGTGCTCGATGCTAATCCGCCGGAGATATGCCCTCTCGATTCCTTCCTCAACATGGACCCGTCCTTGAGCGAGCTCACAGACAAGCCCATCGGCTCGGCATGGGAGCGCAGCAGCGGCGACGCGCCGTGGGAAGAAGTGTTCGATTTCAGAGAGCTTGACTGAAGCGAGTGGATTGCCCAACCGAACTGACCCACCATGCGGTTTCGGTCTTGGAAAATGGTTAGAATCGGCACCTGATGCGGGTGTAGTTCAATGGTAGAACTTCTGCTTCCCAAGCAGATAGCGTGGGTTCGATTCCCATCACCCGCTCCAGCTCGACTTTCCACTGGCACCTTCTGCGTGCCATGCAGCGGGGGCCGAAGGCTAAGACCAATAAGCCGACGTCCTGATCGCGGCTGATGCTCATCGTGATTACATGGTGAATCACCCGCTGACTTGCGCCGCGCCCGACGTCGAAGGCAGGATGCGTGATTCATTGATTTTGTGCGGGAGAGCGCAACACCATGAAGCATCGCTTGTTCACCGCTGCCGTGCTGGCACTGCTTCTGCAGGGCGGCCACATGTCGGGATTCATCGGCGCGGCCCAGGCCGCCTCACCGGTCCCCACCCGCCCTGAACTGCCCTCAGCCGCGTGCACCAAGAGCGAGGAAGGATTCGTTGCCTTCCTGGAAGTATTTACCGCCGACCCGACATTGCGTCCCGCTTACAGCGCACCCAAAGTCGCCGAGCGCGATCTGCGCAACCCGTCCAAGTCGGTGAATCGCGCCAGCGAACCGTTCCGGCTGGCACTGATCGATTCTCGCTGGTCTTATGACGAGCCCGAGAAGGACGCCAGCGCACTCGCCCGCGTCAAGCTCGATATCAAGCCTGTCGCCGAAGGCATGCGCGCAGACATCGTCAAAGCCAGGTTTTCTCCCGACGACAATGTGGTGAAACCTTTTGGTGCGCCTGAGGCCTATGTGTTCGAGTACGTGCAGCAGTGCTGGCAGTTGACCCAGCATCTGCGCTGAGTGGCACTTGGCCTTGCAGGAAGACGCATGAAAGTTCCATGGGTTCTGACAAGCCTTGCATCGCTTGTCCTGGGATTTTCCACGCCCAGCCTCGCTGACGCGCGAAAAAGTGCGCCCACCGTGTCCAACGAACAGGGCTGCGTACGGCAACGTGGCGGTCCGCAGAACCCTGCGGCCACACCGCCGCCGCTCAGGGAGGCCTGCCTGGGTCCGTACCTGCTGCGTATTCCCGCCAACTACTTCGATGACCAGATGGGGCCGAACTTCGATGGCAGCTTTGGGCTGTACGTCGAGTATCCGGATCTCAATCCCTTCGCGCCCGGCGAGCGGGTACCGCTGACGTTGGATGTGGCGACCCGCACCGTCAACATCGGCTATCGCTACCTCGATCGCGTGGACCCTCAGGAATATCTGCGGCGGCAATACACGGCGGGCAGTGAGGGCGCGGACGCGCCCGAGACGAATATCGACACGCGCATCAAGGGCGAAGAAAAAGATGGGCTCACGCCTTACTACGCCGATGTGGCTGCGTACCGCGCGCATTATCTGGCGCAGGGGTTGAAGCCTGCCAATTCCATCATGAACGCCAGCTACTACCAGGATTGGTATGTCAGCCGCGATGCGCAAGGGCGCATCGACACGATCATCAAGTGCACCTCGCGCGAAGTCGAGGCGTCCGGTGTGGACGTCCGCGCGGGCAAGTTGGTCCGAAGTCTGGCACGCGAACTGCCGGCATGCAAGCACGTGTTCGTCGTGTCTGACATGAAGGTGGCCGTCGAGATCGACTACGTGCGCGTTGCCTTGAAGGACTGGGAGAAGATCGACGCGCGTGCGCGAAGCGCGTTGAAAGAATTCCTGACCACGACGCACTGAGCCGCAGTACGCGGCACGCTACATCAGGTTTGAATAGTCTCCGATCTGATTGCAGATCTCCTGGGGTGGATTGCTCACTTTCACCACCCTGCGCTTGCTGCTTGCCGCCTCGTCCTTGGGCGCGACGATGCGGTAGACAAGATAAAGACCTTGCGGCGTTTCCCACAGGCCGAAGGTCGATATCTCCGAGAATTGGTAGCCAGCGCCGTTCGCCTGAATCACGTCGATACTGCATTCTGCGTAGCTGCCCAGTCCGCAGCTGGCGGTCATCGTTTGCAAGCCGCCACGGCCACCGAGTTCGAAGCGATAAGTGCGTCCGCCATCCTGCTCGGAGACCTGAGGGACGACCTGCGTGGCTTGCGTCGACGCTGCATTGCTCCAACTGCGAGACTGCTCGCAAAGAGACATATCGGTTGCCCGCGTGTCAGCGGCGCTGGCCGAGACGACTGCGCCTCCGGCTGTGAGGACCAAGGCGAGCGCTGCGCTGCGATAAGACTTGCGTGGCATATCGGCTCCTGTCGTTGCCTTTAAGATGTTGAGAAAGATGCTGAGCTCAAAAACCTCAGTGGGATGTGTAGCGCAATCGCAGACGGGATGGAAGCCGTGACCGGCACGCTGTCGCGATGCAAACGTCGTGGATGGCGTGGCTTTCGCTGGTCCAAACGCTTCAATACTTTGGTGATGTAGACCCTCGATGCAAGACGACCTGCTCCGGAACTCATTCGGTGGACTGAAGGCATTCTTTGCCGTTGCGCGCGAGGGCAGCTTCACGCGTGCCGGCGCTCGGCTGGGACTGTCGCAAACCGCCGTCAGCCATGCGGTCAGCGCCTTGGAAAAGACCGTGGGCGTTCGCTTGCTTGCGCGCAACTCGCGCAAGGTGGTCCCCACGGAAGCAGGCGAGCGCCTGCTGCTGACAGTGGCGCCGCAGTTCGAGGAAATCGATGCCGAACTCGCCGCCTTGTCCGAGCTGCGTGACAGCCCGACCGGCACCATCCGCATCACCGCATCGGACTACCCGATCCGCACGGTGATTGCCCCGAAACTGATCAAGTTCCTGCCCATGTATCCGGGCATCAAGGTGGAGCTGTCTGCCAATAATGGACTCACCGACATCGTGGCCGATCAGTTCGACGCAGGGGTCCGGCTGGGCGAGTCAGTGGCCCAGGACATGATCGCCGTGCGCATCGGCCCGGATGTCCGCTTTGCGGCGGTGGCGACCCGGCAATACTTCGCGAATCGTCCGGTGCCGAAAAAACCGGAAGACCTGATGCTGCACAATTGCATCAACCTGCGCCTGCCGACCTATGGTGGCTTGTGGGCGTGGGAGTTCGAGAAAGCCGGCCGCGCGGTCAACGTGCGGGTGGACGGTCAGTTGATCTACAACAGCATCTATGACTGCCGGGATGCGGCAGTCGCGGGCCTGGGCGTGGCGTATGTGCCCGAAGATCTGGCGCAGCCCTACGTCAGGACGGGCCATCTGTTGCCCGTGCTCGAGGACTGGTGCCCGTATTGGGCAGGGCACCATCTGTATTACCCCAGCCGCCGTCAGCCTTCAGGGGCGATGGCGCTGTTGATTGCTGCGCTTCGCTACGAGAACTAGCGCCCGCTGCACCTCATATCCGCCCTTGCCGACGGTGCTTATTGCATGCGTTCGACGCGGACCTTGGCCGGACCGGGTCGGTCGAAGATCGCGACGTCGCCCACAGCCTGGCCAAGTACCGCGATGCCCGGTGGCGGCACACGGCCGTCACGGTAATAGATGACGAAGTGGTCTGGCCCCCACAGGCCGATCGTGCCCGCGGAAAAGTCTCGCGTCCGCGCCGCTTCTGCCATTGGAGAGGGCAGGTTGCCGGTCTTTTCCTGCCGCAGATGATCGTTCATATCGAGCGTCACCGGCAGTATCTTCAGCAGTGAACGTGCTGCGTCGTTATCTGCCAAGGTGGCAGTGAGCTTGCCCCAGTCAGAAGAGATCGAGATGCGTTCCTGAGCCATGGCGGTTCCTGTCAGCACAGTGAAAAAGCAGGCGGCGATCAGTGATGCGCGTTGCATGGGGTGTCCTTGTCAAATGGATTTTTCAACGACGCGGCTTCAAGCTTCTGCCGGCGCCTCATGGCGCTGCTTTGCCTGCGCCACCGACATCTCTGCGGGCAGTTGCACACCGTTCTTCACCGCCAGGATTTCCGCCATCACACTGACGGCAATCTCGGCCGGCGTCTTGCTGCCGATGTAGATGCCGATCGGGCCGCGCAGCCTTGCAAGCGAGGCCTCGGTCTCGCCGAAGTGCGTCATCAGGCGTTCGCGCCGCCCCTGGTTGTTGCGACGCGACCCGATTGCGCCGACGTAGAACGCCTGGCTGTGCAGGGCTTCCAGCAAGGCCAGATCGTCCAGCTTGGGGTCGTGGGTCAACGCGACGATGCAGCTGCGCGGGTCGGGGCGAAAGGCCACCACCGCGTCATCCGGCATCTGCGTGTCCTTGCGCACGCCGGGTACCGACCAGGTTTCCATGTACTCGACGCGCGGATCGCATACGGTCACGGCAAAGCCGTTGAACTGCGCCATGGTCGATACGTACTCGGCCAGTGCGCCTGCGCCGATCAGCAGCATGCGGTAGGCGGGGCCAAGGGTGTTGACGAGCCGTTCACCGTCGAAGACAAGCTCGTGGTGTTCGTCTGGTTTATCCAGCGTGACGGCACCGTCGCCAAGCAGCACCGTTCGCCGCACCAGTTCGCCAGCGTCCAGCCTGCCGACGAGCGCATCCAGGTCGGCAGCCGACGGCATGAATTCCAGCACCAGTTCCAGCGTGCCACCGCACGGCAGGCCGAAGCGGTGTGCCTCGTCTGCGCTCACGCCGTAGCGCACGACTTTCGTCGCGGCCTGGGGCAGGCCCTGCCCGCCATGTGCGCGCGTGTATCGGTAGATCAAGTCGTCTTCGATGCACCCGCCCGACACGCTGCCCACGGCCCGGCCGTCTTCGCGCAAGGCCATCATCGCGCCGATGGGGCGGGGCGATGAACCCCAGGTGCGGACCACGCTGGCCAGCAGCACGCGCTGGCCAGCGGCGCGCCAGTCGCGCGCTGCACGCAACACCATCACGTCGATGTTGTCCATGAGCCCGTCCTACAGCAGTTTTTCAGGCGTGATCGGCAGGTCGCGGATGCGTTTGCCGGTGGCGTGATACACCGCGTTGGCAATCGCCGCCGGGATGCCCACCATGCCCAGTTCCCCCATGCCCTTCACACCCAGCGGATTGACGATGGTGTCCTCTTCCTCGACGAAGATGGTTTCGATCGCATGGATGTCGGCGTTCACCGGCACGTGATAGTGCTGCAGGCTGGCGTTCATGATGCGGCCATAGCGATGGTCGACTTCAGTGGCCTCTTCCAGCGCCATGCCGATGCCCCAGACCACACCGCCGATCTCCTGGCTGTGCGATGCCAGCGGGTTCAGGATCTTGCCGCAGGCGGTGATCTCCAGCACCCGCGTGACCTTCACCGTGCCCAGGTCGGGGTCGACCTTCACTTCGACGAACTGCGCACCGTGCGCCAGCGACGCAAACTTCTCGCGCTCTGGAGAGGGCTTGGAGTCGAAGGTCTCGGTGATCTCGCGGGTGCCGGTGCGGCGCATCAGCTCGGCGATATCCACCGACCGGGATGCATCGTTCTTCACGCGCAGCCGTCCATCCATCATCTCAACCTCGGCGGCGACCCGTCCTTGCAAGGGCGATGCGCTGTCCTGGTTCGCCAGCGCAAGCAAGCGGGCGGTGATCGTCAAGGCCGCACCTTGCACTGCCGAGCCCACACTGGACGTGGTCCACGACCCGCCTTGCGCCGGCGCGCGCGGTTGCCGGGTGTCACCCAGTTCGAACTTCACCTGGTCCAGCTGCAAGCCCAGGAATTCGGCCGCGATCATGGTCATGACCGTATAGGTGCCAGGGCCGATGTCGCTGGTGGCGCTGGCCACGTTGGCCGTGCCATCGGCGCGATACGTGATGCGCGCCGACGCCGGTTGCTGGAAGGCGCCCCACACGCTGCTGGCCATGCCCCAGCCCACCAGCAGCTTCCCGTCGCGCATCGAGCGCGGCTCGGGGTTGCGCTGTCTCCAGCCGAACTTCTCGGCACCCAGCCGATAGCACTCGCGCAACGCCTTGCTGGAGAACGGCTTGCCGCTTTCCGGGTCGACCTCGGCGTAGTTGATCAGCCGCAGGTCCAGCGGGTCGATCTTCAGCGCGTAGGCCAGCTCGTCCATCGCGCTTTCCAGCGCGAACATGCCACTGACGGCGCCCGGTGCACGCATCCAGGTGGGCGTGGCCATGTCGGTGGCGGCGATCTTCAGGGGCGCATCCAGGTTCGGGCACGCGTACACCTGCCGCAGGAAGCCGGTGGTGTTGTCCGAGAAGGACTCGAAGGACGACGTGTTGTGAAAGGCCTGGTGGATGATGGACTGCAGCCTGCCTTGGGCATCGGCACCGAGCGCGACCTTCTGGATGGTCTGCGGGCGATAACCATGACCGGTGAACATCTGTGCGCGCGTGAACACCACCTTCACCGGACGCTTCAGCTCGCGCGCCGCCATCGCGGTCAGCGACGGGTAGTAGTTGGGCTTGAGCGAGGCGCCGAAGGCACCGCCCACGAAAGGCGACACCACGCGGATGTTGGCAGCCGGCACGTTCAGGCCGTCGGCCAGGTGCTGCTGCACGCCATAGACGTTCTGCGTCTTGTCGAAGACCGTCAGTTGATCGCCTTCCCAGAAGGCGATGGCTGCGTGCGGTTCGATGGGATTGTGATGCTCGATCGGGATGCTGTATTCGGTTTCGATCTTGACTGCCGCTGCCTGCATCGCTGCGACTGGATTGCCACGTGGCTTCGCATTCTGGGGATCGGGCTTGGCGCGATCCAGCACCGTGGCCAAGTCGGTCGTATGCGCCTCGGCCTGATACGACGCCTTCACCAGGCGGGCCGCGTGGCGTGCCTGCTCATAGGTTTCGGCCACCACCAGCGCAATCGGCTGGCCGTTGAAGAACACCCGGTCGGACTGCAGCGGCCAGCCCCATTGCGGTGGCGCATCGGCCGCCGGCGCCTTGCCGAGCCGGCCAGCGTTCAGGTGGGTGATCACGCGCACCACGCCGCCCGCCTGTTCGGCGGCGCGGGTATCGATGGCGGTGATGCGTCCCTTGGCAATCGTGCTCAGCACGATGAAACCGTAGGCCACGTGCGGCACCTGGAACTCGGCCGTGTACTTGGCCTTGCCGGTGACCTTGGCGATCCCGTCGACGCGGGTGGTTTCCTTGCCCAGATAACGTGTCATGGCGATCCTCCTCAGACCAGTCGCGCGGCGCGTTGCAGCGCGCGGACGATGGATCGCTGGCCCAGTTCCACCTTGTAGGCGTTGTGGCCAAGCGGACGGGCGTCCTTCAATGCAAGCTGCGCAGCCTGGCGGAAGCTGTCATCGCTTGCGCGCTGGCCGATCAGGGCGGCCTCGGCTTCCATGCTGCGCCAGGGCTTGTGCGCCACGCTGCCCAGGACAATGCGGGCCTGGCGGATGGTGTCGCCGTCCAGCTGCAAGGCCGCGGCGACCGAGACCATCGCAAAGGCATACGACGCACGGTCGCGCACTTTCAGATAATGCGAATGGCGCGCGAACTCGGCTGCGCCAACGGGCAGCTCGATGGCAAGAATCAGTTCGCCGTGTTCCAGCGTGTTGTCGCGTTGCGGCGTGTCGTCCGGCAGTCGGTGGAAATCGGCAACCGGAATCACGCGTTCGCGGCCGTCGGTGGTGCGCACGCGCACATTCGCATCGAGGGCGACCAGCGCATTGGCCATGTCGCCGGGGTAGGTCGCCACACAGGACTCGCTCCAGCCCAGGATCGCGTGGATGCGGTTGAGCCCCTCGCGCGCGCCGCAGCCGCTGCCGGCTTCGCGCTTGTTGCAGGGCGTGGCCAGGTCGTAGAAGTAGTTGCAGCGCGTGCGCTGCATCAGGTTGCCGCCATTGGTGGCCATGTTGCGCAGCTGGCCCGAGGCCCCGGCAACGATGGCTTGCGTCAGGAGCGGATAGTTCTCGCGGATCAGCGGATGGTTGGCGGTCTCGGTGTTGGTTGCCAGTGCACCGACCGACAGGCCCGAGCGGGTGCGCTGAATCTGCCGCAGTGGCAACTGCGTGATGTCCACCACGCGGTCAGGGCGCTCGATCTCTTCCTTCATCAGGTCGATCAGGTTGGTGCCGCCCGCCAGAAACCTGGCCTGGGCCACCGTGGCGACGGCTGCCGCACCCGATGCGACGTCGGTCGCGCGTACGTATTCAAACGGTTTCATGACCGTCCTCCTTCCTGGCTGCGGCAAGTTGCGTCTCGGTGGCGAATTCCCAGGCCTGCGCGGTCTGGCGGCCTGAGTGCACGTCCTGGACGGCGGCAACGATGCCTGGGTAGGCACCGCAGCGGCAGATGTTGCCGCTCATGCGCTCGCGGATTTCGTCGTCGCTCAGGCGCGTGGACGTCTTGCCCACATCCGCAGTCACGTGGCTGACGTGGCCGCTGCGTGCCTCGCCCAGCAAACCCACTGCCGAGCAGATCTGTCCCGGCGTGCAGTAGCCGCATTGGAAGGCATCGTGTTTGATGAAGGCGGCTTGCATGGCGTGCAGTTGTTCGCCCTGCGCCAGGCCTTCGATGGTGGTCACCTCGCGGCCTTCAAGCGTGGCCGCCAGCGTCAGACAGGACAGCACACGCTTGCCGTCGACCAGCACCGTACAGGCGCCGCACTGGCCTTGGTCGCAACCCTTTTTCGAGCCGGTCAGTCCAAGCCGTTCGCGCAGCGCGTCCAGCAGCACGGCACGTGAATCAAGCTCCAGTGTCTGCGGCGCACCGTTGATCTGCAGCGCCACGCGCACCACGTTCTGCGCCTTCACCGGAGCGACGACGGCGTCAGCAGCAAGCGGCATTTGCGCCAGTGCGGATTCCTGCGCAAGCAGGTTGGCGGCGAACAGTCCGATGCCGCCCGCGGCGGACGTGATCATGAAGCTGCGGCGCGATTGGCCGACGCCGGCGAGCGCCGGCATGTCTTCGAGCAGCGCGGCTTCGTCGGCGCTGAGTTCGCTTGGCGGATCGCCATTGAGGTCGTGGGGCATGAGTGTTCCTCTGTCTGTGGCACCTGGGTGCGTGGCAACATGGCGTCCCGACAAAAGCAGGGCATGTCGTGCGAGGGTATGGCAACCCACGGAATGTACCGATCCAACGCCTTGTCGTGGGGCTGCGTGGGCGCATGCCCCTATGAATGCAGTTGATGAATGCTGTCGGTGCGATCAGTCTTTTGTGGCGAATGTCTGTCTACAATTGCCGCGTAACCATGCGCAAGGTTGATAAATGGCCCGAGAACACTACAGCGAGCTGCTTGCCCTGATCGCAGTGGCGCGCGAGCGCAGCTTCACCCGAGCCGCTGCCCAGATGGGCATGTCGCAGTCGATGCTCAGCCACACCATTCGGGAAATGGAAGCGCGCCTGGGCGTGCGCCTGCTGACGCGCACCACGCGCAGTGTGTCGGTCACGGCCGCAGGCGAACGCTTGCTGGAAGTCGCGGCCCCGCGTCTGGAGAACATCGAAGCCGAACTGCGGTCGATTGCCGAGCTGCGTGACGTCGCGTCGGGCACCATCCGCATCACCGCCAGCGATCACGCCATCGACACGGTGCTGTGGCCCAGGCTTGCGGGCGTGCTGGCTGCCTATCCGCAGATCAAGGTGGAGATGAGCGCGGACTACACGCTCGTGGATATCGTGCAAGGCCGCTACGACTTCGGCGTGAGGCTCGGCGATGAGCTGGCCAAGGACATTTCGGCCGTTCGCATTGCACCCGACCTGCGGCTGGTCATCGTCGGCGCACCAGCCTATTTCGCCTCGCATCCGATGCCGGTCGAACCGCAGGATCTGGTCGGCCACGACTGCATCAACCTGCGCCTGCCCACGCGCGGAAACCTGTACGCCTGGGAGCTCAAGAAAGGACAGCGCGAGATGAACGTGCGGGTGGAAGGGCAACTGGTCTTCAACGGCATTTATCAGATCCTGAATGCTGCGCTGTCCGGCCACGGTCTGGCTTATGTGCCGGAAGACCTGGTGCGGGCGCACTTCGCCTCGGGCGCCTTGCTGCCAGTACTCAAACCCTGGTGGCGCAAGTTTCCCGGCTACCACCTTTTCTACGCCCGGCAACGAGGCACTTCACGCGCCATGCAGGTGTTGATCGACGCGTTGGAATACAGGAAGAAGTAGCTCGAGCAGCCTCGGCCACCACACATCATTCATCAATATGTTGCATGAGCCCAATCGGATTATTGGGTTCTGCGAATGGAGTCGAGTCGATATCATTCGACTCCATGCTGCCGGGATACACGAGTGATGTCCCTCGGACTTACCGCCCGGCCAGCGCCATTTCTCCTGCGTTCCCGATCACGTTTCGTCCTCCCTCGTGGGCGGACGGCGTCGTTCTGCGCCTGTCTTTCCAGAGTGACCATAATGAAGACTTCCTCCGTCGATCCGACGCCGGCCAAGGCCGGGGTCGGCAGCGCCGTCGGCTCGATGGCGTTTTGCGTGGCGATGCTGATCGCCTCCGAATTCATGCCGGTCAGCCTGTTGACCCCGATTGCCAGCGACCTGCACGCCACACAAGGCATGGCAGGCCAGGCCATCTCGATCTCGGGCCTGTTCGCGGTGCTTGCCAGCTTGTTCATCGGACCGATTTCCGGGCGCGTCGATCGCCGCCATGTGCTGATGGGCATGACGGTCTTGCTGCTGCTGTCGCTGGTGCTGATCGCGCTGGCGCCCAACTTCACGGTACTGATGATTGCCCGTGCATTCCTGGGCGTGGCGGTCGGCGGCTTCTGGTCGCTGTCCACCGCCACGGTGCTTCGCCTGGTGCCCGGCGATCAGGTGCCCAAGGCGCTGGGCATGATCTTCATGGGCAATGCGATCGCGACTGCGTTCGCCGCGCCTGTGGGCGCCTATCTGGGCGGCATCGTCGGCTGGCGCGTGGTGTTCGGCGGGCTGATTCCGCTGGTGTTGATCAATCTGGTCTGGCAGGCCAGAAGCCTGCCGTCCATGCCGCCGCGCGCCGCCATTCCGGTCACGCGCCTGTTCGGCCTGTTGAAGCGCCGCAACGTGGCGATCGGCATGGTGGCCGTGATGCTCACCTTCGGTGGCGCCTTCTCGGCATTTACCTACTTCCGTCCTTTCCTGGAAGCGGAAACCGGCGTGACCGCCGACAGCCTGTCTGTGCTTCTGCTTGCCCTGGGGTTGGCCGGATTCGTCGGCACGCAGTTCGCCAGCAGCATGCTGCACCGGAATCATCTTTACCCGCTGTTGCGCTGCTTGCCGCTGGCGCTGGCGGCCGTCACCCTCGGCCTGATGGAGCTCGGGCACGTCTTCTGGGGCGCGGCCGTGATGATGTTCGGCTGGGGGGCGTTGAACGCGGCGATCCCGGTGTGCTGGTCTACCTGGCTGGCGCGCGAGATCGCAGACGAACCGGAAAGTGGCGGCGGCTTGATGGTCGCATCGATCCAGTTGGCGATCATGATCGGCGGTGCTTTCGGCGGGCAATTGCTGGACCGGATGACGGTTGCTGCGCCACTGGCGGGCGGCGCCGCGCTGCTGGTGCTGTCGGCGCTGCTGGTCGGCAACGGTGCGCGGCTGAGGAAACCGCTGCCGCACTGATCGGCCTGCCAGACCGGCGGGCGGTATGTCGTGATGCCTGCGCTTGTCAGCGGGCGCGCAGCGCGTCTATCACCAGGGCCAGTGCCGGCGATACCTGGCGTCGGTTCGCGTAGTACAGGTGATAACCGGGGAACTCGGGCCACCAGTCCTCCAGCACCGGGATCAGGCGCCCCTGTTCGATGTGCGGCTGCATCAAGTCATGCGGTACATACGCCAGCCCCATGCCGTCGAGCGCCGCCTGCAGCATCAGGAAGGTGTTGTTGAACACCGTCTGGCCGCCCACCCGCACATTCAGCGATTGCCCGTCCTTCTCGAAGTCCCACGCATACAGTCCGCCATGGGTGGGCAGGCGCAGGTTGATGCAGCAGTGCTCGGTCAACTCGTGCGGCGTGACGGGTAGCGATCGACCCGCCAGGTATTCGGGCGATCCCGCCACCGCCATGCGCAGCCCTGGCGCCAGCCGTACCGCGATCATGTCCTTGGCCACGCGGTCGCCCACCCGCACCCCCGCGTCGAAGCGATGCGCAGCGATGTCGGTGAACGCGTAGTCCACACTGAACTCGATCTGGATGTCGGGATATTGCTTCAATAGGGGAAGCAGCCGCGGCCACAGCACGGTGGCGATGGCGTGGTCGTGGGCGGTGATGCGCACGGTGCCTGCGGGCTTGTCCCGCATTGCGCTGAGGGAGCTCAGTTCCTGTTCGATTTCGCTCAGCCGCGGCGCCAGCACGTCCAGCAAGCGTGCACCGGCTTCGGTGGTGGACACGCTGCGCGTGGTTCGCGTCAGCAAGCGCACGCCAAGCCGCGCTTCCAGGCCCAGCATGGCATGGCTCAGTGCAGACCGGGACAGCCCAAGCTGAGCTGCGGCGCGGGTGAAGCTGCGTTCGCGGGCCACGGCCACGAAGGCCTGAAGATCGTTGAGGTTTTCGTTGGCCATGGCGTCCGAGAAATCGTGGCGAATGATTGGTGAACGCAGCTCACCAGCGTGTCCCGATTTTAGCGTCTTCTCAGATAATTACGGGCACCTTAAAGTCTGGTCTTGCTCGCAGGGCCCTGCGAATTCCGCCGCTTGATTACCGCGATGTCGGGTTTCCAGAAAGGACTTGTTCATGAACGTTTCGTTGAAAACCGCCCTGTGTGCCATGGCGCTGCATGCCACCTCGGCCACCGCCGCCGCGCCGCAAGCCGGCGCGGCAGATACCGCCCAGCAGATCACGCGTGCCGGCGCCCAGGCCTCGGTTCCCGGCCCGGCCGACTTCTTCACTGGTCACGCGCGCATCGACCCCGTCTGGCCTGCGGACGACAACATCAATGCCTCGGGCGGCCTGGTGACTTTTGAGCCGGGCGCGCGTTCTGCCTGGCATACCCATCCCGCCGGGCAACGCCTGGTGGTGGTGTCCGGTGTGGGACTGACGCAGGAATGGGGCAAGCCGATCCAGGAGATCCGCCCCGGCGACGTGGTCTGGTGCCCGCCGGGCGTCAAGCACTGGCATGGCGCAGCACCCACCACGGCAATGACCCACCTTGCCATCAGCGGCACGCGCGATGGCAGTGCCGTCACCTGGATGGAGAAGGTGTCCGATGAGCAATACCATGCGCACTGACCGCCTCGTGATCCGGGGCCGCCTGGGTCTGCTGACCCTTGCCCTGACGCTTGCGTCCCAACCAAGCCACGCCTCGAATGACGCGCCGGAGGCTTCCCGCGTGAATGTATCGAACACCACTGCATCAAACACCACCACGCCCGCTGCGTCGGACACCTTGAACGTGCGCCAGCAGGCCATCGTGCCGATTGCGGCCTTCGCGGCAGCGGGCAATATCGACAAGCTGAATGCCGCGCTGAACCAGGGTCTGGATGCAGGCCTGTCGATCAACGAATTGAAGGAAGTGCTGGTTCAGTTGTATGCCTACGCTGGCTTTCCGCGCAGTCTGAATGCGCTGGGCGCGCTGATGAAGGTGGTGGATGCGCGCAAGCAGCGCGGCATCCAGGACGCAGAAGGTTCGGCGCCAGGACGCGCCGTTCCGAAAGGCGACGCGCTGCTGGCCGCCGGCACCGCGAACCAGACCAAGCTGGTGGGTGCGCCGGTCAAGGGGGCCCTGTTCGACTTCGCACCTGCTGCCGACGAATATCTGAAAACCCATTTGTTCGGCGACATCTTCGAGCGTGACAACCTCGACTGGCAAAGTCGTGAGTTGGCCACTGTCGGCATGTTGTCGGCCTTGCCCGGCGCTGAGTCGCAGTTGCAATCGCACATGAGCATCAGCTTGAACGTGGGCCTGACTGCCGCACAACTGCGTCAGCTGAGTCAGGTCCTGACCGACCGGGTGGATGCCGACCACGGCCGGCGTGCGAACGAGGCACTGGATCGTCAGTTGGCGAAGCGCTGAACGCTGCAGGACCGTGCCCGCCGGCGTAAGATCGCGGGCGTTCCCGTGTGCAGTCTGCGTTGGTGCAGGCATGTCGATGCGGGTCGGAACGCGGAGTCGACGTGTCGAAAGCGGCAGGCAAGCAGACAGCAAACAGCTTAGCTGCAAGTACCCCAGCAGCAGGCAATTCAGCCACAGGCCATCGCGCCTTCAGCCCCACGGGCGCCACCCTCATCGGCATGAGTTCGGTGCTGATGTGGGGCGCCACCGTGGGCCTGCTGCGCAGCATCTCCGAGATATTCGGACCGGTCGGCGGTGCAGCGCTGGTGTTCAGCACCAGTGCGCTGTTTGCCACACTGGCATTGGGCATGCCGCGCTGGCGCGATCTGCCGCGCGCCTACCTGTGGGGCGGCGGGTTGCTGTTCATTGCCTATGAAATCTGCCTGGCGCTGGCCTTGGGGTTTGCGCACGATCGTGGCCAGGCGATGGAACTCGGCATGATCAATTATCTGTGGCCGAGCCTGACCATCGTGCTGGCCGTGCTCAGCCGTCAGCATCGCGGATCATGGTTGCTGGTGCCCGCGCTTGGCCTGTGCTTTGCCGGCATCGTGTGGGTGATGAAAGGGCAGGGCGACTGGTCGGTGGTGCAGATGTGGCGCAACGTGCAGGGCAACCCGATTGCCTATGCGCTGGCGCTGGCTGCGGCGTTTCTGTGGGCCGGGTATTCGGTGCTGACGCGTCGTTTCGGCACAGGCAGAAACGCGGTGCCGCTGTTCCTGCTGGGCACCTCGGTGCTGTTGTGGAGCCAGTACGCACTCAGCAGTGAACCTGCCTTGACCCTGAACCTCGGCGGCGTGGGCCAGGTCATGTTGCTGGGCGGGCTGACGGCGGCCGCGTATTCCTGCTGGAACCACGGCATGCAGCACGGTAACTTCACCTTGCTGGCAACCGCGTCCTACTTCACGCCGGTGCTGTCGGCGCTGCTTGCCAGCCTGTGGCTGGGCGTTCGACCGGGCGTGGGTTTCTTCTACGGTGCGTCGATGGTGACGCTCGGGTCCTTGCTGTGCTGGTGGGCCACCAGGGCGCGCAGGCAGTAGCCGCCAAGCGCTTGCATAGCCCTTGGCTGAATGCCGCCTCCTGCCGTCTATTTCACCCGCACCACGACCTTGCCCTTCGCTCTGCCTTGCTCCACATGGCGCAGCGCTTTGGCCGTATCTTCCAGCGGATAGATGCTGTCGACCACCGGCGCGATGATGCCGGCGTCGACCAGCGCCGTGATCTCGCCCAACTGCTCGCCATCGGCGCGCATGAACACAAAGTCATAAGCCACGCCGCGTTGCCGAGCCTGTTTTCTGATCCACCAGCTCAGGGCACGCATGACCTGCTTCAAAGGCCATGCGAGGCCTTGCTCGCTGGCAAAATCCGGCGTCGGCGGGCCGGAGATCGACACCAGCCGACCGCCTGGTTTGAGCACCTGCAACGAGGTATCCAACACGTCCTTGCCCAGGCTGTTGAGCACCACGTCATAGTCACGCAAGACCGTCTCGACCTGCTGCCTGGTGTAGTCGATCACCAGGTCCGCGCCCAGGGCTTTTACCCAGCCCATGTTGCCGGTGCTGGTGGTGGTCGCCACGAACGCGCCCAGGTGTTTGGCCAGCTGGATGGCGACGGTGCCGACGCCGCCCGAACCTGCATGGATCAACACCTTCTGTCCGGGTTTGACGCGCGCGGTCTCGACCAACACTTGCCACGCCGTCAAGGCCACCAGCGGCAGCGACGCCGCATGCACCATGTCCAGCTTGCGCGGCTTCAGTGCAACCGAACGTTCCTTGATTGCAATGAATTCGGCAAAGCCGCCAATGCGGTCCTGGTCGGGCCGGGCATAGACCTCGTCGCCAGGCTTGAAGCGGCTGACCCGCGCGCCCGTGCGCACGACTACACCGGCCACGTCGTTGCCGAGGATCAAGGGCATGCGATAGGGCAGGATCAGTTTGAACTCGCCGCTTCTGATCTTCGTGTCCAGCTGGTTCACGCCGGCCCCGTGGACTTCGATCAGGACATCGTCGTCTTGCATCAAAGGCTCGGGCACCTCGGCCAGCCTGCCGGTCTCGTGCTTGCCATAACGATCGATGATGAATGCTTTCATGGCGCGAGGCCCATAGTGGGTTGAGTCGAACGGCGCGCGTCGGTACGCGCGGCGTGCAGCAGCGATGGGGGACAAGCCATCACGCCGGATGCACGCCGGCGGCGAAAGGACATCATCCTCATGTCACCGCGTCGAGTTGCAGGCTTTTGCGAATGCCCGCATCCAACACGCGTGCGGGTGCGAAGCGGCTCAGAAACCGAAGCTGCCCGGCGATCTTGCCCGAGGTGTAGCGCAGCTTCGGTCGGGCCGCCCGCGCCGCGTTCAACACCACCTCGGCCACGACGCTTGGCACGTCACCGTTCTGCATCGCCTTGTCGACCACGGCCGTCACGTGGGCGCGGATCTTCCGATACGTATCCAGCTTGGCGTCGGCCCGAAGATTGTTCGCATCGAACTGGGTCTTTGTGTAGGCGGGCTCCACCACCGAGACCCGGATGCCGTGCGTGCGCAGTTCGTGATCCAGCGACTGCGAGTAGCCAGCCACCGCATGTTTCCTGGCGACATACAGCGCCACATAGGGCACCGCGACGGCCCCCAGGATCGACCCGATATTGATGATGCGGCCGCTGCCCTGCTGGCGCATGTGCGGCACGACCGCACGCGTCATGCGGACGATGCCCAGGAAGTTGGTGTCGAAGATCGCCTTCGCCTGTTCGATCGAGCTTTCTTCCGCTGCGGCAGGCTCGACACCGATGCCGGCGTTGTTGACCAGCAAGTCGATCCGACCTTCTCGTTGCATCAGTTCCGCGACGGCCGCATCGACGGAATCATCCTGGGTCACGTCCAGCGCCAACAGCGGAAACGGGCGCTGGCCGCTGTGGACACGTCTGCTGGTGCCGTACACCAGGTAGCCGCTGGCCAAGAGCTTGTGGGCAATGGCTTCGCCGATGCCGGCGGTGGCACCGGTCACGAGCGCCACGGGTGGTTTGCTGGTCATGGACATTTCCTCGATGAGCCCGTGTGTGTTCAGGCAGCCGAGCGATAACGCTCGGCCGGGCTGGCTTGCCTGATGTCAGACAGCAAGCCTTGGCGCGCGGCCTCCAGCCCATCCCAACGCGAGGCCACGTGCAGCGGAGGAATGGTCACCGGTTCCCGACGATCGAAGCCGACCAGGGCCGCATCGACCAGCTCACCCACCTCCATCACCTCGGGCAGCGAATTGATGTCGATGCCTGCACGTTCCCAGATCTCGGTGCGGGTCGATGCCGGCAATACCGCCTGCACATACACGCCCTTGGGCAGCAATTCCAGGCTCATGCCCTGCGACAGGAACAGCACGAACGCCTTGGTCGCGCCGTAGACCGTCATGCCGAATTCCGGCGCCAGACCGACCACCGAGCCCACGTTGACGATCGCACCTTCGCCGGCTTTGACCAGTCGCGGTGCAATGGCGCCAGCCAGTCGCACGAGGGCAGTCGCATTCAGGCCGACCAGCTGATCGATGCTGTTGGCGGTCTGCTCGATGAAGCTGCCCGACTGCGCCAGGCCGGCGTTGTTGATCAGGATGCCGATGCTGGCATCGTCACGCAGGCGGGTCTCCACCGCAGCCAGGTCCTGGGCGTGGGTCAGGTCGGCGCGCAGCACGTCGACGGCCACGCCGTGGTCTGCGCGCAATGTGGCAGCGAGTGTGTCCAGGCGGGCCTGGTCACGAGCGACCAGCACCAGGTTGTGGCCGCGACGGGCGAAACGTTCGGCGTAGGTGGCGCCGATGCCGGAGGATGCGCCGGTGATCAGAACGGTGGAAAGCGTGGTCATGGTGTGGCTCTTTGAAAGGGGTGGCGAGTTGCCGTGTGTGGGGTATTGCGCGGGCCGAATGAGCACGGCCCGCGTGTCGTCTGTTGCTGTGCTTAGTGCCGTTCAGCTGGCGTCGGCAAGTGCCGGGTAGTCGATGTAGCCGGCTGCGCCGCCCCCGTAGATCGTTGCCGGGTCGATGGCTGCGAGCGGGGCGCCGGTGCGCAGTCGCTTCACCAGGTCGGGGTTGGCGATGAAGGGACGGCCGAAGGCGATGAGGTCTGCCTTGCCTGCGCCCAGCTGCGCATTGGCCAGGTCCAGGTCGTAGCCGTTGTTGGCCAGGTAGGTACGCTTGAAGCGGGCGCGCAGGGCGGCGTAGTCGAAGGGCGCCACATCGCGCGGGCCGCCGGTCGCGCCCTCGACCACGTGCAGGTACACCAGCCCCTGGGCGTCCAGCTGCTCGACCAGGTAGTCGAACTGCGCCTGCGGATCGCTGCTGGAAATGCCATTGGCCGGCGACACCGGCGAGATGCGGATGCCGGTCCGGTCGGCGCCGATCTCGTCGATCACGGCCTGCGTCACTTCGAGCACCAGGCGGGCGCGGTTCTCGACCGAACCGCCGTAGGCGTCGGTACGCACATTGGCGCCGTCCTTCAGGAACTGTTCCAGCAAATACCCATTGGCGGCATGCACTTCCACGCCGTCGAAGCCAGCGGCCATCGCATTGGCGGCTGCCTGGCGGAAGTCGTTCACGATGCCCGGCAGTTCATCGCGTGCCAGCGCTCGCGGTTCCGACACATCGGCGAAGCCGTTATTGACGAAGGTCTTGGTCTCGGCACGGATGGCCGAGGGCGCTACCGGTGCCGCACCGTCGACCTGCAGATCGACGTGGGACACGCGCCCCACATGCCACAGCTGCACAAAGATGCGCCCGCCCTTGGCGTGCACCGCATCGGTGACGACCCGCCAGCCATCGATCTGCGCCTGGGTATAGAGCCCCGGCGTGTCCTGGTATCCCTGGGCTTGCGGCGAAACCTGCGTGGCCTCCGTAATCAGCAGGCCGGCAGAGGCGCGCTGACTGTAATGGGTGGCGGCGAATTCGCTGGGGACCAAGCCGGCGCCGGCGCGGTTGCGCGTCAGCGGTGCCATCACGATGCGGCTGGACAGGATCAAGCTGCCAAGCACGTAGGGGTCGAATACCGTTTTGTCGGTCATGTCTGTTTCCGGGGTGAACGAGTGCGGCGGAGCTCGGCACGGCGAATATCGCCATTTGCCAGCCTCGCCTGGATCTGGTGTGTGATTATGATGACGATCATAATCTTTGTGGTCAAGCACTTTGATGATGGTCAGCATCAATGTATGCTGAGCGCTTGAAACAGTCAGCAAGAGGCACGTGGACATGAAAGTCACCAAAGCGCAGGCGCAGGCCAACCGTGCGCACATCGTCGATACGGCGTCAGTCTTGTTCCGGGAACGGGGCTACGACGGCGTGGGCGTGGCCGACCTGATGGCGGCTGCCGGCTTCACGCACGGCGGGTTCTACAAGCATTTCGGGTCCAAGGCGGACCTGATGGCGGAAGCCTCTGCCTGCAGCCTGGCGAAAAGCGCGGCGGCCAGCGAAGGCATCGACCCGGCTGCATTTCTTGAACACTACCTGTCACGCGCGCATCGCGATGGCCGTGCCGACGGCTGCACGATGGCAGCCTTGAGCGGAGACGCCGCGCGCCAGCCTGAGGCAGTCAAGGCAGCGTTTGCGGTGGGAATCGAAAGCCAGCTGGCGGCCCTGGATCAGGGCGGGGATGCGGCGCAATCGGCGGAGCTGCGTGCCATGAAAATCGACCTGATGGCGCGCGCGGTCGGGGCCATCCTGTTGTCGCGGGCCTGCCCCGACGATTCGCCGCTGGCCGATGAAATTCTCGATGTGTGCCGGGCGAACGCGCTGGCGGCATTGGCACAGCTTGGCAAATAGTCAGCCCGCGCCTGACCCTGGAACGTTCGCCGACTTGTTCGCACCTGATCGTGGGCACAGCAATATGGTATTTTTCCACCCGCACGCAAATACGAATGGTTTTCATTTTTTTTACCGGGGCAACTTCCGGTACGCGGCGGGATCATGGATATGGCTGCTGGAAGCGACAGCGCGGCACCGACTATCGAAACGCTTTATGGCGACCACCACAGCTGGCTGCAAGGATGGCTGCGTCGCCGCCTGGGCAGCGCTGCGGATGCCGCCGATCTTGCGCAGGACACTTTCGTTCGTCTGCTGACCAAGCCTGCCTCCCGGGGCTTCGGCAGCTTCATCGAGGCGCGCGCCTATCTGCGCACTGCTGCCAACGGCATGTGCATCGATCTGTGGCGCCGCCGGGAAGTCGAACAGGCGTGGTTGCAGACGCTGGCTACCTGGCCCGAGGCTTATGCACCGTCGCTTGAACACCGTGCCATCGTCGTCGAGACCTTGCTGGAGATCGGCAACATGCTCAGTCGCCTGTCGCATAAGGCCGCAACGGCATTTGTGATGGCACAGGTCGACGGGATTGCCTACCGCGACATCGCGCGTGAGTTGTCGGTGTCCGAACGCATGGTTCAGAAATACATCGCGCAGGCCATGCTGCAGTGCGCGTTGATCGACGCCGGACTCGACGGCTAAGGCAGGCGCATGTCGGCCGAGCACCTCGACCCAGTGTTGCGCATCGAGGATCACGCTGCTTCAGCGTCTGACACGAAAGCAGATTTTGCTAGCCTGCAACAGGCGGCCGAATGGTATGCGCTGCTTCGCGGCGCCAGCGCAACCGAGCAGGACCGCCAAGCTTGGCAGACCTGGCTGAGCCAGCGGCCCGAACACGCCCAGGCCTGGCGGCACATCGAGTCGGTCAGCACGCGCTTCGATCCCTTGCGTGCCGGCGGGCGCGAAGCCGCCTTGGCTGGCGCACGGGTCTCCCGCAAAGGCGCGGTGTCGCGGCGACGCGTGCTGGGTGGCATCGGTGCGATGTTCGGTGTCGGGACATTCGGCTGGTTGGCTTGGCGTCACACATCCTTCTCCGACATCGTGCTGGCCTGGGGCGCAGACCACCGCACCGGCATCGGTGAACGGCGCGATCTGCGCCTGGCGGATGGCTCGCGGGTCTGGCTGAACACCGACAGCGCGCTCGACGTGGACTATCGGGATGGCCTGCGACGATTGCGTTTGCTGGCCGGTGAGATTCTGGTGGACACCGCACGCGACCCTGCCCAGCGCCCGTTCTACGTTGATACACGCTTCGGCCGTATGCAGGCGCTGGGGACACGGTTTGCCGTGCATCTGACGGACAGCCACGTCCGCTTGAACGTCTTCGAGGGGGCGATCGCTATTCGCAACATGGCGGGCGTCACCGTGCGCGTCGAGGCCGGGCAACAGGCGCGCTTCGACGCCGATGCGACCGCACTCGACGGGGCTGCCGACCGCGCACGCGAGGCCTGGAGCCGCGGCGTAATTCTGGCCGACAACCTGTCCTTGAAAGCGCTGGTCGACGAACTGAGTCGCTATCAGCGCGGCCACATCGGCGTTGCCCCCGAGGTGGCGGAACTCACCGTCATGGGGGTGTATCCGGCCGATGATCTGGACCGCGCACTGGCCATGCTGGCGCGCAACCTGCCGATTCAAGTGCGGCAGACCTTGCCGTGGTGGACCTCCATCGACGCGCGCTGAAGACCTCCCCGGCGAAATCCGTCTTCCCGCGCTGGCCAGAAATTTTTTCATCGATTCAGTTCGGGTTTTTCGATCTCGTCCGATTAAGCAGATGAGAGAAGTGCAGATCGGCAGTCGGCTCGACGTACGCGATGGCCTCCCTCTCCTTGTTCACATCTTCATCTGAGGGATTCCGTCCTATGTCTTGCCGTCGTGCCCGCCGTGGCGCCGCTACTGCGTCTATTGCCTTGTTCTCGCCATCCTTGAATCCTGCGCACCAGCGCAAACCACTTCGTGGCGAGCCAGACTTTGCCAAGCGGCCGACGGTGCTTGCGCTGCAACTGGCGATGGCCGGACTGATGCTCGGCGCGACCGTGTGGACGGCGGATGCCCGCGCGCAGAGCAGTGCGGGGTCATCAAGCCAAGCCGCCAATCCGCTTCGCCAATATCGCATCCCTGCCGGCCCGCTTACCGCCACGTTGAACCGGTTTGCAGAAGAAGCGGGCATCTTCCTGACGGCGCCGGGGGCGCTTACCCAGGGCAAGACCACCCCTGGCTTGCAGGGCACCTATGGCGTAGGTGCTGCCTTCAATGCCTTGCTCGCAGGCACGGGCTTGCAGGCGGTGCAGCAGGTAGACGGCGCCTATTCGCTGCGAGCTGCTCCGCCCGCCTCGCGCACATCACCCGTCATCAGTGCGCTGCCCACGGTGACCGTGAGTGCCGAGTCCGCGCACAGCCGCCCGGTCAGCCAAGGTAGTGGTTCCTATACCGTGGCCGGCCCGACGCGGTCTGCAACAGGTCTGGGGTTGTCGCTGCGCGACACCCCGCAATCCGTCACCGTGATCTCGCGTCAGCGGATCGAGGACCAGGGCCTGCGCACCGCAGAAGAAGCGCTCGCCAACACCACCGGGGTCAGCCTTTACCAGGGCGACAGTGACCGTTCGCTGCCTTACTCGCGTGGCTTCCGGCTGGAGAACTATGTGGTCGATGGCGTTTCCTACACCGGAAACAACAACCTGGCCGACCATCTCACGTCTTTGGCCATGTATGACCGGGTCGAGATCATTCGAGGCCCGACGGGCCTGGTGTCGAGCTTCGGCGACCCGGCAGGGGTGCTGAGCTTCATCCGCAAGCGCGCCACCAGCCGCGTGCCGACGGGCAGTGCCGAGCTCACGCTTGGACGCTGGAAAAGCGTCAATCCAGGCTTCGACGTATCGACGCCCTTGAACCAGGAAGGCAGCGTCAGGGCACGCTTTGTCGCCGACTACCTGGATGAAGACTCGTTCCTGGATCGGCACCATCGCACCCGGCAGCTGTACTACGGGACCATCGAGGCAGATCTGACCGATCGCACGACGCTCACGCTCGGCGTCGACTCAGGATCGAATCGAATCAAGGGGGTCACCTTCGGATCGTTCCCATCACGCTTCACCAACGGTGTGGCAGTTCCGCTTGGCCGCGGGGCATCGTCGGCGCCGGAATGGGCGTATTGGGAGAATGAAAGCCTGAATGCCTTTGGCCGCATCGAACATGAATTCGACAACGGCTGGCATGGTGAAACCACGCTGCAGCTTCAGCGTAGAAGCTGGGATGCCGAGATGATGTATCACATCAATCGCGGCCTGAACCAGCAGACCGGTCTGGGCTTGTCGCCCCTGATCGAGAAGGAGCGCAACCGGGGGCGCGAGGCCTACTGGAATGCATCGGCGAACGGACCTTTCTCCTTGTTCGGTCGCAAGCACGAATTGAACGTGGGCGTGTCGGCATCGCGGAAGTGGACCCAGCGAGACTATTACGGCGGTGTCGCCGCCGAGCCCATTGGCAGCATATACGAATGGGATGGCAGCTATGCCTACCCGTCGGCATGGCGGCTCAACAGCCGGTACGACCGACGTTTGAACGTCAAGACCGCAGACGCGTTTGCGGCAGCCCGGTTTTCCTTGTCCGACGCCACGCATGTGCTTGCCGGCGGCCGCTTCAATGATTGGCGCGGCGACGTGCGTCACTTCCAGGAATTCACGCCATATGCGGCCGTGACCTACGACGTGAACGAGACCTATACGGTGTACGCAAGCTACGCCGAGCTGTTCAATCCCCAGAACTTCCGCACGGTGGACGGCGCGTATCTGGACCCGAAGGTGGGCAAGGGTTACGAGACCGGTGTGAAGGCAGAGTTTCTGGACGGACGCCTGTTTGGCGCGCTGTCGGTCTACAAAACGCTGCAGGACAATACGCCCGAAGTCATCGACGGCGGATTTGTGCGTGGCTCATCCGAGCGGGCCTATCGCGCGGTGTCCGGCGTTTCAACGCGGGGCATCGAACTCGATCTGAGCGGCCAGATTGCGGCCGGGTGGCAAGCCGGTGTCGGGCTGTCGCTGTCACGCAGCGAAGACCGTCTTGGCAAGGCCTTCAACCCGCACATTCCTGATCAGACGGCCAAGCTGTACACCACGTATCGTTTGCCGGGCGCATGGAGCCAGCTGACGGTAGGCGGCGGGGTGCGCTGGCAAAATCGCACCTACCGCGATTTCTCGAATGCCGGCACGCCGTCGCGCTTCGACCAAGGCTCGGTTACCGTCGTCGACCTAATGGCGAAATACGACTTCAATCCATCCCTGTCGGCCCAGGTCAACGTCAGCAACCTGTTCGATCGTGAGTACTACACGATGACGGGCCAGGAGGTGCATTACGCACAGCCGATGAATATCTCTGTGAAAGTGTCGGCCCGCTTTTGAAAGTTGGTGCCGTCTGCCCTCAGGCGACGAACTCTACCGTGGCAAGCACCCGGGTGTCTGCGGACTGGCGATGGAACATAAAGCGATCCTTGCCGGACCGCTTTGCCTGATACAAGGCATCGTCGGCATTGCGCGCCATGTCGGTAAATGTCGCGTCGGCCGACGCGATGCCGATGCTGACCGTCACCGGACGATTGCCCGGCAGGGTGCCGCCCGCGCGTATCTCGCGTGCCTGATTCAGAATCGACTCGGCAATATTGCGCGCGCGCGCCTCGCCGCCGTGAAGCGTCAGCACGCCGAATTCCTCGCCCCCCATGCGGCCCGCGTGGTCGGCATGCAGCAGCCGCGACAGCATTTCGCCGACCTGGCGAAGTACCTCGTCGCCTTGGTCGTGGCCAAAATGATCATTGATCTGTTTGAAACCATCGACGTCGATCATCATGAAACAGCAATCCCGCATGTCCTCGGACGTCGAGGCGGCGGCAATATCCATGATCAGCTTTCTTCTATTGCCGATCCCGGTCAGTGCGTCGCGATAGGCCAGGTCTTCCAATTCCTGGCGCAGCTGGATATTCCTGATGTGCAGTCGGCTGAAAAAGAAGTTCATCACGCATCCCAGAAAAAGGATGGAGACGATCATCAGGATCACCCAGTTCGTGTCGCCGGGAATCGGCGGCGCAGGCACGGTTCCCGCGCCAAGGATCAGGCCCGACCCGCAACTGGACAGCAGGTAGGCAAGGGTCTTTTCGTAAAGGGGGGCGACGACCAGCGCAAACGTGATGGCGGTTGAAAACGCCCAGAAATCCCGATTCGGGCTCGGCGTGATGAAGATCAGAAAGCAGCCGGCGATTATCCAGGTGTTGATGATGGAAACCGGAACCAGACGCTTCAGGTTCATGCCCAGGGGAACCGTGATGCTCAACGCCACCGCAAATCCGGCAAGCAGCGTTCTGTTGTAGTGGTAGTCCGGTGCGGCCACCACACACGCCACCACCAGAAGCAGGCATGCAAGCAGCTGCAAGCCGATGGACAGTGGTCGAATGGCAATCAGGAATTCCTGGCGAAGCACATTCATCGTGTGGAGGTATTCCATTGCGATGCCACGATGTGGACGAGGCCGGTGTGGACCGCACATGAGCGAGCGTCAGCATTCACAGAAATTTTCCCAGTCCCTTCGACGGCTCAGGCTTGGCCCACGTTCATTGCCGCGAGGATTGTAGTGCCGATCCGACGGCAGGTCTGCTGGCTGTCGCGTGCTTGTTTTTATTGGCCGATTGGCAATTCGCCTGCCATATCATCCATACCTGCCATTACCCGTTATTACCTGCCGCCATTAGCGCCATTAGCGCCATTACCACCATTACCTACCAATCAGGGTGCATGAATTTTCATGATTAATACGTCGTCGTCCATCAGCGTGCGTTTTCTTGGCATCTGTCTGGCGGTCGCTGCGCTTGCGGGCTGCGTCACCCGCAGTGAGGTGGTCGCGCCCAAGGTCGAGACCGCGGTCAATCCTGCGCAAGGCGTGCCTGTGCGCCTCGTCAAGGTTGAGGACACGCGTAACTTCCAGGTCAATCCGGCCTCGCCGTCCGCCCCATCGCTGATCGACGACAAGCTGAACGACGAAGCGATTCGTTTGCGCGCCATCGCCCGCAAACGCGATGGTCAAGGCATGGCGCTGGGCGACATCCTGGTGCCGAAAGGCCAGACTGTGTCGACGCTGACCGAGACCGTGGTGGCGCGCGCCTTCCGCGAGAGCGGTTTCCGGGTGGTGGCTGCCAACGACGCCCACTACGCAAGTGCAGTGCCGGTCACGGTGCGCATCAACAAGCTCTGGGCCTGGGTGGAAATGGGCGCCGTGCCGGTTGTGTCGTCCAACTACGAGGTGGTGCTTGCCGGTCCGATCGCGCCCCTGCAACAGGGTCTGACGGTCAACGGCCAAGTCAAGGAAACCGCACCGGTCGTGACCGAGAGCGTGTGGTCGGGCATCATCAGCAAGTCGCTGGAAGACATGTACAGCAACCTGAAGACAAAACTCTCGGCCGGCAAGCGTTAAGCGGTTCAGCCTGGATGTTCAACCCGATGACGCGCTTGGTTGGCGCGTCCTCGGGCGCACCGCTCCATCTGCATCACAGTAGGTATTCAAATCCCATGAAAAATTTCTTGTCTTCCATCGGTGCGCGCGTGCTTGGTGCATGCCTGCTGGCCGCCGCATTGAGCGGATGTGTCAGCACCCGCGATGTCGTGGCACCCCGTGTCAACACGGCCGCCAATCCCGCACAAGGCATGCCGGTTCGAATCAGCAAGGTCGAGGATCTGCGCCTCTTCCAGATCAAGCCCGCATCGCCGGTTACCCCGTCGCTGATGGATGACCAGATATCCAACGAGGCAATCCGCGTCCGCGCGTTCGGGCGCCAGCGCAATTCCTACGGCATGGCCTTGGGCGATGTGCTGTTGCCCGAAGGCCAGACGGTGGCCGGCCTGGTGGAGACCGTGGTGGCGCGATCGCTGCGGGAAAGCGGTTATCGCGTGGTGTCTGGCAACGACGCCGACTACGCACAAGCCAAACCGCTCGTCGTCCGCATCGACAAGCTGTGGACATGGCGCGACCTGACGGCATTCAAGGGCGGGCTGGTCACCAACTACGAAGTGGCAGTGACCGATCCGACCGCGCCGTCGCAGCAGACCTTGGTGGTCACTGGCGATATCAAGGCCGACCCCTGGAGCGCGGGGGATGAAGGGCAATGGGGATACGCCTTGCGTGTGGGACTGGATGAAATCAGCGCGAAGCTGAAGGCAAAGCTGCAGGCTGCCAAGCGCTGATTCTGCTTGCGGCAGAAATGAAAACAGCCCGGAAAACGCATATCAAGATTGCGTTCTCCGGGCTGTTGCACAACTGCGTTCAGTGGCTGTCTTCGATATTCAGAATCTTCCCAAGGCCCAGGAAGTAATTGGCGAAGGCCAGCACGCTGGCCGTCACTGCAATGTAGATGACCGACAGTGCCGCCAGGGTGGGATCCGCATACTCGCGCACGTAGTTGTACATGGCGACGGGCAAGGTTTGCGTGGCCTGCGTCGTCACGAACAAGGATGCAGTGAATTCGCTGAAGGACATGATGGCGGCGAACAGCCAGCCACCGAAGAGGCCCGGCGCCAGCAGCGGAATCGTGACGGTGAACAGCACCTTCACGGGCGATGCGCCCAGGCTGGCGGCCGCTTGTTCCAGCCGCGAATCCAGGTTCTCCATCGACACGTAGACGCTGCGCAGCACGAAGGGCAGCACCAGCATCACATGGCACAGGATGACGGTGCCGTATCCGCGTTGCATCGAGGTCTGCGACACCAGGATCAACAGGCCCAGGCCCAGCGTGAAATGCGGCACGACCAGCGGCGAATGCAGAATCGCCAGCAAGGTGTCCTTGCCGGCGAAATCCAGCCATTTCACGGCGATTGCCAGGCCGGTGCCGATCACCAGGGCCAGGGTCGACGACCAGCCGGTGATGACCATGCTGGCGCGAAAGCCTTCCTGGAAATCCGGGTAGCTGAACACGCGTGCAAACCAGGTTACCGACCAGGACTGCGGCGGAAATGAAATGATCGCTTTCTCGTTGAAAGCGGCGATCGTGACCACCACCACCGGCAGCAGCACGAAGGCCAGCAGCAGGGCAATCAACACCGGGCCCGCCACACGCAGGGGCAAGGGCAGGGAACTTTGAATCTTCATCTCAATGGCCTCCGATTGCCTTCAGGCGTTTGGTGAAGAAACCCAGCACGAACAGCGAGACCGCGGTCAGCACCAGGCCCATCACGCTCAGGCTTGCCGCCAGCGGAAAATTCATCGAAGAAAAACCGAGTTGGTAGACCAGCGTCGACACCGTCGGCACGCGGCCGCCGCCAATCATCTGCGGCGTGGCAAACGCGCTGAAGGTCCACGCGAACGAGGTGGTGATGCTGGCCAGAATGCCGGGCATCGACAAGGGCAGGGTAACGGTCAGGAAGACCTTGATCGGACCAGCGCCCAGGCTTTGTGCTGCTTTTTCGAAATCCCGGTTGATGTGGGAAATGGCCGTGGCGAGCATCAGCACCACCACCGGGATCGTTACGTGCACCAGGGCCACCAGCACGCCCAGATGCGTGAACATCAGGGCCAGCGGCGAGTCGATCACACCCAATGCGCGCAGCGCACCGTTGATGAAGCCGTTGCTGCCCAGCACCGCAATCCACGAGTAGGTCCGGACGATTTCACCCAGGAACAAAGGCGTGATCGACACCACCAGGATGAAGGACTTCAGCGCCCGGCTTTGCACGCGCACCAGCGCATAGGCCAGCGGGTAGGCCACCAGCAGCGAAAACACCGTGGTTTCCACGCTCAGCAGCAAGGTGTTCGAGAACGCGTCGAAGTAGATCGACTTGCCCATGCCGGTGAAGTTGGCAAAGGTGAATCCACCCACGTCCAGCGAGCCGGGAATGAAGGCCCGGAAACTGAATTGCAGCACGGCGATCAATGACACGGCAATGCACGCCGCAACAATGACGGATGGGGATACCAGCCAGGCCCGTAGTTGGGAGCGCATGCCTAAACCTTGTATCAGATGCTCAATGGGCAAGGGAGGATGAACGCGGAAAGCCCGCGAACATCCTCCCTCGATGACCTGCCCTCAGGTCAGTTCATGATGTTTTCGGTGAACCACTTGCGCCATTCGGCGGTCTTTTCGGCGCGCAGCTTGTTGTCCACCACGATGGCCTGGGTGTCCCACTGTTCCTTGGTGGTGAACACGCCTGGCAGGGCGGCGTCCTCGGCAGACACGGTGGCGTTGTCGATCACCGGGCTGGCTTTCTTGGACGCCACGATCTTCGACTGCACTTCCGGCGACAAGGCGATGTTCATGAACTTGTAGGCGAGGTCTGCCTTGGTCGTGCCTTTCATGATGCCCATGGAGTCGACACCCAGCACGGCCCCTTCCTTGGGCATGGCGACCTTGATCGGCACGCCCTGGCTGGCCATGTGATAAGCGTTCATCGACAGGATGACCTGCACGGGGGTTTCACCCGTGGCGATCAGCTGCTGGGAATTGGCGTCGTTGGTGTAGAAGGCCTTGAAGTTGGGTTTGAGCGCCTTCAGCTTTTCCTGGCCCTTTTCCCAGGTGGCGGCGTCCCCACCCGACAGCATGGCGGACACGGCGATCAGGTGGCTGGGGTCGAAGTCGGGGGCGGCGATCTTGGCTTTCAGCGCCGGGTTCCACAAGTCGTTCCAGCTGTCGAGCTTCACGCCGGCCGGCAGCAGGTCGGGGCGGTAGCCGATCGAATACACATAGGCCCAGCTGCCGATGTGATACGGGCTGATCTTGGCGCGCTCGACCAGGTGGCTGTAGTTCGGAATCTTGCTGGTATCGAGCGTTTCGAACAGGTTGCCGCTGACGTACAGCCAGCCTACGTGGGAGGTCGTGAAGGTGATGTCGCTTTCGGGCGTGGTGGCCAGCTTGGCCTTGTTCAGACGATCGATGGTGCCGCCGGTCACGTACTTGACCGGGACGCCGGTCTGCTTGGTGAACTCCTTGCCGATGTTCTCGTCGATCAGGTCACGGAAACTGCCGCCCCAGGTGCTCACTACCAAGGCGTCCTGCGCCCAGGCGCCAGGTGCGGCAAGCGCGGTGGACAGCGCGCACAGAGTCAAAAGCTTGCGGATCATTTACAGGCCCCAATCGAAAAGTTGAACATCGGCGATCAATGACTGGATGATGTGAAAACCGCCGGTGTCGGCCAAGTCGCCTTTTACGTAGGGGTGCCTCGTATTTCCCAAATGGCACAGCGCGTCGGTGCAGACGATCATGCTGAGGCGCTCATTGCCGCGCAGTCCTTGCCCTTCACGGCACCGATTGCGCCAATGTTTCAGTCATCTTTCCCGTCATTGGCGACCGACCCATGAAGCACACCCGCATCCGTCCGTTCAACACGAAAAAGACCTATCCCGAGCAAAAGCTCGACAACGACCTGTGCCAGGCCGTGGTGGCACGTGGTCGCACCGTCTTCCTGCGTGGACAGATCGGCCAGAACATCGATACCTCGGAAAGCGTGTGCATCGGCGACGTGACCGGCCAGACCGAGCAGGCCATGGCCAACATCGCCACGCTGATGAAAGAAGCCGGCGGCGAGCTGGAAGATATCTGCAAGGTCACCATCTACATCGTCGACCCGCGTTACCGCGAGGCGGTCTACCTGGTGGTGGGAAAATGGCTGAAGGGCGTGTTCCCGGTCTCCACCGGCATCGTCGTGTCGGCCCTGGCACGCCCCGAGTGGCTGGTGGAAATCGACGCCACGGCCGTCATTCCTGACTGAACTTCCCGACTGAACTTCCTGACTGAACCTCCTACGCACATGCCATGACCTTTTCCATCATTGCGCGCTGCCCCGCCACCGGTCAGTTCGGTGCGGCGGTGGCGTCGTCCTCGCCTGCGGTCGCAGCCCGTTGCGTGCGCGGGCGCAAGGGCCTGGGCGCTGCCGCCAGCCAGAACATCACCGACCCGGACCTGGGTCCGCTGGCGCTGGATCTGCTTGCCCAGGGACTGAGCCCGGAAGACGCACTGCGCGAACTTCAGAAGCGTCCTTTCATCGACTACCGCCAGTTGATGCTCATCGACGCGCACAACCCGCCGGCGATCTTCACCGGCGCGCTGGCGCTGGGCACCTTGGCAAGCGTGGTCGGCACGCACGCCGCCTGCGCCGGCAATATGCTGCGCACGCGTGACGTACCCCAGGCCATGCTGTCGGCCTTCGAGGCGGCAGAAGGTTCGCTGGCCGAGCGCTTGATGCAGGCCATGCTGGCCGGGCAGGCTGCCGGCGGCGAAGAAGGCCCCGTGCATTCGGCTGGCCTGCTGGTCTATGGCGAGCAGAACTGGCCGGTCGTCGACCTGCGCCTGGACTGGGTGGAAGACGATCCGGTACAAGCGCTCTACGCCACCTGGAAGGTCTACGAGCCCCAGATGGACGCCTACATCACGCGGGCGCGCGATCCGCGGGCGGCACCCAGCTTCGGCGTACCCGGCGACCTTTGAGCTTGCCGGCGGGTTCTTCCGCCGGGCCAACGCCCCTCGGTATCCCTGCCTTCAAGCGGCGAATTGCCGTCGCTATACTTGAGCGCTCGCCCTCGTCGCCAGCCTTGCCTTCGGCACTGGCGCTCGAGTTGGGGCCGGTGGATGCCTTCGCTTTCGCCCCCTCCACCGCGTCGTTATGGTCACCCCATGCTCAATCGCATTTCCTTGCGCCAGATGGAGTATTTCGTCGCCACGGCGAAGCACGGCAGCATTGCTGCGGCGTCTGCGCAAATCCACATTTCATCGCCGTCGATTTCCGCCGCGATTGCCCATATCGAGATCGAGCTGGGCGTGCAGCTCTTCGTGCGCCATCCGTCCAAGGGTTTGGGGCTGACGGCGACCGGCACCCTGGTGCTGCGCCAGTGCGAAGAAGTGCTGGAACGCTCGTCCCGCCTGTACGACATCGCCCTGGATTCCAGCAGTGCGATTCAAGGGGTGTTGCGGGTCGGCAGTTTCCAATCCCTGACCGCGATGATCGCGCCGGAAGTCATTTTCGGGTATGCGCGCGCCTTCGACAAAGTCGAGATGCACATGGTCGAAGGCGACCAGGAAATCCTGATGGCCAAGCTGCATGCGCTGGAGATCGACCTGGCGATCACCTATGACCTGCACCTGGGTGACGACATCGAATTCGAGAGCCTGGCTACCTTGCCGCCTTACGTGCTGGTCAGCGAACTGCATCCCCTGGCCGAACAAAGCGCCGTGACCTTCGAAGAACTCGCCCCGCTGCCCTTCGTGCTGCTGGATCTGCCGATGAGCCGGGACTACTTCACCTCGCTGTTTGCCAAGGCTGGCGTCACGCCGAACATCACGGCGCGTTCACGATCGGAAGAAGTCGTCCGCTCGCTGGTGGCCAATGGCTATGGCTATGCGATCTTCAATGTGCGGCCAAAATCCAATCTATCGCTGGACGGAAAGCGCCTGGTGCGTGTTCGCCTGGCCGGCACACATCGGCCCATGCTGCTGGGCATGGCAACCTACAAGGCCATGAAACAGTCCCGGCTGACAGGTGTGTTCATGGAACGTTGCCGCGCCTACATTTCCGAGCAGTACATCCCGGGCATGAGCGCGGCAAGCTTCTTCGATCCGCACATGCTGGGGTCTTGAGACAATGGCCCGCCAAGACATGACTTGACGGGCCAACGGTTCAGACCTTCTCGTAGTTCATGTACGCGTCCTGCAAGGCAATGTGGTCGGCAATGTACTTCGCGTCGTGCCACACCCCATAGATGAACGAAGATGCGCGATTGACCAGGTTCGGCAGGCCCAGGAAATAGATGCCGGCCTCGGCCGAGATGCCACGCTTGTGGAAGGGTTCGCCTTTCTCGTCGAAGGCATCTTCGATCTGCAGCCAGCCGAAATCGAAGGTGAAACCGGTTGCCCACAGAATGGTGGTGACGCCGGCTTCAGCCAGGTCCAGGCGCATGATCGGGTTGGTCAGACAGTCGGGGTCGGGCAGCAGATTCCAGGCCTCGGGCTCGGGCGGGAAGGGCAGGCCATTGCGCTCGATGTAGGCGTCTGCGTCGCGCAGCACATCGAAGTAGGCCTGGTCGCCTTCGGCCACGTTCTTGGCCAGACCGGGCTCGAATTCAAGCACGCCATCCTGGTGGGACTTGGTCAGGCCGACCAGCTTGATGCCTGCGTGCGCAAGCCGGCGGAAGTCCACCGTCTTGCCGCCTTCGTAGCCGCTGACCGCAAAGGCCACGTGCTTTTTCTTGGGCTTGATCTTGACCTCGTCCCACAGGCCCAGCGCACCCAGCCACCACACATAATCCCGGCCACGATACGAACGCGGCGGGCGGTAATGCTCGCCCACCGACAGGTAGACGGTCTTGCCCGCCTGGCGCAGTTCCTCGGCAATCTGTGAGCCTGACGCGCCAGCACCCACCACCAACACTGTGCCTTCTCTGAGCTGGCCGGGGTTCTTGTAGGTGGACGAATGCAGCTGCTGGATGGCGTCCGTTTCCGGCACGATCTTCGGGTAGGCCGGCCGCTGGAAGGGACCGGTGGCCGCGACCACCCGGGTGGCCTCGATGATGCCTTCCGAGGTGGTCACCTTGAAGCCCGGACGCCCCACATGGCGTTCCACCTGCTTGACCTCTACGCCGGTGCGGATCGGCGCCTTCAGCATTTTGGCGTAGTCCTCGAAATACTGGGCCATGCGCTCTTTGGGCGGGAAGGTGTCTTGCGTGACCCCTTCGAACTCCAGCGTGGGAAAGCGGTCGTGCCAGGCCGGGCCATTCGCCACCAGCGAGTCCCAGCGCTCCGAGCGCCAGCGTTCTGCAATGCGGCTGCGCTCCAGCACGATATGCGGCACCCCCATCAGCGCCAGGTGCTCGCTCATTGCGATGCCCGCCTGGCCAGCGCCGACAACCAAGGTGTTGATTTTTTCCACAGACATTTGAGTTCCTAAAGATGATCGCCCTTGATCTGTCTCGGCACAGCACAGGCACCGTCAAGACATCAATCGTCGATCGCAGCAATTCTGGTGAAGCTGTCTCGCTTTGAGAACCTTGTTTTTCGAACTCAGGACTTAGGAAAAAGCAAAGTGGGTATTTCGTTTTTTCCGAGGGGCCGCATCAATTTCCGCAAATGCGCGTTTTCGGCGCTTTGCCTTAAGGTGTCCGGAGTTAGCAGACCCGTCCCGTGACCAGGTGTCCGGCATGTTCCTCAATTTCCGTGATGCCTATCAGTGATGCCCATGAGCGCCGTCAACGCCGATCCCGCAGTGCAAGCAAGCTCGCCGTTTTCGCAGGCCGATACCGCCGTCAGCCTGGAACGCGTGGTCAAGAAATACCGTGACCAGACGGTGCTCCACGAGCTGTCGCTGAAGATTCGGCGCGGCGAGTTCCTGACGCTGCTGGGCCCCTCGGGCTGCGGCAAGACAACACTGCTGAACCTGATCGCAGGCTTTGCGGAAGCCGACAATGGCGAGGTCTTCATCGACGGCCAGCCGGTCACGAGCGAGCCCCCGCACAAGCGGCAGATCGGCATCGTGTTCCAGAACTACGCGCTGTTTCCGCACATGAATGTCGAGCGCAACATCGGTTACGGCCTGCGCATGCGCGGCGTGGAAAAAGACGAGCTGGCGCAACGCGTCAAACAGGCGATGGACATGGTGCGACTCGATGGCCTGGGTCATCGCAAGCCGCGTGAACTGTCCGGCGGCCAGCAGCAGCGCGTGGCGCTTGCGCGTGCGCTGGTGATCCAGCCCAGGGTCTTGCTGCTGGACGAACCCTTCTCGGCGCTGGACAAAAGCCTGCGCGGATCGATGCAGGTCGAGATCCGCGAGATCCAGCAACGACTGGGGCTGACCACCGTATTCGTCACCCACGACCAGGGCGAAGCGCTGGCCATGTCCGACCGCATCGCGGTGATGTCCGCCGGCGCCATCCGCCAGATCGCGTCGCCCGCCGAGCTGTACCAGAATCCGCAGGACCCCTTCGTCGCATCATTCTTGGGCGACGTGAACATCCTGCCCAGCCATCTGCATGCGCAGACCGCCGCCGACATTCATCTGCGCCTGGGCTCGGGGCTGATCAGCCTGCCTCGTGCACGCCTGGTGGACGCCGCCAACACAGGCGACCGGCTGGACGTCTACGTGCGCCCGGAACACATCCGGCTTGAAAGCCTGCATGCCGGCTCGGTGCTGAGCGGCACGGTGATCAATCACGTGTTCCAGGGCGATCACATCGACACCTTCCTCGATGTCGATCTGCCGATGACGGCACGTCAGGTGGTCACGGTGCGCAGCCCGGGCCTGGGCGCGATGCAGCAGTGGCCGGTAGGCGCGGTGGCGGGGCTTGGCCTGCCTGAAGCAGGCATCAGCGTGTTCAATCCGCAGAAGTGAATGCCGCAGCCGGGGCGTTTGCAGGTGTGAATGCCACCACCGTACATCCATAAAAGTGACCAAGACCACCGTGACTGCATTCCTCCCCATGACATCGCTCCCCACCACCATGCAGGGCATCATCGCCCGCGAGCCCGGCGATGCCAGCGTGCTGGTGCTGGCCGAGCGCCCGATGCCCGTGCCCGGCGCAGGCGAAGTCCTGCTGCGCGTGCTGGCGGCGGGCATCAACCGCCCCGACATCATGCAGCGCCAGGGCATCGCCAAACCTGCACCCGGCATCACCGATGTGCTGGGCCTGGAGGTGTGCGGCGAAGTGGTGGCGTGTGGTCCCGGTGTCGACAGCAAGCTGCTCGGCCAGCGGCTGATGAGCCTGGTGCCAGGAGGCGGTTACGCACCCTGGTGCACGGCCTTGGTCGACCATTCCTTCGTGGTGCCGGGCAATCTGTCGGACGTCGAGGCAGCTGCCTTGCCCGAAGGCTTGTTCACCGTCTGGCACAACTTGTTCGAACTGGGCCGACTGGCCATGGGCGAAACGGTCTTGATCCATGGTGGCGGGGGCGGCATCGGCACGCTGGCGATTCGCATGGCCCATGCAGCAGGCGCCACGGTCATCGTCACCGACAGCGATGAAACCCGCTTTGAAGAATTCAAGGCCATGGGTGCCGACACCGCCATCTGCTGGCCCACCACCGACTTCACGCAGGCTTGCCTGGACCATACCGAGGGGCGCGGCGCCGACGTGGTGCTGGACATCGTTGGCGGCCCCTACGTGCGCCGCAACCTGCAGGCCATGGCCTTCGGCGGCCGTCACGTCAGCCTGTCCTTCATGCAGGGTTCGACCGTGGATGTCGAGCTGTTGACGCTGATGCAGCGGCAGATCAGCCTGCATTCGTCGACCATGCGTCCGCAAAGCCATTTCGAGAAGACGCGGATGGCAAACAGCATCGCGCACCATGTGATGCCGCTGGTGAAAAACGGCCGCATCACGCCGCGCATCCACACGACGCTTGCGCTGGCCGATGCGTCGGCTGCACACACCTTGCTGGAAAGCGGCAAGGTGTTCGGCAAACTCGTGCTGGTGCCCTGATGATGAAGCTGCTTTTCGCCCCGACATCTCCGTATGTGCGCAAGGTCATGGTCTGCGCCCACCTCACGGAACAGGTCGACAAGATAGAACTGCTCGACAGTGCGGCCCATCCGGTTCGTCGCGACCCCCGCATCGCCGCGCACAATCCGCTGGCCAAGGTGCCCACGCTGATTCTGGAAAACGGCAAGGCGCTCTACGACAGCCGCGTGATCTGCGAATACCTGGCCAGCCTGGATGAGGCTGCACAGATTTTTCCCGCCACCGGCCCCGAGCGCTGGGCGGCGCTTGCACACCAGGCGCTTGGCGACGGCCTGCTCGACGCTGCGCTGCTGGCGCGCTATGAACTGACGGCGCGTCCCGAAGACGTGCAATGGCCCGCCTGGCGCGAGGCCTTGCTGACCAAGGTTGCAGCCTGCCTGGCAGAAATCGATGCCATCGCAGGTGACCTGCAGACTGCACATCCCACCATCGGCGAGATCACCCTCGGCTGCGCGCTGGGCTACCTGGACTTCCGTTTCCCCGAGCTGGATTGGCGCACGCAGCACCCGCACGCGGCCAGTTGGAACGAGTCCATTCAGTCCCTGCCGGCCATGCAAGCCACCCGTCCCCACGAAGGTTGAAATCATGAGCGAATCTCTGACGCCTCCCGCCCAGATCACCATCTGGTTTTTGAACGGTCCCAACGCCAATCTGTATGGCCTGGATGCCAACAAGAACTACGGGACGGACAGCTTCCCGGTGCTGCAGTCGCGCTGCGAGCAGAAGGCCGCATCGCTGAACGTCAGCCTGCGCTTCCTGCAGTCGAATTGGGAAGGCCAGCTGATCGACTGGATTCAGGAAGCGCGCGGCGAAGCCGACGGCATCATCATCAATGCAGCCGGCCTGACCTACAGCTCGATCCCCATTCTGGATGCCTTGATTTCCTTCCCCGGCAAGATCATCGAAGCCCACATGAGCAACATCTGGAAGCGCGAACCCTTCCGCCACCAATCCTATATTTCGAAGGTGGCCGATGGCGTGATCGCCGGCCTGGGCGGTGATGGCTATGAGCTTGCCATCGACGCCATTGCGCGCCTGGTGCGCAAGCCCGCCTGAGCTATCCGATATGAGCGCGATCGACAGCAAGCCATCTGACACCCCGTCCGGCACCCTGGTCTTCTACAGCGCCTTCGACGACTTCGAGACCTGGAAGCGCGCACTGCACGCGCAGTTGCCCAGCCTGAAGATCGTGCATTCGAGTGCCATCGAAGACCCGGCCGACATTCACTACGCGCTCGTCTGGAAGCCGCCCGCCGGCTTCTTCGATTCGATGAAAAATCTCAGGCTGATCATCAACCTGGGGGCTGGCGTCGATTCGCTGGTGCGTCGGGACGACCTGCCCGCTGGTATTCCCATCACCCGTCTGACCGACCCGCAAATGGCGCGCATGATGGCGGGCTATGTGTTGTTCGCGGTGCTGCGCCATGCGCGCGACATTCCTTTTTTCGAAGCCTCGCAGCGCGCGGGTGAGTGGAAATATCGCCATCCGCGTTCACCGGAAGCGGTGTCCGTCGCGGTGCTGGGTCTTGGGCAGCTGGGCACCAAGGCCGCCTTCGAGTTGCAGCGGCAGGGCTTCCAGGTCAGCGGCTGGTCGCGCAATCCCAAGCAGATCGAGGGCGTGGTGTGTTCGTTCGGCATGGATGCGCTGGATACGGTCATCGCCAACGCAGACATCCTGGTCGTGATGCTGCCGCTTACCCCGGAAACCCGGCAGATTCTGGACCGCCCACGCTTGCAGAAGCTGCGGCCTGGCGCGGCTTTCATCAACGTCGCCCGAGGCGAATTGGTGGACCAGGTGGCGCTCACCGAATTGCTGGCCAGTGGTCATATTGGCTCGGCCACCTTGGACGCTTTCGCCAAAGAACCCTTGCCCGCCGATGATCCGCTGTGGCGCCTGCCAAATGTGCTGATCACCCCGCACCTGGCCTCGGTTGCGCTGCCCGCATCGTCGGCAGAGCAGATCGCCGTCAACATCATGCGGGTGTCTGCTGGCGAGTCGCCCGAACACGTCATCGATCCGGCGCAAGGCTACTGATACGCGGGGCTTGGGGTCGGCAAGCGCCGCGCACCAAATCAGCTGTCCGCAGGCCCGTCCAGCATCACCCACAAACGGGCAATCCTGCCGTCCGCAAGCTCGGCCACATCGGCGCCGGTGACCGCCACCGGACCACCGCTTGCGCCAGCGTGCCAGCGCAGGTAGCCCATGCCATGGTGGCCGACCGCCGTGCCATCCGGCACGAACACAAACGTCGGCCCGAATTTCTCCAGCAGCTCGCCGGCAACCCGCGAAATAGCCGCGCGACCAGTCACCACCCCATCGGGTTCGAACATCACCGGGTCGGCCACGAACAACTCGGCTACTGCCGCATCGCGTGCAGCAGCATCGCGCTCATTGAACACGCGCTGTAGGTTGGCCTTGAGCAGGTGGTCGTAATCGGGGCCAGCTTGAATCTCGACACTCATGGAAATTCCTTGAACAGGGAAAAGGGCTCAGCCGAACTTCACCAGGTTGAGCGCGGGCAGGGGACCGCCTGGGAACTGAACCAGCTGTGCACCCAGCGCAAGCGACCCGAGGTCGATACCGAAGAAACCCAATCGATCGATCAGGCTGCCGACTTCGGCCTTGGCCTGTGCGTCATCACCGGAATAGAACAGCACGCGCTTGCCGCCCGCCTGAGCCGGGTCGGCAGCAAGCAAGGCCGCTTGCAGATGATTGAAAGCCTTGACCACCCGTGCGCCGGACACCATGTCGGCGAAGATCGCCGTAGACGTGCGGCCGCCCAGGTCTGCCGGCTTGAACAGCGGTGCTTCGATCGAATTGTTGGTGTCGACGACGATGCGTCCGCCGAAGTCGGGCAGGCCTGCCATGGCCGCCGGCAGTCTCGACCAGTTGACCGCGACGAAAACGATGTCCTTGGACGCAGCCTCTTCGCGGGTGCCGGCCGTGATGCCGGGACCGATGTCGGCGATGGTTGCGGCCAGGCTGTCGGCGCCTCGGCTGTTGGCCAGGGTGGCGGGAATGCCGTGACGGGAAAGGGTGCGTGCGATGGCGCTGCCGATCTGGCCTGCGCCGATGATGCCAATGCTGGACATGGTGGAATCCTTCGAAGTAAGTGAAGTGAGCGGGTGGGGGGATCAGGCGGACTGGCCGCCATCGACGTTCAGGGTGGCGCCGGTGATGTAGCTGGCGTCTGGACCGGACAGGAAAGCAACGGCGGCTGCAATGTCTTCGGGTTGACCGTAGCGGCCCAGTGCTGCCAGACCCTTCAAAGTGTCGGCGAACGGACCGGTCTCCGGATTCATCTCGGTGTTGATGGCGCCGGGCTGAACGACATTGACGGTGATGTTGCGTGCGCCCAGATCACGCGCCCAGCCGCGGCTGTAGGCGGCCACCGCTGCCTTGGTGGCGATGTAGTCGGCGGCGCCCGCAAAAGGAACGTGGTCGGCGCCGGTGGTGCCGATGGACACGATGCGCCCGCCGTCTGCCATCAGCGGCACGGCGGCGCGCACGGCGGTGGCCACACCCTTGACGTTGACCACCAGTTGCCGATCGAAGGCGTCCATGTCGGCCTGCGCATCATCGACCTGGCCGGTGACGAACACGCCTGCCGAATTGACCAGGATGTCGAGGCGGCCCAGCTCGGCGTGCGTCCGCTGCACCAGGGCTATCACGTCGGTAGCAATGCCTTGGTCCGCCTGAATGGCGATGACCTGTCGGCCTGACGTCCGCAGCTCTGCAGCAAGCGCTTCTGCCTTTGCCGCCGAGGCGCTGTAGCTGAAGGCGACATCTGCGCCGTCTCGCACCAGGCGCCGGACGATGGCGGCGCCGATGCCGCGCGATCCGCCGGTGACCAGGGCGACCTTGCCGGCCAGCGGTGCGGTAGTGTTGGTGGGGTTCATGTTCTTGCTCCTGCGATGTGGTGTCGATGGAGAGAGAATGAACCGATAACTACCCTGTGATTAGTCGGCAGAATTGCACTATTCTTTCAACGAATAGTTGAAGGTGAGCGCATGGAAACCCTGGCTAATCTGGAATCGTTCGTACGTAGCGCCGAGTGCGGCAGCTTTTCCGAGGCGGCGCGGCGGCTTGCCGTCACACCGGCGGCAGTCAGCCGCAACGTGGCCATGCTGGAACGCAATCTTGGCGTGCGCCTGTTTCACCGCTCCACCCGCAAGCTGGTGCTCACCGAAGCAGGCGAATCGTTTCGGCTGGCCATTGCCGGCAACCTGGAAGGCATCCAGCACGCCATCGCCGGCATCGCCATGCAGGGTGGCGAGCCTGCAGGCTTGCTCAAGGTCAGCATGCCGCCGACCTTCGGCATGAGCCATGTCCTGCCCTTGCTTCCCGGGTTGCTTGCGCGTTACCCGAACATCCGCCCGGAATGGCATTTCGAGAACCGGCCGGTCGACATCATCGGCGAGGGCTACGACGCGGCGATCGGCGGCGGGTTTGACTTGGCGCCGGGCATCATCGCGCGCACGCTGGCCCCCGCCCACATCGTGGCGGTGGCATCGCCTGCCTATCTGGCGGGCCGGATGCTGCCGGTGGACCCAGGTGGGCTGGCATCGGTGGACGGCATCGTGATGCGGGCGCCGCAAAGCGGCCGTATCCGACAGTGGGCTATGCGCAATGCGGCCGGTCAGGAAATGCTGGCGCCCTTGCCGTCGTCCGTGGTGGTCAATGATCCGGCCGCGATGCGGGCGGCAGCCTTGCTGGGCCTGGGGGTGGCGCTGCTGGTGGTGCCCGACGTGTTGCCTGAGCTTGAAGACGGGCGCCTGGTGCGCGTGTTGCCGCGCTGGTATGCGGACGCGGGCACGATCTCGCTGTATTACGCCTCGCGCACTTTGTTGCCCGCGAAGACGCGGGTGTTCGTCGACTGGGTGGTGGACGCGTTTGCCACTCAGCGACTGGCGGCGCGTTTTGCAGGCAGTCTTGGCTGACCGGATGGCGGAGCGCGTGGTTGGCAACTACATCGCCGGAAACGACTACAGCACGCTTTCCCGCATCGCATCTGAAAACGCCCGGGACAGCATGTTCAGCGGACTGTTCAAGGGATAAACCAGGTAAGTCAGAATCTCGATGCTCGGCGTGAAGGGCAGCATCGCAATGCGCCCGGCGTAGTTTCGCGCCACCAGCGGGTTCGCCAGGCTGACCCCCATGCCGCAAGACACCATGTGGCAGATGGCCGCGGCAAAGTGTGTCTCGTAGGCAAGAATGCGTTTTTCCTCGCCATCGACCTGGCAGGCATCGTCGATTTTCTTGCGCATCCCGTCGCTGGATCGCAAGGACAGGAACTTCTCTCCCGCCAGGTCCTTGGGCGTCACTGCGCGCTTGAGCGTGGCCAGCCGATGCTCGGGGTGGGTGATGCACACGCCGATATTGCGCTGCAAGACCTCATGTTCGATGCTGGTTCTATTGAAGATTTCCGACGCGATGCCGACATCGGCGTAGCCGGTCGTGACCCACTGGCAAACCGTCACCGAGTCGGTCACCTGCAGGCTGACGTCGACATCGGGGTAGGCCTGCGCGAATCGATTGATGGCCTCCGGCACCACCACCATTGCCATCGACGGCACCGACGCGATGCGAAGGCGACCCGCGCCGCGCTTGCGAATCACATTGGCCGCTTCCTCCAGACCGCGCAAGCCGGCGAAGGTGTGTTCCACGTCGCGGAAGAACACCTGTCCTTCCAGGGTGGGAATCAGCTTGCCGGCATGCCGCTCGAACAGCTTCAGGCCGATGCGTCGCTCCAACTGGCCGATCACCCGGCTGATATTGGGCTGGGAGGTATGCAGTTCCTTGGCGGCCTGGGTCATCGACAAAGACAGCATCACCGTCCGGAAGGCTTCGATCTGGCGGAAGTTAAGCATCGGTTGCTCATATCAGAAATGCATACCGTCAAGGTATATGGGAATTAGTCATATGACCAGGACTTCCCTAGAATTCATTCGAAGGCTTCCCCGATGACGACTTTCAAAGGCGACTCATGGCGCACTGCTTATGAAGATGGAACCTTTTTGGCTGGCCACCGCACCGCGATTCACTGGCGCAGCCACCGGCGAGTTGCCCAAGCGCGCCGATGTGGTGGTGATCGGCGCCGGCTTCACCGGCCTGTCGGCAGCGCGTTCGCTGGCCAAGGCAGGGGTGGATGTGGTGGTGCTGGAAGCCGATCGCATCCACGGCGAAGCGTCCGGTCGCAATGGGGGACATTGCAGTCCCGGCACCGCGCAGGGCTTTGCCGATCTGATTGGCAAATACGGCATCGATACCGCCCAGCGCTATCACCGTGCCTATGACGACGCCGTTGAATTCGTCGAGCGCGTCGTCACCGAAGAACAGATCAGCTGCGATTTCGTCCGAAGCGGAAAACTGAAGCTGGCCAGCAAGGCCAAGCACTTCCCCGGCCTGGTGCGCAACCACGACGCCATGCGCCGGCACCTGGATGCACCGGTCGACATCCTGTCTGCCTCGGAGGTCCGCAAGGAACTCGAATCCGACGTCTTCCATGGGGCATTGTTCGATCCGCGCGCTGCCCAGATGCACATGGGCAAGTTCGGCACAGGCCTGGCCATGTCGGCCGTCAAGTACGGTGCGCGCATCCACGAACATACGGCGGTCACCGGGCTGAAGCGCCTGGATGGCGATCGCCATCGCATCACCACCGCCCGGGGCGATATCGAGGCAGATCGTGTGCTGCTGGCCACCGGGCGTTCGGACCACGGCCCTTTCGAATGGTGGCAACGCCGCATCGTGCCGGTGGGCAGCTTCGTGATCGTCACCGAGCCGATTGCCGGATTGCTGGACCGCGTGCTGCCCCAACGCCGCAACTATGTCACCAGCCTGAACTTCGGCAATTATTTCCGAACTACCCAGGACCATCGCCTGGTGTGGGGTGGACGGGCGCAATTTGCCCGCAGCAATCCCACGTCCGACCTGAAGAGCGGCCGCATCCTGCGGGAAAGCCTGCAGCACCTGCTGCCCGCCATGAAGGACGTGAAGATCGACTACTGCTGGGGCGGCCTCGTCGAGGCGACTGCAGATCGCCTCCCGGGCGCAGGCAAGCAAGACGGCCTGTACTACGCGCTGGCCTACAGCGGGCACGGCACACAGATGTCGGTCTATCTGGGCGACCTGATGGCAGATGTCGTCAGAGGCATCGACCGCGCCAACCCTTGGGCGCGCGACACCTGGCCGGCCGTGCCGGGCTACGCCGGCCGCAGCTGGTTCCTGCCCTTGGCGGGCCTGTATTTCCGCTTCAAAGATACTTTCTATTGATCGGCGTCGACGCGCATTCCGGATGCGCGTCGTTGATCGAATGGGGACCTATATGCATACGACGCACGGCAGGTCCATATGAACGGTCTCGTTTTGCGAATGATCTGCCGACGCATCGGGATCGGGTGTCTGACCCTGTTCATCGTCTGCGCAGTGGTCTTCTTCATGTCCAGCATGTTGCCCGGCGACGCAGCCCAAATGGCGCTCGGCCAGGCGGCCACACCCGAAACCGTCGCGGCCCTGCGTACCCAGCTCGGGCTGGACCAGCCTCTGGTGCTGCGCTTCTTAACCTGGCTGGGGCACTTCGTCACGGGTAACTTCGGCATTTCCTACGCGGGCGGCATGCCGGTCAAGGACATCGTCGCGCCGCGCATCCCCAACTCGCTGATGCTGGCGGCGGCAGCGACCGCCACCTCGGTGCCGATTGCGCTCTTTCTGGGCATCGTCTCGGCCATGTACCGGGGAACGCGGCTGGACCGCGTGATCGGCATCGGCACCATGTCGATCGTCGCCGTGCCGGAATTTCTGGTGGCGACCCTGGCGGTCCTGGTATTTGCGGTGAAGCTGCGCTGGATGTCGTCGCTGTCGCTGGGGGCAGACCTGTCGACCGTTGCCGGCTTCTTCAAAGCCTACGGCTTGCCGGTGCTGGTGCTGTGCTGCGTGGTGGTGGCGCAGATGGCGCGCATGACACGTGCCGCGCTCATCAACCAGCTTGATGCGGCCTACGTCGAGATGGGCGTGATCAAAGGCCTGCGGCCAACACGAATCGTGTTGCGTCACGCCTTGCCCAATGCCATCGGCCCGATCGCCAACGCGATGGCGCTCAGTCTGTCCTATCTGCTGGGTGGCGTGATCATCGTGGAGACCATCTTTTCCTACCCGGGTCTGGCAAGCACCCTGGTCGATGCCGTCAGCAACCGGGACCTGCCGGTCGTGCAGTTCTGCGTCTTGTTCTTCAGCGCCTGCTATCTGTTGCTGCTGTTGATCGCCGACATTTTCACGATCGTCTTCAATCCAAAGCTGCGCTGATCATGACGAAAATTCTGCGTATACCCAGCGCGTGCGGACGCTTTTTTCTTTCCTTGTCGGTGTCCGGGCGCATCGGCCTGGGCATATCGCTCTTCTGGATATTCATCGCCGTATTCGGCCCCTGGATTGCACCTTACGGCGCCACCGACTTCACTGACGGCCCGACCTTCGGCCCCTTGACGCTGGCCTACCCGATGGGCACCGACTACCTGGGGCGTGACCTGTTGAGCCGGGTGCTGCTGGGCGCGCGGTTCTCGATCGGCCTGGCGCTGGTTGCCACCTTGCTGGCCAGCACCTGCGGCACCTTGCTTGCCTTGATTTCCACCGTCATCGGCGGCTGGATCGACGAGAGCCTGAGCCGCCTGATGGATTCTCTGCTGATCCTGCCCAGCAAGATCCTCGCGCTGCTGATGGTGGCCATCTATGGTTCGTCGCTGCCTGTGCTGGTACTGACCGCCGCGGTGACCTACATGCCGGGGGCATATCGCATTGCACGGTCGCAGGCGCTTGGCCTGAACGAGATGGAATACGTGATGGTGTCGCGGCTCAATGGCGAGAGCAGGATCTACCTGGCTTGCAGAGACATTTTGCCGAACATGATCCATCCGATGATGGCCGACTTCGGCTTGCGCTTCGTCTACAACGTGCTGATGTTGAGCAGCCTGAGTTTCCTGGGCCTTGGCGTGCAGCCGCCGGACGCCGACTGGGGCTCGCTGGTGCGCGAGAACCTGTCGGGCCTGTCCTCGGGGGCGCCCGCCGTGCTCATGCCCGCTGTTGCCATCGCGACGCTGACCATCGGCGCCAATCTCTTCATTGACAGTCTGCAAGCGCGCAGGCGCGCAGGCTGAGGGAGCTACGAATGAGCACACCGCTGGTCGAGGTCGCCGGTCTGCACGTGCTTGCCCTGGGCGCAAACCGCCAGGAGACAAGCATCGTCAAAGACGTGACATTCACCATCAACAAGGGCGAGGTGCTTGCGCTGATCGGCGAATCCGGGTCCGGCAAGACCACCATCGCACTGACGCTACTGGGCTACGCCAAGCCGGGCTGCCGGATTGCGGCAGGCAGCATTCGTGTGGGTGACATCGATGTGGTGGGCGCCTCGCGGCGCGACTTGTACAAGCTGCGCGGCTCGCGCGTCGCCTATGTGGCGCAGAGCGCGTCGGCATCGTTCAATCCCTCGCTGCACATCATGGATCAGGTGATCGAAGGGGTGTGCGTGCACGGCATCATGGACCGCAAGCGCGCCCGCAAGAAAGCCGTCGCGCTGTTCCGGGCGCTGGCCTTGCCGTCGCCCGCGACCATCGGCGATCGTTATCCGCATCAGGTGTCGGGCGGACAGCTGCAACGGCTGATGGCAGCCATGGCGCTGATGTCCGATCCGCAAGTCGTCGTGTTCGACGAACCCACAACCGCGCTCGACGTAACCACGCAGATCGAGGTACTGGGTGCGTTCAAGCACGCGATCAAGTCGCTCGATATCAGCGCGGTGTATGTGTCGCATGATCTGGCGGTCGTGTCTCAAGTGGCCGACAAAGTACTGGTGCTGAAGGGTGGCGAGGTGCAGGAGCAGGGCGAGGTGGTCAAGATCATCGAGTCGCCATCTCACCCCTATACCCGCAGCCTGATGTCGGCCGCTACGCCGGTCTCCCGGCTGTCGGCCGACGATGCCTCGCACGCCGCCAGTCAAGCGCCGTTGCTGGAGATCACCGGCATGACGGCGGGCTACGGCAAGCGCGATGCGTCGGGTGTGCCGGCCTTGAAGATCCTGGACAACATCAACCTGGTGGTGCGGCGCGGCACCACCATGGGCGTGATCGGGGAGTCGGGCAGCGGCAAGTCGACGTTGGCTTACGTGATCGCAGGCCTGCTTGCGCCGGCAACGGGAAAGATCGTCTTCGACGGTCAGCCCTTGCCGGGCAGGTCGGTCGACCGCGACAAAGACCTGTATCGGCGCATCCAGCTGGTGTTCCAGAACGCGGACAAAGTATTGAACCCGTCGCATAGTGTTGGCGAGATTCTGGCGCGGCCGCTCAAGCACTTTTCGCGTTGTGCCGATGCCCAGATCAGCACCCGCGTGGCCCGGATGCTGGACATGGTGAAGCTGCCTGCATCCATGGTGAATCGGCGTCCGGCGGAATTGTCCGGCGGGCAAAAGCAGCGGGTGAATCTTGCCCGCGCCCTGGCGGCCGAGCCAGAGCTGATCATCTGCGACGAAGTGACTTCGGCGCTGGATACCGTGGTTGGCGCAGCCATTCTGGATTTGCTGGTCGAGCTGCGCCGCGAATTGCAGATGACCTACATCTTCATCAGCCACGACATCTCTACTGTCAGGACGACGTGTGACGAGATCACGGTTTTGTACCAGGGACGCAAAGTCGATGCCTGCGATCGCGAGGACCTGATCGGGCAGCCGCGCCATGCCTACACCGACCTGTTGATCGACTCGGTGCCCGAACTTCGACGAGGATGGCTGGAAGAAGCGACTGCGCGCATGCGGGCACGTCAGGAACAGCTGGCCGGCTCACACTGAACAATATCGGCCAAAGGGCTGGGTCCGGTATGCAAGCGGCCCAGCCTTTTCATTGCAGCGCTACCCCATCACGCGCGCCAGATCGACTCGGCAACCCGGTAGCCCATGTTCATGCCCGAAGGATTGGGCACATAGCCCCGGACTTTCTTCGATACGCCGTCCAGGATGGCGGTGAACACGGGGATGATGGTTCCCGAGCTTTCATGCGCCAGGGTCTGGATGTCGCCATAAATGGCCTTGCGCCTGGCGAAGTCGCTTTCGGCGCGTGCCGAATCCAGCAGTTGATCCAGCTTCGGTTCCTTCCAACGTGCTTCGTTGGTGGCCGAGGTGGAGCGATAGAACAGGTCGAAGATCATGCCGACGTTGGGCCGGTTGTTGATGGAGCCATAGGTCATCGGATACTTGGTCCAGTACGTCGACCAGTAGCCGTCCGTTGGCACCTGCCGGATCTTGAAGTTGAAGCCTACCTTCGCACCGAAGTTCTGCAGGAACTGGGCGCCTTCAACCGAGGTCGCGATGCCCGGCTGGCAGATGACTTCCATGGTCGAGCCGGCCAGCCCGCTTTTCTGGATGTGGAACTTGGCCTTGTCCAGGTCGAAGGGCCGTTGGGGCAATCCTTCCAGGAAATACGGGTCCCACGGGGCGACGGGATGGTCGTTGGCAATCGCGCCGTAGCCCTGCATCACGCTGTCGAGCATGCGCTTGCGGTCCTGCATGTAGCGAACGGCCGCGACGAAATCCGGGTTGCCCGCGGTGGCGTTGTCCTGGCGCAGGATCAGGTCGGTATACAGCGCCAGTTTGTTCACCACCAGGCTGACGTTGTTGCTGGATTCGATCTGCTTGGCATACCGCGTTTCCACCAGCGAGCAGATATCGATATCGCCGGACAGCACGGCATTCACGCGCGCGGCATTGTCGGTCACGCCGAAGATCTCGACCGAGTCCAGATGCGGCAGGCCGGTCTTCCAGTAATTGGGATTGCGCTTTGCAGAGAACTTGTTGCCGGGCACGAATGCATCGATCACATAAGGCCCGGTGCCCACAGGTTTGCTGAAATCCGTGGTGCCGTTTTTGATGATCAGAAAATAGCTGCTGCCGAGTATCGACGGGAAGTCAAAATCCGGCTTGGAGATGACCAGCGACACCTCGTATTTGCTCAAGGCTTTTATCTCGGTGAATCCGCTGGCAATCGCAATGGCTTTCGATGCCGTGGCGGGGTCTTTTTGGCGCGCCAGGGAATACACGACATCCTCGGAAGTCAGCTCGGACCCGTCGTGGAAATTGATGCCCTTTTTCAGCGTGATGATCCACTTCGCGCCATCGGTACTTTCGATCCGTTCGGCAAGGGCCATGTCCGGCACCATCGACGCGTTGAATTCCGTCAACGCATTGAACAGGCAGAACTGCTTGGTGTAGTCCCCCGAGTGCGCGCCCTTGGCCGGGTCAAGCGTGTCGGATACCGAACTGTTCTGCACCGCAATCTTCACGTGCCCCCCTTTCTTCGGGGTTTCCTGCGCCCATGAAAGCCCGGGAAGATGGGCCAGTGCACCAGCGGTCGTGCACATGGAAATAAAGCCTCGTCTGCTGGTTTGCATGGTCTTTCCCCTGGTTTGCGCTGAGATTGGAACGGCAGCCGGTATAGGCCTCAATTCAGTCTATGGGCGATTCGAGATGCACTCCAATACGCATCTTTCGACCCACCATGCATTTTTCATATGACCTTGGCGGGCTGACGCGTCATATCAAAAAAGTATGTCATCCCGGCGGATAAGAATTTGTCATATGACCGGGCAGTTCCTACACTCAGTCGGAATCACCACAAACGCTGGCAACCAAGGTAGGCAACGATGGGCTTGAGAATCGGGGTAGACATCGGCGGATCGTTCGCCGACTTTGCGGTGCTGGACGAGTCGACGCTGACGATTCGCACGCTCAAGGTGTTCTCCCGGCCAGACGACCCGGGAAGCGAAGTGCTTGCCGGCATGTCGCAGCTGACCGAGCGCTACGGCATCGAGCCCAAAGAGGTGTCCTACTTCACGCACGGCACGACGGTGGGCGTCAACGCCGTGGTGCAGCGCAAGGGGCTGAAGCTCGGGCTGATCACCACGCGTTATTTCGAAGACGTGCTGGATATCGCGCGTCTGAAAATCCCTGACATGTATCACCTCAAGTCCAAGCGGCCTGCGCCGCTGATCACGCGGGACCGCGTGGTGGGGGTGGTCGAACGCATGGCGGCAGATGGCAGTGTCGATACGCCGGTGGACGAAGCAAGCGTGCTGGCCGCCGCTGAAGCACTGCGGGCTGCAGGCTGCGAAGGCATCGTGGTGTCGCTGCTCCATTCCTACCGCAACCCCGCGCACGAACAGCAGGTCAAGGCCTTGGTCCAGTCCGCCATCCCAGGCATGTTCGTATCGTGTTCGCATGAAGTGTGGCCCATCATCCGCGAGTACGAACGCACGCTGACGGCAGTCATTGGCGGCTATGTACAGCCGCGTGTCTCGCACTACCTGACCAGCCTGCAGGCGGCCTTGAAGCAGGCCGGGGTTGGCGTCGATCTGAAGGTCACCAAGTCCAACGGTGGCGTGATGAGCGCCGAGTACGGCAAGAACAATTGCGTGCAGATGATCCTCTCGGGCACGGCGTCCGGCGTGATCGGCGCCGCCTACGTATCGCAGCAATGCGGCATCAAGCGCTGCATGAGTCTGGACATCGGCGGCACCACCGCCGACATGGCGCTGATCATCGACGGCGAGCCGCAGTACGCGACGGGGGAATACATCGGTGACTTCCAGATCCACATCCCCTCGGTCTCGGTGTCCTCTGTCGGTGATGGTGGTGGGTCGATCGCCTGGGTGGATCGCTTTGGCGTTCTGAAAGTCGGGCCGGAAAGCGCGGGCTCCAAGCCCGGCCCGGTCTGCTACGGCCGGGGCGGCACCCAGCCGACCATTACCGATGCCTTCGCCGTCATGGGCGTCATCGGCAATGCAGAGCTTGGCTACAACGCCGTGAAAGTGGACGTGCAGGCCGCGCGTGACGCCATTGCGCCGCTGGCCGCCAGGCTGGGCCGTGACATCCTGGCAACCGCCGAGGCCATCGTCGAAGTGTCCGTATCCAGCATGTATGCCGGCGTCAGCCGCATCATCTCGCGCTTCGGGGTGGACCCGCGCGAGTTCACCTTGATGCCCTTCGGTGGCGCTGGTCCCATGATGGCCTGCTACCTGGCGCGTGCGCTCAATGTGAATCAGCTGCTGGTGCCCACCACGCCAGGCGTGCTGTCCGCACTGGGCGGGCTGATTGCCGACCTGAAGAACGACTTCGTCAAGACGACCTACTACGATCTCACGGCCGGCACCGTCCGGTCCCTGCAAGACGAAATGCACTTGTTGGAAGCCCAGGCGCGTGCCTGGTTGACGGCCGAAGGCGGCGATGCCGACCAGGCTGCCATTCACGTGTCTGCCGACATGCGCTATCGCGGGCAGTCCTTCGAGATCGACACGCCCCTGAAACCGGATTGGCTGCGCGACGCCGATATGGCGGCAATCAGCGACGCGTTCCACGTCGAGCACAAACGCTTGTATGGGCACAGTGACGACGCAGCACCGCTGCAGGTGGTGGCCTTGCGGCTGGTCATCACCTCGAAGACGCCCAAGCCCGGTCTGCGTGAGATGGAACGCGCAACGAGCATGACGATTCCCTCGCGCGATGTGCAGGTCTGGCTTGATGGCGCCTTGCGCTCGGTGCCCCTGTATCGACGCGTGGATCTGCTGGCCGGCCATGCCTTCGATGGCCCGGCGATTGTGGCGCAGGATGACTGCACGACGACGGTGCTGTCTGGCTACACGGTGCGGGTGGATGCCTACGGCAATCTGGAAATCAAGGCTGCGGACCGCGTGGGAGCAGGATCATGAGCATCGACAAATCTACCTTCGACAAATCCACGCTGCAGATCTTCGCCAACTATTGCGTGGCCGCTGCCGAAAGCATGGCCTACACCTTGATCCGAACCGCCCACTCGGCCTTCGTCAAGGAAACGGAAGACTTTTCGTGCACGCTGATGACGCCCGACGGCCTGACCTTCGCATCGCCGAAGACGCTGGGCGCCACCTGGTATCCGGGCCTGGATTTCAGCTCGGTCATCGAGATGACCGGTCCCTTCGAGCCCGGCGACATCGGTATGACCAACGATGCCTACAGCGGCTTTGTTGCCACGCATACACCCGACATCATGATGTGGAAGCCAGTCTTCCATCAGGGCAAGCTGATGTGCTTTGTGGGTGGACACATCCACAACACCGACATGGGCGGTGCCGTGCCGGCATCGCTGTCGCGCACCTTGACCGAAATCCATCAAGAGGGCATTCGTTTCCCGCCGACCAAGATCGTGCGCGCAGGCGTGTTGAACGAAGAACTTGTCCGGCTGATGGAAATCAATGTGCGCGCCCCGGAGCAGAATCGCGGCGACTTGAACGCCCAGATTGCGATGCTGATGACCGGCGAGCGCCGCATCCTGGAAATCATCGAGCGCTTCGGCGCCGACGCTTTCAGCGAAGGCATCCACGCCTTGCTGAACTACTCGGAAGAACAGGCGCGGACAATGGTGTCCGAGATTCCCGATGGGGACTATCCCTTCGCGGAATATGCCGACGAAGATTCTGCCAACGGCAAACCCTTGCGAGTGATGCTGACGCTGCGCGTTCGTGGCAGCGAGCTTGAATTCGACTTCACTGGCAGCGACCCGCAACTGAACTCGTCGCTGAACATGCCGACCGGCGGCAAAGAGCGTCATGTGCTGGCGCTGGTGGGGCTGAACTACGTGCTGTACACGCTGAACCCGGACCTGTTGCTCAACGCCGGCATGCTGCGCGTGGCGCGCTGCGTGTTGCCGGAAGGCACCGTGGTGAACCCGACTGAACCTTCAGCCGTGGGCATGCGCAGCCTGACCTGCAAGCTGGTGCAATACGCCACCATTGGCGCATTTTCCCGTGCTGTCCCGGCGCTGATGCCGGCGTCGCCCGCGGGTGGCATGAGCATCGTCAACGTGCGCACCACCTCGTCGGATGGCCATAGCTTCATCGCTGCGCTGGGGCCGGTGGGCGGTGGGGCAGGCGGTGCCGCCGAAGGTGATGGCTCGGAGGCTTCTGGCGCCATCGTGGCCTTTTTGCGCAATACCCCGGTCGAGATCAACGAGGCCGAGGTGCCGATCCAGATCACACGCTATTGCCTGGTGCCGGGCAGTGCCGGCGCAGGGCGCTTCCGCGGCGGTCTGGGCACCGTCATGGAGTTCCGGGTGTCGGCGCCGAATTCCATCGTCACGGCACGCAATCGCGACAAGTCGCGCTTCGGTTCCTGGGGCGTGCTGGGCGGCAAGGCCGGTGCGGTGTCGAAGTTCACCCGCAACCCAGGCACGGCGGGCGAAGAAGACCTTGGCGTGAGCGACCTGATTCATTGCCAGCCGGGCGACGTGGTGCGCCTGGAAGGTTGCGGGGGTGGTGGCTACGGCCCCGCCTTCGAGCGCGACCCGGACAGCGTGCTGCGGGATGTGCAATGCGGTTATGTGTCGGTCGCCCAGGCCGAGGATCAATATCAGGTCGTGATCGTCGACGGCAAGATCGACACCGAGCGCACTGGTGCGCTGCGTGCGCAAGCACTGGCAGCCCAACCCGAAGACATCCCGCATTTCGATTACGGCCCCGGACGCGATGCGTTCGAAAAATCCTGGACCACTGCGCGCTACGACACGCTGACTACGGTGCTGGCTTCGGTGCCGCCGAACTGGCGTCACTTCCTGAAGCACAAGATCTTCAATGCGCTGGAAGCCATGGAAAAGCAGGGCACCGTGCCGTCATCCGGCGACGTGGTCCGGTTGATCTTCGACGACCTGCGCAAGCAATACGCGCAGTTGCAGTCGACGGCCCACTGATCGGCCTGAGCATGAAACAACCCCTATTGAAGATCGACACCGATCAGACGCTGCCTGCCCGACTGGATGTGGCGATCATCGGCGGCGGCGCGGCAGGTGTCACCACCGCCTACGAGTTGGCCAGGCTCGGCAAGAAAGTGGGCGTGTTCGAAAAAGGCCGTATCGCCGCCGAACAAAGCAGCAGGAATTGGGGCTGGTGCCGGACCCTGGGCAGGGACATGCGCGAATTGAGCATGGCCAGGCTCAGCGTCGAACGCTGGTCACAGTTGTCGTCAGAGATCGGTGCCGATGTCGGGTTTCGCGCGCCTGGGATTACCTTCGTCACCCGAAGCGAATCCGAACTGACAGGCTGGAAGACTTGGTACGACTTCGCACAGCGCTCGGGCGTGGCGTGCGAAATGTTGTCCAAGGAACAGGCCAACCAGCGTTACGCAGGCACAGGCGAACCCTGGATTGGCGGCGTGCGGACCTTCAACGATGGTTACGCCGATCCGTCCTGCGCCATTCCGCTGCTGGCGAAGTATTCGGCGACGCAAGGCGTGTCGATTCTGCAGAATTGCGCGGTCAACGATCTGTATTTCGAAGGCGGCCGACTGGCCGGCATCGAGACCGAACGCGGACTGGTACGCGCAGACTGCGTGGTCCTGGCGGGCGGCGTCTGGTCCTCGCTTTTCTGTCTGAAGCAGAAGGTCGTGCTGCCGACGCTCAACGTGCATTCGTCCGCATCCCGAACGCGCGGCGACATCACGCTGCCGTTCAAGGGTGCGCTGAAGGCGCCGGACTTCTCGGTGCGTGAACGCACGGGCGGCGGTTATATCCTGGCCAAGAGCGGCCGTGGCACGGCGCACATCGTGCCCAACAGTCTGCGTTACGGCATGCGCTTCAAAGGCCTGATTGCAAGCCGGCGCAAGAACCTGAACATTCGCTTCGGCGGGGAGTTCTTTCGGCAGCTGTGGATGGAGCTTTCCTACGTCCACTTGAACCGCTCGCCCTTCGTCGACAACCGGATTCTGGACCCCGATCCGGACATGTCCCTGGTGCGCTCGGCTTACGAGGAAGCCGAGACAATCTTCCCCGGCATGGGCCCGGACCAGCTCGACCTGGCCTGGGGCGGCGCGATCGACAACACGCCCGACGGCATCCCGGTGGTGTCGCCTTGCGAGGGGGTACCGGGGCTGTTTCTGTGCACAGGATTCAGCGGGCACGGCTTCAGCAGCTCGACCGGTGCGGCCGTGAAACTTGCCGAACTCATCCACACTGGCCGGCTGTCCGATGAGCTGAAGCACCTGTCGCATCGTCGTTTTCTGTCTGGCGAAACGCTGGCCCCGAACATCATTTATTGAAGGGTGGCTGTTGCTACATCACCCGCCCATACCACCACATCGACAGTAGGCCCGCGCACAAGGCCAGCAAGGCGCCCAGGGCGGTGAAGAACGCCGTGATCTCCACCTGGTCGCGTTTGTCGAAGGCCAGCCTGGCATTCAGTGCCCGGTAGACCTGCTTCAATTCGGCCGCATCTTCCAGGCGGAAGTATTGGGCGCCGGTGGTGTCGGCCACGTCCTTCAAGACCTTTTCGTCCAGCTTCACGCGGGCCGACATGCCGTCCACTTTCAGCACCACACCTTCGATCGTACCGACGCCCACGGTGTAGATGCGCACGCCATGGGACGCGGCCAGCTGGGCGGCCTTCATGGCTTCCGGCCCGGCATTGCTTTCGCCATCCGAGAACAGCACGATGGCGCCCGCCTTGTAGCCGCCGGGTGTCATGGGCGCTTCGCTGCCTGCAGGGGGCGTGGTGCCTGGAAAGGCGGGCGAAGGGCTGGCCGGTTTTTTCGGCGCCGCGTCTTCATTGATGAACGCCGCGGCATCGATGCCTGCCTTCGGCAGCAGTGTGGTCAGCGCAATCACCAGTCCATTGCCCAGGGCGGTGCCGCCTTGCGGCTGCAGACGGTCGATGGCCTTTGCCACGTCGTCCTTCCTGCGGCTGGGCGCCTGCGCGACTGCTGCTGTGCCCGCCAGCGCGACGATGCCGACACTGACGCCGGGCGGCTGCGCCTCCAGCAGGGTCTTGGCGGCGTCCTGGGCCGCGCGGATGCGGCTGGGGGCGACGTCCTGGGCACGCATGCTGCCGGACAGGTCCAGCGCCAGCACGACGGTCTCGATGCGCGAGGGCAGCATCAGCACCGCCTGCGGGCGGGCGATTGCCAAGACCAGTGCGGTCAAGGCCAGCAGCGCCAGCACAGGCGATACATGGCGACGCCAGGCGGCGCGCGGCTTGAAGCCCAGGCCCACGGTCTTCAAGGCGGGATAGCTCACCGCCACCTGCCGTCGCCGCGTGTCCAGCCACACGTAGCCCGCCGCCAGCACCACAATGAGCACAAGCAGCCACAGCATCGTCGGCCACACGAAGCTGAAGGCGGGCAGTCGATTCAGCGTGTCGCTCATGCCGAGCCTTTGGCGGCGCGTGCATACCAGGGGCGTTGCCCGGCTGGCCCTATGGCCGGGTCTGCTGCCGGCTTGCTGTCGGCGGCGGACGCAGGCTTGGCTGCTGCTTTCCCCGTCCCCTGCCGACGGCGGCGATGCGTAAAATTCAGCAGCGCCAGGTCCAGGCGCGCGTCGGTTGCCAAGGTCAGGCACGGCACACCGGTCTGCATCAGCGCCTGCGCCAGTTCTGCCTCGCGCGCGTCGGCAGCCGCGACGAAACGCTTGCGAAACACGGGGTCGTGCGTGTCGACGAACATCTGCTCGCCGGTCTCGGCATCCTGCAACACCACCAGACCCAGGTCGGGCAAGGCGCGTTCCAGGGGGTCCACCAGGCGCACCGCCACGACATCATGACGCCTGGCCAGCATGCCCAGAGAAGCCTCCCAGCCGGGAGCACTGATGAAGTCCGACACCACGAACAGTACCGACCTCCGCTTGGCCACGCCGCGTGCGCGTTCCAGCAAGTCACGCAGGTGCGTATCGCCGGGTGAGACCGCAGGCGTCGCCTGCATGCGGTCGATCAGGTGCAGCAGGTGGCGTCGTCCCGATCGTGCCGGCACCACGGATGCTGAAATCTTGTCGTCGCCGCCATACAGCACCGCGCCTACGCGATTGCCGTAGCGCGTCAGCAGGCGCGCCATGACGGCTGTGAAGTCGCTCAGCAGCGCACGTTTGTTCACGTCGCCGGAACCGAAATCGACCGATCCGCTCAGGTCCAGCAAAAACCAGGCAGACACTTCCCGGTCTTCCTGGAACTCGCGCACGTGCGGCGTCTGCAGCCGTGCGGTCACGTTCCAGTCGATGTGCCGCACGTCGTCGCCGGGTTGGTATTCACGCAGATCGGCCAGGTCCAGGCCGAAGCCGCGGAACAAGGTCCGATAGTCGCCCTGCAGCAAGCCGTCCAGGCGCCGCACCACCGTCCATTCCAGGCGACGCAGCAGGGCCTCGGCATGGCTGGCCCCGACGCTGGCCAGCGCGCCGCTTGCCAATGCGCCAGCCGCAGACACCGCCACTGGCGTGGCGGTGTCTGCGCTGCGGCGCCGGTTAAAGCGCAGCCGCCCGAACATGGGACTCCAGGGGGCGTTCCGGTGCCGGCAAGACTTTCAGAATGCGGTCGATCAACTGGTCCGCCGTCACGCCATCCGACATGGCTTCGTAGGACAAGGCCAGCCGGTGGCGCAACACATCGGGCACCAGGTCGATTACGTCTTCGGGCAGCGCGTAATGCCGGCCGCGCAGGAAGGCCAGTGCACGCGCGCCTTCGATCAGGCCGATGGTGGCGCGCGGGCTGGCGCCGAAAGTCACGTAGCGATCCAGCTCGGGCAGGCCGTAAGCGCCGGGCTTGCGCGTGGCCGCCACCACGCGCACTGCGTACTGGATCAGCCCCGGATCGACATAGACCTTGCGGCATTGCTCCTGCAGGTCCGCCAGCAGCTCGGGGGTGGCAACCGAACCCACGCTGATGCGCGGGCCAGTGACCCGGTTGACGATCACCACCTCTTCGTCTTCGCTGGGGTAGCCCACCACCACCTTCATCATGAAGCGGTCGACCTGCGCTTCGGGTAACGGATAAGTGCCTTCGGTCTCGATCGGATTCTGCGTGGCCATCACCAGGAACGGCACCGGTACCTTGTGCGTTTCGCCCGCGATGGTGACTTGGCGCTCCTGCATCACCTCCAGCAAGGCGCTCTGCACCTTCGCGGGTGCACGATTGATTTCATCGGCCAGCAGCAGGTTGGCGAACACCGGGCCGCGCACCGTGGAAAACTCCCCCGTGCCCTGGTTGTACATGCGCGTGCCGATCAGGTCGGCCGGCAGCAGGTCGGGCGTGAACTGGATGCGCTTGAAGGACCCGCTCATGGTCTTGGCCAGTGTGTTCACGGTCAGCGTCTTGGCCAGCCCCGGCACACCTTCCACCAGCAGGTGGCCACCCGCCAGCATGGCCACCAGCACCCGTTCAAGAAAGTGGTCCTGCCCGACCACCACGCGTTTCACCTCGTACAGCAGGCGCTCCATCAAGTTGGCGCTGTCGACTGCGCCCCTGGCAAGATCGTTCATACGCCTCCACGGTCAGAAAGGGGAAGATCCGAGGGAACTGCCGGCGCTTTCGATGGTGGTGGCAAAGCCGATGCCCACGAAAGTGCCTGCCTTGTTGGGGTTGAGGATGGCGGTGACGATGCCCACCACCTCGCCATTCATGTTCACCAGCGGGCCGCCGGAATTGCCCGGGTTGGCGGCCGCGTCGAACTGAATCAGCTTGTCCAGATTCTCCTGGCTGTTCGGCGACACGAACTCCCGGTCCAGCCCGGACACCACGCCGGCCGATACCGACGGGCCGATGCCGAAAGGAAAGCCCACGGCAACCACTTCGCTACCTGGCGCGAGATCGCGACTGGAACCCAGCGTGGCCGCCGGCAGATCGTCGGGCAGCGAGGTGGCCTGGATGATGGCGAGGTCCTTCTTGGGGATGACCTGCAGCACCTTGGCGTCGGACACGTGGCCGTCGTGGAAGCGGACCTGCAGGCGGCGGGCACCTTCGATCACATGGAAGTTGGTGATGATGACGCCGGTCTCGGTCACCACCACGCCCGAGCCGATATTGCTGGCTTCGCGCTTGGCCTCGGGGGCAGCTTCAGGCTTGTCCGCCGCGTCGGGTTTGGTCTTGTCGGTGGGGTCGCGGACGTCGGCCGGGTCCTTGCGATCGGGTGGGTCGGCAGAGGCAACGCCGTCGCGCGGTGCCGGGGAGGGCAGGGCAGGGTCGGCGGGACTGTTCGGGGTGGCGGCGGGCGGGGCTGCAGGGGGCTCTGCGGGGGATGCACCGTGCGGCGCAGCAGACGAGTCGCCCTTGGCCTCCGGCTCAGGCGCATCCTCTGTTTTTGCCAACATGGGAAAACTGCGGATCTCGACCACCGATTCGCGTACCGCTTCGGCCGCCCTGGCCGTGCGCGAGGGCAGGCTCTTGGTCTGCAGCGTGTGCAAGACCGCGGCGTCGATATCTTTCTGCGTGAGGGGACGATGCGAGGGCTGCATCAGCCACGCGCTGCTCATGCCCGCGGCGAAGACCAGCACGACCGCTGCCGAGACACATCCGTAGATCGTCACTCGTTTCATCACCGCCACCGAGGTCTCGTCCAGCCGTGGAATTAAAGTACCATCGTCTTACCCACGCGCCAAGGAGCAGGGCATGCAGTTTCTGTGGCCGCACATGCTTTGGTTGTTGCTCGCGCTTCCACTGCTGGCAGCCGCGTACCTGTATCTGATCTCCCGGCGCAAGAAGGCAGCCCTGCTGTACGCAAGTCTGTCCCTGCCACGCGCCGCCCTCGGGCCCGGCCAGCGCATCCGCCGCCATATTCCCCCGGTACTTTTCCTGCTCGCGCTGACCGCTGCCTTGCTGGCCTGCGCCCGCCCCAGCGCGACCGTGACCTTGCCGGCCGACATGCTGACGCTGGTGCTGGCCATGGATACCTCGCGCAGCATGATGGCGACCGATGTGCCACCGACGCGCATCGTTGCCGCCCAGCAGGCTGCGCGTGACCTGATCGTCGACCTGCCGTCCAGCGTGCGGCTTGGCATCGTGTCGTTTGCAGGCACCGCGACCGTGGTGCAGCCACCCACCGACAGCCGGCAGGACATGCTCGATGCACTCGACCGTTTCGAGCTCCAGCGAGGCACCGCCACTGGCAGCGGGTTGATACAGGCGCTGGCCGTGTTGTTCCCCGACGATGGCATCGACCTGGAAGCCATTCTGTTCGGCAGCGTGTCGCCGCGTGCAGGCAGCCCGGCAGGCTCGCTTGACCAGCGCGAAGCTGCAGATGCCATCAAAAAACGGGAACAGGAACGGCAGCCGGTGGAGCTTGGCTCCTACCGCCACGGTGCCATCATCTTGCTGAGCGATGGCCGGCGTACTGCCGGCCCCGACCCGGCCGATGCCGCGCGGATGGCTGCCCAGCGTGGCGTGCGGGTCTACACCGTGGGATTCGGCTCGACGCAGAGCGGGGCCAATGACGAATCCGGCATGGGCTACTACATGCAGCTGGACGAACCCGCATTGCGAGGCGTCGCCAAGATCACGGGCGGTGAATACTTCCAGGCCGGCTCGGCCGCCGACCTGAGCCAGGTCTACCGCCAGCTCACCGCCCGCTTTGCGCTCGAACGCAAGGAGACCGAAGTCAGCGCGTTGTTCTCGGCGGTGGCAGTGTTGCTGCTGGTGGCGGCATGCGCGCTGTCGATGCTGTGGTTCCGGCGATAACCCTGTTGGGTTAATCAGACACTGGTGCCGCTGGTCACTTGGCGCTGATGCATGGCAGTATCGCAGCCATTCTCAAAGCGGACCGCGTCATGCTGATCAACTGCGTTGCCTACGAAAACGGCCAGAAACTCGCGGACATTTCCACCGACGACATCAGCGAGTACATCGCGCGCCCGGGCTGTTTTGTCTGGGTGGCGCTGGCCGACGCCACGCCGGAAGAACTCGACCACATGCAGGAAGAGTTCGGACTGCACGAATTGGCAGTGGAAGATGCGCACCACGGCCATCAGCGCCCCAAGATCGAGCGTTACGGCGACTCGCTGTTCGTGGTGATGCAACTGATCGAAGCCATGAAGGATGGCAGCGGCGAACTCAATGTCGGCGAGGTCGATGTCTTCGTCGGTCGCAGCTACGTGCTGTCCGTGCGCAACCGCAGCAGCCAGGGATTCCTGGGCGTGCGCGAACGTTGCGAGCGGGAACCGGAACTCCTGAGCAACGGGTCTGGCTTCGTGCTGTACGCGCTGATGGATGCGGTGGTCGACCGTTACTTCCCGGTGATCGACGCGCTGGAAGACGAGCTCGAAGCCATCGAGCAGCAGATCTTCGAGCAGGGCGGATCGGCCGGCGCCATGATCAAGCGCCTGTACGACCTGAAGCGCCGGGCGCTGTTGCTCAAGCATGCGGTTGCCCCGCTGCTGGAAGCGGCGTCCAAGCTCAATGGTGGACGCGTGCCGGAAGTCTGTGTCGGCTCGCAGGAGTATTTCCGGGATGTGGTCGATCATCTGGACCGCATCAATGCGTCCATCGATGGCATGCGCGACACCATCGGGACTGCCATGCAGGTAAACCTGTCGATGGTCACCATCGAGGAAAGCGAAGTCACCAAGCGGCTGGCCTCCTGGGCGGCCATCTTTGCGGTGTGTACGGCCTTTGCCGGCATCTGGGGCATGAACTTCGATTCCATGCCCGAGCTGAAGTGGCGCTATGGCTATCCGACTGCCTTGCTGTTGATGGCGAGCGTGTGCGGCTACTTGTACTACCGGTTCCGGCGCAAGGGCTGGCTCTAAGCGACGCTTGCGGGGCGTCGGGCTTCGCTCGCTTACGGCGGGTTACGGCATGGCGCGCAGGGGTGTGTTGATATGGCCGGGCTCGCCACTCAGCCATATCGCGAACCCTCATGATCATTGCAAGCACCGACACCTTTTCCGTGACCCTGCCTGATGACGGCCACGAATTCCTGACCATCAACGGCCACGCCTTCGACTATCTGCCGCAGACCCACTGCACGGTCTCTGCCGCGTCCAACACCGGCGGCGACTTTGTCATCGACCTGAAGGCACGAGCCGATGGCGATCTGCAGGCGCTGTCTGCCGTCCTGGCTGACGAGAAGGACGTGTTCTTGCGCTTCCCCCTGAAGGGAATCTACCGCGCAGGCGTGCCCACGGGACGTTTCAGCTTCGCCCGCGACCGCGCCGCCGTTACGGCCACCTACGTCTGGAAGGGCGGGTTTCGCGATGGCCTGAGCGTGCATGGCGAGCTGCTGCTGGAAAACGGCTGGATCGGGTTTTCCGGCTACTTGCAGGGCGCAGACGATGTGCGCCACGCGCTCGCCTTCGCCAAGCGCTTGCCGCTGGATGGGGTGGACTGGACGCAATACCGCTTCACCTCGCTGGACGAGCTGTTCAGCGCACCTGTCACCTTGCCGCACCATCTGCAGCTCATCAGGCCGGCAATCCCCAACCTGCCGGCGGCGCTCTTCGACTACACCGCCCTGGAATCCCTGGTCGTGGCCTGCATGGCCGACCCCAGCGCGCCGCATGCCCTGCAGGAAATCCCAGCCGAGATCACGCGTCTGCAGCGACTGCAATATCTGGCGCTCACCAGCATCGGCGCCGTGCGCGCGATCCCGCCTGCCCTGGGCGCACTGCGTGCGCTGCGCAGGCTTTACATCAAGCTGAGCCAGGCCACGTCCATTCCGCCGGAAGTGCTGGCATTGCCCGCCCTGGAATACTGCTCGCTGTCGCACAATCAGCTGCAGCAATTGCCGAATGCGTTCACGCCCAGCCTGCAGCACCTGGAGGTCGACGACAACCAGCTGACCCAGCTGCCCGATGCGCTCGTCGGCCTGCCCGACCTGCGTTTCCTGGACATCAGCCGCAACCCGCTGACGGGTTTGCCGCCGGGACTGGATCACATCGAGACCTTGAAGCTGGAACTCGACAAGAAAATCGCGTTTCTGGACTACACCTATCGCGGCGCAGGCGGCCGGGGCACGGTGGCCATCGACCACGAGGTCTTCCTGGCCCGCAATGATCCCGCCTTGCTTCAGCAGTTGGATGCGGCGATGGCCGATGAGGACTGGGACCCCTACCGCGAGGCAATCCGCGGCCTGGCCCTGCGCAGCGTGGCCTTGAACACCACCGAGCCCGACGACTATTCGACGATTGGCACCACCCGTTTCGGTGGGCTGCCCGATCTGCCCGAAGGCCTCGACTACCCCACGTTTCTCAATCAGCAAGGGGAGACCAAGGGCCTGCAGTTCATCGCCCAGCTGAACTGCGCAGACCTGGCGCCCCACCAGGCGTATCTGCCGCGCGCAGGCACGCTGTACTTCTTCATCTCCGGGCAAGGCGATATTCGCGGGCATGTGATTCATGCTGGCGCTGACACGCCACTTCGCTCAGCTGCAAGCCTGTCGATCGACGAAGACTTCATTGACGACGACGCAGGCATCTACACGCCGTGGCGCGTGGCCGCGGCAAGCTGGCTGAGCGTGCCGTCGTTCTACTCGTCGGCGTCCTACGCGCTGGGCGGTGGTGCGCTGGACATGCTGGAAGACGAGCCCGAGCTGAGCGAAGCCCTGGGCTTCGAACTCTTCGATGCTGCCCCCGTCGCACCCATCCACGCCATCAACAGCTACGTGTTCATGCAACATGACACGCCGCAGATCGAGGCGGCCAACGCGCTGCGTGGTCACCCCGAAGATTTCATGGTCTTGCTGCGGGTGTCTTCAGACGACAATCCGGGATTCTGCTTCAGCGATGCGGGCGAAATCTTCTTCGTGGTCCACAAAAGCGACCTGGCGCTGGGCGATTTCTCGAACGTGTATTGCGGGCTGGAGAGCAGCTGAGCTTGCCGAACATGCAACACAAGGATTCTTCGCGTCAGGCGGGGGCGAAATCAGTGTGTTGATGAAAAAACGGGCATCGCCGGCTTCCCGCCCGCAAGCAATGGTTACGGTATCGCCGCAGATGATGTGTTGATATCGCCGGGGTACTAATTCAGGCAAGGGCGCAGCCGATGAAACCGGTCAAGACCGATACCTTTTCCGTCGACATTCCCGATGTCTTCGAATCCGTGCGGGTGATATGGCAAAGCGTGCGGGCCGCACATGCGGTCGACGACGACGCAATCACCCTGGCCGTCAATCTGAGCGACGATTCAGTCCTGAAGAAAAAGCGCGGCGCCAATCCTGCCGAACGGTTCCGCAGCTGGAGCACCGACCGCCGTGGCCCCGCCGAGGTGTTCGAGGAAAAGCATCTGGACGTGGCAGGCCGCAGCGCCTACGTCGTCACCGTCAAGGCCGAGACCGGGTATGCCTTCTACTTCGCACTGATCGAGGGCGAGGCAGGCTTGCACTTCGAGCTGACCGGCGACTGCCTGATCGGCCAGGAGGCGGAGTATTTCCCCATGTTCGAGTCGGTGCTGCTCAGCTTCCGGGCCCACGGTGACGTGAAGACCGCATTTGCTGCGCAGAAGCAGGGGCTGGACAAGCTTCTGGGCGACACGGACGATTCATCCGACGCCGCGCCTGAGCCCAGTCCTGCCGTCGAGGCACCCCCGCCCTTCATGGTGCCTGCCGACGGCCAGGAGTATCTGTCGGTCGGCGGTCACGCCTTCGCTTACTTGCCCGAGACCAGCTACACCATTGCCGCTGGCTTCGACACGGGCAGCGAACTGTCCATCGATCTGAAGGCGCGTGTTGTCACCTACGACCCGCAGGCCCAGTCGAAGCTACTCAATGATTATGAGAACGGTAACGTCTACCTGCGGTTCTCGGTAAAGGGGGTGTATCGCGCTGGCGTCCCGACAGGTCGCTTTGTCTTTGAAGACGACCGGGACGTGGCGCAGATCGCCTACTTCTGGAAAGGCGGTTTTCACTACGCCCTGGAACTGTTCGGCGAGTTGGTGCTGACCGATGGCTGGATCGGCTTTTCCGGTTATTTCGAGGGCCTCAAGCCCGAGGATCGTCAAGTGGTCAGCTTCGCCAAGCGCTTGCCGCTGGACACGCTGGACTGGACGCAGTACCGATTCACGACGCTGGACGAGTTGTACAGCGCGCCGGTCGATCTTCCGCGTCATTTGCAGTTGACCAAGCCGGGCTTGCCGATGCTGCCCGATGCGATTTTCCAATACACCGCACTTGAATCCCTGAATGTCGCGTGTCAGGCCGAGGTGGGTGCTGCCGATGCGTTGCAGGAAATTCCGGCCAAGGTGGCGACGTTTGCGCATCTGAAGTGGCTGGCCTTCACCCGTGTCAGCGCGGTCACGCAGATACCTGCAGACTTGGGCAACTTGCGCGGTCTGCGCGCTTTGTTTGTCACGGGAAGCCAGGCCAGCGCGGTCCCCGACGAGGTGCTGGCGCTGCCTGCACTGGAACATTGCGTGTTGTCGAACAACCGACTGCAACGCCTGCCGGACCACATCACGCCCAGCCTGAAAAACCTGTCGCTCGATCACAATCAGTTGACCGGGTTGCCCGAGGTGCTTGCCAGCCTGCCTGCCTTGAAACAGCTGAACATCAATGACAATCCCTTGGTGTCCTTGCCGCCAGGCCTGGAGCGCATCGAGACGCTGAACCTGGAAATCGACAAGAAGCAGGCGCTGCTGGATTACCGCTACAAGGGCAGTGACGGTCAACCCGCAGCGCCTTACGACAACGAGGTATTCCTGGCCCGCCACGACCCGGTCCTGACCGGGCACCTGGATACGGCGATGGCTGACGAGGCATGGGCGCCGTACCGTGAGGCGATTCGTGGCCTGGCGCTGCGAAGCGTGGCGCTGCAGACCACCGAGCCCGATGACTACCGCATCACGGGCAATACGCGTTTTGGCGGTCTGCCGGACTTGCCTGCCGATATCGATTATCCGACCTTCAGCAACTACGAAGGCGACACCAAGGGCTTCCAGTTCATTGCCCAGTTGAACTGCGCGGAGCTTGCCGTGCATCAGGAATACCTGCCGCGCACGGGCACCTTGTACTTCTTCATCTCGGGCCAGGAAAGCATCGAGGCGCGCGTCATTCACGCAGTCGACAGCACGGCACTGCGTTCCGCCAGCACGCTCGATATCGACGAGGACTTCATCGATGACGAAGCCGGCATCTACCCGCCGTTCCGCGTGGCGGCTGCCCCTTGGGTGAGTGTGCCGAGCTTCTATTCTTCGGAGTCCATCGCGCTGGGTGGTGGGGTGCTGGATCCGCTTGAAGAAGAATACGAATTGACCGAAGCCCTGAGCGGAGATCTGGAAAAAGCCGCACCCGTGGAACCGGTGCATGCCGTGAATTCCTACGTCTTCATGCAGCACGACACGCCGCAGATCGCGGCCGCCAATGCCTTGAAAGGCAGCCCGGAAGACTTCATGGTCTTGCTGCGCGTGTCATCCGACAACAATCCTGGTTTCTGCTTCTGGGATGCTGGCGAGATCTTCTTCGTGATCCACAAGAGCGACTTGGCGCGGGGCGATTTTTCCAATGTGTATTGCGGGCTGGAAAGCAGCTGATTTCACCAGGGCAGGGTGTGCATGAAAGCCTCGATGATGATCGCCAACAACCAGCGCCGCCGCATGTTGAAGCTTGCGGCCGGCCTGGCGCTGGCCACCACGCTGCCCGCATGTTCAAGGAGTACGCCGCAGATGACCGATGCCCAATGGGATGCGCTGAAAGCCAACTTGCAATGGATGGAAGCCATTGCCAAGAAACGCGGCTGGCGGCTTACCCCGCTGTCGATAGCACCGCCGGCTTCTGGTGGCGAACTGCTTGGCCTGCAGGCGGCGATGGGCAAGCCCTTGCCACCCCAACTGCGCGCCTTGCTGGAACGTTCTTCCCGGGTGAGCTTTGGTTGGCATATTCCGTCGGTGCAGCATCCACTGGAACAGCTTGAACTGCCCACCAGCAGCGGCAACCGCGACGCGGTGTGGGACCTGGCACACATTCGCGATCAGGCGGTGCCGGAATTCCGCGGCTGGGTGGCGTCCCTGCAAAGAGAAGACCTTGCCAGCCTTGCGGGGCGCCCTGCAAAGTGGGACCAGCAGTTCCCGTTCTACACCCTGATCAACGGGGACGTGGTGACCATCGACGTGTCCAGCGAAGACGGTCCTCAGCCGGTGCGCTACTTCAGCCACGAGCTGGACATGCTGCACGGCATGGAGATCGCCCCCGACCTGTTCACCTTCGTCACCGAGCTGTCGCGCCTGGGCATGGGCGGTACCGAATGGGCATCGTGGATGCCGTTTGGCAAGTACGACGGCGACACCTTTTACCTGCGTGCCGACAGCGAAGGCGGAAAACGCTGGCGCGCATGGCTGGAGAAAGACCCGGCCGACGTCGCGCAAGATGAACCACCGCCGAGCGTGGTGGCTTCAAGCGCGGCCGACCGGGCCTTGCTGGATGCTGCGCGCGACAACGACCTGCCCGGTGTCGAGCGCGCGCTGGCTGCCGGCCCGCAGCTGGATGCCGTCAACGACACTGACTGGTTTTTTGAGAAACAGACCTGGGACGAGGAATTCTGCACCGCGCTGAACTACGCAGCCCGTCACGACAACCTGCCGATGATAGAGCGCCTGATCGAGAAGGGCGCCACCATCAACACCCGGCGCCTGGTCATGGACGACGCCGTGCAGTTCGGCAGCCTGGCCACCGTGCGCTGGCTGATCGACCATGGCGCCCGGGTCAACGGCTGGAAGGCGCAGCGGCATTGGCCGCTGCACCTGCTGATCGAGCAGCGCCGGGAAAGCGTGACCGTCGATCGCGCCACGCTGAAGCGGCAACTGCTGGCCGAATACGCCGAACGGGAAGCAAAGTCCCCCGCGAAAACGCCGCTGGAGATCGAGTCCCGGCAGATAGGCAACGAGATCGACCTGAAGTTCCGCCTGTCGCGCTTCGCAGACCAGGCGACTTATGACGGCATCCTGGAGGCCTTGTTGCAGGCGGGTGCCGATCCCGACGCACGTTGGGACAATCACACAACCATCCTGATGCGCGCCGATGTGAACACCGCCCAGCGCCTGCTGAAACATGGCGCCGATATCCATGCGCGCGACAGCGCGGGCTACACGGTGCTGCACTACGCGCGTTCGCCTGAGTTGATCCGCCTGTTTGCCGAAAAAGGGGCGGACGTGAATGCCTTGGCGGTCTCGCCCGACCGCGAACCGGGTGAGTATGGCTACACCCCGCTGCAAGGCGCGTTGATGAGTGCGCGTCGCGAGCGCATGGACGCCGTCATGACCTTTCTGGACGTGGGGGCCGATCCGCTGGTCCGCAGCGCCGATGGCGAAAGTTCTCTCGTCTATTGCTCCAGCGTGGAATCGCTGGATTTGATGCTGTCCAAGGGACTCGACCCGCTGGAAAAGCTGCCTGGGGGCGGGACGCTGCTGCACTACCGGATGTCGCAATCGCCGCCGCGCACCATCTTCCCGGAAGAGGTCGCCCTGCTGGACCGACTGCTGGCGCTGGGTCTGCCGATCAACGGATTGGATAACGAGGGTCGAACCCCCCTGCACCTGGCAGCAGACCGGGCGGCTTTCCCGGCCGATATCGACTTGCTGGTGTCGCGCGGTGCGGACCGGAGCATTCGCGACAAGGCGGGCAAGCTGCCGGTGGATTACGCTGAGTTTGCCGAGCCGGAAATCCGCAAGGCGCTGATGCCCGACGGCATGGGCGTGGGCAAGGCAAAGAAGACTGGGAAATAATGCCGGCGAGTGCCCGCTGGTCGTGTGCATGCAATGCCGCGATGGCTGGGCAGCGCGTATCTGAAGCACAGGAGAACGAACGATGAAACACCGCTTTTTACTGGGCGCCGCAGCTTGCCTGATGGCGCTTGGCGCGGCTGCGCCTGCACTTGCGCAAACCGATGTCGAAGTACGCGAGAGCGCCGACGCCTACAGCGCAAGCATATGTCCGGACTACAGCCGGGAAGTCAGCATGCCGATGCTGCGCGGCGTGCCCGAAAGCGACCTGCAGGTATTGGCGCAACGGGGCATCGTGTTGTGCCCGCATCCGCAGCTTGCGCCCGATGCGCCGGTGGTCTGGTATGGGCAGTACGGGGTGTACGCCTGGAATCCGTACGTGGCCGGCGCCGCCACCCAGCTGGTCGCGGCCATCGCCAAGATGGCGCGCGACGGGTCCTTCCCCCAGCAGATGCTGGTGTGGGACACCAATGGCGTCAGGCTCACCGGCCGGACCATCCCACCCTTCCAGCTGCGGCCCGGGGCTCGCCTGCGCTTGCCGTCGCGCTGACGCGCCTGGGGGCGCGCCTGATGCTCAGACTTCCTTGAGCATCACCGCGGCGGTGCGCAGCGTCACCGCCGCGCCCGTCAGCGTGGGGTTCACGCAGCCCATGGCGGGCATCACATTGGTGCCGACCATGAACAGGTTCGGGTGGTCGTGCGCGCGACCGTCCTTGTCCACCACCGAGGTCTTGGGATCTGCGCCCATGATGGTCGTGCCCATGATGTGCTGGCGATCCTGCGGATTGGTATCCATCTTCAGGATCTGCCCGTTGATCAGGCCTGCCATGCGCGTCAGGTCTTTCACGGCGAAGTCGCGGCCGGCCTTCCAGTAGTCGTTCACGCTGTAGTAGATGTCCGGCAGCGGAATGCCGAGTGCGTCCTTTTTCGTGGTGCTGGGCGTGACGCGATTCTCGGGCAGCGGATCGGTCTCGAAGTCCACGGCGAAGTTCAGCGAGCGTGCCGACTGACGGCGGATCTCGGCATCCAGTCTCGAGCCGAAGACGCCTTTGTTCATCAGGTCGGCCGCGATCGACGAGGTCGACACGGTGTTGCGCAACTTGGTCTTGTAGCTGGGGATGTCCTTGCGGAATTCGCCGTCACGGTAGTTCATGTAGACCAGCAGTTCGGTCGGGCCCTGGCCCGGCCACAGGTCTTCCGACGCCATCACGTTCATCGCAATGCCGGTGTGGCCCATCAGGTTGCGGCCGACCTGGTCCGAGGAATTGGCGATGCCGGTCGGGTACTTCTCGGACGTCGACATCAGCAGCAGCTTCGGGCTTTCGATGCCATAGGCAGCCAGCACGAAATAACGTGCCGTCATGCGGTGGTCGGTGCCGTCGGGCGACTTGTAGCGCACGGCCGTGATCTTGCCCTGGTCGTCAGCCTCGATCTTGTAGACCACGGCGTTGTCGAACACCCGTGCACCATGGCGCTCGGCTTCGTCGACATGGCGCGTGCCGTCGTATTTGGCACCGCTGGGACAGACCGGGTTGCAGTTGTTGTTGCCCGAGCACAGCGGCCGATCCTTGTACGCCGAGGTCGCGCGGCCGTTGGGTTCGTAGATCGGGTTGTAGCCACCGACCAGCAGTTGTTCCGCCAGACGCTGCTGGAAGTAGGGAATCGGCAAGCCCTTCATCGGGAAGGGTTTGGAGCGCGGCGGGTTCTCGCCACCACCATGACCGCTCTCGTCCTGGCCGGCCATGCCGGAGACGCCCAGTTCTTCTTCCGCTTCGCAGTAGTAGGGCTCGAGCTCCTCGTAGCTCATCGGCCAGTCGCGGCCGTGGCCGTACAGGCTGGCGATCTTGAAGTCGTTCGGGATCATGCGCCACAGGGCCGAGCCGAAGTGCCAGGTCGTGCCGCCCACCACACGCAGATACTTGGTCGGATAGGACACCGGGCCCTTCTGCTGCAGATAGTCGCCATAGGTCGACGGGATGTGCGGCGGATTGGGGAAGGGCGAACCCGCGCCTTGCAGCTTGATGTTGGTCAGCGACAGCTTGACCGGGGCGTTGCGGAAGACCTCGACGATCTCGGCGCGCGTGACGCGCGGACCGGCTTCCAGAATCGTGACGGACTTGCCCGCCTTGGCCATGCGCGTGGCGATCAACGCGCCCATCACGCCGGAACCGATAACCAGTACGTCAGTGTCGTATGCCATCACTTTTCAACCTTGAACTTTTCAAGCAGCGCGGCGGATTCCACCGGCTTGGTACCCCAGCTGTCAGGACCACGCCCGTAGGTCGGCACCACCAGCACGTCGCGCGTGGGGTCGTACATGAAGGCCTCTTCGTAGGCGAAGAGTTCGGCCTTTTCATCGTCGCCGACCACGCCCAGGTACATGGCGCGGACGATGTCCTTGGCCTGCTTGTCCAGGCCCTTGTCTACGTCCTGCAAGCCCAGGTAGGCATCCATGTCGCCAAGCTGCTTGTCTGCAACCAGGGTGTTGATCGATGCCACCGTCTTGTCGATATCGGGCATGCGTTTTTTAAGCGCCTCGTAGGCGCGCGTCGCCATCGTGGCGCTCACCGACTTCGAGGTCAGAAAGCTCGATGCCTTCTGGAATGCGAGGACGGTGGCAGGCACTTCCACCGACGTGGCCGGTGTGGCTGCAATGGCCTGCATGACGGGCATCGGCGCAAAGGCGGCCACGACGCCCCAGGTGATGCTGCCTTTGACGATCAGGCGCCGCTGGGGATCTTTCGGCAGATCGGCCTGCAGGATTGGTTCGAGAGGGTTCATCGCACTGCCTTGTTGTTCGAACGTCGCCGACGGGACACCACGACGGCGATCACGATCAGAATGAGGACGATCACTGCTGCCGGCACGCCGATCCGGGCGGCTGCCACCAGGGGCGATTCGGGGCCGCCCTGGCGGGCCACTTCAACCTGCCTGGGCGTGACCTTCTGCTGCGGCTGGCCGAAGTTCGTCAGCACGTAGTTGGTCACGTCTGCAATCTGCTGATCGCTCAGGCGTTCGGTGTAGGACGCCTGCGGCCCGAAGCCGGGCATCTCGACATCTTCCTTGCCATCGATCTTGCGATGCACGCCGTACAGAATGGTGGCGATCAGATTGTCCGGCGTGGATGCGCCAGTCGTCGTGTTGTGGAACAGGGACGGATAGGACTTGGTGCCGTCGCCCTTGGCGCCGTGGCAGGCTGCACAGGTGGACGAGTACACCTTCCAGCCCGGGTCGACGTTCAGTACCGCGTTGCCGCGCATGGCGGTTTCCGTCGTGGCGGCCTGCCCGAAAGTATGGCGCGCCTGGGTGTCACCAACGGCCATGGGTTTGGTCTGTTTCAGGTAGGCCACGATGGCGTTCAAGTCGCCATCGCTCAGGTATTGCAGGCTGTGTTCCACCGCCTCGGCCATCGGGCCGGCGGCCTGGGCCTTGCCGGCCACGTGGCCGGTGCGCAGGTAGGCGTACAACTCTGCGTCGGCCCAGCCGCCAATGCCTGCGACCTTGTCCGAACTGATATTGGGGGCGAACCACGCGCCCAGTGCGGCACCTGCAAACGGCTTGGACTTGTCTTCACCCATCAGCAGCGTGCGCGGCGTGTGGCATTCGGCGCAGTGCGCCAAGGCATTGACGAGATAATTGCCGCGGTTGATCAGTTCGGATTTTTCCGGGTCGGCGACCAAGGCGGCGGGATTGCTGTAGATGGCATTCCAGCCCGCCATCGACATGCGCACGCTGAACGGGAACGGCAGTTTGGTTTCCTGCGCGGGCGCGACGTCCACAGGCTTCACCTGCGTCATGAAATAGTCGTACAGCGCGGTGATGTCCTGATCGGTCATCTTGCCATAAGAGGTATATGGCATTGCCGGATACATGTGGTGGCCATCCTTGGCCACGCCCTCGCGCACGGCGCGTGCAAACTCTTCTTTCGTATAACTGCCGATGCCGTATTGCTTGGACGGGGTGATGTTGGTCGACCAGATCACGCCCATGGGCGACTCGATCGGATACCCCCCGGCGTAGGGGGCGCCACCCTTTGCCGTGTGACAGGCCACGCAATCTGCGGCCGTGGAAATGTATTTCCCGCTCAATATCCGCTGTTGATCATCCGCGGTCGACGGTGCTGGCGACGCGGCGCTGACCACGGGGCTGAGCAGCAGCGCGGATATTGCGGTAAACAACAGACAGGAATATTCGAGGAGCTTCCGTTTGGACTTCCACATGGGGACAGGCAGCCAGTAAATGGGGGTGGAAACAATGCGCGGCGCGAGAGCGGAACCAGAGCGGAGAAATAGGAGTGCGCGTCGCAGTCGGGGTGATGGCGGCGATTATCAGCAGAGAGGGCGCAGTCGAGACGTGCATGTGGAATGGCCGCGCATTTTCACGCGTCGCCGGTTTGTTCCACAGGGATTTTGTTCGTGTTTTTACGTATTAGGGAAAACTATATATGGCCCAGTTGACGGCTTCCTGAATTTATCGATGGGCACGCCGGTGGAACACTGGCCATAAGGGATAGGTCTTCAGCGAATAAGCTGCGGTGCTTGCTGTGGCGCCAGGGTGAATATCAGATCGCTGAGTGTTGTTCAGCTCGATGTGCGTAATGTGATATTTGCGTTAAAGGCGTGGATAATCGTTTGGATGGCGATGAATGATTAATTCCGGTAATCGACTTCCCGGGGAAATGATTGGATATGAATCAGGCCGCTTGGACGCCAGCCCGCCTTGTTCAGGGCGACGCGGGTCGGGCGTCCCTGCGCATCAACTGCGGTGCTCGGCCGAAGCCCCGAATGAAGGCTTCGCGCAGATGACGTCGATCGCGAAAGCCGGTTTCCTGCGCGATGACTTCCAGCGGATGCCGGCTTTGTTCGATCATCGCGCGGGCGGCTTCCAGGCGTAGTGCCTCGATGGCCTTGGCCGGCGATTGACCGGTTTCCGCCGTGAAGACACGGCTGAACTGGCGCGGGCTCAGGTGCACTCGGGCGGCCAGCTCGTCGACACTCAGGGGCTCGGCCAGGTGCTGCCGCACGTAGTCCAGCGCCTGCTGGATACGGTCCGACTTGGGCGCAAGTTTCAGCATTTCCGAATGCTGCGACTGGCCGCCAGATCGGCGCTGATTCATCACCAGCCGATGCGCCACCGAACGGGCAACATCCGGGCCCAGATCCTTTTCCACCATGCCAAGCGCAAGGTCCAGCCCGGCCGTCATGCCGGCTGAGGTCCACACAGCGCCGTCGGTGATGAAGATGCGGTCTGCCTCGATCTGGATGTCGGGGTGGCGTCGCTGCATCGCGTCTGCATACGCCCAGTGCGTGGTTGCACGCCGCCCGTCCAGCAGACCGGCGGCGGCCAGCACGAATCCCCCGGTGCACAGGCCGCCGACGCGGCGCGCCCTGGGCGCCACGCGACGCACGAAGTCGACCACGCTCTGGCTTGGCAGCACCTTGACCGGATCGAGCACGCCCGCCACCAGCCAGGTGTCGGCCGTGCTGCGCGAGCTGAGCGGCCGCGTGCCGACCATCAAGCCCAGCGACGAGCGAACGTCGCCGCCCTCCGCAGAGTAATTCTGCACGCTGTAGTGCGTCTCCCCGGCCACCAGATTGGCGAATTCGAAGACCGCCTGCGAGCCCAGCGCCATGACCTGAAAACCGTCTGCAAGCACGTAGCCGACTCGATGCATGGCTGGCCTTTTATGTGATGTCTGAAAATATGACTATAAACGTCATTTGAGACATTGTCGTCCTGCTTCAAGATTCACTCCATCGCAGCACAACACACGCAACGGAGAGGCAGAGATGACTGACAGAGACATGACACACAGCAAATTGGGTACGGCCCTGATCACCGGCGCATCATCGGGCATCGGCGCCATCTACGCAGACCGCCTGGCCGCCCGAGGTTACGACCTGATCCTGGTCGCCCGTGACCGGGAAAAACTGAATGCCCTGGCACGCGACATCAGCACGCGCACCGGCCGATCTGTCGAGGTACTGGCCGCCGATCTGCTGGCTGCCGATGGCCTGTCGCAAGTCGAAAACAAACTGCAGCAGGACGCCAGCATCAGCCTGCTGGTGAACAACGCCGGTGTGGGCACCCATACCCCGCTGCTGCAAAGCGATGCCGCCGCCATGCAGCGCATGGTCGACTTGAACGTCAGCGCGCCCATGCGCCTGGTCTACGCCGCCGCCCCCGGCTTCGTGGCGCGCGGCAAAGGCGCAATCATCAACATCTCATCGATCGTCGCCATCTCGCCGGAAACCCTGAACGGCGTCTACGGCGGCAGCAAGGCTTTCATGATGGCGTTCAGCCAGTCGCTGCATCACGAACTGGGCGACAAGGGCGTGCGCGTGCAGGCCGTGTTGCCGGGTGCGACTGCCACCGACTTCTGGGCCACCGGCGGCCTGCCTGTCGAGAACTTGCCCGCAGAAATCGTGATGCGTGCCACTGATCTGGTCGATGCCGCACTGGTTGGGTTCGATCTCGGCGAAGTGGTGACGATTCCGTCGCTGCACCAAGCCGAGCAATGGGAAGCCTTCGAAGCCGCCCGCTTGGCGATGGCGCCCAATCTGTCGCGCAACGTGCCCGCGCCGCGCTATCGCGCGGCCGTCTGATTTCTTCCTGCCCAGCGCTTACTCACCCACTCTGGAACCCATCATGAAACTCACCGGCAACACGATCCTCATCACGGGCGGTGCGTCCGGCATCGGCCGCGGCCTGGCAGAAGCCTTTCATCGGCAAGGCAACCAAGTCATCATCGCGGGCCGCAGGCAGGTCTTGCTCGACGAGGTGGCGCGTGCCAACTCCGGCATGGACAGCATCGCCATCGACATCAGCGACGCGGCCAGCATTCGTGCTGCTGCCGATGTCTTGATCGCCAAGTACCCGGCCCTGAACGTGGTCATCAACAACGCCGGCATCATGCCCTTCGACGACGCGGCAGGCGCGCTTGACGACGAGCAGGCGGTGAGGCTCGTCAACACCAACTTGCTGGGCCCTGTGCGCGTCAGCGCGGCATTCATCGAGCACCTGAAGCGCCAGCCGCAAGCCACGCTGATCAACAACAGTTCGGTGCTGGCTTTCGTGCCGCTGGCGGCCACTGCCTTGTATTCGGCAACCAAGGCCGCCATCCATTCCTACACCTTGTCGCAACGCTTCGCGCTGCGCGACACCAGTGTCGAGGTATTGGAAATCGCCCCGCCCTGGGTGGATACCGATCTGGTCCACAAGAGCGGGGACGCACGCGCGATGCCGCTGGACCAGTTCATTGCGCAGACCATGGACAAGCTGGCCTTGGCCACCACCGAAGTCGTCGTCGATGCGGTATTGCCGATGCGCGCCAATCCGGGGGCGAATGAACATGCGCTGGTGAACCAGTTCAACCAGGCCCTGGTCGAGAACCCGATTCCGATGGCGTAGGTGCAAGCATGTCGACCTCAAACACGCAAGACGACACGCGCTTTCCGCGCGGCACGCTCTTGATGCTGGCCACGGGCACCTTCGCCATCGGCACCGAAGGTTTCATGATCGCCCCCTTGCTGCCGGCGATCGCGCAGGACCTGGGCCGGTCGCTGGTCGATGCCGGCCAGCTGGTGGCCGGATTCACGCTGACCTACGGCCTGAGTTCCCCCGTGTTGACTGCCGCTTCGTCACGCATGGACCGCAAGCGGCTGCTGCTGATCAGCCTTAGCCTGTTCCTGCTGGGCAATCTGATCTGCGTCTGGGCCGATGGATTCACCATGCTGATGATCGCCCGCGTCATGATGGGCGCCGCGGCGGGCCTGTACATGCCCAACGCCAATGCGGTGGCCAGCAGCCTGGTAGCAGGGCCATGGCGGGGCAGGGCGCTTGCCACGGTCGCTGGCGGGCAAAGCCTGGCGATCGCGATCGGCGTGCCACTGGCAGCCGTGCTGGGGGATCACGCGGGATGGCGCGCCACGTTTGTGGCGGTGTCGGTGCTGTCGGTCCTGGCGATCTTGGGTGTCGGTCGCGGGCTGCCCGCGCAGGCGGTGGCGATCGCCGCGCCGTCCTGGCGCCAACGGCTTGCGCCGCTGCGCCAACCTGCGCTGGTCGCCTCGCTCGCCGTGACCATGCTGTGGGCAGCCGGGGCATACACCATGCTGACCTACCTGGCGGCGTATCTGGACCTGACGCTGGGGGTGACGGGCGCGGCGATCGGTGCCTTCATGGCCGTGTGGGGCGTGTCTGCTGCCATCGGCGTGTTCGGTGGTGGCGCCGCCAATGACCGGCTGGGCGCGTCTGCGGTGCTGCTGGCAAGCCTGACTGCGCTGGCCTTGGCTTTCCTCGCGCTATCGGGTGTTGCGCAGCTTCAGTATCTGTCGCATGCATTGCGCCTGATTGCCGTGCTTGCCGCGATCGTGGTGTGGGGCGTGTCGGTGTGGGGCTTTTTCCCGGCGCAGCAGGCGCGGTTGATTGCGCTGGGCGGCAGTAGCGCCGCACCCCTCACGCTTTCGCTCAATGCCTCGGCCATGTACGTCGGCTTTGCCGTGGGCGCTGCCTTGGGAGGCTGGGTGCTGGGACAGTGGACGGCCGGTGCGCTGGGCGTGGCGGCGGCTGCGTGCGAGGGGATGGCTGCAATCCTGCTGTTGCTGACGCTGCAGCGGGAGCGCCGCTGAGGCGCGGCGCGGAGAGGGTTGCACGTCGTGGGCGACAAGCCTTGCGCCGGCGCGGTGCGGCCCTTCCCGCCCTCGACAGTGGCAGAATGAGGGCGCCTCGCTTGTTCTCCTCTCTGCCTGCCCACTCCGATGAATCCCGTTTCCTACTTCGAAATCCCCGTGACCGACCTTGACCGCGCGGTCGATTTCTACACGGCTGTCTTCGGGCATGGCTTCGAGCAGATGAACATCGATGGCAACGACATGGCCTTGTTTCCCAACGCCGAGGGCGCGGGCGGCATCAGCGGTGCGCTGGCGAAGGGAGAGAGCTATGTCCCGGGCACGGCGGGCGCACGGGTGTACTTCACGGTGACTGACATCCCGGCAGTTCTGGCCCGTGCAGTGGCGGCCGGCGGCAGTGTGCTGTACCCGGAAACCGCCGTCGGCAATATTGCCAGCGTGGCGGAAATCCAGGACAGCGAGGGCAATTGCATTGCGCTTTATGCTGCGTTGCCGGATCAGGGCTAAGGCCGGGTAAGTCGATCAGCTACCGTTGTCGCCTTCCACTTGCTTGACTGAGGTCGACACCTCGGTCGCGGTGCGTTTGCCGGTGACGTCATAGGTCTTGGTCTCGCCGTCCGAGACGCCCGGACGGGCGACCGAATACATCGCAAACAGCCCGTCCTTGTTGTAGCCACCAAACCAGTCGGTCAGACGCCCGATGTGGCAGACGCCATCGATCTGCACCGGGAAGTCCGCCACGATCTCGAAACTGTAGTGGCCCGGCCCGAGTCCGTAATAGGCCTCGCGGTCGTCTTCCGACGCGCCCGCAGGAACCGGGCAAAGCGGCTCGCGTTTGGGCGTGCTTGTCAGGCGATCCTGCGCAATTCTGGGCTGCGGCATCGCTTTGACCAAGGCGCTGTGCAATTTGTCGTCGATCGTCGTGGGCGGCTTGCCTTCGTTGTTGACCTGTACCTTCGGCAGCGCCAGCTTGTAGCGGTAGTGCACCGTCACGGCCGGCACCTTGCCTGCGGATTTCAGTGCGCGGATCAGGTAGACAGTGTCTTCGCCGTAATAGCCCACGCGGTAGGCTGCGTAGATGCGCCCGCGCAGCTTTACCCAGGTGCCATCCTGGTTGGCGCCGCGTCCGTTCAGCGAGTAGACCGCAGTGCCATCGACGAACTTCGTGCCGTCGCGTTTGCGCGTGCTGATGTAGTTGAACAGGCCCGTGCCGCCGATGTAGTCGTTGATGATCAGGTCACGCTTGCCATCGCCATCCAGGTCGATCAGCGAGTATTGCGTGTTGCCGTTCTCGCTTTCGCTCACGATGTCGGTGGCCTTCAACGCCCGCCATTCTTCTTCGCTCACGCCCTTCGGGCGCTTGGTGGGAAATGCAGCCGGATCACTGCTGTCGGGCACGTACTCGTTAGCAAAGTCCGTCATGGCGGATGGCGGTATCGCGAAGCCCTTCAAGGCGTTCTCGATCGGGAATTCCGGGTTCTTCTTGATCTGCTCGGCAATCGCCGCGCTCAGGTCATCTGCCGCCTGACGATCGATGTCGTCGATCTGGTAGGCGTCCGCCAGTCGGCCCTGGTCGTGGAGAACGGCTGTGCGATTGTCGTAGGCGACGCGCAGGCATTCCAGATCGGCGCCGCAGCGGTTGCGTTCCTTCAACCAGGCGCGCTGGGCCTCGCGTACTGCACCGGTCTGAGCAGGGTCGGCGGTCAGTGCCTTTGCATAGGCCTTGGCCAGGTCCTTGTCGCGGTCGATCAGCACCGTATCGTTGCAGATTGCTTTCTCGGTGACGGTCGCCGCGCGCTCGCAGTTCATGCCCGCGGCATGGCCGATGGCGGGTGACGCAACCCAGGCGAGGGCGACCAGGAGGGCGGAGAAAGTCGGGCGGAGTTGCATGATGGGATGTCTCGATCGGCGGAAAGGATGCGCGTGTGCACCAGCATGCTAAAGAAGGCGACGCGCCAGGCAAAATCTGTTGGCACATGGTTGCACTTGACACGCTCGGGCCATAAGTCGGGCCTGTCAGGTTTGACGTCGGTCATCGCGAAAGACATTATCTGTCTGTGAATACTTCTACGCTGCAAGCGCTGCTTCGACGCAGGGGTACACGCTTTCAACCACTTCCCAGACCATGAATCCCGTTTCCTATTTCGAAATCCCGGTGCTCGACATGGCGCGGGCCATGGCCTTCTACGGCTCGGTGCTTAACCAGACCTGCGAGCGCGTGCAGATTCCCGGCAAGGACATGGCGCTGCTGCCCCATGCCGACGGGGCGCCGGGAATCAGCGGCGCGCTGGTGCAAGGTGAGCGGTATGTGCCGGGCAATGCGGGGGCGCGGATCTATATGAATGTGGTCGATATCCCGCTGACCCTGTTCAGGGCCGCGCAGTCCGGCGGTGCCGTGCGCCGCCATGAAAGTGCGGTCGGCGACTTTGGCTGCGTGGCGGAAATCGAAGACTGCGAAGGCAACCGCATTGGGCTGTATTCGCCTGCACCGGCGTCCGGTGAGGACTACGCAGAGACCGGTGGGGGATTCCTGGGCGGCGGTGGTGGCAGGCTGCGCGCCAGGTGTTTCTGCTGCTGAACGGGGTTTGTTTTTCCGCTGCTGACGCTGGTGTCGATGTCGATGTCGGTATTCGGGCCAATGTATATGCCCATCACCACCACTGTCTTCGAGCCCGTTGCTGCGCGTTCAGCTCCGCTGCCAGATCACCGCAGGCGTGATGTCCGACAGTGTTTTGCAGCCGGTCAGTGCCATCGCGATTTCCAACTCGGTACGCAGCATGTGCACCACGTGCACCACACCGACCGGGCCCGCAGCAGCCAGTCCGTAGACATACGGCCGACCGATCATCACTGCCGTGGCGCCCAGCGCCAATGCCTTCAGAATGTCGGTGCCACGACGAATGCCGCCATCGAGCAGTACGGGCACGCGCTGCGCCACGGCAGCTGCCACCGCCGGTAGCGCGTCGATGGTCGCAGGCTGCCCGTCCAGCACCCGCCCACCATGGTTGGACACGACGATGCCATCGACGCCGTGGTCGATGGCCTGCCGCGCATCCAGCGGCGAGGTGATGCCCTTGACGATCAGCGGCAGGCGGGTGGATGCGCGCAGCCAGGCGAGGTCGTCCCAGGTGGGGGCGGTGTCCAGCACGCCCTTGCCGAACAGCGCGCTTTCTCCAGCATGCGCATGTGGCATCGACGGCGCAGGCAGGTCGCGCAGGTTGGGCGCATCGATGCCCGGAGGTAGCTGAAAGCCCGCACGCTGCTCCCGGTTGCGCACGCCGTTGACCGGCGCGTCCAGCGTCAGCACGATGGCGCGATACCCTGCCGCTTCGGCGCGGCGCATCAGCTGCAAGGTGTGCTCGCGCAGCGGCTGCAGGTACAGCTGGAACCACAGCGGCGTCTGGGCGGCCTGGGCGATGTCTTCCAGCGCGATGCTGGCCTGGGTGCTGACCACCATCGGCGCCTTGATCGCCGAGGCGCCCAGCACGCTGGCCAGTTCACCCTGCGGATGCGCCAGCCGGTGGTAGGCGACGGGCGCCAGCACGATCGGATAGTCCAGCTGCGACCCGAACAGCGTCAGGTCGGTGCCGCCGCCTTTCAGGTCTGCCAGCACCCGGTTCTGCAGGCGCAGGCGATCGAAAGCGCCGCGGTTTTCACGCAAGGTGATTTCATCGGCTGCGCCACCGCTCAGGTAGGCCCAGGCGCTGTCGCTCATGCGCTCGCGGGCGTAGCTTTCGTAATCGGCGACGGCGGCGATCTGCGGCGGAATCTGGCTAAGTGGCGCAAGTGGCTTGCTCGCCTGGCTCACGTGATCGACCAGCGGCGCACGAGGTTGTGATACACGCCCGTCAGCCGCGTGATCTCAGGATGGCCGGGAATGTCGACGGCAAGCTGCTGAATGGAATTGTCCAGGTCATACAGCAGGGCGCGTTGTGCGTCTTCGCGCACCAGGCTTTGTGTCCAGAAGAAGGCCGCGATCCGCGCGCCACGCGTGACCGGCGTGACCCGGTGCACGCTGGAGCCCGGGTACATCACCATGTCGCCGGCTGCGAGCTTGATGGTCTGCGTGCCGTAGGTGTCTTCGACGATCAATTCGCCGCCGTCGTACTCGCCCGGATCGGTCAGGAAAACGGTGGTGGAAATGTCGGTGCGCACCCGGTGGTCGGTGCCGCGCAGCATGCGGATCGCGTTGTCCACATGGTTGCCGTAGGTGCCGCCGCCTTCGTAGCGGTTGAACATCGGCGGCATGACCTTCAGCGGCAGGGCAGCCGACATGAAGAGTGGTGTGCGGCCCAGCACGTCGAGGATCAAGTTGCCGACCTCGACGCCGATCGGGTCATTGAGCGCGAGTTGCAGGTTCTGCTTCACGCCCGCAGCCCCGTGGCCGGCGGTTGCGCGACCGTCTACCCAACTGGCGCGCGCGAGGGCCTCGCGGCATCGTTGAACCTGTTCGCTGGTCAGCAGACCGGGAATTTTCAGCAGCACGGTAATCGCCCTTTTGCATGGATGCGGCGCGTCTATCGTAGCGCGCCGCGATACCCCATGCCATGACCGGATTTCCGCGCTGTGACAGCGCTGGCTGGGCCGTCGGCCTACCAGGCAGCCTGGTAAATCGACAGCGCATCTGCCTCGGTGACATCGCGCGGATTGTTGCCCAGCAGACGCGTCTGTTTCATCGCGTCCTGCGCCAGGCGCGGCAAGTCGGTTTGCGCCACGCCCACCTCGCGCAGCGTGCGTTCGATGCCGGTATCCAGGGCCAGCTGTTCCACATAGCCGATCAAGGCCTGGGTGCGTGCTTCGTCGCTGCCGCTCGCACCGGGCACCAGCACCTGGGCAAGCTCGCCGTACAGGCCGGCGGCCGCAGGGGCGTTGAAGCGCAGCACATGCGACAAGACCAGGGAGTTCGACAGCCCGTGCGGCACGTGAAAAATCCCGCCAATGGGATAAGCCAGCGCATGCACGGCAGCCACCGGCGCATTGGCGAAGGCCTGACCGGCCAGCATCGCGCCCAGCAGCATGGCTTCGCGCGCAGGGCGGTTGGCGCCATCGCGGCACGCCGTCAGGATGTTGGCCGACAGCAGCGACAAGGCCTTCAGTGCCAGCATGTCGGACAAGGGGTTTTTCTTGTGCTTGCTGGTGTAGGCCTCGATGGCGTGCACCATGGCATCGATGCCGGTGGCAGCCGTGATCTTGGGCGGCAGGCCAACCGTCAGGTCGGCGTCCAGAATCGCCAGATCGGCGTACAGCTGCGGCGCCACCACGCCGGCCTTGGTGGTTTCGCCGGTGGTCACGATGGAAATCGGCGTGACTTCCGACCCGGTGCCGGCGGTGGTGGGAATCTGCACCAGCGGCAGACGCTGGTCGCGCACATTGCCGATGCCATACATCTCGGACAGCGGCTGGTCGGACCCGATCAACACCGCCAGCAGCTTGGCGACATCCATCGACGATCCGCCCCCCAGGCCGACCACGATTTCGGTGTCGGCGGCGCGCGCCTGTTCGACGGCGGCCAGTACGACATGGTCCGGGGGATCGGCCACCACATCATCGATCACCTGCACCGTCCAGCCATTGGCGCGCAGGCTGGCCAGCGCGGGGTCGAGCAGGCCGCTGCGATGCAGGAAGCGGTCGGTGACCAGGCACAGGCGCTGCAGCGGGAAGCGCTCGCGCAATATCGTGCCCAGACGTGCAGTGACGCCCGCTTCAACCAGTACCGACGGTACGGTGCGGAATTCGAGTGTGCTCATGGAAGTCCCTGTGGCGCGGCCCGGCGCAAAGAGTGGCGGGCCTGCATATGGGGGAACACTGTACCCGGCGTCATGCCTGGGCGGCAGTCGGGGAAATTGCTGAGGCGCGATCCGGACCTGCGCCTTGAAGCGAGGTCGGATTGCAACGACCCGCATCCCGATACCGGCGCTGTGGCCAGGCGGAGATGCGGGTGAGGGGACTTAGAAGCGCTTGTTCAACACGATCTGGTTCACGTTCAGACCCGGGTTCGGGCGCTTGATGCTGGCATTGGAGAAATGCGAGAAGCGGTAGCCGATCATCATGTCGTTGGTGATGCGGTAACCCACGCCAAGGTGATCGCCGAACTGGAAGTTGGTCGAGATTTCCTTGGCGCCGACGTGGGTGCTGTCGAATACCGTGGCGCCGATACCGGCTTCCAGATACAGACGATCCGTGGGCCAGTAACGGAACAGCGGGATGGCGCTCAGTTGGTAGAAGTTGTTGCGGGTGCCGCGCGAGGTGTGCCAGTAAGACGCGCCGAATTCGCCTGACAGCGTGATGCGTGTGCCGTTCGAGAAGCGGGTCTGCCAGACCGGCGCCGTTTCGTAATTGAGTGTCAGCCGGTTGTAATCGTCGTAGGTGCCAAGTTGCAGGCTCCAGGCGCTGCTGTCGATGGCCGACGTAGGCGTGGTTTGTGCGAGAGCAGGCACGGCGACAGCAGACATGACGGCGAGCACGACGGCCGGCAGCATTTTTTTCACGGTAAACCTCGATATGATGGGCAGAATCTACAACGACCTGTGGTCAGCTGTTTCTTGCGATGGATCTAGCGTAAGACTAAAGCAGCATTTATGCCACCAGCGACATATGTCCTCAGCGCTATTCCAACAAGGATTTCTTCAGTGAGTGACCCGCTCAGTGCCCCCTCTTCTGGCCGCGGGCCGCGCCTGATTCCCTTCATTATTGGCTGTGCGCTGTTCATGCAGATGCTGGACGCGACCATCATTGCGACCGCGCTGCCCGCGATGGCGGCAAGCCTGGGTGTGGCGCCGGTACGACTTAACGTTGCCATCACAGCCTACTTGTTAGCCGTAGCGGTTTTCGTCCCGCTCAGTGGCTGGGTTGCCGACCGTGTGGGTGCGCGCCGCGTCTTCGTGATGGCCATCGGGCTGTTCTCGTTCAGCTCTTTGTTATGTGGGATATCGCAAGAGCTCTGGCAGCTTGTCGCCGCCCGCGTCCTTCAGGGATTCGCGGGCGCCCTGATGGTGCCGGTGGGGCGCATCGTATTGCTGCGCTCGGTCCCCAAGGCGCAGTTGATGAGCGCAATGTCCTTCCTCACGGTTCCCGCGTTGATCGGCCCGGTGCTCGGCCCGCCCATCGGCGGTTTCCTGGTCACCTACGCATCCTGGCATTGGGTCTTCCTCATCAATTTGCCGATCGGTATCGCCGGGATCATCCTGGTTCTGCGCTACCTGCCCGAAGTGTCAAAGCCGGCGCCGCGGCCGCTCGATGTACTGGGCCTGCTGTTGTCGGGCGTCAGTCTGGCCAGCCTGGTCTTGAGCTTCGACGTGATCGGCCACGACCTGATGCCCTGGTATGGCGCGTTCGGCTTGATCGGCGTGGGCCTGCTGTCGGGCGGCCTGTACCTGCTGCATGCCCGCCGCACGGCCTTCCCCATTCTTGACCTGAGCCTATTCCGCATCCACACGTTTTCCGCGTCGACGCTGGGCGGCAATCTGTCGCGGCTGGCGATCGGCGCCACGCCCTTCCTGCTGACCATGCAGCTGCAGGTGGTGTTCGGCATGACGCCGCTGGAAGCCGGCCTGCTGAGCTTCACCGGCGCAGCAGGGGCCTTGCTGATGAAGTTCACGGCGGCCCCCATCATCCGCATGTTCGGCTTTCGTCGCACCCTGATGGTCAACGCCGTGCTCAGCGGACTGGGTGTGTTGGCGATCGCGTTTTTCGGCGCGTCGAGTGCGCACTGGATCATCATGGTGGTGCTGTTGATCGCCGGCTTCCTGCGCTCCTTGCAGCTGACCGGCGTGAACACGCTGACCTACGCCGACGTCACGCCCGAACGCATGAGCCAGGCGTCCGGCCTGGCGTCGGTGGCGCAGCAACTGGCCATCAGCCTGGGCGTGGGCATTGCCGCCTTGTCGCTCAACCTGAGCATGGCCTGGCGCGGCTCCGACACGCTGATCCGTCAGGACCTGGTCCTGGGCTATGTGGTGATCGCCTTGCTGACCATGTCGTCTGCGCTTGCCTTCCGCAGCTTGCCCGCGCAGGCCGGATCTGAGCTGAATCAACGCTGAATATTTGACGGGGTTTGTCATGCGGATCGTGTCCGTCCATCCGGACGGACCGCCGCGCCGGGCAAAGCGCTGCAGCTTCTGACAAACTATCGGCTTCACTGCATTTTTGTTGCGCCAGTTTCGCGCCGCCCCTGCCGGCGCGCTTTCGGATCTCCCTCATGTCCCCCAGCCCGATTCCCACCAGTCCCTTCATCTCGGTAGCCACGCCGACCACCCTCGACATCCATACGACCACGCCTGCGGGTCTGGTGGCGCTGCAATCGCAGCTGCCTGCCGCCCAGGCAGCGTGGCTGTCGAGCAGCGGCTTTGCCGCGCGTCCCAGCGGCCACATGTTGTTGCCCGCCGTGGACGGTGGCCTGGGTGCGGTGGTGGCGATCGTCGATCCGGCCGACCCGGTGTGGGCACTGGCGACCCTGGCCGAGAGCCTGCCTGCAGGTCAGTACAAACTGGCTGCGGGTGGCGAGATTGCCGATGTGCGCAGCGCGGCGCTGGGCTGGGCCTTGGCCCATTACCGCTTCGACCAGTTCAAGGCGTCGCCGCGTCCGGCCACCCAACTGCTGGTCGAGGCCGATGTGCAGGCCGAGGTCGAATCGCTCGCGGCTGCCATTGCCCAGGTCCGCGACCTGGTGAACATGCCGCCCAATGAAATGGGCCCGGCCGAACTCGCCGACACCGTGCGCGCGCTGGGCAACCAGCATGGCGCCGACATCCGCGAATGGGTTGGCGAAGAACTGCTGACGGCAGGCTTCAACATGATCCACACCGTGGGTCGTGCGGCCTCGCGCGCACCGCGCCTGATCGAGTTGCGCTGGGGTGACGAGGACGCCCCGCGCCTGACCCTGATCGGCAAGGGCGTGTGCTTCGACAACGGCGGCGTGGACATCAAAGGCCCCGAAGGCATGCGCTGGATGAAGAAGGACATGGGCGGCGCTGCACACGCGATTGCGCTGGCTCGCCTGATCATGCAGGCCAAGCTGCCGGTGCGTCTGTGCCTGCTGGTGCCGGCGGTGGAAAACGCGATTTCCGGTGACGCAATGCGCCCGGGCGACATCGTGCGCACCTCTGCCGGGCTGACGGTGGAAATCCACAATACCGATGCCGAAGGCCGCCTGATTCTGGGCGATGCACTGACGCATGCCGCCGTTGATAAACCCGAGCTGGTGATCGACATGGCTACGTTGACTGGTGCTGCGCGCGTGGCACTGGGACCGGAGTTGCCGGCGCTGTTCTCGAATGATGAAGCCACTGCAGCCGGCCTGCTGCAACACGCAGACGAGACCGCCGACCCGCTGTGGCGCATGCCGCTGTGGCGTCCGTATCGCCGCATGCTGGACTCCAGCTTTGCCGACATGACGAATGCGGCTACCGGTGGGCATGCAGGTGCAATCACTGCGGCGCTGTACCTTGAACGCTTCGCCCCGGCCGGTGCTGCCTGGGTGCACATCGACGTGTTCGCATGGAACGATGCTGCGCGTCCGGGACGTCCGCGCGGTGGTGAAGCGCAGGGCTTGCGTGCGCTCTTCTCGTACCTGCAGGCGCGCTACGGCATGGGGACGGCGGGCGCCTGAGGCGTTTGCAGTTTGTCCACAGGCCGAGCATCGTGAGTTATTCGACTTCTCCACATTGAGAAACCGTCCCGGCGGTCGCCGCCGGGATGGCTCACTTGGGAACGCGCGCGCTCGTGCGCTTCCCGCTCGCAGCACTTGCTTGCGTCGGGCGCGATCCAATGCCGTCGAAGAACAGTCCGATCAGGTGCGCAATGCGGTTCTTCGGCGAGCCGGTCTTGTCGGTACTCTGTTCAGTGGCCATTGACGTTGCCATGGCGACCGCCACGAGGTCGTCGAAGGTGACATCGGCGCGCACCGCCCCCGAGTCCTGCGCCGACCGCAACAAGCGCTGACCTTCCTTGCTTGTCGCCTCGCAGCCCGGCGTGCCGCATTGCAGCAGTGCGCCGAGCGATGCCGCGATGCCGCGGTACACGCCCGTGTGCACAACCAGGTCCTCGGTATATGCGCGCAGCGCGGCCAACGCATCTACTTTGCTGGATCGCGTCTCGCTGGCCGCCACCAGCGCGAGGAAGCGCTCGCTGTATGCCGCGGCGAGCAGGTCATCGCGCGTCGGAAAGCGCCGATACAGCGTGCCGATGCCCACGCCGGCGCGTTTCGCGACGTCTTCCATCGAGGCGTTGGCGCCCCGTTCCAGGAACACTTCTTCCGCTGCAACGAGCAGGCGCTCGCGATTGCGCTGCGCGTCGGCGCGCAGGGGAATGTCATCCGTCAAGAGTCGCTTCTTTTTTTGCTTGAAAAGTGGAGGGTATCTCCACATAATAAGTGGAGCAAGACTCCACTTATTCGGGAGGTGACCTATATGACAAGTCGATTCAACGGAAAGGTTGTCGCCATCACAGGCGGCAGTGATGGCATCGGGCTGGCGACGGCGAAGCGGTTTGCCGCGGAAGGCGCGCATGTATACGTGACAGGACGACGACAGGACAGGCTGGACGAGGCGGTTGCGGAAATCGGCCATGGCGCAATCGGCGTCCAGGCCGACAGCGCCGTCGCGCAGGACATCGACAGGCTGTACGCGCGCATCCGGCAGGATCATGGCCGGGTGGATGTCGTCTTCGCCAACGCCGGCGTGTCGGAGTCCGCCGCGCTTGGCGACATCGATGAGGCACACCTCGCGCGGGTGTTCGCGATCAACGTCAACGGCACTGTCTTCACGGTGCAGCAGGCGCTTCCGCTGATGAGCACCGGCGGCGCCGTGATCCTCGCCGGGTCGGTGGCCGGGAGCCTGGGCATCGGCGCCTTGTCGGTGTACAGCGCGACCAAGGCGGCCATCCGTTCCTTTGCGCGCACGTGGACCACCGACCTGAAGAGCCGCGGCATTCGGGTGAATGTGGTGTCGCCCGGCATGGTGCTCACGCCGGCCATGCAGGCCTACTTGCAGACCAATACAAGTGCCGAGGAGGGGTTCAAGCAGATGATTCCGTTCGGTCGGCTTGGTAGTTCGGACGAGATCGCCGACACCGTGCTTTTCCTGGCGTCGGACGCAGCGAGCTTCGTCGCCGGACACGAACTGTTCGTCGATGGCGGCGTCATGGGCGTCTGAGGATCGGCCGCTGCGCTGCTTGCGTGCCAGGCCGATGTTCGATGCCTGATCACTCAGGGCCGCGCAATGAAAAACGGCGCCCGCGGGCGCCGTTTTTCATGCCATGCCGCGAATCACTTCGCCTCGGGGCTGATCATGTCGCCCGGCACGACCCACTGGTCGAACTGCTCGCTGGTGAGGAAGCCCAGCGCAAGCGCGGATTCCTTCAGCGAGGTGCCTTCCTTGTGCGCCTTTTTGGCGATCTGCGCGGCCTTGTCGTAGCCGATGTGCGGGTTCAAGGCGGTGACCAGCATCAGCGAGCGCGACACGAGGTCGGCGATGCGTTCGCGGTTCGGCTGCAGGCCGGCCACGCAATGCTTGTCGAAGCTGTTGATGCCGTCGGCCAGCAGGCGCACCGACTGCAGGAAGTTGTGGATCACCAGCGGCTTGAACACGTTCAGTTCGAAGTTGCCGCTGGCGCCGCCGAAGTTCAGCGCCACGTCGTTGCCGAAGACTTGCGCGCCCAGCATGGTCAGCGCTTCCGACTGCGTGGGATTGACCTTGCCCGGCATGATCGAGCTGCCTGGTTCGTTCTCGGGAATGCTGATTTCGCCCAGGCCCGAACGCGGACCGCTGGACAGCCAGCGGATGTCATTGGCAATCTTGATCAGGCTGGCTGCCAGGGTCTTCAGTGCACCGTGCGCAAACAGCAGGGCTTCGTGGCCGGCCAGTGCCTGGAACTTGTTCGGGGCGGTCACAAACGGCAGGCCGGTATCGCGAGCCAATTCAGCGGCCACACGTACCGCGAATTCCGGATGGGTGTTCAGGCCGGTGCCGACGGCCGTGCCGCCAAGCGCCAGTTGGTACACGCCAGTCAGCGAGGCGACGAGTTGCGATTGCGCCAGGTCCAGCTGCGCTTCGTAGCCCGAGATTTCCTGGCCCAGCGTCAGCGGCGTGGCATCTTGCAAATGGGTGCGGCCGATCTTGACGATGTCGGCGTACTCAGCAGCCTTGGCGGCCAGCGTCTTGCGCAGCTGGGCAATCGCCGGCAGCAGGTGTTCGTTGACCTGCACGGCAGCGGCCACGTGCATGGCGGTCGGGAACACGTCGTTGGACGACTGGCCGCGGTTCACGTGATCGTTGGGGTGAACCTTGCGGCCTTCGCCACGCTCGCCGCCCAGCAGCTCGGACGCACGGTTGGCCAGCACTTCGTTGGCGTTCATGTTGGTCTGGGTGCCCGAACCGGTCTGCCAGACGCTCAAGGGGAATTCATTGGGCCACTTGCCGGCCACCACTTCGTCGACGGCTTCACTGATGCCGCGCGCCAGTTCTTTGTCGAGCAGGCCAAGTTCGGCGTTGACGGTGGCCGCAGCGCGCTTGACGCGCACCAGGGCGTCGATCAGCTGCGGCGGCATTTTTTCGCTGGAGATGGCGAAGAACTGCAGGGAACGCTGGGTCTGTGCGCCCCACAGGTGATCACTGGGGACATCGATAGGACCAAACGTATCTTTTTCGCGGCGCGTATTCATGAGGTCGGATTCCAGATCGGGTTCGTCATGCATGTGTTGAGAATGCTACTCATTAGCGTAGCAGAAAGACAGTATCAAAGGACTGCGCATCGTGACGGCGTTCCTGCTGCCTGATCGCCTATGCTACGCCGACACCCTGAACGCAGTCTGGAGAGCCCCACGTGTTTGCCGATGCCGAGCTGGACCCTGTGATGCCGCGCGACGATCTTGAGCGCCTGGAACCGGAACTGCGCAATGCCTTGCTGTCATTGCAAGAGGAGCTTCACGAACGCGCCGATCGTGCGGTGCTGGTGGTGGTGGCAGGCGTGGATGGGGCAGGCAAAGGATCTGCCATCAACCTGCTGAGCGAGTGGATGGACCCGCGTGGCATTCGCACCCTGGCCTTCGGCGCGCCTACCGAGGAAGAATCGCGACACCCGCCGATGTGGCGCTATTGGGCGGAATTGCCGGCCCGTGGCAGCCTGGGCATCGTGTTCGGGTCCTGGTATGCCGACTTCTTCAGGGAAGCCGCGCGCAAGAAGCCCGATCGCAAGCGCCTGGCCCGCCTGTCGGAGGACATCGCCCGCTTCGAGTCCATGCTGGCAAGCGAAGGCGTGCAACTGGTCAAGCTCTGGTACCACCTGTCGCGCGATGCCCAGCGTCGCCGCTGCGAAGAGCTTGAAGCGCACCCGGACACCGCATGGCGGGTGTCGGATTCGGATCGAGACGTATCGAGAAAATTCAAGCGCCTGCGCGCGGCTGCCGACACCGTGGTCCAGGCCACCGATTTTCCGTATGCGCGCTGGACCATCGTGCCCAGTGCAGACGAATCGATGCGCACCTATGCGACCGCCATCGCCGTGCGCGATGCGATGCGTCGCCGGCATCTGTCACCGGTTGCGCAGCCGCCAAAACTGGACCCGTCGCCCGACCGCTTCGACGACCTGGACTACACGCGAAAGCTGGAAAAGGACGACTACGAGGCCGCACTGGCGCACTGGCAAGGCCGGCTTGCACGCGCCGTGCACGACCCGGCGTTTGCCTCGCGCTCCCTGGCCCTGGTGTTCGAAGGCAGTGACGCTGCGGGCAAGGGCGGTGCGATACGGCGCCTGACGCATGCGCTGGACGTTCGGCAGATGCGCATCATGGCGATTGCCGCGCCCAGTGCCGAAGATTTGTCACGCCCCTATCTGTGGCGCTTCTGGCGCGACGTGCCCACCACCGGCCGCGTGGCTATCTTTGATCGGTCCTGGTACGGGCGTGTGCTGGTCGAACGGGTAGAGGGCTTTGCCAAGCCTGCGGAATGGAAGCGCGCCTACGACGAGATCCGCGATTTCGAGGAACAACTGGTCGAACACGGGACGATCGTCGTGAAGTGCTGGCTGGCGATCACCAAGGAAGAACAGCTGGAGCGCTTCCGCGAGCGCGAGTCGGTGCCGTTCAAACGCTACAAGATCACCGCCGACGACTGGCGCAACCGGCGCAAGTGGACGGCCTACCGGCGCGCCGCCAACGACATGTTTGCTCAGACCGATACCCAGGCTGCACCCTGGGCGCTGATCGCATCGGACGACAAGCGATTTGCACGCGTGGAAGTGGTCAAGGCGATTGCACTGGCAGTGGAGCAGGCGCTGGACATCAAGCAGAAGAAAGACTGAGTTGATGGGCTGCAGGCGCTTTGCTCATGCGGCCAATCAACTAATTCGTACTTGCTTATGAAATAACTAACGTTGGTTTCTGATGTAGAAGCCGCCACTATTCGTACTCGTTTCCAGGGATTCAGCATGAGCATCACAGCCATCAACGTACGCAACCAGTTTCGCGGCAGGATCAAGGAAGTCATCGAAGGCCCGGTGGTTTCCGAGGTCGACGTGGAAACGCCCAGCGGCATCGTGACCTCGGTGATCACCACCCGATCCGTGAAAGAACTGGGTCTGGTCCCGGGCAAGGAAGTGGTTGCCCTGGTGAAAGCGACCGACGTATCGCTCGCCACGTTCTGAGTTTTATTGCGGCGCCGGCGATCGGGGCCGTATGGGATGGATCTGCTTGCGGCAGATCGGTCCGAAGGTTTCGCCAGCAGTCGACGACGCTGCCTTCAAGGGGGCGCTTGTGGGGGCGCTGAGGGTGGTGTCGTTGGGCGAATGCCGGTGGGAAAGTCGATCTTCCGCCGGCAAAAAAATGCCTCTTGGTGCAAACCAAGAGGCATTTCCTTTTGTGCGGCAGTCTTCAAGACAGGCCGGCTCAGATGGCCTGGCCGGCCGGGTGGGCAGCGTTCAGCGCACCTGCGCCACGATCCCCGCCACCGCCGCGGTCAGCTTCTTCACATACGGCAAGTGCAGGAATTCGTTCGGGCCGTGGGCGTTGGACTTCGGGCCGAGCACGCCGGTGATCAGGAACTGCGCATTGGGGAATTTCTCGCCCAGCATGTTCATGAAGGGGATGGTGCCGCCTTCACCCATCCAGGCCGCGTCCTTGCCGAACACCTGGTTCGACGCCTGGTCGGCAGCACGCTTGAGCCAGTTCGCGGTCTCGGGGGCATTCCAGCCAGTGGCGGCCCAGTCGGCGTCGAAGGTTACTTTTGCGTTGTAGGGCGCCTGGGTTTCCAGCACCTTTTTGAGCGCCCACGATGCCTTTTCGCCATCGACGGTGGGCGGAATGCGCAGGCTCAGTTTCAGTGAGGTCTTGGGGCGCAGCACGTTGCCGGCCGAATCGATGCTGGGGAAACCGGACGCGCCGGTCACCGACAGCGCCGGGCGCCAGGTGCGCGCCAGAATGCCTTCCACGGGGTCGGTGGTGGTGGGCTGGCTGAAGGCATGGCCTTCGCCTTCCGGGCCGTGTGAGCAACCCACCCAGGGGAACTGCTTCCACACCTGGTCACCCAGGATGTCGCCGACCACGTTGGCTTGTTGCAGGCGTTCGGCCGGAATGTCGGCATGCAGCTCCGGCAGCAGCACGCGGCCGGTCTCGGGATCGTCGATGCGGCTGAGCAACTGGCGTGCAATGCGGAAGGACGAGGGCACCAGGCCGCTGGCATTGCCGGAGTGCACGCCCTCAGTGAGGATTTCCACGTTCAGCGTGCCGCCGATCAGGCCGCGCAAGGACGTGGTCACCCACAGCTGTTCGTAGTTGCCGCAGCCCGAGTCCAGACCGGCGACCAGCGCCACGTCGCCCAGGCGCGGGGCCAGCAGGTCCAGGTAGGCGGGCAGGTCGAAGCTGCCGCTTTCTTCACAGGTTTCGATCAGGCCCACGCAACGCGGGCGTGCCGTGCCCTGGCCGTCGATGGCGGAAATCGCAGCCAGTGCGGCATACAAGGCGTAGCCATCGTCGGCGCTGCCGCGACCGTACAACTTGCCGTCTTCGATGCGCGGAATCCACGGGCCGAAGCCCTCGGCCCAGCCGCTCATTTCCGGCTGCTTGTCCAGATGTCCATAGAACAGCACGGTGCGGTCGTTGCCCAGGCCGTGGGTGGCCGGCACGTCGAAGAACAGACAGGGCGTCTTGCCTTCGATGTTGACGATCTCGACGGTCAGGCCTTCGATGGCCTGCGCGCGCGACCATTCCAGTGCCGTGGTGATCACCTCGCCCAGGTAGCCGTGCGCGTCCCAGCTGGCATCGAAAGCGGGCGACTTGGCCGGCACTTTCACATAGTCGACCAGGCGAGGAATGATGTCGTCGTCGTAGCGATTGGCGATGACGCGGGTGATGTCCGACAGATTCATGGCAAGACTCCTGGAAGGCGAATGGGGGCGAGATACAGGTGCCGAGGCAGCGCGCAGGCCGCCCGGCGAGGGTCAGGGCTGGGCAGCGGCTTTGACGATTTTTTCGGCGTCTTCGTCGGGGCGGCGCGCGTAGTGCTGCGCGATCATCGCGCACAGCATCAGCTGGATCTGGTGGAAGACCATCACCGGCAGCACGATGGCGCCGACCGCGGAGCTGGCGAACAGCACCTTGGCCATCGGCGCACCGGTGGCCAGGCTCTTCTTCGAGCCGCAGAACAGGATGGTGATCTGGTCGGCTTTCGAGAAGCCCAGGCGCTTGCCGGTCTGCCAGGTAATCAGCAGGGCGATGCACAGCAGCAGGGAGGTCGCGACGATGACGCCGAACAAGGTGCTGATGGGCGTGTTCTTCCACAGGCCTTCGATGACGGCCGCGCTGAACGCCGTGTAGACCACCAGCAGGATCGAACTTTGATCCACGTATTTGAGCGTCGCCTTGTGCTTGTCGATGAACTTGCCGATCAATGGGCGCATCAGATGGCCGACGACGAAGGGCAGCAACAACTGCAGGAAGATCTTGGTGACCGCCTCAAACGAAATGTGCCCACCATGCGGCACCACGAAGATGCCGACCAGCACTGGTGTCAGGAAAATCCCGATCAGGCTGGAAAAGGAGGCGCTGCAGACCGCTGCCGGCACGTTGCCGCGTGCGACTGCCGTCAGCGCAATCGACGACTGCACGGTCGAGGGCAGGGCGCACAGGAACAGAATGCCCACGTACAGCTCGGGGGTCATCAGCCAGGACAGCACCGGCTTGAGCGTCAGGCCCAGCACCGGGAACAGCACGAAGGTCGACAGGAACACGACCAGGTGCAGTCGCCAGTGGGTGACGCCGGCGATGATCGCTTCCCGCGACAGCTTGGCGCCGTGCATGAAGAACAGCACGCCGACGGCAACATTGGTGATGATCTCGAAAATCTGCGCACCCTTGCCGGATGCTGGCAGGAAGCTCGCCAGGATGACCGTGAGGATGATGGCGACGGTGAAGCGATCGGGCAGGTAGCGAAGCATGGGGAGGGGGCGTGGCGGCCTGGCTGGTGAGCCGCAGAAGAGGATGAGGCGACCTGACAATGTATCGCATGCCGTCGCGCATGACCACGCACCGCCCGGCCGGGGCGAGGATTAGAATGCGGCCCAATACATCCCCGGGGACTTTGTCATGCGCATATTGTTGGTAGAGGACAACGTCGACCTGGGCGATGCGGTCGAGAGCAAACTGCGTCTGGCCGGCCACTCGGTGGAATGGGTGCGCGACGGCGACGCGGCGATTTCCTGGAGCCGCCACGGTGTCTGGGATGCGATCGTGCTGGACATCATGTTGCCGGGCAAGGACGGGTTTGCCGTGCTGCGCACCTTGCGCGCCGCCGGTCAGGACACGCCGGTGCTGGTGGTGACGGCGCGCGCCGAAATCGAGGACAAGGTCGACATGCTCGACCTGGGCGCCGACGATTACCTGGTCAAGCCCTTCGACCTGCGCGAACTCGAAGCCCGCCTGCGCGCGCTGATGCGCCGACCGGCTGGGCAAAGCAGCAGTGCCGTGCAATACGGCAACCTGGGCATCGATCTGGCCGGGCGCACGGCAAGTGTCGACGGCGTGTTGCTGGATCTGGGCCGCCGCGAATTCGGCCTGCTGGAGGTGCTGCTGGCCCATATCGGCCAGACGGTGGCGAAAGAGCGCCTGATGACGCAGATGTTCCAGGTCGAAGACGTGTCCACCAATGCGCTCGAGCTGCTGGTGTCGCGGCTGCGCAAGAAGCTGGGCGATTCGTCGATCGACATCGTGACCGTGCGCGGCGTGGGTTACCAGGCGCGGTCGCATGAGGCGCTCTGACATAGACCGCATGCCCGCGCCGCGCCGCGGCGAATCGCTGTCGATTCGCGGGCGGGTGTTCACGGTCGCGATCTCCTTGCTGGTGGGCGGTGGACTGGCCCTGCTGATCTTCATGGAAAGCTACGCGACCCAGGCCGCGGATCAGGCCTTCGATCGCCTGCTGGCAGCATCGGCGCTGACCATTGCCGGCGCCGTGCAGATCGAAGAGGAAGGCGTGGTGCTGGAACTGCCGATTGCCGCGCTCGGCATGTTGAGCGACAGCGAACGGGTGTTCTACAGCGTGCGCGATGCCGCGGGCGGCCTGGTCACTGGTTACGCCGACCTGGAAGCCCGGCTGGCGCCTGCCAGCTCGCCGGTGCCGGTGTTCGACAACATGCGCTATCGCGGTGACGATGTTCGTGTGGCCACCGTCGGGCGCCTGCTGTCGACCGGGCCCTCCGTGGGCTGGGTGACGATCCGGGTGGCCGAGACCCGCGGGGCGCGCCGCCAGTTGGCCGCCGAGATCTTCCAGCGCAGCGCCTTGCCGCTGCTGGCCATCGTGGTCGCCGCACTGGGTTTGCTGTGGTTCGGCATCCAGCGGGCCTTCGCGCCCCTGTCCCTGATTGAACAGGAACTGCGCAGCCGTGCGCCCGGCGACCTGGCACCTTTGGCGGCGCCGGTGCCGCGCGAAGTGCTGCAGCTGACCGAGGCACTCAACGGCTTCATGGGTCGCCTGCGCGCGGTGATGGCCGTGCTGCAGAACCTGGTCGCCGATGCGGCGCACCAGGTGCGCACCCCGCTGGCATCGCTGCGTGCGCAGGCCGAGGTGATGACCGAAGAAACCGATCCGGTACGCCTGCGCGAGCGCGCCGGACGGGTGCTGGCCAACGCGTCGCACGTCAGCCTGCTGATCAACCAGCTGCTGATGGACGCCACCATCACCCACCGGCTGGATGCGCAGACGCGCGATGCGGTGGGCGTCTCCGAGATCGTCAACGACACGCGTCGGCGCATCGGCATGGAGGGCAAGCGGCGGCTGCGCATCGCGATTGCGCCGCAGGTGCGACGTGCCCGCATTCGCGGCGACAAGGTGGCCTTGCGCGAAATGTTGCGCAATCTGGTCGACAACGCGCTTCAGTACGCGCCCGACGGGGAGGTGGATGTGGAAGCACAGCCCTTGCCCGGTGGCCGTGTGCTCTTGAGTGTGTCCGACCGCGGACCGGGCATTCAGGAAGACGAAAAAGATGCGGTGCTGGAACGCTTCCAGCGTGGCCGCAGTGCACAAGGCTTGCCCGGCTCGGGCCTGGGCCTGGCGATCGTGCGCAATGTGGTGGACGCGCACGGCGGCAGCATGTCGCTGCGTGCGCGGGCCGGCGGTGGCCTGGTGGTGAGTGTGATGCTGCCGCTGGCCGCGCCGGCCGGTGCCGGGCGAGCCAAGGCGGGTATCTTGGCCGCGCTGGCCTTGGCATGCCTGATGTCGGCGGTCACGCCGCCGGATGCGTGGGCGCAGGCTCAGACGAAGCCGCAAGCCGCCCCGGCACAGCCGCCCGCGCCTTCGGTCGGCGGTGCGGCCAGTGCGACAGGCGCTGGCTCTGCGACGGTGCCCGCCGGTCTGGCTGCGCGCGGCCCGGGCGCCGTGTCATCCGACCTGTCGTCAGTCACCGGACCGACCGCCGCGGGACGGGTGACGATCTACGCGGCACCGCAGAAAACCCTGCTGGACCGCACGGTGTCGGTGGCCGGCCCGACCGATACGGTGGTGTTCACCGAGATCGCCCGCCGATTCCAGCAGAGCTGGCCCGACGTCACCGTCGTATACCGGGAGCTGAATGGCTTCGAGCTGTATCGCGAAGTGGTCGCGGGCAAGCTGCCCTCGGTCGACGTGCTGGTCAGTTCATCCATCGACCTGCAGGTGCGCCTGGCCAACGACGGCTTTGCCTTGCCGCACGTGTCCCGCCACGCCGACAGCATCCCGGCCTGGGCGCGCTGGCGCACTGAAGTATTCGGCTTCACCTTCGAGCCGATCGTCATCGCCTACAACCCCCGGCGCTTCACCCCCGAAACCGTGCCGCATTCGCGCCAGGCCTTGCTGAAATTGCTGGAGACCCAGCTGCCGCTCCTGGACGACCGGGTAGGCAGCTACGACATCGCCACCAGCGGCCTGGCCTACCTGCTGGCGAGCCAGGACGCCATGGTGTCGTCCAACTTCTGGGGCCTGGCCAATGCGCTGGGCCGCGCGCACGTGCACCTGCACTCGACCGCCGCCGCTGTCCTGGACGAAGTGGAATCAGGTCAGCTCGACCTTGCCTACAACGTGCTGGGGTCGTATGCACTGGCGCGCGAGGCGGCAGGGCGGCCGATTGCCGTGGCGATGCCGCAGGATTACGTGGCGGTGTTGTCGCGCTCGGCGCTGATCCTGCGCACGGCGCCGGCCCCCGAGATGGGCCGGGCATTCGTCGACTGGCTGCTGTCGCCCGCCGGCCAGGAAACCATGGCTGGTCCCGCGGCATTGGGATCGATCGTGCCCGGCACGACCGGGCGCTGGACGTCCGAGGCCCTGATGGCGGGACCGCACGGCATCGTGCAGCCGATCGTGTTCGGGTCGGCCCTGCTGGTGGGGCTGGATCAGCAGCGACACGCCCGTTTTGTGAAGAACTGGCGACGTCTGGTGACCGACTCGCCAGAAGCGTCTCAGGGTTATCCAGCGAAACGACCGCGGTGACAGGACGCTGACAGCTTGCGTTCCTAAGATGGCTTTCAACGTGTGACGAGCACCCACTTTCGGGGCATCGACGCACAAGGAATCCCCACTGGAGATCGCCATGACTGTCTGCACGCCCACCCGCCTGGCCGCTGCTTGTGCCACCGCCTTGTCGCTGTTCGCCGGCGCCGCTTTCGCACAAGTGCCCGCGGGTTACCCCGACGATTACCAGAAGGTGATCGACGCGGCCAAGAAGGAAGGCAAGCTAACGATTTATTCGACCACCGATACCAAGGCTGCCGGCCCGATCGTCAAGGGCTTCGAAGCCATGTATCCGGGCATCAAGGTCGAATACAACGACATGAACAGCACCGAGCTGTACAACCGCTACATCAGCGAGCAGGCAGCCGGCGGCAACAGCGGCGACGTGGTCTGGAGCTCGTCGATGGACTCGGCCCTGAAGCTGGCCGTCGATTACGCACTGGTCTACAAGTCGCCGGAATCGGCCAAGCTGCCGGCCTGGGCGAACTGGAAGGACAGCGCCTACGGCACGACCTACGAGCCCGCCGTCTTCATCTACAACAAGCGCCTGGTGCCTGCTGCCGACGTGCCCACCACGCACGCCGCGTTCGCCAAGCTGCTGACCACCCAGACCGACAAGTACAAGGGCAAGGTCACCAGCTACGACATCGAAAAGTCGGCCGTGGGCTTCATGCTGACGGTGCAGGACAAGCGCAACGACAAGGGCTTCACCGAGTTCGTGACCGCTGCCGGCAAGGCAGGCTTGGTGGTGCAGTCGTCGACCGGCACCATGATGGAACGTGTGTCCTCGGGTGAAAACCTGCTGGGCTACAACATCCTGGGTTCGTATGCCGAAACGCGCGCCAAGACCGATCCGTCGATCGGCGTGGCGTACCCCACCGACTACACGCTGGTGCTGTCGCGCGTGTCCTTCATCAGCAAGAAGTCGCGCAACAAGAACGCCGCGCGCCTGTGGCTGGACTACCTGTTGTCGCAAAAGGGCCAGGACATCATGGCCAATCAGTCCGATCTGGGCTCGATCCGCGATGACATCCCCGGCGACAACGACGTCGACGGCATGACCAAGAAGCTGGGCGCTGCGCTCAAGCCGATCCCGGTCAACGAATCGCTGCTGGAATACCTGGAACAAAAGCCCCGCCTGGACTTCATCAAGGAATGGCGCACGGCTGCCGGCAAGTAATTGCCAGGTAAGCATCACGCACGGTTGTACGTAAGTCAGTAATTCAGCAAGCCAGCAGTTCCTCGCCAGGCCGCATCGCTGCGGCAAGCAGTTGGCAAGCCGGACCGGCGCGTCGCGCCGGTCCGTCATTCCTCGCCTCCGGGCGGTTTTCAAAAAATGGACGTCTTCCATGCATTCACTACGAATGAGATGGCGCTCACTGCCGCGCGGCGTGGTCGTGTTGCTCACGGTGATCGCGATCTACGCTCCCTTGTCGCTGATCGTATTCCAGAGCTTTTTGTCAGCGCCGTTCTTCGCGCCGTCGAAGTCGTTCAGCCTGGACGCGTTCCGCTTCATCTTCGATGATCCCGACTTCTACAAGGCCCTGAAAACGGGCTTCATCGTGGCCTTCGGCCTGGCTGCGATCTCGATTCCGCTGGGAGGCATCCTGGCCTTCCTGATGAGTCGCACCGACTTGCCCGGACGCCGCTGGATCGAACCGCTGATCCTGGTGCCGGTGTTCGTGTCGCCGATGGTGCTGGGCTTCGGCTACGTGGTGGCTGCCGGCCCGGTGGGCTTCTTCTCGGCGTGGGCGCAAAGCCTGCTCGGCTTCGTGCCCTGGAACATCTATTCGCTGCCCAGCATCGTGATCATCGCGGGGCTGACGCACGTACCGCACGCCTACCTGTACATCTCGTCCGCCTTGCGCAGCATGGGCTCGGACGTGGAAGAAGCCGCACGCGTGGCGGGTGCTTCGCCCCTGCAGGTCATGACTGCCGTCAGCCTGCCGATGGTGCGGCCCGCCATGTTGTACGCAACCGTCTTGCTGTTCTTCCTGGGCCTGGAAGTCTTCGGCCTGGTGCTGGTGCTGGGTGACCCGGAAGGCAACCTGGTGCTCGCCACCTACCTGTACAAGCTGACCAACAAGCTGGGCATCCCGTCCTATCACCTGATGGCTGCGGTGGCTGTCGTGCTGATTGCGATGACGATCCCGCTGGTCGCCTTGCAGCGCCGCCTGATGCGTTCCGCCAACCGCTTCGTCACGGTCAAGGGCAAGGCCTCGCGCTCGCGTCCGCTGCCGCTCGGCAAGTGGCGCTGGGTCGCCGGCCTGGTGGTTGCGCTGTGGCTGGCCGTCACCATCGTGGTGCCGCTGATGGGTGTGTTGCTGCGTGCTTTCGTGTCGAACTGGGGCATGGGCGTGTCGCTGTTGGACGTGCTGTCCGTGGAAGCCTTCCGCACGGTGTTCTCGCAGCCCAACCTGCTGCGCGCCATCTTGAACTCGGTGGCCATCGGTGTGTTCGGCGGTGCCCTGGCGGTGGTTTGCTACACCTTCATCGGCCTGGCCATGCATCGCAAGCCCGACGGCATCACGCGTTTCATGGACTACAGCGTGCTGGTGCCGCGTGCGGTGCCCGGCCTGCTCGCCGGCCTGGCTTTCCTGTGGGTGTTCCTGTTCGTGCCGATGCTGCTCGAGAACTCGCTGGAAGACGGCTGGTTGTCGGTGCTGCCGTTCTCGGCCTGGCTGCAGGAACACTTCGTCGAAGCGCTGCGCAACATCCGCTCGACGATCTTCAGCGTGTGGCTGGCCTACACCGTGGTGTGGATGGCCTACGGCCTGCGCATCATCTCGTCGACGCTGCTGCAGGTCGGTCCCGAGCTGGAAGAAGCGGCACGCACCGCCGGTGCGCATCGCGGCCAGGTGACCCGCCACGTGACCGTGCCGCTGGCGCGCCACGGCCTGGTCGGGGCACTGCTGCTGATGTTCCTGATCTTCGAGCGTGAGTACTCAACCGGCGTCTACCTGCTGTCGCCCGGCACCGAGACCATCGGGTCCATGCTGGTGTCCTTGTGGGCCTCGGGCGCGATCGACATCGTCGCTGCCCTGTCTTTCATCAATATCGCATTCGTGGTGGTCGGCCTGGGTCTGGCGCTGCGTTTCGGAGTGAAGCTTCATGATTGAACTTACCGTCGATGACCTGCACCTGAGCTACGGTGACGTGTCGGTCCTGAAAGGCGTGTCGATGCAGTTGAAGCGGGGCGAGGTTGTGTCCTTGCTCGGCCCCTCGGGCAGCGGCAAGACCACCTTGCTGCGTGCCGTGGCCGGCCTGGAAGCGGCGCGCCAGGGGCGCATCCGCATCGGTGACCGCACCGTGTTCGATGGTGCCGCCGGCACCGAAGTGCTGGCCGAAGAGCGCAACCTGGGCCTGGTGTTCCAGTCCTACGCGCTGTGGCCGCACAAGACGGTGTTCGAGAACGTCGCCTACCCGCTGAAGCTGCGCAAGATTCCCGCTGCCGAGATCCGCGAGCGCGTGCAGTCGATGCTGCAGCAACTGGGCCTGGGACACCTGGGCGAACGGCATCCGTTCCAGCTGTCCGGTGGACAGCAGCAGCGTGTGGCCATCGGCCGTGCGCTGGTCTACAACCCGCCGGTGCTGTTGCTGGACGAGCCGCTGTCCAACCTGGACGCAAAGCTGCGTGAAGAAGCGCGTGCCTTCCTGCGCGAGCTGATCATTCGCCTGGGCCTGTCGGCCTTGATGGTGACCCACGATCAGGGCGAGGCGATGGCGATCTCGGATCGCATCCTGTTGCTGAACAACGGCAAGATCGAGCAGCAGGGCACGCCGCAGGAAATGTACGGCAGCCCGGCAACGCTCTTCTGCGCCGAGTTCATGGGCAGTAACAACCGTCTGGCAGGCAAGGTGACGGCTATCGAAGGCGGCTGGGCGCAAGTCCAGGGCGACGGCTGGTCGGTCAGGGGTCGTGCAGGTGATGGCATTTCCGTTGGCAGCGACGCCATTGCGGTGATCCGGGTGGAGCAGGTTCGGCTGACCGAGGGTGACATCACCAATGGTCTGGAACTGCCGCTGCTGACCAGCATGTACCTGGGCGACCGTTGGGAATATCTGTTCCGCACCGAAGGCGGTACGCCGACGCAGGGTCTGGCCTTGCGGGCCTACGGGCAGGTGAACCGTGCACCTGGCCGCTATCGGCTGGAGTTGCCGGCCGAGCATGTCTGGGTGTTCCCGGCCAAGGCTTGAGATTGCGCAGCTGAAAAAGGGCCCTTCGGGGCCCTTTTTTTACTTTACAAAGCGGCGGAGATTTGTCTGCGCAGCGTGCCGATACTTTATGGAACGAAGCGAGTGCGGGCGAAGACGCCGCGTCAATCCTTGGTCAGTCTGGCCAGGAATTCCATCGTCACCGACGCTGCAATCGTCACGTCCGCGACGTCGACGATTTCGCGCGGATTGTGGCTGATGCCGCCGTTGCCGCAGCGCACGAACAGCATGCTGACGGGCACCACATTGGCCATCATCATGGCGTCGTGACCGGCGCCGGACGGCAGTTCAATGGCGGGGATGCCGGTGGCGGCGATGGCGTCCAGCCACATCGAACGCTGCTCGGGCGAGCAGGGGACGGCGGGCACGCGCATCAATTCCTCTTGTTCTGCCGTGATGCCGCGGCGGGTCAGGATTTCGGCGATGCCCAGGTCGATGTCGGCCAGCGCCGCATCGCGCGTGGCGTCGTTGTCGGCCCGTACGTCCAGCGAGAAGATGCACCGGCCCGGGATGACGTTCACCGAGCCGTTCGGGACCGACAGCTGGCCCACGGTGCCGACCAGGCCCGGGATGTCGGCGCAGCGCCGTTCCACCAGCAAGATGATTTCTGCGGCCGCGCAGGCGGCGTCCAGGCGCATGTCCATGGGCGTGGTGCCGGAGTGGCTGGCGCGGCCCGTCAGCGTGATGCGGCGGCGGATGCTACCGGCGATGGCGCTGACGACGCCTACCGGCAAACCACGATCCAGCAAGACAGGGCCTTGTTCGATGTGGACTTCGAAGTAGTGCTGCATGCGTGCGACGTCGGCTTGGGCCAGTGCGATCTGCTCGACCTGCAAGCCGGCTGCCGCAATGGCGGCGTGCATGGGGATACCGTCGGCGTCCACGCGGTCCAATTGCGCGGCGTCGAAGATGCCAGCGTAGGCCGACGAGCCCAGGAAGGTGCCACCGTAGCGCACGCCTTCTTCCTCGGAGAAGGCCACCAGTTCCAGGTCGACCGGCAGGCGTTCGCCACGCGCATGCAGGCGTTTGACGATGGCCAGCGGCAGCAGGATGCCCAGGCGGCCGTCGTAGCGCCCGCCGTTGTGAACGGTGTCGTAGTGGCTGCCGACGACCACGCAGGGGGTGGCTGCGGCGGCGTTGCCTGTGTCGGCGTTCGCCGTCACGCTGGCGCCACCTGAACCCTGCCCGACGTTCACGTGGGTTGAACTGCCGGCACCACGTACACCGTCAGTTCCAGCCGCCTCGTATCGGGCAATCAGATTGCCAATCGCATCCTGGCGCACGGTATCGAATCCCGCCTCGCGCATCCACTGCATCAAGGTCTGCGCCGCCGCCTGGTGGGCGGGGGTGAGGTAGGTGCAGCTGAGGTGCTCGGGGTGGTCGGTGTGGCGCGCCAGGGCGTCGGCCCAGGCCATGACCTGCACGCCGCACCAGGTGGAGTCGTCTTCGCTCCACGAGATCTTGTTCGGGATCGTTGCCATGGTCTTGATGCTCAAGCTTGGGTGACAGGCGCTGCGACCAGCAGGTCTGCCAGGGTCAGCGCAACAACCTGCGTGGCCTTGCGCAGGTCTTCCAGACGCAGGTTTTCGTCGCTGTTGTGACCGCGGGCTTCAATCAGGGTGCGGGGGCCGGCGCCGTACAGCACGGTAGGAATGCCGCGCTTGGTGTAGTGGCGGGCATCGGTGTAGAGCGGCACGCCGTGCGCCGGGATGTCGCTGGCGAACACGCTGCTGGCGCGACGGCGCAAGGCGTCGATCAGGCGGTCGGCGCCGGGCAGTTCGACCAGCGGTTCGGCCTGCATGATGCGGCGCACGTCCACCGTGATGCCGGGGCGCGTGGCAGCGGCGGCTTCGATCACGCGGCGCAGGTCGCCTTCGGCGTCCGAACCCATTTCTTCGGGGATCATCCGGCGGTCGACACGGAAGTTCACTTGGTCGGGCACCACGTTGGTGTTGATGCCGCCGCTGATCAGGCCGACGTTCAGGCCGGGGCAGTCGATGCCGGTGACTGCTGATTTGCGCTGAGCCAGTTCGCCACGGTAGTCATACAGCGCGCGCAGGATGTGGGTGGCGGCTTCCAGTGCGTCGACGCCAGTGTGCGGCATGGCGGCGTGAGCCTGCTTGCCGTGGACGGTGACGTCGGCGTGCAGACAGCCGTTGTGCGCCACGGTGATGCCGTAGGAGAAGCCCGCAGATATCGCGTAGTCAGGCTTGCTCAGGCCTTGATCGAGCAGCCACTTGGGGCCGATCTCGCCGCCGGTTTCTTCGTCATAGGTCAGGTGCAGTTCGACCGTGCCGTTCAGTGCCAGGCCTTGGTCGGCGGCGTGCTGCAGCGCGCGCAGCGCCCAGGTGTAGGTGGCGAAGTCAGACTTGGAGACGGCGACGCCGCGGCCGTACATGGTCGGGCCGTGTTCGGGGTCGTTCACCACTTCGCCGCCATAGGGATCGAAGGTCCAGCCGCGGCCGGGCGGCACCACGTCGCCGTGGGCATTGAGTGCGATCACAGGACCACCTTCACCGAACTGGTGGCGCACGATCAAGTTGGTGGCCGAACGCATGCCGTGTTGCTGCACCAGTTCCTGCGGAACCGGGTAGGCGTCCACCGGCAGGCCAAGCTCGGTCAGCAACTCGGCCGCGCGCACGGCGTGCGGTGCGCAGTCGCCGTCGGGATTGTCGGATGGCACCCGCACCAGCGCCCGCAGGAAGGCGATCTGCGCCGGATGTTCACGGTCGATGAAGTCGGTGATGCGCGTATCGAGGCTGGCGGGCGAGGGCATGAAAAATCCGGGCAAATGGACGCGCGCCTGATGGCGGCAAGGGCGGCTGAAGCACGCCTTCCGAGGCGTACCGGAGTACGCCTCGGAAGGGAGCGTTGGTCTGAAACGACTTTAATGCATGTAATTTTTGTATGCAATAAATGTGCGGCGATTTCGGTAGACTATGCAGCACCATGAGCAAGAATCCAGCCACCCCGCGACTTGTCCCCGCCGATCCCAGCGCCGAGCAGATCGCCCACGACATTGCCGCCGCCATCGTTGCCCACCGTCTGCCGCCCGGCACCCGGCTGCGTGAAGAGGCGCTGGCACGCGCCTATGGGGTCAGCCGCACCAAGATCCGTGCGGCTTTGCTGATGTTGTCCAAGGACAAGCTGATCCGCACGGTGCCCGACAAGGGCGCCTTCGTCAGCAAGCCCAGCGCTGCCGAAGCACGCGAGGTATTTGCGGTGCGTCGCATCCTGGAAACTGCCCTGGCGCGCGAGTTCGTGGCGCGTGCCAAGCCGGCGGATTACCGCCGTATCGAGGCCCATCTGAAGCAGGAACGCGACGCGGTGGTGGGGCAGGATGTGCAGTTGCGCAACCGGCTGCTGGTGGACTTTCATGTGCTGCTGGCCGACGTGGTCGGCAACGGCGTGCTGACCGAAATGCTGCGTGAGCTGTATGCACGCAGCGCGATCATCACCACGCTGTATCAGTCGACGCTGGATGCCGAAGAATCGTCCGGCGAGCACCACGCCTTCCTGAAAGCCGCCAAGCGCGGCGATGTGGAAACCGCCTGCCAGCTGATGATCGAGCACCTGGAACACGTCGAGCAGGCGCTCGATTTTTCCGACGATGCGCCGAATGCCGAGAGCGACCTAGTCGCTGCGCTGCTTACCTGAGATTCTGTGGGCGGCATGCGCGTGCATGGTGCATGCGCGCACCGTTTGAATGCGCTGGTATCCCCATCCTGGCCAGTCCGCCATAAGCCCGATGCGGCTGCACCGTCTTTGCTCGTGATCGCCTCCCAGTAAACAGCTGTATCCGCGCACCGGTCCGACGCTCTGGCACAGGCTTTGCATAAGAGATTTTGTATACCAAATCGGTGTTCAATTCTTAACCATGCGGCCGCCGGGCGCCGGAGAGTCTTATGAAACGCAGAAACCTGTTGAAGTTTGCCGTCCTGTTCGCCGCTGTCGCCATCAGCCCGGCCCATGCCGATGCGCTGGCTGACCTGAACAAGGCCGGCGTCATCAAGATCGCTGTGCCGCAAGACTTCCCGCCCTTCGGCTCGGCCGGTCCGGACCTGAAGCCGGTTGGCTACGACATCGATGTCGCCAAGCTGATCGCCACCAAGCTGGGTGTGAAGCTGGAACTGGTGCCGGTGGGCAGCGCCAATCGCGTGCCTTTCCTGCAGACCAACAAGGTCGATCTGGTGATTTCCAGCATGGGCAAGAATGCCGAGCGCGAGAAGGTCATCGACTTCAGCGACGCCTACGCACCGTTCTTCAATGGCGTGTTCGGCCCGGCCAATGTCATGGCCACCAAGGTTGAACAGCTGGCAGGCAAGACCGTGGGCGTGACACGTGGCTCGGTCGAGGACATCGAACTCAGCAAGATCGCGCCGGCCGATGCGTCCATCAAGCGCTACGAAGACAACAACGGCACCATCAGCGCCTTCCTGTCGGGCCAGACCGAACTGATCGCCACCGGCAACGTGATCGCCGCTGCCATCTTTGCGCGCAACCCGCCCAAGAAGCCGGAGACCAAGTTCCTGATCAAGAATTCGCCGTGCTTCATCGGCCTGAACAAGAACGAGCCGGCGCTGCTGGCCAAGGTGAACGACATTCTGGCTGCGGCCAAGAAGGACGGCTCGCTGTCGGCGATTTCGCAGAAGTGGCTGGGCGCAGCGTTGCCCGCCGATCTGTGATCCTCACCGACTGACCCCCTCACACGCGACGCACCCACATGGCATACCGATTCGATTTCGGGGCGGTCTTCGACTACACGCCCGTGCTCTTGAAAGGCATCGTGGTCACGACCGAACTGATCGTGTTCGGTGCGCTGGCGGGTGTCGCCGTGGGCATTGCCTGCGCCTGGGCGCGCACGCAGGGGCCGCGTGCATTGCGTGCGCCGGTCACAGCCTACGTGGAACTGATCCGCAACACGCCTTTCCTGATCCAGCTGTTCTTCATCTTCTTCGGCCTGCCTGCGCTGGGCGTGTCGCTGAGCGAGATTCAGGCAGCGTGTCTGGCGATGGCCCTGAACCTGGGCGCCTACAGTTCCGAAATCATCCGCGCGGGCATCGTGGCCACGCATCGCGGGCAGTTCGAGGCAGGCGCCAGCCTGGCGATGAGCCGCCTGCAGGTGTTTCGCCACGTGATCCTGAAGCCGGCACTGGCGCGTATCTGGCCCGCGCTGTCCTCGCAGATCGTGATCGTGATGCTGGGCTCGGCCGTGTGTTCGCAGATCGCGGTCGAAGACGTGAGCTTTGCGGCGGCGTTCATCCAGTCGCGTAATTTCCGTGCCTTCGAGGGCTACATCGTCGCCACGCTGATCTATCTGGCGATGGCGCTGATCCTGCGCCAGCTGTTGCGCATGCTGGGACGTCACTGGTTCGGGAGGCCCGCGCGATGATGAACTTCAGCTTGTGGGACATCGTCAGTGCGCTGCTGCTGACGGCCCGGTGGACGGTGCTGCTGTCGCTGGTGGCCTTTGCCGGTGGTGGCGCGCTGGGCTTGCTGGTGTTGATGGCACGCACCTCGCGCCTGTCGGGCCTGCGCCGCGCGGCCTGGGTCTTCATCGAACTGTTCCAGGGCACGCCACTGCTGATGCAGCTGTTCCTGGCCTTCTTTGGCCTGTCTCTGGTTGGCATTGAAGTACCGGCATGGCTGGCCGCCGGCGCCACGCTGATTCTTTGGTCGGCGGCCTTCCTGTCCGAGATCTGGCGCGGCTGTGTGGAAGCGATTCCGCGCGGTCAGTGGGAATCCTCGGCCAGTCTGGCCATGGGGTACATGCAGCAGATGCGCCATGTGGTGCTGCCGCAGGCGGCACGCATTGCGGTGGCGCCTACGGTGGGTTTCGCGGTGCAGATCGTCAAGGGCACGGCGGTGACGTCGATCATCGGCTTCACCGAGCTGTCCAAGGCGGCCACGATCATCACCAACGCCACCTTCAACCCGTTTCTGGTCTACGGCATTGCCGCGCTTATCTACTTCGCCCTGTGCTGGCCGCTGTCGCGGTTGAGCCTGCGGCTGGAAAGGAAATTGAATGCCCCTCATCGCGCTTGAAGACGTGCGCAAGCGGTTCGGCGACAACGAAGTGCTCAAGGGCATCACGTTGCGCATCGAACCCGGCGAGGTGATTGCCCTGATCGGCAAGAGCGGTTCGGGCAAGAGCACGCTGCTTCGCTGCATCAACGGACTGGAACAGCTGGATGGCGGCGCCATCATGGTGGCTGATGCCCAGGTGGCCGACGACGAAATGCGGCTGCGCACGCTGCGGCTGAAGGTCGGCATGATCTTCCAGCAGTTCAACCTGTTCCCGCACCTGACGGCCGGCCGCAACGTGATGTTGTCGCCGACGGTGGTGAAGGGGACGTCAAAGGCCGACGCCGAGAAGCTAGCGCGGGTGATGATGGAGCGCGTGGGCCTGGGCCACAAGTTCGACGCCTGGCCCGATCAACTGTCAGGCGGGCAGCAGCAGCGCGTGGCGATTGCACGCGCACTGGCGATGGAGCCGATTGCGCTGCTGTGCGATGAGATCACCTCGGCGCTTGACCCGGAACTGGTCAACGAAGTGTTGGCGGTGGTGAGGTCGCTGGCCGCAGCCGGCATGACGCTGATCATGGTCACGCACGAAATGCGCTTTGCGCGCGAAGTGTGCGACCGGGTGGTGTTCATGCATCAAGGCCTGGTGCATGAAATCGGTCACCCGGAAGAGATCTTTGCGAACCCGAAGACGCCGGAACTGCAGCAGTTCCTGGGAACCACAGCGCATTGAAGAAAGTGTCAGGCTCGCGCTTGCCCACCAACTGAAAACGCCTGGGCACCGCATCGCGGCGCACCAGGCGTTTTCAGTTATTGCTGAGACTCGTCTTTCTTGTAGCGGTCGTCTGGACGTTCATCTGGACGATGCCAGGGATCTTTCGAAGCGACCGATATCGTCAGCTCACTCGCCGACGAAGTCGCCCTCGAAGCTGACCTTGGCCAGCGGCAGACGCGGGCTGGGCACTTCGCCGCCGCGCAGGCCTTCCGGGAGCAGCGACGTATCGCCCAGGCGACCGATCACGGCGCCGGCTTCGATGGTGTAGTCGTCCGGGATCTTCAGTTCGCGGCGGGCCAGGTCGCGGTCGATGCCGCCCAGACCGTGTGCATGCCAGCCCGACAGGCTGGCTTGCAGCGCCAGGTAGCCCCAGGCCGCGCCGGTGTCGAAGCTGTGCGTCAGGTTCGGGGTGGGTGCGGGCGCGGCCGGTGCCTGCGAGGTCTTCTTCGAGGCGATGATCAAGATGGCGGACGCCGTGTGGCCCCAGCCGCGATTGAACTCGTTCAGGATGGCCAGGTAGCGCTCGAAGTTCGGCGTGCCGCGACGCGCGTACAGGAAGCGCCAGGGCTGGAAGTTGTACGACGAAGGCGCCCAGCGCGCGGCGTCGAGGATGGTCAGCAGCTCTGCTTCCGGAATCTCTTCACCGGTGAAGGCGCGCGGTGACCAGCGCTCCAGGAAGATCGGCGAAATCGGGTGTTCGGACTGGCGAGAATTGGCAGACGTTGTCATTGGGCTTCCTGAGAAAAGGCGCGCAGTCGGCAATTAGAAGTTATTCCGCCTGCTCAAGGCCAGTACTTTTGCGGCATAAGCACCCGACTGGCCAAAAGAAACAGGCGTGTCCCGGTAAGAGACACGCCTGTCGGCAGGGCAGATGCAAGACCGGCATGTGCACACGCCGGCAATACAAGGAAGGTGGTGCTTAACGCACGCGCAAGCGGTACAAGGTCGTGATTTCGGCCACCCGTGCCGAGTGCAGCGGGTCAGTCGGATCGTTGGCCTTCGGGTGTTCCGGCGCCATCTGTGTGTAGGCCTTGATGTACAGGCCGGCTTCTTCGATGGCGTTGATCAGGAAGGCGCGAGTGCGCAGGCCCAGGTGTTCGGCCAGGTCGGACAGGATCAGCCAGCCTTCGCCGCCTTGCGTCAGGTGCGAGGCCAGGCCGTTCAGGAAGGCCAGCAACATGCGGCTGTCCGGATCGTAGATGGCGCCTTCGATCGGCGAGCTGGGGCGCGCCGGCAGCCACGGCGGGTTGCAGACGATCAGCGGCGACTTGCCTTCCGGGAACATGTCGGTCTGTTCGATCGTGACGCAGTCGGCCACGCCCAGGCGGGCGACGTTGTCACGGGCGCAGGCGATGGCACGAGGATCGATGTCGGTGGCGACCACTTTTTTCACGCCACGACGCGCCAGCAATGCGGCGATCACGCCCGTGCCGGTGCCGATGTCCCAGGCCAGTGCCGTCGACGGCAAGGGCAGTTCGTTGTCGCCGATGAGCTCCAGGTACTCGCCGCGAATCGGCGAGAACACGCCGTAGTGCGGATGCACGCGGTTGCCGACCGCCGGGATCACCACGCCTTTCTTGCGCCACTCGTGCGCGCCGATCAGGCCGAGGATCTCGCGCAGCGACACCACGTAGGGCTGGTCATCCTTGCCATAGGCTTCGATGCAGGCCTGGCGGATGTCGGGCGCGCGACGCAGATTCAGTTGATGGTCGGCGTCGATCGGCAGCAGCAGCATGCCCAGCGTTCGAGCGCGCTGCGCCTGCGCCTGGCGATGCAGGTTGAAGGCTTCGAGCGGCGTGGGCAGCGGCTTTTTCGCCTTGCTGGGCTTGCGCTCGACGCGCCGCGACATGGCCGTCATCAACTGGCGGGCGTTCTGATAATCGCCGCGCCAGAGAATGGCGGTGCCTTCGCAGGCCCAGCGGTAAGCGTCGTCGGCGCTGGTCTGATCGTCGCCGATCACCACGCGCTTCGGGGGGGGACTGCCGTTCTCCGAGCGCCAGCGCGCTTCGTGCAGAACTTCGGCTTCGGTCCAGGAAATAACAGGATTGGTAGACATGGGCGACACCTTACCGCAGTTCGCCTGCCGTGCCGCCTGTGTCGTGGGCGCGGCCCAACACATGACCGCTGATCGCCCAGGCAAGCGCACATCCGACCCCGATCACGGCCACCAGAACCGGCCCCTGGCCGAGCGCATCCAGGCCGACCTTGGCCCAGCCGCTGATCGCATCGCCCGCCCGGTAGACCACCGTATCGATGAATTGTTTTGCCTGGTATTTGCGCACTGGCGGCATCGGCGCGAACAGCATTTCGCGCCCCGGGCGCACGAAGGCGTACTCGCCCACGCGTCGCACGATCATCACGCCGGCCAGCACGGCAAAGCCGGGCAAAAGCGCCAGCAGGCCGAAGCCGACCGCCATCATCAAAGGTACGCCCATCAGCAGCGCGCGCACGCCCAGCTTGCGCGCCACCCGCCCGGTGATGAAGACCTGCGCGATCAGCGACAGGCTTTGCACGGCGATGTCGATCATGCTGAACACGCGAATCTGTGCCGCGCGGTCGGGGAAGACGCCTGCCACCAGCCGGGCCTGTTCGAAATACAGGAAGGTGCTGACGGTGGCCAGCAGGATCACGAAGACACTGATGCCCAATAGATAGGGCGAGGAAAACACCTGCCTGGCGCCCTCGAAGGGATTGCCGGCAATCGGCCGGCTGGTGGCTTCCGTGGCGCGCGGCGCATCGGGTCGGCCCGCGCCACCTACGTCGCGCCAGGCCATCAGGTAGTGCTTGATGGCGATGGCGGCGGCCAGCAAAACGGCGGCAAGCAGCAGTAGCCCATGCTGGCCCACGACGGTGACCAGGAGCGCACCGACCGTCGGGCCCACCAGGCCGCCGACGCTGGCGCCCGCTGCCATGAAGGCGAACAGGCGCTCGGCCTGTTCGCGGTCGAACACGTCGGCCATCAGGCTCCAGGCCACCGACATCACGAACAGGTTGTAGACCGACAGCCAGACGTAGAAGATGCGCGCCGCCCAGACCGATTCTCCTGCGGTGGCGAACACCAGTGCAAAGGCCAGCAGGTTCAGCACGAAGAAACCGTAGGCCCAGTCGATGAAGCGCCGCCGCGGCACATGGGCGCTCAACCACCCGTGCAGCGGCACGACCAGCAGGGTGACGACAAACGTGGCGGTGAACAGCCATTGCAGCTTGTCGACGCCGCCCGCGATGCCCATGGCTTCGCGGATGGGGCGCAGCATGAAGTAGCCGCAGAACAGGCAGAAAAACAGCGCGAACCCGGCCACGGCCGGCAGCAGTTCACGCGGGGCGGCGCCGATCAGGGCAGCCAGCCGATGGCGTGGCGGAGAGTCCGGAGCATGCATGGGCGGGCCTGTGGGGAAGATGCGCGGGGATGGTGTTCAAGACGCGGGCAAATCGCGTGCAAGACGGCATGCAAGAAACGTACGCGTCATCTTGCCATGTGACAGGTGCAGGGCACTAGAAGAGAGGAGCTTGGGGAATGGGTGATCCGGGGTGCTGCAGGTCGCACGCATGTGCAAAGCGACCTGTACCCAGACTTGGCAAGCAACGCGAATGGCTGCTTGCAGATCGCGCCGCCGTGCGGCGGCGCGATTGGGACCGATCAGAAGTTGTCGGTCGAGGTGAACAGGCCCACGCGCAGGCCTTCCGCGGTGTAGATCTCGCGGCCGTCGACCATCATGCGGCCGTCGCCGATGCCCAGCACCAGCGAACGATTGATCGTGCGCTTGATGTCGATGTGATAGGTGACCAGCTTGGCGGTCGGCAGCACCTGGCCGGTGAACTTCACTTCGCTCGAACCCAGCGCACGGCCACGGCCGGGGTTGCCCTGCCAGCCGAGGTAGAAGCCGACCAGTTGCCACATGGCGTCGAGGCCCAGGCAGCCCGGCATCACCGGATCGCCCTGGAAGTGGCAGCCGAAGAACCACAGATCGGGATGGATATCGAGCTCGGCGATCACTTCGCCCTTGCCGTACTTGCCGCCGGTATCGGAAATGTGGGTGATGCGGTCCATCATCAACATGTTCGGCAGCGGCAGTTGGGCATTGCCTTCCCCGAACATTTCGCCGCGGCCGCAGGCCAGCAGTTCGTCGCGGGAATAGGCGTTCTTCTTGGTCATCTGGAGTCCTTGGCGTGCCGGGACGCGGCATCCCAGGCATGGGTGTGCGCCGCCGTCATCTGCCGCCGGTTGTAGTCGGAGTGGGGGAAGAGGACCGGTATTGTAGAAGAACCTGGGGTTCTGCCAACTTTGAGCGTATTTACCGGGGCGAGCGTGGCGCGCAGGGAACGCGGATTCAGGCGCTTGTGCCACGCTTATGCAAGGAAGATACGAAAAATCGGCCGGGTGGAATCGGCCGTCAGGTGTTGTTCATCCGCCCGTCTTTTTCTCTGGCACGGTCCAGAAATAGACCATGCGCCCATCGATATCCAGGGTCTGGTCAGGCACCCAGTCACCCATCGCGAAGGCGTGCGAGACGATGCGGGTGCCGGGTTTCAGGTTCAGCAGCGTGGGTCGCAGCTTCATGTTCAGCGTGGACAGCAGGTACAGGCTGATCACCGTGGCTTCCGACAGATCCTGCTGGAACAAGTCGCCCTGGATGAATTTCACCTTGTCGGTGACGCCTGCCTGCTGGGCGTTGGCATTGGCCTCGGCAATGCGCTTCGGGTCGATATCGATGCCGACCGCCCGGATGCCGAAGCGCTGCGCCGCCGTCACCGGAATCCGCCCGTCGCCCGAGCCCAGGTCATACAGCACGTCATTGGGCCCGACCTTGGCGACCTTCAGCATGGCGTCGACCACGGACTGGGGGGTGGGCACGTAGATCACGTCCGGGGTGCGGCTGGACTGCTGCGCGTAGGCGGCAGTGCACGCCATCAAGCCCAGGCCGACGGCGGCCATTTTCCAGAGAAGCATCTTCTTCACGCTTTTCATCACGGTTGACTCCTGCGAGCTGGTGGACAAATCACGGTGCGGGGCGGGTAGATGGGCGGCGCAGGCAAAGCAGCACGGCGCCGATGGCCAGCACCGCGATGCCGACGAGCGCACCGATGCCGGTGTATTGCACGCTTGAATACAGCAGCCAAGCGCTGGTGGCGCAGAACAGCAGCGGGGTCAGCGGATAAAGCGGCACGCTGAAGGGGCGATCCTTGTCGGCATTGCGTCGACGCAGCACGAACAGCGAGATGCCGGTCAGCAGGAAGAACAGCCAGAACACGGGTGCGGTGTACTCGACCATGGTCTTGAAGCCACTGCGGGTCAGCGCGCCCATACCGACCAGGGCCAGGGCGATCGCGCCCTGAACCAGGAAGGCATTGGTCGGTGCGTGGTGGCGCGCATTCCAGCGGCCCAGGAACGAAAACATGGGTTCGTCGCGGCCGAAGGCATAGGTGGTGCGCGCAGCAGTCAGGATGGTGGCATTGGCCGAGGTGATGGCCGACACCGCAATCAGCGCGCTGATGATCTGCGCGCCCATCGGACCCATGACGGCATGCAGCACATCGGCGGCGACCGCCTTCGAGCCCGCCATGCCCGCCAGGCCCAGCACTTTCACGTAGGCGATGTTGACCAGCAGATAGACGACGGTGATGAGCGCCAGGCTCCAGAACAGCGCGCGCGGCAGGTTGCGCTTGGGCCCGACGGTTTCGGCCGAGACGTACGCCGCTTCGTTCCAGCCGCCGTAGGTCAGCATCACGAATACCAGCACCAGGCCCCATTGCGGGGCGCTGCCGGTCTCGGCAGCGGTAACCGGTGCGGTGCCGGGCGTAAGCAAAAGACCCGCGCCGATGATGAACAGCACACCGGCAACTTCAACCAGGGTCAGCAGGTTCTGCACGCGTTTGCCCGAGCGCAGGCCGATGAGGTTCAAGGCCGTCAGCGCCACGATCATGATCATCGCGTAGATCGCCGCCGAGCCCGGCCCGAAGCTGTATATCTGGCTGGAATAATCGCCGAATATGTACCCCAGCAAGGCGATGGACCCGGTGGGGATCACGGTGAGCCGTGCCCACGCAAACAGGAAGGACACCTTTTCGCCGAAGGCCATGCGCAGGTAGTGGTAGTCACCGCCTGCATTCGGATAGGTGGTTGCCAGTTCCGCATAACAAAGCGCGCCGGCCACCGAGATCAGGCCGCCGATGACCCAGGCCAGCAACATGGCTTCCACGCTGCCGGCTGCGCCTGCCACCATCGCCGGGGCACTGAAGATGCCTGCCCCGATCACGATGCCGACGATCAGCGCCATGACGTCGAGCATGGACAGCATGGGCGCGGGCGCGGCGGACGACTGGGATGGATTGGTGGCGCGCGCGGCGTCTAGAGAAGCTGAGGACACCGCGGCCGTCGCGGACGAAGAGGAATTGGGCATGGGCTGTCCAAACACTGAGTCGTCGGGGCGGCAGCGCCTGGGCGATGTCGCAGAGGAACGGCGACTATGCCAGCCGAGTTGCTCGGCGGTGAATGGTCAGGGGTAACGCGAGGTTACCCGTCTGATGGCGCGGTGCGACGTGCTCGATCCGCTCCAGCTGATGGTTTATTGGGGCTGTGATTGAATTCGAGGCAAGCATCGGTGCAAGGTGATAAGTCGTTGATGCTTACAAGTAATGGTGCCAAGGACGGTAGGTGGGGCCTCGTTGCTCAGCCTTTTGTCAGCAGGTTTCTGATAATCGGATTCCTGGTCGGTGGTTCGGAAGTGGCTGATTGCTGATCCGTGCGTGACGGTCCAGCCAGAATTATTTGCGGCCGACTTGCACTGCTTTTTCAGACTGTGTATAGTCTTGGTCTCGGCGCTGCAAAACAACGCGGCGAAGAGAAAAGCAAGACAGAAATACCAGCAAGACAAAAGGGTTGTTAGCTCAGTTGGTAGAGCAGCGGACTCTTAATCCGTAGGTCGTCAGTTCGAATCTGACACAGCCCACCAGAACAGCAGTATCAAAAAGCCCCGGCCGGTTAACCCCGCCGGGGCTTTTTGCATTGGCGCGCTGGATGTCGATGTGCGCAAGGCGCAGTCGCCGGGTAGCGTGTCTCTGAAACGAAATGAGTTTGTCATGTTCGATCCGTATGGTGCGCAGTGGAGAGATAACAACCGAATCGGGTAATACCAAGCAGGTAACACCAAGCAGGTAACACCAAGCGGTAGTTCGCGATGCATGTCGGGACTACCGGGTTCGAGATCAAAAGGTCCACTGTGGTGTTTCGAAAGATCCTGGGCCCCCTGATGGCGGGCCTGCTGGTCGCAGGCATCGGCACTGCCATCTACATCTCATACGGACGCAAGGCGCAGGACGATGCCACGCAGGCCGCAGCGGCCGCCATCGTCGACGTCAAGGGCATGATCGGATCGGAGAAGGAATCCTTCTTCATGGATGCCGAGGTCATCCAGGTCCTGGCCAAGCGCGGTTTCCGCGTCAAGGTCGAAAAGGTCGGATCGCGCGAGATTGCCTTCAGGGACCACACCGGATTCGATTTTGGTTTCCCCGCCGGGGCGCCTGCCGCCATTGCGCTGCAGGCCAAGGTCAAGGCTTCGCAGACCTATCCGACCTTCTTCACGCCCATGGCGATTGCGTCCTGGAAGCTGCTGATCCCGACGCTGGAGCAAGAGGGCGTGGTCAGGCGCAACAACGACGCCTATTACATCGTGGACATGAAACGCCTGCTTGCCCTGAGCGAGAACGGGGCGCGCTGGCGCGACCTGAAGGGCAATACGGCTTATGTGACGGGAAAATCGGTCCTGATCACGTCCACGGACGTCAGAAAGTCGAATTCTGCGGCCATGTATCTGGCCTTGGCGTCCTACGTGTCCAATGGCAACAACGTGGTCAACGACGGCGATCAGGCGGCCAAGGTCTTGCCCTTCGTCAGTTCGCTGTTCCTGCGCCAGGGCTTGCAGGAGTCCAGCTCCGCAGGCCCCTTCGAGGACTACACCACGATGGGCGTCGGCAAGGCGCCGCTGGTGATGATCTACGAAAGCCAGTTCCTGGAATACCAGTCCAAGCGCGCGCAGCCGAACACCGACATGGTGCTGCTGTATCCGCAGCCCACCATCTACACCAAGCACATCGTCGTGCCATTCACCGAGCACGGCCGTCGCCTGGGTGAGGTATTGGCGACCGACCCGGACCTGCAGCGCCTGGCGACCCATTACGGCTATCGCACGGCCTCTGCCGAGCAGTTCACCGATTTCCTCAAAAGCAAAAAACTCGAGGCGCCTGCCACGCTGGTCGATGTGATCGATCCGCCGAGCTACGAGGTGCTGGAGCGAATGATTCAGGCCATCGAGCAGAAGTTCCAGTAAGGCCTTGCCGGCATGTGCGTCGACGGCAGGTTCCGTCGATCCCGAATCCCATGAAATCACGAGCCCCATGACCCAACTGCAAGCGCCCGTCCCCGAGTCGATCGCCCTGACGCCACCTGAAGTCATAGCCCCCGTCGAAGACCTCAGGGCACCTGAAATGGTGCCGCTCAAACCTGATGTCCAGGCGCGCATCGATGCCCAGGTCTCGGCGTTCGTCGACAAGTTGCTGACCGACGACGTCCAGAGCGACAGCTTCCGCAGCAAGCTCGACGCCGCCTTCCACCTCGGCAAGGAGGAGATCTCGAACGCAGCCAGCCTGATGACCGGCCGCTTCATGGAACGCAACTTCGTGGGCATCGAGGATTCGGCCTCGTTCAAGGCGATTGCATCCATGCGCGGCATGCTCGATGAGCTGAACCCGGGCAAGCAAGGCGATCTGTTTTCCGAGCGTCGGTTGCTGGGCTTCATCCCCTTCGGCAACAAGCTGGAAGCCTATTTCCGCAAATTCCAGTCGGCCGGTACGCAGTTGCAAACGGTGATGACCCAGGTCTACGCGGCCCGCGACGACATGAAGCGCGATGCCGCGGAAATCGAGCAGGCCAAGGGCAAGCTCTGGGACGCCATGGAAAAGCTCAAGGGCGCGATCTATTTCGCCGAGCAACTGGACAGTCGCCTGCACCAGGCGGTCGAGTCGGCGCGTGTCTCCGACCCGCTGCGCGCCAAGGCGCTTGAACAGGAAGTGCTGTTCTACGCGCGCCAGAACTACCAGGACATGCAGACCCAGATGGCCGTGAACGTCAACGGTTATCTGTCTCTGGACGTGTTGAAGAAGACAGCGCGCGAAATGGTCAATGGCTGCAATCGTGTGGCCACCACCGGCATGTCGGCGCTGGCCACAGCGCAGACCGTGGCGCGTGCCACCGGCAACCAGATTGCAGTGATGGAAATGCTGACCGGGGTGAGTGACACCATCGGCGATCTGGTGGCGCAGACCTCGCGCCAGCTTGGCCAGCACGTGGAAAAGACCGGCGAATTTGCCGCCAATCCGCTGTTGGCAGTCCAGCGCATCCAGGAGATGTTCGACAACACCTTCCAGGCAATGGATGCGATGGACAATTTCCGCTCGCGGGCGATCGAGGCCATGGGGCAGAACAATGTGATGCTCAAGGAACAGATCGCGCGTTCCGAGCAGTACCTGGACCGCGTGCGTGTCGACAGTGCACGCGACACCCTGCGCGCTGCCGGGGTAATCGATGGTCCGGTGAAACTCTGAGGACCGATCATGAAGAAGTTCCTGAGCCTGCTCATCCTGCCGCTTGCCCTGGCGCTTGTTGGTTGCCGTGACGACAAGCCCGGCGCACCGGCCGGGTCGGTCGCAAACACCGGCACCACACTGTCGATCAAGGCCGGCTCGGAGTTGAAGGACATCGAACCGCTGCTGCCGAAGATCAAGGCTGCCACGGGGGTGTCCATCACGATGGAATATTCCGGATCGCTCGAAGCCGTGGAGCAACTGCAGGCGGGCGCTGCCGTCGATGCCGTCTGGCTGGCCAACAATCGCTACGCGATGCTGGTGCCCGACGCAAAGCGCCGCATCCTGGCGTCTGAGCGGACCATGCTTACCCCCATCGTGCTGGGCCTGAAGGAAAGCAAGGCGCGTGAACTGGGCTGGGCCGACAACGGTAAGGTGACGTGGAAGGACATCGCGGACGCCGCGAACGCGGGCAGATTCACGTTCGGCATGACCAACCCCGCATCGTCCAACACGGGATTTTCCGCGCTCTTGGGCCTGGCGTCTGCGCTCTCAGGAAAAGGCGATGCGCTGGAAGAAAGTGATGTGGACAGCCAGCGCCTGGCAGCCTTTTTCAAGGCACAGCGCTTGACCGCCGGCAGTTCGGGCTGGCTTGCCGATGCCTATTTGAAGGAACAGGGTCGCGTCGACGGCATCGTCAACTATGCCTCGTCCCTGCTGCTGTTGAACCGCAGCCCAGATCTGAAGGAAAAGCTGGTTCTGATCTACCCGCAAGATGGCCTGGTGACGGCCGACTATCCCATCATGCTGGTCAACGCCGGCAAGCGGGATGCCTACGACAAACTGGTGGCCTACCTGCGCGGCGCGGAATTCCAGCAGGCGATGGCCACCTCGACCTTGCGCCGCCCGGTCAATCCGGACGTACAGGTAGAAGGGCTCGCCCCGCAGCCCGCCGTCGCCGAGCTGGCTTTCCCGGCGAAGCTGGCCGTGGTCGATGCGATCCTGCAGTCCTTCGACGATTATCTGCGCCTGCCCACGGATTCGACCTTCGTGCTGGATACCAGTGGCTCGATGAGCGGTTCGCGCATCCAGTCCCTGAAGCTGGCCATGGCCGGTCTGACCGGCACCGACACGTCCATCAGCGGCCGCTTCGCGAAGTTTCGCAATCGCGAGCGAATCTCCATGCTGGGATTCAGCGATGTGATCAACAGCAACGTGAGCTTCAGCATGGGCGGCGATGCGCAAGCCAATGCCAAGACAGTCGGCGCGATCGAGCGCCACATCAAGACCTTGAACGCAGATGGCGGCACCGCCATTTTTTCTGCCACCCGGGAGGCGTACATCGATGCCGCATCCCGCCGACGCAAAGAGCCGTCCCGCTTCTACTCCATCGTGGTGCTGACCGATGGCGAAAATGCGTCGGGGCTGTCGGTGGCGGAGTTCACACGTTGGTATCAGGCGCTGCCTGCCGCAGATCAGGGCATCAAGATCTTCCCGGTGCTGTTCGGCGAGGCGCGGTCGACCGAGTTGGCGACCTTGGCAGATTTGTCCGGCGGCCGTGTGTTCGACAGCCGCAAGAGCAGTCTGCCGATGATCTTCAAGGAAATCCGGGGGTATCAGTAATGCCTGCGCTGTCCATGAAGATGAAAGCGCTGCTGTTCCTCTACAGCACGCGCAATCTTGTGGGCAGTGTCATGGGCCTGGCCGGTCTGGGCTTGTTTTTCGCAGGGGTCATCGAAGCGTGGTGGTTCCCCATCGTCATCGGCCTGTATGCCGCAGGGTGGCTCGCCACGCCCAGCGACCGCGAACTGGCGCTGCGCGTGTATACCGACGCCACGCAGGCAAATTTCACCGAGAGTGTGGAAGCATTGATCGCGGCAAGTCGGAAGCAGTTGCCCGACGAGGCGGTGAAGCGCCTGTTGAGCATCGAGTCAACGGTGCAGGCACTGGCACCAAAACTCTTTTCGGGAACCGTTGGCCTGGAGCACCGCGTCTCGCTGGTCAATGCGGTGAACCGAGATCTGCCGGAGACGATCAGGAACTACCTGCGTCTGCCCACCGCGTTTGCCACGCTGCACGCGGTGGCCGATGGCAAGACCTGCAAGCAGTTGCTGGTCGAACAACTGAGCTTGCTGGACGAGCAACTGTCGAGCATGGCGCAGAACATCTACCAGGACGACGCCGAGGCGCTGATTGTCAATGGTCGATTCCTGCAGGACAAGTTCAGGCCTGTGTCTTTCGTCGCTTAACGCCGCACCAGGGATGCGGCGCTGACCTTGTACCCGGATGTCTGGCGTTGGCCAGACCTGATGGGTACAAGGTGTCCGAGCAGCGAGCCGCTTACTGCGACACGGCCCAGCCGTCCGAGCCCTTCACCATGCGCAGCTTGGTGGGCTGCTTGATCACGCCGGCGATCGACTTGATTTCGACTTCGACGTCGCAGTTGTAGGCGTTGCCGCCACCGTCTGCGCAGCCCAGGTTCTTCACCGAGCGCAGTTCGGTGCGCATGTTGGCCGGCACTTCCATGCCGGTCATCTTCTTGACCTGTTCGTTGGCCATGTCGATGTTCTTTTTGACGGCTTGTTCGATGTCGCTGTCGGACGGGCCGCTCGAGCATGCTGCCAGGAGGGCGAGCAGGGGCAGGGCGAATACGAGTTTGAATTTTTTCATGTGTGGCTCTCGGGTGCGAGGGTGGGTGCGGTTTGCGCAGGGCTTGCAATCTGCCGCAGGCGCGCTGGTTTGCGGGGGGCACGCCTCTGTGGCGGCGCCAATATAGCCGCGGACCCCGCAACACTTGATTGCGCCCGGAATTTATTACACACGTTGCACCGAACCTCAGCTCAGATTCACTTCATCTGCCGCTGCTATCCTCGCCTGATGCGAATCCTTCTTGTTGAAGACGACGCCTCGCTGGGCGCGACCCTTGAATCCTGGCTCAAGCTCGACGGTTATGCCGTCGACTGGGTACGCCGCGGCGAGCTGGCCGATACTGCCTTGCGCACGCAAACCTATCAGTGCGTGCTGCTCGATCGCGGCCTGCCCGGGCTGGATGGCGACAGCTTGCTGGCCAGTCTGCGCGCGCGCGAAACCACGACGCCCGTGTTGATGATCACGGCCCGCGACACGCTCGGGGACCGGGTACAAGGCCTGGACCTGGGCGCCGACGATTACCTGGTCAAGCCCTTCGACCTGGAAGAGCTGTCGGCGCGCATTCGGGCCGCGCTGCGCCGGGGGGCAGGGCAATCGGTGTCCTGGCTGCGCCACGGTGGGATTGCCCTCGACCCTGCGGGTAAAACCGTGACGCTGGACGAGGCGCCCGTGGTGCTGACCGCGCGTGAATTTGCCGTGCTGCACACCTTGCTGCTGCACAAGGGCCGCATCGTGTCACGCGAACAACTGGAAGAAGCGCTCTATGGATGGGGCGAAGAAGTGGAGAGCAACACCATCGAAGTACACATCTACAACCTGCGCAAGAAACTGGGCAGTGACACCATCACCACCGCGCGCCGACAGGGCTACAGCATTGGCGGTTGAGCGCAGCCTCCGGCGCCACTGGGACGGGGGGTGCCACCGATGAGCCGCTACCGTATGCCTGGTCTTGCCTGGTTGCGCGCGCTTGGATTCAGGCCCAAGTCCGGTTCCGGTCCCAGCCCGCAGGCGGCTCCCCGTTCGCCTTATTCGCTGCGCCGCCGGCTGCTGGTCACCACGCTGGGTTCCAGCATCGTGTGCTGGCTGGTCAGCCTGGCCGTCATCGTCAGTGTGGCCTGGCACGAGACCAGCGAGGTCTTCGACGACGCGCTGGAAGAGGGCGCGCGCCTGACCACGCAGCTGGGGGCCTCGTTGCAGCGCGACGGCAATCTGTCCGACGACGAGGTCTCCGTCGATCATGCGCGCCCCCGCGTGCGGCTGGCCTACCAACTGATTTCAGACGACGGCCGCATCTTGCGGCGTGCCGAGCGCGCACCGAAGCAGCCCTTTGTGGCCAAGCCCGACGAGGACGAGGACTTCTACAACGCCTGGGTCGACGGCAAGCTGTGGCGGGTGCATGTGCGTCGTGCCGAGGATCAGGGTTTCTCGGTGCAGATCGGCCAGCGCTGGGACGATCGCAGCGAGCTGCTGTCCGAGATGGCCGAGAACCTGGTGTGGCCGGCGCTGGGCTTGCTGGTGCTGCTGGGCCTGTTGAACTGGTTTGCGATCCGCCGCCTGCTGCAGCCTTTGGAACGCATTGCCGAGCACATCCAGACCAAGTCCCCGGACGATCTGAGCCCGGTGCCCGATGCGGGCCAGGCGCGTGAACTGCAATCGATCATCCTGTCCTTGAACGCGGTGTTCGGGCGGCTGGGCGAGGCCATGCATGCCGAGCGGCGCTTCACGGCAGACGCCGCGCATGAGTTGCGCACGCCGCTGGCTGCGCTGCGCATGAAAATCCAGTTGATGCAGCGCATGCATGGCAAGGCGGCCGAGGCAGGCGCCGCCATCGGCGCTGCTGATGGCCTGGCATCGACCCAGACGCAGGCTGCCTTGCAGGTGTTGCGCGACGACGTGGATCGCACGACGTCTCTGGTCGAAAACCTGCTGGCGCTGGCGCGCCTGGACCCCCAGCAGCCACAGACACTCGACCGGCAGGATGTCGACATGCAGGCCTTGGTCGATGAGGTGGTGCAGGCATGCGGGCCAGCCGTGCGCGCCAAGGCGATGGTGCTCGAGACGGCAGTGCTTCAGACGACAGTGCACATGCCTGCGATCCGCGGGAATCGGCCCTTGCTTGCCAGTGCGCTGCGCAATCTGGTGGACAACGCGGTGCGTTACGGCGCCTCGGGCGGGCGTGTGCGCATCGAGGTGGACATGCTTGCGCAGCGGCTTCGCATCGCCGTGCGCGACGACGGGCCGGGCGTGTCGCAGGCGGATCGTGCGAGGCTCACACAGCGTTTCTTCCGCGTACTGGGCTCGGGCGAAACCGGCAGCGGCCTGGGCTTGTCGATCGTGGCGCGCATCGTGGCGCTGCACGGCGGCGAGCTGTCCTTTGGTGACGGGCTGGACGGGCGCGGTCTGTCGGTGCGCATGGACCTGGACATGAATCAAGTCGGAAGCGGCAACGACGCTGCCTGAACCGACAACTTTTTTGATCCGACCCTTCCACATCAGGTCTGCTTCATCTTCGCTTGTTCAAATCATTTCCATGATGTCCACACGCAGCAGGACCGGGGCACCCGGATTGCTGAATGTGGCAGCTTCTTTATATCTTCAAGAGGAAATGACCATGAACCTGATCAATCGCCAAACCGCCCGCGCCGCCCTGCTTGCCGTGTTCGTCTCTGTCAGTGCTGGCGCCATGGCGCAATACCAAGGCCCCAGTTCGGTGCCGGCAATGAGCGTCAAGCAACTGGTGGATCAGGGCCAGGACGACCAGCACGTCACGCTCAAGGGCCGCATCGTGTCGCACGACGGCGGCAAGAATTACACCTTCGACGACGGCACGGGCCGCATCAGCGTCGAAATCTCGGCCAAGCGATTCCCGGTCGGCCAGGCCTTCGACGACAAGCGCGAAGTGGAAATCACCGGCGAGCTCGACAAAGAGCTCAGCGGCAAGATGGAATTCGAAGTCGAACAGCTGCGCATGTTGTAAGTCGCCCAAGATCGCCACGTGATGATCGAATGCGGCGCCAGCATGTGGCCGCCTTCAGTATGCTTGCTGTCATCCATGGAAAGGCGATGAGGCAGGTATGCGTAATGTAGTGGTGATTGGTTACGGCGCGATCGGCAAGGCGCTGATCGCGCAGCTCGACCAGGAAGAAGGCGCATATCGCTGGGCGGTCTGGGACCGAGGCAATGGCACACCGCGTGTCGAGGCCGGTCGTCCCGTCACCCGCATCAGCTCGGTGGCGGAAGCGCTGGCTTTCGAGACCCATCTGGTCGTGGAATGCGCTGGCCACGCCGCGGTTGCGGCGATCGTGCCCGGCCTGCTGGCGGCCGGCCTGCCGGTGCTGACCTGTTCGGTAGGCGTATTGGCCGATCCGGCCATCGCCGATTCGCTGCACGAGGCGGCGGCGCGCGGCAACGCCCGGCTGCTGCTGCCTTCGGGCGCGGTGGGTGGGCTGGATTATCTGCGTGCGGTGGCGCACCTGGACGATGTCAGCGTGCGCCACGTGTCACGCAAGCCGCCGGCTGCCTGGCATGACGAATTGCAGGCGCTGGGCATCGACCCGGACACGCTGGACGAGCCGCACGTGCTGTTCGATGGCAGCGCAGAGGGTGCAGCCCGCCGCTATCCGAAAAATCTGAATGTCTCAGCCACCGTTGCGCTCAACGGCATCGGCATGATGCGTACGCAAGTCAGCGTGGTGGTCGATCCGGCCGTCAGCACCAATACCCACGAGTTGCGCATTGAAAGCCCGGCCGGCGTGGCAGAATTCCGCTTCGAAAACAATCCTGCGCCGGATAACCCTAAGACTTCGCTGCTGACCTCGCTCAGCGTCGCGAGCGAGGTCAGGACCTTCTTCCAGGGCCGCGCCTCGTAAAGGTCGCATGAACCGCAATCGGGCGCTTGTCGCCATCCATGTTTCCGCCATCCTGTTCGGCCTGACCGGGGTGTTCGGCGAGTTGATCCAGGCCACCGCCGCTGCCGTCACTGCGGGTCGTGCCGGGTTTGCGATGCTGGCGCTGGCGGGGTTTGCGGGAATCAGCGGCCGGTCCTTGACCCGCGGCCTGGATGCCCGCCGTGTACGGGCCTTGGCAGCGGCTGGCCTGATGCTGGCCGTGCACTGGACCACCTTCTTCCATGCAGTGAAGGTGGGCGGCATCGCCATTGCCACGCTGGGCTTCGCCAGCTTCCCGGCCTTCATCACGCTGTTCGAGATCGTGATCTTCCGCGAGCGGGTACGCGCCGGGGAGTTGCTGCTGCTTGCCCTGGTGTCGATCGGTCTGGTGCTGGTGGTGCCGTCCTTCGACTGGTCCGACAGCGGTACGGTGGGACTCGCCTGGGCACTGCTGTCGGGGGCGACTTTTGCCATTCTGGCGTTGATCAACCGGCGGGCGGCTGCGGGCATCGACGCGGTGCAGGTGGCGTTCTGGCAGAACGTGCTCGTGATGGTGTTTGCGACGCCCTTTGCACTGTCCTCGCTGGCTGGCATGCAGGCCATGGACTGGTTCTGGATGGCCTTGCTCGGCATTCTTTGCACGGGGTTGTCGCACTACCTGTTCGTGTCCTCGCTGAGCGTATTGACGGCGCGGGCGGCCGGGCTGGTGATCAGCCTGGAGCCTGTCTATGCAATTGCTGCCGCTTGGTGGCTGTTCGCCCAGGTGCCGACCGCGCGCATGTTGGTGGGTGCTGCACTGATCATCTTTGCGATCACCTTGTCGAGCTTGCGCAAGCCGGCGCTTAACGACTGAGCTTGTCTCTACGCAAGGTGCGGATGAGGGTGCGCCTGGTCTGCGAGGGTCGGCCTCAGGGCGCCGCGACGGGGGCAGGCGCGGCAGCAGGCGAGGGGGTAGCCACGGCCTTGAAGCGCATCACGCCGATCATCTGCCCGGCGTCGGTGATCACGCGCACTTCCCAGCGACCGGCCGGGTTTGGCGGGAAATTGCGCTTGTGGGTCCAGGCCCGATAACCTTCTTTGCGCCCGCCGCGAATGTCGATCGGGATGCGGTCCACCTCGCGGCCGTTGTGCAGCCACACATGGTAGATGTGCTCTTGCAGCCCAAGCGGCGCGGCGACTGCCGTGAACGCATACAGACCACTGCTGCGCAACTGTGCCACCGATACTTCCTTCAGTCGTGCTTCCGGCGTCGGACTGCGGCTATTCAGCTGCAGGGACAGGGCGGCTTCGCTCAGGCGCAGCGTGGCGGGCGGCACCCAGACGCGGGCGAACCAGCCGCCTGCGGCCAGCACGACCATCAGTCCGACTACGGCCAACCGGCGCCACCAGGTCTGCAAGGTGATCAAGCCTGCCAGGGTCGGGAAGGCCAGCACCACGGCGATGCCCAGGGCCCATTGATAACTCTCGCCGGTGCGCAGGTTGAACAGCAGGGGCGGGGCGGTCAGCAGCACCGCGAACAGCGTCAGCGTGTGATACGTCAGGAACACCCAGTGATGACGCGCCAGCCAGCGGTAATACAGCGGGTCGACCAGCGCGATCAGTGCCGCGACGCCCAGCAGCCCCGTGAAGACCGCCTGGCCGCTGTTCCAGGTGGTTGCCGCATATAAAAACGGCAGCACAAAGAACAGGCTTTCCTGGTGGATCATCTGCGTGAGATAGCGCAGCACGGGCGTGGGCAGCGCAAAGCCGAAGCGGTCCGCCACGCGCCGGGTGACGGACTTTTCCACCATCAGCCACACCCAGCTGACCAGGGTCACCACGGCAATCACCCGCGCAAAACCTTCATGGCGGTCGACGGTGAAGAAGCTGATCAGGCCGGACACAAAACCGAAGAGCGCCAATACGCCGGGGTAGCGCTGGGCAAGCTCGACCAGGCGCAGCACCCAGACCTTCAGGAAGTCACGGGTCCGCTGGAAGCGAGTGGGGCGGGGAGATGGCGGAGTCAGCGGGCCGGTCAAGGTACTAAGGGGTAGGGACTGAGAGCAAAGGACTAGGGCAGGAACAACCGCACACGACGAGGGGAAATCGGCGCGCAGGGAAGGTGGTCATGCAGAGGGGAAAAGCTTAACACCCCATGTTTTGCCAACTCGTTAAGGCCAGATTCTGTCGCGCAGGACGCGAGCCCGGCGAGCCCAGACGATAATTTAGTGGATTGATTGCGGTTTCGCGCGTGACGGCCGCATGCAATTCGTTATGCTGCCACTCAGCGGTAACAGGTGCGCTCGACATCCTTCTTCGATCGCGCCGGCTGGAACTGGCGTTGTCCGTTGCCGCGAGATCAAGAGAATGAAGCCATGCGCGCGTCGGGTACTTTGTGTTTGCTGTTGCTGTGTTCCACATTTTCCGTGTTCGGCGCTTCGCCTGCATGGCTGCAGGGTGACGGCCTTGCGCCACTGACCTATCGGTCGGTGCTGCTCAGTTCCCTGCATTTTTTCCCAGATCTGTTGCCTGAACAGACCTGGCTGGCGGTCACGCGCAGCGAGCTGGCTGTCGCTCAGGCGCACTATGCAGCCCGCCCAGACGCTGCGCGTCAGGAACGCATGGTGTTTGCCGCCGATCAGGTAAAGAACCGCGGCCCGCAGGCCGCCGAGGCGCTGACACCCTTCCTGAAAGAAGAGGTGCTCAAACGCGCCGCCGCCGCGCCGCGCACGCTGGTGGCCAGCCATGCCTTGCCGCCTTTCCAGTACGACGCGGCCGCCGGCAAGCTGGTGCTGGCCGGTGGACCCAAACAGTTCAGCCTGCTGACGACACCTGCCGCCAATACCTTGACCGGTTTGCCGGAACAGGCCAGCAAGATGGCAATCTACTCCGTCGCCGACAACCAGCGCAGCACAAGCAAGGACGAGGCGTTTCTGGACGTCATCGAAGCCATCCGCAACCAGCCCGGCGGCGTGCCCGCCGCCACCCTGATCGCGCTGGACCGCCGCGTGACGAGCGAGGGCATCATCTTGCCCAAGAGCGCGGCCGAGGCCGTGCTGGAAGCGGCCAAGCGCCATGAAGGCAAGAGCATGTCGGCCAATGTGGTGTTCACGGTGGACAGCGGGGTGAAGGGGCCGTCCGCACGGGTGCTGATGGCACGCCTGGTGCACGTGACCATTACCGACCCCGACAGCCGCATCGTCGCCAGTTACCAGGCCAGCGATTTTCCGACGGCGCAGGCGCCCGTCGTGGTCCCCACCACGGGGCCCGTTGCGCCCACCTTCGACATCGTGGGCGTGGCGCTGGGCATGTCTGCCGCCGAGGTCGACGGCATCCTGCAGGCGCACATGCCGGTGGGCTCGATCTTCCGCCGCGAAACCGGGCGCGATGTCGGGCCGCAGCCGGTGGCCTACGACGCGATGAAGGTCTACATGTCGGAAGACACGCGTGAAATCGTGCTGGTGTATTTCGATCCGACGACCAGCGATACCGTGACGGCCGTGCGGCGCTGGGTGGCGCTGGAAAGCACGGCAACGTCTGAATCGGTGCGCACGCGCCTGATCGCCAAATACGGCCCGCCGGGACAGACACTGAGCGGTGGTGGCGGCTGGACCTGGGGCAAGGCGGGTGGATGCCAGGGCTTTGGCGACGCGCAACTGAAGCTGGAGAACCTGGACCGCACCAAGGGCATCGCCCGCACCGACCAGGCCTTCCGCCAGGCCTTGCAAAAGGCGCTGGACCTGCGTCGCTTCGGCTACAAGCCGGGCAATGTGTCGCGCTGCGGGCTGGCCGTCACCTCTCGTATCGAGAACGGTGGGCTGCTGACCACCTTGTTCGACCAGAAGGCAGTGGCCCAGCGCTTCTACCCGGAAGCGCCCAAGCCGGCGGCAAGGCCGGCCAAGCCCGCCGCACCGGCGCGGCCGCGCACGCCTTGATTGCGGGTGGTGTCTGCCTGGTGGGTGGTGACTACAGGGTGCGGCACAACCTGAAGGATTCGTAGACCGCCGCGTGGATATCGCGCGAGGTCACTGCGTCGCCGATGCGGTATAGCGCATAGGGCTTGTCTGCACTGTGCTGCCAGGGCTGCGGGCGGCCTTGCAGCAGGCAGTCGAGGTCGAGCTCGCCGGCATTGCTCGAGCCGTCCACCAAGGCGTCGAAGATGTCGCAAACCGGCAGTGTGCCGTTTTCGATCACGACCCTGTCCGCGTCGATTTCGTGCAGGACACCGGTCAGTTCGTGGCGCAGCACGGCGTGGCGTGCGCTGCCATCGCGGTTCACCGATTGCAGGCGCAAGTCATTGCGGGTGTCGATGCCCAGCTCGGCCAGGCGGCGGCGCCACACGATGTCGTCCCCGCGCCCGCTCATTTCCGCACCGATCTGCCCGTCGAGGATGGCCAGCGTGACCGACATGCCGGCCATCGCCAGCCGCTCGGCGCACAGGTAGGCGTTGTGGCGGCCGGTGCCGTCGTAGACCAGGGCGCGGCCGCTGCTCGCCGGGCGATCCGTCAACACCTCGAATACCGACGCAGCGTGCTCCGCACCGGGAATGCTGTCCATGTCGGGAATGCCGCCCGTGGCCACGATGACCACATCCGGGGCAAGTGCTACGACATCGTTTTCATCGGCATAGACGTTTAGCCGAATGTCCACACCCAGGCGCTCGATTTCCGCCGCCCGCCATTCGGCAATGCCGATCAAGTCCTTGCGCCAGCTTGCCGTGCTGGCCAGCAGCACCTGTCCACCCAGGCGCGAACCGGCTTCCAGCAAGGTCACTTGGTGGCCGCGCAGCGCCGCCACCCGGGCTGCTTCCAGGCCGGCAATCCCGCCACCGACCACCACTACCTTGCGCGCTGGTCCGGCGTGCGGGTCGACTTCGTGCGCCAGCCAGTTCTCGCGTCCTGTCGACGGGTTGTGAATACAGGCGGACTGATGGCCGCGACAGAAAGACGCACCGACGCAGGGGCGCACCTGGTCTTCCTTGCCTTGCGACAGCTTCACGACCAGGTGCGGGTCTGCCATGTGTGCGCGCGTCATGCCGACCAGATCGAGCAGGCCTTCGCTGATGGCATAGCGTGCCGTCGCCAGGTCGGCAATCTTGGCCGCGTGGATGACCGGCAGGCTGATCGCGCGCTTGAAGTCGGCGGCCTTTTGCAGCCAGGGCGCCGAGGGCATGGACATGGTCGGCATGTTGTTGACGATCAGCGAATTGCCGGTGTCCATGCGACCGTAGACCACATTGAAGAAGTCGAAGAGGCCGGATTGTTCCAGGATGCGCGCCATCGCCACGCTTTGCGCAAAGTCGGTACCGTCTTCGACCGCATAACGGATGCCGACGATGAAATCGCTGCCCACCTGGCGGCGGATTTCCTCATGCACCATCAACACAAAACGGCAGCGGTTCTCCGGCGAGCCGCCGAAGCGGTCGGTGCGCAGGTTGACGGTCGGGTCCATGAACTGGCCCAGCAGGTGCCCGCCCGCCAGGGTTTCCAGGCCGTCGAGTCCGCCTTCCTTGCAGCGGCGCGCAGCCTGGCCGAAATAATCGACCACGCGCGCGATGTCGTGGTCGTTCATCTCGCGCGGAATGCCCCGGTGCAGGGTTTCGCGCACCCGTGACGGCCCGATGGGCGGCAGCCAGTCGCTGCCGTAAGGCGTGGAGCGCCGGCCCATGTGTGTGATCTGGCACATCAGCGCCGCGCCGTGCGCATGCATGCGTGCCGCGAATCGTTGCAGGTGCGGAACGATCTCGTCGGTGCCTACGTTGATCTGTCCGAAGGTGTTGGCGCTGTCGGGGCCGATGTTGGACGAGCCGCCGAACATGCTCATGCCGATGCCGCCGATGGCTTTTTCCTCGTGATAGCGCTGGTAGCGTTCCTGCGGGAACTCGTCCTGGGTCATGCCGGCCGCGTGGCTGGTGCTGACGATGCGGTTCTTCAACGTCAGGTGCTTGATGCGCAGCGGCGTCAGCAGCGGATCGTTCAGGCGTGCCGGGACCGGCGTCGACAAAGGCGTGACGGGAAGCGAACTCATCTTGAATCCTTGGGATGGGGCGTGACGATCAGGTCGCCGAGGCGCCTTACCCGACGCCATGTAATGCCCTCGATCAGGTGAATTCACTGTACGCAGCGGCATAGTCACGGTCAATTTACATGTGCTGCACCCGGGCATAACATCATGTAATGCACAAGCTCAGTGACACCATTCGTTCCGCCAACGCCTTGCTGGTGTTCGATGCCGCCGCCCGCTGTCGCAGCTTCACACGGGCGGCAGAGGAATTGCACGTCACGCAGGCCGCGGTCAGCCGCATGGTGGCGCGCCTGGAAGACTCGCTGGGGCTGCGGCTGTTCGTGCGTGCGCGCAATGGCCTGGTGTTGACCGATGACGGCGTGGTGCTGCAGCAGGCGGTGTCAGCGGGCTTCGGCGGCATGGCCGCTACCATCCGGGAATTGAAGCGGCGCAGCAGCGACAGCGGCACCGTCACCATGTCCTTGTCGGGCGCATTCACCTCACACTGGCTGATGCCGCGCTACGAGCGCTTCCAGCAAGCCTTCCCGGCCATCAATCTGCGCTTTCAGCTGATCAGTGGCACCTTGCAGGGCGCACTCGATGAAGTCGACCTGGGGCTGCGGCGCTACGACCCGGCCGTGCATGCGCAGACCTGGTCGTTCTGTCCCGAGATTCTGCAGCCGGTGTGCAGCCCCGATTATCTGGCGCGCAAGGGCAGCCTGGATGTGGCCGGGCCGGGTCGGCACACCCTGATCCATCTGTCGCAGACCACGCTCGACTGGCCGCAGTTCTGCGCCTACGCGGGCTGGCCGGATGTGGCGCAGGGGTCTTTGGGGTTTTCCGACTACGCGCTGGTCTTGCAGACCGCGATGCTGGGCCAGGGCGTGGCGATTGGCTGGATGTCGGCCTTGTCGCATGCCTTGCATGCCGGCCAGCTTGTTCCGGCGTCGAATCACGTGTTGCGCACCGGCCGGGAGTATCGGCTGGTGGCCGCGCCGGGCACCGTGCGGCCCGCGGTGGCGCGGGTGGCCGAATGGATGCAGGCAGAGATGCAGGCCGACCTGGTGGCGGTCGGCGAACGCTATCCAGCGCTCGCCGTGGCCTGATGGGCTGGCGGCTGGCGCACGTTCAACTGGCGTACACGCTGGCCAGCGAGCGGAAGCCCTTCACTTCGATCGGATTGCCGAAGGGGTCCAGGAAGAACATCGTCCACTGTTCGCCCGGCAATCCTTCGAAGCGCAGCTGCGGTTCGAGCACGAATTCGGTACCGGCGGCCGTCAGGCTGTCGGCCATCTTCTGCCAGGCGGCTTGCTCCAGGATGATGCCGAAGTGCGGCATCGGCACCAGCTTGTCGCCGACGTGACCGGTGGCAGCGGTCTCGAAGGGCTTGCCCAGGTGCAGCGAAATCTGATGGCCGAAGAAGTCGAAGTCGACCCAGGTGTCGGTGCTGCGGCCTTCCTTGCAGCCCAGGATGCCGGCGTAGAAATCGCGGGCCTGGTCCAGGTCGGTGACGTTGAAGGCGAAGTGGAAGATCGAAGTGACCTGCATGGGAATCGGTTCCTGCGTCGTTGAAGAAGACCGGCGCGTGCTTGCACACGCGCCGGCGTCACGGCGTGCGGCGCTGCCTCAGCGGGGCAGGGCGGCGTAGGCGGCGGCAACCATGTCGCGCAAGGTGGGCTGCACCTTGGCGGCGACGTCTGGCAGGTAGGCGAAGGGCGCGTTTTCGTCCATGTACAGCACCTGGGTCATTTCCATCTGCACGGCGTGCACGCCCTGGCTGGGCTGGCCGAAGTGGCGGGTGATGTGTCCGCCCTTGAAGCGGCCGTTGACGATGCTGGTGAAGGGGCTGGCCGCGGCCACCGAGGCCACCGCTTCCTGGACTGCCGGCGCGCAGCTTGCCCCGCCGAAGGTGCCGATGTTCAGGTCGGTCAGCTGGCCTTCGAACAGGCGCGGCAAGACGCTGGCAATCGAGTGGGCTTCCCACAGCAGCACCTGACCGTGCACGGCTTTCAGTCGATCGAGTTCGG